>FWPV01000171.1_pt1 | contig 232784 bp, 186 predicted proteins | sample 2228371 | NCBI WGS metagenome assembly FWPV01 (sample SAMEA103939776, study PRJEB20133) | metagenome
AGTTCGCCCTTTTTCACCAGGTCGTTCATGTGCACGCCGAATTCGGCGCGTTGGCCGAGGCCGAGCCAACAGACGCGGTTCGGCAGACCGAGCTGCGGCACCTTGTTTCGAGCCAAACGAATCCAGCGGTTGAGCAGCAGGTCGTCGGGGAAGAGCTCGAGGACCAAATCGTCGAGCCGATCAATGTCACGGCGGTCGCCGGACAAGGCGGCCCATCTGAAGGGGCCGCGGCCTTGGCAAAAAAGCGGCCGAATATAGGCGGGCACAAAGCCGGGGTAAAGAAAGCGGCCCTGGTCATCGCGCACCCTCACGCCCGCTTTTTCGGCTTGACCGCGAAGATTGTTGCCGTAGTCAAAGGCCACGGCGCCGCGTTTCTGAAGATCGAGGACGGCCTGGGCATGAAGGGCGATCGCGTCCAAAGCCCGTCGGCGGTATTCTTCGGGGTCGCTGCGGCGAAGCTCATCGTTTTCCTTCAAATCGCCCAACGGTACATAGTCGAGGAGGTCGTGCGCCGACGTCTGATCGGTCACCACGTCGGGCGTAATGCCCCGGCGTACCAGCTCGGGGAAAACGTCGGCGGCGTTGGCCGCCAAACCGACGGAAAGGGGTAAGCCGCGGCGGCAGGCCTCTTCGATCCAGCTAAATGCCTCATCGAGGCTGAAGGTCATGCGGTCGCAGTAGCCCTCCTTTACCTTTCGGGCGATGCGCTCCGGCCGAACTTCGACATCCAGCACAACCCCTTCGTTCAATGTGACGGCCTGCGGCTGCGCGCCGCTCATGCCGCCCATGCCTGCGGTAAGCACCCATTTGCCGCGCAGCGAACCGCCGAAGTGACGTTCCGCCAAAGCCCCCAGCGTTTGATAGGTGCCCTGAAGTATCCCCTGCGTGCCGATGTAAATCCACGAGCCGGCGGTCATTTGCCCGTACATCATCAAACCGGCCGCGTCGAGCCGGTCAAAGACTTCCTGCGTGCACCAGGCGGGTACAAGGTTGCTGTTGGCGATCAGCACGCGGGGACTGTAAGGGTGGGTGCGAAGGATGCCGACCGCTTTGCCGGACTGAACCAGAAGCGTTTCGTCCGCCTCCAGGCTCTTGAGCGATTCGACGATGCGATTGAACTCGCGCCAGTTGCGCGCCGCCCGGCCCGACCCGCCGTAGACGATCAGCCGTTCGGGGTCGAGCGCCACCTCGGGGTCGAGGTTGTTTTCCAGCATGCGCAGCGCCGCTTCGGCCTCCCACGTCTTGGCGCGCAGCACCGTCCCCCGCTGGGCCCGGATTACACTCGGCCTCTCCTCCATGTACATCGGACGCTCGCTCATCGCTGCTCCTCCAGGCCAAAATCTCGTTCGCCTTGGGTCGATTTGCCGCTTCTGCGGCTATTACTTATCACAATACGAACTCGATCTCGTTCTGCGGCGTGCGGCAGTCCATGTCCTGGCCGCGGTCGCGATGATCGATGATCTCGGCCACGGTGCCGATGGTGCGGCCGAGCAGAAAGAGCATAAAGACCGCCTTCTGCGCCTGCTCCGGCGTCATGCGGCCGGCCTTCAGGTCGTGCCACATCAGCTTGAGGGCGATCACCGCCAACACCGCATCCACGTTGACGCAAAAAACGTTGGGCGTGGCGCCCTCATGATGCAGCTCGCGAACCAGATGGTGGTAAAAGTCATGGAAGACGTTGTACAGGCCGGCGCCTTCCAACTGCCTGCGGATGAAATCCTCCCGCGGGTCGATGTTGACTTCGTTCCCTTTAAAGACCGGATGGTTAATGCAGGGGATTCGTTTGATGTCCAGCTCGCCCTTTTCACGCATTTCCAGCTTGTAGGCGGCGTAGGCCTTGGCGGCGCGATTGGCCAGAGCCTGCAGGTCGAGGGCTTGGTCTTTTTTGCCGGGGTCGGAGATCTCGACATCGCGGAACTGCTCCAACAGGTATTCGATCGCTTCGAAGCCGTTGCCGCCGTGTGCATAGCCGGTGTTGGTCAGAAAACCGGCAAAGGCCGTGGGAATGTCGTTCCGTGCGCTTACCGACTCTTTGGCGCCTTTGGCGGAAAGGGTGCCGGGTCCGTTGGTCACCGTAAGGCCGAGCAGGTAGCGAAACTCGGTCGCTTCCTCTTCGGTCGGCCGGCGCCCGAAGAGGATCTCGAACAGGTTGCTGCTGAACGGCGACGCCAGATAGGGGATGGTGCCCGAGACCAGACGATGCCAATAACGGTTTTCCCGCGGATTGATGACGGCAAACGCCGCCGTTTGCGCCGCAATGTAGATGTAGTAGACGGCATCCTCCACCGTCTGGCGGCTGATTCGCTTCTCCAGCATGGAGTTCCAGAACATGCTGATGATGAGGGCCGACAGCAGCAGCTCGGTTTTATTGCGGATGAACAGTCCGCGCTCCTCGGCAAGAACGATGATGCGGTCGCACAGCAGGACCGGCGGCCGTGAGTTGGCGGTGTGATGGATTTCCTTGATCAGCAGGTCGTCGTAGCTGTGTTCCGGAGGCTCCTCGGAAGTGAGAAGCTTCTCGGCGATTTTCTCATCCAGCTCGGCGCGGACTTTATCGTCGGAATCGAAGGCCTGGTACTCGCGCAGCAGATCGATGATCAGGCCGCTGAAGGTGCGAATCTTTTCCAGAAACGGCTGCCTGCCGATGAGGCTGATGCGCGCCGCCAGCAGAGCGTTCGGCGAACATGACCCCTCTTCGGCCCATTCGAGCAGCTTGAAGTGGGTCTCGTCGGTTTTTAGAAACATGTTGAGCAGCATGTTCATGCGCCGCAGGTCGCGTCGGCCGGGCATAACCTTGCCGATGGCGAAAAAGAGATTCTCCTCGAAGGCATGCTGCGAAAGCTCCAGAACGCTGACGCCGTGGAGCTCGGCCACCTGTGTTTTCGGGTCCATCCGCGAGGCGCCGGACTTGTTGCGCATGTTCTGGCGAATGTACATGGCGCCGACCTGCTTGTTGATTTCGCGGATCTGCTCGTCGTACGGCGGAATGGCCTGTACGACGGGCAGGTCGAGGCCCTTCGGCAGCTTGAGGATGTTGTCGCTGATCCACAGTTTAAGCGACAGATCGCCGCTGGGTTCAAAGTCGGGCTCTTCATCGATCTTTTCGAAAATGGCGCGCATGGCGTCCGGAAAGTGCTGGATCGACGTGATGCGCACGCCCCGTTTGCTGACGACCGGATGGGCCGGGTCGAAGGGAGGCACGCCGAAATACTCGTCGAACCAGCGCTCTTTCGACTCGGCGTCGTCGCCGCCGCCGGCCATGGCGCCCGCATGGCCGCAGGCGCGGGTAATGTTCTTTTTCCAACGGCCGGTCACGCAGGCCACGATCGGCTTGTTGAAGCCGAAGCGCCGCTCCATGATCCAATCGAGCGCCTGCTTTTCATAATAGCCGCCCGGTTCCACATAAAGCGCGACCGCCTTGGTGCGCGGATCGTTCTGCGCCGCATACAGAAACTCCGCCACTGCAAAGTGAATGTAGACGTCCTTTCCCGAGCTTACGGCGGTGGAAATGCCGAATCCCGCCGTTTTCAGATATTGGGCGATCGTGGTAGTAAAGTTGCCCGAGTTGCTGTGAATGGCGATCGATCCCGGCCGCAGCGTCTCCTCAGGATGATCGCCGCCCAGGGCGCCTCCGACCCTGACGTGATCCCAGGCGTTGGCCACGCCGAGACAGTTGGCGCCGATCACGTCGACGCCGGCGTTCTGACACGTCCAGCGCACGTTGCGCGAGTCGCGAACCGACACCTTTTCGGTGACGATGACGATGCGCTTTAGATCGGGATTGAAGCGCACGAACTCCCATACCGCCTGCGCCACCGCCGGCGGCGGCAGGTAGATGACGCCGATGTCGAACCAGATGCCTTTGTTCATGACGTCGCGCACGCTGCGGTAAACGGGAATATCTCCCAGCTTGGTCTCCAGCACCCCTTCGCGGCCGTACTGGACGCCCGCCACCACATTGCCGCCGCTGTACTCGTGCGATATCGGCGTCACCTTGCGGCTTTCATTCCCCAAAATATTGACGACGCACACGCGCGAGTGTTTGGTGACCAGCTCTTCCAACGAGTGAATGCCTACATAGTAGGGAAACGGTTTTGTGACGAGACTTCTCATGAGCGCACCTGCTGAATTTTCTCGTTAACAGCCGACTGAGCCGTGATTTTCGATCGCTATTTGGCGAACCGCTTTTCGTACTCGGCGCGGCCCTCTTTGCCCCACCAATCGTCGATCGCCTTGGCGTACTCCAAAACGCCGATCATCGACGAGTCGTAGCCGAACATTTTGTAGGGCAGCTTCAGCCGGTCGAGGATGTCTTTGCCGTAGAACATGCCGCGAATCAGATTGGGACCGCCGCGGCCGATTACCGTGTAGATCGGCTTTTTGCCGTACTTTGCCGTGTGGTCGCGCAGCGCATCGAAAATACCCTTAAAGGTCACATAGATGTCCGTGTTGTTGGCCTTTCCGCCGATGATCAACAGCACGTTTGCCTGATCGTACCAATGCTTAAAGACGACGCGGCTGATCTCGTACATCTTTTCGTACGGCGGGTTGCCGCCGAAATCGGAAGAGAAGATGGCCTTTGTGCCCAGCGTCTCGGTGGCCGCCGAGTTGGCGCCGCCGCCGAACATAAAGGGGATGATCGTGCCCTTCGGATTGAGTTCCAACACATCGCTTTGCCCCTGATAGGTGCGCAGACGGTTGATCCCGGCTTCGAACGGCGTCACGTCTTCCTGAAAGATCAGCGGCGACAGGCCGGTTCGGCGCCAAGCAGGGTTGTCCTGGTCGAACGCCGCCTTCAGGTCGCACGCGGTGGGAATGATGCGGTTGCCTTCCCGTTTCATCCGGATGGGGTTGATCTCGATGTTGGTCAGACCATAGTTGTCGTAAAGCTGCCACAGCAGCGGCAGCGTCTGCACCAGCGGCGAAATGTACTTTTCCGGACAGCCGATGTCGCCCAAGGCGTTGGTGATGTCGAACGACTTGATGCCGATGAACGGGTCGATCCAAATCACCCGCTTTTTTTCCGGCGGAACGCTTTCGACGTCGACGCCGCCTTCGGTGGTGATGGTAAAGACCGGTTTGCGCTCCCAGGTGGATACCGAGATGCCGAAATAGAGCTCCACCTCCGATTCGATATACTCTTCAAAGGTGACGCCGTTGGCGCGATAGGTGCGCCCGGCGAAGGTGTGGGTGGCGAAATAGAGCTCCTGCTTGGCGGTCATGGCGTCCATCAGGTTGTCAACGATGCGCACCAGGCCGGACTTGCCCTTTTTGCCTACGCCGCCGTAAAAGACCGGCTTGACGACGATGCGGCCGTACTGATCCAGCATCTGTTGAATCTCGTCTTTCGTCGCGGCGTCGGTCAGCGTTTTGGCGACCGGAAACTCGACCAGATTCAAAAGCTGGCTGCCGTACTTTAATCCCGTAAGCTGCATGGCTCACTTTCCCTTTTTCTCATGGTTACGATGACGGGCTGCAAAAACAAAAGGCACTCCCATGAGGGAAGTGCCTTTGAACTTTGCAAGATAATAAGTAATGATTTTCAACGCCGGATCCATGGTGTTCATCCTGGTCGTTTGGATGGCGTAAATTTAGTGAAAATGTTCTTAAAAGCAAGTCCTTTATTGAACGATTCTTCCTTCCTCAACGGCGACCGGCGTCGTCGTTCACACTGAAAAGCCGCCTCTCTTTCCGCTGCCGAAAGCTTTCGAAGCATGATGGGCTTGCAAATGACGGGCGGCATTGATATATTGCGCCGGACAAAAAGCTCGGTGCTTTTCCGTTCAAGCCGCAAAACCGGAGGTTGAACCGCCATGAAGTCCGCAGCAGCCCTTTTCATGCTGTTCCCCGCCCTTCTCTTCGCCGAAACCCTTTCACCTCAAGACGTCCACGCCGTCAAAACGGCGGGCGCCGTCGCGCTCAGCCCCGACGGCCGTTGGATCGCTTATACGATGTCCGTCAACCGCGAGGCGAACGAGCCCGCAGGCGCCGCTTACAGCGAGCTCTATGTCGTTTCGACCTCGAGCGGCGAGATTCGCCCTTTCAGCACCGGCAAGGTGAACGTTTCAAGCATTTGTTGGAGCCCGGACGGTTCGAGCATTCTCTTCCTTGACCGCAGGGGTGAGCAAAACACCACTCAGGTGTGGAGCCTTCCCTTCAGCGGCGGCGAAGCCCGTCCGGTCACGGCCGCCTCCTCCGACGTGCGCCTTTTCCGGCCGCACCCGGACGGCCGGCAGATCGCCTATGTAGCCGAAACACCGGAGGACGCCAAGACGAAACGTCTGCGGGAAAAGGGCTACCACTTTGTCTTTTTCGAAGAAAACCTTCGCGACCGCAACCTGTACATCTCGAACGGCTATGATCAACCTCGGCAACTGACCGAAGGGATCAGTGTCTGGGATTTCGAGTTCAGCCCGGACGGCCGATACATTGCCGCCGCCGCCTCGCCGCGCAACACGGTGGACGACAGTTACATGTTCAAAAAGATCTATCTCATCGACCTCGTCGACGGCTCGAGCCGGGTGCTCGTCGACCCGCAGGGCAAGATGGGCAACATGGCCTTTTCGCCCGACGGCCGGCGATTGGCCTATGCAGCCGCCCTCTCCATTTCGGATCATGCCGTCAGTCAGGCATACGTCGTCGACCTCGCCGGCGGCGAACCGCGCAATTTGACGCCGCCTCGTTTTGCGGGCCATGTGAACAACGTCTACTGGATGGACGAGCGGACCGTCGTGTTTTCGGCCGACGAAGGGGTGTGGAGCACTCTGAGCGCCGTGCTCGCAACCGGCGGCGAACGGCGGCTGCTTTACCATGCCCGCAATACCGGCGTGGTCTTTACGGACGCGGCGCCGAGCCGGGAGGCGCGACTGTGGGCGATGATCGGATCCGCTCCCGACGTTCCTGCTGACGTTTATTTGTTCAAACTGCCGCGCGACCTCAAACGCATGACCGTACTCAATCCATGGCTGGCCGAACGGCAGCTTGGCGAGCAGCGCGTCATCCGCTATCCCGCGCGCGACGGCGTCGAAATCGAAGGTATTCTGCTGCTGCCGACGGGTTATCAGGAGGGGAGCCGTTATCCGCTGATCGTCGTCGTCCACGGCGGTCCCGAGGCGCATTTCCTGAACGGGTGGGCACAGCTTACCCGCTATTTCGTTGCCGGTCAGGTGCTTGCCGGCCGCGGCTACGTTGTGTTTTATCCCAACTATCGCGCTTCCACCGGCTACGGCGTCGAATTCGCCGCAGCCGGGTACGGCGACGCCGCCGGTGTCGAGTTCGACGATATCGCCGACGGCATCGATTATCTGGTCGCTCAGGGCATGGCCGACGGCGATCGCGTCGGCCTCGGAGGCGGCTCTTACGGAGGCTATGCCGCCGCTTGGTTCGCAAGCTATTACACCCACAAAGTGCGGGCCGTCGTCATGTTCGTCGGCATCAGCGATCTCGTCAGCAAACGCTTGACGACCGACATTCCCTACGAGGAGCTGTACGTCCACTCCGGAAAACCGCTGGAGGAAATGTGGGAGTTCAGTCGGCTGCGCAGCCCCATCACCTTTGCCCATCAAAGCCGAACCGCCGTACTCATTGTCGGCGGCGCAGAGGACACCCGCGTGCACCCCTCTCAAAGCCTCGAGTTCTACCGCGCTCTCAAGATGAACAACCACCCCGCCGTCCGCTGGGTCCTTTATCCGGGTGAAGGTCACGGCAACCGACGGCAGCCCGGACGCATCGATCTGCTTCACCGCCACCTGCAATGGTTCGATTGGTACGTAAAGGAGAAAAAGCCGCTCGACGGTCCCATGCCGCCCGCGGACATCAGCGAATGCTACGGGCTCAAAGAGTGAACCGCCCCAGAGGGGCGATGAATAAAGCGCAAAGCTTATACTCAATGTAAGACGGTAACGGAAGATGAAAAAATCCCCGCAGCCTTCAGTGAAAGCTCTCTCGAAGGGCAGACGCCTGCTGTTCACCGTATCGGCCGCTCTGATCCCGTTCCTTTTTCTGGCGTTGTGCGAAGGCCTGCTGCGTTTGTTCGGCTGCGGCGGCAGCCCCAAGCTGTTTGTCCCGGCGCCCGATCCCTATTCGCACCTCATGACGGTCAATACCAAGATCGCCCATCGTTATTTCCGCAGCGAACGATTCATTCCCACCCCCTCGGCGGGCTTTTTTCTTAATGAAAAGCCGCGCAACGGCCTGCGGATTTTTGTGCTCGGAGGCTCCACGGCCGCAGGCTTTCCTTACGAGCGCAACCTGCGCTTTTCGCGAATCATCGAGAGCGCCCTGCAGCAGGCTTATCCTGAACGTCCAGTGGAGGTCGTCAATCTGGCGATGTCCGCGGTCAACAGTTGGACCATGCTCGACCTTATCGATGAAGTTTTGGAACAGCAGCCGGACCTTCTGTTGATCTATGCCGGTCACAACGAGTATTACGGCGCCCTCGGCGTCGGCTCGCGCGAATCGCTCGGCCGAAGCCGAGCCTGGGTGCTGACGGCGCTCAAGCTGCGCAAGCTGCATCTCTTCAATGCCGTGCGTCGCGTTTTGTCGCTGCTGCAATTCCGTAAAACGTCGCTGCCCGATGAGGCCACGCTGATGGAACGGATGGCGGCGGCGCGGCAAATTCCTCTGAACGGCCCGCTGTACCGCGCTGGCGTCGAACAGTTCGAAAAGAACTTGAGTGCTATCCTGAAAAAAGCCGCCCGTCGTGGAACGCCCGTGGTCATCAGCGAGGTGGTTAGTAATCTGCGCGATCAACCGCCCTTTATCTCCGGCCCTCCCGAGCCCGCAGACGAGGTTTTTCAGAGCGCACGGGAGGCCGAGGCGGCAGGGGACTATGATCGGGCCAAGGCCCTCTATCTGCGCGCCAAGGAGCTGGACGCTCTACGCTTTCGGGCGCCTGAAGCCATCAACGTCGTCATCCGACGACAGGCAGAGCGCTTCGGTGCAGCGCTGGTGCCCATGGTCAGCCGCTTCGAAGCCGCTTCGCCGCACGGAATCATCGGCAGCAGCCTGATGATCGATCATCTGCACCCGAACATCGAAGGCTGCTTCCTCATGGCGCAGGCTTTTCTCGACGAGCTGCTGCGCCGTCGTTTAGTTGCCGCCGAGGGCAGGGAGCTTCGCATCGAGCGCAGATCCGGCTATACGATGCTCGACAGTCTTTACGGGGAACTCGGCATTCGCGTGCTCAAGTCAAGGCCTCCCTTTGTGCCGGATGCCGAAGCGGTGCGCTTCCTCGACGTCTATGTACCCAAAAGCATTGAAGAAGAATTGGCCCTCAGAACGCTGAAATTCGACAACTATCATTTACGAACGGCCCATGAGGCGTTGGCGGCGGAATATGAACGCAAAGGCGATTTACAGGCGGCCATGGCCGAATACCTTGCCGTTATTGCTTTCAAGCCGCTGACGCCGGTGCCTTATGTGAAGACCGTCGAGCTGCTGAACCGAATGAATGCCTTCGGCCGCGTTCCCGGCGTTCTTTTGCCGATGCTGCATTTCGAAGATTCTGCGGCCCTGCGTATGCTGCTCGGAGAGGCTTACTATCGACTCGGCGACTATGATCGGGCGATCGAGCACTTTCGTCGGGCCAAAGAGCTGTCGCCCGAAGACGTTGCGGCGGCCAAGGGGTTGGCGTTGGTGGAAGAGGCGCGCCGCGGCTCCACCGATGTTTCGCGGAAAATCGTGTCGGACGTGGTGCCGCTCTCTCAAGAATCTGCTGCATTGATGCGCCGCGCGCAGGAGCTCTTGCGGATCCAAGCCTTCAGCGAGGCCAAAGGACTGCTGTTGAAGGTCGTAGAACGGGAAAATGTGCCTCTGGCTCATATGTGGCTGGGACAAATCAATTTTGACGAGGGAAATTTGGACGAGGCCGTCCGCCATCTCCTTCGTGCCCGACAAGGCCTGCCCAATCATCCCCATCTGCTCTACAACCTCAGCATGGCCCATTTCCGCAAAGGCGACTTGCGCGAGGCGCAGGAAGCTTTCGACACCCTGCAGCGCAAGCATCCCGGTTTCGGGGACCCCTACGGGCTGAGAGAAAAACTGGCGCAGACACGATAAGACAAAAGGAAGCGAAAATCATGGCGGTCAGCGTCGGCATCAGGCGGGAGGACAAGAACGAATGGGAACGACGCGTTCCGCTTATTCCCGAACATCTGCAGGAGTTGACGCGGCGCTTCGGAGCGCGGTTCATTGTGCAGCCGCAGGCCAATCGCGCTTTCAGCGACGAGGAATTCGCCGACGCCGGTGCCGTGATCAGCGACGACCTGGCTGCTTGCGATTTGATCATGGCGATAAAGGAAATTCCCGAACCGTTGATTCTGCCGCGGAAGGTGTATCTTTTCTTTTCTCATACTGCGAAAGGGCAGCGGCAGAACATGCCGATGCTGCGTCGTCTGCTTCAACTCGGCTGCACGCTCATCGATTGTGAACTCATCGCGGACGAAGAGGGGCGCCGGCTCGTCTTTTTCGGCCGGCACGCCGGCATCGCCGGCATGATCGACGCCCTTTACTCGCTGGGAGTAAGGCTCAGGGTCTGCGGCATCGATTCGCCCTTTGACGAAATTCGACAGACGTATCGTTATGCCTCCCAGAGGGAGGCCGAAGAGGCAATCGCGCGCCTCGGCCGCCGCATCCGCACCGAGGGACTGCCGCCGCTGCTGCGCCCCTTTGTCTGCGGCATTGCCGGCTACGGCAATGTGGCCGCCGGTGTCCAACAGATCCTCGATCTGTTGCCGACAGTGGAAATCGCCCCCCAAGACCTGCCGTCGCTGCCGGCCGGCGACGGCCGCGTGATCTATAAAACCATCTTCCGCGAGCAGCATACCGTCGAATCCCGTGACGGCTCGCCCTTCGACCTCGAGACATACCGTCGTAATCCTCAACGCTTCCGTTCCGCCTTTGGTCGCTATTTGCCTTTTGTAACCGTTTTGATCAACGCCGTCTATTGGGACGAACGCTTTCCGCGGTTGGTGGAGCGCAACGAGCTGAGGCACATCTGGCCGAAGGTCCGACTGCGGCTCATTGCCGACATCAGCTGCGATCTGAACGGCGCCGTAGAGATCACCGAGCGAACCACTACGCCTGCGGCCCCCTTTTTCATCTACGGACCGCCGACTGATACGGTTCACGATAACGTCGACGCTCCCGGCCTGGCGGTGATGGCGGTCGATAATTTGCCCGGCGAATTGGCCCGCGAATCCTCCACGGCCTTCAGCACGGCCCTCATGCCGCTGATGCCGGCCCTGCTCACTGCTGCTTGGCCGCAACGATGGGAAGATTGCGTCTTGCCGGCTCCGCTCAGAAACGCCGTCGTTGCCTATCGAGGACGACTCACGCCGAAATACGCTTATCTCGAGGAGGCCGTCCGAAGCGGAAAGTGAAAGGAGTGCTATGAAGAACGTCCTGGTCTTGGGTACCGGTCTGGTTTCGCCGCCGCTCATTCGCTTTCTATTAGGCCTGGAGAATGTGTTCGTCACCGCGGCCGACGTTGACCCCGAGCGCGCTCGGCCGCTGTTGGAGCACCATCCGCGCGGCCGCCTGCAGAAGCTCGATGTCCGTGACCGCCGTCGACTCGATGAACTCGTCGCCGATTCTAACCTTGTCATCAGCCTGTTGCCGCCGCCGCTGCATCCTGTCGTCGCCGAACACTGCCTCGACCACCGGGTTCACCTCATCACCACCTCGTACGTCGGCGACGCCATGAGACGCCTCCATGAGCGGGCCCTGCAGCGAAACGTCCTTCTGCTCAACGAAATCGGTCTTGACCCGGGACTCGATCATATGTCCGCCGTCCGAATCATCGACGAGGCGCGGCGGCGCGGCGGGCACGTCGTCGCCTTTACCTCGTTTTGCGGCGGACTTCCGGCGCCCGAGGCGAGCGACAACCCCTTCGGCTACAAGTTCTCCTGGAACCCGCGCGGCGTGCTGACGGCCATGCGCAACACCGCGCGCTACCTTTTTGACGGCGGCACGGTGACGATTCCGCCGGATGATCTGGTGAAGCACTGCCGCGCCGAAGTCATCGACGACACCATCTATGAGGTCTATCCCAACCGAGATTCGTTGATCTATCAGGAACTCTACGGCCTGAGCGACGCGCATACCCTCATCCGCGGCACCCTACGCCGTCCCGGCTGGTGCGCCACGATCGCGGCTCTGGCCGCCCTCGGTCTGCTGAGCGAAGAGCAGGTGCCGCCGGCGGACTCGTGGCACGCCCTATTGGCCGTTCTTGCGGGGAAGGCAGGCGGGAGTTTTACCGCTCAGGAGGCGGCTGCTCGGCTCGGACTTCCGCCCGAGGATCCGGTGATTCAGCGGTTGGAGTGGCTGGGGTTGTTTTCGAACGCGCCGCTGCCGGCCGCGGCGACGCTCCTGGAGTTGCTTACTCGACAAATGCAGAACCGAATGAGTTACCAAGACGGGGAACGGGATATGGTCATTCTTCAGCACCGCTTCGAAATCGACTATGGAGAGCGGCGCGAGGTTCTGCAAAGCCGACTCGTCCTTTGCGGCGAGCCGCACGGCGACTCGGCGATGGCCAAAACCGTCGCTCTGCCCGCCGCTTTTGCCGCCATGCTGCTGCTCGACGGCCGCATCCGCTCGCGCGGCGTCTGCATTCCCGTTTCGGCGGAATTCTATGAACCGATTCTGCCCCTGCTGGCCGAGAGAGGGATTGTTTTTGCGGAAAGTCGCCGGCCGTTGCACCCCTAAACCATCCCTCGCCGCCGCCGCACCAGCCATTCCGTAAAGAGCAGAAGCAGAACGATCGCCGGCAGGAGCGGCCGGTTCCACAGCTCGAAAGAACGATGGATCGATGTGCGCACCGACTCGGCCTTTAGTCGTGGGCCGAGTGCGGCGAACGAATCCGCGGGGACGTAAGCGCCGCCGGTGAGTTCCGCCAGACGGCGAAGAACGTCGAGCTGGGCGGTGGGCTGCGCCGTTTCGGCGGTGTATTCGCCCACGGAAAAACGCGTTTCATCACTGCCCAACGTTCGCTCGCCGAGCTTGGCTGAAACCTGAAGCCGCCAATCCCCGGGTTTCGGCGGCGGCAGTTCAAGCTCGTATTTCCTCTCCCCGTTTTCCGACAATATGAAGCGTTGAATCGACGACGGACCGCTGAGAACCGCTTCTACCGCGGCGCCGGCGACCGGTCTGAGGCGTTCGTCATAGACAAAGACGGTCACGCGCGGGCTTTCGCCGTAGCCGTACGAACCTTTATCGCTGCTGACCACCACCTGCCTGTCGGCGGCAGGCGTTTCCAGCCATGAAATGAAATTATGAAGCAAAGTCCCCAGAATCGGCTCGCTTCTTTCCCGGCCGGCGAGCGTCAAATGCCATCGCCACAACTGATTCGCCGCCACGGCAATGGATTTGCCGGCGGTGCCGCGACGGGAAATGATCAGCGGTTCGAAGGCCGGTTCTGCGGGCGAAGCTTTGGCGAAAACCGCAATTTCACTGCCTGGCATCAGCGAGCGGACGCGCACCGCTGCGGTCAGAGGCGGCAGGGCGCGCCAAACGGCCTGCGAAGCGGACGGAGTTTCGCTCAACTGCGCCAAGGGATGCGTGAAACCGAGCGGGCCGGGGTCGGCAAAGGCCGCGAATTCTTGCGGCATTCTTTCCAAGCGGTCGATGGGGATGTAATCGCGAAAGCGCGCCAATACAGGCGGTGCCGTTTCGCCGCCGCAAATCAGGAGGATGGGACGGGGCCTGCGCTCGAGCGAGGCCTGCAAAGCGTCGATCAGCTCTCGCGGGGCGTCGCCGGTGGGAAAGTCGTAAAAGATGAACAGGTCGGTCTGATCGAGCTCCAAAGCGGAAGGGAGGGGCCGATCGTACATCGCGGGCGCTCGGCGCAGCAGCAGCGACACCTCGCCGCGGTCGCCGTCGAGGTTACGGCGGAGAAAAGAGATGTCGGGCGTGATGCTGCCGGCGATCAGCAAAAGCTTCAGCTTTGCTTTTAGAACCTCGATGTAAATCGTGCGCCGGTTGTTGACGGCCGTCGCTTCGCCGCTTTGAACGGGCACGCTGATCTTCAATTGCTGCCTTCCCGGCGAAGCGGGCGTAAAGGAGAGCTCCGTTTCCGCGTCGGCCGGTGAAGGCGGCAGATCGACGCGCGTTTCGCCAAGTTTTTCGCCGCCGACCGCCAGGGTCAGCGGCAGGCTGAGGGCGCCGAAACCTTGACTATGAAGGGCGACGCGAACCGTTGTCGGCCGACCTGCATACACGTAGGGGGCGGTTTCGACTCGGGCCACGGCAAGGTCTGCGATCGGCTCTTCGGAGCCGACGCCGACGGTATAGACCGGCAGCTTCAGCTCGGCCGCTCGGCGTACGGGGTTGCCGCCGCGCGTATAGCATCCGTCTGAGATGAGCAGAACGCCGTGCCAGGATGGTTCCGCCGCACGATTGAGGGCTTCCAGGGCGGCGCTCAAATCGGTTTCGTCGCCTTTGAAGCGCAGGCTGTCGAACGTCTCGCCGACTGCCGGCTGCAGGTGGCTGCTGAAAACGAAGGGCCGCAACTCATAGCGGCCGCGCAGTTCCTCGAAGAGGGGGTGGTTCAGCAGAGAGCGAACTTGTTCTTCGCGCGGCCCGCTGCGGTCCGCAAGGGTCATGCTGGCCGACTGATCGACGGCTACGGCCAGAACCGGTCTGCTGCGGCGTTCCCAGGTCAATTCGGCAACGACGTCGAAAAGAGCTGCAATGATCAGGGCCAGAGCGGCGGCTCGCAAAGCGGCCAAAGTCAAACGAAGACTGCGGGAGGCGGCGGGGTTGGTACGACGGTAAATGTAAGCGGAAAACAGAACGGCAAGTACAACGGCAAGCGCCGCCTGCCAAGGCGGAGAGGAAAAGGAAAGGGCAATGTCTCGGAGGATCAGGTTCATCGAAAGCAGAGGCCTTTTCGGTTGAAAACGGGATGAAGCGGCTCAGCAGGTTTCGCCGAGCTGAAGATTAGGCTTGACGTCCAAACTCCAATCCGAGCGCTGCCCGGCCGCCAGCCGCAGGTATCCGGCGCGGGCGATCATGCCGGCGTTGTCCGTGCACAAAAGCGGTGCCGGCACGCGCGCCTCCAATTTGTGTTTCCTGCACGCTTCTTCGAACGCGGCGCGAAGGCGTGAGTTCCGCATCACGCCGCCGGCCAACACCAACCGCCTGCAGGAAAAGGCTCGAGTCGCTCGCACGGTTTTTTCCACAAGAACGTCGACCACCGCCTGCTCGAAAGAGGCGGCAAGGTCGGCGACCGGTAAGGTTCTATTCTGCCGCTTCAGGTCGTGAACGGTGTACAGCAGCGCCGTCTTGAGGCCGCTGAAGCTAAAGTTAAAATCCTCTCGGTCCAGCAGCGGACGCGGCAGCGGCACGGCTGCGGGATCGCCGTCCTTGGCCGCGCGTTCGACGGCCGGGCCGCCGGGATAGCCCAGCCCCAGGATCTTGGCGGCTTTGTCGAAGGCTTCGCCCGCGGCATCGTCCAGGGTGCTGCCGATGATGCGGTAGGCAAAGGGCGCTTCCGCCAGCACCAGCAGCGAGTGTCCGCCGGAGACCACCAAAGCGATGTAGGGAAAGGGCAGGGGGGAGTCGTCGGCCGCAGCCGCGGCGATGTGGCCTTCGATGTGGTTGACGCCGATCAACGGTCGACCCAGTCGCATCGCCAGCCCTTTGGCAAAGCAGACGCCGACCAGCAGTGAGCCCGCCAAGCCCGGCCCGCAGGTGACGGCAATGCCGTCGACGGCCGCGGCCTCGATGCCGGCTTGCTGAAGCGCCGTCCGCACCACGGTCGGCAGCCGCTGCAGATGCGCCCGCGAGGCGAACTCGGGCACCACGCCTCCGTACAACTGATGAATCATCTGGGTGGCGACGATGTTGGACAGAACGCGGTGTTCGTCGACGACAGCGGCGGAGGTCTCGTCGCAGGAGGTTTCTATACCGAGGATGAGCATAACGGCTATTCCGATCGTCTGTGTTGAAGGATGACTTTGACGCGGCTCGGCCGCACATCGCGGAAACGGACGCCCTCGATCGGCTCGATGTTCACCGAATACTCGGCCGTCGTCTCCATTTGCGGTTGATACTCGATGAAGGCCTGAATGTCGCCGGCTTTGAGCGGCGAAACGACATCGACGCCCCCTTCGACGACCAGAGACAATTCGGAAGGAACGACAAAAGCATCGATGTCCACCGGCAGATAACGAACGGTCACCGGCACATTGGAGATGGTTTTTTCCATCAATTTCTGAACGTCCACGGAAAACTGCACTTCGGTGGTCGAAAGCGCCGCGCGCATGCCGGCGGGCATCTGCAGGGGAACCCGCTTTTGCACCGGAAACTTGAGGTCTTCGAAGACCATTTCCGCAGTTTCGACGGCGGACAAGGTCCGCAGACGCGACTGGGGGGCGCGGACTTTGACGAGCGTGGGCGTCATCTGCGGCCTGCCCACGAGCGTGTAACCCGGCGCCGGCTTGAAGGTCGCGCGGCTGACGATCGGCAGTTCGCGAACCGCCATCCGATCGATCTGAACCGTCAAGCTGTCCGGGCCCAACAGGCGACGAAGGGTCAGGTTCTGAGCGCTGCCGGTTAAAAACACGTCTTTTTCTGTGGGAATAACCACATGGGTACCGCTCTCGGGCGATAGACTGAGCCGCAGACTGCCCTGGCGGAACAGCATGAACGTAAAAAGGAACTTGCCCTCTCCCTCCAAAAGCACCCGCGCCTTTTGCTGAATCGGCGTGAGGACGACCGTCTCCTTGTCGTGAAGAATCTCGATGGGTATTTCGGTTTCGTACGTAAACGTCTCCCCGCCGACAACCAGAAGCCAGATGAAAAGGGCGGCGAATGCCGACACGATTTTGGCCTTGTGCGAGCGCCAAAATGCGGAGATTTTTAAAACATCGACAAAACGCGACATAAAACTTTCTGCCCTCCGGCCCTGGTCATCCGTCGGCCGAACCTTCGGAAGTAGATGTTGCAGCCTTGGTTATTTATTGGTCTGTTTGATTTCGAAGCCGCGGCTGATTTCGCCGTTGTCGATGCGGATGCTGAAACCGCACTCCGGGTTGGTGCACGCCCATGCTTTGTAAAGAATGGAGCTGCCTTCACGGCCGTAATCAGAGAGGGGGATCAGCACGCCGACTCGGCACTTCAAACACGGGGGAAAGTTTGTTTCCATAGTCATTCCTGCCGATTGTCTCATAGTGATTTTTCTCGATCTTTGTTCTCACCGCGAAAAAGCTCGGCGAACATGCGTCGCGGTTCGCATGGCCGGCCGATGCGACGGCCAATGATCGTCGACCGGCGCGAACCGTGATCCTCCTATCCCTGATGAAGCTAAAACCGGCGGCAAACCGCCGTCGTCTACTCGCGCACCACCCACAGCTTGATCTTGGCCTCGACCTCGCTGTGCAGCTTGATGGGGATATCGAATACCCCCAACTGCTTGATCGGTTCTTCGAGAAGGATTTTCTTTCGATCGACGTCGAAGCCCTTCTCGGCCAGCAGGTCGCTGACGGTCTGATTGGTGACGGCGCCGAACACGCGATTTTCCTCGCCCACCTGCACCTTGGCCGTGATTTCGACATTCTCCAACTGAGCGGCAAAGGCCTTGGCCTCGTCGATCTCCTTCTGCAGCCGCCGCTGAAGCGCCGCCTTCTCCTGCTCCACAAGCTTCAAGTTGGACGCAGTGGCTTCAACGGCAAAACCTTTCGGGATCAGATAGTTTCGGGCATAACCGCGCTTGACTTCGACGATATCACCGGCTTTTCCCAACTTTTCCAGATCGGTCTTTAGGATGATTTTCATCTGTCGTTTCCCTGTTAAGTTATTTTGCCAAATCCGAGATGTAAGGAATGAGCGCCAACTCGCGGGCGATCTTGATGGCGCTGACCAGTTGCCGTTGATGTTTGGCGCAGGTTCCCGATGTGCGCCGAGGAATGATCTTGCCCTGTTCGGTGGTGAAGCGCATCAGACGCTTGTCATCCTTGTAGTCGATATAGGTGACGCCTTCTTCGCAGAAACGGCAGATTCTTTTCTTTTTCAGCATATTGAACCTCGTGCTTGAGTTAAATTTTCAGGTTTTGATAACCGAAATCGAATTCCGTCGGGCCGACGCGAAGGCGGTCCGATTCCGGCGCGGTCGACGGGGCCGGTTCGTCCTTTTCGGCTTCGCCCGAATCGATCTCTTCGATGTCGCGCGAAAAGCCTTGCTCCAGCACCTGGATGCGGCGCGCGCGAATTTCGACCACACTCTTGTTGGTGCCTTCTTCGGTTTTCCAAGTGCGGCTCTGCAGTTCGCCGTCGACGAGCACCGAGCTGCCCGTTTTCAGCAAATTGCAGGCGATTTCGGCTAGCTTGTGCCAGGCAACCACACCCACATAGCAGACGCTTTCACGCCAGATTCCGGCGTTGTCGCGATACTTGCGGTTGGAGGCAATGGTAAAGTTGGTCACCGCCGTCCCGTTGGAGGTGCGGCGAAGCACCGGCTCGGCGGTCACATTGCCTGCGATCAGAACGCTGTTGATGTCCGGCATTTTCAGTTCCGGCATAGGACTGCTCCCGACGCCGGGATTGCTCCCGCGTCATGTTGTTCGTTTTCTTCCTTACTCAGAACTCAGACGGCGGCGGGTTTGCCTTTGCCCGCGGGTTCATTGAGCTTCGGGGTCGCGGGCGTTTCGGCCGAATCGGCCTCCTCCGCCGGTACGGCCGCCTCATCCGCAGCCGGCTCCGCCGCGGGCGCTACGGGCAGTTCGGCAGGCTGCGGCTTGGCCGGCGCCGGCCGATTCGCCAAGGCCGCGATCGCTTCTTTGCGCATCAGCAGCGTCTTGTAGCGCAGCACCGATTCGTTGAGACGATACTCGCGTTCGAGCGACTTGATCATCGCCGGCGGCCCGTCGAAACGGATGAGCACATAATAACCGTACTGCCGTTTCTTGATTTCGTAGGCCAGCCGCTTTTTTCCCCATCGTTCAACGACGTCGATCTGCCCGCCGTTGGCGGAGATGAATCGTTCGAACTTGGAGACAATGGCGTCGATCTCTTCACTTTTCAAAAGTGAATCGAGGATAAAGATGGTTTCGTACTTGCGCAATGCAACCTCCGTTTGTTATTGGCTTGAAAAGTTAAAGTTCCGCGTTCGCTTTTTCGCTCGTCGACGCCGGACAAGGGAGGCAGGATTTGCTTTTGCCAAAGATGAGGGAATTAGGGGGAGTCAATTGTAAAGATTCATGGCCCGATCAATTCCGTCCCGCATAAAGGTCAGAACGGCTTCGACCGCTTTTTGTAAAATCGGCTCCAATTCCTCTTGCTCATTTTTGGAAAAGCGGGACAGCACGAAATCCGCCATGTCCCTCTTTGCGAATTCGGCGCCGATGCCGATGCGCAAACGAGCAAATTCATTTGTTTTCAGATGCTGAATCACCGATTCGAGCCCGCGGTGACCGCCGGAACTGCCTTTTCGTCGCAGACGCAGGCGCCCGAACGGCAGTTCCGTGTCGTCCGATATGATCAGCAGCCGCTGCAGCTCGATGCGGTGATAATGAAACAATTCGGCAACCGCTATACCGCTGTTGTTCATGTAGGTCATCGGTTTGGCGGCCACAAGCGACAGGTCGTTCCACCGGCCCGCGCCCGACTCGTAGCTGCCGCGCCCTTTCTTGAGCTGAAAGCCCAGCTCCGCCGCCAGTCGATCAATGACCATAAAGCCGACGTTGTGCCGCGTTTTCTCGTATCGTCGGCCCGGGTTCCCCAAGCCGACGATAAGAAAGGTCTCTTCCATGGGATCGAACGTCGGCGTTAAAGGCTATTCTTCCTCTTCTTCCTTCGCTCGACGCGTGATCACCTCGGGCTCGGCTGCGCCGGCTTCGGCCGTTTCCGTTACCTCGGCTTCACCGCGCGGCGAAATGACCGTAGCGATTACCGTTTCGGGATCGCCGTGAACGGTCACCTTGTCGAGCTTTAGATCGCCGATGGTAAGGCTTTGGCCGAGTTTCAGGTGACTGACGTCCGCCTTGATGACTTCAGGGAGGTCGGCCGGCAGACATTCAACTTCCACTTCGCGTAGAATCTGCTGCAAAAGTCCGCCGCCGATGCGCACGCCTTCCGGCGTTCCTTCGAGCGCCACATGAACGTTGACGCGGATCTTTTCACTCATCATGATGCCCATGAGGTCAAGGTGAATCGGCTTGCCGCTGATCGGGTCGTATTGAATCTCGCGAATGACGCACTTTTTGCGGTCTTTGCCGTCGAAAACGACGTCCAACAGAGCCGATTCGTGGCCCCATATAGAGCGCAGCGCTTTGCGTTCGATGTAGAAGGGGATATTTTGTTTGCCGTGGAAGTAGAAAATACCCGGCACGCCGTCGGCGCGGCGGATTTTCTTCGCCGCCTGCGTACCCGTCTCTTTTCTGGTGGTGACGTTCAAAACGATTTCAGCCATTGTTCATCTCCAATACTTTCTGAAGGAAGATACTCGAGTCATTGTCTTTGTTGTTGTCACGATTCTGAACGGTTCGAAAGCCGTCCGCGACTTTCGATTCGTCGCGGACGGCACGCTTTCATTGAAGGTTCGCAACTTCACGATTCGCCTAATGGAGCGGCCCTTCTTTCTGTGGGAACAGATCGGAGATCGACCGTTCCTGGTGAATCCTCGAAATGGCCTCGGCGAACAGCGGTGCGGCCGATAGGAACTCCATTTTGGGCGTCCGACGCTCGAGAGGCACCTGAATCGAATCGCTGAAGAAAATCTTGTCGATCGGCGACTCTTCGATGCGTTCCGGTGCGTTCTGCGAAAGGACGGCGTGCGTGCTGGTGGCATAGATGCGCTCGGCGCCGTTCTCTTTTAAAACCCTGGCACCGTTGACCAAGGTGCCGGCCGTGTCGATCAGGTCGTCGACGAGCAATACGTTCTTGCCGCGAACATCGCCGATAAGCTCGGTGACCGTGCACACGTTGTGGGCCACACGCCGTTTGTTGAGCAAAGCCAGTTCGGTATTCAATCGCGTCGCATAGGAGCGCGCCAAATGAATGCCGCCGATGTCGGGTGAAACGACCACCAAATTGGGCAGCTTGAGCGACGCAATGTGCTTGACGAAAATGGCGGCGCCGTAAAGATGATCCAAGGGTATGTCGAAAAAGCCTTGGATTTGAGGCGCATGCAGATCGAGCGTCAGAACACGGTCGGCACCGGCTTTCGAGATCAAGTTGGCGACCAGCTTGGCGGTTATCGAGACCCGCGGCTGATCTTTGCGATCCTGCCGAGCGTAGCCGAAATAGGGAATCACCGCTGTAATTCGCCAGGCTGAAGCGCGCCTCGCGGCGTCCAGCATGATCAAGAGTTCCATCAGGTTTTCCGCCGGCGCGTGGGTCGATTGAACAAGATAAACATCGGTACCGCGGATGTTTTCTTCGAACTTTACCCAGATTTCGCCGTCGGCGAAATTCTTGGCCGACAAGCGGCCCAGCGGCAAACCGAGCAACGAAGCGATCTTTTCCGCCAATTGGGGATTGGATCGGCCGGCGAACAGCTTTGCCTGTCTATTTGCCGAAGCGGATCTCATGTCGCTCATTAGCTTTTATAAAAGAAAAACGGCTGTTGCCGCTTTCCTCTAAACTCTAAAAAAGCTGGGGCGGGAGGATTCGAACCTCCAAATGCTGGATCCAAAATCCAGAGGCTTGCCGTTTGCCGACGCCCCAGTTACCTGTATATGGGTCGAAAAATGACCGTCCGCGCTTCATGCTTAAAATCCGCGGCTGATCGGGCCGCCTGCCGGCGATCGCTGAACAATCCGAATACTGAGGACCCGCTGCCCGACATGGAGGCGTAAAAAGCGCCCGTTGAATAAAATCGAGAAACCCATTCGGCAAGGATCGGACGGTCGCGGAAAACGATCGATTCCAGATCGTTGGGAAAATGCACTTTCCACTCCTCAAAAGGCGGAAAGGCGTTTCCAAAGCATATAAATTTAGGCATTTTAGCCGTGATTGTCAAGGTTAAATTCAGTCGTTCATAAACGCTTTTGGTTGAAACGGAAAAATTTGGAATCAACAGTACGCCGGTATAGCTTGGTTTATAAGGCAGCGGCGTCAGGCGTTCTCCACGGCCTTGGCCCAAAGCCAGTCCGCCCAGCAGGAAGAAGGCCGTGTCTGAACCGAGGGCGGCGGCATGTTCCGAAAGCTGCTCGTAAGACAAACCGCACTGCCACAACCCGTTCAGCGTCTTTAATGCGGCCGCGGCGTTGCTGCTTCCGCCGCCCAGTCCTCCGCCCATAGGAATGCGTTTGTTCAACACAATGCGGCACCCTGCGTTCGGCACAGCTGCAAACGGTTGCAGACGCTGCGCCGCCCGAATGATCAAATTGCTCTCGTCAACCGGACAGGCGGGATCGTAACATTCGAGCATCACTTGGCCGTCCTGGGTCGGCTCGAAGAAGATCTCGTCGCAAAGACTGATCTGCTGAAACAACGTCTCCAGCTCATGATAACCGTCCCGCCGTTTTCCCAATACCCGCAGGCCGATGTTGATTTTGGCAAAAGATCGAACTTTCATGAACCGCTCCTTCTTTATTAAAAGTAAGAATTTTTCCTCTAAATTGAAAGCGGGGGGCCTCCTGACATCCTTGTTTTTAACGGCGCAATTTGTTACTTTCATGTCGAATAAGGAAAAGGAGCATGTCCGCACTTTACATCATCTCCGATCTCCATCTCGGCTCTGAGAACAAAGACTCGGAGCGGCAAAAGGAAGAGAAGCTTCTGGCTCTGCTGAAGCGGATCAACGACGAGGAAGCCGACCTGTTCATTGCCGGTGACTTTTTTGATTTTTGGTTTGAATATCGGCATGTCGTGCCGCGGCGCCATTTCCGCATTTTGGGCCGGCTCGCCGAGATGGCGCACAAAATGCCGATCCACTATTTGGCGGGAAACCATGATTTTTGGCTGGACTCCTTCATGTCGCAGGAGATCGGCCTGATCATTCATCCGGGAGATTTTGCCTTTTCCTACGGCGGGTGCAGGATTTTTTCATGTCACGGTGACGGCTTGTTGCGCAGCGATCATGGTTATCGACTGCTGAAGCGCGTGCTGCGCAGCCCGATCAACACGGCTCTATATCGGGCGCTGCACCCCGATTTCGGCATTCCCTTCGCGCTTTTCTGTTCTCGACTCAGCCGCGACGCCGGCGCCAAAGAGGCCGACCGATATCGAGATGACGACTACCGCCGTTTTGCCTACGAAAAGATAGAACAAGGCTATGACATTGTGATCATGGGGCACACTCATTGGCCCGCCCTTGAGGCGTATCGCTCGGGCATTTATTTGAACGGCGGCTATTGGGGCAAGGATTTCACCTTGGCCTTGCTTGAGAACGGCGTTCCGCAATTGCTGCGTTGGAGCGGCCGCGATTTTGAGCCGTTTACGGCGACTTTGCCGCCCGGAAATCTTAAACATCATGATTAAGGAGGTCTCGTGTATCCGGTATTGTTTAAAATAGGCCACTTTGAGTTGCGCTCTTATGGATTGGCCTTGGCTGTTTCCTTTCTGATCGGCATTTTCATTTCGCTCAAGCGCGCTGAAAAGCGCAACGTCGACCGTGACTTGATCATGGATTTGTCGGTGCTCATGATCGTCTCTTCGATCGTAGGATCGAGGCTGCTCTATGTGCTCACGCACTTGGAAGAATTTCACGGCCGTTGGCTGGACACCTTCAGCCCCATTCAGAGTGACGGGCAGATCGGTTTGGCCGGGCTCACCGTTTTGGGCGGCGTCGTGCTCTGCTTCATCTCCGGCTTTATTTTTTTGAAAATCCGCAAGCAAAACTTTTATGTCATAGCCGATATTATGATTCCGGCGGTCGGCTTCGGCATCTTTCTTACGCGCATCGGCTGCTTTCTTAACGGTTGCTGTTTCGGCCTGCCGTGCGACGGAGAGCATCTCTTCTGCGTCACCTTTCCGCACAACAGCCCCGCCGGAGGGGTCTTTCCGGGTCAACCGCTCATACCGACGCAGCTCTATTCTTCGCTTTACGGCCTCTTTATTTTCGCATTTCTCCTTTTCGCCGAACGATGGAAAAAGTTCGAAGGATATCTCCTCGCTTTGTTCCTCATCCTCTACGGCGTTTCCCGCTTCACTATCGACAACTTCCGCTATTATGAGGAAAGCGTCTTAGTCTATTTGACGGCGGGCCGAGGGCTGAGCATCAATCAGGTTATCAGTCTGCTTTTCATCATATGGGGAATTATTTATTTGGCCATCGGTTATAAAAAAGTGCAAAAAAGGGAAAAAGCCGTATCCAAGCGATAGATTCCTTTCACCTAAACTTTAGAAAGCGCTTGACATTATAAATCGGTATTTCTACTTTTTATTAGAATTATAGCGGCTCGCCGGGCAGAAAGAGAGGCCAAAGTGAAGTCGAAAATTGTTTTTGTGGGTGCCGTGCTTTTTCTTTTCTCTCTTTTTTTACAAAGCGGCATGGCTGCAGACGACAAATTCGGCATCGGCATAAAAGGCGGGATCAACAAGCTGGAGGGGGATTGGAAGGAACCCCGCTTCAATCCGGCTGCTTCTTTTTTGTTGAGCTACTCGCCCGTTCCTTTTTTTTCCATCAACGCTGAAGTAAACTCTTCCACTTTACGGACACGTGAGAGACCTCTCTATTTTCTGCAGAATTCGCAGAACAACGACCCGGACAAGTATCAGACCTCGGCTTTACCTCTGGAACTGGACTTTCGTTTTAATTTTTCCCCATATACGACGGTTAACCCTTTTGCATCGATCGGCTTCGGCGCCTTGATGTGGGATGCACGCTACGACGGCAAGACTCTTCTTCGCGATGGTGAACTGCAAAAAGGAACGACCATGTTTCTGAAGGCTGGCGGGGGAGTCGAGCTGTTGTTCGACAACGGCATCGGGCTTTTGGCCGGTGCCGACTTTCGTTATACCGGCATCGACCTTCTTGACCAAAACCCCAGCGGCGACGAAAATGACGGTATCATTTCGGTTTGGGCGGGCATTAATTACTATATCAGCCGCAAAAATCCCGAGGACCTCGATCGCGATAATGTCCCCGCAAAATATGATCTCGATCTTTACCGAGCGGAAGACCGCAACGGTTTCATGGACCATGACGGCAAACCGGAGTTCGGTCGAATGCCCAAAGGGGGGCCGCGGCCACGCGTCATCCATTATCCGGTATTTAGAGCCGAGACAAGCAAAGAGGTAAGGCTTACGGCCATCATATCGTCGAGCGTGCCGCTTAAAACGGTTGCCGTCATTTTTCGACAAAGCGGCACCAAGCAATGGAAGATCCTGCCTATGGCAAAAGCGCCCGACGGCGTGACCTATCATGCCGTCATTCGTGGAAATCATATTACCTCTGCGGGGCTGGAATACTGTATGATCGCCGTCGATCAGACGCTCAAAGGCATCGGTTATTCCGGTGTGCCGAAACGGCCGATTGTAATGAGAGCGGTGCCCGGCACGAAAGCATGGCGCGTGGTGAGCGGCATTGCCGCTTTTCTGGGTTGGGGCGGCGCCGCATATATCGTGATGAGAACCCAGGAGAAGAAGTAGGAGCTGTATCATGACTATCAGTCAATTCGAGATGCGCTCGAAACTGCGGATGCGTTGGGTCATCGCTTCGGCGGCGGTTTTGTCTGTTTTTATGTTTGCCTGCGCCACTTCGCAAAGCGGCATGCACGCGGAAGACGAAGCGGCTTTTTCCACAGCCGGTGAACAGAGCGATGAAAGCGATGACTTGGCATCAATCTTGGGCTTAACTCCTGCCGAACAAGTGAAAGAAGCCCGGTCTGAACCGAAAAGCAGCGCCGCTCCCGAAAACGGACGGAAACTGGAGCTGGAAAAGTCGCTGAGCGAAAAAGATCTTGAGTTACGTCGCCTGCGCGAGGAACTGCAGACCAAAGAGAGCCTAATCAAAGCGCGGGAGCGTAATTTAACCGAATCGCTCGACACGCCGGCCGCACCGCTCTCCGCCGCTGCCTTCCGCAACCGTTACGATGAAGCCCTTAGGCTCTACCATGCGCGCCGCTACAGCGAAGCCGCTGCCGCTTTCGACGAGCTGATCCGACTGGGCGGCGATCCCTCCTTGGTCGACAACTGCCAGTACTGGAAAGGAGAATGCTATTACGGATTGAGAGATTATCAACAAGCCATCATCGAGTTTCAAAAGGTATTCAACTACCCCTCTTCGAACAAGCTGGACGACGCGCAGCTAAAGCTTGGTTTGTGCTATGTACGGCTGGGGAACATGGAACGGGCAAGACAAGAGTTCCGAAAACTGATCGATAATTATCCAAACAGCGAATACATAGAACGGGCTCGAAGCTACCTCCAATGACCTGCACGCAAAAGGGTAACGGTTTGTTACCCTTTTTTGTTGGATAAATCCTCAAAAAGCGCTACATTCCAATTGCTGAAAACACAAGCGCGAAAGCGGCCGTTCTTTTCGGCGGGGAAGAGCATTGTTTGAAAAATAGGTAAATGCGCATGAAAAGCAAGTACCGAATCCTTTATCTTTCATCCGAAATTGCCCCTTTTGCCAAAACAGGCGGCTTGGCCGATGTCGGGTGTTCACTGCCGAAGGCTCTGTTTGAGGCCGGTCACGATGTGCGGGTGATCATGCCGAAGTACGGAACCATCAGTGAGCGGAGGTATGTGCTTCGCGAAGTTATTCGACTGAAGCGGATTCCCGTAAAAATGGGCCAAGCCGAATTTGTGACCAGCGCCCGATCGGCTTTTATACCCAATTCCAAAGTGCAGGTCTATTTTCTGGAATACAAACCTTTCTACGGCCGTGCCGATCTTTATGTCGACCCTGTTACGGGAAAAGACTATCCCGACAACGCCGAGCGGTTCATGCTGTTTTCTCGGGCTGTGATGGAAATCATCAAGCTGCTCCATTGGCAGCCGCAGATCATCCATTGCAATGACTGGCAGACCGCCATGATTCCATGGCTTCTGAAGCATGAGTATGCGGATGATCCCTTTTACAAAGACATTCATACGGTGCTTACCGTACATAACATGGCTTACCAGGGAAGCTTCCCCAAAGAGGTGATGCCCAAGATCGGTATTCCGTCCGCCGGCCCGGAAGCGGAAGAGACGATCATCTATGATCGAGTCAATTTTCTTAAAACCGGTTTGGTAACCGCCGACCTCATCACAACCGTCAGTCCAACCTACGCAAAGGAAATTCAGGAGGACTCGGAATTGGGCGCCGGGCTGGAATCGATCCTGAAAAGCCGGTCGGAGCATCTGTTCGGCATTTTGAACGGTGTGGATGAAAACGTGTGGAATCCGGAGAAGGATCCTTGTCTGCCGGTACACTATTCCGCCGCCACCGTGGAGCAAAAGGTCGGCAACAAGAAGGCGCTGCTCGAACGTGTAGGCCTTCCCCCCGATCTGCAGACGCCGGTGATCGGCATGATTTCCCGATTGGTCGACCAGAAGGGGTTTGATCTGGTGGCGGAGTCGATCGACAGACTTTTGTCGCTCAATTGTCGGCTCATCGTGCTCGGCACCGGAGAGAAAAGGTATCACGACTTTTTTCAAGAGCTCGCCGAACGGCATCCTCAACAGGTGGCGGTATTTCTAACTTTCGACGAAGAGTTGGCGCATCTCATCGAAGGCGGCTGCGACATGTTTCTCATGCCGTCTCGTTTCGAACCCTGCGGCCTCAATCAAATGTACAGCCTCAAATATGGAACCCTGCCCATCGTGCGCAAAACCGGCGGTCTGGCTGATACGGTCATCGATTTTATTCAGGATCCCGAGCACGGCAACGGCTTTGTCTTTGAAGAATACAGCGCAAACGCCATGTTGGCGGCCGTGCAGAACGCCCTCAAAACCTACGGCGACGAAAAAACATGGCGCAAGCTTCAGAAACGGGCCATGAAGGCGGATTTCTCCTGGAACACAGCCGCCGAAAACACCGTCAAGGTTTATCAAAAGATACTGCAGCCTTAGCCGATTGTTTTATGGTGCAACAAGGCTGTCTCGTCGTTTTACACTTTTCCAGTACTCTCCATAGCCTGCAGTCAGGATGCAGAAATGCGGCGTTTTTCGGGTTCGGAGCACGCAGCCGAAGAAGCTTGAAAAACTTGATGTTCTTTTCTCAATGTCGGCGGCAGACAATGCCTCCAAAGGCAGGCTTTCCCGTTCATGAGGCATAGGCCGAAGGCATTATATTTGCGTAAGTCATACGGATTTATCTATGAACGATCAGCAAGGGCCGTATGATACGATGGATGGCATCGAAATTCAAGAATATCGAGTAGGAGCGCTTCAGGATATCGTGCTTTTGGAGGCCGGCGGTTATATTGACACCAACACCTCGCCGGAGCTGCAAAAGGTATTGAACCATACGATCGAAAGCGGCAACTATCAGATTGTGGTGGATATGTCGGATGTTCAGTACGTCAGCAGCGCCGGGTGGGGGGTATTTGTCGGGGAAATCCGACGTTTGAAGGAAAAGGGCGGTGATTTGAAATTGACCTGCATGACGCCGGAAGTCAACGAAGTTTTCGAGATGCTCGAGTTTCACCGCATCCTTTCCGCGTATGACAGGACCGAAGAGGCGATCGAAGATTTCGATTTTTATAGGGACGTCGTCCTTCCTCCGCAGAACGGCAGAACAGAACCGCTGAAAGCACCCGTTGCAGCACCGGCAGAAGCTCCCAAGCCGACGGACGTATTGCCGGCCGAACCCGTCCGCCGCATGGAGGTTCGACCTTCCGTATACCGGAGCTCACCCGAAGTGGATGAAAAAAGACTGCCGGTCAGTGAAAAGATCAAACGCATCGTGCTTGAAAATCCCCTCCTGGGTATTTGGGGGGTGAAAAAGATGCTTTTCAGCCCGCGGTTCGGTTTTACCCAAATCGGCCTGTTGGAGCTGTACTCCATGATGAAAAAGCTGAATCTTCACACCAAGGCGAAGAGATGCCGCTATTATCGTTCCCGATAAAAAGTCGAAGGAATAACAGTCCCATGAGAAAGCTGTTGTCAGCGATTTTTATTGTTTTTTTCGCACAAAAAGGCCTTGTCGCCGCAGACGAGTTTGTTTTCCAAAAAGCCGACGGTTTCAGGCTGATGATTTATGACAACAACGTCGAGCCGGAAAAGAACAAACTGCTCAGCGCTTTCCACAACGCGGACTATATCATTGACGGAGAAGGGCAGGTTTTCCTCGGACCTTTCGGAAAAATCAAGCTGGAGGGTCTGACAGTTGAGAAGGCGACGGACCGTCTCTTCGAGCTCTTCCAGCCTTACGGAAGGGATATCAAGATTGTGGTGGTTCCGCAGATCCGGCTGAATGTGCGCGGCGAGGTGGGAAAGCCCGGCATGTACCGCGTCAGCCCCAACACTTCATTTTGGGACCTGCTGAACCAAGCCGGCGGAATTACCAACAGCTTGGCCCTTGAAAACATGTACGTCATCCGCAACGGCGAAATCTTTTACGCAAACTTTATAGAAGCTCTGTATAAGGGAACGTCCATCGGCGAGCTGGAGCTGCGGTCCGGCGATGAAATTATTGCGCCGCGCATTTCACGCGTCAGTTTCTACTCTATTGTTCGTTACGCCAACTTTATCGCGTCGATGATCATCCTCTATTACACCATCAGCAACGCAAATTCGAAAACCAAATAACAGTACGGTTTTATGGCCATAGAAGATTACGAAATCCTGGAGCCGCAGGGGGAGGAAACACAAGGCGGTGGGTTTGATTTTTCCAAAATCGGCAAAGGCTTCTGGAAGCGCAAATGGTTCATCTTGGCGATGGGGGTGGCGTTTACGATTCCTTTCTACTTTTCCGCCAGAAACCAGAAGCCGATCTACAAGTGCCGCGTCGTTTTCCAGTCCAAGCTCTACACCGAGAGCGATCGTTCGTTTTTCAATCCTGAACTACAGGCCGAAATTCTCAGCGACTCTTTCACCGAGCACATGGCCGGAGAGCTGGGGCTGGCGTTTTCCGGCTTGGATTCAGTTTATCGCTATCTGTCCGATGTGTTTTCGGAATACCGCACCACCTCCAATCCGGTCGTGGCCCGCTACAAATTGACCGTCGACGACGAGGGAATCTATCGCCTTTTACAAAGGGATCCGCAGACCGGCACATATGCCGTCGTAGACAGTGCCAATGCCTGGGATGCCGTCGACGCGCTGCGCAGCGTGAACGGCATCAGCTTTCGGCTGCAGGCCGAGTTTGCTCATCGGGCACATCAGTTCGATTTTCGAATTCGGCCGTTCGAAAAGGGATTCCGCTTGCTGAAACACGGTATTTCTAAAGAGTTCAGCCGCAGCGGAAAAACCTTTGTCATGACGATGAAGGGGGAGGATCCGCAGGAGCTTGCCAGGGAATTGAACAGGATTGCGGATGTATACTTGGTCGAAATTCAAAAGCTGAGGTCTTCGGACACGGAGACCGCCCGCGAGATGTTGCGCCGCAGACTGGCGGTCGCCGAGGCCAACATGCGCCGCAGCGAGCAAAATCTGCGTGATCTGTATGCCCAGTATCCCCTCTCGCTTGAAGTCGAAAAGAAAGAGCTGTTGGAAAAGATCAAAGCCAACGAAAGCGGTCTTCAGGATATACCTTTGCGGCGGCGGCAGTTGACGAACCTGCTGACGCGCTTGGATTCGCCCGAAGGTGAGGTGGTCGGCTCCCCATACCGCAATCTCATCGTCACGCAGATCGCCAACTTTTTTTCCATGAGCTCGGATCCGGAAATGATGATCCACAGGCAGAATCTGGAGCAGCTGCAAAAGCGTTATCAGGAGCTCACTTCCGTCTGGGCACCCGACAACCCCGAAGTCGTCGCCGTGCTGCAGCAGATTGCACAGACTCAAGATCAGATCATCAAATATGCTTCGGATTTTCGCAACACGTTGGCGGAACAAGAGTCGCAGCTTCGCGCACAAAAGGTCGAATTGGAGCGCAGGCTGAAAGCGCTTCCTCAGGACGAGTATCGCCTGATGGAACTGGAACGGACCAAGACCATCAATGAAGAGCTGTATAAAATGCTGTACGCCGAAAGTCAGAAGCAGCTCGTCGCCGAATCGAGCCGCGAACCCGGCGTGCGTATTCTTGATTATGCGGTGCCCCCATTGAGGCCGGACAACCCGAGCAAAAAGACCAAAGTGCTGATCGGCGGCGGTTTGGGGCTTTTCTTGGGCCTGCTCATTTCTGCCGTCATCGATATCGCCGATCGAACCATCCGCAGCAGCTGCGACGTCGAGCGCCATCTTAAGCTGCCCGTCATCGGCGTGATTCCCCACGTCAACTTTAAAGATATTCCCGAGTATCGCGACGATCAAAAAGCCCTTCAGATCGACCGCCAGTTGGTTACCCACGATTACGCGCCGACGCCGGTGGGCGAAGCCTATCGTGCCTTGAGGACCGCTCTCCTTTTTTCGCGGGACACGGAACAATTGCGCACGCTGCTGATCACCAGCATCAGCCCGGAGGAAGGCAAGTCCTTTACGGCGTCGAACCTGGCCATCATCCTGGCGCAGCAGCGCACCAACACGCTGCTGATCGACGCCGACCTGCGGCGCGGCGTTCTTCACAACACGTTCAACGTCAACAAAGAACCGGGGTTGACCAATTATTTGACCAACCGTGCCACCTTGAACGGTTTGGTTCAACCGACGCATATTCCCAATCTCTCGATCATCAGTTGCGGCGCCTTGGTTCCCAACCCTTCGGAGTTGTTGGGTTCCCTGCAGATGCGTCGGCTTTTGACCGAAGTAAAGCGCAAGTTCGACTATGTCATTTTCGATGCTCCGCCCCTGGACGCCGCAACCGACAGCGTCGTCATCGCCACCCTGGTCGATGCCGTAGCCGTCGTTGTGCGCAGCGGTTCGACCAATTTCAAAACGGCACAGGAACGTCTCGACGTATTCAAAACGGTGACGGCCCGCCTCATCGGCGTTATTATCAACGGCACGCGGGAATCCGTTTTAAAGAGCAGCTACAGCTACTACCACTATTGATGGGGACGAGGAAACCGTATGCGTGTTTTGATCACCGGCGGCGCGGGCTTTATCGGTTCGCACCTCGCGGAGCGGCTCTTAGCGGACGGACATGTCGTTTTCAATTGGGACAATCTCAACGATTATTATGATCCCGCTCTCAAGCGGCGCAACATGGAGGCGGCCTCCGCTCTTCCGCATTATCGGTTTTGCGAGGGGGATATCCTCGATTTTGCAGCGCTGCGAACCTTCTTTGAGAAGGAAGGACCGGATGTAGTCGTTCATTTGGCCGCCCGTGCGGGCGTTCGGCCCTCCATTCAGCAGCCGCTGCTTTATGAGCAGGTCAACATTCAGGGAACAATGAACCTGCTCGAGCTGAGTCGTCTTTACGGCGTGCGCAAATTCATCTTTGCTTCCTCCTCCTCCGTGTACGGCGCCAACACCAAAGTGCCGTTCAGCGAAAGCGATAATGTGGATCTGCCGGTTTCTCCCTATGCCGCCACCAAAAAGGCCGGCGAGCTGATCTGCTATACCTATCACCATCTCTACGGGTTGCCGGTCACCTGCCTTCGTTTTTTTACGGTTTACGGACCCCGTCAGCGGCCCGATATGGCCATCCATAAATTTACGCGAATGATCTATGAGGGACGTCCGATTCCCGTCTTCGGCAACGGCAAAAGTCGCCGAGATTATACCTATATCACCGACATCATCGACGGGCTGGTGCGCGCCATCGACCGCTGCAGCGGATACCACATTTACAATCTCGGCGAGTCGCGCACGGTGGAGCTGCTATGGCTCATCGAGCTGATTCAAAAATGCCTCGGCGTTTCGGCGAAATTGGAATTCCTGCCCGAGCAGCCCGGTGACGTGCCGATTACGTACGCCGATGTCACTCGGGCGCGAAACGAGTTGGGCTACGAGCCCCGCGTCGCCGTCGAAGAAGGCATCAGTCATTTTGTAGAGTGGTTCCTTCAGAACGAGGGCGCGTGACCCTTCGCTCTTTAACCTAACGAATCGGCTATGTTGACGGATAAAGAACGTTTCATCAAGAACATTCTCAAGACGGCGGATCTGCTGGTTCTTTTTCTCGCCTTCCCCACCGCCTATTTTCTCGATGAATTCATCCGTTTTGCCGCCGTGCTGAAGGTCAAAGCCTATTCCGGCAGCCTTTCCTTCTCCGGTTTTCTCTATTTTGCCTCCAATTATTGGCTGATGTTCGTCGCCTTTCCGCTGATCTGGTGGGCGTTGTTCCAGCTCAACGGTGTCTATCAAGATTACCGCACACGATCCTTCCGCCGCTTAGCCTATCTGCTTCTGGTCACTTCCGTTTGGGCCAGTTTCGTCTGCGGCAGCCTTATCTTCTTTTTCAAAGTGGACATGGCCAGCCGCCTCTTCTTTATCGTTTATTCATTCACCGCATTGTCCTCGGTGCTGGTTGAGAAGGTCCTTTTATTGACCCTCCTCAACCGTATTCACTCGAAAGGCTACAATCAGGAGAACCTGCTGATCGTCGGCACCGGAAAACGCGCGCGCAAATTCATCCGCATGGTAAAGGAACACGCCGGTTGGGGACTGCAGATCGTCGGTCTCATTGATGATGACCCTCAGATGTTCGGCAAGGAAATCGAGGGATATCGGGTGTTGGGAAGGATACAGGACATCGGCTTTATCGTCAAGCGGCTGGTCGTCGATCGGGTCATTTTTGTCGTGCCGCGGTTGTGGCTCGACCGTATCGAGCCCGCCATTCTGGAATGTGAAAAGGTCGGCGTTCCCACCTCAATTTCCCTTGACCTTTACAACCTGCACATCGCCCGGGCGCGGCAAACCGATTTCGCCGGTTTTCCGCTGCTCGAATTTCAGACCTTTTATGCCAAGGAGTGGCAGCTGTTCATCAAGCGGCTGATGGACATTGTCATTTCGCTGGCGGCGTTGGTGATTTTTTCTCCTATTATGGTTCTCACGGCACTGGCCATCAAACTCACATCGCCGGGGCCGGTGTTGTTCAAGCAGGAGAGGGTGGGGCTCAACGGCCGCAAGTTCATGCTCTACAAGTTCCGCTCCATGGTCGTCAACGCCGAAGCGCTCAAAGAGAGGCTCGCTTCCCTCAACGAAATGGACGGGCCGGTTTTCAAAATCAAAAATGATCCGCGCATTACCCCGATAGGCTACATCATCCGCAGGACCTCGATCGACGAGCTTCCGCAGTTCATCAACGTCCTCAAGGGCGACATGAGCATTGTGGGGCCGCGGCCGCCGCTGGCCGGCGAGGTGGAACATTACGAGGTCTGGCAGCGCCGACGGCTAAGCCTGAAGCCCGGCATTACCTGCATCTGGCAGGTGAGCGGCCGCAACAAGATCAGCTTCGAAGAATGGATGCGCATGGATTTGGAGTACATCGACAACTGGTCACTGGTTCTCGATTTGAAGCTCATCCTGCGTACGCTGGTCGTGGTCTTGACCGGTTACGGCGCCCGATAGTCGTTCAGAATCCATCTTTTAAAAGGACTCTGCTTTCATGGAACAATATCTCCCTTCTGAAGGACTGCGAATCCTTATGCTGGCGCCGCAGCCTTGGTTCCAGCCGCGCGGCACGCCGTTCAGCGTTCTGCACCGCATCAAGGCGCTGTCCCTGCTGGGCCATCGCGTCGATTTGGTTACTTATCATGTCGGCCAAGATGTGGCGATCGACGGCCTTACCATTGTACGCGCGCGGCGTCTGCCGTTTATCCGCAACGTCAAAATCGGGCCGTCGCTGCCCAAGGTTTTTCTCGACGCGGCGCTTTATCTGCGCGCCCGCGAACTGCTGCGCAAAAACCGCTATGACTTTATTCACACGCACGAAGAGGCGGCCTTTTTCGGCATCGACTTGGCGAAAAAATACCGGATTCCGCACCTCTACGACATGCATTCCAGCCTTCCGCAGCAGCTTCAGAACTTTCGCTTTTCCAGATCGCGGTTGCTGGCAGGGATTTTCGAACGGTTGGAACGGCGGGCCATAGAAGAGTCCGCGGCAGTGATCACCATTTGTCCGGAACTGCAGAGCTACGTGGAGAGCCGTTTTCCCCACAAGGTGAGCATTCTGATCGAAAACGTGGCCGACAACAGCATTGTGTTCCCGCCCACACCGGCGCAGACCGATGAACTGCGTCGGCAATACGGCCTCGACGGGAAAAGAGTGGTGCTCTACTACGGGACCTTGGAGCCGTATCAGGGCATCGACTTGCTGTTGGAGAGCGCAGCCCTGATTCCGAAGAGCGAGAACATCCGTTTCCTTATTGTGGGCGGAAGAGAGGAGCAGGTCAGGGCTTTTCGTCGGCGGGCGGAAGAGCTGGGCGCGGGCGACCGCGTCATTTTTGCCGGCTTTGTGCAGCCGCAGCTCATCCCCTCGTTCGTCGAGGTCAGCGATATTTTGGTGTCGCCGAGACTGCAGGGATCGAATTCCCCCCTCAAGCTCTATTCCTACCTGCGCAGCGGTCGCGCCATCGTTGCCACGCGGCACATTACCCACACGCAGATTCTCAACGACTCGACGGCGGTATTGGCTGAACCCCGGCCGAATGAATTCGCCGCCGCCATCAGGGAAACATTGGGCGACGAGGAACGACGTCGCCGTTTGGCTCGAGCCGCAAAGCAGCTCGCCGAGGCGCAGTACAGCTACGAGGACTATTTGCACAAGACCCGCTGGATCGTTGAACAGGTGATGAGGAGCAGGCGCTGATGTGCGGAATCTGCGGCTTTGTTCATCGTCGCGCCGAGGCGCCGGCCGACCCCATGTTGCTGCAACGCATGTGCGACGTCATTGTGCATCGCGGCCCGGACGACGAAGGGAAGGCGTTTTTCCCCGGCGCCGCCGTCGGCATGCGCAGGCTCAGCATCATCGATCTCTCCACCGGCGCTCAGCCGATGTACAACGAGGACGGTTCCCTGGCCATTGTCTTCAACGGCGAAATCTACAACCATGTGGAGCTGCGGCATGAGCTGACGGCCAAGGGCCACCGTTTCCGAAGCCGCTGCGACACCGAAGCGATCCTCCACGCCTATGAAGAGTACGGCACCGACTGCCCCAACAAGCTCAACGGCATGTTCGCCTTTGCCGTGTACGACTTGCGAAAGCGCCGGCTGTTTCTGGCCCGCGACCGCATCGGCATCAAGCCGCTCTATTACAGCGTCGACGAGGACCGTCTGCTTTTCGCCTCGGAGCTCAAATCGATTCTGCAGGCGCCGGATGTTCCGCGCGAAATCGACCCCTGCGCGCTCGATGCCTTTCTCACCTTCGAATACATTCCCGGGCCGATGAGCATCTTTAAGGCGGTGCGCAAGCTGCCGCCCGGCCATTGGCTGCTGTACGAGGACGGCCGCGTCACCATTCGGCCTTACTGGTCCTTCGACTATCATTCCTCCGAGCTTTCCGAAGCGGAGCTCCAGCGCCGTCTGGTCGAGCTGCTTGAAGACGCGGTTCGCATCCGCCTGATGAGCGACGTGCCCCTCGGCGCGTTTCTCAGCGGCGGGCTGGATTCCAGCTCGGTGGTCGCCATGATGAGCCGCAGCAGCAGCGAGCCGGTGAAGAGCTTTTCCATCGGCTTCAGCAACGCCACTTACAACGAGCTGCCCTACGCCCGGGCCGTAGCTCGGGCCTTCGGCACAGAACATCACGAGGAAATCATCACGCCCGACGTTGCGGCGCTCACCGAACGCATCCTGTGGATGCTCGACGAGCCGTTCGGTGATTTTTCCGTCTTTCCCACCTACTTGGTGTCGCAGATGGCGCGTCGTTATGTGACCGTGGCGCTCTCCGGCGACGGCGGCGATGAGCTGCTGGCCGGCTATGACACCTATATTGCACAAAAAATGGCACAACGCTGGCGGCGGCTGCCGTCGTTGCTGCGCCGCGGCTTGATCGAACCGCTGGTCGAACTTTTGCCCCCCACGGAAAAGAAGAAGGGGCTGATCAACCGCGCCAAACGCTTTGTCGAAGGCGTGCGTCTTCCCGAACATCTGCAGCACGTGCGCTGGATGATTTTCCTGCAGCAGGCGGAAAAAGAGCTGCTCTATTCGCCCGATTTCAGCCGCCAATTGACCGATTACGACTCTTACGGCTTTATCGAAGAAGCTTTTCGTCAAACCGCTTCACCGGACCCGCTCGATCAGCAGGAGTACGTCGACATCAAGACCTATCTGGTGGACGACATACTCGTAAAGGTCGATCGTATGAGCATGGCCGTCTCATTGGAAGCGCGGGTACCCTTTTTAGATTACCGTTTCGTTGAATTCGCCGCGACCATCCCCAGCGGCCTGCGCCTTTGCGGCAAGCGCACCAAGCACATCCTCAAGGAGGCGATGAAGGACATCCTGCCGCTCCAAATCATACAGCGCGGCAAGGAGGGCTTTAGCATTCCCATAAAAACGTGGCTGAAGCGTGAGCTTCAACCCATGATGCGCGAAGCACTTGCGCCCGATAAGGTGCGCAGCGCCGGCTTTTTTTCTCAGCGTTATATCGACAAATTGATCGACGAACACCTTCGCGGCGTCGAGAATCACAGCCATCGGCTGTGGGCGCTGATGGTCTTTCATATGTGGTATGATCTGTACATGAAACCCGTACCGGAGTTCAAGCATGCATCGTAATCCGGCAGAGTTGGAAAAAGAAACCTTCGACCTTTTGATCATCGGCGGCGGAATTTACGGCGCCGCGTTGGCGCGCGAGGCGGTGCTTCGCGGCATAAAGACGGCGCTGGTGGAACAGGGCGATTTCGGCAGCGGCACTTCCATGAACAGCCTCAAGATCATTCATGGGGGACTGCGCTACCTTCAGCATGCGGATTTTGTCCGCATGCGGGAGTCGATTGCCGAGCGGCGACGGCTACTGCAACTGGCGCCCCATTTGGTGCAGCCGCTGCCGTGCGTAATGCCCACTTATGGTCACGCCGTCAAAGGCCCCGAAGTAATGCGCATTGCCCTGATGATCAACGACCTTTTGAGCGCCGACCGCAATCTCGGCGCGGCCGACGACCGGCGATTGCCCTGCGGCCGCATCATATCCAAAAAGGCTTTTCTCGAACTGGTGCCGTTCGTCAACCGTGACAAGCTGAACGGCGGAGCGGTGTGGTACGACGCTCACATGATCAACTCCGAGCGCCTGCTGCTCGCCTTTCTTCATTCGGCGACTGAAAGAGGGCTTGCGGCGGCCAACTATGCGCGTGCCGAGTCGTTGCTGATCAGCCAAGGCCGCGTGCATGGTGCCGTTATTCATGATCGCATCGCCGACCGGCGCTTCGAAGTGCGCGCTCGGCTCACCGTCAACGCCGCCGGCCCATGGATCAACGAGCTGTTGGGCGCGGCCGGCAGCCGAGAAACTCCGGTCGCGTTTTCCACCGCCGTCAACCTGGTGCTCAAACGGCGCTTTTGCAACGACTATGCTTTTGCCGCCCCAACGGCACGGCAGTATCGCGACCGCGACGCCCTCATCAACCGCGGCTCGCGGCTGCTCTTTTTCGTCCCCTGGCGCGGCTTGACGCTCGCCGGCACCGCCCACCGGCCTTATCGCGGCGATGCCGGCGCTTATCGCGTTTCCGAGCAGGAAATCGAAGAATTTCTCGCCGAAATCAACGGCGCCCTTCCCGGCGCCGATGTCCGCCGCGAAGAGGTGGTGCATGTCTACGCCGGACTTTTGCCTATGGCCTCCGTGAACGACGCCGGAGATGTGACGCTGGTCAAACACTACCGCATCATCGACCACAGCCGCCGCGACGGCCTCGAGGGACTGCTGTCGCTGCTGACGGTCAAGTACACCACGGCGCGCGGCGTGGCCGAGGCGGTCATTCAAGAGGCGATGAAAAAGTTGGGACGCCGAGTCCGTTCGACGGAAAGCCGTCGTTTGCCGCTCTGGGGCGGTGACGTCGGACGCTTCAGCGCCTTTTTTGAGGAGAAAGACCGTGCGCTCAGCGGCAAATTGCCGGCCCTAAGCCGTTTGCATTTGCTGGAAACCTACGGCTCTCAGGCGGAAACCGTGCTGCGGGAAGCCCCCGAGCCCTACGAAACGATCGCCGAAGATTCGCCGGTGCTGAAGGCGGAGATACTCTTTGCCTTGCGCCGCGAAATGGCGCTCAAACTGTCCGATTTGATGCTGCGTCGCACCGAACTGGGCAGCGGCGGCAGACCGCCGGATGCCCACATTCAGGCGGTCGCGGACATTGCCGCGACCGAGCTGGGGTGGTCAGATGAAAAAAAAGAGAGGGAAATTCAAGAATATCTGCTATATTATCAGCCGGTTCAGAAAGAGGAAAAATAGGAAGGAACATGTCGGATACCATCGGCAGCTATTTGTGGAAGGGAAGTGAAGGCCGCACGATCGATGAAGTGCGCCGCTATTGGACGGAAAACGTCAACACCACGCAGTTTTGGACGGGCGATCCGAGAGAAATAGGGTCGCCGCAGTTCTTTGATACCGTCGGGGCGTTTATTCGAAAAAACTACGAGCATCGCTACCGTCTCATCGAGAGGATTGCGGCGAAGCACAAAGGCGGCCGTGTTCTGGAGGTGGGCTGCGGCGCCGGGTGGGAGCTTCTGCACTGGGTTCGCTGCGGCATGAAGGCCACAGGACTGGATTTGTCGCCTACGGCCATCGAGCTGGCGAAAAAGAACTTTGAGCACAACCGACTCAAAGCGGAATTCAGGCAGGGCAGCGCGGAAAAGCTGCCGTTTTCGGACAACAGCTTCGATGTCGTCGCCTCGCTGGGTGTGCTGCATCAGACCGAGAGCACGCAAAAGGCGGTTTCCGAGGTCTTTCGTGTCCTCCGCCCCGGCGGCGAGGCGGTGATCACCCTCTATTACAAGTATTCGTGGAAGATTCTGCTCACCAAGCTGGGAAAAGTCAATTTCGAGTTTGCCCACCAGGATGCGCCGATCACGCGGCTCTACGACAAAAAGGAGCTGCGCGACCTTTTCGCCGCCTTTAAAAAGGTCGACATCTTTCTCGACTACATTCGCGCCACCAAGTCGCCGCGCAAGGGCTTTTTGGCGGCGCTCTACAATTACGGTTTTAGGCCGCTTTACAACCTGGTGCCCGCGTTCATTCGCCGGCATTTCGGCCATGCCGTTTGTGTGATTGCCGAAAAATAATCGAAGGAGCTCGGCGATGAAGGCTTTGGTCACCGGCGCGACGGGTTTTACCGGCGGCTACATGGTGGATAACCTCCTTCAGCACGGCTATCAGGTTCGCGTACTGGTGCGGCGCAGCAGTAATTTGAATGCGCTGAACGGCAAGCCCGTCGAGGTAGTGTTCGGCGATCTGCAGGATCGGGAGGCCATTTTAGCGGCCGTACGCGGCGTCGACAAGGTCTTTCACATCGCCGCTCTGTATCGCGCCGCCAATGTGCCGGATCAAGAGTATCGTAATGTCAACGTGACCGGCACGGAAAACGTGCTGCGCGCCGCTCTGGAGTGCGGCGTTGAGCGGCTGCTTCACTGCAGCACCTGCGGCGTTCACGGCCACATCAAAAATCCGCCGGCGAACGAGGACGCCCCGCTCGATCCTCAGGACATTTATCAGCAAACCAAGCTCGAAGCCGAACAGTTGGCGATGGATTATCACCGCCGTTACGGCCTGCCCGTCACCGTCGTCAGACCGGTCGGCATCTACGGTCCCGGCGACACCCGCATGCTGAAGATGTATCGCGCCATCCAGAAGGGGCGTTTTATTCTCTTCGGCGGGGGGGATGTAAAGTACCATCTCACCTACGTGACCGACACGGTGGAAGGCTTTCGGTTGGCGGCCGAGGCGCCGCAGGCCGTGGGGCGAGTCTACATTATCGCCGGCGAACACGCCACCACGCTTAGAGGGTTTGCCGAAACCGTTGCGGCCGAACTCGGCGTTGATCCGCCGACCTTCAAACCGCCGGTGTGGCCGTTATACGCCGCCGCCGTTCTCTGTGAAGCCGTCTGCATACCGTTGCGGCTGCAGCCGCCCATCTTTCGTCGTCGAGTCCACATTTTTACCCACGACCGTGAGTTCGATATTTCCCGAGCGAAACGCGAGCTCGGCTACAAACCTCAGGTGGATATGGTCGAAGGCATTCATCGAACCGCGGAGTGGTATATTCAGAACGGTTTTTTGAAAGCGAGAAAGCCTTGATGAAAAACGTAACGTTATTGGGGAATTTTTCCGGGCGCAACGCGGGCGACGCCGCCATTCTCGGCTGTCTTCTGCGCGACGTGTCGGCGCGTTTCAAACGCGTCCGCTTTTACGTTCCCACGATCAACCCCCGATTCGTCGAACAGGCCTTCTATTGCTACCCGATCAAGGCCGTCGGACTTTTGCCCTGGAATTTGAGCGCGAAAATTCTCGGCCTGCCGCTGCTGCTCACCGTTCTCCGGTCGGATCTCATTCTGGTTACGGATGCCATCCTTTTCGACCGCAAGCTGTACAATCCCCTTTTCAATTACCTTTGGACGCTTTCCAAGGTGCTGCCCTGGGCGAAAAAGCGCGGCATCCCGGTCGTGCTTTATAATTGCAGCCTCGGACCGATCCGCAGCCGCGCCGGCAAAAAGGCGCTGCAGCGGGTTCTCGATGCTTCGGAGCTGCTCATTCTTCGCGACCGCGAATCGGCGGAGCTGCTGCAGCGGTTGGAGCTCCGGCATCCCGAGATCGTCGAAGGGGCGGACTGCGCGCTCAACGCCGAGGCGGCAAACGACAAGCGGTTCGAAGAAATCTGTGCTGCCGAAGGACTTTTTCAAAGCGGCCGTCCGGTGATCGGTTTCAACATCAACAGCTACGTCGATGCCTTTGTCAGGCGCGGCAAGTCGTTCGGTCGGCGCGAGCTGGTTCGCCTATATGCCGAAACCGTCGATCGTATCGTCGAAACTCTGGACGTGGATGTTGTTTTCGTTGAGACGCAGCACATGGACCTCAAGATCGCCGGTGAGGTACAGCAGGCGGTGCGGAACCGAGAGCGCGTGGGGTTGATCAGCAACAAGACGTACAGCTACAACGAGCTCTGCAGCGTGATGCGCCGGTTCGAACTCTTTGTCGGCATGCGCACGCATTCCCTCATTCTCTCGTCGGCGATGGGCGTGGTGCCGGTGGGCATCGACACCTATCCGAAAAACCGCGGCTATATGCGCACCCTGGGATTGGAGGAGAACCTGATCGAATTCGCCGATCTCTCCACGGAAAAATTCGTCGAGCTCATTCTGTCGGCATACGAGCGGCGGAACGAACTTAAAGAAAAGATGATCCCGAAACTCTTGGCGGAAAAGGCAAAGGCGCGGCAGGCGGTCACCTATTTGACGCCGTTTCTCCGCGGTTACTGATCATTGCGCGGCCCTATGGCTGAAGAACGAAAAAGGCTCCACTTTTTCATGCGGCTGCTGGTCAGCGTTGCGCTGCTGGCGCTGGTGTTCTACAAGGCGGGCTTGGCGCAACTGGGCCGAACGATCCTTGCGGCCGATCCCTGGTACGTGCTGCTTTCCGTTGCTCTTACGCCGCTGCTCATCTGGATGAGCTCATGGAAGTGGCAGGTCATCATGCGCGCGTTCGGCATACGACTGTCGGCCGGACGCTGCTTCGGTTTGTATGCGGTCGGTTATTTCTTCAACACCGTTCTCCCCACCAACGTCGGCGGCGACGTGGTGCGCGCCTATGCCGTCGGCAAGTCCTCGGGACGAAACGCCGAAGCCTTTTCCTCTGTTTTTGTGGAACGCTTTACAGGGCTCGCCGTGCTTTTGATTTCAGCGCTGGCGGCCTTTTTACTTGCGCTTCGTCGGTTGTGGGACTTTTGGCTGAACACTGCCCTGGCGCTATCCGTGATCGGTTTCTTTCTGCTGCTGGCGGCCGTCGTCAGCCCGGGGCTGCTGAGGGCTTTTCGACGAGCAATACGCGTCAAGGCGGCGCAGCCCGTTTTCGACAAACTGGCCCGATTTCAAGAAGTCACGCTCTCCCTGCGACGGCATCGCGGCGCTTTTATTTTCGCCATGGTGAACTCGTTCTTTTTCTATGTCCTTGCCGTGGTCAACGTTTACGTAACGGCGCTGGCCTTTCACAGCGGACTCTCCTTTGCCGACAGCGTCATCGTCACGCCGATCATCATGGTCATCACCATGCTGCCGATTTCCATCGGCGGCATCGGCTTGGCCGAATGGGCCTATTTTTTCACCTTCGAACGTTTCGGTATAGCAGGAGCCGTGGGGCTTTCTACGGCGTTGCTGATGAGAGCCAAAGCGCTGCTGGCGGGCCTGGGAGGCGGCATCTATTACGCGGCAATGGGGATGACCGTGAGGGTAGAGATGAAACAAGAGGCATGCGAGCTGAGCAAAGAGGACGTCAAGGGAGAGGTCAACTATTTCAGCGGTTTCGAAGACATCATGCGCCGTCGGCGTTCGCCGCTAAGAAAGTATCAGGACATACAGATCGGCAGCACGCGGCTGTGGCCTTTGATCAAGTACGAGCTCGTCACCTTTTTCTTTGCTCACTTGCCGGGCTTGGCGGGGTATTTCTTCCGAAAGCTCTTTTTCCCCTGCCTTTTCCGCAGGGTAGGGAAGGGGACGGTGTTCGGCCGCAGCATGACGCTGCAGCACAGCGGCAAAATCAGCATCGGTTCGCGCTGCGTCTTTGACGAATATTGCCGCCTGAGCGCCCAGGGCGACGACAACTCGGAGATCGTTATCGGCAATGAAGTTCTGTTAGGCCGCGGCACGGTGCTGGGTACCCGCGGCGGCCGCATCGAAATCGGCGATTTCAGCAACATCGGCGCAAACTGCCGCTTCGGCACCACTTCGCAGATCAAGCTGGGCAAGTACGTGCTGCTGGCGGCCAACTGCTATATCGGCGGCGCTCAGCACCGCTTCGACCGGCTCGACATTCCCATCATGCGCCAAGGCTACGAAAGCCGCGGCGGGGTGATCATCGAGGACAACGTCTGGTTGGGCGCCGGCGTCATCGTTCTCGACGGCGTAAAGATCGGCAGCGGCAGCGTCGTCGGGGCGGGCTCGGTAGTGACCAAGGACATACCGCCCAATTCGATTGCCGTAGGCGTGCCGGCGCAGGTGCGCGGCTCCCGTATCAAACTCCAAACGGACGAGGCCGCAGCGCAGCACAATCGAACTTGACGCACACCCGTCGGTGTTCACGTCGATCATTCCATGTAGAACATTTCTTCCAGCATTCCTACGGTCGGCGACAAATCGTCGTTGGTCTACATAATGTCCGCCATGGACGCCCACCATTTGCGCATGACCGGCTCACTTGCCGAGTCTCCGGCCTACTGTTCATCCGCCTTTTGCGAAGCGTACAGCGTGTTGGTCTTCTCGTCCAAATAAATGACGTAATCGGAGATACCGTTGGCTTTCAACAGCGCGTGCAGCTCGGGCCACAGGGCATCGTGCCGCCGTTTGTCCTCTTCTTTTGACCGCGGCGCGAGCTTCACTTTGAAGCCGATGCGTTTCAATGCCTTTCTTTGGCGGGTAGATTCAATTTTCGCTTTGCTTCTTAAGCAGCCTTGCCCCCACTTTTCGGCCCATCCGAAAAGGACAAGGGGATGCGTCTTTCAGCGAGGCTTCCCAAACGCCGACCGTTCTACGGAAATGCGTTCGGTGTCTCTTGTCATAGCGACGAAAGCTCTGTTTCGAAGGCGCAGCTGGTGTTACCGATTCATCCGGGGTGAAGTTTTCCTTCACTTGCCTTTGAGCTGGTTATACACATTCCCTAAAAAAGCCCGATTATCGCCGGCCGCATAGAACACCTCGCCGCCCATGCGGTAAAAGCTTTTTAAAAAGCGAAAATAATAGTCCGGCGACGATTTCGGCGGCTCGCCCTGCGTCCAGTCCCAGGCGGCCTGCTGCAGGTCGTTGACCACGATGGTGAAATCGCTGATGATCGGCAAGCCGCGGTGCAGGCGCAGGTTGTTGGCGAAGGAGAGCGATTTTTCGAACACCTGCGGCGCCATGATCGCCGAACCGACCGAGAGAAACACGCCGCCGGACAGGCCGCCGACCGAGTGCACCAGCGTTTGGAAGTCGATGTGCGCGGCGCGACCCAAAGCGGCTCCGTTAGCAAAAGGGTTGTTGTAAATGATGTCATAACCGATGCCCGGGTGCACGGTCATCGGAACGCGCAGGCGAAAGGCGTTTCCGAAAATTGAAAAACGCTTGAAAGGGTGGGGAACCGCGGTTTCGCCGGCGCTCAGCCCGAACTTTTTCATGACGACCAGCAGTTCGGCGGCGGCAGGCGTCAACTCATCTTCTCTGCGAATGAGCTGCCGCAACTCTTCCTCGCTCGGTAAAATCAGCCGCTCCTCCTCGATCAGTGCACCGACCGCCTCGCCGTAACCCATGCCGCGCAGGGCGTTGACCATTATCGCCAGGTTGATGTATTTGCCGGTCTCTTCCCATGTGCCGAAGCAGCCGCAGGCCACGTTGGCACGCACATCCTCTTCGGAACGGCCGAGCCAGGCGAATTCCCAGTCGTGGATGCTGCAGGCGCCGTTGCCCGCCAAGTGCGTTACCCACCCTTCCTCCATCATCCGAATGATCGTCGGCGCCAAGCCGTTCTTCACCAAATGAGCCCCGAAGGCAAGGATCACCGCCGCGCCGCGTTTGCGCGCCGCACGAATCGATTCGGCCGTACGGCCCACGATCGACTCGAGCTCGCGCGGCAGCACCGGCGGCCGATCCGGATCAGAGGCGATCTCGACGATGGAACTTTTGCTCTGTCTTTGCTTCAACGGATAAACGGTGACGTCCGTGCTTTCAACTCTCGGATAAGGCATGATCTTTCTCCTGAATGACGGCGAAAATTACGCAAAAATCAGCGGCGCTCAAAGCAAAAGCTGCATGGGTTCATCAGGGTGAAGGGCATTTTGACAGCGACGGGTTTGCGGCTTGACATTCCGGCCGGCGTGTCGTAAATTCAAACGCTGATCAGCGGGTGTTGTTAAGGAAAACTCATCATGCAGTTCAAGCTGGCTTCCGATTTCAAGTTGCAGGGCGATCAACCGCGGGCGGTGGAGGAGCTGACGCGCGGCGTGCTGGCAGGCGTCAAGTATCAGACGCTGCTCGGCGTGACCGGAAGCGGCAAAACCTTCACCATGGCCAACGTCATCGCCAATGTCAACCGGCCGACGCTGATCATTTCGCACAACAAAACGCTGGCGGCTCAGCTTTACGGCGAGTTCCGCAGCTTTTTCCCGCAAAACGCGGTGGAGTATTTCATCAGCTATTACGACTATTATCAGCCTGAAGCCTATATCGCCTCGACCGATACCTATATCGAAAAGGACACCTCGATCAACGACGAGATCGACCGGCTGCGACTGAGGGCGGCGAGCGCGCTTTTGACCCGCCGCGACGTCATCATCGTCGCCTCGGTCTCCTGCATCTACGGCCTCGGTTCGCCGGAAGACTGGAAGAAGATGAACCTTTTCCTCGAACGCGGTCAGACGATTCGTCGCGAACAGATTCTGCAAAAGCTGGTGGAAATCCTGTACACGCGCAACGATGTCGCCTTTGAGCGCGGCACTTTCCGCGTGCGCGGCGACGTCATCGAAGTGATTCCCGCCTACGAGAAGGAAGCGATCCGCATCGAGCTTTGGGGCGACGAAATCGAACGCCTGTCGCGAGTCGACGTGCTCACCGGCGAGGTGTTGGAGGAAATGGAGCGCGCGCTCATTTATCCGGCCAAGCATTTCGTTACCCCATATGAACGACTGGAGGCGGCGTTGGCGGGCATCGAGCAGGAGCTGAAGGAGCGGCTGGAGTACTTTCGCAGCCGCAACAAGCTGCTGGAAGCGCAGCGGCTGGAGCAGAGGACCCTTTACGACATGGAGATGATCCGGGAGATCGGCTACTGCTCCGGCGTGGAGAACTATTCGCGCCATCTTTCCGGACGAAAACCGGGCGAGCGTCCGCAGACGTTGATCGACTATTTTCCCCGCGATTTTCTGCTGTTCATCGACGAGTCGCACGTGACCGTTCCGCAGATTCAGGGCATGTATCACGGCGACCGTTCGCGCAAGGAAACGCTGGTCGAGTACGGCTTCAGGCTGCCTTCGGCGTTGGACAATCGGCCGCTCAACTTTGAAGAGTTCGAACAGGTCATCAATCAAGTGATCTTTGTGTCCGCCACACCGGCTGAATATGAGCTGCAAAAGTGCGGCGGCGTGGTGATCGAGCAGATCATTCGGCCCACCGGCCTCATGGACCCCGAGATCGAAGTGCGGCCGACCAAGGGCCAGATCGACGACCTCATCGCCGAGATACGACGCTGCGCCGAGCGCGGCGAACGCGTGCTGGTGACCACGCTCACCAAGCGCATGGCCGAGGACCTGACCGACTACTTGGCGGGCGCCGGCATTCGCGTGCGCTATCTCCACTCCGAAATCGACGCCCTCGACCGCGTCGCCATTCTCCGCGATCTCCGCCTGGCCGAATTCGACGTCCTGGTCGGCATCAACCTGTTGCGCGAGGGACTCGATCTGCCCGAGGTCTCCCTGGTCGCCATTCTGGACGCGGACAAGGAGGGGTTTCTCCGTTCCGAACGCTCGCTGATCCAGACCGCCGGCCGCGCGGCGCGCAACGTATCGGGCAAGGTCATTTTCTACGCCGACGTGGTAACCGATTCCATGAGGCGCGCCTTTGAAGAGACGCGCCGCAGGCGCCTCATCCAGGCGCGTTACAATGAGGAGCACGGCATCACGCCGCGAACCATCGTTAAATCGGTCGAGGAAATCATGAGCGCCACGCGGGTGGCCGATGCCCGAGCGGCCGACTATGGCCGCCGCGGCGGCGAAGATCGCCGATTGATCGAGATGTGGCGCAGCTTGGGCCGCGAGCAGCGACAGGAAATCATCGAACAGTTGCGGCAGAGCATGATGGAGGCGGCGGCGGCATTGGAGTTCGAAAAAGCGGCACAAATCCGCGATCAACTGCAGGCGCTGCAGGAAGACGAAGCGCCTGCGGCGGTTTGAAAAGACATCACTTGCAGGCTTTTAAAGGTATGGATTCGAAACTTTAACAGAAGGAACGGTATGAAGGTTCTTGTAATCGGAAGCGGCGGCCGCGAGCACGCCCTGGTGTGGAAACTCAAGAATAGTCCGTCGGTCAAAAAGGTCTATTGCGCGCCGGGAAACGCCGGTATTGCACAGGATGCGCAATGCGTCGACATTCCGGTCGGCGACAAGGCGGCGCTGTTAAAGTTCGCCATTCGCGAAAAGATCGACCTGACGGTGGTCGGGCCTGAGGCACCGTTGGTCGACGGCCTCGTCGATCTTTTCGAGGAGAACGGCATGGCGGCCTTCGGCCCCAGCCGTCGAGCCGCCGAGCTGGAAGGAAGCAAGGCCTTTTGCAAGAATCTCTTGCAAAAGTACGAAATACCCACGGCGAACTTTGTTGTGTTCGACGACTATCAAAAGGCGCGCGACTTTCTGGCCGGCCATCGCGGGCCGTTGGTGGTAAAGGCGGACGGCCTGGCGGCCGGCAAAGGGGTGTTCGTCTGCTCGAATGCCCAGGAGGCGGCGGAGGCCATCGACCGCATTATGAAGCAGCATGAATTCGGCGAGGCCGGCCGCAAGGTGATCTTTGAGGAGCGGCTGACGGGAGACGAGGTTTCGGTCATGGCCCTTTCCGACGGCGAGCAGATTTTGGAGCTGCTGCCGGCGCAGGATCACAAGCGCATTTACGACAACGACCAGGGGCCGAACACCGGCGGCATGGGCGCCTATGCGCCCACGCCCCACATCTCGCGCGAGCTGCTCGATGAGATTCGGCGAACTATCCTCGAGCCGACCATCAAAGGCATGGCGCTCGAAGGTCGACCTTATCGCGGCCTGTTGTACGCCGGCCTCATGGTGACGGCCCAAGGCCCGAAGGTGCTCGAGTTCAACGTTCGTTTCGGCGATCCCGAAACGCAGGCCGTCCTTCCTCTTTTGGAAAGCGATCTGGCTGAAGCGCTGTGGGCGGCGCGAAACGGGCGGCTTTCGACCGTTCCCTGGCGCTTCCGCAACGGTGCCTCGGTCTGCGTGGTGATCGCCGCGGGCGGTTACCCGGGACCCTATGAAAAAGGCAAAAAGATATTAGGCTTGGATCACATTTGGGACGAAGGCGTGGTCATCTTTCACGCCGGCACCAAGCGCGAAGGAAACGACATCGTCACCGCCGGCGGACGAGTGCTCGGCGTTACGGCGGTGGATGAAAACTTTCGCCTGTCCGTTGACAAGGCCTACCGAGCCGTCAAGTGGATCACCTTCGACGGCGCCTACTACCGTCGCGACATTGCCGCAAGGGTTTTGTGAAGAAAGGAAAGTGCATGAAGATTCTGGTCACCGGCGGCGCGGGATTCATCGGCTCGCATGTCGTCGACGCTTACATTGCTGCAGGGCATGACACGGTCGTGCTGGATAATTTGCGCACCGGACGGCGCCGCAATCTCCATCCCGCGGCCGAGTTCATCGAGGGCGATATTCGCGACCCGCGGCTCATCGAGCTCTTCCGCCGGGAAAAGTTCGACCTCGTCAATCATCATGCGGCGCAGATGGATGTTCGCCTTTCGGTCGAGGATCCGATCTTTGACGCCGAAAACAACATCATCGGCCTTTTGAATGTTCTGCAGTGCTGTGTAAAAACCGGCGTCAAAAAGGTGATCTTTGCTTCTTCGGGCGGCGTTGTGTACGGCGAACAGGACTACTTCCCGGCGGACGAGGAACACCCGCAGCGGCCTTATTGCCCCTACGGCGTGGCCAAGCTGGCCGGCGAAAAATACCTGTTTTACTACTCGATGACCTTCGGCCTGCGCTACACGGCTTTTCGCTATGCCAACGTCTATGGGCCGCGGCAGAACCCGCACGGCGAGGCGGGAGTGGTCGCTATTTTTCTGGAAAAGCTATTTAAGGGCGAACAGCCGGTCATCAACGGCGACGGCGGCCAAACGCGCGACTTTGTTTATGTGGCCGACGTGGCCGCGGCCAACGTGACGGCTCTCGAAGCCGCGGACAATGAAATACTAAACATCTCGACCGGTGTCGAAACGTCGGTCAACGAGCTCTACTCGCTGCTGAACGAGTTGACCGGCGCCGGCATCGAGCCGAAATACGGACCGGCCAAACCGGGCGAGCAGCGGCGCAGCCTGCCTTCGCCTGCAAAAGCCGAACGGCTGCTGAACTGGCGTCCCGGCCGCACCCTGCGGGAGGGACTGGCCGAAACGGTGGACTATTTCCGTCGCTGCGAAGTGCAGTCATGACCGCCGAAAAGTGATGGGAGGAAGCGTGAGCAACGCGATCGAAGCCGACGTCAACGGCTCCAGCGGAGTTGAACACTGGCGCGAAGTGCAGCAGGACGTGGGCATTCTTGGCGACTCGGAAAAGACGCGGGCGCTGATCGAGACCATCGAGCAGGTGGCGCCGACGGACATTTCGGTGCTGATTACCGGTGAAAGCGGCGTCGGCAAAGAGCTGGTGGCGCGCGCCATTCACCTGCGCAGCCGACGGCGCAATGCGCCCCTCATTACCGTCAACAGCAGCGCCATTCCTGAAGGCATTTTAGAGTCCGAGCTCTTCGGCCACGAAAAAGGCTCTTTTACCGGCGCAGCGGGAATGCGCAAAGGCTACTTTGAACTGGCGCACCGCGGCAGCATTTTTCTCGACGAGATCGGCGAACTGCCGCTTTCGATTCAGGCCAAGCTGCTGCGCGTACTCGAGAACCGCGAGTTCATGCGCGTCGGCGGCACCCAGCTCATCGAAGTCGACGTCCGTTTTATCGCCGCTACCAATCGTCGCCTGGACGAAGAGGTGAGGAAAGGTCACTTTCGCCAGGATCTCTATTACCGCCTGAACGCGGTGCACATTCACGTGCCCAGCCTGCGGGAACGGCGCGAGGACATTCTGCCGTTGGTAAAAAAGTTTACCGCCGACTTTTGTCGCGCAAATCACATCGAGTTCGAGGGCTTTACCGACGGTGCTCTGCTGCTCATGCAGAATTACGACTGGCCGGGAAACATCCGCGAGCTGCGCAACTTGGTGGAAAAGGTCATCGTGCTGGAGCGCGGCCGCCGCATCGATGAACAGACGCTGCGCCCCTATCTGATGCCGTTTCAGTCACCGGACGCCAATCTGCCCGTGCGTTTGGAACGACCCAAAGAGGACCTGGAGAGGGAGCTGCTGCTGCGGGTTCTGTTGGAGATCAAAAGCGAAATTGCTCAGTTGCGCGAATTTCTGCTTACGGGCGCCTCACGGCGATACAGTTTGAACCCCTGGCGCGGCGATCAAGTCGGCGAACTGTACGGCGCCGAACGTTGGGAAGATGAGGTTCAGAATGCCCCGACCGTAAGCGAGATGGAAAAGGAAATGATCATTTCAACCCTTGCAAAAACAGGGGGCAACAAACGCAAAGCGGCCAAATTGTTGGGCATCAGCGAACGTACCCTGTACCGTAAAATCAACAAATACGGGTTGCGCCATGCGGAACAATGATCGACGGCGTTTTGCCCTAATAACGGGCGGCATTATTTTTGTGATGCTGACAGCCTGCAATTATTATTCGTTGAAAGGATCCCTGCCGCCGCACCTCAAAACGGCGGCCGTTCCTCTGTTCGAAAATCAGACGTCGGAATTCGGCATCGCTGAAAAGCTCACCGACACCATCATCAACGAGCTGATGCGCGACGGATCGCTCAAGATCGCCGACCGATCCGTCGCCGACGTGCTGATCGAAGGCACGATCACCGGCGTCAGCGACCGGCCGGGCGCTTTTTCGCAGGACGAACGGGTTCAGGACATCAACGTTTATGTTTCCGTCAACGTCACGGTGACGGATCAGGTGAAACAGGTGGTCCTGTGGAACGAGCGCCTGACGCAGTTCGGCGCTTATGATCCGTCAGCCGGGCCGGACGGCAGACAGCAAGCCTACGAAGAGGCGTTGGAAAAGATCAGTAAGGAGATTCTCAACAAAACCGTCTCTAATTGGTGAAGGATTTGAAAATTTACTTGCTATCCTGACGATAGAGTGATAAGTTATAGGCGAAGAACGACACGACGATTACGGGGAATTGCTCTAAAATGAACAGCTTTGCATCTGAGATCGAATGGCTACGGAGAAAGGTGAGCGAGAACCCTGCTTCCATGTTGCATGCACGCCTGGCTGAACGCTACTTGCGCATGAGGGAGCTCGATCGGGCGGTCGAGCATGCGGAAAGAAGCGTCGTTCTATTTCCCCATTACACGACGGCACGTTTTGTACTGGCCAAATGTTATTATGAACGTGAGCAGTTCGATTTAGCCAACAAGAACCTGAAGGAACTGTTGGCCGTCGATTCGCACCATCCCACGGCGCTCAAACTGGCCGTCGAAATTTCTCGACGGTTGGGAGACATCGCGCGGCTCAAACAACTGTTGCGCCGACTTTACGAAATCGATCCCTTGAACCGCGAGGTCATGCAGCAGTTGCGGGAACTGGACAGCACCGCCGCCGGCGGGCCCGCAGCAGCCCCGGCACCTTCGGCTCCGCTTTCCTTTGGGCCGCCGCAAACCTCCGCTTACTCCCCTGCAGCCGGCACGACCGGTGCACCTGTCGAACCCCCTTCGGTCACGCCGACGGTTCGACACGCCCCTGAAACACCGACGAGCCAACCGAGCCGGAGACTACAGGAGTTTCTCGAACAGCTCGAAAAGGGCTCCTTTGCGCCATGGGAGGAACCGTCCGAACCGGCCGTAGCTCCCCAGGAGAAAACTGCCGAGCCTTCTTTGACGAGCGGTCCATTCGGCGCTCCACAAGATACGGATTGGAGTGCGGCACCGCCTTCAGCCGGCCCGGCGGCTCCGGAAGTGCCGCAGGATTTGTTCGCCGATCTTCCGCAAGCCGGGTGGGGCGCGGAGCCTGCGGTGCAGCCCACCGCCGAACCGGCGGCTCCGATAGTGCCGCAGGATTTGTTCGCCGATCTTCCGCAAGCCGATTGGAGCGCCGAGCCTGCGGCACCGCCTTCAGCCGAACCGGCCGTTCCATCTGAAATGGATTGGAAAGGGGCGATCGTCGAACAGCCGACTTGGGAGCCGCGGGATGTTTTTGAGATGCCGCCTGCAGCAGAGTCGACATCCTCTTCTGTCTTTCCTGAGGATTGGCTCGCACTCGATGACGCCGCAAAAGAGCCTGCAGCACCGGAAGACTTGCTCGAAAGCGTACCGCACGCCGAGCCGGTGACCGAGGAAGAGCCGACCTTCGGTTTCCCCTCTGTTCCGCAAAGCGAGAACCCGTTCGAGGACATCTATACGACGGTTTCCGCTCCGCCTGAGGAGAAGAAAAGGGAAACCGAGCCTTCGTTGACGCCGGAGCCTCCTGCCGAGGATGACTTTGATCTTGTTACGGCGCAATACCGCGAGGAGGAGAGCCGCTTCACCCAACTGTTGGATGATATCTTTAGCTCGAACATCGATGAAGAAGAAGAGAGCGCCGAAAGAGTGCGTTCAACCGTCGATCGGCTTTTCGGCCGTGACTTTGGAGGTCGGGAAGACCTTTCCGAAGAGGGCCCAACCTTCGTCGAACGAGCGGACCTTAAGGAAAAGCCTACAGAGTTGGCCGAAGAACCCTTCGACGACGGCGATCTCCTCTTTGAAGCAGCGAAAGAGGAAACCGGTGCAGGTCAGGCGGCCGAGGGGTCTGCGCTGCACACGGAGCTTGAGGAGATCAAAAAAGAGTTCGAGGACTTTTTGGCGGAACTGGATGTCCGCGATGATGATCTGCTGACCGGCGCGGCAAGCGCAGGTGCCGCAAGCCGTGAACCGTTCGCCGCCGAGCCGCTCGAGGATTGGGAGTCGTTGTGGCCGCCGCGGGATAAAGAGGATGTCCGTCCGCCGGCGGAAGACCGCGTGAGTATTGCGCCGAAACCGGCCCCAGTGCAGCCGCGCGGCAGTGCGGAAGAGCCCCCCATCGACGAGGAAGAAAAAAGCTCCAGGCCGAAAGGGAGATTTGTCACCCCCACGTTGGGTGAAATCTATGCGGCGCAAGGACAATACACGAAAGCGATCTCGGTTTTCGAAACGCTGATCAAAAACGATCCGACCAATGAATCCTATCGGCAGAAGCTGGCCTTTCTGAAGCAGAAAGCCGCCGAGCAGTCATCGGCGGGGAATCCCTGAGCCTGCCTCTGCGCCTGCGGGGGGCATCATCGCCGCGCACATGAAGCCCACGGATATTGACATTTCGACCGTCATCGTCACTTATCGAAGCGCCGACGTCATCGGCCGTTGTCTGTCGACGCTCGCAGGTGCGGCGCAGAAACTCCGCACGCAACTGATCGTCGTCGACAACGGCGGGGACGAAAAGACGGCGGAGCTGCTTCGTGGGGCGGAAAAGCTCCCTTTCTCCGAGGTGCGCCTTTGTTTCAATGAATGTAACGAGGGCTATACCCGCGCCGTCAACCAGGGACTGGCGCTGTGCCGCGGACGATTCGTGTTGCTGCTCAATCCCGACGTCGAATTCGTCGGCGATCCCTTCTCACAGCTTTTGCCGCTTTTCGATGATCCGCGCCTCCTCGCGACGGCACCGCAGCTCCGTTACCCAGACGGTTCCGTGCAGCCTTCCTGCCGCCGCTTTCCGCGAAAACGTGACGTTCTCTTCGAAACCCTCGGCTTGTCGCGGCTCTTTGCACAAAGCGCCTTTTTCAACGGCTGGCGGATGCCGGATTTTGCTCATGATCATTCGCGGGACGTCGATCAGCCCCAGGGCGCTTTTCTGCTCATGCGGGGCGACCTCGTGCAACAGCTCGGCCCCTTGGACGAACGCTTCCCCATGTTCTTCAGCGACGTCGACTGGTGCCGCAGAATTTGGGAAAGCGGCGGTCGCATCCGCTTCTGCGCCGAAACCTATGTGCTGCATCACCGCGGCGTCAGCGTGCGCCGTGCCCGCGAGGCGATGATCGTCTCCTCGCATCGCTCCTTTGCGGATTATTTCGCCAAATATGACCGCACTGCGCTGCAGCGCGCCTCAACGGCCGTCATCAGATTTTTGCTTCTGGCAGCCCTGCCGCTGCGGCTGCTGCCGCTGAAGCTTCTTAAATAAAGTACGCACATGGCGAGATTTCATACACTCACTATCCTTCTTCTGCTTGTTGCCGTTGCTGTCCGCAGCGCTTCGGCCGCCACATTGTTGCTCAAAACAGCCTCGACTCCCGCGGCCAAGCGCGGTAACGCGCAATCGCTGACCGGCCTCGCGCAGGTCGACCGCATGCTGAGCGCCTACGGCGTGCTCAAGGTTCAGCCGGTCTTTGCCGATACGGCCCCCGCCGAGCTGCGCAACTGGTTCGCCTGCGAGTTCCCCAACGACGTCGATCTTGACGCCTTAGCACGGCTCTTGGAATCGGTCGACGGCGCGACGGCGGCGCAGCCCAACCGCGCCTTCAAGCTTCACTTCACCCCGAACGATTCACTATTGCAACAGCAGTACGCCCTGCTCAAAATTGCCGCTCCGCAGGCTTGGGATATCGAGCGCGGCAACCCATCGGTGCTCATCGCCGTGATCGACACCGGCGTCGACTATGAACACCCCGACCTGGCCGATGCGCTTTGGCGAAACGAAGGTGAAATCCTCAACGGCCTGGACGACGACGGCAACGGCTTTGTCGACGACTTGTACGGCTGGGACTTTACCGATGCACCCAACTATCCCGACGGCGGCGATTATTGGGGGCGCGATAACGACCCGATGGATGAATTCGGCCATGGCACGGCGGTCGCCGGCATCATCGCCGCGGCAACCGACAACCGTCGCGGCATTGCCGGCCTGGCGCATGGCTGCCGCGTGATGAATCTGCGCGCCTTTACCGCTTCGGGCTACGGTGAGGAAGACGACGTCGCTGCCGCCATGCTCTATGCCGTCGAAAACGGCGCTCGGATCATCAATATGAGCTTCGGCGACGTGTTCGTGTCGCGCATCCTCGAAGACGTCGTCCGCTATGCCTTCAGCCGCGGCATGGTGATGGTCGCCTCCGCCGGCAACTCGGCGAGCAGCGAAATTCATTATCCCTCGGGCTTTGCCGAAACGATTTCCGTCGGCGCCACGGACGAGAACGACAACCTCGCCTCCTTTTCCAACACCGGCCCTACCGTTGATCTGACGGCGCCGGGCAGCGGCATACTCAGCACCGGCCTGAAGGCAAGCTACCGTCTGTGGAACGGCACGTCCTTCTCGGCGCCCTACGTTTCGGCCGCCGCCGCTCTGCTGCTCTCGAAACGACCTGCCCTGCCGCCCGACGCCGTCCGCGCCCTGCTGGTCAACTCTGCCGATGACCTGGGCGCCTCCGGTTGGGATGACCGCTACGGTGCCGGCCGCCTGAACGTCGCACGGGCACTGCAACTGCCCGACGGCATGCTGGCGCAACTGATCGAGCCGCCCCTCGACGCCGGCTTCAGCAACGGCCCGGTTCTTATCCGCGGATCCGCATGGAGTCCCCAATTCGACCGCTATCGCCTCGAATTCGGCGCCGGCGCTTCGCCGCAAAGCTGGACGCCCATCGGCGACGCCCGCACCCCTGTCATCGAGGGACTTTTAGGCCGTTGGGACCATTTGCCCGTCGACGGCGAGTACACCCTCAGACTGACGGTGACGGACAAGGCCGGGCGCGAGGCCCTTCAGCATACACGGGTGTTCATCGACAAAACGCCGCCGACCATCGTCCGGGTGGAAGAGCTTCCCATGCTCGACGGCGACCATTACTCAGCCTTGATTCAGTTCGACACCGACGACCTTTGCGAGGGGTCGCTTTTCGTTCGCCCTCTCGGCCCGGAGCCGTTCCGCGAAATTCCGCTGACCTACAGAACGCGCACGCTGCGCCGCAACATCGGCCCCGAAACGCTCGCCGGCGAAGGCGAACTCTATGTCATGGCCCGCAACGCCGCAGGACTCGAAAGCACGGCGCCCGACGGTTTGCTGCGCTTGAACCTCGACCGCCCGCCCTTCGACGTCACCCGCTTTGCATCCTTAGCGACAACAATACCTTTCGGCAGGCTCCTCGGCCGCACGGCCGATTTCAACGCCGACGGCTTGCCGGAATTGATCGTTTCTGTGAATGAAAACGGCGCCGTAGGGCCGATCCGTTTCTATCAGTTCGAAGAGGGAGGGATGAGGGAACTCTTTGCCGTCGAAACCCCCGGCATTCCTCGAGACGTCGGCGATGCCGACGGCGACGGTCGAGCGGAATTGTTGGTCGGCTACGGCTTTACCAGTCGTTTGTACAAAAGCCCGTCGCCGGGCGCTTTCCCATCCGTCCTTGCCGCCTCTTGGGAGGGCAACGGTTCGAACCAATATTGGGCGAGCCGAATTTGCGACCTGGACGACGACGGACGGCCGGAAATCCTCATGAGGGTCGTGCGCTCGGGCGAAAGCGACAGCTTTGAGCTGTGGGAGCATGACGGCGACGGATCTTATCGCCGGGCGGCCATGCTGCCGAATCCCACCGCCGGGGAAAATTTTTACGGCGTGCCTCACGCCGTCATTGCCGATTTCGACGGCGACGGCCGCTTGGAGGTGCTGCTCGGCGACAGCGACGGCGACCTCTACATTTACGAAAACCGCGGCGACGATCGTTACGTCTGCACCTGGCAGGATCGACTGCCGCTGCTCGATGCGATTGCCTTTACCGCCGCCGGCGATTTCAACGGCGACGGCGTGACCGATTTCATCGCCGGTTGTCATTCCGATCCCAATTTGAACACGGAACATGACTACGACGCACGACATTGGCTTTACCGTGTCTATTCGAACGACGGCGACGATCGTTTTCGCCCCCTAACGGAAGTCCGGCTGTTCGGCTTTCAGTCGCCGCGCGACTTTTTCAGCAGCGTTGCCTGCGGCGACGTGGACGGCGACGGCCGTGATGAGGCTCTGATCGCCGCTTTTCCCGATTTTTATGTGCTGAAACTGGACGGCAACGAATTGACGCCGATCTATTACCGCGAAGGCGTCCAGGCCTCTGCGGTGCCGGTCGCAGATGTCGATCGCGACGGCCGCCTCGAGCTGTGGATCGGCGATGGGCGGCAGATTTTCCCCCTCGTGCCGGCGGGCGCACAATCGGCACCGCCGGCTCCCGCCGGTCTCACGGCCGTACCGCTCGACGAGAACCGCGTCCTGCTCAAGTGGCGCGAAGTGCCTGAAGCCGCACGCTATCGCATCCTTCGCGGTCGAGCCGAGCCGCTCGCACCTTTCGCCGAGACCGTGGCGCCCCATTTCCTCGACGACCGCGTGCAGCAGGACTCGCTTTACTACTATGCCGTACAGGCGATCGATCCGGCTAAACAACCGCCCGAGAGCCTTCCTTCGAAAACGGTCAGCGCGCGGCCCGGTGTGCGGCCGGTGCTGCTGGATGCCGTCGGCGAAACGCCGCAGGCCGTAAGGCTGACCTTCAGCAAACCGATGGGCGCTTCGGCAGGCGACCCGGCCCGATATCGCCTCGAAAACGGCGGCCGCCCGACTTCAGCGGCGATCGACCGCGACGGCCTCGAAGTGCTGCTGACCTTTCCGCCGCTCCCCTTCGGTCGGCGACTACGATTGAACTGCTGCGAATTGAACGATCGATACGGCGTGCCCATGGATTCTCTGCGGGCGACGGCGGAATTCACCGTGCCGACTCCAGTGACCTATCCGTTGATAACGTCTGCCGAGGCTGTTTCAGAGCAGCGCCTTCGCCTTTATTTCAACACCGAAATGGTCATTTCCACCTTGGAGGACACCGCCCGCTATCGCGTGAACGGCCGGCCGATGGTTCGGCATGCCGTGCCGGAAGGAGAAAAGACCGTCTTTTTGACCCTGAGAGGCGGTGCCGGAGGAGATACGCTGCGCATTTCGGTTCACGGATTGGCGGCCGCAAACGGACGCTCCATTTTGCCCGGTCGGGGAGACGCCGTCGTACTGGTTCTGCCGAAGGACGGCGGCGGCCATAAGGAAAAACTCTGCGCCTTTCCCAACCCCTTTACCGGCGTCGATGCCGAGCGCATCACTTTTTCGCCGGTTGCTCTGAACGAAAGGGTCATTATTATGACCGCCGAGGGCCAACGCGTGAAAACGCTGGTGCAGACCGGCGAGGGGGAGCTGACCTGGGACTTGACCAATGACCGCGGCGATCGAGTGGCCGCGGGAGTGTATCTCTATCGCGTCGGTCGACAGTGGGGCAAACTGGCGATTGTGAAATGAAAAAGAGGATTGTCGGGCTCACCGGCATCCCGGGGAGCGGAAAGAGCACGGTCGCCCGAATGCTTCAGGCAAAGGGCGCCTGTGTGATCGATATGGATGCCGTTGGGCATTGGGTCCTCGAGCATGATGCGGCCGTTCGTGAAGGGCTTCGGCGCGAATTCGGCGAGGCGATCTTTGACGAAGAAGGGAAGGTGCTTCGGCCGGTTCTCGCCGAAATCGTCTTTTCCGATCCGCAGGCGCTCGAAAAGCTGAACGCGTTGGTGCATCCGGCCATGTTGAAAAGGGCGCAGGAGCTGGTGGAAGAGGCGCAAAAGGAGAGTTGCCCTTTCATCGTTGTGGAGGCGGCGTTGCTGTGTGAACTCGGCTTTCACAATCGCTGCGATCTGGTGCTGTTCGTCGATGCGCCGGTCGAAGAGTGCCTGCAGCGCCTCGAAAAGCAAAGGGGACTTTGGAGGGAGCAGGCTTTGGCGCGCATGAACGCGCAGTGGCCGCGCGAACAAAAGTTGGCTTACGCCGATGACGTGTTGATCAACAACGGCTTGACCGAGGAACTCCGCGGGAGGGTGGAGTCATGGCTGAGCTTTCGCAAACTGATTCCCTGAGAGACAAATGAAGGCGACGGCCGACAAACCGGCCGTCGTTGCGGCTTTGCCCTTTGCGCTCGGCGTCTTTGCAGGCTATTACCTGCGGCCGACCTCGGGCCTGGTATGGCTGATCTGCCTGATGTTGGGCGCGGCCGCGCTTGTCGCCCACTTTTTTCGGCGCCACGGCTTGTTCGCCATCGCCGCTGCGACGGCATGGGCGGCGGCAGGGGCAACAGCCGTGAGCCTTGCCCTGCGCGAACCGCCGCCGGATGATCTCTGCCGTTTCGCCGATCTGCCGCTGCCGACGGCCGTCGAGGGCGTTATCGTTTCTCCGGCAGAACGTCTGAACCGGCGCACCGAGGCGGTTCTGCAGGCGGACAGCGTTTGGATCGCCGGCCGCGGTTACCGCGCAAGCGGCCGTTGCCTCCTGAAAATTTTCGAACCCGTGCGCGGCCTCGATTACGGCGACAGGATCGTTGTCCGCGGCAAACTGCGCCTGCCGGCCGGTGAGCGCAATCCGGGCGATTTCGACTATCGAAAGCATCTCGCCGTGCAGGGCATCCGCTCCATTTTCATGGTGCCTTCGGCCGACCAGGTGGTTCTTTTGAACCGCAGTGAAGGAAACCCTGTCATGCGGCGAGCCGTGAGCCCGGTTAGGCGTTTCGCCGCCGACTTTATCGACCGTCGGATCGGCGGCCGCGAAGGCGCTTTGCTGAAAGGGCTGATGCTCGGCGCTCGAGGCGACATCGATCCGGAGTTGCGCGAAGCCTTTGCCGACGTCGGCGTCATTCACGTGCTGGCCGTTTCGGGCCTGCATGTGGGCTTTGTCGCCGCCCTGCTCGTGGGAATTCTGCGCTTTGTGCGATGCCCGGAACCATGGCGAACGATAGCCGCCGTGGCGGCGCTCTTTTTCTACGCCCTTATCACCGGCCTCAAGCCGCCCGTCTTTCGCGCCTCGGTTATGGCCGCCGTTTTTTTGACGGGGCGCCTTCTTCAAAGACCGACCTCCATGATCAACACGATCTCCATCGCTCTTCTTGTACTGCTTATCATTCAACCGTTGCAGCTTTTCGAGGTCGGCTTCCAGTTGAGCTTTGCGGCGGTTCTGGGCATTGTTCTATTTTACCGACGCTTCGAGACGCTTTTTAGGCGGCCGTCGGCGCTGTGGAGAGACGCCGGCCGAACCTGGCCGGCCGGTGTCATCAGCCTGGCCGCCGTGTCCGCCGCGGCTCAGGCGGCAACGCTGCCGTTGACCGCTTACTACTTTAATCGCCTGCCGCTTTATGCCCTGCCGGCGAACCTCCTGGTCGTACCCACCGTTCAGATCATCGTCTCCCTCGGCTTTCTCGCCATCATGTTGAGGGCGCTGCTGCCGACCCTCGGCGCTTGTGCGGCCGAAGTACTGCGTTTTGCCCTGAGCGCGCTCATTCGCTTGGTGACGGCATTCGACCGCCTTCCGTATGCATCGATCATCGTTGCACGGCCCCCGTTGCTCTTGACGGCCGCTTTGCTCTTTGCCATGGCCGCTTTTCTTCTATGGGAAAATCGGCGGCTGCGCTCTGCATCGGTTTGCGGCCTTTTGCTGATGCTGAACCTTCATCTGTGGACGACGGTTTTGGCGCCGCGCAAAGGTTTGGAAGTCACCTTTCTCGACGTGGGACAGGGAGATGCCGCACTGCTTCGCTTCCCCGGCGGGAGAACGCTTCTGGTGGATGCCGGTGATTGCAGCGAATTTTTTGACGCCGGCCGCGATGTGATTGTGCCTTTTTTGCGTCGCCACGGAATCCGTCAAGTCCATACGCTGCTGCTTACTCACCCTCATGCCGATCACATCGGCGGCGCACCGGCGCTGCTGCAGAAAGGCATGGTCCGCCGACTGGTATGGAACGACGATCCCTCGCCCGATCCGGCCGCCGCCCGTCTGGACAGCCTGTTGGCCGCCGTGCCGTTGACCGTTCGCCGCGTGTGCGCCGGCGACACGCTGCTTCTCGACCGGGAGGCTCTGCTTTTGGTTCTCAACCCGCCTAAAGATGCCTCGCGTTTAGGCAACAACCTCAACGATCGTTCCATCGTGCTCCTCTGCCTCTTTCGAGGCTCCGCTCTGCTGCTCACCGGCGACGCCGAAAAGGAGGCGGAAAGAGCGATGAGCCGCTACGGGCCGTTGTTGAAGGTCGACATTCTAAAGGCGGGGCATCACGGCAGCGCAACGGCAAGCAGCAGCGATTTCCGCCGACTGACGGCGGCTCGGTGGGCGGTCGTTTCGGTGGCGAAAAACAACCGCTTCGGCCTGCCCTCCAAACCCCTTTTGCGCGAGTTCGCCGCCGAAGGAACAACCGTTCTGCGCACCGACGAAAACGGCGCTGTTCAATTTTTGCTGAGAGAAGAAAAGGTTCTTCGGGTGCGTTGACATTCATCGCCTTGCTTATTGACGGTCGTTTCACTATATTCGATCAGCAGTGTAACCTTGGCAGCGGCAGAATGAAGCGTACCGGTTATAAAAATCTCACCCGAAAAGCGGAAGGCCCCTTTTGGACGTTGTATGAAGGAGTCGATGCGGCGAACGAGCAACGCGTTTGGCTGCAGACGTTTGACCTTCCCGATCCCGACCTTCGGCGCCGTCTCGAAGCGGTTCTCAACTACTCGCGGCTGCTGCAGCACCCCAATATCCTTTCTCCCTTCGACGTCGCGGAGCATAACGGCAGGCCCGTCCTGCTCTACCGTCCGTTCGTCGGTCGATCGGCTCATGACTTGATCAGCAGCGGTGTGCCCATCGTTGAACGCCGGGCAACCGCTGCCCTTCGTCAGGCGGCGGCCGCCCTGCAGTACGCCGCCATTCGCGGCATACGACACGGCGTTTTTTCTCCTTTTTATCTGTTTTTGTCGAACACCGGGGATGAAGCGAAGGTGATGGGGTTCGGCTTTAATCGATTGGCGCCGTCGGCGGGCGGCGTCGACCTCTACGACTCGGACGATCGAGGCGCCCTCGGCCTGACCGCCTATCAGATGCTCTGCGGCCGTTTGCTCACCCAAGACAGCCGCCTCCCGGCGCTTCGCGAGGTGAATCCGAAACTGTCCGCCCCCATTTCCGAGCTCGTGGAGTCGCTGATCGACCCGGATCCCCGGCGTCGAGCCACTTTCGGCGTCGTTCTCGATCGGCTGGATCCCAAACCCGTCGAAGAGCCGCAGGCGCCTTCGGAAAAGATCGATTTCAAGCATTTGAAGGAAACACTTTCCCACGTCGATTTCGCGAAGGGGCTGGTAGGAGCGCGGAAGCGCGTAATGTTGCTGGGGTCTCTTTTTGTCCTCGGCTGCATGCTGCTGTTCGTCGCCGTCATGCTCTCTTTAACCGCCGCAACCGGTGAGCGTCGCTACGGCGAAACCTATCGGGAGTTTTTAGACTACTCTGTGCAGCAGGAAACGCCGCCCCGAAGCGAGGAGTTGACGCCTGAAGAAAGGCCGAAAGACGAAGCGATTTCCCGGCCTGCTCAGGGGGGTGTTCAACAACGGCCGACCGTCGCAGAGGTCGAGGTCACTTTCGAAAAGCCGTCCTTTGCCGACTATATCCGCATCAATGACGCGGAGCCGCGTCAGCTTCCTTTGCGGACGACGCTTATTCCGGGGCATTATCGCTTGACCTTCATCGACTCCCTTTTTGCTTTTCATTGGCCCAAAAGCTTTTTGGTGGAAGCCGGTGCGCCGAAAACGGTGCGCATCGAACCGTCGGAGGTGGGAAGCGGTGAACTGGCGGTGATTCTGCAGAACGCCGATCAATTCGGCTACGTCCATGTGACCATCGACGAATCGCAACGAAATACCACGCCGTTCCTGACCCGGCTTTACGCGGGACGCCACCGTGTTCGTACATATAGGGAAAACTTGAACGTGTCGCCCACGGACACCGTTGTTTTTATCGTCCCGAGCAGCAAGGCAACCATTCAGGTCAAAGTGTTACGGCAACAAGGGACTGAGAAGGAATGAAAAGGAGCACGACCAGTTTCCTCTTTCGAACATTCGCGGGGGCTTTCCTTCTATTCAACGCGGCGCTTGCCCAGGATCTGGCAATTACCTCCCGAACGCCGGATGCCAATCAAGTCGATGCCCCGGCGAGCAGTGATATTCGCGTTGCCTTCAACCGTCCGATCTCTGCCGAGTCAGTCAACTCGCAAACACTGCGGGTTTTCGGAGAAAAGTCCGGCGCGGTGAAGGGCACCGTCACGCTTTCTGCCGATCAGATGACGGCGGTTTTCACCCCTGACCGGCCGTTTCTACCCGGTGAAAAAGTTACCGTTGTTTTAACCAAACAGCCGGCAAGAGCGGAAGCCTTGCTGAAAAAGGGGTGTGCGTGGGAATTTTTCATCAAGCCCGAAAATGGGAGTACCCGCTTTCTGGCCGCATCCTATCCTTTCGACCTCCAGATCACCTCGATTGCCGCTGCAGATTTGGACGGGGACGGTGTTGCCGATTTAGCCCTCACGGGCCGGCGAGGCGGCGTCGACCTGCTGAAAACGGTTTACTTTCGCAACGGCCGATGGCTTACGGGCGATTCATTGCAGCTTCCCGACCGCGTTCGTCCTTTGTGCACCGGCGATCTCAATCGCGACGGCCGCCCCGACTTGGTTCTGCTGCATCGCGGCAGAACGCGCTACTCGCTGCCGCCGAGAATGAGCATCTGCCTGGTGCAGCCTGACGGCCGCCTGCAACTGACGCAGACCATTTTGCTCGCATATACGCAAACCGGGTTTGCCGAACCGCGAGGCGCGGCGATCAGCGACTTTAACAACGACGGTTTTCTGGATATCGCTGTGGGAGTGCGCAACGACGCTCAGCGGGCCGGTCTGATCTACCTGAACGACGGAACGGGGACCTTTCCCACTCAAGCGGCCGATGTGAAAGGCTTCGACAAGAGCAAAACCGCGGAGAGCATCTTCAGCACCGACCTGAACCGCAGCGGATTTATCGATATCGGCATCGGCCACTCTGAAAACCCCGGGCTTTTGGACGTTTTCATCAATGACGAAAATCTGACGTTGAAACCGGTGCGCGGCCTGAGCGACGGTGAAAGCGATCTGGAAAACTGCGCGGCCTTTGATCTCACCGGCGACGGTTTTCCGGATCTGATGGCGCTCGATTACACGTACAGTCGCTTGATGATCTCCAAGTATACCGGTTGGGAAACAGACGGCCAACTGAAGCTGCCGCTCTATCGCAGTTCCGTCAACTCTTATCCGACGCTGACGAGGCCCAACTCCATCGATTTTGGTGATTTCGATGCCGACGGCGACATCGATGCCGCCGTAAGCGGAAGCGGCAACGCATTCATACAGGTTCTGTGGAATGAGGAAGCCGCCTTCCGTCAGTCACAGCAGGAAAATGTTCCGGGCGGTGCGGTGCGATGCGTGACGGCCGACCTCAACGGCGACGGCGCGTTGGACATCGTCGTTGCCGACACCACCGGCACGGTCACCGTCCTTTTCAACGGCGCCGGCTTTCAACCGCCTCAAGCGCCAGTTCTGCTCGAACCTGCGGACGGCGCCTTTACGCTGGAACATCGACCGACCTTCCGTTGGCAGACGCCTGCAGACCCCAACGCCGATGATTCGCTCTATTTCCGTATTACCCTGCAGCTTCCGAATGGAATCCGGGTCTATGATCAACGCACGAGTCCGAGCGGCTTTTCGACTGCCGGTCCGGTTCCTCAAGGGCAGGGAGAGGTGGCTTTCACGCCGCCGGAACCGCTGCCCGAAGGAGCAATAAGCTGGTTCGTAGAAGCCGACGACGGCCTGTTGGTCGGGCCGCCCTCCGCAGTACGACGGTTGACCATAGACGACGGGCCGCCGGTGCTGCAGCGGATCGAACTTCCGCAGGCCGTATTCAACGGCAAGTGGATTGCGCATGCCGCTGATGAGCCCTTGACGTTGCGGGTTTTCTATCGAGAGGCGCATCCGGCGCGTGCGGTGTTGAGCTCGGTGCTCGGCGGGCCTTTCGAGTTTACTTCCATCCCGGGCGGTGAGCACACCGTCGACCTCTCTTTTTCTCCCTTGCCGCTGCCCGACGGCGAGTATCCGATCACCGTGGAACTGATCGACTCGCTTGGGCAGAGCGCAACATTGACCATTTCGGCCGGCATCGACCGTCGGCCGCCGAGCGGCACCCTTGCCCGCGTCGATGCGCCGGTCAGCAGGACGCGCACCTTCCGCGTTTATTGGGGCGGCGGCTCGGACGGCGGCGGCAGCGGACTGGCCGGCCAATACCGCGTTCAGGTGCGCGTGAACAACGGGCCGTGGAACGTTTGGATACCGAAAACAAGCCGCAGCGATTCGCTTTTTACCGGCGAGAACCTCACGCTCTACGAGTTTGAAGCCGCTTCTTTCGACAATGTAGGGCGGGTCGAAGAGTTCAGCGGCACCCCCGAAGCCTCGGTGTACGTCAACCGCTTCGCCGACGACCATACGCCGCCTCCTCCGCCCGTTAATCTCCGCGCCGGCGGAGCCAATCCCAGTCCGTGGCAGGCCGCGGCGCAGTTCACCGTTCAGTGGAACTTGCCTTTCGACGAGAGCGGCATTTTCGCCTCGTTCTGGAAACTGGGTGCCCCGCCGGTCTCGGCAGACGATTATTCCGCGAGCGGCCCGCCGCAAGGCCCGGCGATCGTGGCCCTGAATGCGGACGGCGTTGTGCCGCTGTATGTTTGGCTGTCGGACAGCGCCGGAAATGTCGATTACCGTCGTAGCGCTTCGATTTTTCTGCGGCGCGACAGCGGCGTGCCGGTGGTGCATTCGCTCGCGGTCGAATCGCCGGCGCCGAGCGGAACGGATGCGGCTCAGATTCAATGGTTCAACACGCGGACCGCAGAGCAGCTTAGCGTCGCCCTCTCGTACAGCGAACCGAGACCGTTGCGCGCCGTACTGACGACGGACGGTCTGAGCGACAGCCTGGTCAACCGCGGCGCGGCTCTCGGCAGCGGCGATCCGAAACGTTCCCTCTTTACGCTCGCTACGGCCGGAGCAGCAAGCCGAACCTACAACCTCAGGGCTACGGTCGTCGACTCGGCCGAGAACAAAAGCTCACGGACGCTTAGGATCGGCCTCGACGGGCATCCTCCGACGGGCGCCATGGCTCAATCTCCGGTCGTCAGTCCCACCGACACCTTCACCGTGAGCTGGACGGCCGGCAGCGACGGCAGCGGAAGCGGCATCGTGCGTTACGATCTTTACAGCAAAACCGAAGACGGTGAGTGGCGGCTTTTTCATTCGGCAGCAGCGGCCGGCAAAGTGACCTTTAAAGGCGAAAACGGCCGAACCTACTATTTCGATTGCCGCGCTGTGGACCTCGTCGGTTTGAGTGAAGCGCCCGTTTCTGCCGGCGAGTGCAGCACGCGGGTGGATTTCAGCGCCGGAGACCGCCAGGCACCGCCCGCGCCGATCAACCTGCGGGCGAACGGCGCCGCACCGGCGAGTCCCTGGTCGCGAAATCCTTTGTTCAATATCACATGGCAAAACCCGGCGGATCCGAGCGGCATCGTCAAGGCATTGTGGAAGCTGGGGGCGCCGCCGACCGCTCCTGCCGATACCACCGGCAGCGGCCCCGGCAGGGGACCGCTGAGCGTACGCGCCGCCGACGTCGGAAAACATCCGCTATACGTTTGGCTGATGGACGGTGCGGGCAACAGCGACCATCGCAGCGCCGGAATGGTGCTGCTGCGCTTCGACGACCGCCCGCCGGTTGTCAGTGAAACCCGTTTTCTCAATGCCGCCTACGGCGCCGATTGGTACAACCCCCGAATCGATACCGCGGTCAGCTTTCAATTGACCTATCAGGAACCTTTTCCTGATTCGCTGATCGTCAGCTCCGACGCGCTCGGCTTTTCTTTCAGGACCACCGATCTGGTGTCGGGGAGCAACGTTCGCAAGCAAATTCCTTTTTCCATCGCCGGAAAGCCGGACGGCGCGGCCTTGATCCGCGTGACGCTGTCCGACAGCGCCGGCAACCGTGCAACCGTCTTTGATACCCTGCGCATCGATTCCACGCCTTCCTACGGCGCGGCGGCAAGCTCGCCGCCGGTATCCGCTGCTCTTCAATTCACCGTGAGCTGGACAAAGGGCAACGACGACGGCGTGGGCGTGGTCGATCTCTACGATGTGATCGTCCAGGTGAACCAAGGCCAATGGACGCCGTGGCTTCAGGACTACCGCGGCCGGTCGGCTGTCTTTTCGGGCGAAAACGGCAAGCGATACGGTTTCGAGGTGCTTTCACGGGATCTTCTCGGCAATAAAGAAAGACAGCTTTTCCAAGCAGAGTCGGTGACCTTGGTGAACACCGCCGCCGCGGACAGCATCGCACCGGCGGCGCCGATGAATCTGCGCGCCGGCGGCGCCTCGCCCAGCCCGTGGCAGAATCAACCCGATTTCATCGTCACCTGGACGAATCCGCCGGACTCGAGCGGCATTGCACGGGCCTTCTACAAGCTGGGGAGCGCTCCCACGGCGAACCACGACACCAGCGGCACGACCTTCCCCCAACCGCCGGTGACCATCCGTACCGCACGGGCCAACGGAGAGATGCTCTATGTATGGCTTCAGGACGGCGCCGGCAACGTCGACTACAGACGGCACGCCGCCGTGATGCTGCGTTACGACTATACGCCGCCGATCATCGACAGCCTGGTGCTCGCCGATCCGCGTCCCGTCGACGGCCGATGGTACAACCCCCGCGTACCGCCGCAGCGGGCGACGCTCCGGGTGTACGCCCGTGACGCCCGTTTGGCGAATATCCGCCTTACGCCGACCGGCCTGTTTCCGGCCGCCGAGGTACCGGCAGCGGCGGCGCCGCCGAGCGCCTCTTTTGTGCTCTCTTTTCCCAATTTCGAAGATGCGCAGATCGATTTGCAGGTCACCGTGTTCGACAGCGCCGGCAACAGCGCTCAAGGGTCATTGCCCTTTGCCCTCGACGGCACCCCGCCGCGCAACACCATTGCCCAATCGCCGGATACCACGGCCCCCGGCGACTTTATCGTCTCTTGGGACGTCAACCGGATCAGCGAAACCGGCAGCGGGCTGAGCGGCATCTATTCGCTGCGCATTAAAATCGACGATCAGCCGTGGACGGTTTGGAATGCCCAGTATGAAGGAACCTCCGCGGTCATTAACGGCAAAGCCGGCAGCCGTTACGCCTTTGAAGCGGCCGCCTACGATCGTACGGGCAACTGGGAGGGATTTACCGGCGTTCCCGAATCGATAACCTATGTGAGCAGCGGCTTTGTCGATACCGAGCCGCCGGCCGCGCCGGCCGATGTCACCGTCAACGGCTACGAACGGCCGCGATGGAGTGCGGTGCCGGAGTTCACTGTCGACTGGCTTTCGCCCGTCGACCGCAGCGGCATTGCCAAAGTGTTCTACAAGTTTTATCAACCGCCCGCATCGGCGGAAGATTTTTCGGGCAGCGGATCGGGCAATCCCCCGCTGAAGGTCAGGGCCCCGGCCGAAGGACGGATACCGCTCTATATCTGGCTGCAGGACGGAGCCGGAAACGCCAATCCGACGAACGCCGCCGTTACCGAGTTGCTTTACGATGTAACTCCACCCCGAATCGTGCGATCGGAATGGCTCAACGCTCAGTATGCGGGACGGTGGTTTCATCCCGATTCCGTTGGTGAAGCGAGGCTGCACATCTCTTTCGACGAAGAACATGCGGATTCGCTCAGGCTGCTTTGGGACACACCGGCTGCAACGCCCAAGGTCTTCTCTCCGCTGCCTTCGGGGAGCAATCGTGCCGTTGAAACCGCTTTTTCGACGGCCGATCTCACGGAAGGGCGTCGGCAGCTCACCATCGTTTTAAGCGACAGCGCCGGCAACAAAGCTGTCGATACGTTGAGCGTGGGCCTCGATAGTACCCCGCCGCGAGGAACCGTTGCGATTTCACCTGCGCAAAACACCACCGGACGATTCACCGTGACCTGGAGCGGCGGCGATGACGGCGACGGCAGCGGTCTGTCGGGCGAATACGACCTGCGCATGTCGATCAACGACGGCCCATGGTTCGATGTAGTGACGCGAACGCGGACGACCTCCTACACCTACGTCGGCACGCACGGTAACCGCTTCTCCTTCGAGGCCGCGGCGTGGGACAATGTGGGCAACCGCGAACCGCTCATCGGCGTTGCCGAAACGACCACGGTCGTCGACACCTCTTTTGCCGACATTACGCCGCCGGCGGCTCCCATCGCCGTCAACGTTGCCGGAAAGAATCCCAGTCCCTGGCAAAACTCGCCTGAATTCGTGGTCGAGTGGCAGCATCCGCCGGATCCGAGTTCCATTGCAGCCGCTTATTACAAGCTTGGGGCGCCGCCGCAGCACGACGCCGACGCCGACGACAGTACGGTTGTCGATCCGCAGGTCGGCCGCTTGATCGTGCGCGTCAACGGCGAAGGGGAGCATACGCTGTGGCTGTGGTTGAAAGACGGTCGCGGAAACCGAAGCCGTCTCAATGCCGCCGCTGTTCGGCTGCGTTACGATTCCACGCCGCCGCGCATCGGCACCCCCTTTACCGTCGGTCATCGGCTGCTGCCCGGGTGGTTCAACCCGACCGTTACGCCCGAGGTGCTCATCAAGTGCCATTATTCGGAGCTCCATCCCGATTCGTTCTTTGTATGGAACGCCCAACTCGGCCGCTTTGGCCTGCAGGCTGCGTCGGGCGACACCCTGACCGCACGCCTCAATTTCAGCCGCGCTGCGGACGGCGCCTATCGGCTGTATATGGCTTTGCAGGACAGTGCCGGTAATCGGAGCGCCGTCGATTCGGTCGACGTCTTTATCGATAGAAAGCCGCCGCGGCTGAGCGCCGTCGCCGATACCCTCGTCGAGCCGGCGGTTGCTCCCCAAGTCTTTGCCGCCGCATCTGATGAGAATCTGTTGACGGCCGTCGAACTCTATTATCGCCAAGGCGGCCGGCGGCAGTATGAACGTCTGCCGATGACGGCAGAGAACGATTCCCTGTTTGTCGCCCAAATCCCTGCCGAGGCGGTCACCGACCGCGGCCTCGACTGGTACGTTGTTGCCGCCGACGGCGTCAATCAGGTGCGCTATCCGGCCGAAACGACTCGATCGTCCGTCGGCATGCAGGTGCGCCTCTCGAACGGCCTGCAGATGCCGCAACCGCTGCCGGCCGGCGGACAAGAAACCGCCTACCGCATGGTTGCTTTCCCCATCGAAATGGATCAGCCTTTGCCGAAGGTTGTGCTGGAAGATGATCTTGGGCCCTATGACCCGACGCGCTGGCGCATGTTCATTTGGGATCCTTTGGGCGATGCTTACCGCGAATTCGATCAAATCTCGGCTCTGGAACCGGGTCGAGCTTATTGGATCATTACTTCCCAAGAGGGGAAGATCATCGACAGCGGGCCGGGCAAGACCGTGAACACGGCAAAGCCGTTCACCATGCTGCTCAAGAAAGGGTGGAACGACGTTTCCGTTCCTTACACCTTTCCCGTCGATTGGCGTGACATCGTGAGCGCAAGCGCCGTCGACACGCAGAAGGTTCAAGGGCCGCACGCCTATATCGGCCGTTGGCAGTATCCCTTTGAAAACCAGATCCTGTTGCCGTGGCAGGGCTACAGCGTTTATTCGGAACTCGACGACTTTTTGTTGACCATCCCGGCGCTGGAAGCGGCGTCGCCTTTGGCGAAAAAGTCGCTCTTCAGCGGCGTCGATTGGGTCGTGCAGATTATTGCCGTGTGCGGAAAATCGCGCGACAGCGCCAATTTCTTCGGCAGCGCCAAACAAGCGACCGAAGGAAGGGACGCGGGCCTCGACTTTGTCGAAGCACCGGGCGTCGGCTCCTTCGTCAGCCTCTATTTTCCGCACTCGGATTGGCCGATGCACGCCGAGCGTTTTACCAGCGACTTCCGGCCCTTCAAGAGCGGTGCGGTTTGGGACTTTGAAGTCGAATGCCCGGCGCAAGGCGATATTAAACTCACCTTTCAACCGACCCTCAAACCGCCGGCTTCACTAACTCTGCGGATGGTCGACGCGGCGGCGGGCATTTCCGTCGACATGCTCGCCGATTCGACATACACCTTTCACCTCGGCAGCAACGAAACGGTTCGCCGTTTCCGCCTCTTTGCCGGCGACGATCGATTTATGGAGGAACATCAGGACGAACTGCCGCCGTTGCCGAAAGGCACGGCACTGTTGACCAACTATCCCAACCCCTTCAACAGCACTACCATGATCTCCTTCAGCCTCCAAGAGGAAATCGAGGTCGAGTTGGCCGTGTACAATCTGCTGGCGCAAAAGGTGAAGCATCTGCGCAGCGGACGGCTGGAGAAGGGATTCTATCAAATTGCATGGGACGGGCGTGACGACTGGGGCCGTGAACTGGGAACCGGCGTCTACATTTTGCGTCTCGAAACACCGACTTTTTCTGAAACCCGCAAAATGGTCTATATTCGCTGAAGGAAAACGACGATGCGGCGATCGCTGATCCTGATCATTACTTTTTTCGCTTTCTCTGCCGCCTTGAATGCCCAAGCTTTGCGCAGCATGCGGGTGATCGACGGCGTAAGGGCGTTCTATATGGCGGATTTTCAGGGCGCCCGCGCTATGCTTCAGGAAGCCCTGCTGACCAGTCGACTGAGCGCCGAAGACTTTTTTACGGCGCATGTTTATATCGGTTTCTCCTATATGCGCGAAGAAATCGAACCGGAAACGGCGCGGCTGCACATCGTAAGGGCCATACAGTCGGCGCCCGAGGTGGAGCTCGATCAAACGCGCATTCCGCCCGATCTGTACGACCGCTACCTTGAGATTCGCCGTACCCTGATCGGCACGCTGAAAGTGACGACCATGCCTGCCGACGCCACGGCGCTTTTGGTGGACGCCAAACGCGGCCGCGCCATGACGCTGCGCACGCCGGCCGTTTTCGAAAACCTGCTCGAAGGCACCTACAACCTGCTGATCACCCGCACCGGATTCAAGTCACATTCGGCTGAAGTGACGGTGGTTGCCGATCAGGAACAGATGCTCGAAGTGCAGCTCGAAGAAAGACGGTTGAGTTTTCTGCAGAAATATTGGCCCTACGGCGCGGGCGCTCTGGCGGCAACCGCCGGCGTCGCCGCCATCCTCTCCGTCAGAGGCGGCGAGAAGCCGAAGCCTTCGACGCTGCCAACGCCGCCCGATCACCCCCGTTAAGCCGTCAAAAGGGAGGCCGAGCCGGCAATGTTGACCATGGAAAGCGACTTGTGGCGGCAGGGTTTTCTTCACGTGGCCGGCGTGGATGAGGCCGGACGCGGGCCGTTGGCCGGGCCGGTGGTCGCCGCCGCCGTCATTTTCCCGCCCTACATCCACGAGACCTACGGCATTCAAGATTCAAAGGCGCTTTCCTCGAAACGACGACGGGAGCTGGTGCATGTCATCCGAGCGCATGCGCTGGCCGTCGGCCTCGGCATCGTCGAGCACGACGTGATCGACCGCATCAACATTCTGCAGGCAACTCTGGTGGCCATGCGCCTGGCCTTAACGCAAATCCCGCTTCCCATCGACTATGTGCTCGTCGACGGTAACCGTGCCCCGTTGTTCGATCGGCCCTGCAGAACCGTGATCAAGGGCGACTCACGTTCCCTTTCCATTGCCGCCGCCTCCATCATCGCCAAGGTGGCGCGCGACGACCTGATGCTGCAATGGCACGAAAAGTTTCCCCAGTACAGCTTTGACCGCCACAAAGGGTATCCCACAGCCGCCCACTTGGAAGCGGTTCGCCGCTACGGCTTGTCGCCTATTCATCGTCGCTCTTTTCACCCCAAAAAACTTGCGGAACCATGCTGACGCCGCGTCAACGGCTGGGCAGGCGAGGCGAGGAGCTCGCCGCCGCTTTCCTTGAGGCGCAGGGCATGACGGTCGTCGAGAGGAATTTCCGCGCCGGCCACGGCGAGATCGATCTCATCGCCCGCGACGGGGATGTACTGGTCTTTGTGGAAGTCAAGACGGCGCGCTCGGACGCCTTCGGCGAACCCGAGTTGTGGGTGGATGAGGAGAAGCAACGTCTGCTCAGCGAAACCGCCGACGCCTATCTGTTCCGCCGCGGCATCGATGAGGTCGAGTGCCGCTTCGACGTTGTGGCGGTGGATCTGCGCGGCACTCGACCCCAGATTCGCCACCTGCGCAACGCCTTTTGGGCGGAAGAGTAGCGCCCGAAACGAAACCTCTGACTCTGCGTAAGGCCTGCCATGAATAAAACGAGAAAAAAATGGATTACCGCGGCGGTAGAGATCGCCCAGTGGGGCGCGATCGTGCTCCTGCTGCTGCCGCTGTTTACCCTGCAGGCCGGGCGCATGCCGCTGTGGCGCATGATGGCGGGCGTGCTGCTGCTGGTGCTCGCCGTCGGTCGGCTGTTTTACGACTATGTGCTGGATATCTATCAAAAGCAAAAGCGGCGCAGCCCCCTGAGCGCGCTGGCGGCGATGGTGATCTCCATCACCCTGATCGCGCTGTTGGTCGGCGGCCTGCTGCTGATGTTCGCCATTTACGCCGTGTCGCAGTTGCAGCAGGGCGGGGAGTAAAAAAGCCTCACCGAACCGACTGGTTCGTGAGGCTTGCCGCCGTCTTTTGACTCTTGTCTTACCGGCTGAACCTGATCCGATACGCCGCCGCATGTTCGGTCGGATAGCGCTTGGCCGGTTGAATCGTCAGCCCTTGGGCGTTCTGCGACCAAACGACTTTTTCAGAAGCGCCTACCAGCTCCACCGAAGCGATTTTGCCGACCTCTTTTGACAGCGCCAACGACTTTATGAGCACTTTTTTCGTCGGTATGCCGAGCACAAAGGCGTACAACACATCGCCTTTTACCGTGAAACGAACGTCCTCGGCGGTGTAGCCTTTGCTTTTGTACTCGTTGAACATGGCGGTCTCGTCCGGCGCCTCGGCGGTGCCCTCGCCCGACACCCGCCACGGTCGCGAGCCGTAGATGCCCTCGCCGTTCACCTCGAGCCATTCGCCGATCTCGAGCAGCACCTGCTTCTGTTCCTCGGGAATGGTGCCGTCGGCTTTGGGACCGATGTTGAGCAAAAGGTTGCCGTTCTTGCTGACTATATCGATCAGCACGTCGATGATCTCGTCGGCGGTCTTGTTCTCCTCGCCGTCGATGTAGCCCCACGATTTTTTGCCGATCGAGGTGTCGGTCTGCCACGGATGCTCTTTGGTGGCCCTGCTGCTGCCGCGCTCGATATCATAGACCGCCGCTTCGGGCGGAAAGGCATCGTTCTTGTAATTGATGACCACGCCCTTGTTCCATTCCAGCCCCTTGTTGTAATAATAAGCGGCGAACGATTTGCGGTAAGGCGCCATGGCCGGCTGCTCGATCCACCAGTCGAACCAGAAAAGCTGCGGCTCGTATTTTTCCACCAACTCGATGCAGCGCAGCAGCCAGTCGTTCATATACTCCGGCGAAGGGGTTTCCTCCTCTTCACGCGCCGGCCCGTAAAAGTCGGCAAAGCGGGGATCGTTGACGTCCGAATCGATGCGTCGGCCGGTGTTCATGAACCACCAGTGTTCGATGCGGTGCGAGGAGACGCCGAAGATGAGCCCCTGCGCCTTGGCCGCCCGCGCCAGTTCGCCGACGATGTCGCGCTGCGGCCCCATCTCGGCGGCGTTCCACTTTGAAAGCGCGGTCTTGTACATGGCAAAGCCGTCGTGGTGCTCAGCCACCGGCACTACGTATTTCGCCCCTGCTTTTTTAAAGAGCGAAATCCATTCGTCGGCGTCGAACCTTTCCGCCTTAAAGAGAGGAATAAAGTCCTTGTAGCCGAACTCCCGCTGCGGCCCGTATTTTTCCAGGTGATGCTGATATTCGCGGTTCCCCGGCTGATACATGTTGCGCGGGTACCACTCGTTGGCGAACGCCGGAACCGAATAGACGCCCCAGTGGATAAAGATGCCGAATTTGGCGTCGCGGAACCAGTCGGGGCACTGGTATTTTTTCAGCGAAGACCAGGTCGGCTGAAAGCGCTCCGTCGGCTGCGCCTGGACGAGAACGGCGGCAAACAAGGCGAAAACAAAGAGGGTGTTTCTCTTCATTTTTTTCCTCTCCAAATTGACCAGGGTCAAAGCCTCGAATACTTCGGCCTCTTTTAAAGAGTATTACGGCGTTTCCTCACTTTTGCAGCACCATTTTTTTGCCCTCTGTGAAGCCGTTTGCCTGCAGTCGATAGAGGTAAATACCGGCGGGGGGGCTGCCGGCATTCCATACCGCAGCATACACCCCCGCGGCTTGCGGCTCGTCGACCAGGACGGCGACGAGCCGACCGCAGAGGTCGAACACCTCGAGCCGCACCGAAGCGGCCTCGGGCAGCGAGTAGCTGATGGTGGTCGTCGGATTAAAGGGATTGGGATAGTTCTGCTCCAGACAAAAAGCCTTCGGCAGCGCGGCGACGTCGGTGACGTCGAACACCGCCGAAACGCCGGCGAAGGGCGGCGGGTTTTCGCGCACGCGCTCGACCGGCAGGGTGATCAGGTTGTGGCCGCGCCATTTCTTGGAGACGAAGCGAAAGCGACCGATGCCCATGTCGGCGTTGGTCTTCCAATTGTCCCATACGGCAGTAAGCGACTGCCACCAGTCGCCGCCGACGCTCATCAGGTAGCGCGCTTGGTCACGATCGTCTGGGCCGTGGGGATCGTCCAAGATCAAGCGGCACTGAACGGTGATAAAGCAGCCCTCGATGTCGTCTTTCGGTATGGCGACGCGTCCGGTGGAGGGCCAAAAGTGAAAGTTATAGCCGTCGCCCGCGGTGACTGAGATGCTGCCGTCGGGCTCGGTGCGAATGTCCCCCGGTTTGCTGACGTCGCCCTGAAAGTCTTCCACATAGGCGGCGCCCTGAACCCGCAGCGCCTTTTGCAGCAGATGCCATTTGCCGTCGGATTTGCTCAAATAGTGCATCTCCATGTCGCGAATCTGCACGCGTGTGTTGGCGGCCGGATTGCCCTCGGCCCATTCGTAAAGCTGTCCCCAGGCAATGGCTGCGGTCCAACCGGCGGGCGGCTGCTGGGCGCCTCGGCGCGGGCGAGTTGCCCAGTTATAGGACAGCGGCACGCCGTGCGGCAACCCCTCGTGCGGCAGGGTGATGTCGCCGATGATGTCGTCGAGCGAGTTGTAGGGCGCATAATCATTTTCTATCGGCTTGACCGGCTGAATCACCACGTCGTCGACGACGACGTCGCCCGCCATGCCGCCGAACTGGAGCTTGATGCCCGGGTTGACCGGCGTCGGTTCGTACAAGATGTTGATCGGCCCATAGACCTTGTCCTCCGGCGAGATGTGAATCACGTGGTGTGAAAGGGGGCCGCCGGAGGAAATGTCGGTGTGCACGGCGACAGAGATTGTTCGTTCGACCGGCGAAGTCGCGCGCAGATAGAGTTCGTACATTTCGCCTTTTTTCATCGGCACGGCCGCGGCGACCAGTATGTACCAGTCGAATTTTCCGGGTTCCTTGACGGTGACATAGAGCGCCTTGCCGCTGCCGCCCAACCCCGGACTTTTGACGGTGAACGCCGCATCCGCTCGCGGCGGTTCGGCCCAGGCGGCGTTTTTGTCCACAAACCACGGCCCCCATCCGCTCATGCCTCCCTCAAAATCGCCGTTGGTCACCAGATTCTGCGCCGGCAGGGGCAGGGAGAGAACAATTATCAACGTCAAAAGAATCAAAACGGCTTTCATCGTGCAAACCTCCGGAAATTGATTACGGGTCGATCCTTGAAAATGACTTTAAGCTCGGAAGTATATTCCGTGCAGAGGCACCATCATATCAAGTCGATTGCTTTCGGAGCAAACGGCGATTTGTTGAGAATCAAGAGTCGGCGGATGAAGTTCATGATGATTAACGACCTGTCGCCGCCCTATGATTGTCTTGCAAGTCCTCTTCGGCTTCATTTCCCCAGTATCATCTTTTTCGCTCTGAAACTGTCGTTTGCCTGCAGGCGGTAGAAATAGACCCCGCTGGGCAGCGCATGGGCGTTCCAAACAGCCGCATGACGGCCTGCGGGTTGCCGCCCGTTCACCAGCGACGCGACGCACCGGCCGCAGATATCGAACACCTGGAGCCGCACCCAAGCCGTCTCCGTCAGAGAATAAACGACGGTCGTGGTCGGATTAAAGGGATTGGGATAGTTTTGCAGCAACTCGATGCTTTGCGGGTGCAACGCGTCCGTTTTGTCGGAGACTCCGATCAACGTGGGATCATAAATATAATGAAGCGATTTATCGGAATAGGGGTCGTCGAAGGTTGTGGAATCCAATTCGGCGGTGGTTATGTCCGCACCGAAACCGATGTGGCCGATAGGGTGGCGACCGCCCTTGGCATAATTCTTAATGGCAAATCGAAGGCTCGGCAAACGACCGGCCGGATCCAAAACCGCGAGCGCCAACTTGTAAACGCCGCGGTTCAACTCTTGTGAAATTTTGAATGTGCCGTGGGCCGTAAACGGCTCCGGCGGAACGGTGTACAGGGAATCCTTTCGACTCCATTTATCGCCGGGCAGCCAAGTGCGGATGTCAACGTCCTCAAAATCCGCGCTCCAGACGACGCGGTTGGATTCATCCAGCAGCGCCAGTTGCACCGGCCAGTCGTAATAGAACGGCGCCGAGCCGGTGTTGCGGCCGGTAAAGGTGACGGTGAATTCCTCATCTTTCTCTATACGCGCCGGGTAAGTCACCTCATCGATAACAAAGCGATAGCCGAAGACCTTTTGCACTAACTCGCCGCCGGCATTGGCCGCCGCATGGTTTTGATTATAATTCGCCACCCAGCGCAACTGCGTGCAGTGCAGCCAACGAATCGTATAAATCAAAAAATTGCGGTGCTCCGGATCGATCATGGTGTCGTTCGGGTCGTCGCCGGGCTGAATTTTCCAATCGCCCCAATCGTAGGCAACCTCGCCGCCGATGATTTCGGTTTTCCAGCGATCGCCAAGGTTGTAAATCGCCTGGCCGTGGGATTGCATTTGATTGTAATGTGCCCAAGAATCCCAGTAAATGCCGAATTTGTACTCCTTAAACTCCCACGGATGCCGTACCAGGACTTTTTTATGCGGAAAGGCCTTACGAAATTCTTCACCGAGAATCTGCTCCACTTCTTTGCTCGGGCTGGGGCTGTGATGCTCGCCCCACTTGCCGATGATGCCCATCTCGATGTGCGCCACGCGCGGATCGGTGTCCCAACACTGGCCGAGTTTCCCGATCATCTTTTTCAACCGGCGCTTGAACTGCTCGCTGGTATAGTCGTCGGGCTGCATGTCGTCCGGCCAGTATTTCTTATCGCCGTCCCAGTGCAGGTAGACGCGCGGAATCACTTTCATGTTTTTCTTCTCGACGCCTGCCCATTCTCTATCGCACCACTCCTTGATCTCGTCGATGCCGTCGAGCGAGTCCCGCTCGATCTCGTTCCATTTGATATAGCTATGCATCAAAGTTGCCCATTCGTTATTCTCGCCCCGGCCGCGATTGGTAAAGCCCATATGCGGGTTGCGCAGCGCGCGCGGGTATTCCTGCGGGCGAATGGTGACGGTTTCTGCGGCGTTTGCGCTAAAGCCGCGCAAACCGCCTTCTATTGCGCAGACCAGTGCCGCCAAAAAGAAAAAAATCCGAACATTGCTTTTCATGGATGCTCCTTTCGAACGACCGATGGTCATTCAAAGCTTTGGGTCATTTTACTTTTACGAACCACGGCAGCTTTTCCAGCGGCGCGGCAACCGTGACCTGACGCGGCCCTTTGTATTTTTGGCCCGCCTCATCCTGCCAAACGCCCGGCGGAAACACCACGCTTCGCGAGCGTGCGCCTTTAACGACTACAGGCGCCACCAAAATGTCCTCCCCCAACAGGAACTGATCCTTGATGTTTTCATAGCCGCGATGGGGAAAGGCGTACTCCAAGCTGCGCAGAATCGGTTCGCCGGTATGTGCCGACTGTTGCGCCAGTTGAACGATGTGCTCGCCGAAACGGGCGTGCAGTTCCGCGGCGCTTTTGCAGATCGCCAAATTCTCGGGGGAGAGGATGCGCCACGGCGCCACCGAAAACTGCATCATCGGCATGAGGGCGTGGCACTGCGCCGAACGCACCACCAGCTCTTCGTCATAGGTGGTCAGGTCGAGAAAGCTGACATAGTCGCCGCCGCCGATCATGTCCGGGCAGGAAAAAGGATAGCCGGCCAGTCCTTCGACGATCATATGGGGAATGAGCAATTGCAGGTCTTCCCAGGTATGATTTTTGTCGTGCAGACGCTGCGCCAACGGCTGATTGCCCATTTTCCAACAGGCGCGGTATTCGTTGAGCGGGAAGTAAAGTCCGAACTGAGCGTAGAGTTCGCAGTGGCGGTTGGGTGTCGCCGGTTCTTTGCTCAAAGCGCTGGGCGGATAAAAGGGCATATCGCCGGCGTCGAACTTGAAGCCGTCCACGCCGAACTCGTCCACCAAGCGATCGAGCTGCGCCCCGAACCATTCGACTGCCGCCGGGTTGGTGAAATCGAGCAGCGCCGATTGGCCGTTCCACCAACTGACGGCCGCTGGCGTTGACGCGCTTTCCCAGGTCATCTGCTCGTGCTCCTTTTGCAGCAAAAAGCCTTTGCCCTTCATGATGTTGCGCACCTCGACCGCCTGATCGGCGCTGACGAAGGGACAGACCCACAGCATCACCTTGAAGCCCAGCGCGTGCAGCTCGTCCATCATCTGTTTGGGATTGGGAAAGCGCCCGGGGTGAAAGCGCCACAGCCCGTAATCCTCCTGCCAGGTGTCGTCGATCATCAGCACGCCGGGCGGAAAACCGTTGTCGATGATCGCATGGGCGTATTTCAAAATATCCGCCTGATTCTGGTTGTAGGTCAGCTCGATCCACGTGTTGTACTGCGGCGCGCTGAACAGCAGCGGATCGGGGGTTTTGCCGGAGGGCGGGAAAAAGGTCCGCGCAGCAAAGCGGTACGCTTCCGCCAATGAGGCGCCCGCACGGCCGCTTTTGATCTCGCCGTACTGTTTGGTAAGAATCAGCTTGTCGCCGCGTACTTCGAATTGAAACGGCTCTTCGCTCCATACCCAAAGGCCGCGATTGCTGAGCAGCAGCGGCTGCGTTTGGTTGTAGTGGTTGTTGCCGTAGAAATCAAAGGCATGGGGCGCGGCGTAGGGCATCAGGTGCCCCTCTTTGACGACGCCGGCCCAGATCTTTTCACCGTCGGTGAGCTGAACGACGAGACGCTTGCCTGTCTCTTCGTCGTTGCGGGCAAAAAGGCATTCAAAGGGGGCAACAAGCGCAAAGGCTGCCATAAAAGTGAAGAGAAGTTTGTACATCATTGAAGAGGTTCCTTCGAGTTGTTAGACTTGGTCATCGATCGAGCGACCGATCTCGTCTGCGGAAAATTGGGGAGAATTTTCGAAAATATCTTGTATTATCGTTCCAAAAAATTGATGTCAACTTCCGGATCGGCTGTTGCGGCGATAGGCTTTTGGCGGGCAGCCGAAGGTTTTGCGGAAATGGCGGGTGAAATGGGCGTGGTCGCAAAAGCCGAGGCTGTAGGCGATTTCGGAGATGTTCATCTGGGAATCGCGCAGCAGTTGCGCCGCCCGTTTGAGACGGATGTGGAGGATGAACTCATTTGGAGAAAAGCCGGTGATGCTTTTGATTTTTCTAAAGGCCGGCGTGCGGCTTAGGCCGAGCTCGCGACAGAATTGATCGACGTGGAAATCGGGATCGTCGATGTGGTTTTCCACAACGGCAAGGCAGCGGCCGAGGAACTCGGCGTCGGCATCGGTCACCGTCACTTCGCTCGGCTGCACGATGATCTCCTGCCGAAACTTTTCCTGCAATCGCCGGCGGCTTTCGAGCAGATTGCGGAGGATCGCCTTCAACTCGCGCGCGGTGAAGGGTTTGGTCATGTAGGCATCGGCGCCGCTGTCATATCCGTCGATGCGGTGTTCCGTCTCGCTCTTCATCGTCAACAGAACCACGGGAATATGGCTGGTCATAGGATGCTCTTTGAGACGACGCGTCAATTCCAGGCCGTCCATTTTGGGCATCATCACGTCGCTGATGACCGCATCGGGGAGCTCGGAGATCGCCGTTTCGAGACCGACAAGGCCGTCTTCCGCTTCAAGGACGGCATAGTCGGAGGTTAAATAGTCCGCCAGAAAACAGCGCAGATCGGCGTGGTCTTCGACGATCAGAACGCTGTTCTTTTTTTCACATGTATCCGGTGCACCCGGTTCTACCGAGACGGCGGAGAGCAACCTGAGGCGTTCTCGGCTGATTTCGCGGCTTTTTTCTGCAGGAAGATGCGGCGGCGGCGGTGCGGCGGAGGTACGTTCCGACTCGCTGAAGAGCCGAAAATCCACCGGCAAGTGAATTGTAAAGGTCGAGCCGCAGCCCTCGATGCTTGCCACGGAAATGCGGCCGCGGCACGTTTCCACGATTTCCCGCGTGAAATCCAGCCCCACGCCGATGCTGTCGTAGTAAAGGCCGCCCGGGTGTTCGACGGAATAAAATCGCTCAAAGATGTGACCCAGCTTTTCCGCCGGGATGCCGATGCCGCTGTCACTGACGGTGATCTGCACCCAATCGTAGAGGGCGGCCGACGTTTTGTCGAACAGCCGGCGGCGCCGTTTCTCAAAAGTGTTTCCGGGAAGCTTTCGGCGCTCCACGGTGACCGTCACTCGGCCGCCGTCCGGGGTGTATTTGAGGGCATTGCCGATGAGGTTGATAAGGATTTCCTGAACTTTTTCGCCGTCGAACCAACAAATGCAGGTCGGTGCCTCGGTCTCCAGCGAAAAGCGGATGCGGTGCGTCTTTGCGAACCAGTCAAAGAGCTCCATGATTCGTCGGACGAAGGCGATGAGGTCGTCTTCGGTCACGCGCAGAGGGTAGCCGCCTTCTTCGAGTTTTCGCAGATCGAGCAGACGGCTGACCAGGCGCTGAAGGTAATCGGCGTGACGCTGAATGACTTTCAGCCGATTGATCACCGGGGCGGGAAGGCTCTTCGAATGTTCGAGCAAGGCGTCGATCGGGGCCGATATCATGGTCAGCGGCGTGCGGAATTCATGCGACATGTTGATAAAGAACCGTTCCTTGAAGGAGGCGGAGCGCTCGATTTCGTTCTTGGACTCGATCAGCTTGCGGTTCTTGATGCTCAGCACAGCCAGCAGGGCGATGACCGCGGCGCTGAAGCTGCCGATGAGCGCGATGAACCACGGCTGCCGGCTGACCGGCGGGATGATGCTGAAGACCATCTCGGCGGGCGTGGGGTCGATGTTGCCGTCGCGGTCGCGCGCCCTGACGGCGAAACGATGCTCGCCGGCGGCGAGATCGGGCAATTGAATCGAGGTGTGGGTCGAGAACGGCGTCCACTCGCCGTCATCGAGGCGCGTGGAATAGGTCAGATGCTCCTTGGGCGTGTCGTTCCAGAGGTCGCTTCCCTGCCATGAGATGTATTGGTCGTCCGGCACGACCACTCGCGTGCGGCCGAGCAGAATCTCGGTCTCCGGCGGTGCCTCGTCGCGGTAACAGCACATGGTGCGGAAGGCGCCGCCCAAAGGCCGTTTCGCTGGGTGAAGGGCGCGAAAGTACCAGTCGCGGGGCGCCAGGTTGACCCACAGGCAGCCTTCGGGGTCCCAACGCAGGGTGCCGTTCTCGCGCACAATGACAATTTCCTTGGGCAACGCATAGGGCATCCACGAGCGGCCGTCGAACAGGCTGATGCCTTTTTCGCCCGCTGCGTACAGACCGAAAGGCGTTTCCAACAGAAATGTGACCAGATTGCTTGCCAGTCCGTCTTCAGCCGTATACTTGCGCCAAGTCGTATCGCGAATACAAAAGACGCCGACGCCTCCTTTGGCAACCCACAGACTGCCGTCCGAGGTACCCAGCACGTGATCGATCCAGCCCTTCTGAAGTTCGACGGGTTCTCTCGGCAGGTGCCACTCTTCTTTTTCATAAAAGAGGAGATGAGAGGCTCCGGCCCAAATCCGGCCCTCGGCGGAGACGGTCAGCGAATTCAGCCGGTTGAAGGATTCGGTTGCGGAAACGATCCTTCTCGGCCGGTAAGTGCCGTCGACGGGTTCGTAGACCACGCAGCCGCCGCGGAAAAAGGCCGAGGGATCGCTGATGGAGCCGAACCATAGCCGCCCCTCACGATCGACGGCGACGGCCTGGGGGCCGATGCTCCACGAAAGGTCAGCGAAAAGGTCGGTTTGCCACCGAGAGCCCAGCAGACGAGAGACCGCCGCCTTGCCGTGCGCGCTCCCCGCAGCCCACAGCGAGCCGTCGCTCGAACACAGCACCACCGACGGCATGTCCATCAGGCCGTCCTCGACGCCGTAGCTGATCCAGCGATCCTCGGGAGATTGAACGACGACGCGGCCTTCTTCTGATAAAAAGATTCGGTTCTGCTCAAGGGTGCATTGATAATGCAGTCCTTCGAACACTTGACGCCGCCGGCCGCAGTAATCGATGCGATAGACCGCCATGTTGACGCTGAGGAGCCACAGAGCTCCGTCGCGACTTTGCACCGTAAACAGAGCGGAAATCGGCAGGTCAAGCTCCTGCGGTGTGTAGGTCGTGAACCTGCCGCCGGCGTAGGCATAAAGGAATCCGTTGCCGCCGAACCACAGAATGCCGTCGCGCGTTTCCGAGGCCGAGCGCACCACGTTGGTGCCGCCTAAAAGATTGAGGTTCCAGTAACTCCACGGCCCGTCGACGTCCTGAAAGCTGTAAAGCCCGACCTCTTCGCTGTAAGAGTAGATCCAGTAGCGGCCGTCGGCGCTGTTGTAGATTCCGGGCCGCAGACCCAATGGGCGTCCCGCTGCTGCCGGCGATCTTTTTTTCCAACGTTCGGGCCGCTGCAGATTGCTGCGCCAATCCGGGATGCAAATCAACTGATTTTGCGCCGTCGTCGCTTTGATCAGCCAAAGGTTACGGCCCCGGTCTTCATAGACGGCATAGATGTCGTCCGTTCGGGCGGGCGGCGCTGCAGGATCGATGGCTTCAATGCCGCGATCGGACAGCGAAAACAGGCTTCCGTCGGCATAGAGCAGGCCGCCGAAGGAGGAGGCAATCCAAAGTGAATCTCTTATGCCTACAGCGATCATGTCGTGCCAAATCACCTGGGCAGGCAAAGGCAGCTTGTGCCAAAGGCTGTCGGCGAAGACAAAAATGCCGTCGCTTTCGTAAAGCGCATATAGGCGGCCTCGGCCGTCGACGCAGAGGGTCTGGGGAGAGGCCGAAGGCAGGCCGTGCTCGGCGGAAAAGCGACGCCATCTCCTGCCGTCTGTGCAAAGAATGCCGCTTTCACTGCCGAACCACAAAACCCCGCTGCTGTCCTGAGCCATGCAGAAAACCCCTTTGCCGCTCAGCTCGGGGAACTCGGTCCAAGCGAACTTTTCCCTGACCAGGTTTCCGTAGGAGGGATGGTACGAAGCCGCACCGTTCGCCTTCATGGACGGCAAACCGACTACAATGAGGCAAAGGAGAATCGGTTTTGGGGAAAAGCGCATCTGTCCTTCAGCCGATCGAGAGGGTCACGGTTCGCTGAAATAATAGCCAAACCGACCGCAAAAAGCAATACTTCTTTCTGCCGGCCCGAAGCATGGCCGAAATAGAAAACAGCCCGACCGCGGAATCGGCCGGGCTGTTTCTGAGGTGCGCCGGAGGTTTTCTACATTCAAATTATTTGACGACGAGACACTTTCGCGTCAAGGCCCGGCCGTTGTGCTCGAGCCGATAGGTGTAAACGCCGGACGGCAGATCGGCGGCGTCAAAGGTCACCTGATGGCGCCCCTCTGCCAGTTCACCGTCGACGAGTGTGGCGACCCATTCGCCGGCCAAATTAAAGACGCGCAGCGTGGTGCGTCCTGCGGCGGGCAGCGTGAAGGCTATCGTGGTCGTCGGGTTGAAAGGATTGGGATAGTTGGCTTCCAAGTCGAAATTCTGCGGCAGCGGCGGCGTCTCCTTTTTGTCCACGCCGACCGCCTTGGAGCCGGTCCAACGGTAAAAGCCGACTTCGTCCACCACCACTTCATAAGAGCCGGCTGAGGGTGCCCAGTGGCCGAACTTGATGCCGACGGTTACCTCGACCGGTTTGCCGGGTTCGCCGGGCGCGATAAAATAGGGCGCGGTAGCGATTTCGTTGACGCAGCAGACGTCCTCCCAAATGCCTTGGAATTGTTCAAAGTCCAGCATGTCGCATCCGGCATCCCAGGCGGAGATGTCGAACATTTTGGTTCCCGGCGGATTAAAGTCGCTTGCGTTGGGATCCGGTTCGATCTCCGTCACATAGAACTGGTACCATGGCCCCTGATTGACCGGTGTGAAATCGCAGGTGTATTCCAGTATCTTGATGACGCCTGTGGCACGGTAAGTCTCTCCGCCGATGCAGGTCACTCGTTGATAGAGCAGGCATTGGCCGTTGGGCGAGTTGTCCAAAACAATGTGCAGGCATTTCCCCAGGCTGTATTCAAAAGGGACGGAGGGAGTGTAGCCGAACTGGTACTCCGGAAAGCCGTCCGGGTTGTAATAAATAACGTCCCAACCCTCTTCACTCTCGCAGTCGCCGTTGACCAGCTCGTTGGAACCGAGCGCATAAAAACCGACTTCGTCCACCAGCAGCTCGAAGGTGCCGGGCGAGGAGGCCCAGTGGCCGAACTTGATGCCCACCGTCACCTCCACGACTTCGCCGGGATTGCCCGGGCAGACCCAATAGGGCGCCGTCGGTATTTCGCTGTTGCAGCGCACGACCTCCCACAACCCTTGAAACTGTTCAAAGTCCAGCATGTCGCAGCCGGTATTCCAGGCCGAAATGTCGAACATTTTGGTTCCCGGCGGATTGAAATCCGAAGCATCCGCATCCGGCTTTTCCGTGGTCACGTACATCTGGTACCACGGCCCCTGACCGACGGGCGTGAAATCGGCGTGATAGTCCAGCACCTTGATGGCCGCCGTGGCGCGGTAAGTTTCTCCGGCAATGCACTTGACGCGCTGATAGAGCAGCAGTTGGCCGGTCGCCGAGTTGTCCAACGTGATGCGAAGGTTTCCGCCCAGGCCAAACTTGAGCGTTTCGCCCCTATAGTTGAATTCATAGGCCGGCTGTTGCTCCGCGTTGTAATAGATGACCTGCCAACCTTCTTCGCTCTCCATGCCCGGGTTTTGGATGAGGTTTTGAGCAGGCAGGAAGAGAGCCGGAAGCAGCAGGAACATCAGCAGTGCTCTTTTGTCCATGGAACGCCTCCACTAAATGTTTAGGATTTGGTTCTACAATGTTATTCGACGGCGGTTTCCGACGGCGCGGCATCCTTACCCAACGTTCGCCTAAACCTACTTGCCGACGCTGCCGATTTTCCGGATGAAAAATAGTCACGACCGTCATCAATTTCTTGAACAATGATACCGATTTTTTGATTGTTTTGCCCCAACCAAGGATACCGGCAAAATAAACCGAATCATTTCTGTTGCAGCAAATTTCGATGCAGGATGGATCGACCTTTTGCTCAGTAACTTTTAGCTGCATTGGGGCAACAGCGGCGACCTTCCGCCCAAAAGGACGAAACGGACAATTCCCTTGATAATCGGCGGCCGGTTTTCTATATTGACCGCGCCCATGAAACAATATCGCCCGAAAAACCCCTTGATCACCGCGGGAATCCTGACCGCGCTTTGCGTGGCGATCGGATACCTTTTCCTGCTGATTCCCAACGTAGAGCTGATGACCGCCGCGGTTTTTCTTGCCGGAACCGTTACGGGCGTCGGCAGCGGCGCTATGATCGGAGCCGTGGCGGAAACGCTTTACTCACTTTTCAACCCCTACGGGGCGCCCGTTCCGTCGCTGCTGGTCGCTCAGGTCGGCGTGTTTGCGCTCATCGGCTGCTGCGGCGGCTTGTGGCGGAAACGCCCGACGCGAGTGACGGTGAGGGAGGCGATTTTGACCGGCGCCGTCGGCCTGAGCCTGACGCTGCTTTACGACCTGCTCACTACCCTCAGCTTCAGCCTGCCCATGACCGGATACAGCTTGAAGAAATCGGCGGCCTTTTTCGTGACCGGCGCACCGTTTTATCTTATTCACCTCGGCGGCAATCTGCTGGTCTTTTCCTTGGCCGTACCGCAGGCGCGAGCCGCGTTGGATTCTTTTTTAAGGGAGCATTGTGCTGAAGAAAACTGCAGCCCTTCTTCTTCTGCTGCTGAGCTTCTCCAAAGCGGCAGAGAGCGGAAGTGATTCGCTTAAAAGCGTCGATTTGTTAAAGGCCGCGCTTTCGCCGAGTCATGATTTTCGGCTGCGTTCGCTCGGCCGTCTGCACAGCCTAAAGATCGATTCGACGACCCTGAGCGATCCCCTGTGCATCTCGCAGGGCGATGCCGCCGATCGGCTTACCGGCGCTCTTTTCTTCCGAACCGGAAGCCTGGGACAACCGGCGTACGCCTCGCTCTTTGCCGGCGGCAGCGATGAGATGGTGCTCATTTACGACGAGCTGCTGCTCGATCATCCGGTTACCGGCCGCGCCGACCTCAATGCTGTCCCTTTGCAAAGCATCGGCGAGGCGACCGTGCTTCATACGCCCGACAAGCCTTTCGCCTTTCTGCCGTTGGGGCAAACGCTGCACGTCCGTTCGATGAGCCTTGCCGACAACCCCATTCGTTCTCAAGTGAGCTATTATAACGGCGGTCACGGCTACGACGATGTCGATGCACGATTGGGCGCACTTGCGTCGGAACGACTGCAGATCGACGCGGCGGGGACGGTGCGCGGATACAACGGCCATCTCCCCAATTCGCTGTACGACGGCCATCAAATCGATGTGCGCATCAAGCGCCGCGTCGGCCGGAACATGCTCATTCGTTATCTGCTGCTGGCCAATCGGCATGCAGCGCATGTGCCGCTGTTTCAGCCGATTGCCGGATATGAACGGCTCCGCTCCCCTTTGCAGAAGGAAAAGCGCAGCGATCAGGCGCTGGTGTTCAGATATCGCGATGACTTGACCGCCGTGCTCCAGTTTACGGCAATGGACTGGGACCGGCGCGACGAGCAGCGCTCTCTTTATCACGACCCTCACGATCTCCGGCGCTGGCGCACTGCCGTCGAGTGGGCGCCGCTCGTAGGGCCGTTTCAATGGCGAGTCGGGCTGACGGCCCGCCGTACAAGCGACAAGAGTCCGTTGTGGGGGAATCACCTGCAGCACTACGCTGCCGCTTACGGTGCCGTGGCCGTTTCCGTTGCGGAACGGCTTCAGCTCGGCGCGCGTGTTAGCGCGGAAAAGAGCAGCGGCTTTTCACCGCGGCTGTTGCCCGAATTGAGTCTCTTGCATACCTCGGCCGACTCCGCTCTTTCCCTGGCGCTTTGGGCCAATCGGACGGTCGTCTTTCCCAGCCTGCAGGCGAGCTACAACAAGGGCTTTTTTGCCTGGGGAAATCCGAACCTTCGGCCGGGCATCGTCGACCGCATCGGTTTTGCGGCCGAGCGCCGTCAACGCCGCATGTTCCTTGCGGCTGCGGCGTCGCTGCAGAGCCATCAGGACCGCATCGCCATTTCTTTTAACGGTGAGCGGACGGTTTACGCCAACGTACAGCCCTATCGTTCGGCGCTCGTCGATCTGCAGGCACGATTCGAAAATGGCAACACACTGTTCGGCCTGAGGGGTCAGGCGTACAGGCCCTTTTCTGCGCCGACGGAAGCCGACCGGCCGAGCGCACGGCTGCAGGCTTTCGCCGAGTACCATTTGGTGCGCTTCAAAGGGGATCTCGATGTTCGATTGCGAATCGGCGGCGAGTTGGTCGGCGGCCTCGTCGCGCCGACACCGTGGACGGCCGAGTTTTCGCCCTGGAAGCGACCGATGAGGCTCCAGAAGCGCCCCTATGCCCAGGTCACGCTCCATTATCACAGTGCCGACATCTTTTTTGCCTATGAAAATTTGCTCGACGAAGAGGTGCAGATGGTCTACGGCTATCCTCTGCCGCGCCGCTGGATGCACTGGGGCTTCATTTGGCGCTTTGTCGATTGAGCGGTCGGACGAGCAATTTGAGCAATTCGGGATAAACTTTTTCTTTGACGCTTTCAGAAAATTTTTTATTTTCGCATCGCTTCCAATCATTCAATCGGATTTCGGTGCTTTGCCGAAAAGGGAAACCGGTGAAAATCCGGTGCAGCCCCGCTACTGTGAGTCCGATTCCGCACCCGCGGTCTAAAACGGGTCGACCAATGACGCCACTGTTCTTTTCTTTACGGAATGGGAAGGCGGTCGAACCGCGGACGAGCCAGGAGACCTGCCGAAATCCTCAACGACGCAACCTTCGCGGGAGAGGTGAGCATGTCGGGTTCGACATCAGGACCCCACTTCGTACGGCGACGGGTGGGGTTTTTTGTTAAAAGCCCCTTCGCCGAAAGTCTCATGGATTTTTTCCGCCGCATCGGCTTTGTGCTGACGGTCGGCGGGATGCTGCTTCAAAGCCCTCTTGCGGCACAATCCCTGATCAAAATCGAGGGAACGGTCATCGATGCGGAGAGCGGCCGGCCGTTGCCGGGCGCCAACGTCGTTTTGGTCGGCACGGCTTACGGCGCTGCGGCCGACGAGGCGGGACGCTTTGCCTTCGAAGACCTTTTCAACGGGTTCTATCGGCTCCAGGTCGGCTTTATGGGGTACGAGCCGTTGGAGGTTTCGGTGAACGTGTCCGGAGATCAGCCGGTGCGGCTGCTGCTTCGCATGCGACCGCGCGTCATCGAGATGCCGGAGCTGCAGGCGATCGGTGAACGCGAGGCGGTGACCGAGGTGCTGGTGCTCACGCGCGCGGACATTCGACGATCGCAGGCGGCCACTCTCGGCGAGCTGTTGGCGTCCGTGGGACTGACGGTCTCCCGCACAGGTTCCGCCGGCGCACGCGAGACGATTTCGATTCGCGGCAGCAACGCCAATCAGGTTCTGGTCACCCTGGACGGCGTGCGGCTGAACGATGAACTCTCCGGTGAGGCCGACCTGTCGCAAGTTCCCTTGAACCTGATCAACCGTGTCGAAATCCAACGCGGCGGCGGTGCGCTGTTCGGAAGCGGCGCCGTCGGCGGCGTCATTCGGCTGACGACCTTGCGCAACGCCGAGGCACGGATGCAGGCCAACCTCCGCGGCGGTTCTTTCAATTTTCGAAGCGGCGAAGCGAGCTGGAGCCGGCGCAGCGGCGACTTCGAACTGGCAGCGGCGGCGCAGGCGATTGCCTCTCGCGGCAACTTCGACTACCGCTACCAACTCGACGATCGTCAGACGGTTCGGGCGGAACGCATCAACTCCGATTTTGCCTCGGCGAACCTTTTCCTACAGAGCGGCTGCGAGGCACTGGGCGGGACGTGGTTGCTCAAGGCGCACCATTTTCTCTCGGATCGAGGTCAGCCGGGCAGCGTTTTTTATCCCACACCCTACGCCCGTTCCGAGGTGCGGCGGTCGATGGCGGCGGCATCGTTCAGCCGCCGGTTCGGAGCGGGCGACCTGGTGCTGCAGGTGAGCGCCGCCGACAACCGGACGAACAACAGCAACCGCATGCCGTCGGAGCTCACCCATCCGTTCGGGCCGGTGCCGCCGTTCGATTTTGAAAACCGCCTGCAGACGGTTCGCCTTCAGGGAGAACTGCATCAGCCTGCCGAACGCCGACGCATCGTCATCGAGGCGCAGCAGGTGAGCTTCTCAGACCGTAATCTCTCGTCCTCGGCGGCGCCGATCGGTCGTGCGAAAGAGCACAGCGCCGCCGCATCGGTCATCCTGCCGCTCAGCAGAACGGTCGGAAGGTTCACCCTGTCATGCGACCCCTCGCTGCGTTACGACGCCGCGTTGCTCGAGGGGAAAAGGGGGCAGCGCCGAGAGCAGAACTGGAGTCCCCAGCTTCAACTTTACGCCACCGTCGGCCGGGAGAACCGTTTATGGCTCAAAGGCAGCACGGGTCGCGCCTTCCGCCTACCCACCTTTGCCGATCTCTTTTATCAGGATTTTCGCGTGCAGGGTCAGGCCGATCTGCTGCCCGAAAAGAGCCGCTATGTCGAGGCGGCGTTGGGAACGCAGCTTCGCTGCTTCGGCAACTGGCGCGGCGAAGTGCGCCGCTTCCGCAACTGCATCGACGATATGATCGTCTGGCGCCTCGGCAGCTTTGAGTTCTTCCGCCCCTACAACACCGACGCCGAGCTGAACGGCTATGAGGCGGAACTCTCTTTTGCCCGCAACGTTTTCACCGCCGACCTCTTTTATTCTTTCATCGAGTCCCGCAATAAAAACCGCAACCAAACTCTCTTCAACAAGCTGTTGCCGTACCGTCCCCGTGAAAGCCTGCGCTTTTCCATTTCCTTCACCGGCGAGCGCCTGCAGAGTGCCCTGCAGTACCGCTATGCCGGCCGACGGTACGTCAACGAAGCCAACACCAAATCGTTGCCGCCCTACGGCATCATCGATTGGACGCTCAGCCGCCGCTTTCCGCTTCGCCGGTTGGAGCTGCAGCTCAACGCTGCGGTCTTTAACCTCTTGGGACGGCGATACGAGCTGGTTCGCGATATGCCTTTGCCCGGCCGCGAGCTTCGCCTCGGGCTTACCGTCAGTTTTTAAACCGTCACAGACCGAACAACCCCTAACCATCGAAAGGAAGAACGACCATGCGCAAGGTTTACTGCGTGCTGTTTCTCCTCTGTTCACTCCTCGCAGCGTCTGCCGCCGATGTGCCGCGCACGCTGTACGTCATCAACGGCGCTGCCGAAACGCTTTCCAAACTCAATTTGGAAACCGGCGCCGTCAAACAGAACGTGGTCAAGACCGGCCAGATCCCGAATGACCTCTTTGTCCACCGCGACCTGCTGTATGTCCTCAACTCGGGCACCAGCTCGCTGCAGGTGATCGATCCGCGCCGCGACCAAGTGGTGAAGACCATTGTGCTCAAGCCGAACGCCAATCCCTGGGCAGCCGCGGTCGTCGGCCGCAGCAAGGTCTATGTCAGCAACTGGGCGGCAAACTCGGTGTCTGTCCTCGACTTGGAAACGGGTGCGATCGTCGGCGAATTTGTCACGGGCAAAGGACCTCAAGGCATTTTGGTGGTCGACGATCTGGCTTTTGTGTGCGTAAGCGGCTATGCCGGCTGGGGTCTTCCTTACGAGCAGGGAAACGTGCTCGTCGTCGACACGCGTACCGATCAGGTTCTGCATGCGCTGCCTACGCCGACCAATCCCCAGACGGCGGCGCTTGCCCCGGACGGCCGCGTCCATGTGCTGTGCACCGGTGATTATGTTTCCGTTTTCGGAAAAATAGCCGTCATCGATCTTTACACCGGCCCGAACTGGGATGTGCCGGCGGTTGTGGATACGATCGATCTCGGCGGGTCGCCGGGCGACCTCAAAATCACGCCCGAAGGCAAGGGCTACGCCGTCTCGTGGGGCGACGGCGTGCACGGCTTTATGTACCTTTACGACGCCCTCAGCGGAACCGTGCTTCGCGGCAGCGAAAATCCTTTGCTCGTCGGCCCGAACGTTTCGCAGGTGCTCTATGACGGCCGCGAGGGTTGCCTGTGGATTCCTTTTATGACCGAATGGGGCGGAGACGGTTTTGTGCAAAAGTGGGATATACAAACGGATATGCCGCGCGCTACATCGCCGGTGCTCGGTTCGGGCTGCCAGAAGGCGGCCATCGTCGAACGCATTTGGGAAATCACGCCGTGGGCCGACCGCGTCTTTTCATTTTCCCCGGGAGCAGCCGCCGGACGAGGCTTGCAGTATTTTCCCGACAATGTTCTCGGCCCGCCGGACCAGACGCCGGGCATCGACGAGTTTAATCCCTCCAACCGACCGCAGGAAGTGCTCAGCCTCGGCCACGGCGGCGAGATTGTGTTGGAATTCGTCGATAATGTGATCGTGGACGGGCCGGGCGTTGATTTCACCGTTTTCGAAAACGCTTTTATGAGCGTTTGGGACGGCAAACCGTTCATCGAGGCGGGCATTGTTGCCGTCAGCCAAAACGGCGTCGATTTTGTCGAATTTCCCTATGACCTGGAAACCTGGCGCGGCTTGGCGGGCGTGACGCCGACCCAAAACGCCTACCAATTCATGGATCCTCTGCTCTCCGGAGGCGACTCGTTCGACCTCGCCGACGTCGGCCTGAGCTGGGCAAAATACGTCAAGATCACCGATCTCGGCGACATGAAACAGGAAGGGCCTTGGAACGGCGATTTTGATCTCGACGCCGTGGTGGCGCTCCATTACCTGCCGGCCGCCTATGTGGCGCACCGGAGCAGGGAGATTTCCTCGTTCGAATTGGGGCAGAATTATCCCAATCCCTTCAATGCTTCAACGACCCTGCCTTTTCGTCTGCAAAGTGAAGCCGTTGTACGACTCGAGATCGTCGATCTACAGGGACGGACGGTGCGGAAGCTTTTGAACGGCCGCCTTGCAGCAGGGGAGCATCGAGTTCTCTGGGACGGCTCCGCCGATGACGGCATCGCGGCGGCAAGCGGCGTCTATTTTGCACGCCTGAGGGCCGGAGAACAGGTGACGATGCGAAAAGTGTCGCTTTTACGTTAAAAAAGGTCGGCTTTTCGCGCCGAAAAGGAAAAATTAGGTTTGACTTTGATGTCTCTCTTTCCCATATTGGGGGCCTGAGAAGCAGAGAGGAAAAGGACAGCATGCCCGAATATCCGGACATTACGCTCTATGTTGAAGCCCTCAGCGAGCGGGCAGTGGGGACGACGCTGAAGAGTCTGCGAATCACGATTCCCTTTTTTCTGCGCACGGTCCTGCCGCTGCCCGTTGATTTTGAGGGAGAAACTCTGCTGCAGGTCAAGCGACTGGGCAAGCGCATCGTTTTGGCGTTTACAGGGGGAAAATACGCCGTCATTCATTTGATGATCGCAGGAAGACTGCATTGGCGGTCAAAGGCCGTCTCGGTGCCGCGCCGAGGCGGCCTGGCCGCTTTTGATTTCGACTCGGGTACACTGCTGGTGACCGAGTCGGGTCACAAACGCCGCGCTTCGCTGCATCTCGTCGAGGGTGCCGAGGCTTTGGCGGCTTTCGACCGCGGCGGCGTCGACGTGTTTCATTCGCCGCTGGAGGTCTTTGCCCGGCGGCTGACGTCCGAGAATCACACGCTCAAACGAGCGCTCACCGACCCTCGCATCGTCGACGGCATCGGCAACGCCTATTCGGATGAAATTCTGTGGGCTGCTCAACTTTCGCCGGTGCAGATGACCAAAACCCTCACCCAAGAGGAAATCGCGCGGCTCTACTATTCCGCCCAGGAGCAGCTGATCTTGTGGACGGATCGTCTGCGCGCCGAGGTCGGTGAACATTTTCCCGAGCACGTAACCGCCTTTCGCGAAAACATGGCGGTTCACGGCAAATACGGTCAACCGTGTCCCCGTTGTTCGACCCCTGTTCAGCGCATCCGCTATGCGGAAAACGAAACCGACTATTGTCCTCACTGTCAGACCGGTGACCGGCTTCTTTCGGACCGTGCCATCGCTCGACTGCTGCGCAGCGATTGGCCGCGAACCGTCGACGAGTTGGAAGAGAAAATGCAAAACTTGAGGGGTCGCCGGTAGTCACCGGCCGCCGCTTCTCCGCATCGCCGACGTCTTGCCGTACGTAAAGGCGCCGTCGTTACTTGTGCCGGGAGAACCGATGAATGACACCGAAAGCAATGATGACGCTGTACGACGTGCCGTTTCTTGAAAGATTCCGTCCCTTCGAAGAGCGACTGCTCAAGGCCGGAACCGGCGAGCTGCTCATCCGCAATTTTCGGCATGCCTTTTATCGCTTCCTCGCGGGGGAAAGCGGACAATTGCCGGAATCGCTTTTGACTCCCCTCGAAGCCCTTCCCGATGCCGATGCCATTGAGGAATCGGACTATGCTCTCGGCGCCGCTCATCTGCAGGAAACCGTGGTCGTCAAACTCAACGGCGGGCTGGGGACCGGCATGGGCATGGAGCACGCCAAATCGCTCCTGAAGGTAAAAGACGACCTCACTTTTCTCGACATCATCGCGCGACAGGCGCTGCGGCAGCGGGTGCCGCTGCTGCTGATGAACAGCTTTGCCACCCACCGGGAGACGCTGTCGGCGCTGCGGCCGTATAAAGAGCTGCTGCAGCCGGTGCCGCACTTTATGCAGCATCAGGTGCCCAAAATTAACGCCCAAGACTATACGCCGGCCGTCTGTGCCGAACGGCCGGAGCTCGAATGGTACCCGCCCGGCCACGGCGACTTTTTTCTCGCCATCGCCGCAAGCGGCGCCCTCGACCGCCTGATTGACGGCGGCTTCCGCTACCTCTTTGTCTCCAATGCCGACAATCTGGGGGCCGTGTTGGACCCCGGCATCCTCGGCTGGTTCATTCGCCGCGAACTCGATTTTCTCATGGAAGCCGCCGAACGCACACCTGCGGACCGTAAAGGCGGCCACTTGGCGCTCATGAACGACCGGCTCATCCTGCGCGAAAGCGCCCAGTGTCCGGAAGAGGATAGGCCGTTCTTTCAGGACATCTCCCGGCATCGGTTCTTCAATACCAACAACCTTTGGATCAATCTCTCGAGCCTCAAGCGGCTTTTGCAGGAAAACGACTACCTACTGCCGCTGCCGCTGATCGCCAACCGCAAGAACCTCGATCCGATCGACAAGAACTCGCCGCCGATCATTCAGTTGGAGACCGCCATGGGGGCGGCGATTTCCGTCTTTGCGAAGAGCGCCGCCCTCAGGGTGCCGCGGCGGCGCTTCATTCCCGTTAAAAACACCGCCGATCTTCTCGTCGTCCGCTCCGATGTCTATCAACTGAGTTCGGATTTCCATCTTTTGCCGCATCCGGAGGTTGAGGCTCTGCCGATCGTACAGCTCGACCCCGCTCATTATAAATTCATCCGTGATTTCGAGAAGCGCTTTCCTTATGGAGCCCCGTCGCTGGCAAAGTGTCGTCGCCTGTCGGTGCAGGGAGACGTCGTTTGGGGAAAGAACATACGCCTGGAGGGCGACGTGACCGTGATCAACGCCTCCGCGAGGACGTACAGGTTGGCGAACGGCCTCCTGCTCAACGGCGTGGTGGAGCTGCGGTGAAGCGATGAGCTCTGCGCCTCAAGTCAGGCCGTTGCGGATCATCATCGCCGCAACGGCTCAGAACGGCGTCATCGGCATCGAGAGACGCCTGCCGTGGCGCGTGCCGGAGGAATACCGCATGTTTCTCGATTTCATCACCGGCCAAACGGTTATTTGGGGAAGAGAAACCTTTGCCGTTTTCGGCAACCGCCCGCCCAGCCGACGAAACATCGTCCTTTCTCATAACAATAGCCCCGTCGAAGGGGCCTGCGTCGTTCCTTCGGTCGAAGAGGCCTTTCGCTATGCGGATCGTTTCCCCGAAACCGTCTTTATCGCCGGCGGCGCTTCCGTTTATCGGCAGACGCTTTCGGCTGCGGACAAGCTCTATCTTTCGATCATCCGCGGCGCCTTCCGCGGCGACGCTTTCTTCCCCATGATCGATTTGGCCCAGTGGACGGTCGAAGAATTCCGCAGCTATCCGCGGTTCGATTTCATCATCTATGGACGAAAGGAGAGAGGAGCCGCCTAACGGTTTTTGGCGAACGCCGACTTGACGGTCACGGACGGCAGTTGGCCGATGCGGCCGGTCATGGCACCCACCTCGTCGGTGTTGCCGTCAACGATGAGGGCGATGATCGACAGGCGGCGTTCGCGATAGGGAAGCCCCAGCCGGCCGATGATGATGTGAGCGAAATCATGCAGGATGGCGTTCAAAGGATGGTAAGCCGCCTCCGGGTCTTCCACGATGATTGCCACAACCCCGATGCGGCGGTCCTTTTCCGTTTTGGAATCGTTCGTCATGCAGTGCCTCGAACTTTGACCTTGCCGCAAATATCGGCAAAAACGGCGTCAAACGCAAGCGGCCCGTCGTGTTTTTCAACGAACGAAATGGGTTAAGGTGAAAAGCGCCGGTCTTCTCATCTATCGCCTTCAAGGCGAGCCGGAGGTGCTGCTGGTGCACCCGGGCGGGCCTTTCTTTGCCCGCAAAGACGACGGTTGGTGGTCGATTCCCAAAGGAGAAATAGCCGAGGGAGAGGAGCCGCTGCAGGCGGCGATTCGTGAGTTCCAGGAAGAGATCGGCCTTTCTCCCGGCGAAGGGCCTTTTGTCGAATTGGGCAGCGTTCGTCAAAAGGGAGGGAAAGAGGTGTTCGCCTGGGCTGCTGCCGGCGATCTGCCGCAGGGATGGAAGCCTTGCTGCAACACCTTTTCGATCGAATGGCCGCCGCGCTCGGGCCGCCGCCAAGAGTTCCCCGAAATCAATGCGGCGCAGTTTTTCCCCCTTGCGATCGCTCGACGAAAGATGATCGAGGCGCAGCGCCCCTTTCTCGACCGCTTGTGCGCCGTGTTGGATGCAGGACCGGCGAATCGAGGAGAAAGCAAATGACCTTCCGCTATGAAAGCCGAATTCTTTTGCCGCACACCGACGCCGCCGGCATCCTCTTTTACAGTCGAATGTTCGAACTGGCGTTTGCCGCCTTCAGCGCCTTTCTCGATCACATCGGCATCGGCGTCCATTACATCATCCACGAATCCCCTTTCCTCGTGCCGTTTGTCCATGCGGACGTCGATTTTCTGCAGCCGCTGCGCCTTGGGGACGAGGCGATTTTCGAACTGCAGGTGGAGCGGCTCGGCACCACGTCCTTTACCATGAACTACACGGTCACCTCGGGCGGAAGGCCGGCGGCCCGCTTACGAACCGTACACGTGACGGTCGCAAAGAGCGACGGCCGGCCCATGCCGCTGCCCGAGGCGCTGCGCCGCGGCCTGCAACCTTACGTTTCCGAAAGTTGATCCCATAGCCTCTGCGCCAGTTCCTGCAGCCGTTTGCGGCTTGTCTTGAGGGTTCCTTCGTTTGCGGCCGGCCAGTCGAACAGCCGGCGCGGAATTTTATAGCCGGGCAGCCGCGAGCGCAAGGGGGAGAGATCGAGCTGCCGCGCCGGTCGACCTGAGGCGGTTCGGATGAAGGCGACGGGCAGGCTGCCGAACTCTTCGTCGGCAACCGGCACCACAAGGGCTTCCGCCACGTCCGCAAGCTCGAGCAGGCAGCGCTCGACTTCTTCGGGGTGAATGTTCTCGCCGCCGGCAATGAAGCGGTTGTCGCGTCGGCCGGTGACGTGCAGATAGCCGTCGTCATCGACAAAGCCGAGGTCGCCGGTGGCGAACCAGCCGTCGGCCGTCGGCCGTTCCAGCCCGTTTTCACCCAAATATCCGATAAAAAGAGCGTCGCTGCGCACGCAAATCTCACCGTCGCCGCTGATCTTCAGCTCGCGCATGGGGAGCGGTCGGCCCGATGTGAGGAGATGCTCGAGCGTGTCTCCGCGCCGCGTGGCCGTGTGCATCGATGCGGTTTCGGTAGAGCCGTAGCCGACCATGATCGGCAGCCGTTCGGCAAAGGCGCGGCGAATGAGCGGCTCCGGCACCGCAGCACCGCCCAGCAGAATGGTTTTAAGGCGCCGCAGGCGCGGCACGACGGCAGGGTTCTGCAACAGGCGGTAAAGCTGCGTGGGCACCAGCGACAGGTGGGTGACGTTCCGGCTTTGAAGCGTTTCCTCAAGAGAATCTTGCTGAAAACGACGGGCGGCGCCGGCCGTCATGACGCGGAACAGCACCGCCAGCCCGCCGATGTGATAGAGCGGCAACGACAGCAGCCAGCGGTCGCCTTTGCACAGGTCGGTGTGGGCGACCGCACCGACGGCCGCGCAAAGATGGTTGCGGAACGAGTGGACACAGGCTTTGGCTTCGCCGCTGCTGCCCGAGGTAAAGAGCACGGTGGCCGGACGATCGAGGTTGAAGGGGGGGAAGGTTGGGGCGTTCATCGGCTTTTGCCGAGCTTTGCCCTGCGGCAGAAAGAAGCGGCAGCCGATGCGCCGCGCTGTTTCGACGGCGCGTTCGATAGGGATGCGAAGGTGGAGCGGAACGGCGACGGCGCCGAGCATCCAAAGGGCGAACAAATGCGGCACGACGACGTGGGGGGCGGCGTGCAGGGCGCACAGATCGCCCGCGCCGATGCCTTCGGCCTGAAGGTGCGCCGCGAGTTCGGCCGCTTCATCAAGAAGCCCCTGCCAGGTGGTTGCGCCGGCGCTGGAAACGACGGCCGGCGCTGCGGCGTGGGCGCGCAAATAGGCCCACAAGTCCTCAGGCAACGGCAGCGTCTTCATAAGATCCTTTCCGCTTTCTGTACATCAGGCCGCTGCTCGAAATCGACGATTCGGAAGCGGCCGTTGTGCGCCGTCGGCGGCGTTTTCAAGTCTTCGGCAAAGAGCTCAGCGGTGTCCAAGCCCATCGCCGTATCGGGGAAATATGCCGCGGCGAGATGGACGAGGGTGCGTAAGCCGACGGCGGAATAGAAGGGGCAACTGAGCACCGGCGTGGCGCCCCTTTGTTCGGCGATCCTTGCGAGCCGCAGAACCTCGCCGATGCCGCCGTGCAGTCCTGGCTTGAGAATATAGGCGGCGACGCCGGAAGGCGGCGGAGAATCGAGCAGCGTTTCGTCGACGGCCGTGGGCAGACCGGTGAGGCTTTGAAAGCGCGGCAAATCTTGCGGCGTGTGAACCGGCTCTTCGATGTAATCGAGCGGAAGCGGACCGGCTTTTTCGGCAAACTGGAGGGCCTGCTTCAGCGACCAGCGACGGTTGGCGTCGGCACGGAGTCGCACGGATTCGCCGAGCTCTTGGGCAACGGCGCGAAGGGCGTCTGCGGCGAGCTGGGGCGAAAGGCCGCCGATTTTAATCTTCTGAACGGAAAACCCCTGTTCGAAACGGCGGCGCGCCTGAGCGAAAAGATCGTCCGCCGAGCCGGCCGCGACCAAGGCATGAAGCGAGACGCTGTCGCGGCATCCGAGAAAGCGGGCGAGCGATTGCGAACGGCGGTCGGCGGTCAATTCCAAAAGAGCGCTTTCCAGGCCGAAGCGAAGAGACGGAAACGGCAGCGCCTCGATGGCCGGGCAGCCGATGATGTCCGGCGCCTCTTCGGCGGTAAACGGCAGAGCTTCGAGCGGAACGCTTTGCAGAACGGCAATCACCTCGTCCACGGTTTCGCGCGACCAACCCGGCAAGGGCGCCGCTTCGCCACGCCCCACGGCGCTTCCCCAGGACAACTCGATGATCACGCCGCTGCGCATCTGATGTCCGAAGACTGGACGGCGAAAGGGCAGCGCGTAGCGATAGACATGAAGCGTCGGCTTCACAACAGCAACCCCATGGAGAAGAGCAGACTAAAGACGAACAGCAAACGGCCGGTCTGCGCCAGGGCGGTGTTGTAGCGGCGGCTCGGCGGTTCGAAAATGATGCGCGTCGGCGGTACGGCGAGGGGCAGCGCGGCGGCGGCGATCATGACCGACGGCGGCACGAAACGAAAAGCGGCGAGGAGCGCCGGCCACAGCAGGAGGGAGATGATCAGGCAGGCAAGGTATTCGGCGCGGCCGAACGAGCTGCCGAGGCGCGCCGGGAGCGTGTGCTTTCCTGAGCGGCGGTCATCGTGGAGATCGCGCAGATTGTTCACGGTGAGGATGGCGACCGAAAGCAGCCCCGGCGGGACCCCTGCGGCGACCGCGGCCGGCGTGAGGCGCAGCGCCTGCACGTAAAAAGTCCCGGCCACCGCCACCGGCCCGAAGAAGATAAAGACGAAAAGCTCGCCGAGTCCATGGTAGCCCAGCGGAAAAGGCCCGCCCGTGTAGAGGACGGCGGACGCGACGGCAAAGAGACCGATGATCAGCACCGGCCAACCGGCGCGCAGCAGCAGAGAGAGGCCGACCACGGCTGCGGCGAGGAAGATGAGCACAAAGGCGCGTTTCATGGCTTCGGGCGAAACCCAGCCGGCGGCGACGGCGCGCGTCGGGCCCAACCGCTCGGCGGCGTCGCTGCCTTTGATGAAATCGAAATAGTCGTTGGCATAGTTGGCGCCGATCTGCAGCAACAGAGCGCACACGGCGGCGGCCGCAGCAGCCGGCAGATGGGCGGCGCCGTCATAAGCGGCGAGCGCCGTGCCGATGAGCACCGGTGAAACGGCTGCGGGCAGCGTCTTCGGCCTGGCGGCGGCAATCCACGGCATCAGCTTCAAAGGTCACCTCCTTGCGCTTCGGCCCTTCAGGGGCGCCGCGGAAAGCGGGAAAAATCGGGGCGCCGCTTTTCGAGAAAGGCGTTGCGGCCTTCCTGAGCCTCTTCGGTCATATAAAAGAGCATGGTGGCGCAACCGGCCAGCTCCTGCAGCCCAGCTTGGCCGTCGCAGTCGGCGTTCAGCGCCGCCTTCAGACAGCGCAGCGCCGTCGGCGAGTTGGCGAGCATTTCACGGCACCAGCGCACGGTTTCTTCTTCCAACTGCTCCAAAGGCACGACGGTGTTCACCAGTCCCATTTCCAACGCCTGCTGCGCCGTATAGCGGCGGCAGAGGAACCAGATCTCGCGCGCCTTTTTTTGTCCCACCACTCTGGCCAGGTAACTTGCGCCGTACCCGCCGTCGAAGGAACCGACTTTGGGGCCGGTCTGGCCGAAAACGGCATTGTCGGCGGCAATGGTCAGATCGCACAAAAGATGAAGCACATGGCCGCCGCCGATCGCATAGCCGGCAACCATGGCGACCACCGGCTTGGGACAGTGCCGAATCTGACGTTGAAATTCGAGCACGTTCAGGCGGTCTACGCCGCTTTCGTCCTGATAACCCGCATGGCCGCGGATCTTTTGGTCGCCGCCGGAACAGAACGCCTCGTGACCCTGGCCGGTGAGGACGATGACGCCGATGGTCGGGTCTTCTTCGGCGTCGCGAAAGGCGGCGGACATTTCTTTGACCGTCAGGGGGCGGAAGGCGTTACGCACCTGCGGTCGATTGATCGTGATTTTGGCGATGCCGTCCATTTTATGATAGAGAATGTCGGTGTAGGAACCGACCGGCTGCCAAGGAAAAGAGCTCATGGATGATCCTCCTTTTTTATCATCGGCTGCCCGAAAGGGCGGCGCCGAAGGTGTGAAAATTCATGATCGCTCTCACGATTTCGGAAAGCTGAAGCGGTTTATCCAAATGAACGGCGTGGCCGCAGTCCGGCACCGTATGCAGGACGGCGTTCGGGTTCGACGCAAGAATGTGTTGCGAAATCTCGGCGTACTTGCGGTCCAATTCGCCGATGATCAAATGAAGGGGCATCGGCAAGGCGCGGAGCCGGTCGTACAGCGGCGGCTGCGCCGAAGCTCCAAGCCGCAGCAGGACCTCGGCAAGACTTTGCGGCTCGTTCGCCGCGCGGCGTTTCAGCACCTCGGCGAACCGTGGACTGCGGCGCAATGAATCGAAGAGAGGTTGATCGTACCACTCGAGCAGCGTTTGTTCAAGCTCCTGCGTTTTCAGCTTTGCCGCCCAGGCTTCCTCCCACCGTCGACGGGCACGGCGTTCTTTTTCATCTATGATTCCGGCTGAAGCCGAGACGAGCATGAGCAGGTCGAAGCGCGACCGATGACGGAGCGCCGTGTACAGGGCCAGCCGTCCGCCCATCGAATAGCCGAGCAGAGAGGTTCGTTCAAGTTTAAAGTGCTCCAGCAGAGCAACGAGCGCATCGGCGGTGTCCTCGAAGGTGCAGCCGCCGAGGTTTCGGCTGCTGCCGTGGCCCGGCAGATCGACGGCAATACAGCGGCATTCGCCGCCGAGGGCGGCAATCATGGGCTGCCAATCGTCGAGGCTTCCCCAAAAGCCGTGAAGCAGGAGCAGCGGCTTTCCCTCATTCGGGCCGAAGCTTCGAAAGTGCAGGCCGGTCATGAGCGGCTCCCGAGGCGCTTCACCTGCGCCTCGATGTCTTTGTAGAGGCGGATGTTTTCTTCCGCGTTTACGGCGACCTCGATGAGCGTGGAGGCGGGCCGTGCGGCGGCGCGGCGATAGGCCTGTTCGAAGGCGCGCAGGTCGGCGGGTCGTTCGTAGGCGAGGCCGAAAAGTTCGGCCGCTTTTTCGAAGGTGATGCCATGCGGCGCCTGAAAATAATCGCGCAAAAGATCTTTGTGTTCGGCAATGGGAAGAAAGGAAAAGATGCCTCCGCCGTCGTTGTTGATGACGACGATGATGAGGGGCAGCGGCGTGCGCGCGACGAGGAGAAGCGAGTTGAGGTCGTGCAGCAGCGCCAGGTCGCCGATGAGCAGGGTAACGGGTCTGCCACAACCGCGGGCAAAGCCGGCGGCGGAGGCGACGATGCCGTCGATGCCGCTGACGCCGCGCCGGCAGCCCACCGGCCTTTCGACGGTGCGTGCCGCAAAGAGATGCATGTCGCGCACCGGCATGCTGTTGCTCAGAAAAAGGGCGTGGTCCGGCGGCAGCAGCCGGGAGATCAGCCGAGCGACGGCCGGTTCGTTCAGTGATTCTTTCGGCAAAAGCTCGTCCAGAAGCGCCTGACGGCACGACTCGACGGCGGCGACTGCGGCGGCGGGCAGCCGTTCGAGCAGCGCGGCGGCAACGTCCTCCGGCGGGGCGATGATGCGGTGCGTCACCAGCTGCTCCGGATCGACGCGCGCGGGCAGATCGTGGACGTGGACGTAGAGCGAGGGGGCGGCCTTTTTCAGCAAAAGCTGAAGGCGTTTGGAGAGCAGCGGTCCGCCGAGGTGCAGCACGGCGTCCGGCAGAAGGGGCACTGCGATGAGATCGACGTCGTCCGCCGCAGGCGCGCCGAGCTCGGCGAAACGGAGCGGGTTCGAGACGTCCACATGGGTCGGGAGCTGCAGGCGGCGGATCAATTCGGCGGTGCGGGGCTGCGGCCGTGGAAAGGCGCTGCCTCCGACGACGAGCATCGGGGTTCGACTGCTTTGCAAAAGTGAGGCGATTTTGTCCATCGTCCCCTCGTCGATTCGCGGCGGGGAGATGCGGTACTCGGTCAGCGGCCGCCCGCTTGCCGCCCAACGGTCGAACGCCTCGCGGTTCGGATAATCGTATGGCTCCGCTTTCGGCTCCAGCGGTTCGCGAAAGGGAACGTTCAAATGAACCGGCCCGGGACAGGCCAGCGCCCAATCGACGGTGGAGACCGGGTAAAGCGGGGAGATGCGTTCGTCGGGACAGGGCAGGGCAAAGCTTCGACACACAAAGTCGCCGTAGAGGGTATTTTGGCGGATGGTCTGATTGGCGCCGACGTCGTGCAGCTCGGGCGGACGATCGGCGGTCAGCAGCACCATCGGTATGAACTCGGCCGCCGCCTCGATGACGGCGGGATAGAAATTGGCGCCCGCCGTGCCCGAGGTGGCGATCAGCGCCGCCGGTCGACCGCACGCTTTGGCGTAGCCGAGGGCGAAAAAGGCGGCGCCGCGTTCGTCGGGAAAAATGAGCGTTCGGTCGGGTGCGCGGCGAGCCGCGGCGATCGTGAGCGGAGCCGAGCGCGAACCGGGGGAAATGCAAAAGAGGTCCACGCCGCAGCGCAGCAGCTCTTCGACGATAACGGACGCCCAGAAAAGATTGAGGTTTTCGCTTTTGATCATCCGTTTTCAAAAGCCGGTATAATTCTTCGCCTTGTTGCGCTGTTCCTGCCACTCTTTGGCCGCATCCGACCCTTCCACGATGCCTGAACCGGCAAAGACGTGCAGGTTACGGCCGCGCACGAGCGCCGAGCGGATGGCGACGGCAAACTCGGAATCCTTTGCCGAAATCCAGCCGACGGGCGCAGCATACCAGCCGCGGTCGAAGGGTTCGAGTTGAGCGATGCGCCGTACGGCCTCCTTTTGAGGGAAGCCGCCGACGGCCGGGGTGGGATGCAGCGCCGCCAAAAGCTGCTCGTCGCCCATGTTGCGGTGCAGCTCGCCGCGAAATTCGCTCAGCAGATGCTGCACGTGCGTCAGCTTGAGGATGGTTTCGCTGCTGATTTCGTCGTACCGGCGGCATAAGGGCTGCAGTCTCTCGGCAATCATCCTTTTCACCAAGCGATGTTCGCGCAGGTCCTTGTCCGATGCCGCCATTTCTTCGGCCAATCGCTTGTCCTCTTCGGCGGAAGCGCTGCGCTCGCGGGTTGCCGCCACCGCTTCCGTATAGATCGTCGATCCTTCGCGGCGGTAAAGACCTTCCGGCGACATGCCGACAAAGGCTGTTTCTCCGAACTGAAAGGTAAAGTGAAACGTGCGGCCGTTTTTCGCCAGGATGAGCGCCAGGATGTGCAGCGGATCGATCGGCTCCGAAAACTCCAAGGTGGTGCGGCAGGCGAGGACGATTTTTTCCAACTCGCCGGTATGAATGGCGCGCAACGCCTCTTCGACCATGCCCTTCCATTCCGGCTCCGTCGGTTCTTCTTTTCGTGAAACCAGAGGCGGCAGTTCTTTAGGCTGCGGCAGGTCCGGCGTACCCTCGGGCGGCGCCCACGCTTCGATCTCCCGACGGACATCAGCATAAACGGCAAGCCGATCTTCGCCCGGCCGAATCAGCACGTTGACGGCCAGCCGCGTGCCCTCGGCCGAACGGACGACTTCGAAGCGCGGCAGCACGAAATGGCAGCAGGCGAAGGGGCGCCACATTTCCTCGATCGGCCGCTGCGGGTCGAAGCGCATGCCGCCGAAATAGCGAGCATCGTCGTCGCTTTGCTGCAGGCGTCGGCGAACGGTCTGCAGCAGAGTCGGCGAGTTCGAAATCAGGTGTTCCGCCGCTCCGGCGGCGGCGAAGCGTACCTGGCGGTCGCGGCGGGACCAAAAGATACGGGTCGACGCGGTCTGCCCGCGCAGCCAGGTGAGCGGATCGAGGCCGTCGGCGGCCGTTTCGGCACGGCAAAGCAACGGTTCGTCGGATCTGCTTGAAAGCCCGCGCAGCTTTTTTTCAAGTGCCTTTATCAAATCGGCACGAACGGTTTCGAGCGTCATGTTCATCGTTCAATCAAGGTTCACGGCCGAGTACAGGGTCGCCGCTCCGAACGTAAGGGGCTGTCTTTGCACCTCTTCGAATCCCGCTGACCGAAGCATGAGGCAGAACGAATCGCCGTAGGGGAACGTTTCCACGGTCACGTCCAGGTAGCGATAAGCGTCCGGTTCGCCGGAAACGAGGCCGCCGATGAGCGGCAGCAGAAAGCGCAGATAGCCGAGATAGGCGGCGCGCAGGAAACGTTTTTCCGGCTGCGAGAATTCCAGGATCAGCAGGCGGCCCCCGACTTTGAGCACGCGGCGCATTTCACTAAAGGCCGCTTCGAGGTCGGCAATGTTGCGGATGCCGAAGGCGATGGTGACGGCATCGAACGAGCGGCTGCGGAAGGGAAGGCGGAGGCCGTCACCGCCGACGAGCGGCAGGTTCAGGGCTCTCCCTTTTCGCTGCGCAATGCCGAGCATGTTGATCGCCGGATCGAGGCCGACGGCAAAGCCGGCGTCGGGGCGTCGCCGCAGCTCCAGCAGCACGTCGCCGGTGCCGCAGGCGAGGTCGAGTACGTGACTGTGCGGCGGAATGCGGCCGACCATGGCTCGTCGCCAGCCGACGTCGCGGCGGAACGAGAGCAGTCGGTTGAGCAGATCGTAACGACCCGCTATACGGTTGAAAAGATGCCGCGAGTGTTCTTTGCGGGACTTTAAGGAACGAGGGTCATTGCTTTTCATCAGGGAAAAGTATTGATTTCGGACGAGAAAACCAAGACACTTGCAGGGGGATTAGGGGTGGGTAATAAAAATCCCGAAGGAGGCCGCAGCCGCCTTCGGGACGACCTTTGATCGTTTAGTTCGCTTTCTGAGCTTCCACTTCGGCTTTGATCTTTTCCATGTCCAACGCCCGCACCTGGCGGATAATATCCTCGAGGGCCGCCTCGGGAAGCGCGCCCGGCTGCTTGTACAGCAAAATGCCGTCGCGGAAAATGGCCAGCGTGGGAATGGACTGAACGCCGAAAGCGGCGGCCATCTCCATGTTCTCCTCGGTGTTGACCTTGTAGAAGCCGATGTCCGGATGCTTTTCCGACGCTTTTTCAAAGATGGGGCCGAACATGCGGCACGGGCCGCACCATTCCGCCCAAAAGTCGATCATCACGATGTCGTGATTTGCCAGAACCTGGTCCAGCTCGCTCAATTGAAGTTGGTGGTTGACCATATAAAACTCCTTTTTTCGTTTTCTATTTTTTGACCGATTATTAGATGAACGAACGCGGAAAAGATTCAAACCTTCTCCATCCGCAGAGTTGTTTCTTGCACCGGAATTTTTAATTTTCGAAATTGTTAACCCTTGCGGTTTCTTTTAAGAGGAAATATCCATGGCGAAGGTTTACGTCAGTCGAAAAGTGCATTTCAGCGCCGCTCATCGGCTTTACTGCGATCGATTGAGCGATGAGGAGAACCGTCACATCTACGGGCTGTGCAGCAACCCGATGGGGCACGGGCATGACTATGAAGTGGAAGTGACGGTCTGCGGCGAACCGGACGAGGTCACGGGCATGGTGATCGATCTGAAAGAGCTGAAAAGCATTTTGGAAAGAGAGGTCGTGGAGCCGATGGATCACAAGCATCTGAATCACGACGTCCCTTTCATGAAGGGTATCGTGCCGACGGCGGAAAATATTGCCGTCGTCATCTGGAAGCGGATTGAGGACAAACTGCCTCCGGGAGTTTTGTACGAAGTCAAAGTTCATGAAACGCCGCGCAATGCGGCCGTCTATCGAGGAGAGTGACCATGTCGGAAAAGATCGAGAACGCGGTTCTGACCATCCTGGAAGAAATAGGAGAAGATCCTCATCGAGAGGGGCTGCTGATGACGCCTCATCGTGTGGCTCAAGCTTACAAGTTTCTCACCAAGGGTTATGACGTCGACATCAACAAACTGGTGAACAACGCCATTTTCACCGAAGAGTGCAACGAAATGGTGGTTGTGCGCAACATCGAGTTCTACAGCCTGTGCGAACATCACATGCTGCCCTTCTACGGCAAATGTCACGTGGCCTATTTGCCGAACGGCAAGATCATCGGCCTGAGCAAAATCCCGCGCCTGGTCGATGCGTTTGCCAGGCGTCTTCAGGTACAGGAGCGGCTGACGAACCAGATTGCGACGACGCTGCAGGAGCTGCTGAATCCGCACGGCGTTGCGGTCATCATGGAGGGGAAACATTTGTGCATGATGATGCGCGGCGTGGAGAAGCAGAACAGCTTTGTCACTTCGAGCGCCATGTTGGGGGATTTTCGCACCGAGCGCGCCACGCGCATGGAACTGCTTAACCTTATTCAGACGCAGGTGTGACCATGGAATTGAGGAACAAAGTCGTTTGGGTGACCGGAAGCGGCCGCGGCATCGGTGCCGCCACGGCCAAGGCGGCGGCGGTATGCGGCGCCCGTGTCGTGGTTTCGGCCCGCAGCGAAGAGGAAATCGCCGCGACGGCCGCCGAGATCAACGCTCAGGGCGATTCCGCCATTGCTGTTCGTTGCGATGTGCGGGACGAGCAGCAGATCCAGGAGCTTGTGCGTCAGACGCGCGAACTTTGGGGCGACATCGACGTGCTGGTCAACAACGCCGGCAGAGCGCATTTTCGCAAGATCATGGACACGACCATCGAAGAGTGGGACGAGATGGCGGAGGTCAACATGCGCGGCGCCTTTCTGTGTACGCGCGCCGTGCTTCCAGCCATGATCGAGAAGGGGAGAGGGCATATCGTCAATGTCATCTCCGTGGCCGCTCTTCAGCCTTACCCCAAAAGCGGCGGCTACTGCGCTTCGAAATACGGCCTGTTGGGTTTTACCGAAGTGCTGCGCTTGGAAACGCGCAAGTTCGGCATCAAGGTGACGGCGGTTCTGCCCGGCGCCACGGTTACCGACATATGGGGGGCGCGGAGCCTCGAAGCCGAACGAATGATGAGTCCCGAGGACACGGCGCGCGTCATCATCGACGTGCTGCAGAGCGATGAGCGGTCCATGATCGAGACCGTCGTGCTCAGACCGCAGCTCGGCGACCTGTAAGAACGGGGCAGGGCGTCAGACCAGAGCAGCCCTCATTACGGTTCCCGCCGACGAACCGCTTGGATGAATGCCTCAAAATGGATATATTGACGCAAAGATCGGCGGAAACAATCCTCTGCTGTTTGGGAAAAAGGAATGAATCTCAAAGCAATACAATTCGCCTTTGCAGCGCTTCTGATGAGCCTCGGCGCTTCGGCTCAGCCGTGGCATGAGCAGACCATGCCGGTGACCGACATCCGCCCCGGCATGCGCGGCTACTTAAAGACGGTCTTTTACGGCGACACGGTGGAGCGCGTGGACGTCGAGATCATCGACGTGATGCGCAACTACTACCCTCGGCGCGATGTGATTTTGGCGCGGCTTCTGGGCTCGAAGGCGGAACAGGCCGGTGTGGTGAGCGGCATGAGCGGCAGCCCGGTCTACATCGACGGCCGGCTTGTGGGCGCGTTGGCGTATCGTTTCGGCGAGTTCCTGAAAGAGCCGATAGCCGGCATTACGCCGATCGGCGAGATGAGCGAAATTGTGCGTTACGAGGCCGAAAGGGACGAGGCGGCGCCGCGCTCCGCCGCGCTGCTGCCGGAGTTTCTGCGCGCGGCCGCTGTCGGCGTGGACTCGGACTTTTGGACCCGCCTTTTGGCGCAGCCCGCCGAGACCCCCGTTGCCCTGCAAAAAATCACCTGTCCGCTCTATTTTTCCGGTTTCGGCCCTACCGTCGAGCAATTGCGGCCTCTGTTCGCCGACTTGGGCTTTGCGGCGACGGCCGGCGGCGGCTCTTTTGCCGCGAAAAAAGCTTCCTTCGAGCCGGGATCGGCGGTCAGTATTGTCTTTATGACCGGCGACTATACGATCGAAGCGATCGGCACGGTCACCGCCGTGGAAGGGAACCGACTGCTGGCGTTCGGGCATTCGCTTTTCAACTTGGGGCCCATCTCGCTGCCGTTGGCCGGCGCTCAGGTCTACGCCACCTTGCCGAGCCTGATGGCTTCGAGCAAGATGGGCGCGGCAGGCGAGGTGGTCGGCGTTTTCCGCCAAGATCGATCGACCGGCGCCTTGGGAGACCTCTCCGTCATGCCCAAAATGATCCCCATCACACTGACGGTGGAGTCGCCGACGGGCGAGGCTCAGCGCTTTAAGTTCAGCCTGGCGGACGATCCCGCCTTCAACAACATACTGCCCTTCTTTTTACGCACGGCCGTCATTCAGGGCGCGGTGGCCGGGCGCCTCGGCGGTGAACAGAACTCCTGCCGGCTCAGCGGCGCCATTCGTCTCAGCGACGGCCGCAGCGTGACCTTTGACGATTTCTTCAGCTCGCGCCAACGCCTGGGATTTTTGGCGGCGGGCGCCGACGCCGTCGATGCCGCCGACCTGGCGGCCACAGCGCTCGGCACGTTGATGGTTCACAACTTTGAAGGCCCTCAGGTATCCGACATCGAGCTGCACCTCAAAACCGCGCGGGGAGAAAACTATGCCTCCATCGAATCCGTGCAGATGAACAAGAACGTTTTCGAGGCAGGCGACACCTTGGACGTGACCGTGGTGCTGCGCGACAATCGCGACCGCAGAATAACGGTGCGGCGAAGGCTGCCTTTGCCCGCCGAGCCGTCTGCCGAAAGATTGTCGCTGATCGCGGCTTCCGGTTCCTCGCTCAGCAACTATGAGATGCAGGTCAGCCGAAGCCGCTTCGTTCCCCGCAGCTTCGACCATCTGCTTCAGCTCATCAACTCGCGGCGCAAGCCGCAGATGCTCTACCTGCAGCTCCGCAGCGACGAGGGCGGCGTCCTGGTGCAGGGAAAGGAACTAAGGGACCTGCCGCCCTCGGTGCGCGCTCAGCTCAACAGCCGCTCGACCCGCGGGGCCGCAGAGGCTCTGCGCGAAGGCGCCCTCCATGAGGAGGCCGTTCCCTGCAGCCTGGTGGTGCTGGGCAGCCGAAGGTTGACGCTGCAGATCAAGCCGCCGGCCGCGGCTCGGACCGTTTACGGGAAATCCCAATTCGCTCAATAGCCGCCGAGAATGATTCTCAAGCAAAGGATGTTTATGCGACGATACCCATTCTTAATTCTAATTCTCGCTGCGGCCGCCGGCCTGCAGGCCGTGGAAAGCAAAACGGTTGTTTACGACAGCAAAAGCGATTTCGAGCGCGGCAAACTTCAAGGTATCGCCGTCACCGCCGACGGGCGGCTGATGCCGGCGCCGCTGTTGCGCCGCATATACGAGAGCGACGAGTCGACGATTTGGGCGGCGGCGGCCGATTCCAAAGGACGGCTCTATTTGAGCGTGGGCAATCAAGGGCGCGTCGTCCGCTGCAATGCCGACGGTCGCGTCGAGCAGCTTTTCGACGCCGAGGAACCGCTGATTTTTGCGCTCGCCGTCTGGGGCGATCGTCTGTACGCGGGCGCTTCGCCGGGCGGAAAAATCTACGAGATTGCGCCGGACGGCCGTGCGCGGCTTTTCTTCGACACCGGCGCGGAATACGCCTGGGCTTTGTTGCCGCAGGGAAAAACGCTGCTGGCGGCGACCGGACTGCCGGCCAAGATTTTTCGAATCGACGACCGCGGCAACGGCTCGCTTCTTTTCCAAGGTGAAGAACGCCATGTGCGCACGATGGCCGCCGGCGACGGCGTTCTCTATTTCGGCACAGCCCGCCCCGGCCGCGTTTACCGCCTGCTTCCGGACGGCCGGCCGATCGTCCATTTCGACCCGCAAATGGATGAGGTGCTGAAGCTGGTCGAAAGCGAAGGCTTTCTCTATGCGGCGGCCGTAAAGGCAGCCGGCGAACGACGGGGCGAAGAAAAGCCTTCCGCTGAGGCGGAAGAAAGCGATGAGGAAGGCGAAGCTTCGGATGCGTTCGAAACGTCGAGGGGAACCGTCGGGCTGGCCGGCGGCTTGTTCCGCATTTCACGCGAGGGCTATGGGAAAGATCTGTGGCTCGGCGTCGGCGATCGGCTTCAGACCATCGCTTCCTATGAAAAGGGAACGCTGTTGGTGGGCGGCAGCCGGGTGCACACGCTCAATGCGCGCGGCGAGCTGTCGACGCTCATCAAACCGGCGGAGATGCAGGTTACCGCTTTTCTGCAGGTCGGCCATCGGCGGCTGATGATCACGGCCGAACCGGCGCGTGTCTATGAAATGACCGCCGACAAAAATGATTCCGCAACCTATGAATCGGAAGTGATCGATGCCGGACTGAGCGCCCGTTGGGGAAAACTGATCTGTGAGGGGAACGACCAAGGCCGTCGCACTCGCTTTTTCACCCGTTCGGGCAACACCGAAAAGCCTTCCGCCACCTGGAGCGATTGGCAACCCGTGCGCCCCGCGGATGAGGGCTTTGACATCGAGAGCCCTGCCGCCCGCTTCCTCCAATGGAAGTGTCTCCTCGGCGACCGCCAGGCGGTCATCGACAAGGTCAGCCTCAGTTACGCCCAGTTCAATCAACCGCCGGAGATCATCTTCATACAGGTTCATCCTTCCGACGAAGTGTACGAGGCAGAGGGCGCCGACAGCGGTCACGGCATAGTCTTTCCCGCCGCTTTGGGAAACAAACAGACCAAACGGGGCTACCGCTGCGTCGATTGGTCGTTCGAAGACCCCAACTTGGATCGTCTGCTTTTTTCGCTTTATTATCGCAGAACCAACGAGCGCCTTTGGCGACGTCTGGCGGAAAAGCTGAGCACGAACGTCCACTCGTGGGACGCCTCTTCGATGGCGGACGGCTGGTACGAAATCAAGGTGACGGCAAGCGACAGCCTTTCCAATCCGCCTGGGGAAGCGCTGCGCGACGAACAGGTGAGCAAACCCTTTTTAGTGGACAACACGGCGCCGACGGTACGCAATTGGCGCATCGATAGCTCGGGAGGGAAAAGGCGGCTGACGTTTCAGGTTTACGACGAGTATCAAACGATCCGTCGCGTTCAGCTCAGCATCGACGCCGGCGAGTGGCGCAACCTGTTTCCCGAGGACGGGGTCATGGACGCCCAGGTCGAGAGCTTTCGCATCGAGCTGCCGGACGCCGGTGATCCTGATATTGCTGTTCGCACTGAAGACAAAAGCGGTAACAAGACGGTTTTCTTTAAAAAATGACAGGCTTCTCATCGGCCCGTGAACGTTGGCAGCCGTTTCTCGATTTTCTGGCCGACAAATCAAGGCTGCTGATCACCACTCATGTCAATCCCGACGGCGACGCCTTGGGCAGCGAGATCGCGCTTTCCGAATACCTGCAAAGTCTCGGTAAAGAGGAGCGCATCGTCAACGCCGATCCGACGCCGGCGATCTATGCCTTCCTCGATCCCGACGGCCGTATCGAGCGCTTTTCACCCGAAGCGCCTCCTCGAGCCGACGCCTGCATCGTGGTGGATGCTGCGGAACTGCACCGCCTCGGCGCGGCGGCACCGTGCGTTGAGCGTCTGCCGGTCGCCTGCATCGACCACCACTTTGTGGAACACCCCATGGGACAGGTCGGCATCATCGATCCGGGCGCCTCGTCGACCGGCGAGATGATCTTCGACTTTCTTACCGCGGCGGGCGCGGCATTGACGCCGGTCATGGCCGATGCGCTTTATACCTGCCTGCTGACCGATACCGGCGGCTTTCGCTTCAGCAACACCACGGCGCGGACGCATCGTGCAGCCGCCGAACTGCTGGAGGCCGGTGCCCGCATGCGCTTTATCTATGAATCGGTCTATGAGTCGTACACGAAGCAGCGCGCCCTGCTCAAGGGTGAATTGTTGGCCAACCTCCGCTTCGAAGTCGACGATCGGCTCTGCTGGTTCGTCCTCTCGCAGGAGGCGCTGCGCCGAACCGGCGCCTCTTTGCAGGACGCGGAAGGCTTTAGCGAGTTGGCGAACGTCATTCGCTCCGTAAAGATGAGCATCCTGTTCACCGAGTTGGAAGACGGGACGGTCAAAGTCGGCCTTCGTTCCAAAGGCGCGGTGCCGGTACGGCCGCTGGCCGAGGCGTTCGGCGGCGGCGGCCATCTTTATGCCGCGGGCGCCGTGCTGCGAATGCCGCTGGCCGAGGCGATTTCGGTAATGGTTCCCGCTGCGATCGCTCATCTGCAGCAGGTGCAGGTATCCGCCGAGCGTTGACAGGGTTCGCCGGCGCTTTACAAAGACAAACACCTCCGGGGAAATGCATGGCGATTGAGGCCGATGACAGGCTCGACCTTTTTTATCGTTTGTCGAAAACCGCTCTGCTCATATCCGACACCACGGGGCTGGAACGTCATTTCGGGGAGCTGATCAAAAAGCTCGTGCCCTGCAACGCCGTTTTGCTCTTCCATTATCATCTTGAGGAAGAGCGCTTCACCGCCGTCAACCCCTACAATCCCCGCCAAGACGAAACCGAAAGCATTTCCTTTTCCGCCGACGAAGCGTTCGTCGCCGAAATGCTGACGCTGCAGAGGAGCACGGCGCGTTTCAATCCGCCGCAGCCGCTGTTGCCCACCATGCGCTCGGAGGTGTTCGTGCCGCTCTTTTCGCCGGAGGAGCTCCTCGGCTGCCTTTATGCGGCGCGGCTTACGCCGACGGTTTTCGAAACCCGCGAGGTGAATCTCCTCGAACAGGCGGCGGTTCACCTGGCGTTCATTTTGGAGCGCGAAAGCCGCCGCCGCCGCCAGGCGATGCTGGAGGCCGAATCGCTGAAAGAGCGCACCAAGTTCTTGGCCCTTCTCGACGCGCTGCCGTTTCCCGCCGCGATCGTCGATCCAAAGGGCGATCGCTTCGAGGCGGCCAACGAGGCCGCTTTGAAGACGTTAGGCTTTGCCGCTCAGGGGTATATCGACCGGCCGTTCAGCGAGCTCGTCCGTCTCGAAAAAGCTAAAGAGGGCATACGCGCCGTCGGCGGCGGGAACGAAAGGCTTTGCTTCCGCGCCGTCGATTCGCCTCTGCCCGTTGCCGGCGAAGAGAGAAGGGTCGTGCTGTTTTTGCCGCCCGAAGCCGCAGCAGAGCCTTTCGAGGGAAGTGCCATGCGGCCGGATCGGCCGCCGACGCGCCGTATTGCCGGCGACTGGGATGACCTTTTGCCGCTCATCGGCAGGGCCTTAAGGACCGACCGCTTTTCGCTGACGCCTTTGGAAGGAGAACTCGCTTTTCTTCTTCCGGAAGCCCTGCAGCCCGTTGCCGATCGAGTAAAGCTGGAGAGCGCACTTGCTGCGTTTGAAAGGGTAAAAACCCCGCTGCTCGTGCGCTCGCTCGATGAAGCGTCCGAACTCTTTTGCAACCCGTCGCCGCCCTCTGCGGAACCGTTCCTGCCCTTCGCGGTGGTGCCCGTTTTCGTTCGTGACCGCCTGCGGGCGGTGCTTTCTTTCGAGGCACCGTCCGAAGAGGTTCTGTACAGTCGTCTTGAAGCGGCGACCATCTTGTGCAAGGCGATCGGTCTTTTGGGGGAGCTGATCGACCAGCCTTTTGCGGCAGCCCCCGACAGCGTGGAGTACCCGCCGGTGCGTTGAGGGGGCTTTCTGTCGTTCAAACGAAAAGGAGCACCAAGTGCCGCAACCGCTGCGAGTTTTGATTGTTGAAGACGACCTGATGCAGGCGCGCGCATTCGCCCTGAAGCTCCTCAAGAACACGCCGCCGTTCGAGGTCGAAGCGACGCGCGACGCCGAAAAGGCCCTCGACCTATTGGCGGAAAAACGGTTCGACGCCGTAACCCTCGATCATCATTTGCCCGCCATGAGCGGTTTGGAGGCCCTCAAGGCAATCAAAAGGCGTTATCCTAACCTGCCGGTGGTGATGCTGACCGGCCAGGGCGACGAGCAGGTGGCGGTGCAGGCCATGCGAGCGGGCGCCGCCGATTATTTGACCAAAGCGCCCGAGCAGATCGACATGCTGCCGCGAGTGGTGGAACGCGCCGTTCGCGAAGTCCGCCTGGCGCAGCAGTTGGAAGAGAGCCGCCGCCGCTACTATGACCTTTTCCACGACGCCGATCTCGCCATCTTTGTGGTTGATGCGGCAACGCTTCAGATTGTAGAGGTCAACCGCAGCGCTCAGTCGTTGCTGGAGCTTCCGGAAGATGTGATTCTGCAGAAGGCCTTCTTCAACCTGGTGAGCCCGGAGCAGCAATCCATTTTCGAGTCCTTTATCGAGGAGATCAAAAAGAGCGGCCGCGCCAAAGCGGAAGGCCTGCTGTTGCTGCGCAAAGAGCGGCGAACGACGCCGGTCGACGTTTCCGGCAGCTTGGTACAGTCGGGTCGGCGGCAGTTGATCGAGCTTTTCGCCTCGGACGTCAGCGAAAAACTGCGCCTCAACCGGCAGTTGCAGCTGAGCCGACAGCGGCTACTCTCGCTTTTCAACGGCATCACCGATCTGATCGGCGTCCTCGACGGCGAGCGCAGAATACAGATGGCGAACAGGAGGTGGGTGGAGCATGCCGGCAAGGCACCGAAGGAACTCATTCATCAGCGCTGTCATCAGGTGCTTTTCGGCACCGATGCGCCTTGCAGCGGCTGTCCCGCCATGGAAACGCTTGCAGACGGCAAAACTCGCTTTTTAGAGGTCGTTCACCAGGCTCACGTTTATCACATCTGGACCTTCCCCATGAGAAACGAGGCGCAGCAGCCGGAGTACATCATCGAGTACGTCAAGGACGTTACCGAACAGAAAGAGATGGAGCGGCAGCTCATCAAGTCCGAAAAGATGGCCGCCGTGGGGCTGCTGGCCACCGGCATCGCCCACGAGCTGCGCAACCCGCTCAACATCATCGAGTCGGCGCGATACGGCATCGAGATGGAGTTGGCGCAGCGCACCCCGGAAATCGATAAAAAGCTTTCCGTCATCCGCTCCAACATTCAACGTGCCTCGGCCATCATCGACAACCTGCTCTATTTTGCCCGCTCGTCCGAGTTTGCCAAGGAGCGCGTGGATGTGGCGGAAACGCTGCACAGCACCATGGCCCTTCTCCTGCAGGAGGCGGAACGGCGCGGCGTACGCATGTCGGTGGTGTGTCCGCAAGAGGCCCGCGCCTTTGTCAATCTGGATTCGTTGAAGCAGGTCTTTCTCAACCTTATTCTCAACGCCGTGCAGGCGATGCCCGGCGGCGGCGAGCTGATCGTACGCTGCCGAACGTCGGGAGACCGCGTGATCGTCGAATTCGAGGATACCGGCGTCGGCATCTCGGCCGAAAATCAAAAGCTCCTTTTTACGCCGTTCTTCACCACCAAAAAGCCTGAAGAGGGAACCGGCTTGGGACTATACATTTCCTACATGCTGATGAAACGCGAGGGCGGCGACATCAGCTGCAGCACCGCGGGTAAGGGAACCACGTTTACCGTGACGCTTCCTGCAGCATAGTAAGGGGAAAAGGGGTTAAGAGAAGAAAAAAGGCGCAGGCAAAAACCTGCGCCTTTTATTTACGCCCTGGAAGCAGCGGCTGCGGCCCGTTTTCGAGCTCGTCGCTGCCGCCGTTTCTGAGAGGTGATTTCAACTACGGCATAGATCACCGGCACCACGATGAGCGTGAGGATCGTAGAGACCAGCAGGCCGCCCATAACCGAGCGTGCCATCGGCGCCCATTGCTCGCCGCTTTCGCCCAAACCGAGCGCCAGAGGCAGCATGGCAAGAATGGTAGTGGAAGCGGTCATGAGGACCGGTCTCATGCGAACTCGGCCCGCCTGTACGATGGCGTCGAACAGATCCAGGCCGCGGCTTCTAAGCTGATTGATATAGTCGACCAGCACGATGCCGTTGTTGACCACAATGCCGACCAGCATCACGATGCCGACAAGCGCCATGACGCTGAGGTCGGTGCCGGTAATCACCAGCGCCAGTGCGGCGCCGATGAACGACATCGGGATAGTGAAGAGAATGATGAACGGGTCGACGAAAGATTCGAACTGAGACGCCATCACCATATAGGTCAGCACAATGGCGACGACCAGCGCGATAAAGAGGTACATGAAGGATTCCTGCATGTCTTCGGCCGAACCGCCGATGTCGATGCGAAAGTCGGGCGGCACCGGAATGGCGGCGATCGATTTCTTGACGTCGCGGGTCACGCTGCGCAGGTCGCGCCCCGATACGTCGATGTTGACGCTGACCACGCGCTCCTGATCCTCGCGGTTGATGGTTTGAGGCGATTTGGCATATTCGACGGTCGCGATCGCGCGCAGCGGAATTTGTCGACCCAAAGGCGTGGGAATCAGAATGTTGTCCAGATCCTCCTTCGACTGACGCGCTTCTTTGTTCAGCTGAACGCGGATGTCGTACTCGTCTCCTCCCTGGCGGAAGCGCGTGACCACGGTACCAAGCACGCTGGTGCTGATGACTTGTCCCACCTGCGCCGTGCTCGACCCCAAATCGGCGATGCGGTCGCGATCGAGGTTGATCACCAGTTCCGGCCGCGCCTTTTCGATGCTGGTTTCCACAAAGGCCACGCCCTTGACCTTTTTCACGCGTTCCTCCAGGTCGTTCGCCATGGCTTCGGCCATCTGCATGTCGTGGCCGATAATTTTGACCACGATATCGGCGGCGCTGCCCATCATCGCCTGTTGGCCGCGGTCGGAAAAGTTGATTTTGGCGTCGGGAATGAGGCTGAACCGTTCGCGCAGGGCATCCTTGATCTCGTCTTCGGAACGGTTGCGAAGGCTCCGACTCGGCAGACGGATGGTGATGTCGCCTTCCGCCGCAGAGCGCGAGGAAAAGAAGGCCATAATGCCCTCTCCCTGGCCGAAGGTCGAAAACGTTGTCACCGCTTCGGGCACCTCTTCGGCGATGATGGCGTCGACCTGCTTCATGGTGTTCGCCATTTCGTCGAGGCTGATGCCCGGCGTGCGGTCGACGGCGATCGAAATAAAGCCGTCGTCGCCTTCGGGCATGAACTCGCCGCCGCGAATCACCATCAGAACCACCGAAAGAACGAACAGAGCGCCGACGGTCGTCAGCACCAGGCCGCGATGATGCAGCGCCCATTGCAGCCGTTTTGCGTATGTTTCGCGCAGACGGTCCAACATGTCGGCGATCTTGTTCCCCGTTGCAGCGAGAAAGCCCTTACCACGGCTTTCCATATGCAGGAAACGAGAGGACAGCATGGGAATCAACGTCATGGCCACCACCAGCGAGATGAGCAGCGACGAGCAGATGGTGAGAACCATTTCTTTGAAGAGCTGTCCCGCCAGTCCCGGCACGAACAGTACCGGCACAAAGACCGCCAGGGTGGTCAACGTGGAGGCGGTGATGGCCATGGCCACTTCGGACGTGCCGCGGTCTGCGGCGGTCATGGCGTCGTTGCCCTCTTCGCGCAGGCGGAAGATGCTTTCGATGACGACGATGGAATTGTCCACCAGCATGCCGACCGCCAGCGCCAACCCGGCCATGGAAATGACGTTGAGCGTCAGCCCCAGCTGATCCATGACCGCAAAGGTGGCAAAGATCGAAACCGGTATGGAGACGGCGATGATGATCGAGCTGCGAAAGTTGTGCAAAAAGAAAAGCAGCACGAGAAAAGTAAAGGCCACGGCCTGAAGGGCGGTGTTGCCCAGGTTCGACATCGACCGGCGGATGAAATCCGACATGTCGATGAACGTCTCCAAACGGACGCCTTTGGGCAGCTCCGCCTGAATCTTGGGCAGCGCTTTATTGACGTTCTTGCACGCTTGAACAGTGTTGGCATCGGACTGGCGCTGCAGAAAGAGCATGACCGACGGCTTGCTGTTGGCCCAGGTGCGCTGGCGTTCCTCTTTAAAGCCGTCGACGACCGTCGCGACGTCCTTTACGCGCACCGTGTTGCCGGTGGGCGTCATGATGCTGGTGTTTTCGATCTGCTCGATGGTTTGATATTGGCCGACGGTCTGGATGGTGAACTCCTGCCGCTCGTTTTCCACATAACCGGCCGGCAGCTGAAGATTGTTGAGCTGCAGCGCCTGCACCACCTGTTGGATGGAGATGTTGAAGGCGCGCATGCGCAGCGGGTCGACCAGCACTTTGATCTCGCGCGACATACCGCCGGTGGTAACGGCCGAAGCGATGCCGGGGATGCGTTCCATACGCGGCTCGATTTCATGTTCGGCGATTCGCCGCAGTTCGGCCGGACCGTGCACGTCCGAGGTGACGGCGAAATAGAGAACCGGCTGCATCGACGGGTCGAAGGCAAAGACCATCGGCGAGGTGGCATCGCTGGGCAACACGTCGCGAACGAACTCTAACTGGTTGCGGACGTCGATTTCGGCCTGGTTCATGTCGGTCCCCCAGGAGAACTCGAGCAGAACCAACGAAAGGCTTTGCGCCGACTGCGACGTGATGCGCTTGACGTTTTTGACTGTGGCCAAGGTTTCTTCGATGGGACGCGTGATCACCGTCTCCATGTCGTAAGGACCGACGCCGGTGTATTGGGTGATCACCGCAATCACCGGAAACTCGAGCTTGGGGTAGAGATCCAACTTGAGGCGCAGCAGAGAGAAAAGCCCGAAACCGACGACGATGAGAAAGATCATCGTCGACGTGACGGCGCGCCTTATGGCTGTTTCGGTCAGTTTCATCTCACTTCTCCTCTTCGATGATCGTCACGCCTACGCCGTCGCGGAGGTTGTTGACTCCTTGAACGACCAGCTTTTCGCCGAGGTTCAGGCCGCCTTTCGCGGCAATGGAAACGTGGTTTACATAGACGACGTCCAGTTCCCGCTGCACCGCGCGGTCGTTTTCGACCACATAAACGACATATTTTTTCACGACCTCGTCTTTGCCTTCAACACGAGTAAGCGAGGTGTTTTCGACGGCGGCAAAGCGCGGTACGGTGATCACGTGGTCGATCACGCCGGTCGTGACCACCACCTGGGCGAACATCCCCGGTTTGAGCTGTCGGTCGCGGTTGTCCACGAGCACCTCGACCGTGGCCATCCGCGTCATGGGATCGAGGATGGGGCTGATTTTGGAAACCTTGCCCTCATACAACCGCTCGCTTTGGCCTTTGACGCGCACCGCGGCGGTCTGGCCGACTTTTACCAGGCGCAGGTCGCTCTCCGTCACCTCAAAAACGACCTTGACCCGCTCCATCTGTACGAGGTCCACCAGCGGCACGCTCGGCGCCGCCATGTCCCCGGCTTGCAGATAACGCTTACCGATGATTCCCGAAATCGGCGCCGTGATCAAGGCGTCCTGCAGCGACGCACGGGCGCTCGCCAGCGCCGCTTCGGCCTGCTCGACCTGCGCCTTGACCGCTTTGTACTGCGTCTCCAAGGCGTCGAACTGCTGGCGGCTGACCGCCCCTTCGTTGAAGAGCCGCTTCATGCGCTCGTATTCGATGCTCAAATTGGACTCTTGAGCGCGCAGCGCCGCAACCCCCGCTTCGGCCTGACGAACGCCCTGCTCGATGGCCGTGGCCGTGACCTTGGCGATCGGCTTGCCTTTGGCGACATAGTCGCCTTCATCGACGAAAAAGGTCTCGATTCGATCCGGTATTTTAGAAAAGACTTTGACCGCATATTCCGCCTGAATGTCGCCGTTGTAAACGATCGACTGTTCGACTCTGCCGAGTTTGACCTCGGCAACGGTCACCGGCACCTTGGCCTCTTCCTGAGTGCTTTTCGATGCGGCACCGCAGCCCGCCAATACGACAAGGCCCGCCGCCGCTGCAATCACAAAGATACGCTTCATTTTCCGCTCCTTTTCTGAAAACAATTAGAGTATGCTCTTCAATTGTCCCGTCGCCAGTCGCAACGAGTATCGCGCCATTTGATAGTCATAAAGGGAAGAAAGGTAATTGAGCTGCGCCGCTGTCAAGCCTACTTGCGCCGTGAAAACGTCGAGCTGCGTGTTGGCGCCCTCTTCGTACATCATGCCCGCCAGGCGGAAGGACTCTTTGGCCAACTCGACGGTTTCCGCCGCCGAGGCAAAACGCTGTTTTGCTTCTTCCAACTTGTGAAAAGCGGCCTCCACCTCGGCGGCAATGCCGTCTTCGGCCTGCTTCTCGTTGTCAAGCATCATCTTGTAGTCCAGTCGAGCCTTTTGGTACTGGGTGGCCGACTTGAAGCCGGTGAACAACGGCAACTGCACGGCCACTGCCGAGGTGAAGCCTTTGCTAAAGTCATCCTGAGTAAATTTAAAGTCGTTGCGCATGGCGAGATATGAATAGTCAGTTTGGAAGAAGACCTTGGGCAAAAATGCGCTGCGCGCCGCCGTGATGCCCTTCAGGGCCATGGTTTTGGACATTTCGAGGGTGCGCATCTCCGGCCGATTGGCGGCCGCGATGCGCTGATAGTCCTCGAGCTTCAGCTCGGCAAATTCGTCCTCGGTGTAGAAGAGCCGGCCTTCCACCTTGACCTCGGTCTCCATGGGCAGCGCCAGGATCATTTTGAGCATGGTGAGGGCGTTGCGATAGGCGTTGCGCGCCGATATGGCTTCGGGCTGCAGATTGGCGGCGTTGACTTCGGCACGCATGAGGTCGAATTTGGAAGCCGCGCCGGCATCGTACTTTTTACGAACGACCTCGAGGTTCTTGCGTGCCTCTTCGAGCGCGCTTTCCCGCACCGCCACCACTTCCTGGGCCAGAATGCAGCCGTAAAAGGCTGCGGCGGTTTGGTAAAGCAGCTTCTGCCGCGTCGATTCCAGGTTCTGCTGTGCGGCCTCTAAGGCGGCCCGGCTGATTTGAACGCCGGCAATCCCTGCGCCGCCGAGGAAAAGCGGCTGTATGACCGAGGCACCGTACACAAAGGTGTTCTCGAGGCCGAAGGAGAGTCGCACATAATCCGGCATCAGCTCGGCACCGGGATAGAGCGGTCCGAGCATCGCTTTGATAAAGTTGGGGATCGTCGTCTGCTGGATGTCCCAGGCGTGCTGCAGGCTGGCTGTAGCGTTGACCTGAGGCAACAAGTTGGAGTAGGCTTCGACCACCGAGGCTTTGGCTTTTTGTACTTCTTTGAGCTTCATTTGATAAGAGGGATTGTTGGCCAAAGCCAGTTCTACGCTGCGCTCGATGGTCAGAACCATGGGTTCTTCGGCAAAGAGCAGCGTAGTAAACAGCAGGGTCAACAGGAAACTCGTCAATGATTTCATAGGGCCCTCGATAGGATTTCGTTACTCGTTCAGTCCTTTGAAAAGCAGTTCGATGACATTCTCGGCCAATTGATCGGAGAGAATGGTTTCTTCGCTTGCCAACTGCATCATTACGAAATGGCGCATGACGCCGGTCAGCATTTCGGCGGCCAGGTGCACGTCGAGGCCGGCGCCGAATTCTCCCGTCCGCACTCCCTCTTTGAGCAGTTCGATCAGCCTCTCCTTACCTTCTTTGTGCGGTTGGCCGCATCGTACCGGAAGGTGCGGATCGGCCGTCTTTTCCGAAACGCTGATGAAAAACCGCACATAATGAGGGTGCTGCACCGCCTCGCTGAAAAAAAGCTTGAGGAGTTCCGCCAGCTTGGCTTTTACGGAAATCTCCTGCTGCAGAATCCTGAGAATTTGCTTCTGCATAAAGTCATGGCCCGTCTGCAGGAGCTCGGTGTAAATGCCTTCCTTGCTGCCGAAATAGTAATAAATCGTCGGTTTAGAGACGTTCGAGTGCTCGGATATTTCCCTCATGGAAACGCCGTCGTAGCCCTTTTCTGCGAACAGGCGCGCGGCGGTTTCGAATATGGTCTCTTTGGTCAGTTTGTCGTCGTTGTGCAAAGACGTTCCTCTCATCCAGTGCTTTCTACCTACCGGTCGGTAAAGTCGCGGCATTAGACGCATTTGAACGATAAATGTTTCGCAGGAAAAGAGTAATTATTTGTCACATTCCCCGAAGAAGCAGAGCGGCATTCATTGAACGGTCACCGGCGCAGAACGGCTTTGGTGAAAAGATGTTCCGGAATGGCGGCGTTGTAGCGAATGGATTCGATGATGAACTCGGTTCCCCCGCCGGCCTGCAGTTGGTCCTTAAAAAGAACGCGGACGGGCGTCCAGCGGCCGTCGAGGCGCTCTACGGCCAGCGTTTCCGCTTTTTTCAGCAGGCGGCCGCCTTTGGCGTAACGCTCATCCTTGAGAATCAAGCGGCGTTCTTTGTCCACCCAGACTTTTCTCTTCGGATAAGCGGTTTCCGCCTTGGCCGTCAGCTCAAGGACAAAGCACGGCCTCTCGGCGACGTCCTCTTCGCCGATGAGGGCGGCTGAGTAGAGCGATGAGAGCCGCGGGTCTTCCATCATGTCCTCATAGGACAAATCGGAGCCCATGACCGACTGCCTGAGCATGTGTCCCGAAATTTTGATGATGCGGTCGCTCTGCGGCGAGTAGGTCCAGAGCTGATCGCCGAGCTTGAGCATTTTGGTGCCCGCCTCGCGCGGCGGCGCCAGATATTCGGTGTAGGCGCGCGCGGCGCCGTCGATGTAGGAGCGGGCCTCCAGCGTGCGGCTGCTGCGCCTGCCGTGAATGATCATCTTGGCGGTGACGATCTTAGTTTCGGCCGACATCATGTCGTCGACGCTCTTTAGAATCTCGTCGCCGTTCGGTTGAGCCTGCAGCAGTGCGGCTACGGACAGAAAAGAAATGAGTCGTTTCATACTTCCAGCTCCTTGAACAATTGCGCCGTTTGTCGCCTGAAAATGCCGATGCCGGAAATCATCGCGCCGAGCTGCGGCGCAATGAGCCCCGGAATGAGACCGATGGTATACGAGGCGGGGACGATCTGCGCGCGGATGACGTCGGTGATCAACATGCTCGAACCGCGGGCAGCCTCGGAAATGTCGAGGCCGTGAACCTGAAGGTAGTAGGCCGCCGCCAACCCCATTGCAGTCCCGACAATGGAGCCGATGATGCCGATCATCAACGACTCGGCCAGGAGGGTGCCGTACACGTGCGCCTTCGATTCGCCGATGGCCAAACGCACTCCGATCTCGCCGTAACGCCTCAGACCGGCCATCAGACCGGCGTTCCATAGCACGATCGACATGGCAATGATAAAGATGGTGATAATCACAAGCCCCATCGAATTCATGAGTCGAATCATGGTCTGCAGGTCGTTTTGCTGGTGCAACGGCAGCGCGAGCAGCTCCGGATCATCAGAGAGTTCGGCAGCGATCGCCGCGGCCCTTTTTTCATCGAAAAGAAGGTCGGGGAAAAAGCCGAGGATTTCGGCGGCGGCGTCCTCCATGTCGAGCATGAGCTGCGCTTCGCGGTGGTCGACGAGCACCACGGCGCGATCCATGGCGGTGATGCCGAAATGCACGGTTCCGGCGATGCGAAAGTTGTGAAGCGTGAGGCTGCCGAAGGCGGTGCTGCCGATGAGCGTGGCGACCTCGCCGGGGCCGACGCCCAACTGTCGGGCCAGCGTTTCGCTGATCAGCATCTCATTCGGGCTCTCGGGCAGACGGCCGCGAACCACGGACCTTTCGATGTTGAGAATGCGGCGCTCCGGACTTGTCGCGCTCAGATCAAGGGCCAAACCCATGACCGGCGCCTGCGCCCGTGTTTCTCCGACGCTGTCCGGAATGTCGACCAGTCCGCCGAAGCGCGTGCGATAGGTCCATATGAGATCGGGATAACGCCCGCGCAGATGCTGGAGCAGACTGTCGACGCCGACGAGAGCCAAATCGTTGGGCAAAAGGTCGGCTTCCGCGGCATAATCGACGGTGGTCAGTTTCACGTGGCCGGTGTCGAAGGCGGCGTTGGCCCAAATGATGTCGTTGCGTGCGCCCATGATGTAGCTGTAGCCGAAAACGGCCAAGAAGGAACCCGCCGCCACGGTCAGCACGGGAAAAAGGCTGCGCGTGCGGTCGCGCAGCAGACCTTTCAGGAGAAAGAGAATCATGTGCGCCTCCCTCTCAAGGCATCGGTGGGATTCATGCGGGCAATACGACGCGTCGGGAGAAAGCTGACGATGGTTACGGCAATCAGCACCAGCACCGCAGTGCCCGCCACCAGAGCCGCGCTGTACAGGGGATAGAGTTTTTCCCCTAAAGCCATGCCGAAATCGTCGGTATAGCCCGGCATGGTCCAGCCGTTGCGCGCCATGCTGATCATGATCGGGGCGCCCCATATAGCTCCCAACAACGCCGCCAAAATGCCGTGAGCCGCCCCTTCCAGAGTAAACAGGCCGATCACCTGACCACGTGTCATGCCCAGGGCAATGAGGGTACCGATTTCCTTCTGCCGGCGAAAGATGGAGAGAACCTGAGTATCAAAAATTGCCAGCAGCCCGATGAAAAGCAGCAGCGCGTAGAGAATCGACGCCGAGGCGCTTTTTTGTCGCACGATCGTCTTGAGATCGCTGAGAAGCACATCGGTGCTTTGGAAGGACCAGCGGGGGAGCGAAACGACCTCCGCGCCCAGCGCAACCACGACCAGCGTTGCTTCGTTCTGCAGGTCAAGCATTTTACGAAGGCGGTCGATGGGCAGCCACAGCGAGTTTACGTCGACAGCGGGAACCGTGGTGTTCATGACGTGCACGATGCGGACGTTGACGGCGTCGAAGGTGCCGTTGCGGTCGCGCCAGCGGATGGTCAGCTCATCGCCGACGTCGACGCCGAATTTGCCGGCGGTTCGCCTGCCGATAAAGGCGGGAATCGTCCCCTCCTGCTCCTGAAGAGAAAAGGAAGGAAGCGTGAGCAGCGTTTGCTCGGGCGGAATGCCTTTCAATTGAATCGAAGCACTTCGCCCTTTGGGGAAGGCGGTCGCTTGGGCAATGAGCATGGGCACAGCCCGTCCGAGGTCGATTAAACGCTGCAGCTCTTCGGGAATGGGAGCATGCGCCTCGTCGAGCGTCAGGGCGTCGTAGGGATCGTAATGCTCCTCCCAGTACTGGCCGCCGCCGTAAAGGGTGTCGATGAGGGCGCGGCTTGCCTGCTCGTTCATGCCCAGGTAAAGCCCTTGAGTCCAAATGATCGCCACGAACGAGATCGAGAGCACGGCCACGTTCAGCCATGTGCGAATGCCGGCCCCGCGCAGATTCTTGGCGACCATTTTCAAAATGATCATTTCCGCATCCTCCTGTTTGTCGCCGCTCTTCAGGCCTCTTCGGCCTGCGGCACCGTTATCCGGTCTTGAACAACACGACCGTCCTCCAAAGTGATTTTGCGCTCCAGGTAGCGGATCACTTTGTCGTCGTGCGTGGAAAAAATAAAGGTGATGCCGGTTTCACGGTTGAGCTTCCGCATGAGCCGCAGGATGAGGTGCGAGTTTTCGGCATCGAGGTTCGCCGTGGGTTCGTCGGCGAGCACGAGCGCCGGCTTTTTGACGATCGCCCTCGCAATGGCCACCCGCTGGCACTGGCCGCCCGAAAGCTGCGCCGGTCGCGAATGGGCGCGATCCGCAAGCCCTACGGCGTGCAGAGCCTCCATGACGAGCGCGCGTCGTTCCGCCGCCGGCATCTTGAGCAGCAGCAGCGGAAATTCGACGTTTTCATAGGCCGTGTAGAAGGGAAGGAGGTTGAACGTCTGAAAGATAAAGCCGATGCTGCGGTTGCGCAGCTCGGCCGAGGCTTTTTGCGTCAATCGGCCGATGTTTCGGCCCAGCACGATCGCCTCGCCCTCGCTGGGGGTGTCCAGCGAGCCTATGATGTTCAGCAGCGTGGTTTTGCCCGAGCCGCTGGGCCCAACGACCCCCGAAAATTCGCCGGCTGCAAACTTGAGCGTGACGTCGTTCAAGGCCGTCAGCCACTGCCCCAGCCCCATGGGGTATCGCTTGATGATGTGCGAAAGGACGACCAGTTCGCCGTTCTGTGTCTCTTCGGTCATCTGCGCCTCACATTTAATGGTTTAGGATGATCATCAACTGAACGCCGTTGCCGAGAAAAGCGCGTGCGCCTTCGGAACCTGTGAAAGGAAGTGCCGCCTGTCGCGGGACGCCGAAGACGCTGATACGAAAGAGCGCTCGATCGTAGGAGCGCTGCCAACTGTAGAACTGAAAAAGGTCGCTTGAGACCTCGTCGATGAACAGCAGCGCAAAGAGTTGATCCCAGATGCTCAGCGGATAGTCCGCCTGCACGGCGAAGAAGCGGCCGCGGCTCACCGTTGTACTGAATTCTGCGGACGAGGTCAGGCGTTCGGCCGACAAGTGCAGGCCGTTGCCGATACCGAAGGTATAGTCGACGCCGACGCTCAAAAGCCGCTGTTCGCCGATAAGGGCGAAGGTCTTTTCGGGACGGATCAGCGCCGCCTCGAACCATAGGCCGAACCCCAAGTCCCACTTGCCGTCCGCGGCGAAGCGGTTTTCGGCGATCCGGGGAGCTGCTGAAGGGCCGAGTTTCCGTCGATGCACCGAAAGCGCCAGTTCGCCGCGCGGCACCGGCCGCTGGAGTCGCCCGCCGAACTCGCCGCTGCCTTGGGCCGAGGGCGTCAGTTCAAAGCCGCGGCGCTCGTTTTTCCCCATCAGAGCCCAGATCTGTATGTTGGTGTTGTCCTGAAAAACATAACGACCGGTAAGGCCCGTTACGCCGTCCGTCAGGTGCATCGGATCGCGGGGATCGAGCGAGTCGAACCACATGAGGGGGCGCAGCAGCAACGCCGAGCCGAAGGCGATCTTTTGCAGCCCCGCACCCATCTCCCAACGGTCGCCCGCAACCCGCAGGGCGGCGCGGTACAGCCGCGCGGAAACGTCACCGCCCGACGGCTGCGTTGTTCCTACGGCATTGACATTCGCCGACACCTCGACGGCGACGGCCGGGCTGCCGGGGCGTCGCACCGTCATCTCCGGCAGATAGCGGACTCCGACCTGCCCCTGCTCGAAGCGAAAGCCGTGCGTCATGCCCCACAGAGCCGCTTGTCCTTTGAAGCTGTGCTCCAGGGCGTGAGCACGAACATTCAGCATCAGCAGAACGAGCAACAGGCGCCGCTTCATCGCTGTAGAATTCCGTAAAAGTAAAGGTTCACCAACTCTTTCACCACCGCGGCGGGCGACTCGTAAAAGACGGTCAGTTTGGGATCGATCGCCATTTCGGTGAGTTTGTCCATGATGTACAAATGAAACTCGAGGCGAATATCGGGACGGATTCGGCCCGCCTCCTGAGCCGACCGCAAAAAGTCCATTACTTTGACGCGGCTCTGCTGTATGCGCTGCTGCATCAGCTCGCTCACCTCCGGCATGTCGCCGCGATAAATGTCCAGCATGAACTCGGAACTCATATCGGTCATGCCGGCCATCTTCATTTCGATGATTCGTTGGACCTTCTGCTCGAAGGGCAGGTCGCTGTCGACCAGCGCGTTAAAGGCCGCTTCGGCCTCGTCGATGATGCGATTCAACAGGTACTTCACCAGTTCGAGTTTGTTGGTGAAGAACTTGTAGAAGGTCATCTTGCTGATTTCTGCTCTTTCGCAGATTTCTTCGACGGTCACTCGCTTGATGCCGTAGCGATAGAAAAGCTCTTTGGCCGCGGAGACGATGCGTTCGAGTCGGGGATTGCCTATGTCGTTTTCGAAAGCTTCTGACGCCATGATAACAAATAGACGAATTTTGTTAATATCAACATTTTTCGTATCAATATACAAAATCAGTTCTGTCTTGTCAAGCCCATTCCTGCCCGTTCGAACCGTTTTGCGCCTTGCAATTCCGTGCTCTTTTCAATAAATTGACTTTCCAATAACAAAGAGAAGGTTCATGGATCTCTTTTCTCCCCCCACATCTTCACCGCTGGCGGATCGCCTGCGGCCGCGCACGCTCGATGAGTTCATCGGCCAGGAGCATCTGTTGGGTGAAGGCAAGATGTTGCGGCGCGCGCTCGAGTCGGGGCGATTGAGTTCCATGATTTTTTGGGGGCCGCCGGGCGTCGGCAAGACGACGCTGGCGCGCATCATCGCGGCGGAGACGACGTCGGATTTTGTCGCTATCAGCGCCGTGACCGCCGGGGTGGCCGATGTGCGCAAGATCATCGAGCGGGCAGGCGAAAACCGCAGGCTCGCGCGACGTACCATTCTTTTCATCGATGAAATTCACCGCTTCAACAAGGCGCAGCAGGACGCGCTGCTGCACGCCGTGGAGGACGGTACGCTGCTGCTCATCGGCGCCACCACCGAAAACCCCGGTTTTGAGGTGATTTCGGCGCTGCTGTCGCGCTGTCGCGTGTACAAAATGGAGCCGCTGTCCGCGGCCGAATTGGAGCGCGTGCTGCAGCGCGCTTTGACGATGGACGAAGAGTTGAAACGGCTGAACGTTCGGCTCACCGACGAGGCCCGCAGCGCCCTGGTCACCCTGGCGGGCGGCGATGCCCGCAACCTGCTGTCCGCCCTGGAGCTGGCGGCCCATTCGGCCGCCCCCCATGAAGGCGTGCGCCTGATCGATCGCCCGATGATCGAAGACGCCATGCAGCGGCGCTCGCTTCTGTATGACAAGTCCGGGGACTTTCACTACGACGTTATTTCCGCCTTTATCAAAAGCGTACGCGGCTCGGACCCGGATGCGGCGATCTATTGGCTGGCCCGTATGCTCGACGGCGGCGAGGACCCCAAGTTCATTGCGCGGCGGCTGATCATTCTGGCGTCCGAGGACATCGGCAATGCCGACCCGCACGCGCTGATGCTGGCGACGGCCGCCTTTAACGCCGTGGACGTCATCGGAATGCCGGAGGCGCGCATCGTGCTGGCCCAGGCGACCACCTATTTGGCGTCGGCGCCCAAGAGCAATGCCTCTTATCTTGCCATCGAAGAGGCAACGGCCGATCTCAAAGGCTCGGCGCCGAGCGAGGTGCCGCTGCATCTGCGCAATGCGCCGATTCCCTTGCTGAAGCAGTTCGGCCATGCCGCCGGCTACAAATATCCGCACGACTATGGCGGCTTTGTCGAGCAGCACTATTTCCCGCCGACGGCCGAGCCGAAGGCCTACTACAGACCCACCGGCAACGGCATCGAACAACGGATTCGCGAGCGCCTGCTCGCATGGTGGCCGAAACGAAAGCGGTAGAAACGCCGGGCGACTCTTTCATGAAGGGCTTGAAAAACGTATTGATCGCCGTCCTTTTTCTTTTGCCGGCCTCGGCTGCGAGACCGCAGGATGCCGTGCCCTCGGCCGCCGATTCCGTCACCGCGGCTGCAATCGATTCCGCGCTCGTCCCGTTGCTTCTCCGTAAAAACTCGGACATCGACACCACGGTTTTCTACGAAGCAAAGGAAATCTTCAACGATCTCGAGGAACGCAAGTCCTATTTGATCGGCGACGCCGTGGTGCGCTACAAGGAGATGACCCTCAAGGCGGCGATGATTACGCTGGACTGGGACGCCAGACTCATCATTGCCGAGCCGAGAACGGATACGGTGCGGGTGGTCAACGCCGCCGGCGATACGGTGAAGGAAACACGGAGCGTGGGCGAACCGACGCTGTCCGAGTCCGGGACCCAGATGGTGGGCGACATGATGATCTACAACTATCGCACGGGCCGCGGCCGAGTCCTTCGCGGCCGCTCGGACGTAGAGGGCGGGAAATACGTCGGCACCCAGATCAAACGCATCGATATGAAGACGTTCAACATCTCGCACTCGTCGTATACCACCTGCGACCTCGACAGCAATCCCCATTTCCGCTTCGAAGCGAGACGGATGAAGATGATCCCGGGCGACAAAGTGATCGCCAAACCGGTGGTTCTGAAACTGGGCGAGATTCCGGTCTTCGGCCTGCCGTTCATCATTTTTCCCAACAAAAAGGGGCGTCATTCGGGCGTGCTCATTCCCCATTTCGGTTACAGCTATCAGGAAGGGCGTTTTCTGCGCGACATCGGCTACTATTGGGCGCCGAGCGACTATTTCGACGCCAAAGCGTCGGTCGATTTTTTCGAACGATCGGGCTTTCTCTTCCGGGGAGGCACCAACTATTCCGTGCGTTATCTGCTCAACGGCACCGTTTCCGGCTCCTTCACACGCAAGGATTATGAAGGCGGCACAAAAATGCGGCGGTGGGATCTCAACATTGACCACAGCCAGGAGATCTCGCCGTCGTCGCGCTTCACGGCGCAGGGCACCTTTGTCAGCGATAAAAACTTTTACAAATCGTTCAGCACCGATCTGGATACCCGCCTCAATCGAGAACTGCGTTCCAACGCCACCTACAGCAAAAACTGGTCAAAGCAGAAGCTCAGCTTGAGCGTCAACCTTTCGCAAAGCTACGACATTCAGGATGACGTTCAGACGATCACCTTTCCCCAAGTCAACTTTCGCAAGGGCCAAAGCGAACTGTTCAAACCGAAACGTCGCCCCGGCGGCCCGCGCTGGTACGAATCGCTGTACTACTCCTACAACTCTACGCTGACCAATCAGGAGCGCGAGTACTTGGCTTTCCAAGACCGCGAGGTGCAGACCGTCGACGCTTGGGGACAGCCGATCACCACCGTCGTACGCGACACGGTCAAGAACACCGAGGTGACGCGCCGGGTAAGCCATAACCTGTCGCTGTCGTTGGCCGGCCCGAAAAAGTACTTCGGCTGGCTGCTGCTCAACCAAGGGTTCAGCTACCGCGAGGATTGGTTCAACGAAACCTATTCTTACACCTATGACGAGCAGAAGAACACGGTGGTGAGTGAAAAGGAGGGAGGTTTTGCCGCGCGTAGGACGTTCAGTTACACCGCCTCGGCCAACACCAAAGCCTACGGCGTTTTCCCGGTAAAGATCGGCGACATCACCTCGTTTCGTCACGTCGTTACGCCGAGCCTGTCGTTCGCTTATGCGCCCGATTTCTCCAGGCCCGAATGGGGTTACTTCCAGGTCGTGCAGCGGCCGGACGGCAGCACGGTGAAAAAGGATCGTTTCGGCGGAGGAACGCCTTCCTACGGCACCGGCAGCGTCAATCTGAATGTGAACAATCTTTTCCAGATGAAGAAGGGAGAGGGCAAGAAGGAGCGCAAGATCGACCTCTTCAACCTCGATTTTTATACCGGCTACAACTCAAGGGCGGCGAGGAACAAACTGAGCGACCTGCGCACGTCGTTGACCGCCAATCCCATGCAGAACCTGAGCCTCAGCGCCGGAACGTCACACAGCTTTTACCGCTATGACTACAGCAGCGGCCGCGGCATTCTGACGGACGAGTTCATGTGGAGCAACGGGGGTTACAGAGCGTTGGCGTTTGCGCGGCTGACCGACTTTCGCCTCAATCTGCGGCTGAGGCTTCAGGGCAAAGGCGAAGCGCCTGCGCGGCGCTCCGCCGAAAGCGATATGCCGCGAACGTTTCGTGAGCAGCAGATGGCGGAAGCCGAAGAGGAAGGCTTGGGTGTTTTGGAGGAGGAGCTTTATCGCGGTGCCGTGCGCTCGGAGACGGAGCGCATGCGCCGTTCCCTCAGCATTCCCTGGCGTATGAACCTCAACTTTAATTTCAGCCTGAGCAAGATCGATCCCCGGCGGCCGCAAAAGCGTTACTACGTGGATCTTTCGGGCGCCGAGGTCAGCCTTACGCGCAACTGGAGGCTCGGTTACAGCGCCCATTACGATATTACCCGCCACCAAATCAGCCACCACCGACTGACGATCTACCGTGACCTCCACTGCTGGGAGGCGACCGTCGACTGGGTGCCGTCGGGGCCGGGACGCCGCGTCTACGCGCGGCTCAGCATAAAGTCGCCGATGTTCAAGGACATCAAGGTCGAAAAACGCGCCGGCATGCGCAGCGTGTTGGGCTACTGACCTGCCTCGCCGCTGTTCTCCATAGGCTCCTCGCCCCCTTCATCCTCTTCGGCACCGGTGATTTTGTGAAAAGCACCCTTTTCCAAGTATTGAACCCAATGCGCGCTGATCTGAACCGGGAGGTATTGCTCTTCGGGGCGGGCGTTGGGCATGGACTGCAGCTCGCCGAAAATCACCACCGAGCTCCCCTTGCGCAGATATTTACAGCACTGTACCGCCTGCTTAGCCCAAACGACGATGCTGATATAAACCGGCTCGCGTTCCAGCCCCTCCTGCTTGACCGGAACCTGGTCCGGCTGGGTGACGACGATAAAGTTGGTGACCGCCACGCCTTTGCGCGTCCGGCGAAGCGGCGGATCATGCAGCAATTGTCCCGCAATAATGACCCGATTAATGTCGGGGTGCCTGAAGGTGACGTTGGGTTTGTTTGCCGGCAGTGGTTTTGTCGGACGATCCATACTCCTTTCCTCACGGTCATGATTCAAAAGCTACACCTGTTCGAAGGCGATTTTCGAGATAAAGTCGGAGGCTGCCGTAAGCTGACGGACTCCAAACGGCCGCATCGTGCAGCAGGGCCGAAAGAGCGGCCGGTTCATCCAAAGTCGAAAAGATGCCGCTGTATTCTTGGCGATCGGCGGCATGCGAGCAACGGCGCGTGATTTGAGCGGCCGTCAGATGACAATCCGCGGCAAACACCAGCTCCGGCTTGCGGTTGGGCAGCGACTCGATGAGGCCGAGCAGACTTAGATCAACCTCCTGCGGCAACAGCCCTGCCTCTTCCTCAAGCTCCTTGTGCATGGCGGCGAACAATTGGGACGCATCTCGGCACGGCACCTCGATGTGACCGCCGAAAACGTCGTATGCGCCGGGGAATTCACCGACCTCGAAGCTGCGCCTGATGTACAACAGACGGCTGTCGCTGCTGCGCAGCACGGCGCTGATTCCCAAAGCGCGCGACAGGCAACGATCCCCCCACCGTTTTCGAACCTCCTCGGTGAAGCGGTTCGAATAGAGCAGCGTACGGTAATCGGTGGGGCGAAGCATTAGTTGCAGCGTCCCGTTCATCGTCCACTCGTCCAAACGAACGAGACGGCCGTTGAAGAGAAAAATTTTCGGCAAGGTTTGCCAGTAGACCTCGATCGCCTGCTCGAGCTCGAGGGGAAGCTGAGGCGGTTCGTTTACCCATTCCACCTGCGGCGGCGACGTATACTTGGCCAATACCCTAAAGATGCCTTGTTCCGTGCCTTTCAAACGATCGCTCCCTCCAAGCGCAGCAGCGCATCCTTGATGTCCAAGCCGCCGGCATAGCCGCCCAATCCTCCGTCGCTGCGCACCACGCGATGGCAGGGCACAATGATCGGCACCGGATTGGCGGCGTTGGCCGAGCCGACGGCGCGCACCGCCCCGACGGCGCCGATCTCGGCGGCAATCTCACGGTACGTACGAATTTGACCGAAGGGAATGCGGCGTACGGCCGCCCATACTTTCTGCTGAAAAGCGGTGCCGTTCAACTCAAGCGGAAGATCGAAGGGCTCCGCCTGACCGGCAAAGTAGCGGTCCAGGCATTGCACTAGACGGCGAAGAAGGTCATTGGGGGTGCCCTGCGCCGCGCGCTCGACGTCCCCGCTCATTTGACGCAGAAACACGATTCTGCGGATGCCCTGTTCGCCTGCGATGAGGAGCAGCGGAACGGTGTGCCAAGGGTAGATCATGGTGTACTCTGTTCTCATGAAAAAAAGTAAATTGAAATCATCAGATTATCAAGAAGAATTTCAAAGCGGCGCGGCGGCGGCAGGGATTTGGGCTGAATTTTTTGTCAAGGAGTGAGGTCGTAGCTTCAACAAAATTTGCTGTGGGTTGCTCCCGGACGCGCGTTCCATCGACGGCGCCGAGCTCGAAGCTTCATGGGTGAAAAGGGACAAAAAATATTTGCAAAAAGCCTTTGAAATTTTCATATTCAGCCGACACCCGAGGAGGCCATGGAAGAGACTCTATTCATCGACGGTCATGTTCACGTTTACCCGATGTTCGACCTGGAGCGCATGATCCGAGCCGGTGAACGCAACGCGGTTGCGTCGCAGCGCGGGGTCGAAAACCGTGATGAGGCCGTCAAGATTTGGCTGCTGACCGAACGGCGGGATTGTTCCTTCTTCCGAAACATTCGCCAAGCAGCGCTGAAGAGCTTTGCCGTTGCTGAAACGACCGAAGAGGAGGCGCTGACGATTTGTAGTGCCGCAACCCATGAGCCGCTGCTCTATGTTCTGGCCGGACGGCAACTGATCACTCGCGAAGGGCTGGAAATCTGCGCCCTGGCGACGTTGTTCTCCGCCCCGGATCGACGGTTGTCGGCCGCCGAAGCAATCCGCGAGATTCGGCAAAACGGCGGCGTTGCCGCGGTCAATTGGGCACCGGGCAAGTGGTTCGGCGGCCGAGGACGGGCTGTCCGTCGGCTGTTCGACGAGTTTTCGCCTTGCGAACTTTTAATCAGCGACACCACCATGCGGCCGACGCTGTGGCCTACGCCCCGACTTGCGGCGGCGGCTGAACGGCGCGGCTACAGGCGACTTTGCGGCTCGGATCCGCTTCCGTTCGCCGGTGAAGAAGAATTGGCCGGAAGCTACGGCGTGCTGGTGCGGGGCGAATTCGACGGACAAAGACCGGCCGCCTCGGTTCGGCGTTTGCTCGAAAGCGACGCGCCGCTGCTTGCCTGCGGGCAAAGGTCGCGTACTTTTTCATGGATTCGCAGACAGTACCGCATTATGAGAGAGAAAACTCGATGAACGCCGCCCCCGAATCGATTCGATGCGGCAGCACTCGAATTCATCACTTAAACAAAGGAGGTCTGTTATGAGCCCTAATGTGTTACGACTGTTGGCGGTCGCATTGCTCATTCTGCCGATGACCGCCGCGGCGGAAATGAGCATCGCCATCACTTATCCCACCAACGACATGATGGTCAGTCCGTGCCAGGATCTCAAGGTGACCTTTGACGTCAAAACCACCACCGAGAAAGTGAAGGAAGTTCGTCTTTACTACAACGGCCTTACGCGGGGAGCGGTGCGGAAGGAGCCTTGGGAGTACGTTTGGAAGTCGCTGCAGCGCGGTGCCTACACCATTCAGGCGCAGTTGAAAGATGAAAACAACAATGTGGTGTGGTCGGAACCGGTCTTTTTCCGTGCCGGCCCGGTATCGCGCGGCGAGAAAATCATCAACGGCAGCTTCGAGTGCGATACCAAAATGACCAACTGGACTTTGCAGTTGAACGAAGGCGCCGTTGCCAAGGCCACGGTGGTGGAAGAAGCCTATTTCGACGACGCCAACTATTTAATGATCGAGATTACCAACGGCGGTTCGGCCGCATGGCATATCCAGCTCAACCAGGGGTGCCCCGTCGACTCGGGTCACGTTTACGAAATCAGCTTCTTTGCCGATGCGGACGTCAAAAAGACGATCGACATCGGCATGCAGGAGGGACAGGAGCCCTGGGCCGCACAGTTATGGCAGTCGGTCGAGATTGACGGCGCCAACCTGTACGGCCCCATCGAGTTCGAAGCTTACCGTACCGATCCGACCAACTTTTTCCGCGTCAACGTCGGCGGCAACACGACGACCATTTATCTCGACGGCTTCAGCATCATCGACCGGTCGGCGACCGGCGTAAAGTCGAAACGGCTGGACGCCTACGGCCGAGTGGTCAGTGAGTTCGAGCTCGGGGCGGCCTATCCCAACCCCTTCAACTTGTCGGTCGCTGTTCCCTACAGCCTCACCCGTGAGGCGGCGGTGCGCTTGGCGATCTACAACCTGAAGGGAGAACCGGTCAAAACGTTGGTCGACGGCGTACAGCCCGCCGGACAGCATGTCGTGTATTGGGACGGCACGGACGAAACGAACAACGTGGTGGCCGGCGGTGTGTATGTTTACCGCCTGCAGTCCTTCGACCGCAGACCGGTGAACTTGTCCCGCAAGATCGTGCTTGTCAAATAGCGCGTCGTTCTTGTCGGCAAATCGACTTGCGATACTGAAGGCGCCGAGCAGGGGGCTCGGCGCGTGTTGAAAGGGAAAACGACCGACGCGGAGGGCGTAAGCGCACCTTGATTTCGTTTTTCAGGGGTGATGCGACGCTCTCCGCATCGTGTCGGCAAGGAGAAAGAATGCTATTAAACGATCGCCTTCAAGGCCCTCCGGCTTTGAAGGCGTTTTTTTTCTGATCGTGCTGAAACGTCCGGCGGGCTCAGTGACGGTCGGAAGGCGCAACAGTCGGAAGGACCACGGTGACGGTCGTCCCTTCACCCAGGCGGCTTGAGACGCTGATTTCGCCGCCGTGATCGGCCACGATTCGCGAGGCCAGAAAAAGGCCGATGCCGGAGCCGCCGCTTTTCGTGGTAAAATAGGGCTGAAAGAGGCGCCTCTGCATGTGCTCGTCCATGCCGCAGCCGTGATCGACCACACGAATACGTACGCGGTTCGGCTGCTCGTCCGGTTCCGCAAAAACCTCGACGGAACTGCCGTGCCGACTTGCTTCCACGGCATTTTTGATCAGATTGGTGAAAACGCCGCGCATCTGCTGCGCGTCGAGGGATACCTGCGGCACGGGTACGGCATGCAGCTCCACGGTCACCTCCGCTTTGTTGTGTCGCCACAGGTCAACGGCGCCGGCGACCACCTCCACCGGATCGGTCGGCTGCAGTTCGGCGTGCGGCAGCCGTGCCGCCTGCGAGAAACTGTCCGCCAGGCGTCGGACGGTGTTGATTTCACTGCGCAGGCAGGACAAAGCCTCCTGAAGGTCGCCTTTCTGCTTCGCTTTGGGGAAGGTGTTTTCGATGCGGTAGAGGGCAAATTCGATGGGCGTCAGGGGGTTCTTGATTTCGTGAGCGATCTGCCGCGCCACGTCGCGCCAGGCGGCGGCCCGTTCGGCGCGCTGAAGATGGAGACGGCTGCGGCGCAGCTCATCGGCCATACGGTTGAAGGACTCGATGAGATAGGCGATTTCGTCGCGGGCGTCCGCTTCGACCCGATGATCCAAGTCGCCGGCACCGATCCGCTTCATGCCTTCGGTCAGCTTGAGCAGCGGCGTGCTGATTTGGGCCGAAGTTCGGGCCGCCGCCGCCAGCGACAGCATTGCCACCAGCGCCAGCAACAGCAGCATGACCCAAAGGAGGGTCTTTTGCTCGCTGATCCGCTCGCGCAGCAGAAGCAGCGCGGAATAGTTCTGAAGCGAACGGCCGGCGGCCTCTTTGGCCTCAACGACCGCGTTCGGGATGCGGAAGGCGGCGAAAAGCACCGCCGAGTCGCGGCGCGCAAAGACTTCGAAAAACTCCTCACCGCCGACGATTCTGGATTGCCCTTCGAGAACGAGCTGATCGAGCTCCGCGTCGCTCAAATCCGCAAATAAAAGGCTGTCGACCTCGGGCGCCTGCGATGTGCGAATCAAACGCACTTTGCCCGCGCGAATCTCGCCGCCGTAGTCGAAGCCGAATTCCTTGAGTCGCTGCGGTGTCAAATTTTCCTCGGCAGGGAGGTTGTTCAGAAAGAGCTGCCCCCGCTCGAAGAGCTGACTTTTGATGACTTGAAGAGAAAGGTTCAGCGAACGGTCGACGCCGGGAAGGATGAAAGTTTCCGAGCTTTGCAGCAGCAGCCGGCCGAAAACCAAAGTCAACAGGGCTGCGGGAACCAACGCAAAAAGAAAAAACAGAAGGGCCAGTCGGCTGCGAAAAGGGGAGAGGCGCCGAACTCGAAACCAGAGAAACGCGGCGAACAGCAATGCAAAGCCGAGGAACAAGCCGGACCATTTGACTGCGAACGCCATCATCAGCTCATGCCGAAAGGGGTGAAGGGTCAGCCGCCGATGCACCGCCGCTTGATCAAATATTGGAGCAATAGGCGGTCGAACGGTTCATCGGTGACGGCCTGAACATAGTCGATGCGCTGCTCCTGGCAGCCGCGCTTCATCTCTTCGATAAACTGCGCCATAAGGCGGCGGTAGTCGCCGCGGATATGCCACGGCTGCGTCGAGATACGGTCGCCGCTTTCCAGATCCTCGTAAAGGCCGTCGCGGCGAAAGTCGAAGCTGCGTTCCAGCGGGTCGAGGATATGGAAGACGATCACCTCGTGTTTCTTGTGGCGAAAGTGCTTGAGGCCGGAGAGCACTCGACGGGGTTCGTCGAAAAGATCGGAAAAGAGGATGACCAGTCCGCGGCGGGTCAGCCGTTCGGCGGTTTCGTGAAGGACGGCGGAGATATCGGTTTCGGCACTGCTGCGGCTGTTCTGCAGCTCCTTGAGGATGACCGAAAGATAGGAGCCGACCGAGCGGGGCGGCAGCAGCGTGCGGATTTTTTCGTCGAACGTAATGAGTCCTACGGCGTCGCGCTGGCGCAGCATGAGGTGTGCGAGCGCCGCCGAAAGGTATGAGGTGTAGCGCAGTTTGCTGATCTCGTGCGAGGCAAAGCCCATCGACGCCGAGGCGTCGAGCAGCAGGTAGCATTTGAGGTTGGTTTCTTCTTCGAACTGCTTGATGAAGAAGCGGTCGGTCTTAGCATAAACCTTCCAATCCAAGCGGCGAATCTCGTCGCCCGGCATATAGGGGCGATGTTCGGCGAATTCGACGCTGAAGCCGTGGTAAGGGCTTTTGTGAAGGCCGGTGATAAAGCCTTCCACCACCAGGCGCGCCACCAGCTCCAGGTTGGCGATCTTTGAAACGACCTGCGGCTTGAGAAAGTCGAGGACACCGGCGTTTTCTTTGACCGCGTTTATGCTTCTTCTCCTTGAATCAATTGATCAACGATGTCGCCTGCGGTCACGCCTTCGGCTTCGGCGTTAAAGTTGGTGACCAGCCGGTGGCGCAGCACCGATTTGGCGACGGCGCGCACGTCGGCAATGTCGGGCGTGGGGCGGCCGTCGAGCGCGGCGCGCGTTTTGGCGCCCAGGATGAGGTACTGCGAGGCGCGGGGACCGGCGCCCCAACTGACCCAGTCGCGTACGAAACGCGGCGCGTCTTCGGATTTGGGGCGGGTGCGGCGGACCAACTGGACGGCGTAGCGAATGACATTGTCCGCCGCCGGCACGCGGCGCACCAGGTCCTGCAGCGCTGAAATCTCATCGGCGTTGAGAACAGGCCGCAGCTCCGCCGATGCCGCGCCGGTGGTGCTGCGCACGATCTCTTCCTCCTCGTCGGCGGAGGGATAGTCGACCCACAGGTTGAACATAAAGCGGTCGAGCTGCGCCTCGGGCAGCGGATAGGTTCCTTCCTGTTCGATCGGATTCTGCGTCGCCAGCACAAAGAAGGGTTCGTCCAGGCGGTAGGTCACGCCCGCGGCGCTTACCTCGTGTTCCTGCATAGCCTGCAGAAGCGCCGACTGCGTTTTCGGCGGCGTGCGGTTGATTTCGTCCGCCAGCACAATGTTGGCGAACACCGGCCCTTTGACGAACTTGAAGGCTTTGCGGCCGGTGCTCTGGTCTTCTTCGATCACCTCGGTGCCGGTGATGTCCGACGGCATCAAGTCCGGCGTAAACTGAATGCGGCTGAACTTGAGATCGAGCGCCCTGGCCAGGGTGCTGATGAGGAGCGTTTTGGCCAAGCCGGGCACCCCCACCAGAAGGCAGTGACCTCGCGAAAGCAACGAGATGAGCAGCTCGTCGATGACCGCGCGCTGGCCGATGATCACCTTGCCGACCTCGGCGACGATGCGATCGTGCGCTTCCTTCAGCGCGGCGATGTTTTCCAAATCATTATCAGACTGTCGAAACCGTGACGTCAATTCCACCTCCGATTTTGCTTGGAGCAAGGTACAGATTTCTGCCTTGAAAGTCAACAAAAGCCCCGGCGGCACTGCTTGCAATCCAGCCGCAAAAGTCTTACTTTTAAGCGGAGGTTTTAGCGATGAATGAAGCCCTTTTTCCGAAGCCCTTTCTGATCGGCATGACGCAGGAGCAATGCGTCGAATTTGCGCTGCAGAGCGGAGCCAAAGCCTATCGCGGCCGCCAGCTCTACACCTGGCTCTATCGCCGTCGAGCCGCCTCATTCGACGAGATGAGCGATATTCCCAAAGAGCTGAGGGCGAAATGGGCGGAACAGGCGTCGCTGCAGCCGCTCGAATTGGTGGAAAAGGACGACCGATCGCCGTCGGGCTCGATCAAGTACCTGTTTCGACTGCACGACGGGCTGCATATCGAAAGCGTCTACATTCCCGATTCTTCGCGACACACGGTCTGCGTCTCATCGCAGGCGGGCTGCGGCTTCAACTGCCGCTTCTGCGCCACGGCCGCCTTGGGGTTGAAGCGCGATCTGTCCGTCGGTGAGATCGTCGCCCAGGTGCTGTTCATCATGCGCGACCGGCCGCAGCCGATCACCAACGTCGTCTTTATGGGTATGGGCGAACCGCTGGCCAACTATGAGGCGGTCATGCAGGCGGCGGATTTGCTCAGCGACGACAACGGCGTGGCCATCGGCCCACGGCGCATCGTTATTTCGACCGTTGGCCTGACCGATCGAATCATCCGCTATGCCGAAGAAGGCCGAAAGCATCGTTTGGCCGTATCGCTCAATTCGCCCTTTCAGGAGCAGCGGGCGGAGCTGATGCCGGTTGCGCGGCGTTGGCCCTTGGACGGCCTGCTGGACGCCGTGCGTTTTTATGCTCGCAAATCGCGCAAAATACCGACGCTGGAGTACGTCCTCTTTGCCGGCGTCAACGACACCAAGGCGCACGCCGAAGCCCTCAAAAAGATCGTCCAAAGCATGCCGTGCAAGGTGAACCTGATCCCCTACAATCCCACCAAGCCCACTTTTAAACGGCCTTCGGAAGAGCAGGTGAACGCTTTTGCGCAATGGCTGCTGCCGCTTCATGCGGGACTTTCGGTGCGCTGGAGCAAGGGCCATGATGTCAACGCGGCCTGCGGGCAGTTGGCGGGCAAGCACCGCGGGGAGGGCTGAGATGCGTCGGTTGGTTGTCGGCGTTATGGGCGGCGCCCAGACGTCGCCGGAAACGCTCGAAGCGGCGCGACTTTTGGGAGAATTGATCGCCGAGCAGGGGTGGGTGCTGCTGACCGGCGGCCGCGACGCGGGCGTGATGCAGGCCGCCTCCGAGGGCGCGAAACGGCGCGGCGGATTGACCGTCGGCGTGCTTCCCGGCTTTACGGCTGATGAAGCCAATCCCTTTGTCTACGTGGCCGTGGTGACCGGCATGGGAGCGGCGCGAAACGTCATCAACGTGCTTTCCAGCGACGTTGTGGTCGCCTGCCGGGGAGGCGCGGGCACTCTTTCCGAGATCGCTTTGGCGCTGAAGAGCGGCAAGCCCGTCATTCTGCTCGATTGGTCGGTCGATCCGCTCTTCGTCGAAGAAAAGGCCGCCGGTCTTTTGCTGCGCGCCGAATCGCCGAAAGAGTGCCTCACGCTCATCCGGCGCCTGGTCGGTCAGGGCGCCGACTGAGGCAGACGGCCGATGCGGTTTTCCAACTCGGCTATTTGGCTTTTCAATTGCCGAAGCAGTTCCTTTTGTTCGGCGTTTATCGCGTTAAGCTTTGTAAGCATCGCCGAGTGCTGCTCATCGGTCTGCCGCGTGCCTTCCTGCAGTTGCGCCAGGCGGTTTTCCGTCTCCAACATCCGCTGCAGAAGGCTCTTTTCGAGCTGATCCGCTCTTCTGCGTACAGCAGACGCGGCAGCGGAAGCGGCGGTCTTGGCCGTCGCCGCTTTCAGCTCATCTACGAGGCCCTCCATCTCCCGCCTGCTCTCTTCGAGTCGCCGCTCGAGCTCGGCCGAATGTTGCCGCTGCTGCTCGAGCGCCGTGCTCAGGCTCTCGTTCTGCAGCTTCAACGGTCGAACCGTCTTTTGCGATACCGTAAGGGCGCCCAGCAAGCCGCCGGCAAACCCGAGGATCGCTGCAGATAAGACGAGGACGATAGGCGTCCGTGTTTTCGCTTCCGTCATAAAAGCCCTCTGAATATGCCGTCGAACGCTGCAGAATATCAAAAAGATTTGAAAGAAGCAACAGTTTATTTGTTTTTTGCACAACATTGTCGCTCTTGAAAAGGACTTTGCTTTCTTCTCGAGGGAGAAAGCGGCATTGCATTTTGTGAAAATTATTTTATATTGCATCCGAAGCGGCTGGGGGAGAGGCCGTTTCTTTCCCCTCGAACGGCGGCTTTTCGGCACGCCGGTGAATCCGAGGAAGGCACAACGGCGGTTTCGATTTCTTTCTGCCGCAGACTCTGGTTTAAAAGAAAAATTCGACGACGCAACGGACGCCGGCGGTCCCGTTCGAACGTCGGGCAGCAACTTCAGGATAGGAGAAACAGATGAAGTACATCGTCGAGTACATCGATCCCGAGCTTTTACAGCGACTGCAGTTGGAGAGGCTTCGCGACGTGGCGCAGCGCCTCTACAACAAGGTTCCGTACTATCGCGGCGCCTTCGACGCCTGCGGCATGAAACCGCAGGACATCCGCTCGCTCAATGACCTTCAGCATTTGCCGCTGACGGACAAAGAGACGCTGCGCAGCAACTATCCCTTCGGCATGTTTGCCGTTCCCATGCAGCAGGTCAAAGAAATCCACGCCTCTTCCGGCACCACCGGCAAGCCGACGGTGGTGGCCTACACCGACCGTGACATCCGCATCTGGTCTGAGGTGATGGCGCGCAGCATTTATGCAGTGGGCGGCCGCGACGACGACATTATTCAAAACGCCTACGGCTACGGTCTTTTTACGGGCGGGCTCGGCGTCCATTACGGCTCGCTCGACCTCGGCGCCACCGTCGTCCCCATGTCGACGGGCGGCTCCAAGCGGCAGCTTCAGCTCATGCAGGACTTTCAGACGACCATCCTCACCTGCACGCCCTCCTATGCGGTCTACTTGGCGGAAATCGCCGTGTCCGAAGGCATCGATCCGCGGCGGTCGTCGCTGCGCATCGGCATTCACGGCGCCGAACCGTGGAGTGAAGCCATGCGCCGCGAGATCGAAGAGAAATGGGACATCAAAGCCTACGACATCTACGGCCTTTCCGAGATCATCGGCCCGGGCGTGGCCATCGAGTGCGTCGGCCAGGACGGGCTGCACATCTGGGCCGATCACTTCTTACCGGAAGTGATCGATCCCAAGACCGGCAAACCGGTGGCCGAAGGCCAAGACGGCATGCTGGTGATCACCACCCTCACCAAAGAGGCAACGCCGTTTCTGCGTTACGCCACCAAAGACATCGTCAGCATGACTTACGGCAAATGCCCGCACTGCGGCCGCACCATGCCGCGCATCAGCCGCATCAAAGGCCGCACCGACGACATGCTCATCATTCGAGGCATCAACGTCTTTCCTTCGCAGATCGAATCGGTCCTTCTCTCCATCGAAGAGACGGAGCCGCATTATCAACTGGTGGTCACCCGTGAGGGCGCCCTCGACAACCTCGAGGTTCAGGTCGAAGTGAACGAACGCTTTTTCTCCGACGAAGTGCGTGTGCTCGAGGCGTTGGCCAAGCGCATCAAACGCGAAATCGAAAGCGTTCTCTCCATTTCCGTCGACGTAAAGCTCGTTGAGCCCAAAACGCTGGCGCGCAGCGAGGGCAAAGCCAAGCGCGTGATCGATTTGCGCAACATTTGAACCCGGCGGAAGGCCGCCGATCTCTGTTCATCAAACGAGAGGGTTTTGACATGCAGGTCAGACAAATTTCGGTGTTCATGGAGAATCGTGCCGGACGACTGGAGGAAATTACCGGCATTCTGGCGCAGGCGGGCATCAATCTGCGCGCACTCTCTTTGGCGGATACGTCCGATTTCGGTATTCTTCGCCTTATCGTCGACAAGCCGGACAAGGCGGTGGACATTCTGCGGCGCTCCGGCTTTACCATTCGGGAAAACGTGGTCATCGCCGCGGTCATCGAGGACAAGCCCGGCGGCCTGCACCGCATCCTCGACGTGCTTGCCAAAGCCGGCATCAGCGTGGAATACATGTACGGCTTTTTGGGAAAGCATGAAGGCGAAGCCGTGATGATCATCCGCGTCGAAGAGATGGAAAAAGCCATAGAAACCCTGCTGGAAGCGGGCGTCACGCTGCTCAAGGGCGAGCAGATTTACACCATGTAAATGCGGCGCCGATCTGCCGCCTGCGGCAGGTTGACGCCGTTTTCGAAAGACGGAGAACGGCATTGAACTACTGGAGCCAAGCGGAAGAAACCCGATCGCGCGACGAGCTGCAGCAGATACAGCTCGAACGTCTGCGCAAAACCATGCGTCGCGTTTACGACGCCGTACCTTTTTATCGCGAGCGATTAAAGGCGCTCGGCGCAGAGCCGGAAGATTTCAAAAGTCTCGAGGACCTGCGCCGTTTCCCCTTCACCACCAAAGCCGAGCTGCAGGAAAACTATCCTTATTCCATGTTCGCCGTGCCCATGGACGACATCGTCCGCATTCACGCCTCTTCCGGCACCACCGGCCGCCCCACGGTTGTCGGCTATACGCGGAAGGATCTGGATACTTGGTCGGAACTGATCGCGCGCCTGCTCATCGCCGGCGGCGTGACCAAAAAGGACATCGTGCAGGTGGCTTTCGGCTACGGCCTGTTCACCGGCGGATTCGGCCTGCACTACGGCATCGAAAAGATCGGCGCGGCCGTCATTCCGGTCTCTTCCGGCAACACCGACCGCCAACTGCAGGTGATGAGGGAATTCGGCGTCACCGCCCTTGTTTCGACACCAAGCTACGCCGTCTATTTGGGTGAAGTGATCGCCGAGCGCGGCATTCCGCTCGAATCGCTGTCGCTGCGCGTCGGCTGTTTCGGCGCCGAACCGTGGACTGAAGCCATGCGGATGGAAATCGAACGGCGCCTGGGCATCAGCGCCACAGACAACTATGGGCTGAGCGAGGTCATGGGGCCGGGCGTCTCCTTCGAATGCGTTCATAAAAACGGCATGCACATCAGCGAGGATCATTTTATCCCTGAAATCATCGATCCCGAAAGCGGCGAGCCGCTGCCAGTAGGCGAATACGGCGAGCTGGTGCTCACCACCCTCACCAAGGAAGGGATTCCGCTGCTGCGCTACCGTACGCGCGACATCACCCGACTGATAGAAGAGCCGTGTCCCTGCGGCCGCACCTTTGTGCGCATGGCCAAACCGCGCGGCCGCAGCGACGACATGCTGATCATTCGCGGCGTTAACATCTTTCCGTCTCAGGTGGAAGCCGTGCTCATGGAATTGGAAGAGACGGAGCCCTATTTTCAGCTTGTGGTCCGCCGTGAAGGCGCTCTCGATACCCTGGAAATCCGCGTCGAATTGAACGAAGCCTATTTCTCCGACGAGATGCGCGTCATGCATCTGCTCGAGGAAAAGATCAAGGAAAAGATCCGCAACGCGCTCGGCGTTTCAGCCAAAATCACCTTGGTGGAACCCAAGACGCTCGAACGCAGTACAGGAAAGGCAAAACGCGTTCTCGATCTGCGCGAGTACCTGTAACCGTCGCCGAGGCAAAGAAGGGGAAACCGGCATGAACCTTGACCGTTTGGCGGAACATTTCCGTGAGCACGATCGTTTTGCTGCGGCCAACGGAATTCGTCTCATCGAGTTGGCGGAGGGGACGGCGATTGCGGAAATGGCGGTCGAAGAACGCCATTTGAACGGCTTGGAAAGCGTTCACGGTGGGGCACTGTTTGCGTTGGCCGACTTTGCCTTTGCCGCGGCATGCAATTCAAGAGGGACTGTTTCGGTGGCCGTCAGTGCAACCATTCACTTTGTGAAAGGCGTTCGCGGCGGCCGGCTCCGCGCCCACTGCCGCGAAGTGGCGGACGGAAAGCTGGCCCATTACGAAACAACGATCAGCGACGATGAAGGAAATATCGTCGCCGTTTTTTCGGGATTGGCCTATCGAAAGCGCGAGGCTTTGTTCCCCGAATAAGCGCTGCGCCCCGCCCCCGCAGCTCGTTCTTGGACCATGATCAACACCTCTGCACCCAAAGCGGACAAGGAGCGCCATGAAGAACACCTTCCTTCTCCCTGAACTGCGCGAGCTGTTGAAAAACGGCGAAATCGAAGCGCTGAGTGAATTCTGTGAGAGCAGCCACCCGGCTGAAGTGGCCGACTATGTTTCGGCCCTTGAACCCGAAGAGATCTGGCAGATACTCCGCGTGCTCAAGCCGGAAACGCGCGCCGAGATCTTTAGTCATCTCTCGGAGGAGGATCAGCTCGAACTGACGGAAAAGCTGAGCCGAGCCGAACTGGCCGCCCTGATGACCGATCTGCCGCCGGACGACCGCGTCGACTTGTTCAAAAATCTGCCCGAAGAAACGCAGAAGCACCTGCTGCCCGCACTGGCGCAGGCGGAACGCGAGGACATCCGGCGTCTGGCTTCGTACGCCGAAGGAACCGCCGGCTCGGTCATGACCTCTGAATACGTGTCGCTCCAACCCACGTTGACCGCCGCTCAGGCCATCGAAAAGCTGCGCGCCGAAGCGCCCGACAAGGAAACCATCTACTACGCCTATGTCGTCGACGATCAGCGGCGTCTCATCGGCTTCATCTCGCTGAAGGATTTGATTATCGCCCGGCCGGACCAACAGGTGGGCAGCCTGATGCACAAGGACGTCATTTACGTGCGAGTCGACGACGACCAGGAAGAGGCGGCGCGCAAAATCCAAAAGTATGACCTCATCGCCATTCCGGTGGTCAACAGCGAAAAGGTACTCGTCGGCATCATCACCCACGACGATGCTCTCGACATCATCACTCAGGAGTACACCGAGGACTTGGAAAAGATCATGGCCATCGGCGGTGCGCACGAGGCCGGCGTCTATCTTTACAAATCGTCGTGGGAGCATTTCAAGGACCGCGCCGTTTGGGTTGTGGGCTTGGCCGCACTGGGACTGGTGTCGGGCGCCGTCATCCACAGCTTCGAATCCACATTGATGACCATGATGATTCTGGCGCTCTACATGCCTATGGTCGCCGATACCGGCGGCAACACCGGCAGCCAATCGGCCACCGTCATCGTGCGCGCGCTGGCGCTCAAAGAGATTTCGCCCAAAGATTTCTTGAAAGTGGTATTCAAAGAACTGCGCATAGCCCTGCTGCTTGCCTTAATTCTGGGGCTCCTTTCATGGGCCAAGGTCATGTTCTTGTCTCAAGGGTCGACCATTCCGGAAGGTTTTACCCTGTCGAAGATCGGCTTTGCCATCGCCGTTGCGCTGGGATTGCAGGTGATCACGGCAACGCTCATCGGCGCCGTGCTGCCCTTGATCGCCGCCCGTCTCAAACTCGATCCGGCCGTCGTCGCCAGTCCGGCGCTCACAACGATCGTCGACATTACCGGCCTGGTCATCTATTTCACGGCCGCCAGAATGATCCTCGGACTTTAAAAGGTTCCTTCGGCAGGCGCCTCATCGAACAAAGGCATGGAACAATTTGTTGAAAGGAAATGAAAATGGTAAGTATCTCCAGAAGAACCTTTCTGCAGCAATCGGCCGCGGCTTTGGCCGCATCGACATGGATGGTCGGTACTGCAGCCGCTCAGGCCCCGCAGCGTCGGTTGGAAGAGATCGGGCTCCAGGTGTACACCGTCCGCAACGCCCTCAAAAAAGACTGGCGGTCAACGCTGAAGCAGGTCGCCGAGATCGGCTACGATACGCTGGAGATGAGCGGGACGTTCGGCGAGTCGCCGGCGGCTTTCAAGGAGTTTTTGCAGGAACTCGGCCTGCGTGTTCTTTCGGGCGGCGGCCCCATCGGCGAACTGCGAACCGACCTGCAAAAGGTCATCGACAGCTCTTTGGAACTCGACAAAAAGTATCTGGTCTGTTTCTGGCCCTGGACGGATTCGGCGGAAGGGAAGAGCCTCGACGATTGGAAACGATTGGCGGCGGAACTCAACCAAATCGGCGAAAAAGTCAAGGCCGCCGGCTTGACCTTCGCTTACCACAATCATGACATCGAGTTCAAGCCCACGGATGGAAAGATACCCTTCGACGTTCTCCTCGAAGAGACCGATCCGGCGACCGTTTTCATGGAATTGGATATTTACTGGATTCTGAAGGGCGGGCAGGAGCCGGTTCCCTATTTGGAAAACTATCCCGGCCGCTTTCCCCTTTGGCATGTGAAGGACATGGACGCTTCACCGGAACGAGGCTTTGCCTGCGTGGGCGAAGGAATTGTGGATTTCCCTGCTATCTTTCATCATGGCGAAACGGCAGGATTGCAGCATATCTTTGTGGAACAGGACCAGCCGAAAGACGAAATGGCCTGCGCCCGCGTCAGTCACGACTATCTTCGGGCTCTGCGCTACTGAGGGACGGCGGCAGCGCCGACGGCGAAAGATCGTAGGGCAGGCGCTCGCCCAGATTGATCTCCTCTTCCGAAACCTCGGCGCGGAAGACGAGAATCTCCACTCCGGCTTCATGAACCCGACGCAGGGTTTCGGCAAACTCCGGATCGATGAAATCGGCCGGTTTGAACAGCCTTACATCGCCGCGCTGTACGACAAAGATGAGGACGGCGCGGTGTCCCTCTTCCTTCACCCGTAACAGCTCTTCCAAATGTTTGCGGCCGCGCTGAGTGACGGCGTCCGGAAAATAGGCGACGCCGTCTTCCGCCATGGTTACGCTCTTGATTTCGACATAGCAGCGTCCTTTCGAACCGCTGAGCAGAAGATCGACCCGCGAACCCTCGCCGATTTTGGCTTCCGTAATAATTTGTGTATAGCCCGCTAACTCGGGCAGTGCGCCCTTTTTGATCGCTCGATGAACCAGGCGATTGGGCACCAGCGTGTTCACGCATACCCATGCACCGTCGATGCGGATCAATTCCCATTGGTGAGGAAAGCGGCGGTTGGGATTTTTGTCGATGGACAGCAACACCGGGCTGCCCGGCGTGCTGCATGACCTCATGCTGCCGCTGTGATTGACGGCGGCGACGACGATCTGGCCGTTCCCCAATTTAACCTTGGCCATAAAGCGCTGATGGCGGGCAATGAGAGTGCCGGAGACAAGGGGCGGATTTTTCATGCTTCAATTCCGTTGAATAGACACACTTCATCCAATGCTTTGCGTTTTTTGGCGCGCACGGCGTTGTGAGCCGGCCAACCGACGGCCAGCATGGCCGCGGGCCGCCAAGAGCGCGGCGTCTTTAGGGCTCGCCTTACGCCGTTGGCGCTGAACCACCCAATCCAGCAGGTGCCCAGACCGAGCTCGTGCGCCTGCAGAACAAAGTGCTCGCCGCTGATGCCGATGTCGATGAGATAGTAGTGTATGCCGGTGATCCCGCTGCCCAGCCGATTGGCAAGCAGGTCCAAGCGGGCAAAGATGACAACCAGAACCGGCGCTTTCGCCGCCCACTTGGTGGCGCTGTAGATGCCGGAAAAGGCTTCGTTCGCCAGGCGCTCCTTGACCTGCGGATCGTCCACGATGAGGAAGCGCCACGGCTGTGCGTTCTCCGCCGAGGGCGCCAGGCGCGCCGCTTCGGCACATTGGAGCAACAGAGCCCTGTCCACCGCTTTGGGTTGAAAAACACGGACGCTGGAACGAGTTGCCGCTAATTCGCTGAAGGTCATCTCCGATCATCCTTACATTGGCATTCGGCGTTCGATAGGGTTACGGCTGAATAAGCTCCGAAACGGTCGCAAACTGATAGCCTCGACTTTTCATAGAGTCGATGAACGCCGGCAGAATCTTGTAGACCGGGTCGTTTGGGCGTTGCGAATCGAGATGCATGAGGACGATGCCGCCGTCCGCATGGGTGTTGTTGCCGCTGCTGAAGCTGAGCAGGCGCTGCAGGATTTCGTCGGCCGTTTGGAAGGCCGTCGACGTAGAGTCCGTCACCCAATCGAGCGTGTCCATCGTGCCGTTCGAATCACTGGTCCAACCGATCTGCAGATAGCCCGCCTCCGCTGCCCAGCGGCGTATCTCCTCGTTATGTTCGCCGAAAGGCGCCCGCCATAGCGGCGCCATTTTTCGGCCCGTCGTCTGCGTGAAAAGCTCGGCCGTCTTTTCCAACTCCTGAAGCAGCCGCTCGCGTGTGATGCCGGCGCGCGTATCGTGGCGGCGGTTTTCCGCAAAGGTCGTCAGATGCGGATGGCTCCAGGTGTGATTGCCGATTTCGTGACCCTCTTCCGCCATGCGGCGGACCAACTGAGGATGTCGTCGGATAAAGCCGCCGGTGAGGAAGAGGGTGCAGCGAATGTTATTTTGCTTCAAGATGTCGAGAATTTCTTCCGCGCCCTGAGCGCCGGAACCGCCGTCGAAGGTGAGCGCGATGCGCCGTCTGCCGAGTAAACCGCGCGTTATATTGCGCGTCAGAAAGGCCGGCGCCGGCCGGCCGTAGGTCAGCGTCAGCCGTTGCAGCAGGTGCGACCTGCCGGTGGTGGTGAGCGCAAAGACTTCGATCTCATTTTCGCCCATGACTGCGGGCACCGGCGGCGCCTCGAAACGGCCCTCGCGGCCGACCGTTACAGCAGCAAGTCGGCCGTTTACTTTGACGGCGATGATGAGACTGTCCGCTGCCTCGCCGCTGATGAGGATTCGGTTGTCGCGAACCTCTGCGGCCACGGCGCAAGAATCTTCCGCCGCCGAGCTCGGCGCGGCCGAAGGCGTCGGTTCTTCGCTCAGCCGCAGGACTTGGAGCGAACCGAGCACGACGCCTGCGATGAACAGAAAGCGGAACACCGCAGACATCGCTGCTCGCTTTTCGGGCTTTCGGATTCCCTGCGGCCGAAAAAAGCGACGGGCTTCTTTCACGACTGCCTTGAGCAGGCAGAGCCGTGAACAGAACGAACGCTCGAAAAAGGTGATTCGGCACTCGCGGCAGATGGCGGTGCCGCATTCGGCACAAACGCTGCGGGTTGCTGTCTGCGGATGGTTGACGCAGAATTGAGCCGCCTTTAAGGCGCGGCGGTCAGGCTTTCTCTCCAGTCGGCTCGAGTCTCCAATTTTTGCCTTTTAATTACGGCAAAAAGTTACTAAAATAGGCATGAAAAGCAAGCCTTTTCTTGCATGGTGCGACGTCGCAGTAAAGCCGGAATCGCGGCCGGCGCATCCAACCTGTAAAGGCCGACGATAGAGTCGCGGCTTTTTTCTTAATATAGAGAGATCATATGATTGATTACCATATCCACAGTCGACTTTGTCGCCACGCTGAGGGCGAAATCTACCAATATGTGGAAGCCGCCATCGAGAGAGGCATCCGCGAGATCGGCTTTGCCGAGCACATCCCGATTCCCGGGCTCGACGACCCAACCGGTCGGATGGTCATCGAAGACTGGGCGGTTTATGTCAGCGACGTTTTCAGCGCCCGCGAAGCCTATCCTGAAATAACCATCCGTTTCGGCATCGAGGCCGACTATCTGCCGGAATTCCTGCCGTACGTCGAAGATTTTTTGCGCGCCTTTCCTTTCGACTATGTCATCGGATCGGTGCATTTCATCGGCGATTGGGATTTCTCCAACATGGCGTTCCGCCATCGATTGCAGGAAATCGGTGTTCATGAGCTTCATCGCCGCTACTACGCCCTGGTGTCGGAAGCGGCGGCCTCCGGGCTTTTCGACATCATCGGCCATTTCGATCTGCCGAAACGGTTGGCCGGCGCTCTGCCCGAGGAGCTGACCGACGTGCGCGACGAGGCGCTGGCCGCCGTCCGGCGCGCCGGCCTCGCCCTGGACGTCAACACCTCGGGCTTGCGAAAGGCGGACGACATCTATCCCGCGCCGCCCGTTCTGGAGCAGGCTTTCCGCCTGGGCATCCCAATCACGCTCGGCTCGGATGCTCACCGTCCCGATGAGGTGGCGGCCGATTTCGCTCCGACCGTCGATCGCCTCAAAACGATCGGCTACCGCGACTGTCTCGGCTTTTCACAGCGAAAGAGTTATATGGTTGCTCTATGAAACGCATTCCCCACGCCGTTCTCCGCAGCCGGCAGCTTTTAGAAGCCCTCGAACACCGATCTCTGTCCAATTTCGCTGCAAAAAGCGACGAGGCGGCGGCCACGCGGCTGCTGCAGGAGGAGGAACACCCCTATCGCACCGCCTTTCAGCGCGACCGTGACCGCATTATCCACTCCCGAGCATTCCGCCGTCTCAAGCACAAACGGCAGGTCTTCCTGGTCAGTTACGGCGACCATTACCGCACGCGATTGACGCATACTATCGAAGTATCGCAGCTTTCGCGCTCCATCGCCCGGGCGCTGGGCCTCAACGAGGACTTGGCCGAAGCCGTTTCTCTGGCGCACGACACCGGCCATACACCTTTCGGCCATATGGGCGAAACCGTGCTCAACCGCATCATGAAGGGAGAAGACACCCTCGACGGCGTTGCAGTTTTCGGCGACGCCGGCGGTTTTAAGCACAATTATCAGAGCGTACGCATCGTCGATCTGAACGAAAAACGCTACAGCTTCGACGGCCTGAACTTGACGGCGCCGGTTCGCGAGGGCATTTTGAAACACACCCGTCTGAATCGCGAGCGAATCAAAATGCAGGGCTTTCGTTACCAGGGCTTGAACTACGAGCTGGACGACGCCGTCACCGTAGAGGCGCAGCTGGTCGCCGTTTGCGACGAGATTGCGCAGCGCACGCACGACCTCGAGGACGGCCTGCGCGCCGGCTATGTAACCCTTGAGCAGGTGCGCGACCTCCCGATCATCCGTCGCGTCGAACGCTTAAATCAGATGGACCTTTCCGGCGACCGTTTCGTGTATCGAAACCGGCTGATTCGAAAGCTGGTCGATCTGCTCGTTTCCGACGTTATGCGCAGCACGGCCGAAAATCTGAACCTCTTCTACCGAATGACCGGCCGAACGTCCTTCTTCGATCGCCGCATTGCCTGGTTCAGCAAGACGGTCGACCCGCTGCAGGAAAACCTCGATCAGTTCATCCGCAGCGAAATCATCGACGTAGCCTCCTCCGAACGCGGCGACGCCGAAGCGGCCGAAATCGTGCGGAACCTCTTCCGCTGGTATCTGCGGCACCCCAACCTGCTGCCGGCCTATCGCCTGCAGCGCGCGGTCAGCGGCGAGGATCTGGAGGCCGTCTTTGATCCTCAGGCGCCTCAGCGTGCCGCTCTTCACGAAAGGCTGAGAAAAAGCGGCGATTTTGCGCGCATCGTCTGCGATCACATAGCGGGAATGACGGACGATTACGCTGAAAGCACGCACAAGCGGCTGCTCGCCATGAGTGAAGAGGAGAGAGCAACCGGCCGCGGAGACCAGCAGACGACCGGCCTATGACGGACAACTATTTGCGGTTGGAAGCGGTCTGGTTTCGCTACGGCGGCGTGGCCGCTTCGCCGGATGATGTTCTCAAGAATGTTTCTCTGGAACTGGGCGCGCGGGAGTGCACGGCCGTCGTCGGCGCCGGCGGCTCCGGCAAAACCACACTCATTCAGCATTTTACCGGCCTGCTGCGACCGACGCGCGGCCGCGTGACCTTTCACGGCCGCGACATCTGGGCGCGCGGTTTTTCTCAAAGTGACCTGCGCCGGCGGATCGGATTGGTGTTCCAATTTCCCGAGATGCAGCTTTTCGAAGAGACGGTGGAAAAGGACGTGGCTTTCGGCCCGCGTAATTTTGGACTGGCTGAGGAAGAGATTCACCGCCGCGTGGAACAGGCGTTGAAGGACGTCAACTTGGATCCGCAGCGATTTCGGCAGCGGTCCCCGTTTCGTTTGAGCGAGGGAGAAAAGCGGCGCGCAGCCATCGCCGGGGTTTTGGCCATGGAACCCGAAATGTTGGTTTTTGATGAACCCACCGCCGGTCTCGATCCGGACGGCGTGCGCGGCTTTATCGCTTTGGTGCAGCGGCTCCTGCAAAAGGGCAAGGCCGTGGTCGTAGTTACGCACCACATGGATTTTGTGGCGGAAGCGGCGCAGCGGGTCATCGCGTTGTGTGCAGGCGAGGTCATTTTCGACGGTGCACCGGAGAAACTGTTTGCCGATCACCGATTGCTCGATCGCGCCGGTCTCGAACCGCCCTCGCTGGTGCACACGCTCAACCGACTGCCGAGCCTGCCGGAAGACGTGCGCAGCGCCCTCACCATGAAGCAACTGCGCGAACGCCTCGAGCGGATATACGGAAAGCGGGCTTGATACGTCGAATCGCTGCAGGAAGGAGCCAAGGCGGCCTTGAAATGTGAAAGCGGCGGCGTGAACTTTTGAAGCGGCATCATTTTGCCGAAGGTATTTTTCCGACTATGGGTATGGTCGAAGGCCGGAAGGATCGGCCCGCCCGTACGGGTCGACGGCTTTTGAAACAATCAGAGCCGCCTGCCGTGCGCTTAATAACGGACGGTGTCTGACGCCTATTATCCGGCCCAAGGATCATGGCGAGGCAACACCAACTCAGGAAAAGAGCAACGTCCATGAGCGACCTCATGATAGAGACTTTACTGGAAGAAAACCTGATCGACGAACAAGAGCTCGACGCGGGGGGAAACGGCAACGCCGCGCTCTTTGAGCTTTTGTACCCAAAGATCAGTCGAAACCCCGAGATTCAACGCATCTTTGCGCTCATCCGAAAGACGGCGCCGAGCAACGCGTCGGTGCTCATTCACGGCGAAACCGGCACCGGCAAAGAGCTCATCGCCAGAACTATTCGCGTCCTGAGCCTGCGCCGGAACCGTCCCTTCGTCGCCGTGAACTGCGCCGCGCTGCACGAGCATTTGCTGGAGAGTGAGCTGTTCGGCCACGAAAAGGGCGCCTTTACCGGTGCCGTGCAGCGCCACACCGGCAAGTTCGAACAGGCCGACGGCGGCACCCTTTTCCTCGACGAAATCGGCGACATGCATCCTTCCACACAGGCGAAAATCCTGCGCGTGCTGCAGGAGCAGACCTTTACCCGCGTCGGCGGCAGCAAGGACATCAAAGTCGATGTGCGCATCATTGCCGCCACCAACAAAGATCTCTGGGAGGAAATGGAGAAGGGCAACTTTCGCTCCGACCTCTACTATCGCCTGAACGTGGTCTCCATCCAGTTGCCGCCTTTGAGGGAGCGAAAAGAGGACATCCCGTTGCTGGCGGACTATTTTAGAAAAAAGTTCAGCCAAGACATTAAAAAAGAGGTCGGTCCCTTTACCGACGATGCTCTGCAGATTCTTTTCGCCCATCCTTGGCCCGGCAATATTCGAGAGTTGCGCAATATCGTCGAGCGGGCCGTATTGGTGGTGGGCGACAAGCAGCCGATCACGGCCGCAGCCCTGGCTTTGAGCGGCAGGGAGTATTTCGCAGCAGGGGGGAGGGAACGCCGTTCTCAACAGCGTGAAGGCACGAGCTTTCACACGTTGAACCTCAAACAGCTCGAACGCGAAGCCATTCTTGCCGCTCTGCAGCGCACCAAATGGGTTCAAAAAGAGGCGGCGCGGCTTTTAGGCATCACGCCGCGCGCGCTCAACTACAAAATCGCTCTGCACGGCATCCGCCACGACGGATGGAGGAAGTACAGCGAATGATCCGGCGTCTGCACAGCTCGACTGCTTCACGATTTCTCGTTCTTTGGCTGACGTTCGCCGCTGCGGCCGCCGCCAAAACCGTAAAGCTGGCCTGGGATGCCGTCGACGACGACATCCGCACCTATCGCCTCTACTGGGGAACCCAGTCCGGCTATTACTCTTATTTTGTCGATGTGGGCGACACCACGTTCTCGACCCTTGTCCTGCCGCAGGACAGCGTACGCTATTACATTGCCGTCACTGCGGTCGATTATTGGGGGAACGAAAGCGCTTTTTCCAATGAAGTGTCGACGAGCGGCCGGGACGTCGCCGTTGCCGGTTACGAGCTGCCGACTACCTCACCCAATCCCTTCACCCACCAGACCGTCGTTACCTTTGCCGTACCGGAAAACGTGCGCGTCAAACTAACCCTCTACGACGCCCTGGGCCGCCGCGTGCGGATTCTTGAAGAGGGCTTTTTCGAAGCGGGCATTCACCGTTCGTTGTGGGACGGCCGCGACGACAACGGCGTTCTGCTGCCCGCCGGTGTGTATATGTGCGTGCTGGCCGTCGGCCCCAGACGTCTCTGTCGCCCCATCACGCTGATTCGTTGAAATCCGCCGGCACTATCATTGCAAAATACAACGGCCGTCAGCAGGCTCCCTACGGCAGCCCGGTATGTCGGCGTGATTCAGTTTGTTGCTTTCTAAGCGGTTATTGCCTACATTTCAGCCTAAAGGGAACGGAGGGCTATGGGAAAGCAGATTGTCGTGCTGTCGCTTATCGTTGTCGCCCTGTTACAAAACGGGCACGGGGCGAAGGATGCGAGGCCGAGCACCCGGCTTTTAGTTCCGCAGGAAACGACGTCCGCCGAAAACCCTTCGGAAAAGATTGAAGGGCAGCGCTTCGGCTACCAGCTTTTCAGCGCCGGAACGGCCGCAGCTGCAGCCGTCGGCACCGCAACGGCCGACTATCGCCTCGGCCCCGGCGACGTCCTGCTCGTCTACCTGGGCGGCAAAGTTCAGCTTCAACAGCAGGTTGAAGTCGCCGCGGACGGCCGGCTTTTCTTCCCGAACGTGGGGGTATTGCCCGCCGCCGGCTTGACCATTCCTCAATTCAAGGAACAGCTCGACGAAAAACTTCGCCGCGTCTACACCCGCTACACACTTGACGTTATGCTGGCGGCGCCGAAGCGCATCAGCGTCGCCGTGGTCGGCGAAGTGGCGGCGCCCGGAACCTATGTTGCCGGCGCTTTCAGCTCGGTGCTGGACTTGATTTCGCTGGCCAAAGGGCCTTTGCCTACCGCGTCGCTCCGCGACGTCCGGATTTATCGCGGGGATAGTCTGTCGGCATCCGTCGACCTTTATGATTTCATTTTGCGGCCGAAAGGAGCCGACGAACCGCTTCTGCAGACCGGCGACCGGGTCTTTGTGACCGTCGTTTCGGCAACCGTAGAAGTGCGCGGCGAGGTGCAGCGGCCGGCGATTTATGAGCTCAATCCTCATCGCCCGGAACGGTTGCGCGATCTTTTCGAATTGGCGGGCGGTTTTACGGCCTACGCCGACCGTCGTCATATCGAGCTTGTTCGTCTGTTGCCCGGCGGCGAACGGAAGCTCTTTGCGCTTTGTGCCGCCGAAGAGTGCGACGACGATTCCAATAACCCCCTGCTGCAGGACCAGGATGTCGTCGTCGTCTACTCGCTGCTTGAGCGGGTGCCGCAGGATTCGGTCGAAGTGTACGGCGAGGTCAGAAAGCCCGGCGCTTATCCCTTCCGGCGCGAGATGCGTGTGAGCGACCTGCTCCTGGCAGCGGGAGGATTTACGCGTTATGCCTATACCGCCGAGGCCGATGCGGCGCTCTTTCAGCCAGACGGCAGCATGCGCACGGTGAAAATAGATCTGCAACGGGCGCTGTCCGGCGATGACGAGGCTGATCTGCTTCTGGGTCCGCGCGACCGCCTTTTCGTTCGCCGCACACCGGGCGAGCCGCTCGGCCGCATGGTGCAGGTGCTCGGCGAAGTGAGGTTCCCGGGCTTTTATCCCATCGTCGAAGATTCGACGACCTTGAGCGACCTTATTCAGGCCGCCGGCGGCTTTACCGACGAGGCTCTGATCAGCGAGATGAAGCTGGTGCGCGAGCGCCCCGCTGCGGTTGAGGATAAGGAATTCCTTCGGTTGAAGGAAATGTCGCGCGGCGAAATGAGCGATTCCGAATACGAATACTTTGTCATGAAGCAGAACACCGGCGAAATCAACGAGGTGGTGGTCGATTTCTATCGGTTGTTTGTCAAAAAAGATGCGTCCGAAGACGTGCTGTTGAAAAGCGGCGATGTCGTTCATGTTCCCAAGCGGCCTCAGGTGGTGTTCGTATCCGGCCGTGTTTCCAACGCCGGAGGTGTTCTCTACCGGCAGGGTGCCGACGTGCGCTACTACATTCAAAAAGCGGGCGGATTTACCTGGGATGCCGACAGTCGCCGTGCCAAGGTGATCAAAGCCAACGGCGAGATTCGCAGCATGAGCGGCGTGAAAACTTTGGAGGCCGGCGACCGCATCTGGGTGCCGCGCAAAAAGGAGGTCAATTACTGGCAGGTGTTCCGCGACGTGGTCATGGTAATGGGACAGATGGCCACGGTCTATTTGGTGGTTCGAACCGCAACCCGGTAGAGCCTATGGATGAAAATAAAGAGATCAGTTTCTTCCCGTTGATCATGACGGTGCTGCGGGCGCGGCGGCTGGTGCTGCGAAACTTGATTGGTGCCGTCGTGCTGGCCGCCGTCATTTCTCTGGTGTTGCCGTCTCGCTGGCGAGCCGTGGCCACGCTCATGCCGCCCCAGGAAAAAGAAGGCGTGTCGATGAACGGATTAGTGGCGCAACTGAACGTCCCCGGCATCACCATTCCCAAGCCGGCCACGACGGCGCAACTTTTCGTGGAAATTCTGAGGAGCCGATCGGTCAATGAGCGCGTGCTCGGCCGTTCGTTCGTCTTCAAGAATGATTCGCTGCCGCTCTATCGCATTCTGCGTTATCCGTCGGTGAACGTCGGCCTTTACAAAATGGTCAAAAAGACGCAGTTCATGGTGCAGCCCAACGACATCATTTCCGTGGCCGTCGAGCTGCGCGATCCTCGGTTGGCGGCCGACGTCGCCAACGCTTATGTGGAAGAACTCGACCGGGTGATTCGTGAAAAGAACGTGTCGCGCGCCAAGAACTCTCGGGTTTATATCGAGAGTCAACTGGCTGAAACGCAGGAGAAGATGCGCGAATCGGCGGAACGGTTGATTGCCTTTCAACAGCGTAACAAAGCGGTGTCGCTCGAGGCGCAGGTGCAGGCCTTTGTCGAGCAGGCGGCTGAACTCTCCGGGCGAATCATGGCCAAGGAGATCGAAATCGGCGTGATGCTCCAGTCCATGACGCCCGAGAACCCTTTGGTGGTGCGGGCACAGAACGAATTGGCGGAAATGCGGCGGCAGGCTAAGGAGCTTGAATACGGAAAGGCTGCCGCCGGTCAAGGGGCCTCGTTTCTTCCCTTCCAAAACATACCGCCGGTGGCGCTGCGGTTGGCCGATCTGCTGCGCGAAGCCAAGGTTCAGGAGACGGTTTGGCAGTTGCTCAATCAGCAGTACTATCAGGCGAAAATCGAGGAGGCGCGCAACACGCCGACGGTGCAGATTTTGGATGCGGCCGTGCCGCCCCTGTACCGCAGTTTTCCGAATCGGAAGCTTCTTGTGATCGTTGCCGGCGTTCTCGCCGCTCTGTTGACCCTTCTATTCGTAGCCGCTGAAGAGTACTATCGAAACCTGCAGGAGCGGCCGGACGGACGGCGCAAGCTGGAGATGCTTCGCGCCGAGCTCGCCAAAGGGTGGAATCCCTTCAAAACAGAATAGAAAAAAGGAGAGCCGCATGGATTCTTTTATTGCAGAAACGGCGCAGGTCGGAGAAGGCACCGTCATCGGGCGCTTTACGGTCATCGAAGACGATGTGGTCATCGGGCGAGAGTGCACGATCGGACATCATGTCGTCATTCACGCGGGTACAAAGATCGGCGATCGCGTGCGCATCGACTCGAGCAGCGTCATCGGAAAACAGCCCATGCGTTCCAAGAGGAGCATCTTTAAGGATAAAAAGGCGCTGCCGCCTGCGGTCATCGGCAGCGACTGCTTGATCGGCGCGCTGACGGTCGTTTATGCCGGCTGCGAAATCGCCGACCATGTGCTGATCGCCGACGGTGCCGCGGTGCGCGAAAACGTCAAGATCGGCGAATACACCATCGTCGGCCGCAACGCTACGGTGGAAAATTTCGTCACCATCGGCAAAAAGTGCAAGCTGGAGACGAACAGCTACATTACCGCCTACAGCGAGGTGGGCGACTATTGCTTCATCGCCCCGGGCGTGCACACCACCAACGACAATTTTCTCGGCCGCACGCAGGAGCGGTTCAAGCATTTCAAGGGCGTAACGATCAAGCGCGGCGGCCGTATCGGCGGCGGCGCCGTGGTGCTTCCCGGAAAGGTGATCGGTGAGGATGCCGTAGTGGCCGCCGGAGCAGTGGTCACTAAGGACGTTCCTGAGCGCAAGGTGGTCGTCGGCAGCCCTGCTCAGGTAATGCGCGACGTACCGCCGGAGCAGCTCTTGGAAAACCAAGGGTGGGAATGAAGGCGGGACGATTTATCATCTCGAGGTGTCTATCAACTTCCGGTTCCTACAATTTTTCCTTTTGCTGCTCATCGCGTCGGCCTCGGCGCAGACGGTCTATGTACCGGCTTCTCATTGGGTTTATGAGTTCCTCGACCGCTTAGAAGCCAAGCGCTTGCTGCCGGCGGTGCTCGGCGGCACCCGCCCGATGACGCGCGCCGAAATCGCCGGCCATTTGGCGACGCTGGTCGACAACATCTCCTCGCTCGACCGCGTCGAGCGCGAGCAGCTCGAATTTCTTCGTTTCGAATTTCAAGAGGAATTGGCGGAAAAGGGCGCCGGCGATTTTCAAAGCCGTATTCGCAAATTGACCAAAAGCCGCGTCGTCGATCCTTGGCTGCCGGATTTTGTTTATCCGCGCGGCAGACATTTTTTAGAGGTCGAACACGGCCCGCTGAAGGCGCGCTGGGACCCGGTTTTCCTCCGCAGCCGCTTGCGGGCTAAGGACGACACGCTGTCCGCGACCGAGCGCGTCAACATCGACGCCAACGGCTTTCTGCTGTGGGGCACCATCGGCAAGCGCGTCGGTTTTTACACCGACGTGCGCGACACCCGCGAGTGGGGCACGCGAACCTATCCGTCCGGAAACACCACGGCGCCGGGGCTGGGCTTCGTGCAGGGCAACGGCCGGCAGATTTATCACGACGAGACCGTCGCCTATTTGATGCTGCAGAAGGGCTGGGCGTCGTTGATGTTCGGCAAGGATGTCAATCTCTGGGGTCAGGCGCGCGCCGGGCAGCTGATGCTCTCCGATCACGCCGCAAGCTATGATCAGCTCAAGGTTCAGGTCACGCTGTCGCGCGTCAAGTTCACCTCCATGATCGCCTGGCTGCGCGCCTTTACGCCCGATTATTACATCGGCGGCGCCGGCAGCCGAATGATGGCCGCGCATCGCCTCGAGTTCGCCCCCTCTTCTTGGATCGATATCGGCTTGCAGGAGACGCTCATCTACGCCGGCAGGCAGTTCGAGCCGGCCTACGCCAACCCGTTCATGTTTCTTCGCTCGGCCGAACATTATCTCGGCGATCAGGACAACGCCGCCATGGGCGCGGATGTAGAGCTGAAGCTTCTACCGAAGAGCAAACTCTACGGCGAGCTGTTCGTCGACGACCTGAGCACCGGCAAATTAGGCACAGACTTTTACGGCAACAAGTGCGGTTACACGCTCGGCTTTCTGCACGTCGATGCGTTCTTGCCGCGGCTCGACCTGCGCTGCGAATACACGCGCCTGCGGCCCTTCGTTTACAGCCACAAGGAAGCAGCGACCAAATACCAACATTTTTCCACGACGCTCGGCCATTGGATCGGCCCCAATTCCGATTACCTGCTCGGCGAGTTGTCCTATCGACTTTCACGGCGAACTGTGTTCCGCCTGAAGGTCGATCGTCTGCGCCACGGCGCCAACAGCGCCGAGCGCAACGTCGGCGGCGACCCGAACGTGCCGCATGAAGCCTGGGCCGATTCGGAAGACGCGCCCTTTCTCGGCGGGATTTTGGAAAAAACCTCACGACTGCGGCTGAGCGCGAGCTACGAGGTGCTTCGAAACCTTTTTTTAGAAATCGAAGGCGCTGTGTCCGAGTTCGATTCGCAACGGCCGCATTTCGCCGACGTCAATCCGGCGGGGCGACGTGCGATCGCCTTCGGATTGAGTTGGAACAAGTGATTGGTAACGACGGCAAAAGCCATGGCGCTCACGGAACCTCCGCAATTTCAGTCCCTCACGCGCACCGGTCTGCTGGCGCGCAACGTCGGCTATAACCTCGTCGGAATGACGCTGCCGCTGATCGCGGCCGTCGTTACGCTGCCGCTGCTGGTCAAGGGACTGGGGAACGAGCGCTTCGGCGTGCTGGCGCTGTCGTGGGTGGTGCTGGGCTACTTTGGCGTGTTCGACTTTGGCCTTGGCCGCGTGATCACCAAAATGATCGGCGAGCGCCTGGGGTTGGGCCGCAGCGAAGAGATTCCGGCGATCGCCTGGACCGGGCTGCTGTTTTTGGCCGGCCTCGGCGTCGTCATGACCGCCGCACTCTATCTGTTGTCGCCGCTGCTGGTATTGCGGCTGCTGAAAATCTCCGTTGATCTTCAGCCGCAGGCGCTGCAGGCGTTTCGGGTGCTGGCGACGTCGGTCATTTTCATCATGCTCACCGTCGGTTTGCGGGCGGTGCAGGAGGCCTATCAGAAATTTGCGGTGCTCAATCTCATCCGCTCCGCCAACGGTGTGCTCATCTATCTCGTACCGCTGGCGCTGCTGCCGTTCACCCAAACCATCAGTCACTATGTGCTCGCCCTCACCGGCGTGCGCGCGTTGGTTATGGTCGTCAACGCCGTCGCCTGTGCCGTTCAGTTCCCGAAGCTCCGCCGACCCCAGTTCGATCTGCACCTCGCCGGCCCTATGTTCCGGCTCGGCGGCTGGATGTCCATCAGCAACCTGATCGGTCCGGTGATGGTCTATTTCGACCGCTTTCTCATGGGCGCTTGGCTGTCGGTGACCGCGATTACCTTCTACGTCACGCCCTACGAGGTCATCATCAAGCTGCTGGTGATCGTTTCGGCGGTGGTGCAGGTGCTGTTTCCTGCGTTTTCGATGAGCATCGGCGCCGACCGCGAAAAGACCGCGATGCTCTACGGCCGCGCCCTGCGAATTCTGCTGCTGTCCTTTTTTCCGATCACGCTCGGCATCGTGCTCTTTGCGCGCTGGGGGTTGTCGCTGTGGCTCTCGCCCGAATTCGCCGAAAAGAGCGCGGCCGTCGCCCAATGGCTGGCCGTCGGCATCTTTCTCAATGCCCCGGGACAAATCGCCTACATCCTGCTGCAGGCCGGCGGTCGCCCGGACCTGACCGCCAAGGTGCATTTGGCGGAAACGCCGATCTATCTGGCAATGTTTTATCTCGGCGTCAAGTTCTTCGGTATCACCGGCGCCGCGGTCGCCTGGGCGCTGAGGTTGCTGATCGAACTGTTCGTGCTCCTCTATTTGGTGGAAAAAAAGCTGTCTTTGCACGCCCGCAGCGGAGAGTTCGCCCGAACGGCTTTAGCGGCCTGCCTGGTGTCGCTCCTGTTGACGTTGCGGCCTTTTCCCCCTTTGATGGGCGTCGTGATTTTTCTTTTAGGATGCTTCGTCACCGTGATCATGTCCAAGTCTCTTCTTGGCATCGAGTGGAGCCGCATAGCAATCGCTGTTCGAGGAACAAGATGAGCCTTTTGTCGATCATTCGCCGGTTGCGCCATTTTTATTATGATCATCGAGCGAATCGATTTACGCGCGAACATCCCCGCTATGCCAAGTATCAAATCGGCGAATACACCTACGGTTTTCCTCAAGTCTTTGATTGGAACGAAGGCACGACGCTCAGGATCGGGAAGTATTGCTCGATGGCCAAAGGCGTGCGCATCTTTTTGGGCGGCGGTCATCGCATCGACTGGGTAACGACGTTTCCTTTTATGGCGTTTTTCGAAGAAGCGAAAGGCTACGGCGGCCACCCGATCTCAAAGGGCGATGTCGTCATCGGCAACGACGTTTGGATCGGCGCCGATGCGATGATTCTATCAGGGGTAACCGTGGGCGACGGCGCAGTGATCGGTGCGGGAAGCGTGGTGACCAAATCGGTGCCGCCATACGCCGCGGTTGCCGGCAACCCGGCGCGGGTAATCAAAATGCGCTTTTCGCCGGAACAGATCGAGCGACTGCTGCAGATTCGTTGGTGGGATTGGCCGAGAGAACACGTCGTCGCCGCCCTGCCGCTGCTGCTTTCTTCGCAAATCGACGAGTTTATCCACTGGGCGCAACAGCACGGTGCGGCGTGATGGACGTCAAATTCAACATCGACCTCGAACGTTATCTTGAAGAAACAAAGCCGCTGATCGTCGAGCTCGGCTGCGGTTCGAAAAAGCCCTCCGGCCGTCTCGGCATCGACGTCGTCGATCTGCCCGGCGTGGATGTCGTCGCCGACCTCGAGGCCGGTTTGCCGTTTCTGCCGGACAGCTGCGCCGACGCCGTTTACGCAAGCCACGTGCTCGAGCACCTCGATCGTTTCGTCGACGTCATGCGCGAAATTCACCGCTGCCTCAAACCGGAGGGACGCCTCGTGCTGCGCGTGCCCCATTTTTCGAACCCGTTTTTTTATTCGGACTTTACTCACAAGCGGTTCTTCGGCCTCTACTCCTTCGACTATCTCAGCCGCTCGCCGCGCTTCAGGCGCCGCGTTCCGCGCCACTATGTCGACTTTTCTTTCAAGACGCTCGAGCTTTCGTTGGTCTTTTACAGCGACCGTCTGCTGCCCAAGGTGTTCGGGCGGGCGCTGCAGGTGCTGGTCAACAGCAGCAGGAGGGCTCAGGAGGCGTACGAGGAGCTGTGGAGCCGATTGCTGCCGTGTTCGGAGATTTACGCCGTTTTGACCCCGGAAAAGTGAGCCGTACCTTGCGCAACGATCGTGTCGACAGTGTCCTTTTTCTGCCGCAGACCACCCGTCAAGGCGCTTCCAGTCGGGCGCGCGTCTACGAGTTTCTGCCGTTTTTACAAGCAGAGGGTTTCCGCGTGGTCGTGCGCGCAGGCACGACCGAGGCCCAGGATCGGGCGTTTCTGCGGGGACCAAGCCTTCGGCAAAAGATTTTATGGTTTTGGGGCAAAATCGTCGGCAGGCTGAGCCTGCTGCCTTGGTTGAAACGCTTCGACTGCGTCTACCTTCATCGCGAAACGCTGCCCTACTTTTTCCCCTTTGTCGAACTGCTGCAGCGGCGTTTTTGCCGTCGCCTCATTTTTGATTTCGATGACGCCGTTTTTCATTACCCCAAGGCCGCATCGCGGCTGAAACGCGCCCTGATGGATCCCCGCAGTGCCGATCGTATCATCGCCGCGGCCGATCGCGTCATCGTCAGCACGCGTTACTTGGCCGAATACGCCCGCCGAATCAATCCGCATGTGGTCGTCATCCCCACCTGCATTCGTTTTGCGGATTTTGAAAAGCTGCGCCGCGCACCTGGCGGTCGCCCCGTCATTGGCTGGATCGGCAGCGCCTCCACTCAGCATTATCTCAAAGGCATCGCCGAGCCGCTCGAGCGATTGGCGAAGCAGCACGATTTCGTCTTTCGCGTCATCGGTGCGCAAAGGGTCGATTTGCCGAACGTGCCCGTGGACTTGAAGCCGTGGTCGCTGGAGCGGGAGGCCGAGGAGATCGCCTCTTTTACCATCGGCGTCATGCCTCTGCCCGACGATCCGTGGACGCGCGGCAAGGGCGGCTACAAGCTGCTGCAGTACATGGCCGCCGGCGTACCCGCAATCGGCTCGCGCGTCGGCGCCAACTGCGACATCATCGAGGACGGCGTCAACGGCTTTTTGGCGTCCGACCCGGAAGAGTGGTTTGCAAAGCTGGAGCGGTTGCTCACCGACGCCGAGCTGCGCGAGCGCTTCGCCCGACGCGGCCGGCAGGTGGTTCGGGAAAGGTATTCGATCGAAGCCAACGCCCCCCTTTGGCTGAAGGCGGTGACGCAATGGTAAAGGGCGACGACAAACGCGTCAGGGTTCTGCACCTCCTCAACCTCAGCGACATCGGCGGCGCTGAACGCATGGTGCTGTCGCTGCTCGGCCGACTGAATCGCGAACGGTTCAGCGCGGCGGTCGCCTGCCTCAAAGGAGGAGGCCCGCTGGAAGCCCACGTTCGAGCGCTCGATCTTCCCTTTCATGTTTTGCCGAACCATCCTTTACGCGCCGTTCTTGATTTAGTCAGCCTGCTCAAAAAAGAGCGCGTTCACCTTTTGCAGACTCATGGGGCGCGTGCCGAGCTGATCGGCGCCGCGGCGGGGCAGGCGGCCGGTGTGCGCGTCATTTCCACCCTGCATGATCTCTACGGATTCGACAGCCTAGCCAAGGTGTGGTCCAACCGTTTAGCGAATCCGTTCATCGAACGCTATGTTTCTGTAACAGAGCGCGGCCGGCGTTTGGCCGTCGAACGGTTCGCCGTCGATCCCCGCCGCATAGAGGTGATCGAGAACGGTGTGGAGCCGCCGGCGCCGGTTGCAGAGGAACTGTTGATCGAACTGCGCCGTTCGCTGGGCGTCGGCGAGGGACTGCTGGTGATCGTCGTCGCCAATCTAAGACCGGTCAAAGGGCACCTTCACGTACTGCGCGCCGTGCAACATATGAGCGATGACGAGCGACGGCGTTTCACCTTTTGCTTTATCGGCGCCGATCAGATGAACGGCGCACTGCAGCGTGCAGCCGTCGACCTGGGCGTGGCGGAACAGGTCGTCTTTTCCGGCTACCGGTCGAACGTTGCTGAATATTTGCAAGCTGCGGACATTTTTCTGCTGCCTTCGGAGAACGAGGGCATGCCGATGGCGGTTCTTGAGGCCATGGCGGCCGGCTGTCCGGTGATCGCCGCCAATGTCGGCGGCGTCGCCGAGGCGATCGATCACGGCCGCAACGGCCTGCTCATCGAGCCTCGCTCGCCGCAGGCGATCGCCGAAGCGCTGCTGAAACTTGCCGCCGACCCGGAGCTGCGCCTCAGGCTGCGCGCAAACGCCGCCGCGACAGCAAAGGAGCGCTTTTCGCTCGACCGCATGACGCGGGCTTTTGAAGACCTCTACCTTCGGCTGGGAACTTGCGACTCGAAGGAATGCGTGCGGACATGAGCGGCTATTACGACCATATTCGCAGCGACGCGCCGGCGCTGCTGCCTCGCGGCTTTTCACCGCGACGAATTCTCGACGTCGGCTGCGGGGAAGGCAATACCGCCGCTTTTTTGAAAGATAAATTTGCGGCGCAGGTTGTCGGAATCGAGACGCACGCCGCTTCGGCTGCGATCGCACGGAGCAAGCTGGATCGCGTCATCGAAACATCCGTCGAATCGCCGACGCTCGATCTGCCGCAAGATCACTTTGACTTGATCCTGTGCCTCGACGTGTTGGAACATCTGCTCGATCCGTGGGCGACGCTCGCTCGGTTGAAGGATTCGCTTCGCGACGACGGCCTTCTTTTGATCAGCCTGCCGAACGTGCAGAACTGGCACGTGCTGCTGGGCCTTTTGTTTGGCCGCTGGGACTATACCGACGCCGGGCTTATGGATCGAACCCATTTGCGCTTTTTCACCGAGCGCAGCGCCCGTCGAATGATTTGCGGCGCCGGTTTCCGCGTCGTCGACTTTCGCCGCTCCATGGGCCCGGAAGTCAGGCTGCTCAATGCCTTGACCCTGGGCCTGTTTCGCTCGTTCTTGACTTTTCATCTCTACTTTCTCGTGCGCAAGGAGAACTCGTGAACGTGCGCCGAAATCAATCCTGGGCTTCCTTTCTGCCTTTGGCGCTTTGCCTGATCGCGCTGCTCATCGATCTGCAACTGGCGGCGGCAGCGGCGTTGATGGCGGCGTTCGTGCTGTGTTCGGCGCTTTTCCTTCGCCAGGATGACGAGCTGTTGAAGATAATCCTCCTCGCCGCTTTCGTGCGCGCGGCGCTGACGATCGTCAATCATTACGCCGTCATCTTTCCGCCGCAGCCGGACTCGGTCATGTACAACCAATACGCCATGCAGATCGTCGATAACCTCGAACGCAATCTGTCGCCGTTCTATGAGTCACCCCATTCGATGAGCATCAAGAGCTTTTCCTACTTTTTGGCGCTCTTTTACCGTTGGCTGGGCGAGGCGCCGCTGGTCATCAGCATGGTCAACACCGTCCTCGGCCTGCTGACCGCACTGCTCGCCTACCGCATCGCCCTGCTGGTGTTCGAGAACAAGCCGACGGCGCGCTTTGCACTGATTTCGACGCTCGTTTTCCCCTCCATGATCGTCTTTACCACCTATGTGCTGCGCGACGCCCTCATCTTTTTCCTTACCTTGCTCATGCTCTACAGCGGGGTGCGCGCGGTTTACGGCCGGCAGCGATTTCGGAATTCGGTGATGGCTGCGGTTTCATTTCTTCTGCTCGCCGTCTTTCGTGTGCAGAACCTCTTTCTCTTCGGCGGATTTTTGGCGGTGTATGCGCTCATCTATTTGCTTTTGCAGAAGCGCGGTCGCGCACTCAAATGGACGCTCTTTGCCGCGGCCTTGGCGGCGCTGCTGATTCTGTTGGCCTCTCACCGCGAGATGGTCAATTCGATTATTAACTATCCCCTGCGCGCCCAGCCGCTGCGCGCCGAGGGCCGCTCGGTCTATTTGGCCGACATGCAGTACCGCTCGCTGTTCGACATGATCCGCTACCTGCCGATACGATTCGTTTTCTTTACCTTTGGGCCGTTCTTGTGGAACGTTTACAGCGCCCCCATGCTGATGAGTGCGCTCGAGAGCCTTTTCGTCATGTTGACCGCAGCGTTGACGGTTCTCTATTTCGTCAAAAAGCGCCTGCCCGTGAACCTTTCGACGCAGTGGTTTCTGCTTGCGTTCTGCCTCACCTGCTTGGCGGCCAATGCGCTGGTCGATTCCAATTTCGGCACCTCGGTGCGCCACCGGCTGCCCTACATCATCTTCTTTTTCACCTTTGCCGGCGCCTACCTGTGCGACGTCAAGATAAGGCTGCTGTAAATGGAAGCGCTGCCGACATTTTCGGTCATCATCGTCAGTTGGAACACCTGCGCACTGACGCTGCAGGCGATCCGTTCGGTCTACGCTCAGGGCGACTCTGGCGTTGAGGTCATTGTCGTCGATAACGCCTCGAGCGACGATTCCGTCGAGCGCATTCGAAAAGAATTTCCCGACGTTCGTCTGATCGTCAACGCCGAAAACCTGGGCTATGCGCGCGCCAACAATATGGGCCTGGCGGCGGCGCGCGGCGATTATTTCCTTCTGTTGAACAGCGACGCCGAGCTGCTCAGCCGCGATACCTTCGAAAAGCTGCGCCGAGTGTTCGAGGCGCAGCCGGAGGTTGCCGCCGTCGGCGCCAAGCTGGTGCTGCCGAACGGTAAAGTGCAGGCGCTCGGTCGCCCGTTTTTGACGCTCAAAAGGCTGATCAAGGAACAGCTCCTGTTCGCACACGCCTTTGCCGATCACGACGCATCGCCCTTGCGCTCACCGGTCGAGGCGGAGTATATCGACGGCGCCTTTTTGGCCGTCAGACGAAAGACGGTCGAGCAAATCGGTATGCTCGACGAGTCCTTCTTCATGTACGGCGAGGACATGGATTGGTGCCGCCGCATGAAGGCGGCAGGGTGGAGGCTGATCGTTTTGCCCGAACTGGTGGTGCTGCACCATCATGCCGCCGGCAGCAAGCAGATTCTTCGAAAGGTGTTGCTGCATAATGCCCTCAACAACTGCCGTTACCTTGCCCGATACGAAAGCGCGGCGACGGCCAAGGCTGCCTTTGACGTTTATCTGCTCGGCATGGCGTTGCGCGTTCCGCTGTCGCTGTTTCGGCGCAACCGCCTGGCCCGCTCTTATCTGGGGGGCTTTATTGATGCGCTGAAGATGCGCGGCCGGCTCGAGAAGCTGTTACAGGGGGAAGAATGAAGCGCGTCGCGTTCAACGCTCTGTTGCTCGATCCTCGGGCAGGGGGCGTCGCCGTGTATATGAAGCATTTGATCGGCGGCATGCTCGAAACAGAGCATGGGCAATGGCAGCCGCGCATCTTTCTGCGGCCCGAAGCGATGCGCGCCTTCGGTTATTCGCCGTCACCCGAGTTCGTCGCCGTGCCCGTCGCACACCGGCCTGCAGGACGGATTGCTGAGGAGTTCTTTGCCTGGCGGCGGCTGTTGCGCCGGCATGGCATCGATCTGCTGCACTCGCCGATCTCTTATTTCACCCCCGGCGTGCCCGTGCCCACGATCATTACGGTGCACGATCTGCGGATTTTGCATTTTCCGGAGAGCTATACCCCGTTGCGGCGCGCCTTTTTGCAAAAGATCATCCCCTGGTCGGTGCATCACGCCGATCACATCATCGCCGTTTCGCATTATACCAAAAGCGATCTCGTCGAGCGGCTGAAGGTGCCGCCCGACAAGGTGACGGTCATCCATTCGGGAGTCGAGGTCGAGCGCTTTGCCGCCCCCTTCAGCGACGAAGAAAAGGAACGAGTGCGCCGCAAGTATCACCTGCCGAGAGAATATGTTCTGGCAGTCGGCCATTTGGAGCCGCGAAAGAATTACGAACGACTGATCGAGGCCTTTGCACTGCTGCGTCGACGAGGCGTTTGCCATGCGCTGGTCATCGTCGGTAGAGAGAATTGGCGCTTTAAAAGCATTTACGAGCGCGTCCGCCGACTTGGATTGGGCGACGCCGTTCGCTTCACCCATTTTGTCGATGCCGAGGATCTGCCGCTGATTTACCAAATGACCTCGCTCTTTGTCGCGCCGTCGCTGTTCGAGGGCTTCGGCTTTACGCCGCTGGAGGCCATGGCCGCGGGCGTGCCGGTTGCGGCTTCCAATGCGACCTCGCATCCTGAAGTGTGCGGAGACGCGGCGGAGTATTTCGACCCCTACGATAAGGAAGGAACAGCCTCTGTGCTGGAGCGGATGTTGCGCGGAGACCAACGGGAGCGGTTGGTTGAAATGGGCCGACGCCGTGTGCTGCAGTTTCGTTGGGAGGTTTGTTGCCGAAAAACCTTTGAACTTTACAAGCGATGGCTGAACTAAATGACTATGAAAAGAATCAAGATCGTACGAATTCAGTCTCGAATCTGCATCGGCGGGCCGGCGCTGCACAGCGAACTGCTGTCGAAGTACCTGCCGGAGAGAGGGTATCAAAACATCTTGGTCAGCGGCCGAGTGGAGCCCGGCGAGTTCTGCAAAGTGGAAGAACTGGCAAAGGCCGGCTATGATGTCCGCATCATCGACGATATGCGCCGTTCCACCGTCTTGTGGTCCGACTTGGAGGCCCTCTTCCGGCTTTACCGGCTGATAAAGCGGGAACGCCCTCAAATCGTCTGCACGCACACCGCCAAGGCAGGAGCCATCGGACGCCTGGCGGCCATTCTGGCCGGCGTGCCGGTTATCTTTCACACCTTCCATGGCCATGTCTTTGAGCACTATTTCTCGCGGGCGGTGACGGCCTTTTTCCTGTTGATCGAGCGTATTCTGGCACGCTTCACCGATTGCATTATTGCCATCAGTCCATCTCAATACCGTGATCTGACGGAAAAATACCATATCGCTCCGGCTTCACGTTTCGCAATCGTCCGTTTGGGTTTGGAATTGGATCCCTTGTTGTATCTACGCCCTACGGATGAATTAAAGAAAAGTCTTGGGCTGCCCGCCGATTCCATCCTCATCGGCGTCATTGGGCGGCTGGTGCCGATTAAAAATCATCTTTCGACTCTGCGAATAATGAAAACCTTGCGGCAACTCGACGATCGTTGTCGCTTGTTGATCGTCGGAGACGGCCCCGAACGGCCGAACATTGAAGCGTTCGTTGAAGCCGAAGGCCTGAAAGACAGGGTGTTGTTTACCGGCTGGGTCATGGATATGGCTTCGATCTACGCCGGTATTGACGTGCTGCTGTTGACGTCGCTCAATGAAGGTACGCCTCTGACCATCATTGAGGCCATGGCGGCGGGCGTGCCGGTGGTTTCCTCATCGGTGGGCGGCGTGCCGGATTTGATCGTCGAAGGAAAAACCGGCATGCTCTTTAAACCGAACGATGATCGCGATGCGGCGGTCAAGATCGCCGCCTTGCTTTCCGATGACCGGCTTCGGCGAGATATGATCTGCGAGGCGCGGCGGTTCGTCGGGCAAGTCTATAACTATCGACGTATGATCGCCGAAATTGATGCTCTCTATCGTCTCCATTTGCAAAAATCCCAATAAATGGATATATTGCCTATGCCTGAGAGGGGTCGGCGGAACCCTCGGAATGGATGGGCTCTCTCGTATGTTTTGCTGAGCGTTTTTAGCCTCAGCGTCCGTCACTGTTCTGCGTTGATACTTGATTTCATCATTGAACCATTTGCGGAAGCTTTTTCGCCTGTTTTCGGCCTTTTTCCGACTGGTACAATAATTGAACAGCTGAGCTGAAACGAAGGTACGGATACGTGTATTCAGGCGATTTCGGTAAACGATGCAAGGACTCTTGATGACGATTTTGCTCATTACGGCGGCGACGTTCGCGGCGGCATGGTTGCTTACCCCGATCTTTCGCCGCTTTGCCCTCGGGCGACATATTGTGGCGCGTCAAAACCATCGAACCGTTCACAAAGGCGAGGTGCCGAAACTGGGCGGCGCCTCGGTGATTGCGGCCTTTTTGATCGGAACCGCCGCTGCGATTGCGGCCGTCCCTGGGCTCTTTCGACCCCATGCGGCCGAGTTAATCAGCCTTACTGCGGGCGCCGTCATCCTTTTTCTGCTCGGTGCCTTCGACGACAAAGCGGACCTCAACTGCAACCTAAAGCTCCTCGTCGAAATTTTCGTCGCCGCCGGCGCGGTAACCTTCGGCTGGCGCATGGAAGCCGCGGCGTTCACGCCGGCAGCTCCGCTGTCGTTGGGCCTTCTCTCATATCCCTTGTCGATTCTTTGGATCGTGGGCGTGACCAACAGCTTCAACATGATCGACGGCCTCGACGGTCTGGCCGGAGGCATTGCTATTGTCGTGCTCCTCTGTTCCGCCGCCATTGCCGCGCTGTTCGGAAATTGGTGGCTGGTGCCGCCGGCGATGCTGCTGATCGGCGCCGTGCTCGGCTTCCTGCGGTACAACATCCATCCAGCCTCCATCTTTTTGGGCGATTCCGGCAGTTTGTCTCTCGGCTTTATGCTTGCCCTCCTAACCTTGCGCGTCGGATCCTTCGACGGGGGCGCCGTCCCGCCGCTCGTCCCGCTGCTTCTACTCGCGCTGCCGCTGACCGATACCGCCCTTGCCATCATCAGACGCAGCCGCCGCGGCATCCATCCTTTTCACGCAGACCGCGAGCACATCCATCACCGCCTGGTCGCTCTGGGACTGACGCAACCGGGAGCTGCCGGCACCATGGTCGGCCTTTCCGCAATCCTCGGTCTAATAGCCTATTTGGCTGCGTATACTGTTAATCTGAGCCTTCACGCGATGAAATGATGCGGAACTCGCGGGCATTTGATCGAGTAAATGCGCCGACGTTCTGTTCGCCCTGTTCCGAAAGTGCATCGTATGTTGAGATTGCAAACGACCCTGCTTCTGCTCTTCGGCGCCCTCGGGACGCTTTCCGCTTCCTATTTTCATGTCCTCGAACGGACGCCCGAGTCCGTGACCGTGGAGTGGACGGCACCGGATGCGGAGTGGCAGCACGTGGAAACCGCCGGCGGACGCTTTGCGGTTCCTCGCATGGGCGGCCTGCCGTTGCGGCGCGAGTACGGCCGGCCGCAGCTTCCCTTCGATGCCTACACCCCGCCGTTCGAGAGCAAACAGGTGCAGGTCGTCATTTTAGATTCCCTCTATGAAACGCGCCCTTGCCCGCCGCTCATCTTCTTCCCCGAAGACAGCCCCCCATATCCCAACGAAGTTGCAGAGGCCGGATGGTTTCCGCGCTCGTTCTTTGAAATCGAGCGGGCGGATCAGCGCGGTAAGAGTTTTTATCGGCTCCAGATCAATCCCTTGAAATACGATGCTTCTTCAGGCAGCGTTCAGCTTCTTCGCTACGCCAAAGCGCTCTTTCGACTGCAGCCCGACGCCCGTTTTCTGCAGCGAACCGCCGCCGCGCCGCTGTCGAAAGCTTCTGGCGTTAAGCTCTTTACTATGGGTGAGGGTGTTATCCAAGTCAGCGGCGCCGATTTGATGCAGACAGGCGTGGATCTTGCCTCATGGGACCCGCGAAACCTGCGGCTGGAAAACCGCGGGCGATCGCTGCCCTTTATGATGCTCGGCGGGGAGGACGGCCGTTTCGATCCCGAAGACCGCCTCTTTTTCCATGTCCAAAGGCTATCGGGCGACGGAGAGTTCCATCACGCCTCCACCGATACCAATGTCTATTGGCTCCAGGCCGACGGCGGCGGTCATCGCTTCTCGCCATCGGCCTCTATCGCCGGCGAGGCTTCGATCGTCGATTTCAAGGAGACGCTTCATTTCGAAAAAGACCTCGAATATTACAACGGCGACAGCAGCAACGATATTCAAGAGAGCCTCACGGTTCCCGACGAAGGATGGGTATGGGACAGCATGATCGATCCGGGAGATGTTTTTCGCGCCTCTTTCGATCTTCCGGCCATTTCATCGGGCGCCGATTCCGCCCGACTCCGTTTTCGCGTGCGCGGCCAAACCCTCGATGCTTTCCCCAACTCGCACCACATACGCGTGCGGTTGAATCGCCAAGTTGTTTACGACGGCTTTTTCGATGACCGACAGGAGTTGATCGGCCGCGCGGTATTCAGCAACTCGTTGCTCAAAGAGAGCGACAACTTGTTGGAAGTCGAGTCCTTGCGCGACAACCCTTCCGCAGCCTCGCGCTTTTATTTCGATTGGTTCGAAATCGACTACCGGCGGCGCATGCTCGCTAATAACGGCTTCCTGCGCGTACAGGGCGTTGCGCCGCAGTACCTCTATTGGGCTCAGGGTTTCTCGTCCCCTGCCGTTCACATATGGGACGTGAAAAATCGGCTCGAAATTACCCCGCTGGCCGTGGGACGCGAATGGCCCGCGGAATTGCGCGTCGAATCCGCCGGTCTGGAAGACGGAAACTTTGCCCGTTTCTTCTTGAACGGTCAGCAAGTATTCAGCGGCAACCGCGGCATCAACGTGGTCGCGCTCGACGGCCGAAGCGGCATAATTGCCGCCGCGAGATCGTTCGATACTTACGGCCAAGCCTCCGCCTCCGATAGTTTGGCTGCCTTTCTGCGTTCTTTACCGGACAGCAGTGTGGTTTTGGCGGCCGTAATGGACGATGGAAGCGTCAATTTAAGGCCTGCTGCGGTTACCGAGCTGCAGGTTCTCGGAAGCCGACAGATCGGGCAGCTCGGCTACCGCGACTCCTGGGTCTTCATCGGACGCCGCGGTTCTTCGACAGCGTTTACAGAACAACTGAGCGCCAGAGGAAGCGGCCCTGCCCGCGCAGCAGCGACCGTCGTTTTTTCCGCCGGCACTTCCTATCAGGTGCGTTTCAGCGCCTCCGCCTACTCCGATACGCTCGTTATTTTCGAAGAATCTGCCGCGACCCCTCCCTTGCGAATCAAGTGGGTGCCGGAGAGCCGGCTGGAACGCTTTACGGGAGCCGACTATCTGATCGTCACTCATCGCCGCTTTGCCGAACAGGCCGATCGTTTGGCCCGTCACCGCGAAAGCCGCGATCGTTTCAGCGTTTTTATTGCCGACATTGAAGAAATTTATGACGCCTTCAACCACGGCATCCCCGACGCCGAAGCGCTTCGAAGCTTTCTACGCTTTGCCTACGAGAAGGGCAATCCGCGCCCGTCGTTCATACTGCTTTTCGGCGACGCCAGTTGGGACCCCAAGAAAAATCTGCCCAACGCCATTTTCGAAAACTATGTCCCCACCATGGGAAATCCGGTCAGCGACGTCCTTCTGGCGTGCTTCGACGGCCCTGACGATATGCTGCCCGAGATCAGCATCGGTCGAATTCCCGTCGCTAACGAGGCGCAGGCCGCCGCGTTCGTTGACAAAATCATCGAATACGACGGGGCGCCTTCGGCAGAATGGCAGAAAAACTTTTTATTCATCAGCGGCGGCTTGGATGCTTCCGAACAACGGCAGTTCAAGGCGCAATCCGATGCCCTGGCCCGTGATTTCGTCGCAGCGGCGCCGACTTTCGGCCGGCCCTTGTTCATTTCCAAGACCGACAGCGGCGATGCGGTCGATTTCCGATCCCGAATTATCGATGCCTTTGCAAAAGGCGCTCTGTGGGTCAATTTCATCGGTCATGCCGCCAGCCGCACGTGGGAGCTGATGTTCAACACGCCGGACATCGACGATCTGAACAACAAAGGCCGCTATCCTTTCATCAGCAGTATGACCTGCCACACCGGCCGCTTCGCCGAACCGACTCAGGAGAGCTTTTCGGAACATTTTCTACTGGCCCGAGACAAAGGTGCAATCGGCTTTTGGGGCACCAGCGGCTGGGGGTATTCTTTTGAGGATTATCTCTACCTGCGCGAAATTCTGCCGACCGTTACGGTGGACTCGCTGCGCTTTTTGGGCGATATAGTCAGGGTCGCCAAAGAAAGACTCTGGCGACGTTACGGCTCCGGCGCCCACATCCGCAATTTGTCGCTGCAGTACAACCTGCTCAGCGACCCGGCGCTGCGGCTGACGTTGCCTCTTCAACCGGACTTAGCCGTGCGTCCCGACGGCCTTCTGCTGACGCCCTCGATGCCGAGCGAATCGGACTCGACGGCGATGCTGCGGGTGACCATTGAAAACTGGGGACTCGGCTGCAGCGACAGCTCGACTGTCGCCGTTCTCTTCCGTCATCAGGGCTCCGGCAAAGCGCTGGAGATGAAACGCCGGATCGGTCCTGTGGGCTTGGAGACGTTTGTCGATTTCGAGCTGCCGCTGCGCGGCCTCGCCGGCCTCGTCGAAGCCGATGTGACCGTCGATGCCGACGACCGAATCCGTGAAGCCGACGAAAACAACAACAGCTGCTCTTTGAGAATAACGGTGCTCAGCAGCGACCTGCAGCTTATCGCCCCGCCGCCGAACGCCGTGGTCCCGCTCGCCGAGTCGGCCCTCAAGGTGCAGGCGCCGCAAACGCAATATGATGACTCGATCCTCTATTACTTTGAACTCGATACCTGCCGAACCTTCGACAGCCCCGCCTTTCGTTCTTCGCCGCCGATTCGCGCTCACCCCTTGCTCGTTCGATGGGCGCCGACCGATCTGCAGCCGAACCGCCGCTATTTTTGGCGCGTGCGCTCTTCGGACATGCCGGTCGGTAACGATACGCTGAACGCCTTCTTTACAAGCTCCGGTTCCGAATTCGGCTGGCGCCAAATCGACGATGTGCCGCCGCCGAGGCTCGCCGAAAACATCCGCTCGAACAACGGCTTCGAACTGGCCCGGCGCTCCATGCCGATCCTCGTCCAATCCTTCCGTACCCAGAATATCGGGTACGCCTTGATCGAAGTCGATCGTCGTCTGGCGTTGACCACCGGCCGCGGCCATAACCTTGCCGTGCTCGATCCGGTAACCGGCCGAATCAAGGCGACCGGAAGCTTCGATACGTATGGAAATCCGCAGGCCCCTCAACAACTGGCGACGTTTCTCAAAAATGTTCGCGAGGGGGACATCGTATTGGCTGCCGTTTCTGACGAAGGCGGCTTGAACCTGAACGAAGAAATCTATTCCGGCTACGAGTCCGTGGGAAGCGCGCTTTGCCGCCGACTTGAATTTCGATACGCCTGGGCGTTAATGGGGCGAAAGGGCGGCGCCGTCGGCAGCGCCGTTGAGGGACTGCAGCCGCCCGGCGGTTCGGCGGTGATCATCAAAGACAGCCTTCAGGTGCTCTGCAGCAGCGGGCGTTTGGTTTCCAAGGTCGGGCCGGCGTCGGCGTGGCACAACGCCGAAATAGAGGTCGAAATCCCTGATTCCACCTCGTTGAACCTGCGCGTGAGCGGCTGCACGCTCGACGGCGAGGAACGTCTGCTGTTTTCGCCTGCTGAAACGAGAATCGATCTGAGCTCGGTCGATGCACGGCAGTACCCCTATCTGCTGCTCGGGGCGGACTTGGCCACAAGCGGCGGCCGAACTTCGCCTAAACTGCGGCGCTGGGAGGTAAGCTATACGCCGGTCCCCGATTTGGCGTTGTCGCCGCATCTCTTCACCCAGACCGCCGATACCGTAATGGTGGGCGGCGTGGTCACCTTTTTCTTCGATCTCTACAACGTCGGATTGAAAAATGCGGACAGCGTCGTGGTTCGCATCGAGAGCAAAAATGGAGACAGGGCGAACGTGCACAGCGATTTGTCCGTCGCGCAGCTCGAAATCGACAAGTATCGCCCGCTGCAGTTCCGATGGACCGCCGACCGGCCCGGAGAACATCGCTTTATCTTTACGGCGGATCCCGATTTAAAACTGGTTGAATTGAACGAATCCAACAACACCGTCCTCACGCGCGTACAGGTTCAACCGGACGCTCTGCCGCCCCAGATTCGGCTCACCTTCGACGGCCGCGACATCTTTGACGGCGATTGGGTCGCCGTACAGCCGCTGATCGAAGCCGCCGTGAGCGACAACAATCCCGAACCTTTCGACACCACCCGCATTTCGCTGTTTCTCGACGGCCGGCGCGTACCCTTTAAAAGCTCGGAGCTCTCCCTCCAAAGCGGAAGCGGCACCGGCTTGCTTCGCTATACGCCGGAATTGAGCGCAGGCGAGCACCAGCTCGAGATTGTCGTCAGCGACGCTGCACGCAATCAGAGCACCGCCAAGGCCCGATTCCGCGTCGAAGACGGGCTGATGTTCAGAAATCTGCTGAACTATCCGAATCCCTTCAGCGACGCCACCGAGTTCTGCTTCGAAATCTCGCAGGCAGCCGACGTTACGATCAAAGTCTATACAGTGGCCGGCCGACTGATCCGAACCCTAAGCGGCGGCCGAATGATGGTCGGCTACAACCGCATTTTCTGGGACGGCCGCGACGAGGACGGCGATCCTCTGGCCGACGGCGTGTACCTCTACAAGGTCTCGGCCGCTTACGACGGCCGACGCGCGGAAGCCGTCAACAAAGCCGTCGTTGTGCGCTGACGCCGATTCGGGGATAAAATGTGGATAACTTGTGAAATTCCTTTCCAAGAGTCCTTCTACGCATTTTCAGGCCCTTTCACGGCTTTGTTCAGCCCAAGGTTGTAAGAAAGCCGAATCACGATTTGAAATTCTTCGATTCCGAATTAAGACGGCTAAGGTTTAACCTACGGATAAAACAACCATTTGTAATGGGTAAAACATCGACGTTCCCGGTCGGTTTTTTCGAAGAGTGGGGGGCGAACGCATAAGCTCATGTTTTAGCAGCTGCGCTTGTAAAATTTCATCCGTTCACAACTTTTTTATTGAAATTGAGCAATGTGGATAACTTGTCGATGAAAGACATTATTTTCTGCGCGAAGCTGAACTTTCGGCTGCAGAAGGCTCGATAAAACCTGCTCCGCATGAAATAAGGGTTGGAATTTTCCGCAAAAGTTTTTATTGTTGCCGTCGAAAAAATCGAAGCTTTTAACTCATGTCATCCAACGACTTTACTTTTCTGCTCATTTTTGCGGCGCTGATCGCTGGCGTGCTCTTTCTCGCCGACATGGTTCGCCGTCTGTTAAAGTGGTCGCCCGAAGCGACGCGCAAGATGGTTCACATGATCGTCGGCATCATGGTGGCCACCACGCCGTTCGTTCTCGAATCCATGTGGCCGATGGTCGCGCTCGGTCTGCTGTTCACTGTGGTCGATTACTATGCCGTGCGGCATGGGCTTTTCAAGGGGATGCACGGCACGGCACGGCGCACTTACGGCACCGTTTTCTACCCGCTTTCGTTCGTCATTCTCACCGTCACGCTTTGGCAGCATCACAAACTCATACTGGTTACCGCCATGATGATCATGGCGATCTCGGACGCCGTCGCCGCAATCGTGGGAGAACACGTCTCTCGACCGATCGAGCTCCATTTCGGTCCCGAAAAGAAGAGCCTGCAAGGTTCGGCGGCCATGTTTGCGACCACGTTTCTTATCGTGTCGGCTGCTTTAGCGGCGGCGCAAAAGCTCGAGCTTGTTGTCCTGTCGCCCGGCCGCATGGTTTTGATCTCCGCCGTCGTCGCTCTGATTGCCATGACCTGCGAAATGATTTCCGCCCAGGGGTCCGACAACCTCTCCGTGCCGCTCGGTTCCGCTTTTACCCTGTACTATCTGCTGAACGAATCGCCGGCCGAGGCCGCTGTTTTTCTGGGCGGTATGGGACTGGCCTTCGTGATGGCCGTGATTTCATATCGCCTCCATTTTTTGAACAAGGGAGGTTCGGTGGCGCTCTTCCTGCTTGGAACGCTGGTCTTCGGCGCCGGCCGATGGAAGTTCGCCGTGCCGATCCTCACCTTTTTCATTCTTTCCAGCGTGCTGTCGAAAATGGGCAAGCATCGCAAGGTTAAACTGGAGACGGTTTTCGAAAAAGGGAGCACGCGCGACGCGGGACAAGTGCTGGCTAACGGCGGCGTTGCCGGTTTGATGCTCGTCTTTTGGTATTTCAGCAAAGACGATATTTACTACGTGCTCTACATTGCCTCGCTGGCGGCGGTGACCGCCGACACCTGGGGAACCGAAATCGGCGTTATGGCGCGGGGCAACCCTCGGTCGATCCTGACCTTTAAACCGGTGGCCATGGGGACCTCAGGCGGCATTTCAGTCATGGGAACAGCGGGGGCGTTGGCCGGTTCGTTGATCATGGTTTTGGTCGGCATGGCCTGCAGCCCTCATGCTTCGCCGCGGGCCTTCGGCGTGGTTGAGGCAGGAGCCGTGCTCATCGCCGGTTTTGCCGCCGGCCTCGTGGACAGCCTTTTAGGGGCTACTGTTCAAGCTCAGTACCAATGCCCGGCCTGCGGAAAAATAACGGAAAAGCGACTCCATTGTGAAATTCATGAGACAAAGTTTATTCACGGCTATCGCTGGATCAACAATGACGTGGTCAACGGCTTTTGCGCCGTTGCCGGTGTTGCTTTTGCGTGGATGATGAATTTGGTGGGATTTTTCTGAACGGCAATCTCCTGTTTACTCTCTTGTTGAAAATAGCTATATTCAGAAGCGGCAGACGCTGCAGCGTTCAATCATGTAAAAAGGAGGACCAATGACTACTATTGTTGATGTATTTGCACGTGAGATTCTCGATTCTCGAGGCAATCCCACAATCGAGGTCGATGTTCAATTGGAAGACGGCACGTTGGGGCGTGCGGCGGTTCCCTCCGGCGCCTCGACCGGCGAAAACGAGGCCATCGAACTGCGCGACAATGACCCCGCGCGCTACATGGGCAAAGGCGTGACCAAAGCGGTGGAAAACGTCAACGAAATCATTGCTCAGGAAATCATCGGTGAAGACGCAACCGAACAGGTCGAAATCGACTCCCTGCTCCTCGAGTTGGACGGTACCCCCAACAAGTCCAAGCTGGGCGCAAACGCCATTCTCGGCGTCTCGTTGGCCGTAGCAAAAGCGGCCGCCGCATATTTCGGGCTGCCGCTCTATCGTTACATCGGCGGCGTCAATGCCAAGCATCTGCCGGTGCCGATGATGAACGTCATCAACGCCGGCTCCCATTCCGATGCGCCGATCGCTTTTCAGGAGTTCATGATCTGCCCCGTCGGCGCACCGACCTTCAAAGAAGCGGTCCGCATGGGTGCCGAGGTTTTTCACAATTTGAAAAAAGTGTTAAAGGCCCGCGGCCTCAGCACCGCCGTCGGTGACGAAGGCGGTTTCGCACCGATGCTCAAGGGCATCGAGGATGCACTGGAAAGCATCATCGCCGCCATCGAAAAGGCCGGTTACAAGCCGGGACAGGACGTCACCATTCGCCTCGACGCCGCTGCTTCCGAGTTCTTTGACAACGGCGTTTACGACTACAGCCGTTTCGAAGGTAAGAACGGCGCCAAACGGACTCCGCAACAGCAGGCTGAATACCTCGCTTCGCTGGTCGCCAAGTATCCCATCGACTCCATCGAGGACGGCATGGCCGAAAGCGACTGGGAAGGGTGGAAGATTCTGAACAACATGATCGGCGACAAAATACAGCTCGTCGGCGACGACATCTTTGTCACCAACGTCGAGTATCTGGCGCGCGGCATTCGTGAGCGCTGCGCCAACTCGATTTTGATCAAAGTGAACCAGATCGGCACGCTGACCGAAACCCTCAACGCCGTGGAAATGGCGCACCGCGCCGGTTGGACGACGGTCATCTCGCACCGCTCCGGTGAAACCGAGGACTCGACCATCGCCGACATCGCGGTTGCAGTCAATGCCGGGCAGATCAAAACCGGTTCCATGAGCCGATCGGACCGCATCGCCAAATACAATCAGCTTTTGCGAATCGAAGAAGAATTGGGAGAGAACGCCGTTTACGGTTATCCCAAGGTTCGATAAGTGAACGGGCGTCGGGGGCATCCCCCGACGCCTTTTATGGGAAAGAGTGCTGTGGTTCGTCGTGTCTTTTCAATCATTCGTTCAGCAGCGGCCAACCCCCGCGTCCTTCTTTATGCGGGCATTGCTTTCATCATCTACTCGTTCTTTTTCGAACGGGCGGGCTTTATCAACCAGGCACGGCTGAAGCACGAGAATCGACAGCTTCAAATTCAGCTTGCGGCCGCCAGAGAGCGCATGCAGGCTCTGCAGGAAGAGGTTGCCGCCCTAAAGAACGACGTGCAGCGCTTGAAGGCCGAGGCCGTCCGCAACGGCTATGCCGAACCGGATGAAGTGATTGTCCGCATCCGCTGATTTGACCTTTCAACCGAGATTCGGCGGTTTGTCGTGATGAAAAAGATTTGGCTGCAGATTCGTCGTTCGTTGGCCGCGGGAGTGGCCGTTCTGGTTCCGGCGGCAGTGACCGTCTGGATCGTCTATAAGCTCTTTTTCTGGTTGGACGGCCTGCTGAATCGGCCCGTCAGCACCCTGATCTTTTTACTCTTCTCGCCGAAAGACGTCGGCCGTTCCATTCCCGGAATCGGCGTGCCTGCGTTGCTGCTGCTTCTTTTATTAACCGGCCTCACGGTGCGCAACGTCTTCGGGCGCTATCTCATGAGGTGGAGCGACCGTTTCTTCAACGAACTCCCGATCGTGCGCCATATTTATTCCACCCTGCAGCAGATCGGCAACGCCTTTCTCTCCGATCACAGCGAAACGTTTAAACGGGCGGTGCTCTTTGAATATCCGCGCCGCGGTATTTTTTCCATCGGCTTCATCACGCAGGACACCCGCGGACCCGTTCAGCGGGCCGTCGCCGATGCGTTCGGGCAAGATTGCTACAGCATTTTTCTGCCAACCACCCCCAATCCCACCTCCGGCTTTCTGCTGTTCATTCCCAAAAATCAAGTCTACGAACTCAATATCACCACAGAGGAAGCGCTCAAACTCATCATTTCCGGCGGGGCCATCGTGCCGTCGGAGAAGGCGGCTGAAACGGCCGATGATTCTTCGAATAACCCTTGAACCGACGATGAACATGAGGGCGCAGCGGCTGCCGCATAGGGGGACTGATTCCGGCGGGATCAAGGTGATGACGGTCGCGGCGAAATGGCTCCTGTGTCTTCTTTTGCCCGTTGTGTCTGCCGCGTCCGAATCCTCTGCGCCGGTGCGCAGCGTAACGGTCGGTTCACGGCAGGAGTTCAACACCTACTTGTGGAATGCAGAGCTGTCGTTCCTGCAACCCCTGTCCAAACGATGGCAGCTCCTGTTCGGTGAATCCTTTAAAAGTTCGATGCTGCGTCTATCTTCCGAGGGTGACCGCTGGAAGGACGATCAGTCCCTTCAAACGCAGCTTTCCTATGACCTTTTGCCCGCCCTTCGCCTATATACCCGCGGCCGAGCGTTGAGCTTTTATGACCGTCAATCCGGTTTCAACAACGATCTGCAGACCTCTTCGGCAGTGGTCGGCGCTCAATTTTCGCCCGGTCGCCGTCTTACGGCCGATTTGAGCAGCGGCATGAAAAGCGATTTTCGTTTGGGACACCGCGACCGCGGCTTTACATACGACGCAGCCCTGAGCGGCAGAGACTTGGAATGGCAGGGGTACGATCAGCGCTTCGAGTTCGCCCTGGATGAGGATCGCTTTGCGCGACGGCGCAATTCGAACATGACGGCACGGTGGCAAGTGGGCAAAAACTTTTCGGGAAACGCTGCCGATACGCTGAGGCTGTACGTCGGGGGGAGGCGGCGCGACAATTATTTGTCCGCCGGCAATGATCTGGAAAGCCAAAAAGAAGAGATAAAAAGCGGCACGAACGTCCTCCATTACCGTTTAACCGAAGGGATGAACCTGGTCGTAGCCTCGCAGTTCGAGTTCAAGAACGTCGAACTGGCGCATTTGGGAGAAACAGCCGTCCGTCGGCGAAAACGGAACGATCAGAAAATCGGAAACGACCTTTCGCTGTTGTGGCTTTTGCAGAATTGGCAGGGAGAAGTGAGCCTGTCGCATCTTTTCCTCCAGCAGAAGTACGATCTGGCTTCGGATTCGGACCGCCCGTTTTCTTCGCGCATCGCTTTTGTTACGCCGGACAATGTGAGCTCGCGCTTTGTCCTTAACGGTCGACTGCAGGGCCGCATCGGTGCCGATTCGCTGACGCTGGCGGCCTCGGCGAACCGCTTTCGCTACGACACGCCGGACACCGCCAATTTTGACGACCGCGACGAGCTGCGCATCAACACCCGCGCGGCCTGGATGCATCGCTTTTCACCCGAACTGCGCACCGAATGGACGGCCGGGGTGAATCTTTACCACATGGTGTATATTTACGGCGAACGCAGCGCCGACAACAACTGGAACCGCATCATTTTTCTGCGACCCGAACTGATTTGGACGCCGAGCCGCCTGTTCTTCCTGCATCAGTCCTTTGAAGTGTTGGCCAATTATGTGGCCTACGATTTTGAAGAAAGCCCCGCTTCGGCGCGCAGTTTCGCCTTCCGCAAAATGGCGATCAACGACAGCCTGCGCTGGCAGATCATGCCCCGCACCGCCTTGCTGGCGGATTACCGCCTGCAGTTGGAAGAAAACGGCCGCTTCTCGTGGAAAGACTGGAGCGAGCGCATCGTTGGAACGCGAACCCTGCAATGGCTCAACCTCTCTTGGCAGTTTACGGCGCAAGAGCGGCTCAGCAGCAGCGCCGGATTTGCTGTGTTCAACCGACGCGAGTGGCGCCACTCCACCGATGTTTTCGGTCGATCGCGGCGCGACAAGGCGGGAACTTTTCTCAGCCGCGGCCCGGTGCTGCGTTTGCGCTATGCCGCCTCGTCGCTTATCTTACTGCAGGTCGATGCTTCCCGCTACCTCGTCAGCAGCGACGGGCGCGCACCGTATTTCGTCAACAGCATCGAGCTGGCCGTGCGCTGTGTTTTCTAAGAAGGAAAAAGGCTTGGCGGAAATAGCCGCCCGCGAAAAATGGTTGATGAAAATCGACGATCGATTCCTCATGAGGCGATTTTGCAAAAAGAAATGAAAATGACCATGGCGATCCGCTCCGATCCCCACGAAATTCATCGCGTGGAAAAGGAAATGGAGCGTTTTTTGACACGAGCGGGTTTGGAGCGCGACGACATCGAAAACCTGGGCATTGCTGTGACCGAGATGGTCAACAACGCCATACACCACGGCAACAAGAACGATCGCTCAAAAAGGGTGGTGCTCGAGTTTCGTCGGTTGTCGGATCGTGTGGAAGTGGTCATCGAGGATTGCGGCGGCGGATTCGATCCGCAGAGCATCGCCGACCCTCTGCAGCCCGAGAATCTCTTCAAAGAGAGCGGCCGCGGCATTTTCATCGTCCGGGCTTTAATGGATAAACTCGATTTTCGTTTTTCCGACCGGGGAACCCGCGTGACCATGATCAAGTATTTCAAAAAGTGACGGCTCCGAAATCTTTTTTCGTTCAAAGGAAAAGGAGTTGACTATTTCGCTTTCAGCCTGCTTTATTAGAAAGCTCCGGTCGAGCGTCGTTCTGCTTCTGCTTGCTCATCTCGTTTTCCCGGGTGTGATGAGCGCCGCTTCTCCCCAAGGCCGCTTGGTTACCGGCGTCGTGGTGGTGGGAAACGAACGTACGCATGAGCAGGTCATCCGCCGCGAGATGAGCACGACCGTCGGTGACTTTTTCGACTCGGCGCGGGTGGAACAAGACCGCAAGCGCATCCAAAACTTGGGCCTGTTCACACGGGTCGAAATCGTGGCTGCTCCGGCGCCCAACGACCACGTTACCCTTGTCGTCTTGGTCGCCGAGCGGTGGCACTTTTTTCCCTACCCGTTGGTTTATCGAAATGAACGCTCCTGGGACAAGTGGTCTTACGGTGCCGGGCTTATTCACAACAACGTCGGCGGGTGGAACCGCAAGCTGTTGGGCGAAGCGTGGATGGGCTATAACCCGGGCGGCCAGTTTCTCTACGTCGATCCTTGGTTCGGAGGCGATGCTCACTTTTTTGGATCTTTAAAGCTGCAAACCATGACGGTGCGCAGCCGCGCCCTCGACCAACCTCGATTCGAGGAAAAACGCCGCGGAGCTGCGCTGGTGTTCGGAAAGCAATGGGGCTTTTTCACCTCGCTGTCGGCAAGCCTGGCTTATGAATCGCTCGGTTATCCCGAAGCGCAACGGCATCTGCTCCCTTCAAAATCCGCGCATCAGCACTTGCCGTCGTTCGGCGTGAATTTCCGCTATGACCGCCGTGATCTTTATGAATACCCTCGGTCGGGATGGTACCTGAACGTTTACGGCGTAGAGTACTATTTTCCCCGCCAAATGAGTTTCTTTTTGTACGGCGTCGACTGCCGCAGCTATTTCCCGCTCCATTCGGCGATTTCATTGGCGCTGCGTTTCAACATGGATCTGTCGGCCGGAAAGGTGCCGATTTTCGGCAGGCGTTACCTCGGCTATTTGGAACGGGTGCGAGGTCGGTTCTTTGAACGGCGAGAAGGAGAAAATCTGGCGCTTGCAAGTGCGGAGCTCCGTTTTCCTTTATTGCCGATTCGCTATATCGATCTTTCCGGCGGTCTCCTGGATCTGGGCAAATACCAGCGCGACCTGCCGTTCGGCGTCAGCGGTGCCGTATTCATCGATGCGGGAGATGTCTGGTGGAATGCAGGGGGTGATCGGGGGAAATCGTTGGCCGGTTACGGCGCCGGTCTGCATGTTCATCTTCCCTATATCGAGCTGCTTCGCATCGAATACGCCTTTAGCCTGGAAGGGAGACCCCAATGGATCATCGATCTGCTGACGTCGTTTTGAAGCGTGTCGGTTTTCTTCACTTTTATGTGGAGCCGCAGCAGGTCTTCGGCGATCGTCTAATGCTGACGGGCGAAGAGGCGCATCATGCCCTTCATGTCATGCGTAAGCGTGTCGGCGAACCGCTGACGGCCGTTGACGGCTGCGGCGGCATCTACGACGGCATTGTGGAAAAGGCCGATAAAGGAAAGGTGTGGGTTAGGGTGCTTCGAAGTGAAAGGAACATCGGCGAGCCGAGGCTGCGCCTGACGTTGGCGCAGGCGGTTCCCAAAGGACAGGCGTTTGACTGGGTGGTTGAAAAGGGCACCGAGCTGGGGGTTGCCGTTTTTCAACCGATGATCACCGAGCGTTCGCTGGTCGAGCCGGAGGGACGTTTGGAAAGGTGGCGGCATAAGGCACTGGCGGCCATGAAACAGTGCGGCCGCAGCGTGCTGCCTGAAATCGGACCGCCGCTTCCCTTTATGAAACTGTTGAACGATTTGCCCGAGGCGTCTTTTATTGCTCACGAGGCGGAAACCAACCTTTTGAGCGTCGGCCGCGGATTGATTAACGTCGACTCGGTGGTCGTTTTTATCGGACCGGAGGGCGGTTTCAGCGACGGAGAGCTGCGCGCAGCCGTCGAGCGCGGCGTTCAGCCCGTTTCTCTCGGCGTTCGCCGGCTGCGCAGTGAAACGGCGGCGCTGACGGCGATCATCAAAATATTGTCGGCTGCCGGCGAACTGTAAGAAAGAGATAGAGCGGAGGCGCGAATGGATTGTATTTTTTGCCGAATTCTTGACGGTCGTTCTCAGGCTTCCATTATTTATCAGGATGATGAAATGGCGGCGCTGCGCGACATCGCTCCGCAGGCGCCGCTTCATGTGCTCATCATTCCGCGCAGGCACATTCCCACCGTCGGCGACCTGACGCCGGAGGATGCCGAGTTGGTCGGCCGGATGGTTCTTCGGGCGGCACGGATTGCACAGGAAGAAGGGGTGGCCGATTCCGGTTACCGTTTGGTGCTCAATTGCAATCACGACGGCGGGCAATCGGTTTACCATCTTCATCTGCATCTGCTGGCCGGTCGACGGTTTCATTGGCCGCCGGGATGACGACAAATTGAGAAAACGCTTGATTATCTGTCGGCGAATCGCTATATTTTCTTGCATTAAAAAATGAAAAGAAAGGAGGTTGAAGACTGCATGCCGGCTGTTCGAGTTCGCGAAGGCGAACCTTTTGAAAAAGCGCTGCGCCGTTTTACCAAAGCGTGCGAAAAATCCGGTTTGATGTCGGACATCAAGAAGCACCAGCAATACGAAAAACCGAGCGAGGCGCGGCGTCGGAAAATGAATGCCGCGCGGCGCAAACTGCGCAAGCTGCAGATGATGTCGCGTTAGGCCGTTTTTCTTCCGGGAGCCCGCAATGACTCTGTTCGAGCAGTTGACCGAAGACATGAAGGCCGCCATGAAGGCCGGTGATAAAGATCGGCTGTCGACCATTCGTCTGCTCCGCGGAGCGCTCAAGAACGAATCGATCGACAAGGGGCGTGAACTGAGCGAGGATGAGGCCGTTGCCGTGCTTGCAGGAGCCGCGAAAAAACGGCAGGAATCGATCGAGGCCTACCGCCGGGCCGGCCGCGAGGATTTGGCTGCTAAAGAAGAGCTCGAGCTGCAGATCATTCGAAGCTATTTGCCGCAGCAATTGACTCGCGAAGAGATCGCGTCGATCATCGACGAGGCGATTGCACAAACCGGCGCACAGACCATCCACGACCTCGGCAAAGTGATGCCGCTGGTCATGCAGAAGGTAAAAGGCCGCGCCGACGGCAAAGCGGTCAACGCCATGGTTCGCGAAAGGCTGAGCGTCTGATCAACCTTTTTTCATACGCTTGAGTGGGCAAAACGGTCAAGGTAACCTGTTGCCCACTTTTTCATTTTGCCAGAAAAGGGGAGGGTAAGGATGCTGTTCGATCTGTGCGTCGTTTTGGTTCTTTTGATTTTTGCGATTCGCAGCTACCGTGCAGGTTTGCGAGGCGAATTGGTCGGCGTTACCGGCTGGGTGCTCACCATACTGTTGGCCTTTGCTTTCAACGATAATGCCGCCGTATTTATGGAAAAACTGATCGCTTCGCCGGACTTTCGCACCATCAGCAATTACTTTACTTTTCTTTTGCTGCTGTTCATCATGCGCTTGTTGCTGCTTCTTGTCCTTCGTATAGCTCCCGGAGAAAAGGAAAAGGGAGGGTTTGTGTTCAGCTTCCTGGCCATGCTCGCCGGTCTATTTCGAGGCGCTTTTTTTCTCAGCGTTCTGTTCCTATTGATCCTTAACACCCCGATGCAGGAAAGGGTGGATCGTTTTACCGCCGGTTCCTTTACTTACAAGTATGCCCAAAATTTTTCACGACAAGTGGTGCACGCCGTCACCCGCTACATTCCCAACGTTGAAAGGGCGATGCAGCGTATGACCTCATATTGACGCCTATTGGCGCAGCTACCGCTCCTATGGATACCGACCGCCGTTCTTCTCCTCTTGAATCCTTATACCGAACCCTGGAATTCGATCAACTGCTCGAGCGCTTTCGCGGACTGACCGTTTCGCCGCCGGCGCGGGAACGGGTCGACGAGGTTCGTCCGTTGCCGACGGCCGAGGCCGCAGAGGCGGCCGCGCGCTATGCCGAAATGTACGATCTTCTTCAGTATCAAACGCCGCCGCCTCTGGAAGAGATCGGCGACCTGCGGCCGCTCATCAAACGGGCGCGGATCATCGGCAGCAGAATCACGGTGGAGGAGGCGGCCGAGCTTCTCAAGTTTTTGGGACTCATCCGCAGACTGCACCGCTATTTTTCAGAAGCAGAAAACCTGACGGCCCTCGAAACCGTTGCCGTCAACCTGACCCCCGTTCGTCCGCTCGAAGAACGACTGCATCAGTGTATCGACCCCGATACCTTGGAAGTCAAAGACAGCGCCTCCTCGGAGCTGGCGGCGTTGCGAAAAAGCATCGAGCGTGCCGCCGCTTCGGCGAGGCGCAAAATGGAAGAACGGCTGCGCTTACTGGCCTCCGAGGGAGTTCTGCAGGAGAACGTTATTGCCGTGCGCAACGGCCGCTTGGTGCTCATGGTCAAGGATGAGTTCCGCAGGCGCGTTAAGGGGCTGGTGCATGATCGTTCCGCCAGCGGCTCCTCCTGCTTCATTGAGCCGCTGGAGGTGGTTGAGGACAACAACCGCATCCGCGAGTTGATGGATGAGGAGCAGCGCGAAATCGAAAGAATTCTGCAGGAGCTTTCGGAGGAAGTTCGCGGACGGTTGGAGATTCTTGAGCGGAATCTTGAGACCTTTACCGAGCTCGACTTTATTCATGCCGGAGCGAGGCTGGCGCAGCTGCTGCATGCCTCCCGCCCGGAACTCGATGAAGCGCCGCTGATGTCGCTTCGGGGCGCCCGCCATCCGCTGCTGCTTCTGCGACTTGGGTATGATAAAGTCGTTCCTCTGAGCGTCGACCTCGGCCCTGAACGCCATACCCTGATCATCAGCGGGCCGAACGCCGGCGGCAAAACCGTGGCTTTAAAAACCATCGGTCTGTTGACGCTCATGGCGCGTTGCGGCCTGCTCATCCCCGCCGATCCGGCCTCGCGAATCGGCGCCATCGACACCGTTATCGCCGTGATCGGCGACCGGCAATCCATCGAAAACGATCTCTCCACTTTCTCTTCGCACCTCCTGCAGCTCAAAGAGGCATCGACCGCTGACCAACATACGCTGCTTTTAGTGGACGAGCTCGGCGACGGCACCGACCCCGAAGAAGGCGCCGCCCTGTCGATTGCTTTCCTGGAACACGTTGCGGCTCGAGGCTGCCTGACCGTGGTCACCACACATCACGGCGCATTAAAGGCTTTCGCCTACCGCGCCCCCGGCGTCGAAAACGGTTCCATGGAGTTCGACATCGCTACGCTGCAGCCCACGTTTCATTTTCGCAGCGGAATTCCCGGCTCGAGCTATGCCTTCGAAATTGCCCGTCGTTTGGGACTTCCGAGCGGTATCATCGAGCGCGCGCGGGAGCTGGCGGGCGAACAGAAGAATCAACTCGAGGGACTGATTCTCGAACTCGACGAAAAGGTTCAGCAGTACAAACACCTGGTGCGCGAGGCCGATCTGCGCGAGACCGAATACCGCGGCCTATTGAAACTCTATCAGGAAAAAAACAAAAAGCTGGAGGCCGAAATCCGCGCGATTCGCCGTCAGGCTGCTGAAGAAGCGGAGCGCCTTCTGCTGCAATCCAATCGCGCTGTTGAACAAGCGGTGCGCGAAATTCGTGAAGCTCAGGCGGAAAAGGAGGTCGTGAAGGCCGTCAGGAGCCGCCTGCAGGAACGACTGACGGTTGTCCGCCGTGTGAAGGATGAGAATCGCCCGGCCGAGGAAACGACGGCGGCCGAACCGCTTGCCGTCGGCGACGATGTGATTTGGAAAAAGAGCGGCGCCGCGGGCAAGATCATCGAGGCGCCCGATAAAAAGAACCGCGTCATGGTTCAGTTCGACGGCGGCGTGAAGGCGCTGCTTCCCGCCGGCGAATTGACGCGCGGCCGAAAAAAAACGACCGCGGACCGCCCCGTCCGGATTATCGTCGATGAGAAACCTTTTCGTCCCGAAATCGATCTGCGCGGCATGATGAGCGAAGAGGCGATCGATACACTGGCCAAGTTCCTCGACGAGGCGCTTCTTCACAATTTCGGCCAGATCAGCATCATACACGGCAAGGGAACCGGACGCCTTCGTAAAGCCGTGGCCCAATTTCTCAGCTCGCACCCTCAGGTGGAAGACTTTAGGCTCGGCCATTGGAACGAGGGGGAGGCCGGCGTGACCGTCGCCTATTTCAAAGGATATGAACGTCCAAAGGAAGGAACAGATGAAGCATTATAAAGAGGTTGCCGTTTCAGCCGCCCGCGCAGCGGGTCAAATTTTGATGGACAATTTGGGAACGCTGTCGCCCGATGAAATCAACAGCAAAATGCGATTCGACTTTGTCACGCGAGTGGATAAAGAATCGGAAGCCCGCATTGTAGAGATCTTACGAAAGGCTTTTCCTGATCATGGCTTTCTTGCCGAGGAGGCGCACCGAGATCATGTCGGCGGTTTTCGGTGGATCATCGACCCGCTCGACGGTACGACGAACTATATCCACAGCGTGCCGATTTTTTCCGTGTCCATTGCAATGGAAATCGACGGCGAGCCGGTACTGGGAGTGGTTTACGATCCGGTTCGACAAGAGCTTTTTACAGCAGAGAAGAGCGGCGGCGCCTTTTTGAACGAACGTCCTATCCGAGTCTCTCCAGTCGCGCTTCCCGAGGCGGCGCTTCTGGCGACCGGCTTTCCCTTCCGCGTGAAGCACCTGTTGGAGTCTTATCAGCGCTCGTTCCACCGACTTTTCATGCAGGTCAGCGGCATTCGCCGCGCCGGTTCCGCCGCTCTCGATTTGTGCTACGTGGCCTGCGGCCGGTTCGATGGATTTTGGGAGCTGGACCTCAAACCGTGGGACCTGGCGGCCGCCAAAGTCATTCTTGAGGAGGCGGGGGGTATCATGACCGACTTTGCCGGCGGAAACGATGTGCTGAACACCGGCAATACCGTGGCCTCGAACGGCCTGCTGCACCCCATGCTGATGGAGACTGTTCGTGAGGTTTTTTCCGGCATTGTTGACCGCTGAAAAAGGTCGGCCTTTTCGAATCGCTTTCTTCTTGCTCGTCCTCGGCGGCCTGATCGCATACGGCGCCTGCACCAACCCGCTCATTACGCTGAGCATGTGCCTCGATGACCCGCAGAGATGGGACGGCACGATGATCGTTGTGGGCAACGAATCGGTGGTTCGTGCGGTGGAAGAAAACAGCTTTACCATTTCTTATTTAGGAAAGCTTGTTCGCGTGAAGGGTCGTCTTCCGGCCGAGGCCGTTGGGCAATTTATCATCTTCCGCGCCCGTTTCACGGCACCCGACCGTTTGGAAGCAGTGGAAATACATGTTGCGAACGGTCGTCGCGCCAAAATCGTGCTCTCACTTCTGCCGACGATTGGAATCGGCATATGGTTCATGCGCCGCTTCCGCTTCAATCTTCGCTCCATGATGTTTGAGGCGCGCTGATGCCCGATCTCGTTACGCACACCGCTTCCGCCTATTTTTTCATGCGCTCCCGCCGCTTTCGCACGGTGAGACTGTTTTTCTACATCGGCGTTCTGCTGCCGGACCTTTTATCGCGACCGTTTCACATCCTCAATCCCAAATGGCAACCCTTCACTTTAGCCGTTCATACGCCCGTATTTATGTTCGTCTTTTGTCTGCTGTTTGCAGAGTTATTTAGCCCGCCCCTTCGTCGCGAGGTGCGACTCTACACCTTTGCAGGATCTCTGTTGCATTTCGGTCTCGATCTGCTTCAGCGCCATATCGGCAGCGGCTATTTCTGGCTTTATCCCTTTTCTTGGAACTCTTTTGAATGGGGTCTTTTTGGGCCTGAAGCTTCGGTTTCTTTCGTTCCTTTGTGGATAATCATTATCTTGATCTCTGAATGGGTCATCCGCCGGCAGAGCCGTTTTTAATGACTTTGCAAATTCATTTTTTAAAATTATCGCTTGATTATTACCCACTTTATCACTATATTGAAAGTGTTTGGAGGAGTTTTCTCTGAGACTTGTAAAGTGATCCGATTCCCTCGTCAAATCCGCTTGTCCCCGAGATATTCCGCCCAGTTAAAACCGTTTTACAAAAACTAAAAGGAGTAGACCACCTATGCAAATCGAAAAGCATATGGTCGTTTCGATGCATTATTCTCTGAGCGACGGGGACGGCAATTTGTTGGACACGTCTGCAGGAGAGGGGCCGTTGAGTTTCCTCTGCGGGGCCGATCAGATCATTCCCGGTTTGGAGAAGCAGCTTCTCGGCATGCACGTCGGCGACAAAAAGAAGATCGTGGTGCCGCCTGCTGAAGCCTACGGCGATTACGACGAAGAGCTTTTGCAGAAATTGGACCGCAAGGATTTGGGCGACGTCGGCGGGCTCGAAGTCGGCGAAACGCTCGAATTCGAGAACGACGAAGGACACATTGTCGAAGGACGTGTGGCCGACATCAACGACATTGTCGTCGTCATCGACTTTAACCATCCCCTAGCCGGCGAAACCCTGCATTTCGACATCGAAATCACCGGAATCCGTCCCGCTACGGCGGAAGAAATTGCGCACGGACACGTTCACTAATCATCACCAGGCCGCAGGTTTTCCTGCAACCAAGTGGGTTGTTCCGATACTTGCGGCCATCATCTATCATTTTTAAAAGGAGCTTTTTTATGAATCTTTATGTCGGCAATCTGTCTTACGATGTCGTGCAGACAGACTTGGAAAACCTGTTCGGCGCAATCGGCACCGTCAAATCCGCCAAAGTCATTCGCGACCAGAGCAGCGGCGAGTCGAGAGGGTTCGGCTTTGTCGAAATGGAATCAAACGAGGACGGCAAGAAAGCGATCGAAGCGTTGAACGGCAAGGAGATCAAGGGCCGCGCCATCGTGGTCAATGAGGCCAAGCCTAAGCGCGAAGGCGGTTCCAATCGTCCGCAGGGCGGGTACGGAGGCTCGCGGCAGGGCGGTCGTTCCGGCGGCTATCGTCGTTACTAACCAACTTGGATCGCCTGTCGCTTCTTGCGGCAGGCGATTTTTTTTACAAGTGCCGTATAGCTCCAAAAATGGAAAAGATGCAAGTTTCGACCAGCCTTGGAGTTGAAGATGCGGCGCGGAAACTCTCAAACGCTTTTGAAAATTGCGCGGCAATCTGAGCTCGGTAAAAGCTGTGCGCTGAAAGCCGTAAAACGACGCTTGAGCAGGTATTGCCAACGTCGGAAGGGTAGACATAACGCTGAAGGCGACAGCCGTTTTCATCAACTTTGCCCTAAATCATCGATAATCGTCTCTTTCTCCCTCATACAGAACAGCTTTAGCACCCTCCCTGGCGGCAGCTATCGTCTTACGAATGCTGCTCTTTCTGTACAAATCCCTTCATCTATTACAGAAAAAAGAACCTGCCATTGACCCAAAGACCCCTTCTGATTAACATCCGACTGGGTGACCTGCCATCGTTTCTGAAATATTCGTGTGGAAGTTTGGCGAGATGAAGAGCCGACAGACTTTACTGCCGCAATAAGCTTAGGTGGAAACGCAGAAATGAAGGTTACCCGGCTTCATGTTGGGTCTTTCGATGCGATCGAATCCTTCGTTTGTTGCAAAAATGCAATAGCCGGCTGAAAAAAATGTTGCAGCATTACAACGATGAACAAGAGCCGAATCGATACAATTACCGATAGAAATTCTCTAACGGGCTGTAAAATAACGATGTGAAAGAGGCTGAAAAAAGGCTGCCGCGGAAGGCATGATTGATGCGAAATGCCAATCCGAAGGGGTGAGTAAACGATCGGCCGAGGCAAGGGGGTAAGGTCGATGCGACAAGCACGAAGGGGGAGGGGAAAACCCCAAGGTGACTTGGGGTTTTCTTTTCTCGTGGGCATACCCTGAAAGCGCGATTTAAGAAAGATGTTATATGGCGTTACCTCGATCCTCTTATCCTCCATTCGAATAGAGCCCGACGTCCGTTGTGCCGTAAAGACCGCGATGCAAACAAGACGGCATCTGCCCTGCAGAATTTATCTTGATTTCAATTTAAAAAGGGCGTAAATTAAGCCGCAATCAGCCACCTTGGCTCAGTCGGTAGAGCGGCTCACTCGTAATGAGCAGGTCGTCGGTTCGATTCCGACAGGTGGCTCTACTTTAAGGGTGACAGATCGATGAAGATTCGGCGAACGCTTATCCTTCTTGCTTCACTCACGCCGGCAGCCTTAGCCGAACCTTCTGCGGCGACGTCGGGATTTCAGTTTCTCAAGATGCAGGTCAGTGCACGAGCTGCCGCGATGGGCGGCGCTTTTGTCGCAGTGCCCGGCGATGTAAATGCCCTCCATTATAATCCCGCAGGCATTTCCTTCATCAATCAAAGAGCAGTCTCTTTCTCTTATCAGGATGATCTTCTCGATCTCAACTCCGGCTTTGTCGGCTATGTTGAGCCGCACCTGGGACCGGGCAACCTGGGAGCGGCGGTGCTCTATCGCGATTACGGGCAATTCACCAGAACGGACATCAGCGGGCAGGAGCAGGGCTCTTTCGGTGCCGGCAGTCTGGCGCTGTCCGTTTCTTATGCGGTTTCTCCTCTGGAAAACTTATCCTTCGGCGGCACGGCCAAATACATCCGGTCAACGATTGACGATTACAGCGCCGACGGCATGGCAGCGGATGTCGCCGTTATGTATCGAATTCCGGTGCACGATTTGGTCTTTGCAGCCGGCGTTTTTAACGTGGGTGCCCAAATCAATGCGTTCATCAGTGAAAAGTACCCCTTGCCGCTGCTGATGCGAGCCGGTTTCGCCAAACGGTTGGCGCATCTGCCGCTGCTCTTTGCCGCCAATGTCTACAAGTACAACGACAGCCCCTGGTATTTTTCCTTGGGCGGCGAATTTACCCTGACGGAAGGTCTCTTTCTCCGCTTCGGCTACGACGGATACGGTCGCGATTTGGGCGTCGATTCTTCTAAGGACACGTTGGCCGGGGCGGCAGTTGGGATGGGCTTTGTCCGCAGCAGCTTTTCGTTCGATTATGCCTACACCTCGCTGGGTGTATTAGGGTCGTTGAATCGGTTTACAATAAGCGGCCGTTTTTAGAGCAAGTTCAAATTGCGGGTTTTTAGAGATAACGCTTGGGTTTTTGAGGGTTGAAGATGAAAAGGGCAACGCTGTTTCTATTCCTCGTCCTGCCGATTTCGCTATCGGCGCAGTTCAAAAACCAAGCAGGCGGAAATTTCGCCTCGCACCTTCGTGCACAAAGCCTCATCCAAATGCTGGGATTGGACCCGGCACGTTTTTCGATGAGTCAGTCTTTTACGATGAGTTATGCAGCCTTGGGCAGCCGAACATTCTCGCAAGGTCTGTATCTGAACACGATGCGCTATCAGATTGCGGAACCGCTCAGCGTGGCGCTGCAGGTGGGGATGGCCGGTCAACCGCTCGCTCTGCCGGGCAGCTTGCCGATGATGAACAACGGCTTTTTCGTGTCGGGCGCACAACTTCTTTATCGGCCGACGCAAAACTCGATGATCAGGCTTGAGTTCAGCCGTATGCCGACGGCTATGAGCCCGTACCATTCGGCTTTCAGTCCGGCCTTTGAATTCGAACAGTAAGCAGGAGCAGCAGTGAATCGGAAAGAGCGCGGTACCCGTCGTCGTTCGGCAACTCTCGGCAGGGCGTCCTCGCCGCGACGTTGGAACGTTCGCCTTTCGAGTCTATTCATTTACCTTTTGGTCTTTATCAACAGCGTGCTGATCATTTCCTCGGCCAATAAAATATTCCGCCTCTCAGTGGGGGCAAAAATACCGGATCAAGGCGATCAACTCTTGATGGTCGAGGTGCAGAACGGCTGCGGCGTCAGCGGCATCGCCACCCGCATCGGCAGCAAGCTGCCGGTTAAATACTATGAAATCGTTTCCACCGGTAATGCGGATCATTGGAACTATGAGCACACCACGCTCATCGACCTCAAGGGCGACAAAAAAGGGGCCGTTGAACGGTTGCGGAAAGAACTCGGCATTTCCAAAGATTTCGTCTATACCATAAAAGAACCGTCGAAAGCGGACGTGCGTCTGATCATCGGTAAGGACTACGAGTCGCTCAAACTCCTAACCTCAAAGCCCTAGTTCCTACAGAAGAAGGCATGTTCTTCCCATTCCTGTGCGCCTACAATCTGTTTCGAGTCCCGTTGCTCCTGCTCGCACGAGCAGCGGGACTTTTTCATAGCAAAATCCGCCGAACTTTTCGAGGTCGGCGCGGTAGACTGCAGGAGTTGCAGCGAAAGCTGCAGGACATTCCGCCGAACGCTCGGCGCATTTGGATCCACGCGTCCTCCATGGGCGAATTCGAGCAGAGCGTGCCGCTGTTGGAGGCCTTGGCCCGACGGTTCCCTGACGATTGGTTCGTCCTCTCCCTTTTTTCCCCTTCCGCCTATGAACACATGCGCTGGAGTCATCCGCGCACGGTCATCACCTACCTGCCGCTGGACGGCCTGCGGCAGTCGGCCGCCTTTATCGATATGGTGAGGCCGTCGATTCATATCATCATTCGCCATGATATTTGGCCGAACATTCAATGGCTGCTGAAAAAGAAGGGCATACCGTCGTTGTTGGTCAATGCCGGTATTGCCGACCAAAGACTTGAGGCCGTGCGGCGTTGGCGCTTTTTCTTTCGAATGATCTACAACACCTTCAGCGCCGTATGCGTTGTTTCAGAACTGAATCGTGAACGGTTCGGGCTGATCTACGATCGGCCCGGCTGTCTGTTCGTGTGCGGCGACACGCGCTATGATCGCGTTCGGCAGCGGGCCCTGGAGACGCAAAAGATCGAGACGCTCATTCAATCGCGGCAGTTCGACCGAAGCTCATGTTTAGTCGCCGGAAGCACCTGGCCTTCCGATGAGGAAATCATTTTGCCGGCGCTCATCGAGCGGTTGAAGCGGAGGGCGGAATTCAAACTGGTTTTGGCGCCGCATGAAATTCACGCCGAGCACCTTCGCGCCCTGGAGGAGCGGCTGCAGCATGAAGGGATTGAAATCGTTCGGCTGTCATCCTTTGAAAAGAACCCATCCCGGCCTTGCCGCGTTCTGCTTATCGATCGGATCGGTCTGCTGGCGAATCTTTACGCCCTCGGCTCAACCGCCGTCGTCGGCGGCACTTTCGGTCCCGGAGTGCATAGCGTGCTTGAACCGGCGGCGCACGGATGCGCCGTCTGTTATGGACCGCGGCACCGCAATTCGCCGGAAGCGCTGGAAATGACGGCGGCGGGAATCGGGCGAACTTTTGCTTCCGTTGATGAGTTTTCCGCCTTGTTGAGCGAACTCTTCGACCGACCGGAGATGGCCCTGCGCTTCGGAGAACAGGCACGTGCCTATGTCGAAAGCCGCCTCGGCGCAGCGGATCGTTCAGCGGAAATCGTGTCCGGTTTCATCCAACACAATAAACGGCATGAGGGAGAGCAGCATGGATGAATTGAGAGCCGTTTACTGGCACGAGGGTAAAGTACGCATTTTGGATCAGACCAAGCTCCCCGAAGAATTGGTGATCTTGGAAATAGCTGACTATTACGGCGTTCTCGACGCCATCAAGTCGATGGCAGTGCGCGGAGCACCGGCGATCGGAATTGCCGCTGCATTCGGCGTGGTGCTTTCCGTATGGCGGGCCGATGAATCGAACCGCGCCGAGTTCCTCACGCGGGTGAACCGCGCCATGGACGAGCTGAGCGCCGCCCGACCGACGGCGAAAAACCTGACCTGGGCCGTCAATGAGATGCGCAATGTCCTTACGCGCAACCTCAATCGTCCGCTTCGGGAGATCAAGCAGGAGCTGCTCGCCGCCGCTCAAAGAATTCTTGAGGATGACGTTCAACGATGCAAGCAGATCGGAGAAAACGGCGCGCGATTGCTGCCGGTTCGAGCGGGAGTGCTTACTCACTGCAATGCCGGACTGTTGGCTACAGGCGGATACGGCACCGCTTTGGGCATCGTACGAGCCGCCGTCGCGGGCGGAAGAAAGGTACACGTGTATGTCGACGAAACCCGCCCGCTGCTGCAGGGAGCGCGGCTGACCGCCTTCGAGCTCATGGACGAGGGCATCAACGTGACCCTGATCACCGACAATACCGCCGCTTATGTGATGAAGCGGGGATTAGTCGATGTCGTCATCGTCGGCGCCGACCGCATTGCCCGAAACGGCGATATGGCCAACAAAATCGGCACTTATGGCTTGGCCCTCCTCGCCAAAGCTCATCGCATCCCGTTCGTAGTGGCGGCGCCGCTTTCCACATTCGATCCCGAAGCCGCGGACGGCGATTCGATCCCTATCGAAGAGCGCGACCCCGACGAGGTGCGCAAAATAGGCGACCGCTACATCGCTCCGCCGGATGTTCCGGTTTTCAATCCGGCCTTTGACGTAACGCCGCATACCCTCATCTCCGCCATCGTCACGGAAAAGGGAGTCATTAAATTTCCCGATGAATCCAAATTATTGGAATGGTTAAAATAAATCTTGATTAATAGGCAGATAAACGGTATATTTATTATTGTAAATCGTCTCAATTTGAAAGAGGAGAAATTGGAAATGAAAGCATGGTTGCGCTGGGGAGCGCTGTCGGCGTTGAGTCTGGCGGTCGTTATGACCGCATGCCAAACGAAAGAAGTGACCTCGGCAAAGGTCTACATTCAGCAGGACAATTGGGATAAGGCCATTGAACAATTAGAAATGGCCGTTCAACTCTACCCCAATGACGCCGAAGCCTTTTATCTTTTAGGCGAAGGCATGGCGCAGAAACAAAACTGGGTTCGTATGAATGAAATGTTCGACAAATCGTTGGCCATTTCTCCCATGTTCGAAGCCCAGATCAAGAACACGCGCGACAAGAATTGGGTGAACGCCTACAACACCGGCGTCGCCAAGCTCAATAGAAATGACGTTGAGGGCGCCATCGAGAGTTTTATGACCGCGACCGTTATCGAGCCCCAACGGGTTGAAGCTTACAAAACCCTGGGCATCGCTTATGTACGCATTGATAGTCTCGAGAAGGCCAAAGTGTTTTTCCAAAAGGTTCTCGATATTGAACCGAACAACAAGGATGCAATCAACGGCCTCGCGAACATCCATTTTACTTTGAAGGAATACGACAAGGTCATCGAGCTGGAAACCAAAACGCTCGCCATGAATCCCGACGATCGCGATGCCATTGCCAACCTGGCCATGGCTTACGATCTGTCCGGAAAATCGGAAGAAGCCCGCGAGACGTACAAAAAAGCGTTGGAAAAGAACCCCGGCGACAAGGACCTGCTCTTCAACCTGGCGCGCCTCTATTTCCTCGACAGCGACTATGAGCAGGCGATCAAATTGTTCACCGAGGTGCTGGCGGCCAACCCTGAGGACTATGACGCCAATCTGCAGGTGGGCAACGCCTATCTGAGCATTGCCGACGATTTCCGGAAAAAATTGGTGGAAAAAGAGATCAGCGGCAAGGAGATTACCGAAAAAGAGCGTGAGCAACTGCTTCAATACTATCGCGAAGCGATCCCCTTTATGGAAAAAGCGCTGAGCATCGCCGACGCCAATCCGGCGATCAAAGTGGATCCCGTCGTCTACAACAACCTGGGCGTTGCTTACGTCAACATCGGCGACCGCGAAAAGGGCAAGTATTACTTCGACAAAGCCGAGGCCGCGCAATAGTTTTTCACGAAGTTACCTGAAAAGCCCCGACGGTGTCGGGGCTTTTTCATGTTCACCCTTTTAGGGAGCTGAGATTATTTCGTGTCGGAAAATCACCAGGACATTGTTGACCGCATCAAGGCGCACGGCAACGTACCGCATCATATCGGCATCATTATGGACGGAAACGGCCGCTGGGCGAAGAGCCGCGGCCTGACCCGGACGGAGGGCCATAAAGCGGGGGTTGAGACCGTGCGGACGGTTGTGGAGGCGGCCGGAAAAATCGGCGTCAAGGTGTTGACGCTTTACACCTTTTCGCGGGAAAACTGGCGCCGGCCGGCGAGCGAGGTTTCGGCGCTGATGAATCTTTTGCTTCAGACGATCCGCCGTGAGATTAAAGATCTGAAGGAAAAGAACGTGCGCCTGACGACCATCGGCGACATCGAGGCGCTGCCTTTTGCGCCGCGGGAGGCGATCAAAAATTCCGTGCGGCAACTCAGCAACAACACCGGCCTGATTCTCAATCTGGCGCTCAACTACGGCGGCCGTCAGGAAATCATCGAAGCCGTGCGTCAGATCGGCCGCGACATCAAAGCCGGTCTTCTCGATCCCGAAACGGTGGACGAAGCGCTGTTTGCCGCCCGCCTTCAGACCGCCGAATTCGGCGATCCGGATCTCATTATCCGCACCAGCGGCGAAAAGCGCATCAGCAACTTTCTGCTGTGGCAGATCGCCTACTCCGAACTCTACATCACCCCCACACTTTGGCCGGATTTTACGGCGCTCGAGTTCTATCGGGCCGTCGAAGATTTTCAACACCGGGAGCGTCGCTTCGGCGGCGTCATCTCTTAAGCCTTCAGCGCCCTCGACGTCGCTGAAAGGTGAGGACTTACACCGGGCAGTGCGAACAAAAAGGAGCAAGATCGCGCGTGCGTAAACGGCGATGGGCAGTGATTGTTTTCATCATTTTCCTTGCCGTCAGCTTTTTAAGCCTACGGGTTTTCAAGATCATGAGGGCTGAAGAGAGGCTGCGGCAGGTGATGCTTCACGAACTGCGCCCGATCCTCGGTTCGCAATTCTACATTCAACGGGTGCATGTGGGCTTTGCCAACCTTTACCTGATGAATGTACGCCTCCCTTTCAGCGAGCGTTCGACTGAAATCCGTGTGAAAACCCTGCGCGTCGGCTACAGCCTTCTCAATTTGTTTACTCGCGGCTTTGATATTCGCTTTCTGTCCAACGATGCGCTTCTGATCGAACCGCAGATCCTGTTTTCGGCCGTAAGCGCCGATTCGCTGCTGAACCGCCCTGCCCAAAAAATCGAAGCCGCCGATTCCTTTTCCGTGGAGCCGTCACTCCACGGGCAATCCTTTTGGTTCAGCAAATTGCCGCCCACGGACGGCGCTTTCTTTAAGCTTTTCCATTACATTACCATTAAAAACGGCCGCATTGCCTACGCCGTGGACGAGTCGACGAAAATCGATCTTCTCAATGCCCTCGAAGGCGGCATTTTTCGCTTTCGCAGCGATTCGCTCAGCATCAATCTTTCGGGCTCCTTTCTCGGAACGAAGCGGCAGAACATCGTCCTCACCGGCAGCGGCAGCGCCGACGGCCTTTTGTTCGACGAGCTGAATGTCCGCCTCGACTCTTGCTCGCTGGACGGCGATCTTCCTTTTCTTGAAAAGACGGGCATAAGGGTTGAAGAAGGCAGGCTGAGCGGCAAAGGACGTCTGGTTTATGACCCGCTGCAGCGGCGCTATGTGTTGAGCGGAGAAGCAAGGCTGAACGACGCCGTCGGAAGCTTGTTGAACGGTCGGTTGCGGTTCAATCGGCTGGATGCGGATGCAGCTTTCAGCGACGGGCTGCTGTCGGTCCGTTCCGCCGAGATCGAGTCCGGAACGACGCTTCTCTCCGCCGTCGGCAGCATCAACCTGGGCGGAAACAGAGAGCTCGACGTGGCGATCGACGCCGATTTTTCGGCGGCCGACTGGGCCGCGCTTCTCGGTAAGAAGATCGACGGCCGCGGCACGGCGAATGCCCGCCTTCTCGGCACGTTTCGCCAGCCGCGCATCGACGGGAATTTGCGGATGGCACAGCTCAAACTTGAAAACCTTCAGCTCAAGGATCCGGCGGCTGATTTTCTTTTTCAAGATGAACGGCTCCTGCTCGACCCGCTTCGCTTTGAAGTCATGGGTCAAAAAGCGGCGTTTCGCGGGGTGGTAGAGAAAAACGCCATCGCCGGTCTGCTGCAGGCCGAAGGACGCTACACGCAGTTAAAGGGGGGAGCGCATGCCGCATCTGCTTTCACGCGGATAAAGGCCGAAGTGAGCGGTTCGCCTACGGAGCCGATTCTGCTGGGAGAATTCATTGCGAGTCTTTTGGCGCCGAAGGATTCGACAATCCTCAAAGGCCGCTTCGTTTTTAAGAACAAGCAGTTGACCCTTGCCGGTACATCGGAGGCCGATGCGCCGGCGCTCGAAGGGCAAATCTCTTTCACCGCCGGAGGCGGGCCGCTCTTCGATCTAAACCTCAGGCATCTCGAAAAACCGCTGCGATGGTATATCAACAATAAAACCCTTGAAACTTTGCTGCGCGGAAAGGCCGTCAACGCTTCGCTTGCAGGTGCGCCGCAGCGATTGACGGCTGCGGCCGAACTCTTCGGACCCGCGGACGGCAATGCGCCGGCCAAAAAGAGCCGCGTTATGGCGGAAATCGTGCGCAACGGCCGGGAGGCCACAGTGACGGGCGAGCTCGTGCTGTACCCGGAAGAGGGGCCGATTGACGGTCACTTCCGCTTTGCTAAAAACACCGACGGCTCATTTCTCGAGTCCTTTTCCCTGGCGAACCAACTCGAGGCCCGCCTGCACAAAGACGAACGGCAGGGGATTCTGCAGGGGCTGCTGAGCTTTAACGGACTCGACCTTTCGATGCTCTTTCGCAATCCCTCCCTTCCGACGGGCCTCCTTTACGGCAACGTTGAAGTAAGCGGCTCCTCGGCTGCGCCGGTCGTCGCCGGCTGCCTCACCTTCGATCGTCTCGAAGCGCACGGCCTGGGACCTTACAACGCCGTCGTCGACTTTGCCGCGGATTCGAAACGCATTCTCCTGCAGCGGCTTCTTTTGAACAAAGGCCTGACCACTCTTTTAATGGCAAACGGAGAGTACCGTCCCAGCAGCGATTCGCTGGAACTTGTCATCAAGGGCGCCGGCTTTCGCGCGGAAAATGCTTACCGCATCGTCGGCTCCGATACTCTGCTAACCGGACAGGCTTTGGTCGACCTGCAGGTAAACGGCAGGGCAACGGCGCCGCACATAAACGGCGTTATTGCCCTCAAAGACGGTCATTTATGGAAGACTCCCTATGATGAAATGGAGCTCCGTTTAGGAGAGCCGAAGACCGTGCGGCCGGCCGGTTTGGCCGTTGAAGCGTTCCGCCTCGTGCGCCGAGGCTTTTACGAGCTTTCGGCGACCGGGAACCTGCCCTTTGCGGACACCGACAGTCTGACGCTAAAGCTCGCCGGAGAAGGCAACTTTCTCGCAATCCTTTCAGATGCCGATCGGTTCTTCAAAAAGCCCAACTCCCGCTGCCGCCTGCGCGCCGCCTTGAGAGGAACTCGCCGTGATCCGCGGCTCGAGTCCGTGGAGCTTTTAATCAACGACGCTTCAATGGAATTCGGTTCCGTGGTGCCGCCGATCTCGGAGGTGAAAGGCGTCGTCAGCTTTTCGCCCGATGAGCGCTTTTTCCGCCTGGCGACGCTGGAAGGGAAAATGGGCGGCAAGCCTTTCCGCATCCGAAGTGAAACGGCCTCGCGCGTGGTCTGTCGACGGCCGCTGCAGAACCTTACCCTGGCCGATGGTCGAATCGACATCGGCGTTCTGTTGTTCGAAACCTCGGCGGAAGGCGTGCCGTTGAACATCTCCGGCCTGATGCCGCCGCAAAAATTCGGGCTCTTGACGCTGAACGGACGTGAAGCAGGGGAAAAATTCATGCTCGCCGGAACAAGTGAGGGGCCGATGCTGCGCGGCATCATCGATTTGGCCGAGGCCGAAATCATGTACCCCTTTTACGAAAGCGGCAAAAAGCCGTCGGCAACGGTGGAGCGCTTTTTAGAGCATCTTTTATGGGATCTTGAAGTCCGACCGATGAAAAACACGCGCTTTGTTCGCTCCTTTCCCGGCGCTATTGACGAGGTGTATGTCAATCTGAAAATCGATGATCGGGTAGGGGGACTTCAGTTCAGCGGCAGGCTTGAAGACGAAAGCTTCCGTATCAACGGAAACCTTCGGTCCACCAAAGGATTCATCGAATACTTGGACATGAACTTCCGCCTGGAGCAGGCGGGCGTGGAGTTCGACCGAAGCAGCCTGATTCCGGTGGTTTACGGTCAGGCGCGGGCCACCATCACCGATTCCTTAGGGCTCTCCTCGAACATCCTGCTGACCATGCAGACCGTCGACAACACCATGGACAACAAGAGCGTCGGCGATTTCGTGCGGCAGGAGGAGGGACGGGCGCGGCTCGATCGCATTCGGTTCAAGCTGTCGAGCGACAATCCGGCGCTCGGCTTCAATGAGGCAAAGGTGCTGGGGGACCTGGGCTATTCGACGAATGATTTGCGGCGCGGCGCCGTCGAGGCGCTCGGTAAAGGTGCCGATAACTACCTACTGCGACCGCTGCTGCGGCCGGTCGAACGCCGCCTTAGCGATGCGCTCGGCCTCGATTACGTGCGTTTCAGCTCGCCCCTCACCAGGAACATCATCCAATTCAATTTGAACAACAACCTCGACCTGAACCGCAGGCTGCAGCTTTTGGAGAGCACCAAGGTCATCATGGGAAAATATCTTTCCAGTCGTCTTTTCCTCCAGTACACCGGCCAATTGGAATCCGGGGTGGGGTACCGTTACCGTGAGAAGGAAATCGGTCTCCGCCATACGCTGGGACTCGATTATCGCATCAACCCTCAAGTACTGGTGGAACTCCAATACGATTACGATAGTTCGATGCTCTACAATCGCGATGACAAGCGCATCGTCGTTCGCCATTGGTTTCCTTTCTAAAGGACGAACGGATAATTCGTTTGGGATTCGATGGATTTTTTGCTAAATTTCTTCCTACTGAAGAAAGAGGATTTTATGACGTTTTTGCGCCGATCCGTTATTCTCGTCATTTTTACGCTCATAGCCGCACTGCCTCTTTACGGCCAAAACCGACTGAAAGTCCTCGGGGTTTCGGTGACCGGCAACAAAACCACAGACGCCAATATGATCCGGATGCAGTCCGGCTTGACGCCGGGCGCGGAGATCGGCGCAGAGAACGTTCAGGACGCCATTCGAAGGTTGTGGCGTCTTAACCTTTTTTCCGACATTCAGCTTTATGTCGATCGTCAGGTAGCCGACGGCTATTTCCTTACCATCAAGGTGGAAGAGTTTCCGCGGCTGGAGCGGGTCGAACTGGCGGGCAACAAGAAGCTGAAAAAGGAAGAGATCGACGAGACGATCAACTTTTACTCCGGCCAAATCGTTTCTCCGACCTCTTTGACGCGCGCCAAAACCAAGCTTCTTAAAAAATATAAAGAGAAGGGTTATCTGCTGGCCGACATCCGCGTCACCACCAAGAAAGGTGAAGTGGACAGCAATCGGGTGATCGTGCGCTTCATCTTCGACGAAGGGCGCAAGGTTCAGATCGAGCAGATCGACTTTCACGGCAACAAGGCATTCAGCGACGGCAAGCTGCGCAAACAGATGAAGGACACCAAAGAAGACCGCTGGTGGCGCAGCGCCGATTTCGATAAATCCAAGTACGAGGACGACCTCGGCAAAGTGCTCGATTTCTACCGAAACGAAGGCCATCGCGATGTGGTGGTGCTGAAAGACAGCCTTTACTACAACGATGCACGCGACAAGATGTACATCGACGTCTGGATCGATGAGGGGCCGCAATACACGTTCGGGGACATCGAGTGGGTGGGCAATAAGGTCTTTACGGCCGAAGAACTGACGGCCAATCTGCGTTTCAAGCCGGGCGACACCTACAGCAAAAAGGCGTTGGATGAGGCGGTCTTTACGCACGTCGGCGGCATGTACTATGATCTCGGCTACATTTTCGCCTCGATTACGCCCAAAGAGCAGGCTTCGCCGGACGACCCTCATCGACTAAACCTGCGCTTTTTGGTAACCGAAGGCAAGCAGGCCAAGGTGAACGAGATCAACATCACCGGCAACACGAAAACGAAAGAAAAAGTGATCCGCCGGGAGCTGCGCATCATGCCGGGGCAGACCTTCAACAAATCGCTTTTGGAGCGCAGCCAGCGCGAAGTGTGGATGCTCAACTATTTTTCCAACGTCGAACCGAGCGTGCAGCCGATCGATGAGGAGAAAATCGACCTAGGCTTCAAGGTGGAGGAGAAATCGACCGACACGGCCAACATGTCGGCAGGCTGGAGTGAGCGCGACCGGCTGATCGGAAGCGTCGGCGTGGCCATGGCCAATCTTTTTGGAAACGGCCAGCGGCTCAGCTTCGATTGGATGTTCGGCCGCTATTATCGCTCCTTCAACATCAGCTTTACCGAGCCGTGGCTGCTGGATACGCCGACCCTGGCCGGATTCAGCTTTTACGACACCAAGCGGGACGCCTATTACATCGGCTACAAACAGGTGAGCACCGGCGCCTCGCTGCGACTGGGCCGGCGACTGAGCTGGCCGGACAACTTTTTCCGCGGCGACTGGATCTACCGCATCGACAAAACCGAGCTCAGCGATTTCAACCAATACATCATCGATGCCAACCCCAACAACATCGTCAACGAGCAGTGGCCGTTGGTCAGCAGCGGCATCACGCAGATTTTTTCGCGCAACAGCCTCGACCGCCCCGAGTTCCCGACCTCCGGCTCCGAAGTGTCGCTGACCACCGAATTCACCGGCGCTTTTCTGGGCGGCAATGTGGATTATCATAAATGGATTTTCCGCCTGGATTGGTTTACGCCTTCTTTTTGGAAACTCGTCTTCTACACAAGTTTCCAGGCGGGCTATATGGAGACGATCGGGCGGAACGGGCGCATTCCGTACATGGAGTACTTTTTCATGGGAGGCGACGGACTGTCGCGTTCCATACCCCTGCGCGGTTATGAGGACCCGCTGGCCGGCTACCGTATGGTGGAGGAGGGCGGCAAGACGATGCTCAAGTACACCGCCGAGCTCCGCATACCGATCGCACCCAATCCGACGATCTTTGCTCTTCTGTTTGCCGAGGCCGGCAACAGTTGGCTCGATTTGCAGCACACCAACCCGCTGGACCTGCGCCGCTCGGTGGGAGTTGGTGCGCGCGTTTTCATGCCCATGATCGGCATTATCGGCTTTGATTACGGCTACGGCTTCGATCGACTCGATGCCTACGGCAAACCGGATCCTAAATGGAAGATGCATTTTGTCTTCGGTCGAAGCTTTTGAGGTCTTTGAACGAAACGGCGCTGCTCGGGGAAAACGATTCATGAGGGCGTTTCGGTCGCCCTTTATTCTCCGCTCCGGTTACAAGAACGGACCGTTGCGGACGGCCGCAAGCGGCGTCTGTTGCGCTCGGCTGACGATGCCTGAGGTGAGCGGAGCAAAGATGCAGAAGGGAGCGGCCGCCGTTGCCAGGTGGCGCAGGATGAGGGTTGTTGTAAACAATCAATTATTTTTTTACTTTACGACGAAAACTAATTTTTGGAGGACATTGTGAAAAAGAACCTGTCGGCACTGTTGATCATCGCCTTTGTTTCGGCCGCTCCTGCGTTGGCGCAGAAGATCGGTTACATCAATTCGCAGCAGATCTTGGCCAACTACAAGGAAGCTCAGGACGCTCAGGAGCAGTTGGACAAGATCAACAAGCAGTGGGAAGCCGAAGCGCGCGAAATGCAGAGCCAGTTCCAGGAACTGGGGCAGCAGCTCGAATCGCAGTCGCTTCTCTTGAGCGAACAGCGCCAGAAGGAAAAGCAGGCGGAGCTGCAGGCGCTTTACCAGAAGATTCAGCAGTTCCAGAACGACAAGTGGGGTCAAAACGGCGAATTCTTCCGCAAGCAGGAAGAGATCATGAAGCCGGTCTATGACAAGATCAACGCCGCCATCAAAAAGATCGGCGAGGAAGAACGCTTCGACTACATTTTCGATGTCGTTGCCGGAAACATCGTCTATGCCAGTCCCAGCCAGGAGGACCTGACGCAATTGGTCATTGAGGAGCTGGAAAAGGGACTGACCTCCAGCGGCAAACAGCCGCGCGGGCGTTGAGTCGGTAAACGGGCGGACTCGTTATGGCCTTTACAGCGGCGGAGATCGCCTCGTGGATCGGCGCTACCGTTGAGGGCGACGGTTCGGTCGAAATCATCTCTTTGGCTAAAATCGAAGAGGCGACGCCGGGGACGCTTTCGTTCATCGCCAATCCCAAGTACGCCAAGTACATCGAGACCACCGGCGCTTCGGCCGTGCTGGTGGACCGAAATTTCCCTCCCGCGGGCAAAACGCTTCTGCGGACCGACGACCCATACTTTGCCTTTCTGCAGTGCGTAAAGCGGATGCAGCCCGTCAGGCCGCCCCAGGTCGAGCCGGGGGTTCATCCGACGGCCGTCATCGGTGAAGGTACGGTGATCGGAAAGGATGCGGCGATCGGCGCATATGCCGTCATCGGCCGCAACTGCCGCATCGGCGACCGGGCCGTCATCTATCCGCTCTGCTTCGTGGGCGACGACGTGCAGATCGGCAACGATTCGCTGCTCTACGCCGGCGTTTCGATTCGCGAAGGCTGCCGCATCGGCGAACGTTGCATTCTCCACATGGGCGCCGTGATCGGGGCGGACGGTTTCGGCTTTGCCTTCAAGGACGGCCGTTACCACAAGCTGCCGCAGACCGGGATCGTGGTCATCGAAGATGACGTGGAGATCGGCGCAGGCACCGCCGTCGATCGCGCCACGCTGGGTGAAACGATCATCCGCCGCGGCGCCAAACTCGACAATCTGATTCAGATTGCCCACAACGTCGAAATCGGCGAACATACGGCCATTGCGGCTCAGGCGGGCATTTCCGGCAGCACCAAGGTCGGAAAATACGTGCTCATCGGCGGTCAGGCGGGTTTCGTCGGCCATATCCGTATCGGCGACAAGGTTAAAATTTCCGCTCAAGCCGGGGTGACCAAATCGGTCGAAGACGGCGACTTTGTTTTCGGCACACCGGCGAGGACTTTTCGCACGGCCATGAAGGAACAGGCGGCTATGGCCCGTCTGCCCGAGCTGCTCAAAGAGATTCAAAGGCTGGAAAAACGCCTACTGGAACTGGAAAAGCGACTTTCGCAAAAGACCCCTGAGGATTGAGGAGGTTGCTCTGAAAAACCAACAAACGATCAAGACGGAAGCGGTCTACGAAGGAATCGGACTGCACACCGGCAATCGAACCAAGATCACCTTCAAACCGGCGCCCGTCAACACCGGCATCATCTTTCGGCGCGCCGATATCCCCGATTCGCCGGACATCAAGGCCGATGTCGATCATGTCGTCGACATTTCGCGCGGCACCACCATCGGCATCGACGACGTCAAGATTCACACCGTGGAACATGTGTTGGCCGCCATCAGCGGTCTGGAAATCGACAACATCATCTGCGAAGTGGACGGAAACGAACCGCCGGTCGGCGACGGCAGCGCCCTGCCGTTCGTCGAAGTGCTGTTGAAAGCCGGCATCGTCGAACAGGAGGCGCTGCGCGACTATCTCATCATCGACAAAACCATCACCTATTCCGATCCCTCGCGCGGCATCGACATCGTCGTCTTTCCGTCGGACGAATTCCGCATCACCTTCATGGTCGATTACAAAAATCCGGCGCTCGGCACGCAGTATACCTCCATGTATTCTCTGCATGAAGAGTTCGCCACCGAGTTTGCCGCCGCGCGCACATTTTGTTTCCTCCACGAGGTGGAAGAACTGTGGCGCGCCGGTCTGATTCAGGGCGGAAATTTGGACAACGCCCTGGTCATCATCGACCGCGAAATGAACGCGCAGGAGCTGGAAGAGCTGCGCAAGCTCTTCGGCCTCGATGCCGAGGTCAAGCTGTCGAACAACGGCATTCTGAACGGCAAGGAGCTGCGCTACTACAACGAACCGGTGCGCCACAAGGCGCTCGACCTTATCGGCGACCTGGCACTTTTGGGCGTTCCGATCAAAGGACACGTCATCGCCGCGCGCTCCGGTCATGCCGCCAACGCCGAGCTCGTCAAACTGATCCGCAAGGAATACGAGAAGAAGCTCATCCGCAAAAAGTATCAACTGGATAGTTCGCGCGAGGCGTTTCTCGACGCCGAGGCCATTCAGCGCATTCTGCCGCATCGCTATCCCTTTCTGCTCGTCGACCGCATCATCGACTTGGTGCCGGGCGAGCATGTGATCGGCATCAAGAACGTCACCATCAACGAACCCTTTTTCCAGGGTCATTTCCCCGGGCGACCCATTATGCCCGGCGTGCTGATCATCGAAGCCATGGCGCAGACCGGCGGCATCCTGCTGCTCAACGCCCAGACCGATCCGTCCGAAAAAATGGTGCTCTTTTCCGGCATCGACAATGTGCGTTTCCGCCGCACGGTGACCCCGGGCGACACGCTGCGCTTCGAGGTCGAGTTGTCCGCTTTGCGCCGCTCGATGGCGAAAATGTACGGCCGCGCCTACGTGGGCGACCAGCTCGCCTGTGAAGCCGAACTGATGGCGGCCATTGTCGACAAAGATAAAAGCTGATCCGCATACGCTGAGGAAAACGTGACCCACATCCATCCGACCGCCGTCGTCGATCCGCGCGCCCGCTTGGGCGAGAACGTTACCATTGGCCCTTACACCATTGTCGAAGGCGACGTTGAAATCGGCGACCACACCTCAATCGCTTCGCATGTGCTGATTGCCGACGGCGCCCGCATCGGCGCCCATTGCAAAATTCATCACGGCGCCGTCATTTCGACGCTGCCGCAGGACCTCAAGTTCGGCGGCGAAAAGACCACCTTTGAAATCGGCGACCGCACCACTGTGCGTGAATTCTGCACGCTGAACCGCGGAACCAAGATGCGCGGCAAAAGCACGGTCGGCTCCGATTGCCTGCTGATGGCCTACACCCATGTGGCCCATGACTGTGTGGTGGGCAACAATGTTATTCTGGCGAACGCCGTGCAGCTTGCCGGCCATGTCACGGTCGAAGACTGGGCCATCATCGGCGGGCTGTCGGGCGTCCATCAGTTCTGCCGCATCGGGCAGCACGTGATGATCGGCGGCCATTTTCGCGTCGCCAAGGACGTTCCGCCCTACATTCTGGCCTCCGAAGAACCGCTGCGGTTCATCGGCCTCAACTCCGTTGGGCTGCGGCGACGCGGCTTCCCCGAAGCGACCATGAGCGCGTTGAAGAAAGCCTACCGTCTGCTGTACCGCTCCAATCTGAATGTAAGCCAGGCGGTGGCCCGCATCCGGGAAGAGGTGGAACTGATCCCCGAAGTGCAGAATGTGCTCGATTTCATTGCCGATTCGGAGCGAGGGCTGATCTAAGTGAACGGCACCGGCGGCGACCGGGCTTCGATCTGGCGATTCATCGACGACGGCGACCTGCCCGGCGCTTTCAATATGGCGGTCGATATGGCCATGACGATGGCCGCCGCCCGCGGGGAAGCGCCGGCAACGCTTCGCCTGTACGGCTGGCGGGCGCCCACCATTTCGTTGGGCTGTCATCAATCCGAGGAAGACATCGATCCGGAGCGCTGCCGCCGAGACGGCGTGGAGGCGGTCTTTCGTCCCACCGGCGGACGAGCCGTGCTCCATTACAACGAAGTGACCTATGCCGTCGTTCTGCCTCCGTCCAGCCCTTTCTATGCGGCGGACATTATGAGCGTTTACGCTTTGGTGAGCCGCTGCCTGGTAAACGCCCTGCAGCGCGTCGGGGCGCCGGTGGACTTTGAAAGGGGAAAAAAGCCTACGGCTGACACGGGGCGCGACCTGGCGGCGTTGTGCTATGCGTCCGCTTCGCAGTACGAGATCGTCGTTCAAGGGCGAAAGCTGGTGGGCAGCGCCCAGCGCAGGATCAACAACGGCGCTCTGCAGCACGGCTCCATTCTCATCGGCAACGAACATCTCGACATCGTCGAATACCTTTCGGGGCTCACCGATCATCAACGAAAACGCCTGCGGCAAGCCATGGAGCGCCGCACCATCACGCTGAACCGAGCCTGTCCGCATCCTCCGCAACGACACGAGGTTAGGCGAGCCGTAAAAGAGGCCTTTACCGAGGTTCTGGGCATCCGATTCGTCGAAGAACCCCTTTCGGCGAACGAACGCCGAGAAGCGGAAAACCTGGCAAAGCGTTTTTCCATTTTGGAGAACCCGGCGTCGTGAAGAGAAGACTGATTGTGTTGGGGTCGACCGGCTCCATCGGCGTCAACGCGCTCGAGTGCGCGGCCGAAAACCGCGAGCTCCTCGAGGTGAAGGGGCTTTCCACGCACAGCCGCGTGGCCGACCTCTTGGAGCAGTGCCGCACTTTCAGGCCGCAGGCGGCCGCCGTGACCGGCACGCTCCCCGACGATGAGACGAAAAAAGCGTTCGTTCGCCTGGGCGTAGAGCTGTTCACGGGCGAACAGGCGCTGATTCGTTTGATCCGCGCCGTCGAGGCTGATATGCTGGTCAACGCTGTCGTCGGCGCGGCCGGCTTTCTGCCGACGTTGACGGCGATCGATGCCGGTCTCGACGTGGCGCTGGCCAACAAGGAAACGCTGGTCATCGGCGGCGAAATCGTGACCGCCGCAGCCAAGAAAAAGGGAATCGCCCTTTTGCCGATCGACAGCGAGCACAGCGCCGTCTTTCAGTGCCTGATGGGCGAGGAACGCGGCGCGATCGAAGAAATCATCCTCACCGCTTCCGGCGGCCCCTTTCGGCTGCTGCCCAAAGAGGAATTCCGCAACGTAACGGTCGAGCAGGCGCTTCGACATCCCAACTGGTCGATGGGAAAAAAGATCACCATCGATTCGGCGACCATGATGAACAAAGGCCTGGAGGTCATCGAAGCCTGCCGGCTGTTTGATGTGCCGCCGCGTAAGGTGCGGATCGTCATCCATCCGCAGTCGATCATCCATTCGATGGTCGCCTTTCACGACGGCTCGGTGAAGGCGCAATTGGGCGTACCGGACATGCGGGTGCCGATTCAACTGGCGCTCACCTGGCCGCAGAGGCGGCCGTCCCGTTTTCCGCGCCTCGACTTGGCGATGATGGGGGCGTTGACCTTCGAAGCGCCCGATCTGGAAAAATTCCGCTGTCCGGCGCTGGCTTATCAAGCGTTGGAAGAGGGCGGCGCCGCCCCGGCCGTGCTCAACGCCGCCAACGAAATCGCCGTCGCCCGCTTTCTGGCCGGCGACATCCGCTTCGACCAGATCGAAGCCGTGATCGACGCCGCCCTTCAGGCGCACCGTCCGGTCTCGGCGCCCTCGGTGGAAGAGCTGCTGGCCGCGGATGGCTGGGCGAGGCGCTTTGCAAACGAGCTGACCTTTGACCGCTAAAGATCGGCAGGAATCTTTTTGCCGTCGGCGTCGTCTAATCGCCGGCGGTTTGCAAAAACCCGCACCGCAGAAGAATCTTGAACAACAGACGGCGGAGGCTGCCGTCAGGAAGGACCCATGAATCAGTTTCTTCACGGATTGATCACCTACGGAATACCGTTCGTCTTCACCATAGGGCTTTTGGTTTTGGTGCACGAATTCGGCCATTTTCTTTTAGCCAAGCTGGTCGGCATTCGCGTCGAACGCTTTTCCATCGGTTTTCCGCCGCGCCTGTTCGGCAAAAAGATCGGCGACACCGACTATTGCATCTCGGCCATCCCCATCGGCGGCTATGTAAAGATGAGCGGCATGATCGACGAAAGCCTGGATGAAGGAGGCATAAAGGGCGAACCCTACGAGTTTGCGTCGAAACCGATTTGGGCGCGCTTTCTGGTCATCTTTGCCGGCCCGTTGTTCAACATTTTGTTGGCCGCCGTCATTTATGGCGCGATCGTTTTCTCGACGGGCATCGAAATGCCTGCCGAACCCGCCTATGCCGTAATCGGCAGCGTCATTCCCGGAAGTCCCGCAGACTCCCTTGGCCTCAAGCCGGGCGATCGCATCCTGTCGGTGGACGGCAAAGAGGTCAAGATGTGGAACGATCTGCTCTCGATTATTCACAACGCCCCCCAGCGCCGGTTGGAAATCCAATGGGAACGCAACGGCGCGCCCTTTATCGCCTACGTCACGCCGCAATACGATCCCGCTTTGGACGTCGGACTGATCGGGATCGGTCCCCAAACAGTTCGGCGGCAGGTCGGCGGCTGGAAGGCGGCGGGGATGGGCATCACCTTGACCATCGATCGTACGCGGATGATCCTTCGCTCCTTCGGCCTGTTGTTCACGGGCAAGGTAAAAGCCAAAGAGGCGCTGGGCGGCCCACTGCGCATCGCCGAGATGTCGGGCCGCGTGGCTCAACGGGGCTTTAGCGATCTGCTTTCCTTTGCCGCCATGTTGAGCATCAACCTGGGGTTGTTGAACCTGCTGCCGGTGCCGGTCCTGGACGGCGGTCATCTGCTGCTGCTTTCCGTAGAGGCGACGATGCGCCGACCGATCAACAACAAGATCAAGATGACCGTCCAGCAGATCGGCATGGTCCTGCTGCTGGTGCTGATGCTTTTCGTCATCGCTAACGATTTCATCAACTTGTTGCGCTGACTATGCCGCTTCATCCGCGCTCGAAGGGGGGAGGCGCTTCCTGCCAAATTAGCGCTTGACTGTTAGACCTGAGTATGGTATTTTCAAGCGAAAAACAACGACGAGCCGCCAGCCTTCCGGGGCAAAAGATTCCCGACCCCCTTGCCGGGAAGATGCTTGTTCTATAGCGGCATTGCCGGCGAAAAGACGGTCTTCTGATTGCGAGGGTTGCCATGAACATCAAAAAAACGGCCTTGTACGATGTGCACACGGCTCTCGGCGCCAAAATGGTCGAGTTTGCCGGTTTTTACATGCCGATTCAATACGCCGGTATTCTTCAGGAACATCGTCGGGTGCGCACCACGGTTGGATTGTTCGACGTTTCGCACATGGGCGAGTTCATCGTCAGCGGGCCGGCCGCCGAGTCCTTCCTGCAGCGGTTGACCATCAACGATGTCAGCAAGCTTGCGGTCAATCAGGTGCAGTACAGCGCCATGTGTCATGACGACGGCGGCATCGTCGACGATCTTTTGGTCTATCGTTTCGCCGATCACTATATGATGGTGGTCAATGCCGCCAACATTCAAAAGGACTGGGAGTGGGCGCAGTCCCATCTTTTACCGGATGTGACGTTGGAAGACCATAGCGACGAGCTCAGCCTGCTGGCGCTCCAAGGGCCCAAGGCCGAAGCCGTTCTGCAGCCGTTGACCGATCTGCCGCTCGCCGATATTCGCTATTACTGGATGGCTGAAGGGCGCGTGGCCGATTGTCCCGCCGTGGTTTCTCGAACCGGTTATACCGGCGAGCCGGGTTTTGAGATTTGCTTCGACAAACAGCATTCCGTTCGAATTTGGCAGGCGATCATGGAGGCCGGCAAACCCTTCGAGATCGAACCCATCGGCCTGGGCGCCCGCGACACGCTTCGCCTGGAGATGAAGTACTGCCTTTACGGCAACGATATCGATGCGACCACCAACCCGCTGGAGGCGGGCCTGGGTTGGATCACCAAGCTGGACAAAGGCAATTTTATCGGTCGCGAGGCGTTGCTGCGCGCCCGCGAAGCCGGCCTGACCCGCAAACTGATCGGCTTTGAAATGCTCGACAAGTCGCTGCCGCGACACGGCTACGCTCTGTTTCAGGGAGAACGCCGAATCGGCGTGGTGACCAGCGGCAGCTTTTCGCCGATGCTGGAAAAAGGCATCGGCATGGCTTATGTGAGCACCGACGCTGCCGCCGTCGGCACCCGTTTCGAAGTGGATGTGCGCGGCCGGCGAGCCCCGGCGATTGTCGCGCAGACGCCTTTCTATCATCCCAAGAGCTGACGACCGATGCGCTCGGTTGGGTTCGTCGCTACGGCGAATGACATCAAGGAAAAGGACATTGCCGGCCGTGCGGCAGTGGTGGCGGATGTTCTGCGTGCCACTTCGACCATTATTACGGCCCTTTACAACGGCTGCAAGGCCGTCATGCCGGTAAAAGAAATAGAAGAAGCTTTGTCCGCTGCAGCGCGTTTTGGAGAGGAGGCCATCCTCGGCGGAGAGCGGCGGGGGAGAATGATCGCGGGCTTTCACCTGAGCAACTCGCCGAGAGAATATACTCCCGAAGCCGTGCGCGGCAAGGTGGTGATTCTAACGACCACCAACGGGACAAAGGCGTTGGTCAATGCTGCAGCGGCGAAGGAAACGGTGGTGCTTTCGTTTCTCAATTATTCGGCCGTGTTTGAATATCTCTGCCGGATTCCTTACGATATTTGCCTGGCGGCGGCGGGTGTTTACGGCGAGTTCTCGATGGAGGACACGGTCTGCTGCGGACTGTTGGCCGACCGCCTGCAGCGCGAAACCGGCGCCCGACTGACACCTGAAGCGGCCGAGGCCGCCGAAATCGCCCGACCCTATGAAGGGAAGACGATGCAGCTCTTCAGCGACAGCTCTTTCGGGCATTATCTGCAGGAAATCGGCTACGGTGCCGACCTTGAGTTTTGTGCCCGCATGGATGCCTTTCCCGTCACGGCAAGATACGAAAAGGGATTGATTCACCTCGTCACATAACGGAACGTCTATGACGCGACGAAAAGCCCGGCGAGCGGAGCGCCTGACAGAGCGCCCGCACAGAGATAAGGACAAAGACCAGGAAGTCATCGGCCTTCTCCTTATTCTTTTCAGCCTGCTGCTCTTTGCCGCATTGATTTCCTATAACCCCGACGAAACTCCCCAATCCATTTTTACCGGCGAGCCGATCGGCAACTATGTCGGTTGGGCGGGGGTCTATCTGTCCCATTTTTTCATGAGGTATACCATCGGCCGGCCGGTGCTGGTGCTGCCCATTCTGATCTTTTTCTGGGGCTGGAATCGACTGCTGCGCCGCGACACCGCCGCTATGGTGCGCTGGTCCGCCTACACCTTGCTCTTTGCTCTCTATATTTCCATCGCCTTTTCGTTGCACGACATTGCCGCCGGGCCGCCGCTCAACTTTGAGTTCTCGGGCCTCATCGGCGGCTTGTGCGCTCAAGGCCTCACGCTCATCCTCGGCCCTTACGGCGCCGTTATCCTGCTGATCGGCCTCATGCTGCTCACGGTTCTCCTGATGTCGAACTTTCGCTTGTCCGAGCTGCTGCTCGCGGCCGAGTCGCTTCTTAGGCGCGGCCTTTACAGCGTCAGCAGCGGTGCCCCGAGGAAGCACAGCCCCCGACGCATGAGAACAGCCGAGCCTGAACGCGAGCCGTTCGTTCGCCGCGAAAGCCCGCAAATTCACAGACCGGAAACACCGCCGGCGTCTGTCGAGCCCCGGCCGGCTGCAGAGGTGAAGGAAAAAATGGATGAGGCGGAAGAAGAGGAAGAGCCGCGCGCCGAGAAGCCGCTCGATTACGCCGCCCAGGTTTCCTACCTGCAGGCTTATCACAAACCGCCGCTGGACATGCTGGTGCAGCCGCCGGAAAGCCGGGCCGTCATGACCGAGGACGAATATCGGCGAAATGCCAAGCTTTTGGAAGAAAAGCTCGAGGATTTCGGCATTCAGTCCCAGGTGGTGGAAATCCACCCCGGGCCGGTGATCACCCTGTACGAGCTGGAGCTGGCGCCTGGAATTCGTGTTTCGCGGGTGGTTTCGCTGGCGGACGACGTGGCCATGGCCATGCGCGCTCAGCGCATTCGCGTGGTGGCCCCCATTCCCGGCAAATCGACCATCGGCATCGAAATCCCCAACTCGACGCCGGAAATCGTATACCTGCGCGAGATCATCGACAGCGCCGAATTCCGTGAAGCCAAGTCGCCTCTAACTTTGGCGCTCGGCAAGACCATTTCCGGCAAGCCCTTCACCACCGACCTGGCCAAGATGCCCCATTTGCTCATCGCCGGCTCCACCGGCTCGGGTAAAAGCGTTTGCTTGAACACCATCATCATGAGCCTTCTCTACAAAGCGACGCCCGCCGAAGTGCAGATGGTGCTCATCGACCCCAAGCGCTTGGAGCTTTCCGCCTATGCACAACTCTATCGCCATCATTTGAACTATGTCGAGGGCGCCAAGCAGAAGGTGGCGACCAACGCCAAGAGCGCCATTCAGGTGCTGAAATCGGTAGAGCTGGAGATGGAGCGGCGTTATTCGCTTCTTGCCGCCGCCGGGGTTCGGAACATCGAGGAGTACAATCAACGCATCGGCGAGGGCGACACCAGGGCGGTGCGCAGCGATCATCCTTTGCCGTTGCCCTATTTGGTGCTCATTGTGGACGAATTGGCCGACCTGATGCTGACCGCGGGCGCCGTGGGCGATGTGGAAGAGCCCATCGCCCGTTTGACGCAGATGTCGCGCGCCGTCGGTATTCATTTGATACTGGCGACGCAGCGTCCGTCGGTCGACGTCATCACCGGCGTCATCAAGGCCAACTTTCCGGCGCGCATCGCCTTCCAGGTGGCTTCCAAAGTCGATTCGCGAACTATTCTGGATATGAACGGCGCCGAAAAACTGCTCGGCCGCGGCGACATGCTTTTCCTGCCGCCGGGAAGTCCCGAGCCCATTCGCCTGCACAACGCTTACGTCTCGCTCGACGAGATCGAACAGATCATCGACTTTATCCGTCGGCAGCCTGAGTTCAACAAGGCGCCGTTGACCGCCTACAAGGATGAAGAAGAGGGAGGCGAATTCGGCATGGAAGGCGGCGATCGCGATCCTTTGTTCGAGGAGGCCATGCGGATCGTGGTACTCAGCGGACAGGGGTCGGTTTCCATCCTGCAGCGCAAGCTCAAGGTGGGATACTCGCGTGCCGCGCGTCTGATCGACCAGTTGGAAGAAGCGGGTGTGGTAGGGCCGTTCGAAGGTTCCAAAGCCCGCGAAGTGCTTATGACTCCTGCGGAACTGGAGGCCATGGGCTCAGTTGAAGACGTTGAAGAGGAAGAAGAGCCTTAACCAATGAGGAAGAAATGAAGTTGACCCGAACAGCGGCTTTTCTGTTGCTGGTGAACATGGTTGCTTTCGCCGACAGCGAGACGGATCGCTTGTTGGCCAATGTGCAAAAGACCTATCAGTCGCTCAAAGCGGTATGCGCCGATTTTTCCCAAACGTTTTATTGGAAACTGACCGGCGAGGTGCAACGGGTGGAGGGACGCGTGTGCGCCTTGGGCGGCAATCAGTTCAAGATCGAAACGCCGGAGCAGGTCGTCATCAACGACGGCAAGGCGCTGTGGACGCTCAACAAGACGAACAACCAGGTCGTTATCGACCGCCCCGAAAATGCGGCGGAGGACAATCCGTTCATCAAGAATTTTCTCGACAAATATCTGAGAGACTATACGGCTCGGCCGCTGCCTTCTGAAACAGCAGGCGAACGCTGCGTGTTGATGACGGCCAAGGAGGAAGACCAATACGTTCCGCGCATCAAAGTATGGATCGACGAAAAAAGTCTGCTCATTCAAAAGATCGAGCAGACCGATCTCAACGACAACGTGACCGTGTTCGAGCTGCAGCGAATCGATACGTCCGTCAAGCTGACGCCGCGTGATTTTTCTTTTTCGGTACCGGCCGGCGCCGACGTCATTGACATGCGTTGACGCATTGATTTCCCTTGAATTGTTGAGCAGGAGGAGGAGTTGAGCTTCAAGCTGACGAAATGGGCGGCGGCGCTGCTTCTGTTTGCCGCTGCGTGCGGAACCTTGAGGGCACAGGCCCGTTCCGCGGTCGGCGGCGGAAGGGCGGCGCAGTATTATCTGGGCACAACCGATCAGGTGCTCATGCCGGTGAACGTGTGGGGATTCGTCAACATGCCCGGCCAGTATATGGTGCCGCTGGAGACCGATCTGGTGTCGCTGCTGTCGTGGGCAGGCGGCCCGCGCGAGGACGCGCGCATCAAGCGCATCCGCGTGGTGCGAACGCTGGCCGAAGGCGACTCGAGCGTGGTCATCGACGTCGACGTCAAAAGCTACGTCGACACCGGCAATCTGAAGGAGAATCCGATTCTTCTACCGGGCGACACCGTGGTGGTCTCGGGTACGACTTTTTACTTGGTCAGCAAGGTGTTCGAGCTGGGTTTCCGGATCGCCATGATCGTTCAGGCAATTTATCTGGCGCAATGGTATTCGCGCCGTGATTCCTAACATTAAAAACGGTGCGGCATATGTATGATTACAGGGCTTCGGACGGCAGCGCCAATTTCTTCAGGCATGCGGGCGAGCAGCGCATAACCTGGCGCGATTACCTACGCGTCTTCTATCGTGGACGCAAGGCGGTGGCCATCATCGTGTCCGTGGTCATGGTCTTGACCATACTTTTCACGTTTCTGCAGCGTCCGGTGTATGAATCGAATGTACGATTGATTTTGGAAGAAAAGCCGGGCGTCAGTCAATCGTTGTTCAACTTTACCTCGGCCATTACCAAAGAGACGCAAATGAACAATCAGGTGGAGGTGCTGAAGAGCCGCACGCTGGCCGAGGGCGTCGTCCGCAACCTGCTGAGAACTCCTTATGCACACCGCCTCGAGGTACTGGAACGTCCGGACACGACAAAGATGCACTTTAGCCTGAAAAGGCTCCTGCGCTTCGGCCTGCGCGAAAAGTGGAACGAAAGCGACGTTTTCGACGAACAGGTCAAAGCCCTGCGCGAGTGTTTGAGCGTTCGCCACATCCGCAATACCGACATGATCGAAATCAAGGCGCGGGCGCATTCGCCTTTCGAGGCCTATTTCATCGCCAACGCCGTCGCTTCGGTTTATGAACACATCAACAAAGAGGAGAGCCGAGCCGAAGTCCGAGAGGTGAAGAACTTTCTCGAAGACCAGTTGGCGTTGTATGAGAAGGAATTGGCCGGTTCGGAGGAGCAGCTTCGTTCCTTCCAGGAATCGGCGCGCGTTGTGTCGTTGGACAACGAGACGGCCGAACTGGTGCGCAAGATTACCGAGTTCGAAACCCTCTACAACGCGGCGCGCACCGACCTGGAAGCGGCGCGGCAACGCCTGGCCTACATCAACGCCGAGCTGGAAAGACAGAACAGCAACTTTAACATCGAATCCATCAGCAAGTCGACGGCGCTGGAAGAGTTTACCCGAGCCATCGCCGAGAAGGAATCGCAGTTGGCTCTATATCAAGCCGAGACGATTCAGAAAGGCGATTCGCCGTACACGCGGCGCGAGATCGAACGCACCATGCGGCAGATCGAAGCCTTGAAGGAGCAGTTCAAGAAGGACGTAACCTCGATCGCCTCGAATCAGTTCGTCGATCCGGCGAAAATCTCGGGCTCGCTTTTCAACAGCAAGCTGGAGGTGGAGATCGAAATCCGCTCGCTGGAGCCCAAGGTGGAGACCTACGGCAAGATCGTGGAGCAGTACAATAGCGAGTTGGAAAGTCTGCCCGCGAAAAAGCTTCAGTTGGCGCGGCTGACGCGCTCGGCGCAGGTAGCGGAAAAGCTCTATGTTCTTCTGCAGGAAAAATATCAGGAGAGCCGCATCACCGAGGTGGGCCAGCTGGGCAACGTGCGCATCATCGATCCTGCCAAGGAGGAGAAGAAACCGATTCGTCCGCGGAAAAAGCTCAACCTGCTGCTCGGCCTGCTGATCGGCCTCAGCTTGGGCACCGCCGCCGCTTTTACCATCGAATACATGGACGACTCGGTGAGCTCACTGCAGGATTTGGAAGCGCTGCAGCTTCCCATGATAGCCGCCGTTCCGGAGATCAAGCCGGAAGGGGAGGAGCATCGTATCGGCCGCAACGGCCGGCGGGACGATCCCGAGGCCGCCGCGATTCACGATCGTCTGGTCACCCATCTGCGGCCGCGCTCGCCCATTTCCGAAGCCTATCGCAGCCTGCGCACCAACATTTTGTTTACAGCGCCGGATAATCCGAAGCGCGTCATTTTGGTGACCAGCAGCGGCCCGCGCGAGGGCAAATCGACCTCGGCGGCCAACCTGGCCATCACCTTTACGCAGATGGGAGCCCGCACGCTGCTCATCGACGCCGATCTCAGACGGCCCATGCTGCACAAGCTTTTCAGAACTGCAGCTCAGCCCGGTTTGACGGACGTGCTCGTAGGTCGGGTGCCCGTGGAAGAGGCGGTGTCCGCCGCCGGCGAGGCCACGGCTTTGGATCTGCTTCCCTGCGGCGTCAACCCGCCGAACCCGGCGGAACTGCTCGGCTCGGACCGCATGGATCAACTCCTCAAATCGCTGCGCGAACGTTACGACATGATCATCATCGATACGCCGCCCGTCAATGCGGTGACCGACCCGTCGGTTCTTGCACGTTTCGTCGACGGCGTGCTGCTGGTGATTCACAGCGGCGTGACCCAACGAGGCGCCGCACAAGCCGCCGCCGATCAGCTTCGGCGCATTCATGCGCCCATCATCGGCGTCGTGTTGAACCAGGTGTCGCGCGTCGATTCCTACGGCGGCTACTATCATAAATCGTATTACTACTACTATTCCGACAGCGGTGAGACGCAGCGTAAACGGAAGAGGTCGGGCGAAGTATCGCTGTAATTCTGACGTTTCCGTTTTTTACTTTAAGAAGGAGCTCTGCCGGCGAGGCTATGGATCTGCAGCACGAAGAATTGTGGTACGCATTTGTCACCCGCCCGCGCCATGAGAAAAAGGTGAAGGCTTTTTTGGAAGGCTCGGGCATCACTCATTATTTACCCCTGCGCAGAACCCTCAATCAATGGAAAGATCGTCGCCGCTGGGTCGAGGCGCCGCTGTTTCCGGGATATATTTTTTGCCGCATCCCTTTCGTCAATCGGTTCCAAGTGCTGCAGACGCCCGGAATAGTGCGAATCGTCAGTTTCGAAAACAAGCCCATGCCGGTTCGGGAATGCGAAATAGAGACCATCCGCAATCTGCTCAAGACCGGCGTTAGTGTGGAGGTTCGCCCGGGACTGATTCCGGGCGATCTTGTACGCATTACCAGCGGCATTTTAATGGGATTCGAGGGCCGGATCGTCGAAGAGCGCGGCTCGCATTACTTTGTTATCCATGTTGAATCCATCGGCAAATCCATTGTGGTCGATATTCGCTCCGCCGAGCTGAAGAAAATTGCGTGATTTGAACCGACGATTAATAGGGACTGGGTGAGGAAGATGGGAAAACGAGGCTTGTTTTTAATGCTTCTTGCGGCCTGCGCCTGCACGCGAAACTTGTCGCAGGTGGAAACGCTCACCATTACCGGTACGGTCAAACTGAGCGGAGCGAACGACCACGCCGACGTCATCGTCGCGCTTTATGCCGCTGTAGAGGCGGACACGGCAATCGTGAACCTTCAACTACGGTTTCCTTCGCTGGGAACCGAGACGTCGCAGGCGGTTCTCTTTGATCATCGAATTGCCGAACCGCTGCTGAAAACGCGAACCGATGCCGACGGCTTGTTCCGCTTTACGGATGTTCCCCCGGGCCGATATAATCTTGCGGCGACAAAGCCGGGTTACGGCTGGCGCTGCCTGTACGACATCGATCAGAGCTCCACGCTGAGCGAAATGACGTTGTATCCGGAGGTGCGTGTGTCCGGCCTTTTGGAGAACTATACGGTGTGGAACCGCGGCCGGCACTTCCTCATTGCGAACGACGTCGTGGTTCCTGCCGGCGGCACGCTGCTGATCGACAAGGGGGCGGTGGTGCGTTTCGAGGGCTACTCCAGGCTTCTGGTCAACGGCAAGGTGACGACCATCGGTACGGCCGACGAACCGGTGCGGTTCACCACCGATATCCTCGATAGCCGCAGCGCCGGTCTGTGGAAATCGGTCGAAGTCCACGGCGAAGGTGAGTTTTCATACGCCTGCTTTGATCACGGCGAAACCGGCGTGTATGTTAAAGGCGGACATGCGGAGATCAGGAATTGCTTCTTTCACGCCCTCCAGGATCGCGGTGTTTTGGCGGCCAACGAAAGCAGTGCCGAGGTGAGCGAATCCACGTTTTATCGCTGCCGTACGGCCGTGCAGGCGGAAACGCGGTCGCAAGCGGTCGTCTCCCACAACCTTATCGTCGGCGCGAACGCCGGTGAAAGCGCCGGCGTGATCTCGAATACGTCTTCCTCGCAGATTTCCGACAACGGAATCGTTTACTGCGCCGGCGGTTGCCGAATCGAATTCTCCGGCAGCGCCGACGTTCATTATAACTTTATTGCTCATTGCCCGATCGGCGTGCAGGTCGTCAGCCTGGTCAACGAAAGAAGCACCGTTCGTCTGCAAAAGAACACCGTCGTCGACTGTGCGCAGGTCAGCATCAACATTCTGGACAATGCGGCGCCGCTGATCGAGAACAACAATCTGCTGCAGTTCGGCTCGGCACTGTTCATCCGCGCCTATTCGCTCAAGTATCCGGCTTATGAGAACATTATGGCGCAGTACAACTATTTTGGAGAAACGGCTGCCGAAGTAAAGCGGCGGGTTGAGGATCGGCGCTATAGCCCCAGCGGAGGCAGCGGCGGTTGGAGCATCATTGTCGACCCCGTGGCCGGCGCCGAGTTTACGGACGCCTATCCGCGCTGAACGGCTCCGACGTATGATACGGTTGGCGCAGAGCGCCCCACTGGGCCGGTTGTTTTGGGCAGGAGAGGGGGCGCGCCTTTTTACCATGGGCGCGGGATCGGTCTTTGTGCTGAAAAGCGCCGGCGCCTTTCTGATGGTGATCGGACAGATCGCGGCCGCACGCCTGCTGGGCGCCGAAGAATACGGCCGTTTCGCCTATGCCCAAAGCGTGCTGTTGGTGATCACCATTTTTACCATCCTCGGCTACGATTTGTCGTTGCTCCGCTTCGTGCCGGAATATCGAGTTCAACAAAAGTGGAGCGAGCTGAAAGGCGTGCTGAGGGCCTCCTTTCGGCAGTCGGCGGCCGCAAGCCTCTTGATTACGGCGATAGGCGGTGCCGCCCTGATGACACCCTGGGCGGCAAGCGAAGGACGGACAGCCGCGCTGCGCATCATGCTGCTGTCGGTGCCGCTTTATACGTTGACCATGCTGCGCCAGGCGGCGCTGCGCGGCCTGCGCCACGCCGCCCTTGCCGAGCTGCCGGAAAGCCTGCTGAGGCCGGTGCTGTTCATCGCTTTGCTTCCGGCCGCAGCGGTTTTGGTTCCCAAGATGAACGCTGCCGCCGCCTGGTGGTGCTGGCTGTCGGTGGTCGCGGTCGCTTTCCTTTTCGGGTCGCTGCTGCTCGTGCGTCGCCTGCCGCCGGAATTGGGAGCCGTGAACGCAGCCCCCTTTCGCCGTGAATGGCGCACCGTTTCTTTGGACATGATGTGGATGAACGCCATGAACGTCATCTTTAACCAGGCCTCGGTCGTGCTGCTCGGTTTTACCGATCGGGCGACGGAGGTGGCGCTGTTTTCTGCGGCCAACAGGTTGGCGTTCTTTGTCTCCTTTGCCATGCTGGCGGTCAGCTCCATTGTCGCCCCCATGATTTCCGAATTGTACCACAGCGGCCGCATGGACGAGCTGGAACGAACGATGAAGCTTTCCACCGCCTTTCTCGCCGCTTCCGCCTTGATCGCCGGCGTCCTCCTGCTCGGCTGGGGCAGAGACATCCTCGGGCTGTTCGGCAAACCCTTCCGCGGCGCTTACATCTACCTGCTTTTGCTCATGCTGGGACATACTTTCAAATCCTTTTCCGGCCTCGCCTCTTATCTGCTGAACATGAGCGGCCGGCAGCGCTTGACCCGCCGTTTGATGCTTTTGTTTGTGATCCTCCATTTAGCGCTCAACGCGCTGTTGATTCCTCTTTATGGAGCTTTGGGCGCCGCAATCGCTGCAGCGGCCACCATGGTGTTCTGGAACCTTACGCTGGCGATCGCCGCCGCAAAGGTCGTCGGCGTCGACCCGACCTTCCTGTCTTTGCTGAAGCGAGGACACCGAATGGAGGCCGCTTGACATGCTGCAAATCACCCAGTTGATCTTTTTTTCGCTCATCATCCTTCAGCCCATGCTGGTGGCCTTCGGCTTTCAGGAATCGAGGTATTTTTCCCTTCTTTGGATGATGATCTTTGCCGGTATCGTCGTCGGCAAGATCGTCGATCGAAAGCATGAATTTCCCCCGCTCAACCTGCCGACGGTTCTGCTGACGCTGATTCTCGTAACGGTCACCGCGGTTCACCGCTTCGAACCCCGCTTGGTTCTCAACGCCGCCCAGTTCCTCTTTGCCGTCTATGTGATCTATTTCATCATGTATTACGTCATCTTTTATGAGGAATATGAGGTCTTTTTCGACAAGCTCTTTGCTTCTCTGCCCATCTATTTCTTTGCGGTTCTGCTCATTTCGACTTTGCTGACGGCCTATAAGGCTCCCGATGCGCCTCTCCTTTACCTCTGGCAGTGCAACGGCGTGGAAAACCGTGCCCAACTGATGTACGGCTCCGGCAACCACTTCGGCGTTTACCTGGCGGCTCTGACCCTCATTGCCGCCGCCTACCTCGTCGCGCAGCGCAAATGGCTGCATCTGTTCACCTTTCTCTGCGCCCTCTGGTTTCTCGTCGTATCAGGGGCGCGAACCGGCCAGGCGGCTGTTTTTTTGTTTGCCGCACTGCTTCTCTTTCGTGCGCTGCGTCTCCCCACGCTTCTCCTCTTTTTCGGAATAGCTTTTATCGGTATTGTACTCTATCTGATTGTCTTCGACAACCGGCTCTATGCCGTTGTGTATACCATCTTTTCCGAGATCAACGAGAAGGTGCCGCTGCGCTTCATGCCGGAAGCCCGTTACCATTTGCTGGCCGGCCGCGAGGTGCTGTGGAATACGTTGGTGGAAATGATCCGCAACAAACCCGTTTGGGGACACGGCTACTACATCCCGTTCTATGACTTTGGAATCGATGCCGGCTATGAGGGCGGGCGCCTGATCGGAAATGAAGCGGCGCCGACCAGCGAAAGCGGGCTGCTGTTCACGGTACGCTACGGCGTCATTGCCACGGCCGTCTATTTGTGGTTCATCTGCCTGCCGCTTTTTCAACGCCGCCGTACGCCCATGAGCTTTTACCACACGTATGTCACGCTGTTCACCATTACCGTGTGGATAATGAACGATTCGCTTTTTATTTCCTATTCGGTGCAGATGCTCTTTTTCTTTTTCATCATTGCGGAGCAGTTGGCCGCGAACCGACAGGCCATCATCATGCGCAGGCTCGATGCCGAAACACCCATGCCGCTGCCGACTGTTCTGCCCGCGGACGGCTGAGAAAAGAGCGATGGACGACATCAAGCAAATGCTGGTCTTTCACATTGGTCACCTGGGCGATACGATTATGATCGTGCCGTCGCTGTGGGCCTTGCGCCGCGCTTTTCCCAATGCCGAAATGACTCTGCTGACCGATGAGGTGCGCGGAAGCGGCTTTGTCAATGCCGCCGAGCTTTTCGAAGGCAGCCCCTTTTTCCGGCGGGTGATCACCTTTCGCAAGAATCCGTCGGGCAAATGCCGACACTTTGTTAGTATGGCCATGCTGGCGCCGAAACTGAAGCTCAAACGCTTCGACGCCGTCGCTTATCTGACGCCCTCGCTGCGCGAGCCGATCCAGATCAAACGCGACCGCTCTTTTTTTCGCTCGCTCGGCATCAAAAGGCTTTTCGGCTTTGAAGGCTTTGATGCAGTCCAACCGGGAATGCACGAGTCGCTGCGCATTCTGCGGCGGCTCGAGGTCGACGGCATTCCCGCGGGTCCCCCATGCTTCGACTTGATGATCGGCGCTGCTGAAGAAGCGGCTCTGCAGCGGCTGCTGCAGCTGGAAGAGTTGTCCATCGACTCTCCGATGGTCGCCGTAGCCCCTTTTTCTAAAATGCAGTCCAAACGCTGGCCGATAGAACGCTACGCCGCCTTGATCCAAAGGCTGATGGACCGGTTCGACATTTTTCCCGTGGTGCTCGGCGGAAAAGATGAGTTCGGGCAGGCGAAGCTGCTGACCATGCATTGGGGAACCGGCTTGAACGCCGCCGGTCTGCCGGTGAGGTTAACGGCGGCTCTGTTGCACCGCTGCGCGGCCTATATCGGAAACGATACCGGCGCCATGCACCTCGCTGCCGCCGTCGGTTTGCCCTGCCTGGCCATCTTTTCGGCCCGCGATGAGCGCGACAAGTGGCATCCTTACGGAGAAGGTCACATCGTCCTGCGCCGCGATGTCCATTGTGCGGGTTGCCGCCTCAAAGTTTGTCGACACCGCACCTGTCTTATGCGAATCACTCTGAATGAGGCCGAAACGGCCGCCGTGACCCTGCTCGAACGGGTGCTTTGATCCATGAGGCCGATCAGAGTTCTACGCATCACCTCGAATTTGAACAAAGGAGGCGCCGGCGCCCACGTGCTGGCCCTGCAAAGAGCGCTTGCTGCTTTTAACGACATCGATTCGACGCATTGGTGCCCGCGTGAAAAAAGCGAGAATCCGCCCTCGCTCAACGACCGCCTGCCCAAAGCCGTTCTTTACTTCAATTTTCTGCGCACCCGGCTGTGCGGTTTGGACAGTCTGTATGCGCCTCTGTGGAACCGCCGCCTGGCCGCTTTGCTGCCGCAATACGATATTGTGCATCTGCATCATCTCCAAGGCTATTTTTTTGATATACGCTCCCTCGAGTACCTGCGCGACAAACCCACCGTGCTTACGCTGCACGATATGTGGCCGTTGACCGGCCGTTGCAGTGTCACTCTCGGCTGCGAAAAGTGGCGCACCCGCTGCGGCCGCTGTCCCCATAAGCAGGTCTATCCCGCGACCTGCATCGATTTGAGCCGCTTTCTATTCGAGAAAAAAGCCCGGGCGTTCGGAGCTCTGCAGCGGTTCAAGGTGGTCGCCATTTCGCAGTATGGGGCGGAGCTGGCGCGGGCGGGTCATTTGCGTCATGCCGAGATTCAGGTCATTCCGCCGGCGGTGGACGGCGAGCAGTTTAAGCCTTTGCCGCGTTCGAATTCCGGCGTGACCGTAGGCGTTGCCGCCGCCCGCCTGGATTTCCCCGGTAAAGGCTTCGAGCTGCTGCTGCGCCTCATCGCCTTCAACGAAAAGAATCGCTGCGGTCTCCGCTTTCGCATTGTCGGCCGTTTGTCCGAAGCCTCGCGGCGTGCGCTGTCGCCGTTCCGTCAGGTCGAGTTGTTTCCCTTCACCAATGAGCCGAAGGAAATGTGCCGTCACTACAATGCCATGGACGTGTTCTTCAACCCGTCGCACAACGAGACCTTCGGCAAGACCAATATCGAAGCACAGGCCTGCGGCACTCCGGTGGTGGCGCGTGACATTCCGCCGTTCCGCGAAAACGTTCGTTTCGGCGGCTTTTTTCGGGAAGATGATCCCGATGGTCTGATCGGCGAAATCATGAATACGGCCGCAGCCTCTTGGGATCGACGTTCCATGCACGAAGCGATCTGCGCCGAGTTCGGCCTGCCCATTTTGGGCGCACGATACGCGGCACTTTATCGTTCATTCTTCGACGGACAGAATCCATGAAGCTGATGTTGATCGACTATGCCGGCTATGCCTTTGCCGCGGACCTCAGCGTCGAGCTGGCAAGGCGGGGGTG
>FWPV01000172.1_pt1 | contig 230211 bp, 175 predicted proteins | sample 2228371 | NCBI WGS metagenome assembly FWPV01 (sample SAMEA103939776, study PRJEB20133) | metagenome
CACGTGGTTGACAGCCGGTTTGTTACCGGCTTTCACCTCCTGAGCCGGTCGGCTTTAGCCACCGGCTGCAGCCGGTCGAGACCGGTTAGGACACGGGCACGTGGTTGACAGCCGGTTTGTCACCGGCTTTCACCTCCTGAGCCGGTCGGCTTTAGCCACCGGCTGCAGCCGGTCGAGACCGGTTAGGACACGGGCACGTGGTTGATAGCCGGTTTGTCACCGGCTTTCACCTCCTGAGCCGGTCGGCTTTAGCCACCGGCTGCAGCCGGTCGAGACCGGTTAGGATGCGGGCACGTGGTTGACAGCCGGTTTGTTACCGGCTTTCACCTCCTGAGCCGGTCGGCTTTAGCCACCGGCTGCAGCCGGTCGAGACCGGTTAGGATGCGGGCACGTGGTTGACAGCCGGTTTGTTACCGGCTTTCACCTCCTGAGCCGGTCGGCTTTAGCCACCGGCTCACCGCACCGTGATCTGCCCCAGCACCACCGCATCCCCCAGGGGCCGTCCGTCGGCGTCGAAGACCGGCAGGCGGGCGCCGTCCACCAGGCCGTACATCCCGACCTCCAGGGTGTAAACCCCCGGCGGCACGGCCGGGCTCAGCGGGATGCGATACGTATCCGCAATCCGCATACCCGGTGCCCATTGGGTGGTGGGCAGCCGATCGGCCAACGGCTCGTTATCCTGCTGCCCCCACAGGAAGTTCCCCTGGCTCGCGTTCCAGGTCTCTCCCACCAGATGGGTGAACACCTTGTAGCGCTCCGGGATTGGCGCCAGCCCCTCCCAGTACAGTGTCAAGGCCACCGTTTCCCCCGGACGCGCGGTCGTGCGCGGCAGGTCGTAGCCGGCCAGCCGGATCGCTTCGCCCAGGCGCAAGTTCAGCGGCTGCATGGCCTCCTGCCATGCCCCGGACAGGAGCGGCCGTCGGGCCACCAGGGTGAAGCGGGCCAGTTCCAGGGTGCGCCCGGCGTCGGCCAGCATCAGGCGATAGCGGCCCGGTGGCAGATCGGGCAGCAGCGGCCAGTCGGCCTGTTGGCGCGTGGCGCCCGCGCTCACGGCCGGCGGGGCGGCCAGCGTCAGCTCGCGCGCGGCCGGGCCGGAGAGCAACAGCCGCGCCGGCATCCCCGGCGGTTGCGCCCAGATGAGCGCCACGTGCAGGATGTCCCCCGTCAGATAGCGGTCCAACGGCAGCGACGCAGCCAGCAGCTCCCCGCCGGCAATGCTTGCCATAGTGTCCGCCGGCAGGGGATACCCGTCGGCCAGGTCGTAGATCCGCCTGGCGCGATCGGCCGTGCGAGCGTAGAGGACCAGAGAGGTTTCCCCGAAGGACCATCGGGCAGTCCTCTCGGCGCGCGCCGACAGCCAGCCGGGCACCTGTTGCAACGGATCGGTCTGCTGCGCGTTGGGGATGACCACCAGCCAGACTCCCTCGGCCCTTTCCCAGATGGGGGACAGCAGGCCATCCACGCTTTCGGGCGAGATCGTCATGCCGCCGGGAACCCTGTCCCATTGCCCCGGGTAATGGGCCGCGAAGAGGGGCCAATCCGCATCGGTGTACAGCACCACAGCATCGGCCGGCCGGCGATGGGCCTGCAGCGTGGCCGCCAGCGAGAGATACTGATCGGTCTGCCCCCGGCCGGTGTAGAGCGCAGCCAGCCCGGCCAGAGAGACCCCGGCCACAACCCCGACGCCGGCCAGCCCCAGCAGGCGCCTGCGGCCCTCCAGCGCGCTCAACCCCCACCCCAGCAAGATGTAGAAACACGCGGCCAACGGCAGGAAGTAGCGCGGGGCCAACCGGGGCACATAGAAGGCCCGGCCCGGCAGGGTCAGCGCGTAGACCAGGGCCGCGGGCAGCAGCAGCCCCAGCAACAACATGACCAGGCCGGCAGAGCGAAGCGCATCGCGCCGGCGGGAGACCAGGGCCAGGACGGCCAGCGCCAGGGCCACCAGCACGGCGATGGTGGGCCACGTCCAGGCTTCCAGGTCGGCCGCGGCTCCGGTGGCCAGCACCGTGGCATAAAGGCGCAGGAAGAAGCCCGGTTGATACGGCTCGGCCGACGACCAGCTCATCATACGCGGCAGGGCATAGGCCAGCCATGGCACGAAGAGCACAACTACGGCTACCTGTGCCATCGCCCAGCGGATCAACAGACCCCGAGTGCGGCCACGTCGCCACCAGGCCCAGAGGAACGCCAGGTTGGCCACCAGCAGCGTCGCCGCGCTGAGGTAGAGGGTCCACAGACCGGCGGCTGCGGCCAGCACGTACGCAATCCAGGCGGCCGGCCTGCCCCGCTGCCAGAAACGAAGGCCGGCCCAGAGGGCTGCCGCAGCCCACAGCGCGGCCCAGATGTACATGCGCAACTCTTGCGACCAGGTGACGGCAAAGGGGGACAGCGCCAGGAACAACCCGGCGAGCAGCCCGGCTCGGGGGCCGCCCAGCGTGCGCGCCAGGCCTCCCCCCAGCGCGACGGCCACGACCCCCGCCAGCGCCGGCAGGAAGCGCAGCCCCCAGGCGCCGTCCCCCATCACCCGCCACCAGCCGTGGGTGATGAGGAAATAAAGGGGCGGATGCACATCGTGGGCCGTCCAATTCAGAATGCCGGGCAGGGACAGCCGGGCAGCCCATGCCGTTAGGCCTTCATCCCACCAGATGTTGTGCTGATCCAGCCCCCACAGCCGTAAGGCCAGCGCTGTCCACAGGATCAGCGCCCAACCCAGCCTCAGCTTCACACGGTCCCCTCTTCGGTTGCCGGTCGCACCTGTCGCAACAAACGGAACAACACGGGCAGCGAGGCCAGCTCCAGCACGACCACCATCACGCCGATAGCCACTGGCGCGCGCTCATAGAGCCAGCCCATGCCTGCGCCGGCCAGCAGCCAGGCGACCCCGTAAAGGGTGTTGAAGATGCCGTAGGATTGTCCCCGCCTGCTGATGGGCGTGATGTCCGCGATGGCGGCGCGCATGATCGTCTCGTGGATGCCCATCACCCCGCCCCACAGCACCACGGCAATCACGGCCAAAGCATAATACGAGCTGAACCCCAGCCACGGGATCGGCAGAGTGAGAAGCGGGATCGCCAGCAGCGCCTTGAAGCCGATCCGGTCGTAGGCCCGGCCGATCACCAGCGCCACGATCGCGTCCACCAGCATCGCGACCGCGTACAGCAGCGCGATATCGGCGCCCGGCGCCAGGCCCCTGGTTTGCAGATGGTAGGAGATGAGCTGGAAGTTGGCGAAACCGGTCACGCTCAACAGCACGAACAGGCTGTAGAGCCAGAACGTTCTCGGCAGGCGTTGCCCCCCCGCCGAAAGGGAGGTCGGATTCGGGCCTGCAGCGCCTTTCTGGCCCTGTTGGCCGGATGCCGCTGCGGCGTTTTCTTTTGCCTGCTGGATGGCCTTTTGTTCGAGCTGAAGGGGCGCAGGCAGGCGCCAGCGCGCCAGCAGCAACATCGCCAGGCATAGGATCGTCGGCAGCCAGAGGAAGGTGAACCCCCCGCGGTAGCCGCCGCCCAGCCGCAGCGCGACCACGAAGACCAGCGGCCCCAGGATGCCGCCGATCTGGTCAATGGCCTCGTGGATGCCGAAACCCCAACCGCGGCCCACCTGTTTGGTCGCAAAGGAGAGCAGGGTGTCTTTGGCCGGGCTGCGCAACCCTTTGCCGATCCGTTCCAGGATCAGCAACACAGCGGCGACTTCCCAGCGGCCGGCCAGCGCCAACAAAGGCACGGCTGCGATCATGCCGTAGCCCAGCGCGGCCAGCAGCCAGTATGCGCGTGTCCGGTCGGCCAGGGAGCCGGAGACCAGGCGAAGGGCATAGCCCAAAAACTCGCCGAGGCCGGCCACCGTCCCCACGGCGACAGCCGAGGCGCCCAGGGTGGCGAGAAACGGCCCCGCTACCCCGCGGCCGCCCTCGTAAGCGATGTCGCCGAACATGCTGACCAGGCCCATCAAGAGGATGAACTGAAGCGCGACGGTTCGCAGATCGCCGCGTTCGGCAGATGTTGAGACAGTTCTCATCGGGTGATCCTCCGTCGAGAGGTCTCTACCGCCAGAGGACACGGGTAGAGGCCGGCATTCGTGTGAAGTTCGGGGAGCCTCATCCCCAACATCGGCGCATCCTATCACGATTTGCCGCAGGTGACAAACAACGTCGCGCGACCTTTTGCCAGCCCAGACAGGCAGTGCTATAATGGCCCCGCTCTCGCAGCTTCAGGTAGTCTCTGGCACAGCGACTACCGACTTCACGTGAACGGGAATATCTGTGACCGAATTGGAAACCCCTGCTCTTGAAAGCGACACTGCTACACCCCCGGCGCCGGCCGGCCCGCAGCCCTCTGCGTTGGCTGCCATCCGCGAGGTGTTCGAGGTTTTGGCGCTGGCAGTGCTCATGGTGATGTTGATCCGCAACTTCGTGCAGAACTACCGGATTGACGGCATCAGCATGGAGCCCAATTTCCACGACAAGCAGTTCTTGATCGTCAACCGGTGGGCCTATTGTCCCGGCATCCACCTGGAGGCGCCACTGCTCAACACGACTTTGTGGAAGAAGACCTGGTGTGTGCGGCAGCCACAGCGGGGGGACGTGGTAGTCTTCGAGTACCCGCGCGATCCCAGCCGGGATTTCATCAAGCGCGTGATCGGGCTGCCGGGGGAGACGGTGGAGGTGCGCGCCGGCCAGGTGTACATCAACGGCGAGCCGATGCCCGAGCCCTTCGGCCCCAACCCCGGCAGTTACACGGCACCGCCGGTGACCCTGGGCCCCGATGAGGTGTTCGTGATGGGGGACAACCGCAACAACTCCAGCGATTCGCACCTGTGGGGCCCGTTGCCGTTGGACCGGATCATCGGCAAGGCGGTGATTTCGTACTGGCCCCCCCGGTACTGGTCCCTGGTGCCGAGTTACGATTTGACCGATTTCAGCGCGTTTGCGGTTCAGTGAAATGAGGGAAGGGAGTTATGCCTCCTACCGAGGCTGAGGTTCGAGCGGTTGTGCAGCGGGTGTTGGCCCGGCTGCTGGACGCGTCTGCCGGCACGGGCGGGACGCCGCAGGCACTACCGGCCTCGGAGGGTGGGACGGTACCGGCATCTGCCGCTAGGGCTCGGCCGTTGATCACCGAAGCCACGGTACGGGCATTGAGCCCCGGGGCCGAGCTGCGGGTACCGGCCGACGCGCTGGTGACACCGTTGGCGCGCCAGGTGGCGCGTGAACGGGGTGTCACGCTGGTGGAGGAAGGGGCTGCGCCCGCGCCGGTGGCTGCCTCGGTCGCACAGCGGCGGGTGGCTATCGGCGCCGACCATGGCGGCTATGGCCTGAAAGAGGCCCTGAAGCCGTATTTGCAGGGCCTGGGCTATGAGGTCGTGGATTGCGGCACGCACAGCACAGACCCTGTGGATTATCCCGATATCGCCTACGCGGTGGCCAGGCTGGTGGCCGGGGGCGGATGTGCCAACGGCATCATCATTGACGGCGCAGGCATCGGTTCGTGCATGGCCGCCAACAAGGTGCCCGGGGTGCGCGCGGCGATGTGTTACGATCACGCCACCGCGGTGAACAGCCGGGAGCACAACCACGCCAACGTGCTGACCCTCGGCGCTGGCCTGATCGGTGTCAATCTGGCCAGGCAGATCGTGCAGACCTGGCTTGCTACCCCGTTCGGCGGCGAGCGACATGCCCGTCGCGTGGAGAAGATCATGGCCATCGAACGGCGATTTACCGGGGCCAGGCCGTGACCTGCAAAAGGCCAGGCTGCGAGCCTGAGGAACAGTGACGAAATGAGCCTTGATCTGAGAAATTACACCCTGGAAGAGCTGGTCGAGATCGTCACGCGTGAGGTCCTGGCGGCATACCCGCCCGGCGGCGATCGCGGCCCCTGCGTCCTCTGCGGGGATCAGCGCTGCGAGGGCCAATGCGTGCAGACCAACCCGGACGGTGCCCGTCGGGTGGTCACGGCCGGCGCCGACCGGCTCACGACCCGTTTGGGCGTGAAGAGCGTGGCGGCCGACCTGGCCGGCATGATTGATCACACGCTGTTGCGGCCCCATGCCACCGAGGAGCAGGTGCGCCAGCTCTGTGCAGAGGCGGCCCAGTTCGGCTTTGCCACGGTGTGCGTGAACCCGACCTGGGTGCCCTTGTGTTCCGGCCTGTTGCGCGGGACGCGCGTCAAGGTGTGCACCGTGATCGGTTTCCCCCTGGGCGCGACCTTTGCGGAGGTCAAGGCGTTTGAGTCGCAGCGGAGCATCGCTGCCGGCGCCACGGAACTGGACATGGTGATCAACATCGGTGCCCTGAAATCGCGGCATTACAGGCTGGTGGAGGAGGACATCGCCGCGGTGGTGAATGTGGCGCACGCGGCCGGGGCGACCGTGAAGGTGATCATCGAGGCTGCGTATCTGACCGATGAAGAGAAGGTCGAGGCGTGCGCGCTGGCCAAGGCCGCCAGCGCCGACTACGTCAAGACCTCCACTGGCTTCGGGCCCAGCGGCGCGACCGTGGAGGATGTCGCGCTTATGCGCCGGGTGGTGGGGCCCGAGATGGGGGTGAAGGCAGCCGGAGGCATCAAGACCGCCGAGGAGGCCAAGGCCATGATCGCTGCCGGCGCGTCGCGCATCGGTGCCAGCGCCAGCATCAAGATCGTCAGCGGCGCGCAAGAGGCCCCTGGCGCGAAGGCCGCATCGCCGGCCGGCGCAGGCGGCTACGGTTGAGCCGCAGTGGAGGGAAAGGGCATGTCGCAACGTGAGTTCATGATCATCCTGGCCCATACCCATGTATGTGGCATGTGCCGGGCCAGGCTCCTGGCCGATCCCGTGTCCGCCTTGAACAGCCGGCCTTTGACCGAAGGCGAGCGGTCCATCCTGGGCAGCTTGCAGTTCGAGCACTTTATCACGCCGGACACACTGGCGCGGGCGGCGGGTTGTACCGTGGCTGACCTGGATGCATTTCGGGATGAGCCTGTGGTGCGGCTCCGACACCTTTAGACCTTCCCAGTGAGTTTTCGAAGAGGAGTACCGAATGGCCGTTGATCTTCGTTCCTACGTTTTTCTGGACAGCCTTCAGCCGCAACACGCGGCCTTTCTGGGCACGGTGGCCAAGGGGTTCTTGCCGCTGCCCGGCGACGCGTCCCTGTGGGTCGAGATTTCTCCCGGCATCGAGATCAATCGCATCACCGATGTGGCGCTGAAGGCCACGCGGGTGCGGCCCGGCATGCAGATCGTCGAGCGCCTTTACGGCCTGCTGGAGGTGCATTCCGACAGCCAGGCCGAGACGCGCGCGGCCGGCGCGGCGATCCTGGAAGCGCTGAGGGTGCGCGAGACCGACCGCCGCAAGCCGCGCGTGGTCTCCAGCCAGATCATCCGCGCGGTGGACGCGCATCAGGTGCAGCTCATCAACCGGATGCGCCACGGCCACATGCTGCTCGCCGGCCAGACCCTGTACGTGCTGGAGGTAGAGCCGGCCGGCTATGCCGCGCTGGCCGCCAACGAAGCGGAGAAGGCCGCCGAGATCAACATCCTGGAGGTGATCGCGTTCGGCTCCTTCGGTCGCGTCTACCTGGGCGGCGAGGAACGCGACATCATGGCCGGCTACGGTGCAGCCCTGGCGGCCATCGAAGGGGTCACAGGCCGGATCGAAGAACAAGGAAAGCGGGAGTAGGTATTGCGTATTGCGTACTGCGTACTGCGTAACGTAGTATGCAGTACGTAGTACGTAGTATGCAGTACGCAGTACGTAGTACGTAGTACGCAGTACTCAAGCAGATGTCTTTTCAACACCAAGGAGATGACCTCATGGCAGAAGCATTGGGCATGATCGAGACCAAAGGATTCGCGGCGATGGTCGAGGCGTCGGACGCGATGGTCAAAGCCGCGAAGGTTGAGCTGGTCGGCTATGAGAAGATCGGCGGCGGCTACGTGACCGCCATCGTGCGCGGGGACGTCGCAGCGGTCAAAGCGGCGCTGGAGGCCGGCGCGCGCGGGGCCGAGAAGGTCGGCGAGGTGGTTTCGGTTCACGTCATCCCGCGGCCCCACGAGAACGTAGATCGCGTCCTGCCCCTGGGTCGCGGCCCGGGGTGGGAGCAGAAGAAGGCCGCCGCCGGCACCGGCATCGAGGTCGGTGCTGCCGACTGACAGACACCGCGGAAGGAGTGAGGCGATGCCTATCCAGAACCTGTGGCGCGAGCTGCGGCCCGGCCCCAAAGTGCCGGATATCGTCTACGCCATCATCGAGATCCCCAAGGGATCGCGTAATAAGTACGAGTTCAACAAGGATGGCGGCGTCATCGTGCTGGATCGCGTGCTGTTTTCGTCGCTGCACTATCCCGGCGATTATGGCCTCATCCCGCATACCTTCTACGACGACGGCGATCCGTTGGACATCCTGTTGATGACCAACGAGCCCACCTTCCCCGGCTGTATCATCCAGGCCAGGGTGATCGGCATCTTCCGGATGTTGGACCGCAACCTCCACGACGACAAGATTTTCGCCGTGCCTGCGACCGACCCGCTCTTCTCCGAATATCACGATATCAAGGACGTGCCGCCGCACTTCCTGCAAGAGGTGGCGCATTTCTTTGAGGTCTACAAGGACCTGGAAGGCACCCGGACGAAGCCCCTGGGCTGGGAAGGCGCCGAAGCAGCCAAACAGGAAGTGTTGCGTTCCATCAAGATGTTCGATGACCGGTTTGGGCTGCCCGCGCTGTGACGGTCGGTCGGAACGGAGTGTGCCCATGCTCATCGGTAAAGTGGTCGGCACCCTGGTCGCCACCCGCAAGGACGAGAAGATGGAGGGCCTGAAGTTCCTCGTCCTGAAACAGGTGGATGTGGAGGGCCGGGAGGGGAGCGGTTACGTGGTCGCCGTGGATGCGGTAGGCGCCGGCCTTGGCGAGTATGTGCTGTACGCCAGCGGCTCCTCAGCGCGCCAGACGGTGCTCACCGATAAACGTCCCTGCGATGCAGTGATCATGGCCATCATTGACCAGTGGGAAGTGGGCGGTGAGCTGAAATACCGCAAGGTGACGGGGGAGTATCAGTCGTGAGGCGTTACGGGTTGCGCGGCCGGTTTGAGGAAATATGGCTGAGAAGCTGACCGACGCACAGATCGAGGCGATTGTTCAACGGGTCAGGGCGCAGTTGGCGCAAGACCGGACGCCGCCAACGCCGGATCGGACGCCCGGCCCGGCTCCTCATCTGTCTTACGTGGGCCGGGCAGGCCGGGCAACGCCGGAGCCGGCCAGGGCAGGCAAGGACGGCATTTACCCCGACCTGGACAGCGCCGTGGCCGCGGCGCGCCGCGCGTTTCGTGCCCTGGACGCGCTGACCCTGGAAAAGCGTTTCGAGATCGTCGCGGCCATGCGTGCGGCCATGCGCGCTAACGCCGAGCTGCTGGCCCGCATGGCGTGCGAGGAGACGGGACTGGGCCGCGTCGAGGATAAGGTCCAGAAGAACCTCCTGGTGATCGAAAAGACCCCTGGCCCGGAGATCCTCCAACCCCTGGCCTGGACCGGCGACCGTGGGCTGACGCTTATCGAGCGGGCCCCTTACGGGGTCTTCGGCGTCATCACCCCCAGCACCAACCCCACCTCGACGATCATCAACAACGCGATCGGCCTCGTCTCGGCCGGGAACGCCGCGGTTTTCAACGTGCATCCCGGCGCCAGGCACGTGTCGGCCTACCAGTTGCAGCTCTTGAACAGGGCTATCGTGGGCGCAGGCGGTCCACCCGACCTGCTCACTGCGCCTGCGGAGCCCACCATCGAGAGCGCCCAGGCGCTGATGCGCCATCCCGGCATCCGCATCCTGCTCATTACGGGTGGCGAGGCGGTGGTGAAGCTGGCGATGGCCTCGGGCAAACGGGCGATCTGTGCCGGGCCGGGGAATCCGCCGGTGGTGGTGGACGAAACCGCCGACATTGACCTGGCCGGGGAGAAGATCGTCTTCGGCGCCAGCTTCGACAACAACATCATCTGCGTGGACGAGAAGGAGGTCTTCGTCGTTGACCGCGTTGCGGACAAGCTCAAAGCCGCTATGGTCGCCCACGGCGCGGTCGAGCTGCCGGGCTATCGCATTCGGGCGCTGGAAAATCTGATTTTCGAGAAGATGAACGGCCCGCGTCAGCCCGGGACCGTGAAAAAGCGCTGGATCGGCCAGAACGCGGGCAAGATCTTGAAAGAGCTGGGGATCAACGCACCCGATGCCAGGCTGGTGCTGGTGGAGGTGCCGGTGGACCATCCGCTGATCTGGACCGAGCAGTTGATGCCGGTGCTGCCGCTGGCGCGCGTGCGCAACGTAGACGAGGGGATTGACCTGGCCGTGGAGGCCGAGCACGGATTCGGACACACCGCCAGCATGTTCAGCCGGAACATAGACGCCCTCAGCCGCATGGCGCGGGAGATCAACACCAGCATCTTCGTCAAGAACGGCCCCTGCGTGGCAGGCCTGGGCTACGGCGGCGAGGGCTACACCAGCATGTCCATCGCCAGCCCCACCGGCGAGGGCCTCACCAATGCTCTGACATTCACGCGCGTGCGACGCTGCACGTTAGTTGACCATTTTCGGATTGTCTAAGTATTGCGTACTGCGTTATTCGCTGATTCGTGATTCGCCATTCGCCATTCGCCATTCGCTGATTCGTGATTCGTGATTCGCTGATTCGTGATTCGTGATTCGCTGATTCCATGCAACCTGCTCTCGCTCTGATCGAATTCGACTCCGTTGCGGCCGGGATCGAGGCCGGGGACGCGATGGCCAAGAAGGCGCCTATCGCCCGGATCTTGGCCGGCACGGTCCACAACGGCAAGTACCTGGTCATGGTGGCCGGCACAGTCGCCGATGTGGAGGAGTCGCTGGCTGCCGGACTGGCGACGGGCAGCAGCGCAGTGCTCGACCACGTCTATCTGCCGGGCGTGCACCCGCATGTGGTGGATGCCCTGGCCGCAGGGCGCCGGCCGCGGCCCGTCGACGCGCTGGGGGTGGTGGAGACGCGCACGGTGGCCGCCGCCATCGCTGCTGCCGATGCCGGGGTGAAGGGCGCGCAGGTCAACCTGCTGGAGGTGCGCCTGGCCGACGGGTTGGGCGGCCACGGCCTGGTCTTTTTCGACGGGCTGGTGGCCGATGTGGAGACGGCCGTCCGCATCGGCACAGATGTCATCGCCGGGACCAACGCCCTGATTCACGCCGTGGTCATCCCGCAGCTCCACCCCGAGATGGCGGAGAACCTCCTGGCCGATACGCGCTGGCGGGCGCGCGTGGTGCATGCCGACGCTTCAGCCTCTGTCGGCGATGCTGCCCGCCGTCCCGATCACCACTAACGCCTCGCGACGCAGGGAAAGCCTCACCTCATCGCCCACGTGCAGGTTCAGCCGGGCATAAGTGTAGGGGCCGTGCAACAGCTCGATCTGCTGGCCGTTGGTCAGGGCCACGCGCACAACGCGGCCGCCGGGCAACGACGAGATCGCCGTCACCCGGCCCACGGCCTGGTTGTAGCGGATCGCGTCCACCAGGGGGCGGTTCGGGTAGAGCACCTTGATGTCCTCGGGTCGCACATAAGCCGTTACCGTGGCGCCGACGGGGAGCGCCTGCGCCGGCCCCACCAGCTCCAGGCCGTCCCAATCCAGCACCAGGCCGTCCGCGCGCGCCGCCACGACGCGCGCGCGAAACAGGTTGGGCACCCCCATGATCTCCGCCACCTGATGGCTGGCCGGGTAACGGAAGACCTCCTCGATGGGCCCCACTTGCTCGACGCGGCCGTCCCGCATCACCGCCAGCCTCTGGCCCAGGGCGAAGGCGTCCTCCAGCCGGTGGGTCACGTAGATCACCGCCAGGCCCAGCTCGCGCTGCCAGCCGGCCAACTCGGCCTGCAGCCGCTGTCGTGCGCCCGCGTCCAGGGCCGAGAACGGTTCGTCCAGCAACAGGACGCGCGGGGAGGCGGCCAGCGCGCGGGCGATGGCGACGCGTTGTTGTTGGCCGCCGGAAAGCTCATGGGGGTAGCGGTGGGCCAGGTGGCCCAGGTTCATCCGTTCCAGCAGCTCGCGCGCGCGGGCCTGGCCCTCACTGCCGGCCAGGGGATATGCCACGTTTTGCAGGGCGGTCAAGTGCGGGAAGAGGGCGTAATGCTGGAAGACGAAGCCGATGCGCCGATGGCGTGCCGGCACGTTGATCTTCCGGCCGCCGTCCCGGGCGAAGAGGATCTGCCCGTCCAGGATGATCTGTCCGCGCTCCGGGGTGATCAGGCCGGCGATCGCGTTCAGCGTGGTGGTCTTGCCCGATCCCGAAGGGCCGAACAAGACCAGCACCTCCATGCCGACCGCCAGATGCACCTGCAAGCGGAAGTCCTCGCGGCGCAGCGTGAAGTCTGCGATCAACCGGGCCGCGGCCGGTTCGGACCGGAACACGTCTGTGGCACTCATGCGGTCCTCGCTCACGTTTGCTCCGGGGTCAGACTACCGTTGTCTCGGCGGCCTGGCCGGCGGGGCTGCTCGAAACGGCGCACGGCCCACAGGCTGAGAAACGCCAGCCCGGTCATTAGCAAAACCATCCAGTTGGCTGCGGCGTAGTCCCGGTTCTGCACTGCGTCGTAGATCGCCAGCGGCAGGGTCTGGGTGCGGCCCGGGATGTTGCCCGCCACCATCAGGGTGGCGCCGAATTCCCCCAGGGCGCGCGCAGCGGCCAGCACCAGCCCCGCCAGGATGCCGCGGCGGGCCAGCGGCAGGGTGACGCGCCACAGGACCGCCAGTTCCGAGGAGCCCAGAGTGCGCGCGGCGTTCTCCAGGGCGGGATCTACCCCGGCGATGGCCGCCCGGGCAGCTCCCACCAGCAACGGCATCCCCACCACTGCCGAGGCGATGGCCGCGGCGACCCAGGTGAAGAGCACCCGCCAACCCAGGATTTCGACCACGGGGCTGCCCCGGCCCAGGGCCAGCAAGAGGTAGTAGCCCACCACCGTGGGCGGCAGCACCAGCGGCAGGTTGACCAGCGTCTCCACCAGGGTGACCCCGCGAAAGCGCCCGCGCGCCAGCAGCAGCGCCAGCGACAGCCCGATCGCCACGATCAACAGGGTAGCCACCGCAGTCACCTGCAGTGAAAGCAGCAGGGGATGCCAGGTCATCACGCTGTCTCCTTGCATGTTTTCAGGTCAGTTCCTCGGCGTCCGGATGTTCAGGGCAAGTAAAAACCGTACTTGCGCAGGACCTCCTGTCCGGGCGGGCTATTGACATAAGCGACAAAAGCTCGCGCAGCGGCCTCATGTTGGGTGCCCTTAACCACCGCCAGCGCCTGGTCAATCGGGGTGTAAAGCGCCGATGGGACGAGAACCCAGCGGCCTGGATCGGTCGGCCCGGCGGCCGCGGGGAGGCTCAGGGACAGCGCGACAATCGCCGCGTCCACGTTCCCGGTCTCCGCGTACTGCAGGGCCTGGCGCACATTCTCTGCCAGCACCAGCTTGGGCTGCAACGCCTCCCACAGCCCCGCCGCTTGCAGCGCTTCACGGGCGGCGATGCCGTAAGGGGCGTGGTCCGGGTTGGCGATGGCGAAGCGGCGCACTTCGGGCCGGCCGAGGTCCTCCAGCCGCTCCAGCGCCAACGGGCTGTCGCCCCGGGTCCACAGGACGAGCTGCCCGCGCGCGTAGACCTGCACCGTGTCCGCCAGCACCAGCCCTTTCTCCGCCAGCTCGGCCACATAGCGCATATCGGCAGACGCAAAGAGGTCTACCGGCGCGCCCAGCTCGATCTGTTGGGCCAGTTGGCCTGAGGAGCCGAAGTTGAAGACCACCCGGTGGCCGGTCTCAGCCTGGAACCGGGCGGCGATTTCCTGGAACGCATAGGTCAGGTCGGAGGCCGCCGACACGGTGAGGGTCGTCGTTGTGGGCCGGCACCCTGAAAGCACCAGGACCAGGCAGAGCAGCACAGGGAGGGACGCGGATCGGCGACGGCAGGTCTTCGGCATCAAGCACCTGTCAGCAGCGCCTGCGCGCGGCGCCAGTCCTCGGGGGTGTTCACGTTGAAGAAGGAGAGGCCGTCGGGGTCGAGCCGGGCCAGCTCATCGGGGGGCACGGGCCGGACGCGCACCCCGGCGAAGAAGCTGTTGACCCGGCGCTCGCCCGCGGCCAGCCGCGCTTCGATCGCGGCCAGGCAGCGCCGATGGTACAGCGCATGCAGCGGTTCCCAGCTCAATTCCCCGGTCTGGCGGTCGGGCAGTTGAGGCACCACCGCGTCGAACCCCTGGGCCTGCGCCAGCATGGCTACGATCAAGGCCAGGTTGACGAAGGGCATATCCCCTGCCAGGGCCAGCAGCAGGTCGTTCTGCGCTTCCGCCAGGCCGGCGTGCAGCCCGGCCAGCGGCCCGGCATCGGGAAAACGGTCGTTCACCACGCGGCTCGGGCAGCCCTCGGCCTGCAGCCGGGCTGACAGCGCGGTGAAACGCTCGTCGTCGCGCGCGCTGAAAAGCACCTCCCCCGCCAGCGGCAACATCCGCCGTGCCACGCGCTCGACCAGCGGCATGCCGTCCAGCGTCATCCACAGCTTGTCCTGGCCCATGCGGCGGCTGCGGCCCCCGGCCAGGATCAGGACGGTCAGGCCCGGGACAGCCGCCGTGGCTTCCGGCGCGGCTACAGTAGGTGCCGCCCGCAAATCACCCGAATTGCCCATCTACGCTTTCACGCCTATAATGCGCAGGAATCGCACAGTCTTTATGCCTCATTGTATGCACAGGAGGGGCGTTGTCAAAGCCGGGGAACCCCAAGACCCTCGACAGTCCATCTCCGCCCGACGCCATGCCGGGCCCGGGCAGTTCCTCTATCCTGGGCGTGGACGTCGGCGGCACGTTCACCGATCTGGTGTATTTCGACGGCCGTGACATCCGCATCTTCAAGCTGCTTTCCACCAGGGCCAACCCGGCCGACGCGTTGCTGGCCGGGATGGCGGCCCTGGCCGTGGCGCCGGGCACGGTGGTCTCTCACGGCACGACGGTCGCGACCAACGCCGTGTTGGAGCACACGGGTGCACGCACGGCGCTGATCACCACGGCCGGCTTTCGCGACGTCCTGGCCATCGGCCGGCAGACGCGGCCGGCCCTCTATCGCCTGGCCTTCCCCCCGCGCTGGCTGCCCGTGCCCGACGAGCTGCGCTTCGAGGTCCCCGAACGGGTCGCGCCGGACGGGAGCGTGTTGCTCCCGCTGGACGAAGCTGCCGTCGCGGCCGTGCTCGACCAGGTCGTCGCCGCCGGGGCCGAGGCGCTGGCCGTGTGCCTCCTCTTCTCCTTTGCCAACCCGGCCCACGAGCAGGCCATCGGCCGGCTGGCCCGCGCCCGCGGCCTGAACGTCTCCCTTTCCTCCGAGATCCTGCCCGAGTTCCGGGAGTTCGAGCGCACCTCGACCACGGTGCTCAACGCCTACGTCTCGCCCCTGATGGCGCGCTATCTGGACGCGTTGGAATCGGGGCTGGCGGCAGGGGACAGGGGTCAGGGGTCAGGCGGCAGGGGTCAGGGGGCAGGGGACAGGGGTCAGGGGGCAGGCGGATTCGCATCTGACGCTAAGCGTGCTCACTCCGCTGCTGGAGCTCCTGGAGTCGAGGCTTTAGCCGGTCTCTCTGGGCGACAGACCAAACCGGCTGACGCAATACGCAATACGCAGTACGCAATACGCAATACGCAGTACTCAGTACGCAATACGCAGTACCCCCGTCTCTGGCTCATGCAATCCTCCGGCGGCATCCTGGACGCAGCCGCGGCGCGGCGTGAGGCTGTGCGCACCCTGCTCTCCGGGCCGGCAGCGGGGGTCGCCGGTGCGTTTCATGTCGCCCGGCTGGCAGGCTACGACCACGTCATCACCTTCGACATGGGCGGCACCTCCACCGACGTCTCGTTGGCCGACGGGGCCATCCGCCGCACTTCAGAAGGGAGCATCGAGGGCTGGCCCGTGCGGGTGCCCATGCTCGACATCCACACCGTGGGCGCCGGGGGCGGTTCCATCGCCTGGAGCGATGCGGCCGGCGTGTTGCGGGTGGGGCCGGTGAGCGCGGGCAGCGAGCCCGGCCCTGCGTGCTACGGTCGTGGTGGCCGGGAGTTCACCGTGACCGACGCCAACCTGCTCCTCGGCCGGCTCGACCCGGTGCATTTCCTGGGCGGCCGCATGGCCCTGGACCGGAGCGCGGCCGAGGCCGCCGCGCGTCCCCTGGCCGACCGGCTGGGCCTTGCGCCGGTGGATCTGGCCGAGGGCGTGGTGCGGATTGCGAACGCCGCCATGGAGCAGGCCATCCGGGTCATCTCCGTGGCTCGCGGCTTCGACCCCCGGCGTTTCACCCTGGTGCCGTTCGGCGGCGCGGGGCCCATGCATGCCCTGACCCTGGCCGCGGCCCTGGGGATCGGTCGCGTCCTGGTTCCCCGATATCCGGGCGTGCTCTCGGCCCTGGGGCTTACCCTGGCCGATTTCACCGTGGATGCATCGCGCACGGTCATGCGTCCGCTGGCAGGGATGGCGTCCGATGAACTGCGGGCCGCGTTCGCGCCGGTGCTGACGCAGGTGCAGCGCGCGTTGGCCGACCAGGGCTTTGCGCCGGAGGGGATGCGGCTGGAGCCGGCGCTGGATCTGCGTTACCGCGGCCAGTCGTTCGAGCTGACCGTGCCGGCCGGCGATTTCGATCCCGTGGCGGTCGCCGGCCGTTTCCACGCTGCGCATCAGAAGCGCTACGGCTATGCCCGGCCCGAGGCCGCCGTGGAGCTGGTCAACCTCCGCATCACAGGCCGCGGGCTACGGCCCCTGCCGGAGCTGCCCAGGCTCGAACCCGCGGCTTCACCCGATCCGGCGGTGGCCCAGGTGGGGACGACCCGGCTGCGGGCCGGGGACGCGTGGCTTATAGCGCCCGTGTATCGGCGGCCGTTGCTGCGGGCCGGCCAGCGGCTCCTGGGCCCTGCGCTGGTGGTGCAGGAGGACGCGACGACGGTGCTCATCCCCGGCTGGCAGGCGGAGGTGGACGCGTGGGGCAATCTGGTGTGCGAGATGCGCGAAACGGTTGTCGACGCGCCGGATGTCTGATAGAATGGGCTTGCAGAATGACGGAGGTGACATATGGGTGAGGCAGTATCGCTCGAGGCTGTTTTCGAGCTGGCCAGGCAACTCCCATTACGGGACAAGCTGCGCCTGATCGCGTGGATCGCGCATGAGATCGAGCGCGAGCTGCCGCCGGATCGCGCGAACCCCGGAAGTCGTTTCGACAATGTCCGCTCCTGACCCCGTCCTGCTGGAGATCATGAAGCACCTGTTGGCCTCGGCCGCGGAGGAGATGGGCGCAGCACTGGGGCGCACGGCCTATTCGCCCAACATCAAGGAGCGCCGCGATTTCTCCTGCGCCGTGTTCGACCCCCAGGGCCGGATGGTGGCCCAGGCCGCCCATATCCCGGTCCACCTGGGCGCGATGCCGCTGTCGGTGGCCGCGGCGCTTGCGCGCTTTCCTCAATTGCAGGACGGCGACCTGGTGGTACTCAACGACCCCTACGGCGGCGGCTCGCACCTGCCGGACATCACCATGGTGTCGCCGGTGTACGACACGGCCGGCGCAGTTGGCTTTGACAGGAGGACGCGAACGACGCGAGCAGAATCCGAGGAATACCCGCGTCCTCCGCGTCATTCGCGTCCGGTGCTCTTGGGTTACGTCGCCAGCCGCGCGCACCATGCGGACGTGGGCGGTATGTCGCCCGGCTCCATGCCGCTGGCGACGGAGCTGTTCCAGGAGGGGCTGATCATCCCGCCGGTGCTGTTGCGCCGCGCAGGCCAGCTCGACCAGGGGGTGCTGGACCTGATCACCCGCAACAGCCGCACCCCCGATGAGCGCCTGGGTGACCTCACCGCGCAAATGGCGGCCCAGGCTGTGGGTGCAGACCGTCTGACGGCGCTGGCCCGCCGCTACGGCGCCGATGTGGTGCTCGCCTACATGGGCCATCTGCAGGACTACGCCGAGCGCATGGTGCGCGATCTCATCCGCAGGATGCCGCGCGGCCGGTTCTGTTTCCGGGATGTGATGGATGACGACGGCCTGGGAGCTACCGACCTGCCTATCGTTGTCGCAGTGGAGGCCCGGGGCGAGCAGCTTCGGGTGGATTTTACGGGCACGGCTCCCGAGACGGCGGGGGGCATCAACGCCGTGGCCGCGGTGACCCTCTCGGCGGTGTTCTATGTGCTGCGTTGTCTGCTGGCCGACGATGCGGTGCCGACCAACGCGGGCATCTTCCGGCCGGTGGAGGTCGTCCTCCCCGAAGGCTCGCTGGTCAACGCCCGCTTTCCCCGCGCGGTGGCCGCAGGCAACGTGGAGACTTCGCAGCGCATCGTGGATGCGTTGCTGGGCGCGTTCGGGCAGGCCCTGCCAGAGCTGGCCCCGGCGGCCTCGCAAGGGACCATGAACAACCTCACCATCGGGGGCGAGGACCCGCGCACCGGCGGCCGTTTCGCCTACTACGAGACGGTGGCCGGCGGCATGGGCGCGTCGGCGCATGCCCATGGGCTGTCGGGCGTGCACGTGCACATGACCAACACGTTGAACACCCCGGTCGAGGCGCTGGAATACGCGTATCCGCTGCGGGTGACGCATTACGGCCTGCGCCGTGGGTCGGGGGGCGCGGGCCGCAGGCGCGGCGGGGACGGCGTGGTGCGAGAGGTCGAGCTGTTGGCCGACGCCCAGGTGACCATCCTGTCCGAGCGCCGGCGGCATGCGCCGTGGGGCGCGGCCGGCGGCAACGCGGCTGCTCCGGGGGCTAACTGGCACATCCCGGCCCCGCCGGCGGGGGAAGCAGCTGGCCCCCGGCTTTTGCCCGGCAAGGTGACCTTTCGCGGCCGCGCCGGCGATCGCGTCCGCATCGAGACCCCGGGCGGCGGCGGTTACGGGACGGACGACGAAGCCGTCTCGCCTGCATCCGCAGATGTCAAGGGGTCTTGAGCAGCATGGGGATGTAGAGGCGCCGGACCCTGCGCATACCAAAATCCACGGTATACAACGTTTGATCCCCCACAGGTTTGATGATCGCCGTCCGTGGCGTCGTCAGCGAGTACCCCGGTAGCGGTTCGACTGCGACCATCCAGGCTCGCCAGGGGACCGGCGCGATGGTATAGCGGCCATCGGCGCCGGTGGTCACTCTCGTATACGGGATGTCCTCGTCGTTGATCAGGCCGTCCCCGTTGGTGTCGTTCACCAGGACGACGGCCGCGTTTGCGATCCCCGGCTCCCCAGGCGCCTGGGCCTGATCCCCGTTCACATCATCCCACACCCGGCCCTGGACGGTCAGCATCCGGGGCGTTGCCGTAGGCGTTGGCGTCCGGGAAGGCGTGATGGCCGGCGTGGGGGTGTTGGTGGCGGTTCGGGTTGGCGTGGCAGTTGCCGTCCGTGTGGCCGTGGCGGTGCGGGTGGGAGACGGCGTGGCAGTGGGAATCTGCTGCGCGTCGAAATCGAACCGCAACGTGGTATTGGCCAACACGGCCGCAACGATTTGCGGGATGCTCAGCGTGAAGCCGGCCGGCGGGCTGGCCTCGATGATGAACGTGCCGGGCTGCAGGTCCACGAAGCGATACATCCCATCCTGACCTGTCTCGACGATGTTCGTGAAATCGCCCCGTTGAGCGCGAATTTGCACCTGCGCATGGCTCAAGGGCAGGTCGGTCTCGGGATCGAAAATCTGGTTTCGGTTGACGTCCCAATAAACGACCCCCTCGACAACCCCGGTCGCAGGGGTCGGCGTTGACGTCGCCGTTGCCGTCCGGGTCGGGGTGGGCGTGGCGGTGTTCGTGGGCGTGCGCGTTGCCGTCGGCGTCCGGGTGGCCGTGGCCGTGGCAGTCGGTGTGGCGCTGGCGGTTGCGGTTGGAGTGGCCGTCGCCGTTGATGTTGCGGTGGCCGTAGCGGTCGGCGTTGGGGTGGCCGTTGCTGTCTGAGTTGCCGTCGGCGTTGATGTTGCGGTGGCCGTGCTGGTGGGCGTGGCCGTTGCAGTCCGGGTGGCCGTCGTCGTTTGAGTTGGAGTGGCCGTGCTGGTGGCCGTGGCGGTGGCGGTCGGCGTAGCCGTCGCCGTCTGTGTTGCTGTCGCCGTTGATGTTGCGGTGGCCGTGCTGGTGGCCGTGGCGGTGGCGCTCGGTGTGGCCGTTGCTGTTGCTGTGGCTGTGTTAGTGGGCATGGCGGTGGCGGTCGGCGTAGCCGTCGCCGTCTGTGTTGCTGTCGCCGTTGATGTTGCCGTGGCTGTGGCCGTGCTGGTGGCCGTGGCCGTTGCAGTCCGGGTGGCCGTTGCTGTTTGAGTCGTTGTCGCCGTTGATGTTGCCGTGGCCGTGCTGGTGGCCGTGGCGGTGGCGGTCGGCACCGATGTAGCCGTCGGTGTCCGAGTGGACGTAACGGTCGGTGTGGCGCTGGCAGTTGCGGTGGGCGTCGGTGTGGCCGTAGCCGTTCGCGTCGGTGTCGCCGTCGGCGTCCCGGTGGGCGTGGTGGTCACCGTCGCTGTGGCCGTCCCCGTGGGCGTAGACGTAGCGGTGGGGGCAACCGTGGGCACGCCGACGTCGCTGCTGGTGGCGGTGGGGGAAGGCGTGCGAGTAGGAGCAGCGCCGGTCCCGGTCAGGATCAGCAACCCGTAGTTCTCCGGCGCGCCGTAGGACGTCTCACCTTGCCAGACCATGTAGGTATCGCGGCCGCCGCCGTTATCATCGTCGTTGAGGGCGATGGTGAAACCGATCTGTTTGCCGCTGTAGAAGGGTCCGGCCTGAATGGCCTCCGGCAAAAGCCTGAGTTCGAACTGCCAGCCGTCCTGGGTTCGCACGATGGCCTGCTCCACGGCAGTGACGGGGTACATCCCGAAGTCGGTCACTGTGCCATCGGTCACCAGCGTGATCTGATGATCATCGGGATGCCAGTACACGTGGTCGGCCATGCCATCAATGCCGAACTCGACGCTGTCGTCCAGCCAGGGATACTCGCTGTCGCGTTGAATGATATCATCGAAGATGCGGCCTGCCAGGATCAGGTCGTCCCCGATCCAGCCGCAATGGAAAACGCCGGAGAGGTCGGTGGGGTCCGGCCGCGGTTCAGGATAGACGTAGTTGGCAGTTGACGCGTCGAGAAGCAGCATCGGCGCAGTCCCCCATTCGGAGAGGTCGCCGTCCAGGATGAAGCTGTCGTCAAGCGCCGGACACTCCAGCACCGCATCGGATGGGCCCGGGGTGGGCGAGGGCGTGGCTGTGGCCGTCGGGGTTGGCGTGAAGGTCGGTGTTGACGTCGGCGAGGGCGTCGCCGTGGGGGTGCTGGTCGGCGGTGGGCTGCCCGACGGCGTGGGCGTGGGCGTGTTGGGAAGGCCGACAAGCCGCAACGCCCCGAACCCCGACGCGTCACCGATGGTTTTTTCCCCCTCCAGGATCATGTGGTTGTCCCGATAGCCGCCGTCGTCGTCTTCGTTGAGGCCCACCGTGAATCCCAGTAATCTGTTGGGGTAGAATTCTCCCGCATTGATCAGTTCGGCAGGCAGGTGGACCTCCAGCGCCCAGCCTGTCGCCGATTGACGAACCGCCAGGGTAGCTGTGATAACCGGCACCGTTCCGAAGTCGGTGATCGTGCCATCGGTGGCCACGGTAAACTGGTGGTCATCCGGTTCCCAACGCCAGCCGTCCCGCAGCCCATCGAGCCCGAACTCGATGCTGTCGTCATCCCAGATGTTCGCGCTGTCCCGGTAGAGCACATCGTCGTAGATTTCGGCGGCGAGTACCAGGTCGTTGCCTTGCCAGGCGCAGTAGATACGAGCAGAGAGGTCGGCCGGCTCAGGGCTAGGCTGGCGTTCGATGAAATCGGCCGTGTAGCGGTCCAGCGTAATGACGGGCCTGCCCGTCCACTCGCTCAGGTCCCCGTCAATGGAGAGTGCCTCGGGCGCACGCGGGCAGTCCCAGGTGCGCGGTGGCGTAGTAGGTGTGGGGCTGGGGCCTGGGGTGGGGCTTGGCACCGGCGTCGAGGTTCCTCCCGGGGTTGGCCACGGCGTCAGGGTGGGCCTCGGCGTGGGGACCGGCCGATCGCCGGACACGACCTCGACGAAGTGGATGATCTCGTCGCCGTCGTTGCCGCACCAGATGCGGAAGTCGCTTCCCGGGTGTGCGCCTCCGCCGGGCAGACGGTTCTCGAACCGGGCGTCGTTCAACACAAAGGTGGCCGTTTGCCAGGTGCCGGTGCCTTGCTTTGTGACCCTGCCGGCAACCTTGTCTATCTCTGTCGTGCTGTCGTAGCGCAGCTCCCAGGTATCGTGGCCCTGGTCGAGATAGCGCACGGTGATCGTGACGTGATTGGAGCCGCCGAAGATGTAACCGTCTTCAACGTTGAAGTACATCGAACTGTTGCCGCTGGCCTGGTCGGTGCGCCGCGTATACCTTCCTTCTGGATCGCTGCCGACGCGCCACATCGGCACCGTCCTTCCGCCCGGGACAGCATCGTTTTGATAGAGCCAGAACTGGAAGTTGCCCCATTGGGGATACCAGGTTTCTTCGGTTTCGCGCAAGGCGACCCAGACGCCGGGCGTGTCCGCCAACGTGCGGCCCAGGTATTTGGCCGCAAAGTGCAACAGGTCTTGTCGGTCCGGCGCCTTCACCAGGTCGGTATCCAACACCAGATGGTCTGAGTGCTTGTCCAGCGCGTTGTAGATGCTCCACATGGTGTCCGTGCGCCCTCTCATGCTGCCTGCCTGGTTCTCGTAACCTTCCCACGACACCTTGACCTGGCCGCCCCAGGCCAGGATCGGGTCGTAAGCTCCCGAGTCGTGGTAGGGCACACTAGGGTCGTTGATGATGGCATCCCCCTGGTCGGGTTTCAGGGCGTCGTTCTTCATCCCTACACCCCGGCTGCCCGCGTAGTTGGTGTATTCTCGACGTTCCAGGCGATAGTCGAAGTAGGGCACGTACTCCAGAAACAGGGTTTTGTCGGGAAACGCCTCGACATAGACGTCCACAACGAAGTTCACGAAATCAATCCAGATGCTGCTGGTCAGCCCATGTGCCTTGAGGCATTCGATGAATTCGGTTTCGGCAGGCGAGGTTTCGCCGTAGATCCCCACGGTGGCTTCGATCCAGGCCACGCGCGGGTCGTTGTTGTAGTGTTCGCCCAAAGCCTGCACGAAGGAGCGCCAGGCGGCTTTGTAGCCGGGGTCCCAGTACCTGGGGATCTCGTGGCCGTCGCAGTAGAGCACGGAATTCGGGTAGCGCTGTTTGACGTGATCCGGCATGCCGTTGCCGCCGCAACACCAGCCGTCGTAAGGATCGAAGCCCAGGCCAACAACCTTGCCCAGGCTGGCCTGCTGCGCAATCCAATCGTCGGGAAAAGACCAGTCATAGATGCCCGGCCCCTTCTCCACGTACTTCCACATGGGCGTGATGTGACCTCCGACGATGGGGTACAGTGCAGGGTCAAGATTGCTGTAATCGTAGAACACGTAGATGCCGGGCGGGGCCGAGTCCGACGTAGCGGGCCGCATCTGATGGGCTGGCGGCCGAGCGGCTATGTCCGTAGTCGGCGCCTGTGCCATAGGCGTTGGGCGGGCAACGAGTTGTTGGTGAGAGGCCTGCACACCCACCAGGGTGGCGCCCAGTAGCAATGTGGTCAGCGCGACGACGAGCAGCAATGGCCGCATGCGGATGAGCTCCTTTTGTGTAGATTATCCTCTATTATCTCTGAAACGCAGCTCAGGCCCAAAAGATACGCATTTTTTGGGCGAACAGGGCTGTACAAACCAGGTTTCTCCAAGAAAGCTGGTTTGTACAGCCGGTACAGCCGACGATGGATGGCGCGGGCGCTGAGCAGTGTCAGCGTGAGACGAGCGGCAAGTAGGTGCGAACCCGGTGCGCCGGAGCAAGCGGCCCGACCCAACTGCTGGCCGGCCCCTGGATCAGCTCCAGCCAATAGAAACACGGGCTGTTGTCGGCCGGCGCTTCGCTGTCCAGATAAGTGTATGTGACCGATTCACCCGGTGTTCCGGCAGGTGGGATGACTGAGGCGTTGAGTTTTTGGCCATGTTCATCGGCCGCGGCTGACCGGTAGAGGTTGAAGCCGGCCAGGAGCGGCGAGGTGCGTGCGCTCCAACGGATCTGGACGCCGGACGTGCCCCGCGCAGCCTGGAACGATTCGACGGCCAGGCTGGTAGGGGCAACATATCCGAAATCAACATCAGTGTTCGGTTGCTGGAGGTTCACCGTGACAACAGGGTCTACGATGATCACGTAACCGCCGGTTTCTGCAGGCACAGTGACGGTGTAAAGACCGGCAGGCATAGCGGCGGCCCACTGACCATCCTCCCTCGAGGTCGCCAGTTCGTAGGCGTCGTGGGACCAGTAGATGATGACCGTCACGTCAGCCAGTGGCTGGTCGCTGTCAGCTTCAAAAGTCCCGTTGGCGTCAGCATCCAGATAGATGTGGCCGCCCAACGGGAGCAAAACCGGCGTCGGCGTGGCAGTAGCTGTGGGCGTGGCGGTCGCCGTGGGCGTCGCAGTGGCCGTGGGCGTCGCAGTGGCCGTGGGCGTGGCGGTCTCCGTAGGCGTCGCAGTAGCCGTAGGTGTAGCGGTGGCCGTGGGCATCGCAGTAGCCGTTGGCGCGGTGGTGGCTGTTAGCGTCGCAGTGGCCGTCGGCGCGGCGGTAGCCGTGGGCGTTGCAGTAGCTGTTGGCGTGACGGTGGCCGTGGGCATCACGGTGGCCGTCGGCGTGGCAGTAGCTGTGGGCGTGGCGGTGGCCGTGGGCATCATGGTGGCCGTCGGCGTGGCGGTCGCCGTCGGGGTGACGGTTGGCTCCAAGACGGGCCTGGCGTCCAATGCCGCTGCGGCGTCAATCCGGCCAAAGCCGTAGTAAAGATCGAATCCCGGCGTGCCCAGGTCTACCGCCGAACTCTGAATGCGGGAACGGACCTCCGCTGCAGTGAGTTCCGGCCAATGGGACCGCAGCAGCGCTGCCAGGCCGCTGACATGGGGCGCTGCCATGGAGGTTCCGGTCATGAACTGATAGCTGTTGGGGTCGTCCGGCTTCCAGTAGGTGCTCCAGACCGTCACGCCCGGCGCGGACACGTCCACCCATGAGCCACGGCTTGACAGCGTCCACCACCGGTCATAGTTATCTGTAGCGGACACGGCCATCACAGTTTCGTAGTAAGCGGGGAAGACGATCCAATCGTTCCCGTAGTTGCCCGCCGCAGCGGCGACGAACACATCGTTGGCTTCGGCATAGGCGATGGCGTCACGCAGAGCGCCGGATGTGGTGGTGCCCCCCAGGGACAGATTGATGACGCGCGCGCCGTGGTCCACGGCATAAGTGATGGCGGCAGCGATGTCGGACCAGTAGCCATATGCCTGTTGGTTAAGCGCCTTGAGGGGCATGATGCTGACGGCGGGCGCAATCCCCACCATGCCGATATAGTTGTTGATTCCGGCTGCGATGATGCCGGCCACATGCGTGCCGTGTCCATGATCGTCGCCGGGATCAGGGTCGTTGTTGACAAAGTCGTAGCCGGGCACCAGCCTTTCGGTAAACTCAGGATGGCCCAATGAGATCCCGGTGTCTACCACGGCCACAACAACGGTTGGGATCCCTATGGTCACATCCCACGCTGTGGGCGCGTCAATCAACTGGGGCGCATAGACCCGGTTCGGGTTGTGGTAATCCGGGTCGTTGGGGGTGAGTTGGGCCTTTGCGATGCAATCCGGCTCGGCGTATTTGATTTCCGGGAGGTTCTGTAACGCCGCTGCCTGGCGGAGCACTTTGCCTGCGCGCGATTCAAGCACGAAGACATCCAGGGGCGCGATGCGGCAACGGACGGTCAGGCCGTGCGAGGCCAGGACGGCGCTGATGTGATCTTCCGGTGTGCCCGGCTGGAACGCTACGACGATCCGATCAGGGGCGCAGGCTCCGGTATCTGCATCGTTCCGAGCGTAACCGGTCGCCCCTGGCGTTGCAGCTATGAAAATAATCAGCCCAAGGACCGCCGCAGCACGCAGAAATCGTGTTTTCATGCTTTTCTCATCTTGTTGCACGAACGTGTAAAGTGTAACTAATGAGCGCATGCAAAGCAATAGGAAAACGCGCCTAATTTGTGTGCGCTATAGCCCTTAGTCGGTCTTAAGGTGGGGTGAAGTATGGTCAAGGGGTAATTCAGGAAGCTTTGGGGACGGCTCAGCCGTCCCCAAAGCTTTTGCACAGAACGATTTGTCGGATGCCGGGCTACCTCAACAGCGAGCCCATCTCGTCCACCAGCCGGTCAATCTGCTCGCTGCGGTGAGTGGCGAAGATCGCAACCCGCAACGCGCCGCCGGGCGGGGTGCTGGAGTAACGGGTGACGTGGGCCACGCAGATGTCCCGTGCGAAGAGGGCGGATTGAATGGACGCCAGGTCGAGCCCGGGCCGCTGCGCCAGGCAGATGATGGGCACGGGCGTGTCGGCCAGGTCCCAGCCCAGGCCTCGCAACCCGGCTCGTGCCCGCGCAACGTTGGCCCATAAAGCCTCGCGCAGTTGCGAGGGGCCTTTCACCAGGTCCAGCGCCACCGCCGCGGCGGCTGCGGCCGGCAGCGGCGATGGGCTGGTGGCGCCGAACGCGGCTGCATCGCGCCGCAGCCGCTCGATGAGCGCGCAGTCCCCTGCGATCACCCCGCCGTGGCTGCCCAGCGCTTTGCTGAGGGTGTGCGCCGTGTAGATGCGCAGCCCTTCCGGGATGCGAAAACCTTCGCTGCGGCTCCTCCAGTAGTCCAACGTGCCGCGGCCGGACGGCCCCAGCACCCCGGTCGCATGCGCGTCGTCCAGGCAGAGGATGGCACCTTCGTAACCGGCCAGCACGCAAACATAGTCCGGCACGGCCGCGATCTCCCCCGAGACCGGGAAGACACCGTCGCTGATGACCAGGGGCCGCTCCCCTGGCCCAAGCTGCTCCCGCAGTTGTCGGCGCAGATCATCGGCATCCAGATGGCGGAACGCGACCGCCGGCGCTCCGGCCGCCCGCACGCCATCCCAGACGCTGAAGTGCGCGGCCTCGTCCACAAAGACGCGCTCGTAATCCCCGCGCAGCGCCTGGAGCAGGATCGTGTTGCCCAGATACGCCGAGACGTAGTAGAGGGCAGCCTCGGTGCCGAAGAAGCGCGCTGCCGCAGCTTCTATGGCGGTGTAGATCGGGTGTTCGCCGTATCCGCCCCGCGAGGTTGCCGTGCCCAGCCCGTAGCGTTGCACCGCCTCAACTGCGGCCTGGATCAGCGCCGGATGGCTTTGCAGGCCCAGGTAGGAACAGCCTGCGAAATAGTCGCGTTCGCGGCCGTTGATGACAACCCGAGGGCCGACGGGTGATTGCATGGTGTAGGTCATGGTTTTGTTGTGAGGAATGAACCGTTCGCTTATGAGCGCAGGAATGTCCCGGCGCCGACGAAGCTCTCCCGCAGGTGATCCACGGCCTGGACGTCGTCCTCATAGACCCCGTTGCGCGAGCGGGAGGAGTGGATGATGCGCCAGCCCCCCAGGCTGATGCCCACGTGGGTGATCTTGCGGCGGTCCCCCTCGCCGAAGAAGAGCAGGTCACCGGGCCGGAAGGGCTGATCCACCGGGCTGCCGGCAGCGTGCTGCATGTCGGCGTCGCGCGGCAGGGTGACCCCGCTCAGGCGGTGCACCAGTTGGGCGAAGCCGGAACAGTCTATGCCCAGCGCCGAGCAGCCGCCCCACAGATAGGGCACGCCGATGAAGCGCGCTGCGTCGGCCACGATTTGTGCCCGGAGGCCCGCTTCGTCCACCGGCAGCGCCGTCAGCGGCCTCAGGTCGGCCTCGGGCAACCAGCCGCTCAAGCCCCCTTCTAATACAACGTGCGACCAGGAATCCTCCTGTCCGTCTACCATCACAGCCGTGCCGGCCAGGACGCGGCCGGAGAGGGGCGCATGGATGGCGGGCGCAGCCCGCAGCAGGCTGACCGGCTTGCACACCAGGTGAGATGCGCTGCAGCCGGAGGGAGCGGTCAGGTAGGGGCGATACGCCCAGCCCAGGTAGCCGTCGGCCTGGCGCACGAAGCACCAGCGGCCTTCCTCCTGCAGCACCTCTACCCGGGCGCCGTTCAAGAGCTGGCTCACCTGTTCCGCCAGGAAGGAGGGCCCGGCGTAGAGCCCGGTGAGGTTGGTCGCCACCGCCAGCGTTGGGGTCGTGGGCCCGCGCAGGATGCGCGTCGTCGCCTCGAACGAGATGTCGGGGAAGCGCGCACACAGGGCGGCAAGGACGGCGTCCTGCGTGGCCTGATCCAGCACGGCCCCCGCCAGGGTGCAACGGCCTCCCTGGAGGGCTGTGACTTCGAGTTTGCAATGGTGGATGCGCGTGTCGGCGTAGGCCTGGAGTATCTCGGCCAGCCCAGCGCGTATTGCGTCTAACATCTGAGCCTATCCTTTCCTTGTCTGGACTCGGAAATCTCTGCGACCTCTGCGTGCTCTGCGGTGAAATGGTCTCCCCCGGAGTGGTACCTTTGGTCATCGCGAGCCGGGGTCCTACGCCCCCGGCAACACGTCCGCGAAAACCCGAGCCATGTTCCGCCAGCATACCAGCTCCACCTGGCGCTCGGTGAGGCCAGAGGCCAGCAGCGCCTCTGCGATGAGCGGGTAGCTCTGCGCGCCCTCGATGCCGTCCGGCGTGAAGCTAATGCCATCCAGGTCGCCCCCCAGGCCGACGCACGCCTCGCCGCCGACCGCCATGGCGTGGTGCACATGGCGCACGATCCACTCGATCCCGGGCCGGGGGATGGCGCGCAGCCTGGGGCCGGCCTCTTCCCGGATACGTTGTCGGGTGGCCGCATCCGCAGCTTTCAAGGCGGCCGTGGCTTCGCCCATGACGCTGTTCCAGGCCGCCAGGTAGTGGGGCGAGAGGAAGTCCGGGGCCAGGTTGATGCCCATCACGCCGCCCCGATCGGCCAGCGCCCGGATCTGCGCGTCGGTCAGGTTACGATAGGCGGGACAAAGGGAGCGACAGTTGGAATGGCTGGCGATGAACGGCTTGCGCGTCAGCGTCAGCACCTGTTCGAAGGCGAGATCGGAGAGGTGGGAGACGTCGAGCATCACGCCCAGCGCCTCGGCCAGCGCCACCAGTTTGACCCCCTCGTCAGTGAGCCCGGTCCCCGGCCCGGCCGAGCTGCCGGAGAACGGGTTATCGTCCCACGCCGGGATGACCAGCCGCACGCCTTGTTCGAAGAAGCGCACCAGGTTCTCTGCGCGGCCCGCCAGCGGATCGGCGCCTTCCAGGCCGATCAGCGCCGCGACGTGATGGGCGTCGCCGGTACAGGCTGCCCGTATGTCGTCGGCACAAAGCGCCAGGCGCAGCCGGCCGGCCGAGGCGTCGGCCCAGCCGCGAATGGCCCTGATGGCTTTCTCGGCCAGAGCAGTCAGATCGCGATCGGGATAGTAGCTGGCGGCCGCGAAGATGGCGAATACCTGGGCGCAGTGGCCGGCGGCTTGCAGCCTGGGCAGGTCCAGGTGTCCCCGCGCATCCCCTGCTACGAACTCGAACGGGCCATCGTAGCTGCGCATGACCGCATCACAATGAGCATCGAAGAAACGCACAGTCCCTCTCATCGGCGCGCAATTCGTTGTTTACCGTCTGCCCTTGAAGCGATTTCCACCCCGATCCCCGGCCGCGCAGGCACGCAGACGGCCGCGCCCTCGTCGTACTGCACCCCGCGGAACGGGTCGTTCGCGATGAGCAGCGGCGCGTCCAGGTCCAGCCAGTCTGCCAGGCCGGCCAGGTGTGCCATCGCCGTGACCCCTAGCGATGTCTCGATCATGCAGCCCAGCATCACCTTCAGCCCCAGCTCTCTGGCGCGGCGGAGCAAGCGCAGCCCCGGGGCCAGGCCGCCGACCTTTTGCAGCTTCAGGTTGATGCCGCGCACTCCCGCTGCGGCCAGCGCTTCCAGGTCGGCCGCCGATTGCAGCGATTCATCGGCTACGACGGGCAGGTCGGTGTGGGCCTGGACATAACCCATGCCTGCGATGTCGTCCTTCGCCACCGGCTGTTCCACCATCTCCAGCCCCAGGTGCGCCAGCCGTCGCAGTTGCGCCACCGCCTGTTCCGGCGACCAGCCGGCGTTGGCGTCCACCCGGATCTTCGCGTCGGGCCGGGCGGCGCGCACCGCGGCCAGCCGCGTGAGATCGTCGTCGGAGCCCAGCTTGATCTTGAGGATGGGATACGCGTGGGCCTCTTCGGCCAGGCGCGCCATCTCGTCCGGCTCGGCGATCGCGATGGTGAACGAGGTGGGCAACGGGAGCGGTTTGGGCAGGCCCAACACGCGCCACAGCGGCAGACCTCGCGCGCGGCCGATGCGGTCATGCAGGGCCAGGTCCAGCGCACAGCGGGCAGGGGCCGGCCCGGCGGTACCGACCCAGGCGGGGATCTCGGCCGGATCGTCGGGGAACGGATCGTGGCGCCGGGCGGCCGCATCCCAGCACGCGATCATTTGCTCTTCAGCGACGCCGTAGTAGGGGGGGATGGCCGCTTCGCCCCAGCCGGCATCATCGGCCAGCCGCAACCAGAACGAGCGCCGCGTCTCGCTGACGCCGTAAGACAGCCGGAACGGGTTGCGCAGATGTAAGGTCTGGACATGCCAGGTCAGACGTGGGAAGATTTCGGTCATGAGACAGGCTCCGTGCCGTCCGATTGTCCTGCAGATTGCGCAGACTGTCAAGATGTGAGCCTGGGGGCCTGGGGGGACAAACCAGGTTTCTCCAAGAAACCTGGTTTGTCCCCCCCCAGCAGTAGGGCGCAACAAACCAGTAGGGCGCAACAAACCAGGTTTCTCTAAGAAACCTGGTTTGTTGCGCCTGTTGCGCCTTGTCCCGCCAGAAACCTGGTTTGTGCTGACAGAACCTGGTATAATACAGGCGGAGGAAGCCATGACCCGCCGAATCATCCCGATCATCCTGGTGCTGCTGGTCATAGCAGCCGTTGCGCTGGGCCTTTGGCAGCCGTGGTCGCCTGCGCCGGCCGCCGTTTCGCCCACGCCCTCCGGCGTTCCCTCGTCACCTGCGCCCGCTGTTACGGACGTGCCCCCTGAACGCAGTGCCCCTGACCCCTACGCCGAGGCGCGCGAGGCGATGGTGGCCGACCAGATCGAGGCCCGCGGGGTGAAGGACCCCCTGGTGCTGGAGGTCATGCGCCGATTACCCCGGCATCGCTTCGTGCCCGAGGAGTTCCTGCGTCAGGCCTATGCCGACCACCCCCTGCCCATCGGCTATGGGCAAACCATCTCCCAGCCGTACATCGTGGCGCTGATGACCGAGGCGCTGCAGGTGCGTCCGGGCCAGCGCGTGTTGGAGATCGGCACCGGCAGCGGCTATCAGGCGGCTGTGTTGGGAGAGATGGGCCTTGAGGTCTACACCGTAGAGATCATCCCGGAGCTGGCGCAGCAGGCTGCCAGGCGCCTGGCTGATCTGGGCTACACCAACATTCAGGTGAAGCAGGCCGACGGCTACTACGGTTGGAGCGAGTATGCGCCCTACGACGCGATCATCGTCACTGCGGCGCCCGACCATCTGCCCCAGCCCCTGGCCCAGCAGCTCAAGGAAGGCGGCAGGCTCGTGATCCCTATCGGGCCTCTGGGCGCGGTGCAGACGCTGTGGCTGTTCGAGAAGCGAGATGGGGAATTGCTGGCCACCAACCTGGGCGCTGTCAGGTTTGTGCCGTTGACAGGCGCGCATTAGGGGCGGGGCTCGCGCTGGGCGGCCCCGTCCCGGGGCAGCAACAGCATGGCCGCAGCGTACGCCCCGGCTCCCAGACAGACGACCGCCGTGAAGCCCAGGCCCAGCGCCAGGATCGCAGCCAGCACAGAGGCGACCACCGACGCGCAACCGTTGATGGCCCACGCCCACGGCACCCATCCCGGCGCGCGAGTCTCCAGCCAGGCCAACCCCAAAGGGAACGGCAGGCCCATGAGCACGGCAGGCGGCAGCAAGCTGAGCAGCGCGATCGCGAACCGGCCGGCCGTAGGCCATCCCAGCACGCTCTCCACCAGGCGTCCGCCGACCAGCCCCGTCAGCAGGGCCAGCAGCGCCAGGGCGGCCATAGCCCCTCGCGCCGGCATCCATGTCGCGCGCGCCCAGGTGCTGCCCAGGCTCGACCCCAACAGGATGGCCAGGACGACCAGCGTGAACCCGTAGGTGGCGTGGCCGGTTGCCAGGATCCAGCGCTGGATGAGAGGAATCTCCACGAACAGGAATGCGATCCCCAGCAGGCTGAAGTAGGCCAGGATGCGGGCTCGTTCGGGTGCGGGGAGCGCGACGGGACGACTGAAGTTATCACTACCGGGGGGACGACTGAAGTCGTCACTACGAGGGGGACGAGGAGTCTCCTTTGCAGGCCGGCGCAGCGCGAGCGGCGCCAGGATCAGCAACACGCTCAAGACCAGCACCAGCCCCAGCAGCGCCACCAGCACCAGATAGCCGCTGCCGCCGAACGGCTGCCACGTGCGGCCCAAAGTCGCCAACACCTCGGGCGTCTGCGACCACCGGAAGAAATGGAAGAAGAACGGCCGGTTGTCGGTGGGCGGCTCGATCGCGTAGCGCCAGCCCGCGTAGAACGCCGCCCGGTCGCCGGAGCTCAGCAGCGCCGCAACCGCTTCGTAGTGTTCGGCCTGGGGCATCACGTTGAAGCGGTTGACTTCGTCACTGCGGATGTCCGGGGCCCAAACCAGGTCGTAACGGCGGTCGGCCACAAAGCGACGCACGGCGTCCAGCTCCTCCGCGCGCCAGCCCGCAGGTTTGACCAGCGCGGTGAGGGTCTGGATGCCGCGATAGGCCACCAGCTCCTCGCCCGGCGCGTTGACATCGCGTCGGATGAGCGCCTCGGTCAGGATGGCCAGCAGCCGCAAGTCCTCGCTGGGCGGGGTCTGCAGCCAGCGCGTGATCACCAGGATGCCGTCCGGGGCCAGGCGCGCCAGGGCGGCGCTCAGCCCTTCGATGGTCAGGGGGTAGGTCTCGGCCAGGCTGTAGGCGCCGCTGGCCACGGGCCGATACGCGTCGGTCAGCGGCATGAAGACGATGTCGTAGGCCGTTGTGTCGCGGGCCAGGAATGCGCGCGGCGGGACGGAGACCGTAGTGACCCCCGGTAGCGCATAGGGGTTGGAGGCCGGTGCGGCCCGCTCAACGGCCTGAGGGATCAGCGCGTTGCCGACCACGGCGGTCACCCGGCCTGCCCCGGCCCCCAGGGCCTGTGTCACCGCCAGGCCGCCGCCGGGGTCCAGGATCAGCACGTGGGCGCCGGGGCGGAGTCGAAACGCCGCCGCTTCCGGGAGATAGTCCGCGGCTTCGAACTGCGCCGGCGCGGTCAACGGCACCGGCATCATGCTGTCACCGTCCACCGAAAGCCCCAGTTGGTGCGGGGGTGGGCCGTTGTAGGTGTAGCTGAGGCCCGGCAAGAGCCGCGTGCCGGCATCGGCCAGCACGTCCACGCGTGAGATCGCGTTCCAGCGGCCGTAGACGAGATGCGAGCCGGGATAGCGCTGGGCGTAGGCCAGGCCCTTGTAGGGCGAGAGGGTCAGCCCCAGGACGCCGTGGCCGGTCAGGTTCAAGGCCGAGAGGGCGATCAGTCCCAGCAGGCCGATGGTGGCGAGGACGCGAAGCGCGTAGCGGGTGGGACGACTGAAGTCGTCACTACGAGGACTGGGACGACTGAAGTCGTCACTACGAAGGGGAGGGGGAAGAGCAGGACGACTGAAGTCGTCACTACGAAGTGTTAGGGCTGGGGCGAGGGCCAGCAGGCCGCTGGCCAGGGCTGCACCCGGGACTCCCGCCAGCGCCAGCACGGCCGGCGCCAGGAGCACGCCCGCTGCCGAGCCCAGCAAGTTGGCCGCATAGATGCGATGGCTGCGGCCGCTGCTGGCAGCCAGCGCTGCGCCGATGCCGATCCCCGCGGCCAGGAAAGGCAGCGTGAGGCCCAGGTAGTAGAGCACAAACAGGGCAACCTGTCGCCGGTCCCAGGCGATGCTGTAGCTGTCGAAGGGCAGCAGGTTCACCAGGCCGTAGGCCAGCGCCGTGGTCGCTGCAAAGGCAACCCCGCACCACGCCAGCAACGGCAGCAGCGGGCCTCGGCTCAGCCTCGGGGCGATGGCCAGCAGGGAACCGGAAGCGCCGAATCCCAGCAGCGCCAGGCTCACCACCAGGAAGGCGAAGTGGTAGAACTGCGCCACGGCCAGCAGCCGTGTCAGCGATGTCTCCAGCAACATGGTGGCCGCGGCCAGAGCCGCCACGCCGAAGCCGGCCTGACGCATCCGTCGTCCTTTGTCACGAATTCGCGCGGATCACCTGGTGGATCAGGGGCGGCGGCGTGACGGGCTCGTCGCTGAAGCGATAAGCCGTGGCCAGCCGCGCCAGCGCAGCCGCCACGCCCGCCTCAGAACGCGCATGTACCCACAGCAACGGCTCCCCGGCGTTCACCCAGCCGCCGACCTTCGCTCCCTGGGCCAGCACTACGCCGACTGCCGGGTCAATGGGGTCCCCTTTGCGGGCGCGACCACCGCCCAGGTCCACCACCGTGTAACCGACCGTGCGTGCATCGAGGCCGGCAACGTAGCCGCTGCGCGGGGCCGGCAGGGCCCGGACGATCGGCGCGCGGGGCAGCCGGCCGGGCTCCGTCACAGCCCTCACGTCTCCCCCTTGCGCAGCGACGAAAGCGCAGAACTTCTCCCACGCGCTGCCGTCCACCAGCGCCGAGGCGGCTTGCTCGCGCGCCGCCTCGGGGTCGCGCGCCAGGCCTGCGATGAGCAGCATCTCGCCGGCCACGTCCACGCAGTGTTGCCGGAAGTCGGCCGGCCCGCCCCCCTGAAGTGTCTCGATGGCCTCGACCACCTCCAGGGCGTTGCCCACGGCCAGGCCCAGCGGCTGGCTCATGTCGCCGATCAGGGCAGCCATCTTGCGGCCCAGTCGGGTCCCGATCTGTACCATCAGACCGGCCAGCTCAACGGCCTGGGGCACCGTCTCCATGAACGCGCCGTGGCCGGCCTTCACGTCCAGCACGATGGCATCGGCGCCGGCAGCGATCTTCTTGGACATGATCGAGCTGGCGATCAGCGGCAGGGAATCCACAGTGGCCGTTACGTCGCGCAAGGCGTACAGCTTGCCATCGGCCGGGGCCAGTTCGTGGGTCTGGCTGGCGACCACCACCCCCACTTCTTTCAACTGACGCTTGAATTGCTCGATGGTCAGGCCGGCGTTGAAGCCCGGGATGGACTCCAACTTGTCAATGGTGCCGCCGGAGAAGGAGAGGCCCCGCCCCGACATCTTGCCCACAGGGACGCCGCGAGCCGCTGCCATGGGCGCCACCACCAGTGTCGTCTTGTCCCCTACGCCGCCCGATGAGTGTTTGTCCACGACAAAAGGCAGCACGTCGTGCAGATCCAGTGTGGCGCCCGAGAACGCCATAGCCTGGGTCAGGCTCGCCGTCTCGGCGGGGGTCATCCCCCGGAAGTACACCGCCATGCACCAGGCCGCAGCCTGGTAGTCCGGCACCTCGCCGCTCACGTACCCCCGGATGAAGAAGCGGATTTCCTCGTCCGACAATTCACCGCCGTCTCGTTTCTTGGTGATGATGTCTACGATGCGCATCGTTGCCTCGCTCGGATAAAGAACTGCTCTTGAAGTGTTTTTGTCCGAACCACAGTATAGCATGCCTGTCGCTTTTTGGGTAACTGACCAGAAAATCGCCGCCGGACGTGCCAGGCATCCTCTCAGGTGCCTGGCACGTGGTCACGGACCCGTTTTCATGGCACGTTTCTGACTAGAAAATCGCCGCCGGACGTGCCAGGCATCCTCTCAGGTGCCTGGCACGTGGCCACCAGTTTCAGCTCTCCAAATTAATCATGTTACTTTTTGATCCAGGATTTGACTTTCTCGCGCGAGCGTAATACAATGTGCGCGCGAATGCTGAGGAGCGTGGCCAGAGATGTCAGGTCTTGCATATCCCGACAACAGACGAAGCGATGTGAACCATCTGCGGGAGCCTGAGGTGATCGTCATCGGTGCCGGCCTGGCCGGCTCCGAAGCGGCCTGGCAGGCCGCCGAGGCGGGGGCACGCGTGACCCTGTATGAGATGCGGCCCAACCGGCAAACACCCGCCCATCACACCGGGCTGTTTGCGGAACTGGTGTGCTCCAACAGCCTGGGTTCCGACCTGCCCGATCGTGCCCTGGGGCTGTTGAAGAACGAGCTGCGTGCCCTGGGCTCGTTGATCATCCGCTGTGCTGATGCGCATGCGGTGCCGGCCGGCGGCGCGCTGGCGGTGGATCGCGAGGGATTCAGCCAGGCCGTGACGGAGGCCCTCACACACCATCCCCGCATCACCGTCGTGCGCGAAGAGGTCACCGAGATCCCACAAGGCGTTCCCACCGTGGTGGCGACGGGGCCGTTGACCTCAGATCGCCTGGCCGAGGCCATCCGTCGCCTGGCCGGCCAGGACTATCTCTATTTTTTCGACGCCATGGCGCCCATTGTGACGGTGGAGAGCATCAATTTTCAGAGAGTTTTCAGGCAAAGCCGTTACGAAAAGGATGCGGTTGCGTCATCATATCCAGAAAAGGGTGATTACATTAACTGTCCCCTGACGAAGGAAGAGTATTTTGCCTTTGTCGAGGCAATCAACAAGGCCGAGAAGATCGCGTTGCACGACTTTGAGCGAGACGACGCGTTGCGACGCTATTTCGAGGGCTGTCTGCCTATCGAGGTGTTGGCGGCGCGCGACCCCATGGCCCTGGCTTTCGGCCCCATGCGGCCGGTGGGGCTGCGCGATCCCCGCACGGGGCGACGGCCCTTTGCGGTGGTGCAGTTGCGCCAGGATAACGCGGCCGGCACCCTGTACAACCTGGTGGGGTTTCAAACCAACATCAAGTGGGGCGATCAGGAGCGCGTGCTCCGGATGATCCCGGGGTTGGAGGAGGCGGAATTCGTGCGGTTCGGCCAGATGCACCGGAACACCTTTATCAACAGCCCGCGCCTGTTGCGGCCAACGCTGCAGTGGCACGGCCGGCCCGACCTCTTCTTTGCCGGCCAGATCACCGGCACGGAGGGCTATGTAGGCTCGACGGCGGGCGGGCTGCTGGCGGGCCTCAACGCGGCCCGGGTAGCCCAGGGGCTGCCGCCGTTGCAACTGCCGCAGACGACGATGATGGGCGCGCTGTTTCATTATATTACGCACGCCGACCCCGATGCCTTCCAGCCCATGAAGGCGAACTTCGGCCTGCTGCCCCCGTTGGATCCGCCCGTGCGCGACAAACGGCAGCGCAACGCGGCCTACGTGGCGCGCGCGTTATCTGACCTGGCAGCGATTGTGAAGGAGGTTCATCGGTAGGACGAGTTTTGTACAACCCCTTGCATTCGCGCGGAAGTTGTGCTATGATTCTCGTGCAATTTGCATTGTTTGCGTCAGTTGACCGCACCTTGTCTGAACCCACCCGGCAAATCCCCGGTCAAGCCGGGCCATCACTGGAAGGAGGAACTTATGAAGTTGCACAAGCACCGGCAGCGTTTGGTCGGGATTGCCCTGACCCTGGCACTCCTCGCCACTCTGACCCTCGGCAGCGCCAGCGGCCTGGCCACCGCTGAGGGAGATGTCCTCGTCAACGGCAGTTTCGAGAAGGGATTCACCTATCAGCCCGGCTGTGGGGCCGTCGGCACGGGGTGGGGGTGTTTCACCAACGGCGGAACCGTTGATTACGGCTTCTACGACGACCAGTGGGCGCCGGTGGTCGCGGACGGCACTCACAGCCAGCTTATCGAGTTGAGCACCCTGAAGTACGCCGCGTCCGAGGCCGATCGGTATGCCGGCATCTACCAGACGGTCAACCTGGTCAAGGGTGCCTCGTATACCCTCAAGATGCGCGGCTTGATGCGGGAACACAAGCCGGATCCCACGGAGGACAAGTACCGCTATCGCGTGCAGTGGGGCTACACTGCTGACGGCTCCACGGACTGGCGAGCGGTCACCAACTGGCAAGAGGTGCCGTGGGACAAGATTGACGAACGCACGGCCCCTACCGGCATGCAAAGCTTCTCCACCACCTTCACAGCTCCCAGCGCCAGGATCACCCTGTTCATCCGCGTCTGGAAGAAGTGGGGCACGGCCTACAAAGAGCTGGACGTCAACCTGGATGCCATCAGCCTGGTGGGCAAGATCGTCAAGCCGCCGGTGGTTGTGAAACCGCCCATCGAGGTGAAACCGCCCGTCGCGGTGATCCCGCCCAAGGTCGAAGCTCCTGTACCACCTCCGCCTCCGCCGGTGGCCCCGGTGTGTGGCGGGCCCAACCTGGTGCAAAACGGCGATTTCGAGGGCGGCTTCGTGGATGGCGTGGGCAAGGGATGGATCGCCTTCAACAACGGCGGTTGCGCCACCTATGGCTTCTACGATGACATGTGGCCGCCGGTGGTCAAGGACGGCAAGCACAGCCAGTTGATCGAAATCAACACGCGCTGCCGGGCGGCCTCTGATCCTGACCGGGTGGCGGGCATCTACCAGGTGGTCGGCAAGCTGGTCAAGGGCGCGACCTATGAGTTCTCGCTGTGGGGCATGATGCGCGAAGAGGCGGCACACCCCGATGAAGACAAATATCGCTATCGGGTGCAATGGGGCTACGCAGCAGCCGACGCCGATCCCAGCGTCACGGACATCACCAACTGGCAAGAGCTGCCGTGGGACACCATCTATGTGCGCACAGCGCCGGGCGACATGTCCTTCTTCAGCGTCAGATTCCAGGCGCCGTCGGACAAGATCGTGTTGGCCGTGCGTGCCTGGAAGAAATGGGGCACTGCCCAACGCGAGCTGGACGTGAACCTGGATGCCATCAAACTGGTGCCCTGCGCGCCCGTCCCGCCGGTCGCTTGCGTGCATGTGGTGCAGCGCGGGGACACCCTGTTGGCCATCGCCAGGCGCTACGGGACTACAGTGGATGCCCTGGTAAGGCTCAATGGATTGAAGAATCCCAATGTCCTGATCGTCGGCCAGAAGCTCAAAGTGCCCTGTGTTGATCGGCCACCGGTGGTTGTAGTGACGCCCCCGCCGCCGCCTCCACCACCCCCGCCGCCGACGGGAGAATGTATCTGGGTGGTGGTTCAGAAAGGGGATACGCTTTCGAAGCTTGCCGCAAGGTACAACACGACGGTTCAGGCCATCGCAGCGAGAAACGGCCTGAAGAACCCCAACCTGATCTACGTGGGTCAGAAGCTGTGCATCGTTGATCCTTGAGATCGTTGCGGCGGGCGCCGGCTGAGCCTGTAGCTGGTCGGCGCCCGTCTGCCCAGCATCGGGAACGATCTGTCGCTTGAAAGGAGGTGATGTGCCCGGCGGAGAAGGGTGCTGCAACGCAGCTCTCGACGTCTGTGAAAGGAGCCCTGTCGTCCCGGAGAGGTCCTGCCGATAAGATCCTTTCGCCAGCAACAGACCGCGTCAGTTTCGATTTCATTCCACGTACCTGAAGAGGAGGACACAATGATCGGGAAGCACCGCAAGTTGATGTGGGTGGTGGCACTGGTCGCCGCGCTGACCATGGGATTCGGCGTCAGCACCTTTGTACTGGCCGGCAGCGACACGCCCACCGCCCCTACGGCGACCGTCTGCGTGGACGGCTATGTGATCAACCATCGCGAGCTCGCGGTGGATGGCACCAGGACGGATCCACCCCTGGTGGTGGAAGCGGTCGGGCAGATGGGTTCCTATTCGGCGCCCGTCGGCAGTGACGGCTACTTCAAGTTCGAGAAGCTGCCCGTGGGTGACTGGAACTTCCAGATGCAGTTGCCCGAAGGGTGGGAGGGCATCGTCCCCAAGGCCGACCGCGGCGGGCTGGCCGAGACCGGCCTGACCCCGTTAGCGGAGAAGAAGGACTGCTATCGCATCGTCTTCAAGGTGCGCCGCCTGTTCGAGGTGGTGGTGATCAAATGGGAAGAGCAGCTCGATGGCACGGTGCACCCCGGCCAGGGCTGGGTGATCACGGCTACGCCGTACAGGGACCCGTTCGTCAGAACGCAGACCGAGACCACCGACGAAAACGGCTATGCCTACTTCACCCTCACGCCCGGCCGTTGGACCTTCGCCGAGACCGTGAAACCCGGCTGGAAGCCGATCACCCCGCGCCAGGTAGTGCTCGACCTGGATCAATACGCTCCTCCGGGCGCGCGCGAGCCGGTGGTGTTCAAGAACCGTGAGCCGGTGTGCTACGGCGCCATCGTGGTGGAGAAGGTCGGCTACGGCACCGATGCTGAGGGCAAGGAGGCGTATCTCGGCCCGCTGGCCGGTTGGAAGGTGACGGTGAGCCGGGCCGACGGCAGGATGTCGCCAGTCACTAAGGAGACTGATGGCGCAGGCAGGGTCAGTTTCGGCCATCTCGCGCCCGGCGTCTACAAGGTACAGGAGCACGTGCAGGTCGGCTGGGAGCCTTTGAGCCCCAATCCGCAGGTCGTGATCATCAGGGACTGCGAGACCGTCACGGTGCGCTTCGAGAACAAAGAGACCAAGGGCGACATGCGGATCTACGGCGCTAAGTTGTTCAAAGCCTGGACGCCGCCTTATCAGGGCCAACTGGTGGGGCTGTCAGGATGGACGATCACGGCCAGGCTGGTGGGGACCGACATCATGACCACCACGGTCACCAACGCTTTGGGGAACTATCTCTTCCCTGAAGAGCAGTTGGTGGAGGCCGGGATCGCGTTCCCCGGCGCCACAGTGGAGGTGTGCGAGGAGGATCGGGACAACTGGATCCACGTGACACCCAAGTGTGTGAGGGTCCAGTTCCCTTATCCGTTGTCTCCTGACTTCACGGGCTTCAAGGTGAACTTCACCAACGTCCAGGATCCGCCGGTAGCAGGCGGCACGGCGACAGGCGCTTGTCGGGCCAGCCATCTGATCGCTAAGGGCGACACCCTGGCCCGCATTGCCGCGCGCTACGGCACCACCATCAGCGCGTTGATGAAGGCCAACCGCATCCGCAACCCGGACGTGATCTACGCAGGGCAAACCCTCTGCATCCCGTGACCGGATGACATGACGTAACCAGGCCGACGTGCCAGGCATCGGGAAAGGTGCCTGGCACGTTTGCGTCATCCGGCCTCAGGGCATGCTGGGCGCCTCGTGCGCCTGAGCGCCCCCCACCACCTCGCCGATCATGGACCACGGCCCGGCCCAGGTGATGCGGACGTTGGCCAGCTTCCCCCGCCAGTCGGCCGCGTCGCTGAAGAAGACCAGTTTGTTCGTCCGGGTGCGGCCGCGCCATTTCCCCTTATGGCGTTCCTCTACCAGCACTTCCACCGTTTCCCCCAGCAGACGGCGGTTGATCTCGCCCACGATCTGGGCCTGGAGCCGGTCCAACATCTCCCAGCGCCGTTTCTTCTCCTCGGCCGGCACGTCGTCGGGCATGCGGCGGGCGCTGACCGTCCCGGGCCGTGGGGAGTACATGGCCAGGTGCGCTTTGTCCAGCTTGAGCTCGGCCAGCAGGTCATAGGTGCGTTGGAACTGTGCCTCGGTTTCGCCGGGGAAGCCCACGATGATGTCGGTGTGCACGGCGGCGTTGGGGAGGCGTTCGCGGATGTGCGCGATCAGGCGCCGGTAGTCATCGCGGGTGTAGCCGCGGCGCATGTTGGCCAGGACCTCGTCGTCGCCGGCCTGCACGGGCACTTCGATCTGTTCGCACACCTTGGGCAGCTCGGCCACCGCGTCCAGGATGCGATCGGTCATGTAGTTGGGATGGCTGGTCAGAAAACGGATGCGCCACAGCCCTTCGACTTCGTGCACCGCGCGCAGCAGGTCTGCCAGGTCGGGCCGCTGGCCGGGGAAGTCCTTGCCGTAGCGGTCCACGATCTGGCCCAGCAACGTCACCTCGCGCACCCCCTGGGCCACCAGCCCGCGCACCTCGGCCACCACTTCTTCCAGGGGCCGGCTGCGCTCTACACCTCGTCGGAAGGGGATGATGCAAAAGGTACAGGCATGGGAGCAGCCGTACACCACGGGTACGTTGGCCGCCACGGGCGCCTGGCCGTGCAGCGAGATGTGGCGGACGCTCTGCAAGATCGCGGACTGTGAGTTGCGGATTGCCGATCGCGCGCCGGACGCGGGCGGTTGGCTCAATGGGAAATTCGCAAGCGCACCGAAATCCCCGTCTTCCACCAATCCGATTGCCGCGGCCTCTGGGCTGCCGTAGTCCTGGAACAGATGGCGTGCAGCCGTCTCCTCCGCGTCCAGGGCCCGCGCCTCCGCGTCCGCCGCTTTACCGGTGAGGTATCCCACCAGCGGACCCGGCTCAGACGGCGGCATGAAGACATCCACGAACGGGAAGCGTTCTCGCAGCGCCGGGTTGGGCTTGATCCCCACCAGGCAGCCCATGAGCGCGATGGTCTTGCCGGGGTCGCGATCCTTTAAGGGCTTCAACGACCACAGCCGCCCCACGGCCCGATCCTCGGCGCTCTGGCGCACCACGCAGGTGTTCAGGACGATGACATCGGCCTCCTGCGGTTCGTCGGTGGGTTCGTAGCCCAACGCGTCCAGCTCGGCCGCCACGCGGCCCGAGTCGGCCTCGTTCATCTGACAGCCGATGGTCCAAATATGATAGCGCTTCGTTCTGTCCACGGTTCAACCTGTTGTCGGGGGAGTGACGATATCCTTTTGAACTACTGCAAGTATACCGTGAAGCGCCGGGCCCGACAAGTGTCCTTCTTCCAAAGGGCGCACTTCACGGCGGACGTCGCAGCTTGCTGCGGTCAGCTTGCTGCGGTTCGGGGCAAGCCCCGGCGTCCGGGCGTTCCGGTGGACGCCGCAGCTTGCTGCGGTCAGCTTGCTGCGGTTCGGGGCAAGCCCCGGCGTCCGGCGGTCGGCATGGACGCCGCAGCTTGCTGCGGTCAGCTTGCCGCGGCCCGGGGCAAGCCCCGGCGTCCGGGGGGACGATCGGTGTTCACGGGCCGGCGCCGTTGCGTTGAGCCGGCCGGAACAGCCACAGTTGCCCCTTTTCCAGATAGTAAACGGCCCGTCCCGGGTAATCTGCCATGACCGCAGCGTCGGCCGCTTCCCCTTCGCTACGCGCATAGAGCACATCATCGGTCAGCAGCGGGCTCATGCTCGCCAGCATGGCGCCGTACTCCAGCCACCGTTTCGCTTTGACGAACACCAGGGCGTTGCGCAGGCCGGCCTCCTCGATGGGCCGCAACTGGTCGCGGCTGATGCCATAGAAGCCCCTGGCCTGGGCGAGCCGCGGCGGCAGGTTGACCCCCAGGTTCACGACGAGCAACGCTGCGACGGCGGCCAGCGCAGCCGCGCGCGCCCAGCTCGGTTGTGAGCGCAGTCGCTCCCAGCCGCGCAGGAGGCCGACCGCTGCGGCGATCCACAACACGCCGAACCCCTCGAAGTAGTAGCGCGGCCCCCAGAGCCGCATGGGCGAGCCGATCCAGTAGAAGAGATATGCGACGGCCAGCGTGACGAACGGTGCCAGGAGCAGGCGTTCGCGCCAGGTGCGCGGGGGCAGGGCCAGGGCCAGCGCGATGGGGACCCAGCTCAGCCCCGGCCAGCCTAACACGTCGGTGGCGGCGGTGGCCAGGTCCTGTCGCAGGTTGAGCCACGCATAGTGCGGGGAGTGGCCGCCCGGCATCCAGCCGACGCCCGGGCCGAAGCCGATCCTGTCATAGGGCCACCACAGCACATACGGGTTCAGCCACGGATCACCTGTGACCGCCCACTGGTATGCCGGCAACAGGGCCGCCATAGCCGCAGCCGCCACCGCCATGGCGGGATATGGGCGCCATCGGCTGCGGCGGCGGATCAACTGCCACAGGGCGAACAGCGCAAACGGCGCGCCGTAGCCCACCGCTGTCAACGGTCGCACCAGAAAAGCCAGCCCCAGCGCGACGCCGCTGCCCGCGGCGTTCCACAGGTGGGCCCGGTCAGGCAAATCAGGCCAATCAAGCAAGAAACCTGGTTTGCTTGATTGGCCGGACAAACCAGGTTTCTCGGAGAAACCTGGTTTGTCCGGCCAGTCTGACCACGCCACCCGCACGAACCCCAGGGTGAAAGCCAGCAGCAGGACCAGGCTGGCCAGGTGGGACAGGTACGACCCGCTGAGCACCAGCAGCAAGGGAGAGGTCAGCCCCAGAGCGGCAGCCAGCAGCCCCGTGCGTGCGTCGTAGAGCGCGCGTCCCAGGCGATAGACCAGGTAGAGCGCGAGGGCGGCCAGGGCCGGGTTGACCAGCCAGGGCGCGGCGATCAGCTCGCCCAGCGCCAGAAACGCCGGCCAGCCCGGCGAGTACTTGCCGAAACGTTGCCCCCGGTAATCCAGCACGAAAGGGATCCAGAACGCATCGGCGTGTTGTGGGCTGGGCACGGTGAGGCGGCCCAGGGCGAGGGTCTTGGCCTGGAACAGGTAAGCGACTTCGTCTTCCAGGTGGGGCAGCCGCTCGAACGCGCAGGTTGCGATGGTGATCCCCGCCCCGAAGGCCGCCAGGCAGATCAGGAAGATGAGCCAGCGTGTCGTCTTGGTGTCCATTTTGGATTGCGGCGCTACAGCGCCGCTTTTGATTTTTGGATTGCGGTACTACAGCGCCGCTTTCGATTTTGGATTGCGGCGCTACAGCGCCGCTTTCGCCAGGTGGAACAAACCAGGTTTCTCCGAGAAACCTGGTTTGTTCCACCTGGGTTTGTCTGCTGTTGGTTTCTCTAGCCGACCGGTTTCTCTGGCCGGTTTGTATGACCGGGACCCCTAACTTCCTTCGGGCTCCTTCTTCGCCAGGGCGGCGATCACCTCTGCGGGTTGCATCGCCTCGCGGCCGGCCAGGACATGCCGCAGATACTGCCCCGTGTAGGAGCGCTCCACCCGCATGACGTGCTCGGGGGTGCCCTCGGCGATGATGTACCCGCCGTTGTCTCCCCCCTCAGGCCCGAGGTCAATGATCCAGTCCGCACACTTGATCACATCCAGGTTGTGTTCGATGACCACCACGGTGTTGCCCTGATCCACCAGCCGCTGCAGGACGGCCAGGAGCTTCTGGATATCGTCGAAGTGCAGGCCGGTGGTCGGCTCGTCCAGGATGTACAGGGTCTTGCCCGTGGCGCGGCGGCTGAGCTCCTTGCTCAGCTTCACGCGTTGCGCCTCGCCGCCCGAAAGGGTCGTCGCCGGCTGGCCGAGCCGGATGTAGCCCAGCCCCACCTCTTGGAGCGTAGTCAGTTTCTTGCGGATGTTCGGGATGTTTTCGAAGAACTTCAGCGCTTCGTCAACCGTCATGTCCAGCACGTCGGCAATGGACTTGCCCTTGTATTTGATCTCCAGCGCCTCCCGGTTGTAACGCCGGCCGTGACAGACCTCACACGGCACATAGACGTCGGGCAGGAATTGCATCTCGATGCGGATGATGCCGTCCCCCTGACACGCCTCGCAGCGGCCGCCCTTGACGTTGAAGCTGAACCGGCCGGCCTTGTACCCCCGCATCTTGGACTCGGGCAGGGCCGCGAAGAGGTCCCGGATGTCGGTGAACAGGTTCGTGTAGGTGGCGGGGTTGGAACGCGGCGTGCGGCCGATGGGGGACTGGTCAATGTCCACCACCTTGTCCAGGTTCTCGATGCCCTCGATGGCTTTGTGCTTTCCGGGCTTATCCTTGGCGCGGTACATGATCGCGTTCAGGGCCTTGTAAAGCACCTCGTTCACCAGGCTGGATTTGCCGCTGCCGCTGACCCCGGTAACGCAGATGAACTTGCCCAGGGGGAAGCGCACGTCCAGGTGCTTCAGGTTGTTCTCCGACGCATCGCGGACGATGAGGTACTGGCCGTTGCCGGGCCGGCGCTTCTTCGGCACCTCGATCCGCTTCTCCCCGCGCAGATACTGCGCCGTCAGGCTGTCGGTGCACTTGAGGAATTCGTCCTTCCAGTCGGAACAGACGACGTAGCCGCCGTTCTCGCCCGCGCCTGGCCCCAGGTCAACGATCCAGTCCGCCGCGCGCATGGTCTCCTCGTCGTGTTCGATCACCAGCACGGTGTTGCCCAGATCGCGCAGGTCGAGCAGGGTGCGGATCAACCGGGAGTTGTCCCTTTGGTGCAAGCCGATGCTGGGTTCGTCGAGGATATACAACACCCCCACCAGTTGGGAGCCGATCTGGGTGGCCAGGCGGATACGTTGCGCCTCGCCGCCCGAGAGGGTGGCCGCCATGCGGTCCAGGGTGAGATAGTCCAGCCCCACGTCGGTCAGGAAGCGCAGCCGCGCGTGGAGCTCCTTCAAAATCTGTCGCGCAATGGTGTATTCGCGCTGGGTCAGGGGGGAGCCGGGCGGCACCTGTTCGGTGGAACCGATGCGCGCGCTCACCGCGGCAAAGGACTCTCCTGTCCCGTTACCGTTGCGCCGGCTGGCCGAATGGCTCTTGTCAACCCCTGCCAGGTATTCCACCCACTCCAGCGCCCGCGTCACCGAGAAGCCGCTGACCTGGTGGATGTTCAGGCCGGTAATGGTGACCGCCAGCGCCTCCGGCCGCAACCGCTTCCCCTCGCAGGTGGGGCAGGGCCGGCTGGTCATGTATTGCTCCAGCTCGTTGCGGATGTAGTCCGAGGTCGTCTCCCGGTAGCGGCGCTGCAAGTTGGGGATCACCCCTTCGTAATGGGTCTCGAAGAAGCGATCGAACCCCTCGCTATTGACGTAATGAATCGGGATCGTCTCGCTTTTCTTGCCGCCGTAGAGGATGATGTTGAGCTGGTTCTTGCTCAACTGCCCCACCGGCACCTCAAAGGGGATGTGATATTGTTGAGACACCGATTCCAGCATGGCCTGGTAGATGGTGGCGGTCTCCCGGCTCCACGGCTTGATCGCTCCATCGGCGAGGGAGCGGTCTTTGTCCACGATCAGGTCGGGGTCGAATTCCATCATGCTGCCCAGGCCCGTGCATGTGGGGCAGGCCCCGTGGGGGCTGTTGAAGCTGAAGGTGCGGGGCTCGATCTCCGGCAGGCTGATGCCGCACACCGGGCAGGCGAATTTCTCAGAGAAGAGCCGGTCTTGCGGCTTGTCGGGATCGGTGACATCGGAGACGATCAGGATGCCGTTGCCCATGCGTAGCGCGGTCTCCACCGAGTCGGCCAGCCGCGCCCGCTCGGCGTCCTCGCGGCCCGGTTCCGCCCTGCGGATGACCAGCCGATCCACCACAGCCTCGATGGTGTGGTTCTTGTAGCGATCCAGCTCGGGCGGCGATTCCACCTCCACCATCTGGCCGTTGACGCGTGCCCGCACGAAGCCGGCCTTGCGGATGTCGTCGAAGATGCCCTTGTGCTCTCCCTTGCGGGCTGTGATCAACGGCGCTAGCAGCAGGAGCCGGCTGCCCTCGGGATACTCAAGGATTGCGTCCACCATCTGTTGCACCGTCTGGGCGCTGATGGTCTGGCCGCATTGGGGACAGTGGGGGATGCCGATGCGCGCGAAGAGAAGCCGCAAGTAATCGTAGATCTCGGTGATGGTGCCCACGGTCGAGCGCGGGTTGCGGCTGGCCCCGCGCTGGTCAATGGAGATGGCCGGGCTGAGCCCTTCGATCTGATCTACATCGGGCTTTTCCATGAGGCCCAGGAACTGGCGCGCATAGGCGGAAAGCGACTCGACATAACGACGTTGTCCTTCCGCGTAAATCGTGTCGAACGCCAGAGATGACTTGCCCGACCCTGAGAGGCCGGTGATAACGATCAACCTGTCGCGCGGCAGCTCCAGGTCTATGTTCTTCAGGTTGTGCTCGCGCGCCCCGCGCACGATCAGTTTGTTTTGACCCATACCTGTCCCTTTGTCCTCTAGCAGGACTCGCAGTACTCGTGCTGGACTATTTATTTTACCATGTGTGAAGGGGAAAAGGCTAATCCGGCGCGATGTCTTTGGCCAGGATCAGAAAGCGGGGGTGATAGCCGCCCAGGTCGCGGCGGTACTGCTCGCCGGTGAACTCGAAACCCTGGTTGCGCCAGAAGGCGATGCCGGCCGGGTCGTGAGCCACCGCGCCGGTCTCCAACCGACGGACGCCGAATGCGGAGGCCAGCCAGCGGCCCAGGACGCGCAGCGCCAGCCCGGCGATCTCGGGCCTGTCGTAGGGCGGGGCCAACAGCAGCAGTCCGATATGGGCCTGGCCCTCGAGGTCGTCGTCCAGTTTACAGTCTACCACCCCCTGCATCTCGTCGCGGATGAAGATGCCGAACTGGAAGCGGCCCGGCGTGGCTGCGGCCTGCTTGAAGTCGCGTGCGGCCTGGTCGGCCGGCGCGGGCCGGCCGATCAGAAGCCGAAAGGTCTCCGGCGTGGCGTCGTACACGCGTTGCAGGGCCGGAACGTCGGCATCGCTGAGGGGGCGCAGTTCGAAGTCCATGACGAACGGGGTTAGATCCTTGTCTCGATCTCGGCAGCCAGGCGGCTCAGCTCTTCCTGGGCTGCGCGCAGCGCGGCCTCGGACTGCGCCAGGGTCGCCTGCTGGGTCTCGACGAAGCGCGTGTAGGGCCGCAACGCCTCGCGGATGCGTGTCAGCGAGCGTTCGACCTCGCGCTCGAACTGCTGCGTCAGGGCGTCGGCCAGCCGGCGGCGCAGCTCGCCGATCTTGTTCTGGAGGTCTTGTTTCGCGCGACGGCGTTTGTTGGGGATCACATAGAAGCCCAGGGCTGCCAGGGCGCCCGCCGCCAGCACGCCGGTGACGTCGGCGACGGTGGTGGCCAGCAGTTTGACCAGCAGCGCGCCCAATCCGATGGCGCCCACCTCGACGATGGCGGTCTGCGCCACGGCCCGCTGCACCGAATCTCCCAGCTCGCGCGCCTCGCCGGCGTGATCGTAGGTGGCGACCACCTCGCGCGCAACCCGGCTCACCGACTCCAGGAGCGCCTGGCGGTTGGACTCGAAGGTGCCGCCCACATGGCCGATGATATGATCCTGGTGGCGGCTGATGCGCTTGTTCAGGTATTCGGTGATGGCCTGCCACTGGTTGAAGTCCTGGTCCACCAGCCAGTCAATCAGATCACGGGTCTGCATCTCCACCTGATGGGAGGTATCGCCGATCACCTCCCGTTCGAACATGCCCCGGATCCGGTCGGCGTTGACCAGGTCGAACACGCGCTGCAACCGGATGGTCTCGTCGAAAAAGTTCGACCCGCGCTGCGCCATGCCGTACAGCACGTTATCCACGTGGCTCAGGTGGTACTTGAAGTTCCGGCGCAGGTCCGCCTCATAGGCGACCAGTTGGGCCTCGATGGTGCGCACGGTGGCGATGTCGTCCTTCAACATCTCCTTGCGGCTCTCGGCGACCTCCAGGTAGCGGGCCACCAGACGTTGGGCCACGCCCAGGGGGCTTGCCAGTTTCAGGCGGAGGCGCTCTCGCTCGTCCAGGGTTTTCAGGATATAGGTTTCCAGCGGCTCGAAACGGCTGGCAGCCCATAGCCGGGTGCGCTCATCGGCGTCGAAGGTCTCTTTGGCCTGGCGCGCCTGCCGGCTGGAGACGGGGAACACGATGGGCACGCGGCCGATCATCTCCCGCGCGTTGCGGGTGACGAACTCGGTGACGCGAGCGATGTCGTCCGGGGTTTCCAGGATGTCAATCTTGTTGATGACGAACACCACCTTTTTGCCCCAGTCGCGGATGCGCGTGATGAACTCGCGTTCGCTTTCGCTGAACGGCCGGTCGGCCGAGGTGACGAAGAGGATCAGGTCGGCGCGCGGGACGAAGTTCTCGGTGATCTCCTGGTGGCGGCGGATCACGGCGTTGGTGCCAGGGGTGTCCACGATGTTCACCTCGCGCAGCCATTCCACCGGGTAGGTGACGACCACCATGTCGCGCTCCGTCGTCTGGCCGGGCTGTTCGCCGTACTTGATCAGGTGGATCGCGGCGGTGGTGGGGGTGACCCCTTCCACCAGGAAACGCTGGCCCAACAACGCATTGATGAAGGCCGACTTGCCCGAGTTGAACTCGCCCACGATGACTAACAAGAACAGCTCGTCGAGCTGCAGGAGCGCGTCCTCCAGCCTGGCCAGGTCTTCGTCCGTCGCGTCCAGGTTGGCCAGTGGCCCGCGCAATAGCGCCAGTTGCCGGCGCTCGGCTTTCAGCAGTTCTTCTTCCTGGCCGGTCAAAAAACGGCGTAGCATGATATATACCTCATTACTGGATTCGAGGCTTTAGCCGGTTTCCGGGCATGTCCGTCCAGACCGCCTGAAGGCTCGATTCCAAATGCGGACTTTCCGTTACCATCGGCTGACGTCGAAAACGCTGCGCAGCACGCTCATGCGCTCTGCAGGGGTGGCCCAGCGCAACTGGAAGTTGGTCTCGATCACGGTCACCAGGAGCTCGGTGTTGATCAACCGGCCCTCGTAAATGGTGTGTCTCGCCACCAGGCCGGTGCGGGTGGGCCAGCTCCAGGTCTGGTCGAAGTAGAGGTTCCCCAGCCCGTAAAGGATCAGCCGGCCGTCCCGGATTTCGACCGCCTGGGGGGTGTGGGCCTGGACGCCGGTCACCACATCTGCCCCGGCATCGCTCAGAGCGCGAAAATCCTTTTCCTGGAGCGGGATCGGCTCGATCTGGTAATCGCCTGCGCTGTTGAACTCGGTGTGTTGCACTTCGGCGAACACCAGGTCCACTTGGGGCGCGACCGCCTGGATGTCCGCGATCATGTCGGCCAGGACGAAACGCGCCGAGCCCGGATTGTTCTGCCCGGCCCACGCCGAGACCTCGCCCCCTGCCCCGCGGCTGTAGTAACGCTCAGGGCCCCACTGGTTGGCGGCCAGGAACGCCAACCGGTTGCCGTTGTGTTCCAGGATCAGGGGCTGGCGCGCCTCGAGGGCATCCTTGCCTCCTCCGTAGTAGGGGATCCCCTTCTCCCGGTAGAAGGCCAGGGTCCAGAGCATGTTGTCGTAGCCGAAGTCGTTCTGATGGTTGCCGCTGAGCCCCACCGCATCTACGCCCGAGAGCTCCAGGTTCAAGAAGTACTCCGGCTTGGAGCAGAGGATCAGGTTGTTGAGGGTGTTGTCGGCCACGCAGCCGGGCACAAAGGGGATCTCGTTGGAGATGATGGTCAGGTCGGCTGCGGCCAGCTCCGGCCCCACCTGCCGCGCCAGGAAGCCGTAATCGCCCGAGCGTTCGATGGCCACCGCGGAGTTGCGCGCCATCGCCGTTACGCCGGTCATCACCAGCACGGTGAGCCTGTCCGCATGCCGGTTGGTGATGGGCAACGCGTCGGACAGGCGGGCTGCTGCTTCCCGGCCGGCCGGCGTCTGGGCCACCAGCCAGGCTCTGCTGGCCAGCGGCCACGCCGTGGGCACGAAGCGGTTGTCCGTGGGCGAAGCGCCGTCCAGCTTCACCGCGCGCAGCCGGATGGTGAGCGCCTCAAACGGGACGATGCCCAGGCCCATGCGGTCGCCCCAGACGGCATCGTTTACGCCGTCGGCGGGCTGCGGCTTGACGGCCGGCCCCGGCTCGCCCAGGAGGGCGGTCAGCTCGGGCATGATCTCCTGGCTGGGGTAGATTGTCGTGAAGTTTTCGGACTTGCCCGTGCCCGCCCAGACATCGCGCAGCTCGGCCATGCTGATCCCCTCCAGCACCGATGACATCCGGTCCACCGGCACCAGGATGCGCTGCCAGGCCAACGGCGCGTCCGGCTGATAGGCGGGGTCCAGCTCCAGGTCGGCGGTGCCGGCGGAGAGTTCGGCACGCACGCCGGCAGCGGCCAGGCTCTGCAGGATCGCGTCTCCGGCGGCGGCCGGCGCGCCCGGGATGACGCGCAGGGTGATGACCTGGGGCATCGGCCTGGGTGTCGGGGTGGCTGTCGGCGCTGGGGTGGACGTGGGCGCCGGGGTGCGGGTCGGGACGGGCAGGGTCGCCGTGGCCGGCTCCGGCCTCTCGACCTGGACGGCCGGGCCGGGCATGGCAGAGGTCGGCGTTGCCTGCTGCACAGGTGCCCTGACGGGTGCGGGCTGTGCGTTGCATCCGGCCAACAAGGCCAGGAGCAATGCCGCCAGGGCGGTTTTGGCCAGGAAGGTCATGTGTCGCACGGTGGTTCGTTCCTCGTTTACGATCAGGATCATGGCTGACGGGTGTCAGAAACGCTGCGCATTATACCACAACTTCGATTTCGCCGTGGCTGAGTTCAATCAGGGCCGTGGCCAGGGCCGCCGCGCGTTCCTCCGGCACCGTGATCTGCCAGGTGACATCAGCGGCGAATTGCTGGTCGGTGATCTGCGCCTCGAAGGCGGGCATCAGCCGGGCGACCGGGGTCACCCAGTGGTAGGGCCCCGATGCCAGCACGGTGCGCAGGGCCACTTTTTCCTTGATGGGCAACACCGCCAGCACGGCCTTGACCGCGCCGCTGTAGGCGCGCACCAGCCCGCCCGTCCCCAGCTTGGTCCCGCCGAAGTAGCGCGTCACCACCACTGCCACATCGCCGATCCCGCTGCCCAGCAGCACCGTCAGCATGGGCCGGCCCGCGGTGCCCGATGGCTCGCCGTCGTCGCTCATGCCGATCTGGCCGGTGGAGCCCGGCGGGCCGACCACGTAGGCGTAACAGTTATGGGTGGCATCGGGAAACTCGGCGCGTATCTCGGCGATGAAGCTGCGCGCTTCGTCGGTGGTGGAGGCGGGCGCTGCGGTGGCGATGAAACGGGAGCGCAAGATCGTCTCCTCGACGCGTGCACGGCCGGCAGGGATGGGGTAGCGGGACATGGCGAACAACGAATGGCGAATGGCGAATGGCGAATCAGCGAATGGCGAATCAGCGAATCGGCGAAACGGCGAATGGCGAAACAACGAATGGCGAAACAACGAATGGCGAAACAACGAATCAGCGAATCGGCGAATCGGCGAAACAACGAATGGCGAAACAACGAATGGCGAAACAACGAATGGCGAAACAACGAATCAGCGAATCAGCGAATCAGCGAATGGCGAAACAACGAATGGCGAATCGGCGAATAGCGAGTATACCAGTTCCCCGGTCGAAAGGCAAAGCGGACGGGCGAGCAAATGGCGATTCCAAATAGGGTTTTGTTGCCCCCGGTATCGGGCTTGTGCTATAATTGCGGCGCTGTGCGACGCGCAAGTGCCTCGAAAGGAGCAACCCATGCAACCTGTAACCCCTGTGCACCGCCCCTGGACGTTATTGGTCTACATGGCGGGCGATAACGGCAAGGTGTTCTACACTGCGGCCGGCGCCAAGAAGCTGATGGCCGAAATGACCACCGCCGGCTATCAGGACATCTGGGAGATGGCCAGGATCGGCACCACCGACGCCTGCGCCGTGGTCTGCCTCTTCGACACCCTGGAGGAGTCGTACCTGGTGGAGGTGCGCCAGGGGGTGGGGATGGCCAACAGCCGGGTGGAGAAACTCAAAGAGGTCAACACGGGCCATCCCGCCACCCTGCGGGACTTTCTGCTCTACGGCATGACCTATTACCCGGCCGACCGGTACGCGCTGGTGATCTGGAACCACGGCACCGGCTGGCTGGATGTGGACGCCTACGCACCGGTGCGTTCCGGGGAGGAGCTGGATCATAAGCCGCACCAGCCGATCTTCCGCACCACGGGCAGGAAGATGCAGGAGGGCGACACCACCCGTCCCATCGCGTTTGACGACACCAGCAAGGATTTCCTGGACACTCAGGACTTGCGCCAGGCCTTCAACGAGGTACAGGCAGCCTCCGGCCGCCGGCTTGACCTCATCGGCATGGATGCCTGCCTGATGGCCATGATCGAAGGCGCGCACGAGCTGGCACCTTACACCGATTACTTCGTCGCGTCGCAGGAGGTGGAGCCGCTGGACGGCTGGCCGTATGCGTTGATCCTGCAGGGCCTGAACGAGGAGCCGGGCATGGATGCCGAGGCGCTGGCCGTGCGCATCGTCAAGGACTATGCCAGGGCGTACAACGCGGCCACGCGGCAGGATGAGCGCATCACCCAGTCTGCCGTGGCCACCCAGGCGGTGGCCGAAACAGAGCAACTGGTCAGGAGGCTGGTGGATGCCATCCTGGCGCATGCCGGCGATGAAACCTTGCGCTCGGCAGTGCGCCGGGCACGCGACGCTGCGCAGCGGTTCCAGGATCGCAACTATCGCGATCTGGGGGATTTCGCCAGGCGCCTGGCCGAGGACTTCGACCTGGACTTCTATGACGGTCTGCGCGACGCGGCCTCGGCGCTTTACCGGCACCTGGAGGCGCGAGAGCCCGGCACCCCGGTTTTGCAGGTCGCCTATCGGCCCCGCTATCAGGCTGCCACCGGCCTGTCGGTCTACTTGCCCGATACCGGCCGGCCGGCCGCAGAACGCAAGAAGGCGCTGAATATCTACCAGAACCTGTTCTTCCCCCAGGCCACAGGCTGGGACAGGTTGCTGGCGTGGCTCGACCCCGAGCTCCAATGGATTTGACCCGGCAAGGAGGCAGCTCGTCATGGCGTTCCTGGTTTCTCAAGCCCTGGAGGTGATCGTCCCGGTCCTGGACGCGCTCCTGGCCGCGCGGCCGGCCCTGTCGGCCACGGTGCGCCAGCAGGTCGAGGACCTGGTGCGGCAGCACGGGCCGCAGATCGCCACGGTCAGCCAGTGGGACGCGCCCGCGCGCATCGCCGCGTTCCTGGATGATCTGGCGTTGTTGCGGGCCTCGCTGCCGGCGTCGGTGGTGGCTGCGCTGGATGCCGGCGGGAGGACGGCTGCGCGGCGCCCGGTGCCTGCCCTCTCCGCCGAACAACGCCGAGAGGTGCTGGAACGGCTGATGGCCCTGGCCGATTTCCGGGTCTTTGCTGCGCCTGCGAGCCTGGCACAAGAGGTCATCGCCCTGGTCTCGCGCAACCTGGACCGGTTGCTGGAGGACGAGCGCACAGCCTGGCAGGCGCTGGTTGCCGAATTCGGGCGCACCGGGGACGCCAACACGTTCTTGCAAGGCGTGAGCCGCCTGCTGGCGGATTACCCCGCAGTGCAGACGCTGTTGGACGCGCGGCGAGGATGGGCGCCCGAGTCTCTCAGGCGAGGCCCAACAGCCGAGGTTTTGGCACCGAAAGGCATCCCGGGCGCGCCGCCGTCCCCTCCGGCAATGCGATCTGCCGACCTTGTAGGCCCGTCGGCCCCGACGGCCGAAGGCCAGGACGAGGTGGTGCGCTACGCCAACGTGAACTTCCCCAACAAAGTGTTCCTGAAGGCCAAACGGGTCACGTTGCTGGTCCAGGTGGCGCGCGCGCTGGAGGCCTGGAGCAGGACCACCGCCGACGAGGCCCGCATGTCCCTGAAACTGGCGCCGCTGACCATTGTAGCCACCGCCGAGGACTTCGACCTGGAGGCCGCAGTGGGCGGCGAGCCGGTGGAGGGCACCCCCTGGGCACGCCGGGTGCAGGTGCTGGCGGACAAAGACTGCGACCCCGTGGCGTTTTTGTTGAACCCCCGCGCAACCGGCGCCAAGAAGGTGCAGGTGGATTTCTACCAGTTCAACCGCAACATCTTGACCCTGGATGTCAGCACGGAGGTTACCGATCGGCCCGAGGCGTTGGCCGACCTGGCCGATCTGGAGATCAAGTCCCCGGCCATCGAGTCGCCGGCCCGGGCCGGCCAGACACCCGTGCCCGACCTGGAGCTACGGGTCATCCTGTCGGCGGACCGGACGCGGCTGTTCTATCTGTTACACGCGCCCAAAACGCGGGATTATCACTGGAAGAACGTGGGCTATGTGGAGCTGGGCGCCGATCCCCAGACCTTCTTAAAGCCGATCTTCGACAGGCTGAACACCCTGGCCCGGATCTCGGCAGAGGCGCGCACGGACGATCAGAGGCGCGCTGCGCTCCAGGAGCTGGACGACATCGGGATCAACCTGTACGACCAGCTCTTCCCGGCGGAGCTCAAGGCCGAGTATCGCACCAGGCTGCGCACGGCGTACCGCGGCAAGGGGCTGCTGATCACCTCCGACGATCCGTGGATCCCGTGGGAGATGGTCAAGCCCTACGAGTTCGACGAGGACGGCAACGAGCGCTTCAACGATCCGCCCTTGTGCGTGACCTTCCAGCTCGCGCGGTGGCTGGCCGGCCGCGGCGCGCCCGACGTGGTCCGCATCCGCAACGGGGTCTGGGTGGTGCCGGCCGACAACCTGCAGGCTGCCCGCCAGGAATCGGAGTACTTCGCGGCGCTGCGCCGCAGGGTCTGGTCGCTGAACATCACCGGCCCCTTGAGCACCGTCATGGAAGTGGACACGCGCTTCCGGGAAGGTGCCACAGAACACTACCACTTCGCCTGTCACGGCAACTTCAACACCGACGACCCCAACGAATCGAAGCTGAAGCTGGCCGACGGCTTCTTGCGGCCCAGCCAGATCGCCGGGCCGAAACAGGCGGGCCTGCGGAGGGCCAGGCCGCTGGTTTTCCTCAACGCGTGCCACAGCGGCCGTGTCGGCGCCGGCCTGACCCATCTGGCCGGCTGGGCCCAGAAGCTGATTGATTCCGGCGTGAGCGCGTTCATCGGCTCGTTGTGGGAGATCAACGACCGCCTGGCCGCGCAGTTTGCCCAGGAGTTCTATGATCGCTTTTTCGGGACGGGCGCGTTCGCGGGGAGGCCGCAGCCGCTGGGCCAGGCGTTCCACGAGGCCCGCATGGCGATCAGAGCGGCCGATCCCGCCAACCCCACCTGGCTGGCGTACGTGTTGTACGGCGACCCCTACGGGCAGGTGGTGCTGGGTGATGGGTCGTGACATAATATGAGTCCACGGTTGTTCCTGCCAGCGTCGTGATTCCGCCCGAAGGACGGGGCGGAGTGAGCAGCAGGAGTGTGTTATGTTGCAGAGTCAGGCGATCTTCAGGGAAAGGATCAGGCGCTGTCTCTTTGGGTTGACAGCCAGCGTCCTGGCCGGTTTGTTGTTGGTTTATTTTTCGAGCTTGACCTTTGCCAGCACGTATGGACAGGTGCAATTCGAGTTTTGGTGGACCGCGCCAGCGTATGGCGGCACGTTCACGTTGTATGCTGCGGGCAACTCCACCGATGGCGGTTTCAGCCTGGCGGGCGATGGCGTGAACACGACCACCCTGGCGGTGACGGTGACCGGCGGGGGCTCTGCCCCGACGCCAACCCCCACGCCTTCCGGGCCGTCTATGGCGTTAACATCGGTCGTGACCGGCCTCTCGTCGCCCGTGGACGTGACCCACGCGGGTGATGAACGCGTCTTCATCGTGGAAAAACCTGGCCGCATCCGCATCCTCAAAGAGGGCACGCTGCTCGCAACGCCGTTCTTGAACATCACCGATCGCGTCAACAGCAGCGCCAGCGAGACGGGCCTGTTGGGCCTGGCGTTTCACCCGAATTATGCCGTCAATGGCCATTTCTACGTGAACTACACGCGCGGCAGCCCGTTGCGGACGCGCATCTCCCGCTTTTCGGTCACTGCTGATCCCGACGTGGCCGATCCTGCCAGCGAGTATGTGATCCTGGAGTTCAACCAGCCCTATTCCAACCACAATGGCGGCGCGTTGCACTTCGGGCCGGACGGCTATCTGTATGTCGCTTCAGGGGATGGCGGCAGCGGCGGCGATCCCCATAACTACGGCCAGAACAACGCCGTGTTGTTAGGAAAGCTGCTGCGCATCAACGTGGACGGGAGCGGTGCCACCGCTTCATGCGATGTCTCAGGCATCTCACCCAAGCGTTATGCCATCCCGCCGGGCAACCCGTTCGCCGACGGCCCTGGCGGCAACTGCGACGAAATCTGGGCGACCGGGCTGCGCAACCCCTGGCGCTTTAGCTTTGACCGGGCCACCGGCGATCTGTGGATCGCCGATGTGGGACAAAGCAATCGTGAGGAAGTAGACCACGCGGCGGCAGGCAGCCCAGGGGGTGCCAATTATGGCTGGCGCTGCTACGAAGGAAATGCTCCCTACAACACCAGCGGCTGCGGCCCGGCCAGCAGCTACACTTTCCCGGTCTACGACTACCCGCACACCAGCGGCAACTGCTCCATCACCGGGGGCTACGTGTACCGCGGCCCCAGTCTGAACGGGTTGGACGGCCACTACCTTTTCACCGATTACTGCACCGGCCGAATGTGGAGCCTGAGTGGTCCGGCCGGCGATCTGACCCTAACAACCTGGACGCTGGCGGCCGGCAGTTCGTTGGGCACCCCCACCACCTTCGGCGAAGACGTGACTGGCGAGCTGTATGTTGCCTCCAATGGCGGACAGGTCTATCGCATCACCGACCCGGCCGCCCCACCGGTAGCCCCAGGGTTGACCGCCGAGATCAACGGCGAGACCGACCTGGCCCTTTACTGGACTACCGCCAGCGCCAATTGCAGCTATCAGATACACGGCGCTGCGACGCCGTATTTCACGCCATCGGCCAGCACGCTGCTGGCGACGCTGAGTGCAGGGTTCAGCTACTTCAACGTGCCCGGCGTGATCGGCAGCCCGGCTGAGCCCAGTTTCTACAAGGTGCGCGCTGTTAACTGCAGTTTGCTCCGCTTCGCCGATTCGAACCAGATAGCGGAGTTCGAGTTCGGCCTCATCCCCGGCAGCCCGTAGCGGGCGTTCAACTGCTCTGCTGCGTTGGTGCCAACACAAACCAGGTTTCTCCAAGAAACCTGGTTTGTGTTATGATCTACTGGAAATCTACGATCTGCAATCAGAAAGCCGCCATGACCACACCCATGCGCTCCCAATACCTGGCGCTGAAGAAGCAGTTTCCGGACGTGATCCTCTTCTTCCGCCTGGGCGATTTCTACGAAACCTTCGACGACGACGCGAAGATTGTCGCGTCCGTGTGCGATGTGGTGCTCACTTCCCGGCCCGTCGGCGCCAACGAGCGGGTACCCCTGGCCGGCGTGCCCTACCACGCGGTGGACACGTACATCGCGAAGCTGATCAACGCGGGCTACAAGGTCGCCATCGCCGAGCAAGTCGGCAACGAGCCGCCCAAGGGCGAGAAGCTGGTGCCGCGCGTCGTCCGCCGCGTCGTCACGCCGGGCACCGTGGTGGAGCCGGGCCTGCTGCCGGAGAAGGCGAACAACTACGTGGCCGCAGTGGTGCTAGATACTGCGCCTGTGGTTGTAGACACGTTGCATGCAACGTCTTTACAGCCACAGGCGAGACGCGCCGGCCTGGCCTACGCCGACATCACCACCGGCGAATTCGCCGTCACCGAAATCAGCGATAGCGCCGATGTCCTGCGCCGTCTCGGGGAGGAGCTGGCCCGCCTGTCCCCTGCCGAGCTGATCTATCCGGCCAAGGACCCGCGTTGGGCGCGGAGGGGAGAGGGGGAGAGGTGGAGAGGGGGAGAGGGGGAGACGCGGAGAGGGGGAGCGGAGGTGCAATCCGCAGTACGCAGTACGCAGTACGGCGCAGACACCCTGCCTCCGGAGATCGCGCAATCCTACCACCTCACCCCCTATGCCGCCTGGCGCTTCGAGGAGACCACGGCCCGACAGGCGCTGTTGGACCACTTCGGGGTTGCGTCGCTGGCCGGCTTCGGCTGCGACGACAAGCCGTTTGCCGTGCGCGCGGCCGGCGCGCTGCTGCAATACCTGCAGGAGACGCAACGGGGCGGCCTGCCCCAGCTCAACTCGTTGCGCACTTACAGCATCGGCGAGTACATGCTCCTCGACGAGGCCACCCGGCGCAACCTGGAGCTGACGCAGAGCATCCGGGGCGGCACGGCCCAGGGCTCGCTGCTGGGTGTGCTCGACGCCACGCTGACCCCCATGGGCGGCCGGCTGCTGCGCCAGCGGATCAACCAGCCGCTGCTCGACGTGGCGGCCATCAACGCTCGGCTGGACGCGGTGGAGGCGTGGTACCGCGACGCGCCGGCCCGCGCTGAGCTGCGCCAGCTCCTGCGCGGCTTCGGCGACCTGGAGCGCTGGGTCAACCGCTGCGTGCAGGGCATCGCCCTCCCGCGCGACCTGGTGGGGATCCGGGAGGCGCTGAGGCGGATAGAGCGAATGCGTTTGCACGTTGAACGTTCCAACGTTCCAACGTTTCAACGTGCGCCGCTCGATCCCTGTTCCGACATCGCTGCGCTCCTGGCGGCCGCCATCGCCGACGAGCCGCCGGCCACGCTGGCGAACCCCGGCGTGATCCGGCCCGGCTATTCGGCCGAGCTGGACGGCATCCACGCGGCCATCCGCCATGCGAAAGAGTGGATCGCCAACCTGGAGCCGGCCGAGCGGCAGCGCACGGGCATCAAATCGCTGAAGGTGGGCTACAACAAGGTCTTCGGCTACTACATCGAGGTCACCACAGCCAACGCGGCCCTGGTGCCGGCCCACTATATCCGCAAGCAGACCCTGGTCAACGCGGAGCGCTACATCACGCCGGAGCTGAAGGAATACGAGTCGCTGGTGCTCAACGCGGAGGAGCGCATCCTGGAGCTGGAGGGACAGATCTACCGCCAGGTGCTGGCGCAGATCGCGGCCGCCGCGCCCCGGCTTCTGGCTACCGCCCAGGCCATCGCGGAGCTGGACGTGGCGGCCGCGCTGGCCGAAGTGGCCGAGGCCAACCGCTACGTGCGGCCAGAGCTGGCGGAGGACGGGATCATTGACATCAAGGCCGGCCGCCACCCCGTGGTGGAGAAGTTTTTGACCGGCGAGCCGTTCACCCCCAACGACGCGTACCTGTCGCCGGAGCAGGCCATCGTGATCCTTACCGGGCCGAATATGTCAGGAAAATCCACCTTCCTCCGACAGGTCGCGCACATTGTCCTGATGGCCCAAATTGGCTCCTTCGTGCCGGCCGACTCCGCGCACATCGGCGTGGTGGACCGCATCTTCACCCGCATCGGCGCGTCGGACGAGATCGCGCGCGGGCAAAGCACCTTCATGGTAGAGATGGTGGAGACGGCCAACATCCTGCACCACGCCACGAACCGTTCGCTGTTGATCCTGGACGAGATCGGTCGCGGCACCAGCACCTACGACGGCCTGGCCATCGCCTGGGCCGTGGCCGAGTACATCCACAACCACCCCGGCTTGCGCGCCCGGACCCTCTTCGCCACCCACTACCACGAGCTGACCGACCTGGCCGAGCGGCTGCCGCACGTGGTCAACTTCAACGTAGCCGTGGCCGAGCAGGGGGACAGGGTCGTCTTCCTGCACAAGATCGTGCCCGGCCCGGCCGACCGTTCCTACGGCGTGCACGTGGCGCAGTTGGCCGGCCTTCCCAAGCCGGTGGTCGCCCGTGCGCAGGAGATCCTGGCCGACCTGGAGGCGTCGGGCGCGGCCGGCCCGCGACGCTCTGTCATTGACCGGCCGGTGCTCTACCAGCTCCCGCTCTTCTCGGCCGAGGACCCGGTGATCGCCGAGCTGCGCGCGTTGGACATTAACAGCCTCAGCCCCCTGGCGGCGTTGAACAAGCTGTATGAGTTGCAGAAGAGGGTGAGGGAGTAGCGAATCAGCGAATCACGAACCAGCGAATCACGAATCGGCGAATCAGCGAATCAGCGAATCAGCGAATCACGAATCAGCGAATCAGCGAATTAGCGAATCAGCGAATCAACGAAGAGGTGCGTGTGTCAAAGGGAGGCACGTGAAAGAAAGGAGCTCACCATGACCGTTGATCGTCGTATCGTTGCCGATACCCTGTTCACCGCCGCGGTGATGGGCATCGGGTTCGCCACTGGCGTTCCCGCTGTGACGGCCATCGTCGGCGGCATCGGCGTCAACATCGCCGCCGACCTGATCCAGGCGGGCTGGGGCCGCGTGTGCCCGCGACTGCTGGGCCAGACGGGCCTGCTGAACCACGACCTGCAGGCTGCGCTCGCGCGTGCCCTGCACCAGGCCATCGGCCGGCTGGAGACGGCCTGGTGGCGGGGCGGCCCGGGCGCGCGGATGCGCCGGCAGGGCGAGGCGGAACCGGTCGAGGCGCTGTTCCGCGATCTGCGGCACGACGCCATGGACTTCTGCTCGCCCGACGGCCTGGGCCGCGCGGCCGGCAACGTCCAGGTGCAGCAGCTCCTCTACGGCGACGAGGCCGCCGTCCGCCGCGAGCTGGCCGAGAAGTTGAAGAGCTACCTCTACGGCCATGACCCGCAGCTTGTTGCTTTCCTGCAGAACAACCTGGTGCCCGAGCTGGCCTTCTGCTTCGGCGAGCAGTTGAAAGCCGACAACCCCGAGGGCAACCGCGCCTGGCGCGCCTTCCAGCGGCTGCTGCTAGAGGGCTTGCAGGCGGGCATAGTCGAGGTGCAGGCGGAGCTGGTCGGGATGCACGCCGCCCAGCAGGAGATCCAGCGCGTCCTGGCCGAACTGCTGGACTGGGCCCGCCGCCTGGACGCCACGCCGCCGGAAGTGCGCGAGCCCACCGGGCAAGCCGGGCTGGAGCAGGCGCTGGCCGACCTGAGCCGGCAGATGGAGGCCGGCTTTGTCGCAGTGCGCGAGGACCTGGCCGGCCTCCCTGAGCGCATTCGGCCCATCTTGCGCGAGGAGTTGGGCGTCGTCCGTCCCCCTGCCGGCCCGCCCGTCCCGCCCCCCGCGCTCACCCTCTTCGGCCGCGACCGCTTCCTCGCCGACCTCGCGGCCGACCTTACGCAATACGCAGTACGCCATACGCTCGCCCTCACCGCCCTGCGCGGCCTGCCCGGCGTGGGCAAGACCGCCCTGGCCCTGGCGCTGATCAACCGCGACGACGTGGCCGCCGCGTTCCCCGACGGCCGCGTCTGGCTGCCGCTGGGGCCGAAGCCGGACGTGTTCGGCCTGCTGGGCCGGGCCCTGGAGCAGTTCGGCAGCACGGCCCAGGACCTGCTCACCGTCGAGGCGCGGGCCGACCGCCTGCGGGGCGTGCTGGCGGGCAAGCGCTGCCTGCTGGCGCTGGACGACGTGTGGGAGGCGGACCACGCCCGGCCCTTCCTGGACGCCTGCCGGCCGCCGGCGCGGGCCATCTTCACCACCCGCAAGCCGCAGCTCGCGGCCGACCTCCACGCGGCCAACCACGAGGTGCGCGTGCTGCAGCCCAAGTACGCCGTCCGTATGCTGGCCGCTGCCGGCGAGCATGCGGCCGCAGCCGTGGCCGCCGATGAGGCCGGCGCAAGCGAGCTGGCCGAGGCGCTGGGCCGGCTGCCCCTGGCGCTACACGTGGCCGGCCGCCGGCTGGAGCGGCTGGCGCGCGCCGACGGCCCGCGGGATGCCGTGGCCCGCCTGCGTCGCGAGTTGGACCGCCGCCTGTTGATGTTGCCCGCGGCCGGGCGCCGGCCGGGCCTGGAAGAGGCCGAGCCGTCGCTGGAGGCGATCCTGGCATTGAGCTACGACGCGCTGCCCGATGATGCGACCCGCGCGGCGTTCCGCCGCCTCGGCGTCTTCGGCGGCCAGCCCCTCGACTTCGACGCGGGGGCCATGGCCGCGGTGTGGGAGGCCGACGATGAGGCCGCCGCCGACCTGCGCATCGCCCTGACCGACGCCGGCCTGCTGGAGCGGGCCGAGCAGGGGGAGAACGGAGAGGAGGAGAGCAGGAGCCGAGAAGGCCGCCATGGCACGCCATCCGCCATCCGCCATTCGCCATTCGCCATTCGCCACTCGCCATTCGCTACTCGCTACGCGCTCCACCAGGTGATCGCCGCGTTTGCTGCGGCGCGGCTGGCGGCCGATCCGGCCGAGGAGGCGGCCGCGTACCTGGCCCACGCGCAGCACTATGCCGCCCGCGCCGAGTCGTTGAACGACGCCAACCTGTCCGACGACCCGGCCGAACACCTGGACGACCTGGCGTTTCTGGCGCAGATGGACCTGGACTTTCCGCAGATCAGCCGGGCCGTTGCCTGGGTGCAAGACAACCCGGTAGCCTGGCCGGCCCTGCGCGTCCTGACCGGCTCCTGCCGCAACTATGCGCTCGCCTTCCGATCCTTGATCGCGGAATATCAGGCCTGGTCACAGGCGGCGTTACAGATCGCAGAAGCGATCCAGGACCGCGCGTGGGCGGCCAATGCGCGCAAGGCGTTGGGGGACCTGGCGCTGCGGCAGGATGACTTGGCGGGGGCCGGGGAGCAGTACCGGGCGGCGCTGGCCGACTTCCAGGCCATCGGGGCCCGGCTGGGCGCGGCCAATGCGCGCAAGGCGTTGGGGGACCTGGCGCTGCGGCAGGATGACTTGGCGGGGGCCGGGGAGCAGTACCGGGCGGCGCTGGCCGACTTCCAGGCCATCGGGGACCGGCTGGGCGCGGCCAATGCGCGCCTGGCGTTGGGGGACCTGGCGCTGCGGCAGGATGACTTGGCGGGGGCCGGGGAGCAGTACCGGGCGGCGCTGGCCGACTTCCAGGCCATCGGGGACCGGCTGGGCGCGGCCAATGCGCGCAAGGCGTTGGGGGACCTGGCGCTGCGGCAGGATGACTTGGCGGGGGCCGGGGAGCAGTACCGGGCGGCGCTGGCCGACTTCCAGGCCATCGGGGCCCGGCTGGGCGCGGCCAATGCGCGCCTGGCGTTGGGGGACCTGGCGCTGCGGCAGGATGACTTGGCGGGGGCCGGGGAGCAGTACCGGGCGGCGCTGGCCGACTTCCAGGCCATCGGGGCCCGGCTGGGCGCGGCCAATTCTTATTTCGGCCTGGGCGAACTTGCCCGTCAGGCGAGTTCTTATCGCGAGGCGGCCGATTGGTACCAACGTGCCCTTGACCTCTATCGGAGCATTGGTGCTCGCTTGGGGCAGGCGAATGTCCTGGATAGCATGGGTGAGTTGGCGGAAGCCCAGGAACAGTGGCAGACGGCTCGCGATTTCTTCATCGCTGCGCTGCAAATCTATCACGCCATCGGCGACCCCTATGCACGCGTTACGGCCCGCAAGCTGGCCCGCATCGAGGCCCGGTTGACCGGCGCTATACAGGGCGCTGATCGTAGCGCCGATATCTTGCGCCAATGGGAACCGATCATCGCCGCGACGGTTGCCGCGGCCCAGGGGGATGCACAGGCGACTGCAGGGCTCACGCCCATCCTCGACTCGCTGGCCGCCACGGCCGACTGGGGCAATCTGATCGCCGCGCTGCGCCGCGTGCTGGCCGGGGAGCGCGCTTTCCCCGCGCTGGCGGAGGGCCTGGACGCCACCGACCGCCTGATCCTGGGCACGACGCTGCGCAGGCTCTGTGTGGCAACGCAGGACTGGCCTGGGGCCGCAGCCGCCGCCGAGGCGCTCATCGCGCTGGGTGCCGGAGACGCGGAGACCTGGGAAGCCCTGGCCGACGCGCGCGCGAACCAGGGGGACGAGGCCGGCGCGGCGGAAGCCTATGCTCAAGCCGTGGCCCTCGCGCCCGACCAGGCCATGCTGCGCCGCAACTACGCCAACACCCTCATCGCGCTCGGCCGGCTGGAGGAGGCCGGCGCGCAGCTCGACGCGGCCGAGGCGCTGGAACCCGACGCGCCCTACCTGGCCCTGCGCCGCGCGGAGCTGGCCAAAGCACGAGACGACCGGGAAGCCGCGCGGCGCTGGGCCGAGGAGGCGCTCCGCCGCCGGCCGGATTGGGACGAGGCGCAGGCGGTGCTGGATTGGGCGCGTGGGTGACGTGCCAGGCACTCTGCAAGATGCCTGGCACGTGGGGGCGGCGTGGGTGACGTGCCAGGCACTCTGCAAGATGCCTGGCACGTAAGCGCAAGATGACCGGGAAGCCGCGCGGCGCTGGGCCGACGAGGCGCCGGCCCCCCGTATTTGCGCGCATCATCCACCTGTGGTATAACTACGCCGCTGCACGAGGGCTGCTCCAGGCCCTCGTTCTTTCTGCCCCCGGCAACTGGCGCCCCGCCAGGCGACCGGCGGCAACCCCGCACCTCGGGTGCGGGCGATTTCCGAAGAAAGGAGGTAACAGCGCATCATGTCCGACGCGCCGCGCGACTACGAAATGGTCGTCATTGCCGTCCCGACGTTAGACGATGAAGGCCTGGCCGTGCTGAACCAGCGCGTTTCCGGCTGGATCACCGCCGCCAACGGCACCGTCACCGACACAAACGTGTGGGGCCGGCGCAAGCTTGCGTATCCCATCCGCAAGCAGACTGAAGGCATCTATGTGCAGATGAACTTTCAGCTTGCGCCCAGCGCCAGCCGCGAACTGGATCACCAGTTGCGTCTGGAGGAACAGATCATGCGCCATCTGATCATCCGTTTGGATGAGGAGTAAACGACCTGCCCAGGCCGGGAGAAGAGAGTGAGGAGAATATGGCAAGGGGTCTGAACAAAGTTCTGATCATCGGCAATCTGGGCCGTGACCCCGAGATGCGATACACGCCCAGCGGCAAACCGGTCACCTCGTTCAGCGTGGCGGTCAGCCGCGGCTGGACCACCAGCACCGGCGAGCGCCGCGATGCCACCGAGTGGTTCAACGTCATCGCCTGGGGTCCCCTGGCCGAGATCTGCAACCAGTACCTGCGCAAAGGCTCGCGGGTATACGTCGAGGGCCGGCTGCAAACCCGCAGTTGGGACGACCCGGACGGCCAGCGCCACTCGCGCACCGAAGTGGTCGCCAACGAGATGATGATCCTGGACGGCCGGCCGGGGGTCGAGGCCGAAGAGCTCGACTTCGACGAGGAAATGGGATTCTAACCGACATGCCGGGCAACGGCGCTGCGCGCGCCGGCCCTGGCTCAACAGGAGTGAACAACAATGGTAGACGAAAGAGACAGCAGCCCGGCTGCAGCCGACCGTCGAGGACGGGCCACCGCTGCGGCCCGTGGGCGCTTCCAGCGCCGGCGCATCTGCGCGTTTTGTGTGGACAAAATTGACCGCATTGATTACAAGGACACGGACCTGTTACAGCGGTTCATCTCCGACCAGGGGCAGATCGAGTCCCGCCGTCGCACCGGCACCTGTGCGCGCCATCAGCGCCGGCTGACCCTGGCCATCAAGCGGGCGCGCTTCCTGGCGCTGTTGCCATACACCGCGGAGCACGTGCGGCGCTACGGCGCCTAGCCCACGTCGCAAAGGAAGTCGTATGGCCAAGCGCAAACCAGAAGAGAAACGGGAAGAGACCCGTAAACAGATCGCCCGGCGGCGCCGTGATGCCGAGGCCAGCCGCCGGGTGATGATCGCGCTGGCTGCCGTGGCCGCCCTGGTGGTGTTGCTCATCGCTGCCGGTGTCATCCAGGAGCTGGTGATCAAGCCCAACCAGCCGGTGGCTGTGGTCAACGACACGCGCATCAGCCAGCGCGCCTATCAACAGTTGGTGAAGTATACCTGGTTTCAGCAGGGCCAGGTGACCGATCCGGAGGGCACCAGCCTGGAGGTGTTGGACGAGGCGATTGACGTCGCGTTGTTGCGGGAACAGGCGCGGCAGCGGGGCATCGTGGTGACCGAAGACGAGATCACCGAGGCGATCGAGAAGCTCTTCGGGTATCAGCGGGTGCCGCCCACCCCGGTCCCGACCCCGACGCCCGATCCCAACGCGGCCACAGATACAGAGCCCACCCCGACGCCACGGCCGTCGCCGACCCCTGTCACCCTGGAGGCGTACCAGGAAGCGTACAAGAACTACCTGGCGCGGCTCAAGACAGCGACCGGGATGAGCGAAGCGGACTTCCGCAGGATCGTGGAAGGGGACCTGCTGCGCCGCAAGCTTTACGAGGAGATCACCAAGGACGTGCCCACCACCGCCGAACAGGTGCGCGCCCGGCACATCCTGATCGCCATCCGCACCCCTGTGCCGACCCCTGAGCCGGCCCCGACCGATAGTCCCACCCCCGAGCCGGACGCCACGCCCGCGCCCACGCCCGTCCCGACCCCCGAACCGCGAGACGAGGCCCAGGCCCTGGCGTTGATCACCGAGATCCAGCAGAAGCTAAGCGCAGGCGAGGACTTCGCCGAGCTGGCCAGGCAATACTCGGACGATCCCGGCAGCAAGGACAACGGGGGCGACCTGGGGTGGTTCCCGCGCGATTCGGGGTTCGTGCAGGAGTTCGAGGAAGCCGCGTTCAAACTGCAGCCCGGTGAGGTCAGCCCGCCGGTGTTGACGCAGTTCGGCTATCACCTGATCAAGGTGGAGGAGCGCGATCCCGCCCGTCCATTGGACGAGTTCACGGTACTGCAGAAGAAGTTCGAGGTCTATCAACAGTGGCTGACCGACCTGCGCAACTCGGCGAAAATCGAGCGCCGCTGGTCACCCGACAGCGTGCCGCCCACGCCGTCCGCAGCAAGGTTGCCCTGAAAACGCGGACGCCTCGGGTTCCGCAGCAAGCTGCGGCGTCCGTTCGTCTCGCGGGACGCCGAGGCTCGCCTCGGGTTCCGCAGCAAGCTGCGGCGTCCGTTCGTCCCCCGGGACGCCGAGGCTTGCCTCGGGTTCCGCAGCAAGCTGCGGCGTCCGTTCGTCCCCCGGGACGCCGAGGCTTGCCTCGGGTTCCGTAGCAAGCTGCGGCGTCAGCCGTTCGCATCTGAGGATGCGAACTCCTCGCAATTCGAGGGGCGAGCATCCTCAGATGCGGCATAGAGGAATGTGCCGTCCGCACCCCCCGCTTCGTAGTAACGGCTTCAGCCGTCCGCACCCCCCGCTTCGTAGTAACGGCTTTAGCCGTCCGCACCCCCCGCTTCGTAGTAACGGCTTTAGCCGTTCACACCTCCGTAACAGCTTCAGCCGTTCATACCTCCGCTACATCGTGGCTCACCCCTTCTGCCGCCGCACCTCGCGCACGTTGGGCAAGCGTTCGATGCGCGTCAGCACCCGGCTGAACTGCTCCGCGTCGCGCACCTCCAGGGTGGCCGTGATCAGCGCCAGGTTCTCCTGGCCTGCGGTCACCGCCGATGCGTCCAACAGGTTGATGTACTCGTCCTTCAAGATGCCCGTGATCTCGTTCAGCAGCCCTGCCCGGTCGAAAGCCTGCACCCGGATCTTCACCCGCGAGGTCTTGGGCGGCTTTGCGCCCCAGCTTACCTGCACCAGGCGCTCGTGGTCCAGCCGGCGCACGTTGGGACAATCCTGGCGGTGGATGGCCACCCCGCGGCCGCGCGTCACAAAACCGATGATCTCATCGGGCGGCATAGGGTGGCAACACCGCGCCAGATAGGTGAGCATGTTCCCCACCCCCATCACAGCGACCCCGTCGGTGGGGGTTGTTGCGGCCTGAGGCGCTTCCGTGGAAGGCAGGATGGCGCTGGCCTCCTTGGGGGCTTCCTCTACCTTGCCGAGCTGGAGCACCTTCTCCGCGATGTCCACCACGCTGATGTCGCCGGTGCCGACCTTCTCCAGGAATTCGTCCACGTTGCTCAGGTTGAAGAGGTTGGCCACATCCAGGTAGGTCATGTGGTCAACGCCGAGCTTGTTGAGCTCGCGTTCCAGCAAGGCCCGACCTGCGGCGATGTTCTCCTGGCGGTCTTGCTGCGCAAACCACTGGCGGATTTTGGTGCGCGCCCGGTTGGTCTTGACATAGCCCAGGTGGGGGTTCAGCCAGTCCCGGCTGGGCCCCCCGCGCTTGATGGTGATGATCTCGACCTGATCACCGCTCTGGAGCTGGTAATCCAGGCTCACCAGCTTGCCGCGCACCTTGGCCCCGCGGCAGCGGTGCCCTACCTCGGTGTGGATGCGATATGCGAAGTCAATGGGCGTGGAGCCGGCCGGCAGGTCAATCACCTCGCCCTTGGGGGTGAAGACGTAGACCCGATCTCTGAACAGGTCTTCCTTCACCGTTGCCAGGAAATCACTGCCGCCTGCCTGCTCTTGCGACGGCCAGTCCACCACCTGGCGCAGCCAGGCGATCTTGCGATCGAACGCTTCGTCGCGGCGGGCCTGGGTCTTATAGCGCCAGTGGGCCGCAATGCCCACCTCGGCGATGCGGTCCATATCGGGCGTGCGGATCTGCACTTCCAGCGGTTTGCCTTCGGGGCCGTACACTGCGGTGTGGAGCGACTGGTACTGGTTTTCCTTGGGATTGGCGATGTAATCGTCGAACTCGCCCTTGATGGGCCGCCAGAGGGTATGGATGATCCCCAGGGTTGCGTAGCAATCGGCGACCTCCGGCACGATGACCCGGATCCCCTGCTGGTCGTAGACTTGCTCGAGGGTAATCCCCTTGCGCTTCATTTTGCGGTAGATGCTGTAAATGTGCTTGGGCCGGCCTTTGATCGAGGCGGAGATACCGTGCTTTTCCAGCTCCTTCTGCAGGATCTCGATCACCCGCGCCACATAGGCCTCGCGTTTCTCGCGCTGTTCGGCGAGGTCGGTCGCGATCTTGGTGTAGATCTCCGGTTCCAGGTAGCGGAAGGCCAGGTCCTCCAGCTCCCATTTGAGCTGGTACATGCCCAGGACGCTGGCCAGGGGCGCGTAGATGTCCTGCGTCTCGCGTGCGATGGCGACCTGCCGGTCGCGCGGCATGGCGCCCAGCGTGCGCATGTTGTGCAGCCGGTCGGCCAGTTTGATCAACACCACGCGGACATCGTTCACCATCGCCAGCAGCATCTTGCGCAGGCTTTCCACTTTGGGATCGCGGCTGTCTTGGGGGAGGACGGCCATGGCGGAGACGCTTTCCAGTTTGGTGACCCCGTCCACCAGTTTGGCGACCTCGGGCCCGAACTTCTCGGCCAGCTCGGGCACGCGGATGGGGGTATCCTCGGCCACATCGTGCAGCAGCGCGGCCGCCACCGTCTTCGCGTCCAGGCGCAGGTCGGCCAGGATGCGGGCCACGGCCACCGGGTGCACGATATACAGCTCGCCCGACTTGCGGCGCTGGTCGCCGTGCGCAACGCGCGCGAGCTCATAGGCCCGCTGGATCAGACCCAGGTCCTCCGGCGAGTAGATCTTCGGCAATTGCGCCCGCAGGGATTCCCACGAAGGAACGGCGTTCATGTCGTCCATTTTGTTCACCCTGACCGATTGGTGTATACTATGACCAGTCCGCCCCCATAGCTCAGCGGATAGAGCGCCTGACTTCGGATCAGGAGGCCGCGGGTTCGAATCCTGCTGGGGGTGCTGTTCGTTGTTGATGATACCACGTCCCTGCCTTTTCTGGCAACCCTGGATCTGCTGTGCAGACGATGATCCAGCCGATGTACCGGCTGGGGTCGAAGTTGGTCAGCTCGGGCGGGAGCGTGATGCCCTATTGGCACCAACAAAGATGCGTCCCATGCGTTTCTGATGATAGAACGCATGGGACGCAGGGTTTATTCGGTCAGAGAGTCATTTGGACTCCGGGGTTCCGCAGCAAGCTGCGGCGTCCGCTCGTCCCCTCGGACGTCGGGGCTTGCCTCGGGTTCCGCAGCAAGCTGCGGCGTCCGCTCGTCCCCCCGGCGTCCGTGTCTTACACCCCGGCCGCCTCGAACGTCGCGGCCACGATGGTCTGCGCCTCGGCCTGGATGCGCCGCAGGTGCTCTTCGCCCAGGAAGCTCTCGGCGTAGATCTTGTACACGTCCTCGGTGCCCGAAGGACGAGCGGCGAACCAACCGTTGGCGGTCACCACCTTCAGGCCGCCGATGGCGGCGTGGTTCCACGGCGCATGGGTGAGTTTGGCGATGATGGGCTCGCCGGCCAGCTCGGTGGCCGTCACCATCTCCGGCGAGAGCGCGGCCAGCACCTTCTTCTGCGCCGGGGTGGCGGGGGCATCCATGCGTTGGTACACCGCCGCGCCGAAGCGGGCCTCCAGCTCCCGGTAGTGCAGGCCGGGGTCCTTGCCGGTGACCGCCGTGATCTCGGCCGCGAGCAAGTCCATGACGAAGCCATCCTTGTCGGTGGTCCATACTGTGCCGTCGTGGCGCAGGAAGGACGCGCCCGCGCTCTCTTCGCCGCCGAAACCGAAGGAGCCGTCCAACAAGCCGTCCACGAACCATTTGAAGCCCACCGGCACCTCGGCCAACCGCCGGCCCAGGTGCGCGGCCACCCGGTCAATCATGGAGCTGGAGACTAGCGTCTTGCCCACGGCCGCGTCCGGCCGCCAGCCCGGCCGGTGCTGGTAGAGATACCAGATGGCCACGGCCAGGTAGTGGTTCGGGTTCATCAGGCCGACGCTGGGCGTGACGATGCCGTGCCGGTCGCAGTCGGTGTCGTTGCCGAAGGCGATGTCGAAGCGGTCTTTGAGGCCGATGAGGCCTGCCATGGCGTAGGGGGACGAGCAGTCCATGCGGATCTTGCCGTCGTGGTCCACGGTCATGAAGCCGAAGGTGTGATCCACGTAGGGGTTGACCACCTCCAGCTCCAGGCCGTACATCTCGGCGATGGGCGCCCAGTAGGCCAGGCTGGCGCCGCCCATGGGATCCACGCCGATCTTCAGCCCGGCGCGGCGGATGGCGGGGAAGTCAACGACGTTCTTCAGGTCGGCCACGTAGGGCGTGATGTAGTCGTAGTCGTGCACGTGGCCCGAGGCCAGGCCGCGCGCCAGCGTCATGCGCCTCACATCCTTCAGCCCGCCCCGCAGGATGGCGTTGGCGCGATCCTGGATCACTTTCGTCGCGGCGGTGTCGGCCGGGCCGCCGCTGGGCGGGTTGTACTTGAAGCCGCCGTCCCCGGGCGGGTTGTGCGACGGGGTGATGACCACGCCGTCGGCCAGGCCGCTGCTCCGGCCCCGGTTGTAGGTCAGGATGGCGTGGGAGATGACGGGCGTGGGGGTGTAGCCGCGGCCGGCCTGCACCATCAGCTCGACCCCGTTGGCCGCAAAGACCTCGATGGCCGTGCTCAGCGCCGGCTCCGATAGGGCGTGGGTGTCCATGCCGATGAAGAGCGGGCCGGTCGTGCCCTGGGCGGCGCGATATTGGCAAATGGCCTGGCTGATGGCGGCGATGTGGTCGTCGTTGAAGGAACAGTTGAACGACGTGCCGCGGTGGCCCGAGGTGCCGAACGCGACCTGTTGGGCCGGGTCGGCGGGATCGGGGTGGTTTGTGTAGTATTCCGAGATCAGGCGCGGCACGTTGACGAGGATTTCGCGCGGTGCCGGTTTGCCGGCTAAAGGATGTACAGACATAAGCCTCCTCACTCCAGGCGCATGCGTTTGATCGCGTTGATCAGGCCGTTGGTCGAAGCATCGTGGGTGTGGACCTCCTCCGGCAATTTGAGCTCCGGCAGGATGACCTTGGCGAGCTGCTTGCCCAGCTCCACCCCCCACTGGTCGAACGAGTTGATGTCCCAGATGGCGCCCTGGGTGAAGATCTTGTGTTCGTAGAGCGCGATCAGCGAACCCAGGACCGAGGGGGTTAGCTTGGGGTAGAGGAAGGAGTTGGTGGGCCGGTTGCCGGGGAAGGTCTTGTGGGCTACCAGCAGCTCCAGCTCGGCCCCGCTTTTGCCTTCCCGCACCAGCTCGGCGCGCGCTTCCTCCGGCGTCTTGCCCCGCATCAGCGCCTCGGTTTGGGCCAGGTAGTTGGCCAGCAAGATGTCGTGATGGTCGCCCAGCGGGTTGTGGCTCTGGGCTGCGGCCAGGAAGTCGCAGGGGATGAGTTTGGTGCCCTGGTGGATGAGCTGGTAGAAGGCGTGCTGGCCGTTGGTGCCGGGCTGCCCCCAGATGATGGGGCCGGTCTGGTAGTCCACGGGCCGGCCGTCGCGTGTGACCCCTTTGCCGTTGCTCTCCATGTCCCCTTGCTGGAAGTAGGCCGGGAAGTGCACCAGATACTGGTCGTAAGGCAGGATGGCGTGCGATTGAGCGCCGAAAAAGTTGTTGTACCAGATGCCCAACAGGCCCATGATCACCGGGATGTTGCGCTCGAAGGGCGCGGTGCGGAAGTGCTCGTCCACCGCATGGGCGCCGGCCAGCAGCTCCTCGAAACGATCCATCCCGATGTAAATGGCGATGGAGAGGCCGATAGCCGACCAGAGGGAATAGCGGCCGCCCACCCAGTCCCAGAACTCGAACATGTTCTGCGGGTCAATGCCGAACTTGCGCACCTCGGCCGTGTTGGTGGACATGGCGGCGAAGTGCCTGGCGATGGCGGCCTCGGCCCGGTCGGGGGTCAGGCCGGCCCTGGCTGCGGCGTCCAGGAACCAGGCCCGGGCCGACCGGGCGTTGGTCATGGTCTCCTGGGTGGTGAAGGTCTTGGAGGCCACCAGGAAGAGGGTCGTCTCCGGCTCGACCCGCCTCAAGGTCTCTACCAGGTCGGCGCTGTCCACGTTGGAGACGAAGTGCACCCGCAGGGGCGGTCCGTCGGGCCGGCCGCCGTAGGGCTTGAGCGCCTCGCAGGCCATCTTCGGGCCCAGGTCGGAGCCGCCGATGCCGATGTTGACCACGTCGGTGATGGGCCTGCCGGTGAAGCCGGTCCAGGCGCCGGAGCGCACGGCCTCACTGAACTCGCGCATGTGGGCCAGCACGCGGTTGACTTCGGGCATCACGTCCCGGCCGTCCACGAAGATGGGCCGGTTGCTGCGGTTGCGCAGGGCCACGTGGAGCACGGCGCGTTTCTCGGTGTTGTTATATTTCTCGCCGCGGAACATGGCCGCGATCCTGTCGGCCAGGCCCGCCTGCCGCGCCAGGTCGCATAGCAGCGTCATGGTCTCGGCGGTGATGCGGTTCTTGGAGTAGTCGAACAGGATGTCGCCCAGGCGCAGCGAGAAGCGTTCGAACCGTCCCGGGTCGCGGGCGAAGAGGTCGCGCATGTGCACGGGGGCCATCGCGCGGTAGTGCTCTTGCAGCGCTTGCCAGGCGGGTAAATTGACGGGTCCAGGCATGCAAAGCTCCTTTGACTGACCACTACAGGTAATAATCGAAATCGTGCTCCGTGCGCACCCGGCGCCGGACGGCGAAGATGTGGGCAGGCAGCGTATGCGGGTTCAGCTCCACATAGTTGCGCGCACCGTGCCAAATGTAACGCGCGTCCGTCAGGAGGTCGTGCACCTGATAGGGCTGATAGGGATCAAGGCCGAGCTCCTGCAGCGGCAACGTGACGAAGCCGGATTGCCTGTAGTGCGGGTCGAGGTTGACCACCACCAGCACCAGGTTCGAGCCGTCTTCGCAGCTCTTGGAGTAGGCGATGATCTGCTCGTTGTCCACGTCGTGGAAGCGCAGGTTGTGATTGGCGCGAAAGGCCGGGTTGTCGCGCCGGATCTGGTTCACCCGGGCGATGAGCCCCCGCAGGCTGTCGGGCCGGTTCACTTCCCAGGACCGGATCTCATACTTCTCCGAATCCAGGTACTCCTCTTTGCCGGGCGCCAGCGGCCTGTTGTCGCACAGCTCGAAGGCCGGGCCATAGATGCCGTAGCTGGGCCCCAGGGTGGCCGCCAGGATCAGACGGATCATGTGTGCCGGCCGGCCGCCGTATTGCAGATACTCGGTCAGGATGTCCGGCGTGTTGGGCCACAGATTGGGGCCGAAGAACTCTTTGACCGGGGTCTGCGTGAGCTCGGTCAGGTATTGGGTGATCTCCCATTTGGTGTTACGCCAGGGGAAGTAGTTGTACGACTGGGTGAAGCCGATTTTCGCCAGGCGGTACATCACCTTGGGCCGGGTGAAGGCCTCGGACAGGAAGATGGTTTCGGGGTAATCCCGCTTGATTTCGGCGATCAGCCACTCCCAGAAGGGGAACGCCTTGGTGTGCGGGTTGTCCACCCGGAAGATGCGCACGCCCTGGTCTATCCAGAACTGCACGACGCTCTTCAACTCCTCCCACAGCTCGCGCCAGTGCTCCGTCTCGAAGTCGAAGGGGTAGATGTCCTGGTATTTCTTGGGCGGGTTTTCGGCGTATTGGATCGTCCCGTCGGGCCGCTTGCGGAACCATTCCGGGTGCTCGGTAACATAGGGATGGTCGGGCGAGCACTGGAAGGCGATGTCCAGGGCGATCTCCAGGCCGTATCCCTTCGCAGCCTCCACCAGATGGCGGAAATCCTCCAGAGTGCCCAGCTCAGGATGCACCGCCTTGTGCCCTCCCTCCGCAGCACCGATGGCCCAGGGGCTGCCCGGGTCGTCCGGGCCGGCCGTCAAGGCGTTGTTGCGGCCTTTGCGGAAGCTGCGGCCGATGGGATGGATGGGCGGCAGATAAAGCACGTCGAAGTTCATGGAGGCGACATAGGGCAGCCGAGCCTCCAGGTCCTTGAACGTGCCGTGGCGGCCGGGCACCGGCGACGCCTGGCTTAGCCAGGTGGAGCGCGGGAACAGCTCGTACCACGCGCCGAAGCGGGCGCGCTCACGGTCCACCACCACGGCCAGCGGCGGCTCGACCGTGGCCGGCCAGGGCCGCTCGGCATGGCGCCACATCAGGCCCGCCAGCTCTGGCGAGAGCGCACGGCTGATCCCTTCGGGGCCACCCGCCCGCACCGATTCGGCGTAGATCTCGTGCCAGGCGGCTTCTTTGGGGGGCGCGTTCTTGCCGGCGGCCGCGATCATCTCCGCGCCGATGAGGAGGTCAACGGCCACATCCTGGTTGGCCTCCACCCGCTTGGCCAGGTTGCGCGACCACGTCTTGAAGTGATCAATCCAGGCCGTCACGGTGTAAAGATAGCGCCCCAGCTCTTCCACCTTGAACGAAGCGCGCCACCGGTCGTTCACCAGGGGCTGCATGGGCACTTCGTTCCATTCCGCAGCGCCTTCCTTCTTATAGCGCAAGACGCACGAGATCGCGTCATGGCCGTCGGCAAACACATCGGCCTCCACCGTCACCGTGTCGCCCACCACCCGTTTGATCGGAAAGGCGCCGTCGTCCACCCGGGGGGTGATGTTTTCGATGATGACGCGCGTGCGGCCGTCGGGTTGTTCAGGTAACATGGCCTCCTCCCTACTAATTTACCAACTCCCGATACAACTCCAACGTCCGCCGCGCGATGGCTGTCCAACTGAAATGGTCCTCCACGCGTTGCCGGCCGTTGCGTTCGAACTTCGCCCGCAGCTCGGGATCCAGTGCCACGGTGTTGATCCCCTCAGCCAGGCTGCGTGAGAACGCGGCAGGGTCCACCGGATCGAAGGTGCCCGGCTTCAGCTCCAGTGGCACCAGGAGCCCTGTCTCCCCGTGCACGACCACCTCGGGAATGCCCCCCACGGCCGAGGCCACTACTGCGGTCTCACACGCCATGGCCTCCAGGTTGATGATGCCGAACGGCTCGTAGACCGAAGGACAGCAGAACACCGTAGCGTTGGAATAGAACTGGATCACCTGGTCCCGCGGCAGCATCTCCTGCACCCAGATGACATCGGGGCGGTTTGCACTGACCTCGGCGACGCGGGCGGTCATCTCCCGGCCGATCTCCGGCGTGTCGGGCGCACCGGCCAGGAGCACCACCTGCACCGAAGGGTCAATGTAGGGGATGGCGTTCACCAGGTGGATGATGCCCTTTTGTCGTGTGATGCGTCCGACGAACAGCACGTAGGGCTTGTCCGGGTCTACCCCGCGCGCCACCAGGGCGTCCACGGCCGAGGTTTTGCGGTACTGCTCCAGGTCAATGCCGTTGTGGATCACGTGCACCTTTGCCGGGTCCACCGGGAAGAGGCGCAGCACGTCGTTGCGCGTCTCCTGGGAGACTGCGATCACAGCATCGGCCTGGGTGATGCTGTTGTGTTCGATCCATGAGCTGAGATGGTAGGCGTTGCCGAGTTGCTCGACCTTCCACGGGCGCAGCGGTTCCAGGGAATGTGTGGTGAGCACGAACGGCACGCCCCACAGCTTCTTGGCCAGGAAGCCGCCGAACTGCACGTACCAGGTGTGGCAGTGCACGATGTCGGCGTCGAAGTTGTCCTTGGCCATGGCCAGGCTGCGGTACATGGCGTCCAGCGCGCCCTTGAAGCGCGGGTCGGTGTTGCGGGTGGCCTCGGCCCACGGGCCGTAGCCCTTGACCCGCAGGTTCGGCTCTGTCGCGTCCTGGTCGCCGAAGCAGCGGACCTCGACCGGCACCATCCGAGATAGCTCTCGGCTGAGGTACTCCACATGCACGCCTGCCCCGCCGTAGATGTAGGGCGGGTATTCGTTGGTGAAGAAAGCGATTTTGTTGATCTCAGACATGATCCCCCTCCTTTTTTATTCGCCGACCACAGCCTGGCGGCGGGTTTCCACGGCCTCCAGGAGCGCCGTCCAGGAATCCGCGAACGATTTGACCCCCTCGGCCTCGAGCTGGGCCGTAACTGCGGCCATGGAAACTCCCAGGGTCTCCAGGCCGGCCAGAACCCGATAGGCCCCCGCCAGGTCCTCTTCCAGGCTGCCGGCGCGCACGACCCCGTGATCCAGGAACGCCTTGAGGGTGGCAGGGGGAACGGTGTTCACCGTATCCCGGCCGATCAGCTCTTCGACGTACATCACATCCCGGTAGGCCGGGTTCTTGGTGCTGGTAGAAGCCCACAAGGGGCGTTGGACGCGACCGCCCAGTGCTTTGAGCGCAGCAAAGCGCTCGGAGCCAAAGATGATCTTGTAGTCGTGGTACGCCAGCCGGGCGTTGGCGATGGCGGCCTTGCCCAGGAGCTGTGCGGCCTTGTCGGCTCGAGCACCCCCGCGATCAATCATCGCGTTCAGGTGCCCGTCCACCTTGGTGTCCACCCGCGAGACGAAGAACGAGGCTACCGATGCGATGCCATCAATGGGCAGGCCCTTGGCCACCCGTGCCTCCAGGCCCGCGATGTAGGCCTCCATCACCGCAGCATAGCGCTCCCGTGCGAAGATCAACGTGACGTTCACGTTGATGCCCGCTTCGATGGCCTCCTTGATCGCCGGCAGGCCCTCCAGGGTGGCGGGGATCTTGATCATCAGGTTGGGTCGGTTCACCCGCTTCCAGAGCCGTTTGACCTCTGCCAGCGTGTTGACGGTGTCGTGGGCCAGGTAGGGGTTCACTTCCAGGCTGACGTAGCCGTCACCCCTATCGCTCTCTTCGTAGAGCGGCCGGAACAGGTCGGCGGCCGCCTGGATGTCCTCGATGGCGAGGTCCCAAACGATCTCCTCGGCGGTCTTGCCAGCCCTCGCCAGGGGCTCCAACCCCGCATCGTAGTCATGCGACCTGGTGATCGCGTTCATGAAAATGGTCGGGTTAGAGGTGACCCCGCGAATCTCCCCGCGCGCGATCATACCGGCCAGCTCGCCGTTGTTCAGCACGCGGCGCTCGATGTTGTCGTACCAGATGGATTGACCTGCTTTGTAAAGCTGTTGTGCTGTGTTCATGTGTTGCTCCTGTGTAGCCGGCTGGTCCGGCAGTACAACCGGCAGGACAAACCAGGTTTCTTCAAGAAACCTGGTTTGTCCTGCTTTTCTTAACCTGGTTTGTCCAGCCTTCTCTCCCGTCGCCATCCTACGCCTGATACGCCCGCGACGTTACTGCTCCGCCCTTACCCGTCCAGTTGGTGTGGAAGAACTGGCCGCGCGGCCGATCAATCCGCTCGTAGGTGTGAGCGCCGAAATAATCGCGCTGGGCCTGGGTCAGGTTGGCAGGCAGACGTTTCCTGCGGTAGCCATCGAGAAACGCCAGCGCGCTGGCCAGGGCCGGCGTCGGGATCGCCAGCTGCACGGCGGTGGCCACAACGCGGCGCCAGGGTGCTTCGGCCTGGGCTATCTTCTCTTTGAAGAAGGGCGCCAGCAGCAGGTTGGCAAGGTTCGGGTCGGCATCGAAGGCATCTTTGATCTTGCCCAGGAAAGCCGAGCGGATGATGCAACCCCCGCGCCACATCAGCGCAATGCCGCCCAGGTTGAGGTTCCAGTGGTAGGCCTGAGCAGCGGCTTTCATCAGCATGTAGCCCTGCGCGTACGAGACGATCTTGGCCGCATAGACCGCCTGCTCCAGGTCGGCCAGGAAAGCGTCGCGGTCACCGGTGAAGTGCACGGCCGGAGCGGGCAGCGCCTGGGCGGCTGCGGCCCGCTCATCCACCAGCGCCGAGAGGAAGCGGGCGAACACCGCCTCGCCCACCAGGGTCAGCGGCGTGCCCTGATCCAGTGCCGAGACCACCGTCCATTTGCCGGTGCCCTTCTGGCCGGCGCTGTCCAGGATGAGATCTACGACAGCCTGTCCCTCCTCGTCGCGGTAGGCCAGGATGTCACGGGTGATCTCGATGAGGTAGGATTCCAGTTCGCCCTGGTTCCAGCGGGCGAACACCTCGCTCATCTCGTCGTTGCTCATCCCCAGGCCTTCCTTCATCAGGTGATAGGCCTCGGCGATAATCTGCATGTCGCCGTACTCGATGCCGTTGTGCACCATCTTGACGAAGTGGCCGGCGCCGTTTTCGCCTACCCAATCGCAGCAGGGCACGCCGTTGGGGTCCCCCTCGGGCACCTTGGCGGCGATGGCCTGGAAGATCGGTCTTACATAGGGCCAGGCATCCGGCGAGCCGCCAGGCATGATGGATGGCCCGTGGCGCGCTCCCTCCTCACCTCCCGAGACCCCGGTACCGATATATCGCAATCCTTTTGATTCGACATACGCCGTGCGACGGATGGTATCCTCGTAGTTAGAGTTGCCGCCGTCAATGATGATGTCGCCGGGCTCCAGCAGGGGGATGAGTTTCTCGATAAAGTCGTCTACCGGTTGGCCGGCCTTGACCATCAGCATGATCCGGCGCGGCGGCTTGAGCGCACCCACCAGCTCCGGCAGGGAATACGTGCCGATGATGCTCATCCCTTTAGCGGGACCGTTGACGAACGCGTCGGTCACTGCAGCGGTGCGGTTGTAGACTGCCACGGTAAAACCGTGGTCGGCCATGTTCAGCACCAGGTTTTGGCCCATCACCGCCAGCCCGATCAGACCGATGTCGGCTTGTTGTCCTTGAGTCATTGCGTTTCCTTCCCGATTGATTCATCATGAAATCGCGGCGTAAGCATCCTCAGATGCGCCATCCTCAGTTGCGCCGGGCTGTGGCATCATCGTTGTATCCGCGCCGAGCCACCTCTGGCAAACGCGCGTACCTGCTCCAGGGTCGCCATGGTCGTGTCCCCCGGGAAAGTGGTCAAGAGCGCGCCATGAGCCCAGCCCAGGTTGACCGCTTCCTGCTCGGGTTCACCCGTCAGCAGGCCATAGAAGAAACCGGCCGCAAAGCCGTCTCCGCCACCGACCCGATCGTAGACATCCAGCTCGCAGGTGGGAGCCTGATACGATTTTCCGTTGATCCAGGCGACGGCGCTCCAGCGGTGGCGGTTGGTGGAGAGCACTTCGCGCAGCGTGGTGGCCACGACTCTGACATGAGGGTACATGGCAATCACCTGGTCAATCATGCCGATGAAAGCGTCCGGGTCGAGTGTGCTCCTGCCTGAGACCTCCGGCCCCTGGATGCCCAGGCTCATCTGGAGGTCCTCCTCGTTGCCCACCAGCACGTCTACATGCTCCACGATGCGGCGGATCACCTCTCGGGCCACCTGCGGGCCGCCCCACAGGTTCCACAGCTTGGCGCGATAGTTCAAATCGAACGATGTCACCGCGCCTGCGGCCCTGGCAGCCTGCATCGCCTCGATGATCAATTCCCCCGTGGTTTGGGACAACGCTGCGAAGATGCCACCGCTATGGAACCAGCGTACCCCGCGGCCGAAGATCTCCCCCCAGTCGAAATCACCGGGCTTGAGCAGAGCCGCAGCCTCGTTGGCCCGGTTGTAGAAGACCACCGGCGGCCGCACGCCGTAGCCCCGATCGCTGTACACCGTCGCCATATTCGGGCCGGTGACGCCGTTGTGCTGGAAGAACTTGTAGAAAGGCATCACCCCCATCGCGCGCACGCGCTCCGCGATCAGGTCGCCGATGGGGTAGTTCACCATAGCAGTGACAATGCCGGTGCGCAACCGGAAGCAATCGGCCAGATTAGCGGCCACGTTGAACTCCCCGCCGCTGACGTGGATGTCGCAATGGGTTGCCTTGCGGAAAGGCACGATCCCCGGGTCCAGGCGGTGCACCAGCCCGCCCAGCGACACCAGGTCCAGCGCACCCTCAGGTTTCAGGTTCAGACCGTATTTCATCTGTTTCTCCCTTTTTCTGGTAAATTGGTATATTGGTAAACTGGTACATTGGGATCCTTCGACTGCGGCCTTCGGGCCTCTGCTCCACCAAGTTACCAAGTTACCAATCTACTAATCTACCGCACCCTATACAACCTCTCCCCGGCCTTCGGCACATACAAGATCCCCTCATCCTCGCGGCCTTGCCACTCGGCCGGGTTGATGCTCGCCGGATCCATGTAGCCCAGGTTGAGTACCGCGCAGTCCTCGGGCGGGATCCGGCTGGCCAGCGTCAGCCGGATATTGGGCTTCTCGACGCCGTTTTCCATTACACCCGAGCCGCGCACATGGGTGCAGTGCGCCAGCGCGCCCAACGGCAGATGTTTGTACCTGTCCCAATTCTCCAGGAAATAAGGCAGGATGTGATAGCCGGCCTCGTAAATGTACTTGCCGTGCACGCGACTGACCACCTCCAGGTGCGGCGCGTAGATGATCACTTCGCCGTCTACTGCGACCACCGGTTCGATCTTGTACATGCACTTGCCCGCGGTCCACAGTTCGTCGTACATGGGCGGGCAGACCGAGAGCACCCGTTGGAACGGCTTGTCGAACCAGAGGATATGTCGCTGTGCGGAGACATCGGCTGCGGCTCGCCAGGTCTCATACAGGTCGCCGATGAGCACACTCGTGAGGTCGTGTCCCTCCACGATCAAGGCGACCAGGGTGGTGGGCGTCTTCAGGCGCTGCGTCGCTGCATGGATCACCGCGCGCACGGGGGTGTCCTTGATGCCGATGGTGCCGCGCACCGTGGCCAGCGCGCCCAGCCAGTGGGTGGCGTTGATCATGTCCGGCCCGGAGATGCCGGGGAAGAAATACTTCGCGCCGCCGGAGAAGCCCACTACCTCATGGGGAAACGTCGGCCCCAGGATGATGATGTGGTCGTGCTCCAGCGCTGCCCGGTTGATGCGGATGTTGATCCCGGCCGGCAGCGAGTCATGGTAGCTGGCACCGGCAAGCGCCTTCAGCTCGTCCTGCGCAATCACCCCGATAGACGTCAGCGCGGCCGCGTCGTCCCAGGCATGGTTGAGCAAACCGACATGCTTGAAGGTTGTGCCGCGTTCCTCGGCTGTGATGCCCACCAAACGGTTCAGGCCCGCCTCGTCGTAACCGGGATGTGTCCCCAGCGCAACCATGAAGTTCAGCTCGCGCACGTCGTGCAGAGCCTCCACCGTCATGCGGAAGAGCTCAGGCAGCGGGAGCGACCGGGTATGATCGGGGATCAGCACCAACACCTTCTGCCCGGCAAACCTGCCGTCCCCCAGGCCCTTGACCAGAGTCTCCATAACGGTATCACGCGATAGAACACCGGTCTCTGCAATTGCCTCGGCAATCACCATACGCCTCCACCTGCCGATCTCCTAATCCACCAATCCACCAATCCACCAATCTACCAATCTACCAATCTACCAATCTACCAATCTACCAAATCTACCAACAACCTCCTACACCCCCGCATACGCCGAGAAGCCGCCATCCACCGGCACCGTGATACCTGTGACGAAGGCGGAGGCCGGCGAAAGCAACCAGAGCACGGCTCCCAGGGTATCCTCTGGTTCACCAAAGCGGCCCATCGGTGTGTGTTCGATGATCGCACGGCCCCGAGCGGTCAGTTCGCCGGTCTCCGGATCTACTAACAAGTTGCGATTCTGTTCCCCCAGGAAGAATCCCGGCGCAATGGCGTTGACCCGGATGCGGGGCGAGTAGTTTCTGGCTATATAGACGGCTAACCAGGCGGTGAAGTTGGAAATCCCCGCCTTGGCCGCCGAGTAGGCGACGATATTGGTCAACGGCCGATAGGCGGCCATGGACGAATAGTTCAGGATCACGCCCTCTCCCTGGCGGGCCATCCGTTCCCCGAAGACCTGGCAGGGCAGGATGGTGCCCAACAGGTTCAGGTCGAGCACGAAACGCAAGCCGTCTTCAGGGAGGTCGAAGAAACTCGTGGATGGGGACGCCGTTCCCCTGGGGTTGTTGCCGCCCGCGGCATTCACCAGGCCGTAGATGGTTCCGAAGCGTTGCTCGGTCAGGTCTGCAGCGCGCAGCAGGTCCTCGCGATGCAGCACGTCGGCCTGGATTGCTGCAATCTGGCCATGGCCTTGCGACAAGCGCCTGAGCGCACCCTCGGCCTTTTCCCTGTTGCGGGCGAGGACGACCACGTTGGCCCCGCATCCGGCCAGAGCGCCCACAACCGCGCTCCCCAGGACGCCCGACCCTCCTGTCACGATGAAGGTCCTGCCGGTGAAATCGTACATCGCTATAAGTTCCGTGCGGTCCATGCGTCATGCCCTCCCCGGTTTTCAGCCTTTATTTCGTTCCTCCGTCCAACTTGTACGCCCGTCTGGCCAGCCCGTTGGCCAGGTCAACGGCCATCTCGGCAGCCTCTTCTATGTCAACCAGCCCGCGCACCACCAGCCCGGCCAGCCAGTCCGCTGAGGCCCGACGCCAGAGATCATGGCGCGCCGGGATCGAAGCGAAGGCGCGGGTGTCGTCGTTGAAACCTGCCGTATTATACAACCCTGCGGTCTCCATGACCTGATCGAAGTAGCGCGCCATGCCGTTGGGGCTATCATGGAACCACCAGGGTGGGCCCAGCTTCACTGCGGCGTAGTGGCCGGCCAGGGGTGCCAGCTCGCGCGCGTAGTTGGTCTCGTCCAGGGTGAAGAGGATCAGGGTCAGCCGGGGGTCGTTGCCGAAGCGATCGAGCAACGGTTTCAGATCGTGCACCCAATTGATGGGCATGGGGATGTCGCATCCCTTATCCGGCCCGAACCGCTCGAAGATGGCGGGATTGTGGTTGCGATATGCGCCGGCGTGGATCTGCATCACCAGTCCGTCCTCAACGCTCATGCGCGCCATTTCGATCAGCATGTGTCCGGCGAAGCGCCTCGCGTCCGTAGCCGTGGCCTGGCCGGCCAGCGCGTGGGCGAAGATTGCCTCGGCCTCCGCGTCGGACAAAGCTTCCGTGTACGGCGTTTCGACGCCGCTGTCGGTGGAGGTGGCGCCCATGCGCTTGAAGAAGGCCCGTCGCTCCTCCAGTGCGGCGACCAGCGCCCTGGCCGTGGTGATCTCCCGGCCGACGGACGCGCTCAGCTTGTCGAGATGGCTGCGCCAGCCGGGCGTCAGGATATTCACCACTGCATCGGGCCGGAAGGTGGGCCGGACGACCCCTGGCCACCCCGATTCCTGGATGGCCTTGTGATGTTCCAGGGGATCGCTGGCCGCATCGGTGGTGCACAGCACTTCGATGTTGAACCGTTCGAACAGCGCGCGCGGGCGGTACTCGGGTTGGGCCAGTTTGGCTTCTAGCTCGTCGTAGATCGCTTGTGCGGTGGCCCCTGTCAGCTTTTGCCGGATGCCGAACACCTCGTAAAGCTCCTGGGCCAGCCAGATGCCTGTCGGCGTACCCCGGAAGAGGTGGAAATGCTCGGCGAAGGTCTGCCAGATCTTGCGGTGATCGGTCTCGACCGGCCCGCCGTCCCGCCGCGGGATGCCTAACGCCTCCAGGGGCACGCCCTGCGAGTACAGCATGCGAAACACGTAGTGGTCGGGGATGATGAACAGATCGGCAGGCGTGCCGAAAGTCGCGTCCTCGTCGGCCAACAGCGCGGGATCCACATGGCCGTGCGGTGAGACGATGGGCAAGTCAGCGATTGCCTCGTACAGCTCGCGCGCCACGCGACGTTGCTCAGGGTCGGGCGAGAAAAGACGGTCCGGCGATAGGAGCGGCGAGATTGACATCCGGCCTCCTGGTTAGCAGTTGATGGGTTGGTAGGGCTGTTGCGCCAGATCCGAACTGGCGACTACAGTATACCAGCCCTGGTAGGGGTCTGTGCAAATGTGGAGGTCTTCGCTTTTGGACGTTTTGGGAGTTGACCTTTACCAGCGCTGGAGATTATGGTATACTTGAATTCAATAAGAGGTGGATTATGAGCCTGGTGTCCATTGCCCGTCGTCTTCCTGAAGACCTTCAACTGCCCATGCTGGAGTTTTTTGAGGCGGTTGAGGAGGACTTGCGCGCCAAGTTAGCGGTGCGCCGTGAAGACTTCGACGCGTTGCAGGCCACCGTTCGCGAGCTGGCCGAGGCGCAGAAGCGCACCGAGCAGCGCGTCGAGGAGCTGGCCGAGGCGCAGAAGCGCACCGAGCAGCGCGTCGAGGAGCTGGCCGAGGCGCAGAAGCGCACCGAGCAGCGCGTGGATCGTCTAGAAATTGCAGTTGCGGAGCTGATCGAGGCCCAGAAGCGCATCGAACAGCGTGTGGGTCGTCTGGAGATTACGGTCGCCGAGCTCATCGAGGCGCAGAAGCGCACCGAGCAGCGCATCGCGGAGCTGGCCGAGGCGCAGAAGCGTACCGAGGAGACGCTCAACAAACTCATCCAGCGCGTCGATCGCATCGAGGTGAAGTTGGGCGGGCTGATAGGCGATAACCTGGAGCGCAAATACCGCGAGAGGGCCTATTCCTTCTTGGGACAGGTTCTACGGCCCGTGCATAACGTCCCCTTGCAGGATCTACTGCCTCAACTTGAGGCCCGCCTTACCGAAGCCGAGGTGGACGAACTGTTGCCGCTGGATCTCCTGTTGCGCGGGCAGGTGAGGCAGTTGCCGTCCAGGCCCGAGATCTGGTTGGCGATGGAGGTCTCGGCTGTTGTGGATCAGGGCGACGTGGAGCGGGCGGTTAGCCGGGCGCGCCTCTTGAACAAAGCCGGGCTGCGGACGATGCCGGCCGTGGCAGGGGAGGAATTCACCGAAGGGGCCAGGTTGCTGGCGATCCGCCAGAAGGTTCTTTTGCTGCAGGACGGGTATCGTCACAACTGGTCCGAAGCCCTGGAGCAGCTCTTCACGCCAGAAGAAAGCTGATCAAGGGGCGGTGCGGTGTGGTCGAGAGTCCTGGACGCTCCTTTCATCCTTTTCGCAGCATTCGCGCACGCACGGGTCTGATTTTCTTCGGCGGCCTGGCGCTGTTGGTGGCCCTCACCCTGGTGATCACCCTCTTGATCAGCGCGAGCATCCGCCAGGACAGCGTCCGGCTGGCCTTGCTGGCTCAGGCCGACGGCCGGCTGGCCGATTGGTCGGCTGCGAGCAGGGTCGCCGGTCGTTCGCCAGCGCCGGCAGAGGTGGCTGCGTTGTTGGCCTTGCTGATGGACGGGGGCGCCCCTCCGGCGGAAGTGGGCGGCCTGCATTTGCGCCGGCCCGGCGACGAGGCCGAACGTTCAGCTCTGGCGCAAGCGATTGCGGCGTGGCAGGCCCTGACGGCAGACGGTGCTGAGCCCGAAGCCGCCTCGGCGGCAGCCGTCCGGGCTGCGCTCGCCGAGGCGGAGCAGGCGGTACAGGTGCGGCGAGAGCAGAATATCGGCATGGTGCGCGGGATGTACGCCGCGCTGTTTGTTGCCTCCCTCATTTTCCTCTTGATCGGCCTCTGGTTCATCCAACAGGCTATTGTGGCCCCGCTAGAAGCGCTTCATCAGGCTGTGCAGCGTATCGCCGCGGGCGACCTGGACACACCGACGACCCTTGGGGGCGCCAGCGAATTCGAGGAGTTGGCGCAGAGTTTCGAGGGCATGCGTCTGGAGCTGCGTGAATCACGACGTCGGCTGGAGCGGTGGACCAGCGACCTGGAGGCCGCCGTGACTCAACGTACCGACCAGCTCGCTGCATTGTCCGGCGTGGTGGCTGCCGCCAGCCGTTCTCTCGACCTGGACACCGTGTTGCGCACCGCGCTGGAGCAAGCGCTGCAGGCGATGCGGTTAGGCATGGGGGGCATCTGGCTGTTGGATGAGGAAACGCAGCGGTTACAACTGACGGTAGCGGTCGGCATGACTTCGGCGCTGCGGGATGCGGTGCAGTCTTTCGCGCTTAACGAGGGTATTACCGGCCGCGCAGCCGTCTCTGGACAGACCCTGGTGCTGGAGGACCTGGCCCAGGTGCCGGAGATGGCGCGCATCACCGCTTTGGAGTGGGGCATTCATGGGGTTGTGGCCGTCCCGATTCGGCTGCGGGAGCGTATCCTGGGCGTACTGGACGTCATGACGGAACAGCCTCGTGCCTTTACGCCCGACGAACTGGTGTTGCTGACCTCCATCGGCCAACAGATCGGCATTGCGGTGGACAGCCTGCGCCTGATGCAAGAGGTGCGTGAACAGGCCCAGAATCTGGCGGCGTTGCGCGAGCGCGAACGCATCGGTATCGAACTGCATGATGGCCTCCTGCAAACCCTGGGTTACCTGTTTCTGCGCACCGATCAACTGGAGGCCATGGCGCTGAACGCCGGCCTGGACGATCTGGCTCGCGAGCTGGCGGCGCAGCGCGATGTGCTCGAACATGCCTCTCAGGAAGCACGGCGGTTCATCCATGAGCTGCATGCAATGCCGCCGGCCTCAGCGCCGTTGCACGCCGCCCTGGCAGAGATGATCCTGGGCGTCAAGCAGGAGCATCTGCTGGATGTGACGATGCAGGTGGCCGGTCCGCCCCTGGTGCTGGAGGCAGACGTGATTACCCAGTTAGTCCGCATCGCCCGCGAGAGCCTGATCAACGCAGCGCGGCACGGGAAAGCGTCGCATGCCGTGGTATCCTGCTCTGTGGATGGCGACGTCGGTCATCTATCGGTGCGCGACGACGGCTGTGGCTTCGACCTGACCCGGCCTCCCGACGATGGCCGGCCCCACTTCGGCCTCAGCGTGATGCAGGCGCGCGCGGCCCGCATCGGTGGTGTCTTGCAGATCGAGACCGCCCCGGGCCGTGGCACGTGCGTGCATGTGACCTGGAAGCTGCCCGGGGCCGGGTGATAGCATGGGTGGCATTTCAGGGCACGAACCGTTTTGGTGACAGGATTTCCGAGATGGAAAAGATCCGTGTTCTGGTGGTAGATGATCATGCCCTCTTTCGAGAGGGGATGGTGGGTATTTTGAATGCCCAGCCCGATATTCAAGTCGTTGGCGAGGCCAGCGACGGCCTGGAGGCCGTAGTTATGGCGCGCAGCCTGCGGCCCGATGTCGTCCTGATGGACATCACCATGCCGGGCGTGGATGGCGTCGAAGCTGCTCGCCAGATCAAACAGGAGCTCACCGATACCCGCGTCGTCATGCTTACGGTGCGGGACGAAGACGAGAAGTTGTTCGAGGCATTTCGCAACGGCGCCGATGGGTATCTCTTGAAAACCATTCGGGCCGGACAGTTGGTGGAGATGATCCGTGCCGTCAACCGCGGGGAGCCGGCTATCGGGCCAGGATTGGCCGCGCGCATGCTGAACGAGTTCCGCCGGCTGGCCATCTCCTCAATGAACGCCCCGTCCGATGAGACGTTGGCCGTCCTGACCCCACGCGAACGCGAGGTGCTGACGCTGATCGCGCGCGGGGCCAGCGATCGCGAGATTGCGCAGGAGCTGACGGTGAGCCTGTATACCGTCAAGGCGCATGTGCGTAACTTGCTGCAGAAATTGCAGGTTTCCAGTCGCCACGAAGCAGCCCGCTTGATGCGCTCAAAGCCCCCTGAAGCATAGAACTAGTTCTTGCTGCGCAAAAGTCGTTCGCAAAAATCGTTCCTTTTTCCTCGCAAGAGGAATAGATTTGTATGCGCTTAAGCGCTAAAATATGGCCCAAGTCGGGCAGCGGGGAGCATTGCTGTTTTCATTGTATCCATCTTCCCCGTTGCCCTGGCGACCCCGTCATCTGGCCCATCGTTTTCAGAAAGCAAGGAGGTGTCTATCGTTGTGATCGGATAAATCAGTTCCTTTGCCCTGTTTCTTCCGCCGTCAACAGCTTCAAGTCAACGCAGATTTGGGAGGTTACATGGCCACAAAAGAAGTAGAAACCCTTCAGATCGGTGTCAGCAGGCCGCCGCTCCCCCTGGATGACCTGCCCACCCCAGAAGAGGTCTTCAACAAGCCCAAGATCGGCACCAAAGAGCTGATCACCGCAGTGCTTGGCCCCAGCATGATCGCGCTGGGTGTCTCCCTCGGTAGCGGCGAGTGGCTGCTCGGCCCGCTGGCCTTCGGCAGGTTCGGCTTCATCGGCCTCGGCTGGCTCATCACCATCTCCGCCATCCTGCAAGTCTTCTACAACGTCGAAAACGCGCGTTACACCATGGCTACCGGTGAGGTGCCGGTGGTGGGCTTTGCGCGCACGCCTCCCGGTTTTCGCTTCTGGATCCTGGTCACCCTGTTCATCATCTACCTTGGCTGGATTTGGGGTGGCTGGGCCTCGACGGCCGGTCAAAGCATCTTCGCTCTGTTTGTGGGCCGCACCTTCAACCCGAAATCGGTGGTCGAGCTCGAGACCGTCCGTCTGATCGCCATCGGCCTGATGGTGCTGTCCCTGATCATCTACATGTTCGGTAAGAAGATCGCCCGAACCCTGGAGTTGATTGACACCGTTCTGGTGTTCGTCACCTTGGGCACGGTGACGATCCTGGCGCTGATTTTCGCACCGGCCAAACTGTGGGGCGAGGCAGCGCTGAGCGCAATCCTGCCCGGCGCGCCGCCTAAGGGCATTGACGCTGTTACGCTGGGTTCCATCATCGGTTACACCGGGTTCGGCTCCGGCATGAACTTCATGCTCATCAACTATTACCGCGATCACGGCTACGGTATGGGCCACAAGGTCGGCTTCTTCTCCGGTTTGGTGGGCGGTGAGAGGAAGGACGTGTTGCCCTCGGGTGTGACCTTCCGGGAGAGCGAGAAGAACACCAAACTGTGGAACCGTTGGTTCCGCTATCTGGTGATTGACCAGTGGATCGTGTTCTTCATCGGCGCGATGATCGGCATGTTCGTGCCCAGCATCCTGGTGGTAGCGCTCACGCGCATGCCCGGTGCAGGCGAGCCGACCACTGCGAATATCCCGGTCTACGCGGCCACCGAGCTGGCCAAGAAGGGTGCCTTCTTCTTCCCCTTCATCCTGCTCTTGGGCGCCATGATCCTGTTCAAGACCCAGACCACCATCCTGGAGATGCTGGTGCGCAACACCGCCGACTCGGCAATCGCCGTCAGCGGCCGGCTGCGCAAGTGGATCAACGGTGACGCGCGGCGGGCGTATTACTCGCTGGCTGTGTTCTTCATCATCGTGATCAGCGTCGTTATCCACCTGGCGCTGCCGACCGACCTGTTGCGCATTTCGGCCAACATGGCTAACCTGGCCTCGATCATCTATCCGCTGGTGTTGATCTACCTCAACAGCAAGTTGCCGCGGCCGGCCCGTGCGCCATGGTGGGCCAACCTGATGATGGTCGCCAATGTGTTGTTCTTCGGGTTCTTCTTCGTCAACTTTGTGGCCTTGATGGTGACCGGTGCGCCCCTGGTGAAGTTCTAGGTTCAGGGCAATCGGCATCATCGGGCGGGACAGCCCTGCTTTGACACGGCCTCCCTGTCCAGGCGGGGAGGCCGTGTCGCGAAGACGATATGCGAGCGAGCGCAATGGAGCAATCCGGCTTATCGGCGACGATGGGATCAGCCCGACCAGCAGGTTACTTGCCTCCGTGGTCTCAGAGTGATCTACCCTCCCCGCCGCCGGTGGCCGGCCTGCGCATGTTGGCTGCTGTTGGCCCTGGCGTGATCCTGCTTGGCGTGTCCATCGGCAGCGGCGAATGGCTGCTGGGGCCGGCCGCTTTCGTCCGCTATGGAGTAACCCTGCTATGGGTGACGTTAGCGGCCGTCTTCCTGCAGGCGGTGTTGAACACCGAACTGGTCCGTTACACCATGTACACCGGGGAACCGGTGTTCACCGGCTTCATGCGCACATGGCCAGGGCGGCGATTCTGGGCCGGGGCATACGGGGTGTTATACTTTCTCCAGGTGGGATGGCCGGGGTGGGCCGGGGCAGCAGCCGGCGCGATCTATTACCTGTTCGTCGGTCGTCTGGCCGGTGAAACCGATGCCGGAACGGTCCAGGCCATCGGTATCGCGGCGTTCCTTGGCTGTGTCGCGATCCTCGCCTTCGGCCGCCACATCGAGCGCACGCTGGAAGCGGTGAACTGGGTGTTGGTGATCTTGATCCTGGCCACGCTGCTCGTCCTCTGCATCCTTTTCGTCCCTGCGGCCAACTGGTTGGCTGCTCTGGCCGGCCTGGTGGGTTTTGATGTGCAACGCCGGGCATTTGCTTTCATGCCGCAAGGGGGAGATTGGTTTTTGATCGGCGCTTTCGCTGCTTATTCCGGCGCGGGTGGCGTGGTGAACCTGATGTTGTCGTCATGGGTGCGCGATCGCGGCTACGGCATGAGCCGTTCTTCGGGTTACATCCCGGCTGCCATCGGCGGCCGCAAGCGGGGTGTTGCCCACGTGGGTGCCGTGTTTCCCATCACCCCCGAGAACCTGGCCCGCTGGCAAGGCTGGTGGCGCATTGCGCAGGTTGACCAGTGGGCCGTTTTCGGCGGCGGTGCGTTGCTGGCGATGGCGTTGCTGGCCATGCTTTACACCACCTTCCTATCCCCCGGCCAGGAGTTGGCGGGACCTGCCGTCGCTGCGCAATTGGCCGATGCCATGGCAACCCAAGGAGGCATCGCGCTGACGTTTCTGGTTGCGCTGCTGGGGGCCTGGGTGCTGTTCAAGACGCAGTTGGACATCCTGGATGGGACGGCGCGTGCGGTCACCGACATCGCGTGGGCAGGCAGCCGCCGTGTACGCGCCTGGTGGGGCGGCGATGTGCGTGCCGCTTACTACTCCACCCTTCTGGCCCTGGTAGTCTGGGGTGTGATCGCCCTGCGCCTGGTGGAGCCGATCATCCTGCTGGAAGTGGGTGCCAACATCGCCGGGGTGGTCTTTGTCATTTCCAGCCTGCACGTCCTGCGGGTCAACACGACCCTACTGCCGCCTGAGTTACAACCGCCCCTGTGGCGCCGCATCTGCCTGGTCTTGTTGGCGTTGTTTTATGGCTCCTTTTCGTATCTCTGGCTCATGGGCGGACTGCTGCCAGACCCGCAGCGCGGTTTCCTGTTCAACATACCCGGTTACCTGGGTTTCTAATGGAGAAAGCGATGACCAAGAAGGTGCAACTCTTCATTACCTGCCTGGGCGAAAACTTCTTCTCGCCTGTCTTGCGGGACATGGTGACGGTGTTGGAACGGTTGGGCCTGCAGTGCGAGATGCCGGAGGGGCAGACCTGTTGCGGCCAGCCGTTCTTTAACAGCGGTTTGCGCAGCCAGACGATCGGCCCGGCGCGGCAGTGGCTGAAGGTCTTTGGCCCCACCGAGGGATACATCGTTGCGCCCTCTGGCTCGTGCGCGGAGTTCGTCCGCCACCGCTATCCGGAGCTGTTCCCGGCCGGCACCCCTGAGCACGCGGTCGCCACGGAGGTCGCTGGCCGCACATTCGAGTTCGCCGAGTTCTTGACCCGGGTGCTGGGTGTGACAGACGTGGGCGCGCGGTTCCCCCATAAGGTCACCTACCACGCGTCCTGCCACATCCTGCGCGGGCTGGGTTTGCGCGAGGAGCCCAAGCGGTTGCTCCGAGCGGTGCAAGGGTTGGAGCTCATCCCTCTGCCCGAGGAGGAGGCCTGTTGCGGCTTCGGTGGCATCTTCAGCGTGATCTATCCGGAGGTCTCGCGCGCGATGATGGACGACAAAGTGCGTAACATCATGGCCAGCGGCGCTGAGGTGGTGGTGGTGGGCGAGCCGGGATGCCTGATGAACATCGCCGGTGGTTTACATAAAGCAGGCTCAAATATCCGGCCCATTCACCTGATTCAGGTCCTGGCAGCACAGGAGTAGGACGATGAGCAAGATCCCGATCCACATTGATTTTCGAGCCAACGTGCAGGCTGTGGAGCCGGAGATGCCCGTCTCGGTCCGCAAGGCGACTTCCCGTTTTTTGGGCACGCGGGCCAACGTGGTCGGCGTGCTGGGCGAGGAGCGCTGGGAGCAGCTGCGCCAGGCCGGTCATGATATCCGTCTGCACACCCTGGAGCACCTTGATCATTACTTGACCATGCTGGAGCAGCAGGTGACCGCCGCGGGCGGCCATGTCCATTGGGCGCGCAATGCGGCCGAAGCGAACCGGCTTGTCCTGGAGATCGCAGCCCGGCACGGCGTGAAACGCGCGGTGAAGGTCAAGAGCATGGCCACCGAGGAGATCGGCCTGAATCATGCGCTGGCGGACGCGGGCATCAGCGTGCTGGAGACCGATCTGGGTGAGTTCATCATCCAGCTCGCAGGAGTGGGGCCGTCGCACATCATCGTCCCTGCCGTGCACCTGACCAAGGAGGGCATCGCCCGGCTCTTCAGGGAGAAGCTGGGGGTTGACGCGCCGGCCGATCCCTTTGCTCTGGCGGCCATTGCGCGACGGACCCTGCGCCAGGCGTTTCTCGAGGCGGATATGGGGATCTCCGGTGCCAACTTCATGGTGGCCGAGACCGGCACGTTGGTGATTGTGAGCAACGAAGGGAACGGCCGCATGTGCACCACTTTACCGCGTCTACACGTGGCAGTGGTCGGCATTGACAAGGTAGTGCCCGACCTGGAGAGCCTCAACGTCTTGCTGAAGCTGCTGCCGCGCAGCGCCACAGGCCAGAAGATGTCGTGTTACACCTCCTTTATCACAGGCCCGCGACGCAGCGACGGCGAGGGCGGCCCCGAGGAGTTCCACCTGGTGTTGCTGGACAACGGCCGCACGCGTATTCTGCGGGATGAGGTCACCCGTGAAACGCTGTTATGTATCCGTTGCGGTGTTTGCCTGAACGTCTGTCCTGTGTACAATCATGTCGGTGGCCACGCGTACGGCTTTGCCTATTCGGGGCCCATCGGCGCCATCCTTTCGCCGCAGCTTTTGGGCAGCAAGGTGGCCGGTGATTTGCCCTTTGCTTCGTCCCTGTGTGGCGCGTGCGCCGAATACTGCCCGGTGAAGATTCCCATTCCGGAGATCCTGGTCAGGCTCCGGCAGCGGGTGGTGGAGGGGGATCACGTGGAAGCCCCGTCGGCACCTGCAGTTGTGCGTGTTGCGGCGGGCCTGGGCGGGTTGGCCTTTCGCCTGCCTTGGCTCTATGAGTGGGGCACGCAAGTGCTGAAGGTTGTGCAGGCGCCGTTGCGCAGGGACGGCTGGCTGCCGGCCCTGCCGCCCCCGGTGAACCGCTGGACCATGGCACGGCCGTTCCCGGCGTTCGGCGCCGATTTCCGGCAGTGGTGGCGGGCGCGTTCGCCTGTGAGCGGGCAGGCCAGGGCGCGGCGTCGGGTCGGCGGCCTGGCTGCGCTGGCCTTTGTTGCCGCGTTGGCGGCCTGGCTGTTGGGGCGTCGCAGGAGGTAAACCATGAGCCGAGATGCTATTCTCGCCGATATTCGGGCCGCGTTGGGCCGATCGGCCGGCGCTGCGATGCCGGCAATACCCGCCCCGCCGCGGGTGCTCCCGCGGCCCGCAGGCGATCTGAAGGCCGAACTGGACATGTTGCTGGAGGAAATCGGCAAGCTGAGCGGCAAGACCCAGATCGTGCCCGCGGGAGGCCTGGCGGACGCCCTGTCTGTGCTGGTGCAGACGGAGGGGATCAAGAAAGCGACCTGCTGGCAGACGCCGGAGCTGCGGTCGCTGCGGGTTGAGGAGCTTCTGGCCGGCCTGGGCGTCGAGATCGTGTCGCCCTTTGCGGGCAAGGAGGCGTTGGCCGCCTGCGACCTGGGTGTCACCGGGGTGGACGCAGCGCTGCCGGAGACGGGCACATTGGTGCTGCGCGGCGCGCCCGACCGACCACGGATGGTCTCGCTTTTGCCGCGCGTGCATCTGGCGCTGTTGCGGCCTGAGGCTCTGCGCGCCGATCTATCGCCGGTTTTCCACGATGTCAAAGGACAGGGCTATTTTGTCTTCGTCACCGGTCCCAGCCGCACAGCCGATATCGAACTCACGGTCACGATCGGCGTGCACGGGCCACAGGCCTTGTATGTCTGGGTTCTGCCGCAGGGGTGAGAGATCGCCTGGGATGAATAACGCCACATGTTGTGTACAAAGGAGTACGTATGAATGCCGCTGTCTTACCGGAATTGGCCACGCCTGAATTCAAGGCTCTGGTGTCGCAGTGCATCCATTGCGGCCTGTGTCTGCAGGCCTGTCCGACGTATGATGTATTCGGCACCGAGATGGACGCGCCGCGCGGCCGGATCGCGCTCATGCGGGCTGCCTCCGAGGGCCGGATTACGGCCGACGAGTTCACCAATACCTTCGCGACGCACATCAACCTCTGTCTGTCGTGCCTGGCATGCCAGACCGCCTGTCCCTCGGGGGTTAAGTATGCCCGCTTGATTGAGACCACGAAGATCGCCCTGGAACATCATCGCAAGCCGGGGGCCGTGGAGCGCGCGATCCGTTGGCTGGCGTTGCGTCAGGTGATGCCGCACGTGGGCCGCTTGAAGGTTATGGCCAGGCTGTTGTGGCTGTACGAGGTCACCGGCCTGCAGAAGCTGGTGCGCAAGTTGAACTTCCTGCCGGGGCCGTTGAAGGCCGCCGAGGCGATCTTGCCGCCCATCACGCCGAAGTACCGCGACTACAGCAAGCCGGCGCCTGCCATGGGCGAAAAACGGGGCAAGGTGGCGTTCTTCATCGGTTGCATTCAAGAGGCGTTTCTGGCGCAGGTGAACGAGGCGTCCATCCGGGTGCTGCAGCGCAACGGTTTCGAGGTGCACTTCCCCGCCGGGCAGACCTGTTGTGGCGCAGCACAATTGCATATCGGCGAAGAGGAGATCGCGCGCGAGCTGGCCCGTAAGAATATCGAAGCGTTTCTGGCCGATGACTACGACGCGATCATCAATAATGCCGGCGGTTGCGGCGCAACGCTGAAGGACGAGTACGAGGCGCTGTTCCATGACGATCCGGTTTACGCCGAGAAGGCGCGCCAGTTCTCCAAGAAGGTGAAGGATATCAACGAGTTCCTGTTCGAGAACCTGCGCGAGCGGCCCACCGGCGTGGTCAAGGTGCGGGCGACCTACTCCGATTCGTGCCACCTGCGCCATGCCCAAAAGGTGATCCAGCAACCGCGCGCCCTGCTGCGATTGATCCCCGGCCTGGAGCTGGCAGAGCTGCGGCTGCCCGATCGCTGTTGCGGCAGCGCAGGGGTCTACAACATCGTCCATGCCGAGACGGCCGACCAGGTATTGCAGGCCAAAATGGCGGACATCGCCGCTACCGGCGCGGAGGTGATCGTGGCCAGTAACACAGGCTGTCACATGCAGTTGATCGCCGGTGCCCGGAAGGCCGGCCTGAACGCCCGGGTGATGCATGTGGTGGAGCTTCTGGAGATGTCGTACGAGAACGGCGAGAAAGGGAACGGAAGGAAAGGAGCCGGTTGAGGGAGATGAAGGACGCAAAGGATCGTATGATGCTGCGGAACGATCTGCAGATGTTGCGTGATCTCCTGGGCCCGGGGCTGGTGATCACGAACCCCATCGAACTGATGACCTACGAGCAAGATGCGAGCCTGGATCGCGGGGTGCCCGACGCGGTGGTTTTGCCGCGCTCCACAGCAGATGTGGTGAAGGTCGTGCAGTGGGCGCAGCGCACGCGCATCCCCCTGATCGCGCGCGGTGCGGGCACGGGGCTCTCCGGCGGCGCAGTGGCCGAGCACGGCGGGGTCATCGTGGGCTTTTCCCGCATGAACCGGCTTCTGGAGTTCGACGAGGCCGGCCGCAGCGTTGTGGCCGAGCCCGGCCTGGTGAACCTGGTGTTGGATGAGCTGGCCAAGAGCAAGGGCCTCTACTTCCCGCCCGATCCGGCCAGCGGCCGCACGGCCACCCTGGGCGGCAATATCGCCGAGAACGCGGGCGGGCCGCACTGCTTCAAATACGGCGTCACCACCAACTACATCACCGGCCTCGAGGTCGTCCTGGCCAACGGCCAGGTGGTGCATTTCGGCGGCCGCGCGCTGGATTACCCGGAGTTCGATCTGGTGGGGTTGTTGACCGGCAGCGAGGGCACCCTGGGTCTGATCACTCAGGCCAGCGCCCGCCTGTTGCGCAACACCCTGGCGATCAAGACCATGATGGCTTCTTTCGATTCCGTGGAGGCTGCCGGCCGGGCGGTCTCGGCGGTGATTGCGCGTGGCCTGGTGCCGGCCACCATGGAGATGATGGACCAGAAGATCATGCGCATCATCGAGGACTTTGCCCATGCTGGCCTGCCCGTGGAGGCGGGCGCGGCGCTGATCATCGAAGCCGACGGCTATCCTGAGAGTGTGGGCCCGCAGATCGAGGAGATCGCAGCCATCCTTCGGGATCACGAGGCGCGCAGCATGCGCATCGCCCAGTCGGCCGAGGAGCGGGATAAGATCTGGTATGGCCGCAAGAGCGCAGCCGGCGCCATGGCCCGGCTGGCCCCGGCCTACTATCTGGTGGACGGCACCGTACCGCGCTCCAAACTGGCCGAGACGCTGGCGGCGGTGAACCGGCTCTGCGAGGCCGAGGGGCTGCGGGTAGGCTATGTGTTCCATGCAGGTGACGGCAACCTGCATCCCTTCATCTTGATCCCCGATCCCAAGGACAAGGCGTTGCTGGAGCGGGTTATGCGCGTCGGCCAGGCTTTCATGCAATTCTGCGCCGATCAGAACGGCAGCATCACCGGCGAACATGGCGTGGGCAGTGAGAAGCGCCAGTTCATGCCGCTGATGTACAACGCCGACGAGCTGGCGGTGATGCGGGAGATCAAGGAGGTGTTCGACCCCGACAACATCTTGAACCCCGGGAAGATACTGCCGGAGGAGCGAACTAACGAATCGGCGAATCAGCGAATGGCGAATGGTGAATCGGCGAATGGCGAATCGGCGAATGGCGAATCAGCGAATGGCGAATCGGCGAATGGCGAATCAGCGAATGGCGAATCAGCGAATGGCGAATCAGCGAATGGCGAATCGGCGAATGGCGAATCGGCGAATGAAGCAACACGCAGTACGCAGTACGCAATACGCAATACTCGCGACGCCGCCGACTTCATTCGGGCCTGTGTGGCTGATGGCCGGGCGATCCGCGTGCGCGGGGGAGGCACCAAGTCGGCCGGCCTGACCCCCCTCTCCGCCGTCCTTTCGACAGCGGAGTTACGCGGCATCCGGACCTACTCCCTGGACGACCTGTATGTGACGGTTGGCGCAGGGATGCCCCTATCGGAGTTGCAAAGAGAGCTGGCCCGCGATAAGATGTGGGTGCCGCTGGTCTCGCCGTGGGCAGAATCTACCCTGGGCGGCATCGCGGCCACCGGCTTCAACGCGCCGCTGCGCATGCGCTACGGCGCCGTGCGCGACCTGGTGTTGGCGGCCACGGTGGTCATGCCTGACGGGCGTGTTATCCGAGCGGGTCGGCCGGTGGTGAAGAACGTGGCCGGCTATGACCTGCCGAAGCTGTTCGTGGGATCCCACGGCGTGCTGGGCTTGTTGACCGACGTGACCCTGAAGCTGGCGCCTCTGCCGCGCGCGCGGGCCAGCCTGATCGTGCCGGTCGAGTCTCTGGCCCAGGGCCTGGCCTGGGGCGCGCAACTGTTGCGGGTCTGCCTGGTGGCGTCGGCGCTGGTGTTGTGTAAGGGCTGTGAAGTTCCCACTGCGGCCACGCCTTACGCTCTGGTTTACACAGCCGAAGGGATGCCCGAGGACGTGGAGGCCGAGCTGGCCCAGGCACGGGCGGCGCTGCAATCGGCCGGCGCCGGGCGTTTGTCGCAACTGGATGCGCCCTCGGGCAGCGACTTGTGGGCGGAATTGCTGGCTGCTGCCCGGAACGAGGTCGTCATCCGGGCAGGCGTCGCCGCGAAGGATTTGTCCCGGTTCATGGTAGAAGTTGGCCCTGCCCTGGCAGGGGCGAGCTTTATAGCGGACATCGCCAATGGCCTGCTGTACATCCGTGGAGCCGACGTCGGGCCCATCCGTCGCGCTGCGCTGGCTTTGGGCGGCTACGCCGTGATATTGGGGGTGTCGGCACCCGCGACGGCCGGCGGGCCCCATGACCCATGGGGATATGCAGCCGAGGGCCTGGACCTGATGCGCCGGTTGAAGGCGCGTTGGGACGCGCAGGGGCTGTTCAATCCCGGCGCGTTCGTTGTTTGATCTTGTGGCTTGATCTGCTCTGACTGGCGGTGCGCTGCACCGCCTTCGACAAACCAACGGAGGTAATCTGGCATGGAAGCCCCAACGTTCTCTGACCTTGACCTCTCGCCGCGTATTTTGCTCGGCCCTGGGCCCAGCATGGTCTCCCCGCGCGTGTTGCGCGCTATGGCAACCCCGCTGGTCGGCCACCTGGACCCCGAGTTCCTGACCGTCATGAACCAGGTGCAGCAGTTGCTGCGCTACGTGTTCCAGACGAAGAACGAGCTGACCATCCCCATCTCCGGCACCGGGAGCGCCGGGATGGAGGCTGCGCTGGTCAACTTCATCGAGCCGGGCGACAACGTGCTGATCGGCGTCAACGGCTACTTTGGCGAGCGCCTCTATGACATGGCCGATCGCTTGGGAGCCCATGTTGACCGGCTGGAGCGGCCCTGGGGCGAGGTGTTCGATCCCGACGAGGTGGCCTCTGCGCTGCGCCAGAAGGCCTACAAGCTGGTGGCAATCGTGCACGCCGAGACCTCCACCGGCGCGTTGCAGCCGCATGTGGCCGAGATCGCACGGGCAGCCCACGAACACGGCGCGATCCTGGTGCTGGACACGGTGACATCTCTGGGTGGGGTGCCTGTGGAGATTGATGCCTGGGATGTGGATGTGGCGTACAGCGGCACTCAGAAGTGCCTGTCGTGCCCGCCCGGCCTGGCGCCTATCACCGTGGGCCCCCGGGCGCGGGAGATCTTGCGCAGCCGCAAGAGCAAAGTGCCCAACTGGTATCTCGACCTCACCATGGTGGAGCGCTATTGGGGCAACGAGCGCACCTATCATCACACGGCGCCTATTACCATGAACTACGCGCTGCGCGAGGCGTTGCGGATTGTGGCCGAAGAAGGGCTGGAGGCGCGCTTCGCCCGCCATCGGACCAACGCAGAGATGCTGTGGGCCGGCCTGGAGGAACTGGACCTGCCGCCTTTCGTCCCGCTCTCGCACCGCAACCCCACCCTGACCACCTGTCAGCTTTCTCCGGGCATTGATGATGCGGGTGTGCGCAGCAGGCTGCTGAAGGAGTACAACATCGAAATCTCGGGAGGGTTCGGCCCGCTGAAGGGCAAGATCTGGCGTATCGGTCTCATGGGCCACAGCAGCCGTCGCGAGAACGTGACCCTGCTGTTGGCCGCGTTGCGGGCGTTGACCAAGGCTTGATCGTCGGACGCCGCAGCTTGCTGCGGTTCCGTGGCCAGCTTGGACGCCGCAGCTTGCTGCGGCCCCGGGGCTAGGTTGGACGCCGCAGCTTGCTGCGGCCCCGTGGCAAGCCCCGGTGTCCGGTGTGAGGATGAATGCTGGACGCCGCAGCTTGCTGCGGCCCCGTGGCAAGCCCCGGCGTCCGGTGTGCGGATGAATGACGGACGCCGCAGCTTGCTGCGGCCCCGGGGCAAGCCCCGGCGTCCGGTGTGCGGATGAATGACGGACGCCGCAGCTTGCTGCGGCCCCGGGGCAAGCCCCGGCGTCCGGCGTGCGGATGGATGCTGGACGCCGCAGCTTGCTGCGGTTCCGTGGCCAGGTTGGACGCCGCAGCTTGCTGCGGTCTTGCTGCGGCCCCGGGGCAAGCCCCGGCGTCCGGACACAAGGGTTGAGAACAGGAGAACCAAGATGCCGAAGACAGTGTCGTCCGAGGATTGGAAATCGCTACAAGCTGTACTGCCGCGCGATGCGGTCTTGACCCATCCTGTCGAGCTGATCCCCTACGAGGTGGACGGCAGCCTGGGGCAGGGCGCAGCGCAGGGGGTCGTGTTGGCGCGCAGTACCGACGATGTGGTGCAGATCATGCGCTGGGCTGCTCAGCGGAAGATCCCCGTGGTTGCGCGCGGGGCGGGCACCGGCTTGAGCGGCGGCGCAGTGGCACCGCACGGAGGCATAATCCTGTCGCTAGCGCGCATGAAGCAGATTCTGGAGCTGGATGAGGCCGGCCGCTCGGTAGTGGTGCAGCCGGGGGTGGTGCACCAGACCCTGGATGAGTTCGTCAAGACCAGGGGCCTTTACTATCCGCCTGACCCGGCCAGTGGCCGCGCCTGCACCATCGGCGGCAACCTGGCCGAAAACGCCGGCGGCCCTCACTGTTTCAAGTACGGTGTCACCACCAACTACGTGAACGGCCTGCGGGTGGTGTTGGCGGACGGCCGGGTCATCCACACGGGGGGCCGGGCGTTCGACTACCCCGAGTACGACCTGACCGGGCTGCTGGTGGGCTCCGAGGGCACCCTGGGCATCGTGACCGAAGCTGAGCTGCGGTTGGTACGCAACATCCCCGGCGTCAAGACGCTGATGGCCATCTTCAACTCGGTGGAAGAGGCGGGTGAGGCGGTATCCGCAGTGATTGCCCGGGGCCTGATCCCGGCCACCCTGGAGATGATGGACCGCAACATGATCGGCATCGTGGAAAACTACGCCCATGCCGGGCTGCCCACCGACGCCGAGGCGTTGCTCATCATCGAGGCGGACGGCTACCCTCAGAGCCTCGAGCCGCAAATGGCCGAGATCGTCGAGGTGATGCAGGAGCGGCGGGCGCGTGAGCTGCGCCTGGCCCAGAACGCCCAGGAGCGGGACCGCATCTGGTTCGCCCGCAAGAGCGCGTTCGGCGCCATCGCGCAGATCAGTCCCGCGTACCTGATCGTGGACGGCACGGTTCCCCGTTCCAAGCTCGCGCTGGCGCTGGCCGAGATCAACAAGATCTGCGTCCGACACGACCTGCGGGTGGGATACGTGTTCCATGCCGGCGACGGTAACCTGCACCCGCTGATCCTTTTCGACCCGCGCGATCCCGACATGGTGCGCCGTGTCCATGCCGCAGGCGACGAGGTGATGGCGCTGTGCGTCCAGATCGGCGGCACCATCACCGGCGAGCACGGCGTGGGGAGCGAGAAACGCCAGTACATGCGCCTCATGTTCAACGACGACGAGCTCTGCGCCATGCGGGAGATCAAGGAGGTGTTCGACCCAGACGATATCTTGAATCCCGGGAAGATACTGCCGGAGGAGCGAATCAGCGAATCGGCGAATCAGCGAATGGCGAATGGCGAATTGGCGAATGGCGAATCAGCGAATCAGCGAATAGCGAATGGCGAATTGGCGAATCAGCGAATGGCGAATGGCGAATCGGCGAATCAGCGAATGGCGAATGGCGAATCTCCGAATGGCGAATCGGCGAATGAAGCACTACGCACCACGCAGTACGCAACACGCAGTACGCAGCACGCAATACGCAATACTCGCGACGCCGCCGACTTCATTCGGGCCTGCGTGGCCGATGGCCAGACGATTCGCGTGGTCGGTGGAGGCACCAAGTCACGTCTGCTGCCGCCAACCGATGCGGTGCTCGCCACCGCCGGGCTGCGCGGCATCCAGGCCCTGGCGCTTGACGACCTGTACGTGACGGTGGGTGCCGGCACCCCGCTGGCCGAGCTGCAGGAACAGCTTATGCGGGAGGGGGTCTGGACACCGCTGGCCGCGCCGTGGGCTGCCTCCACAGTGGGCGGCATCCTGTCGAGCAATTTCAACGCACCGCTTCGCATGCGTTACGGCGCAGTCCGGGACCTGGTGCTGGCGCTGACCGCTGTGCTGCCCGACGGCCGCGTGATCCGCGCCGGCAAGCCGGTGGTGAAGAACGTGGCCGGCTACGATCTCGTGAAGCTGTTCATCGGCGCGCACGGCACGCTGGGCCTGATTACCGATGTGACGCTCAAGGTCTGGCCGCTGCCGCGGGCGCGCCGCACGGTGACGGTTCCGTTGTACACCCTGGCCGAATCGCTGGCCCTGGCGGGATCGCTGTTGCGGGTTTGCATGGTTTCTTCCGCTCTGTTGTTGTGCCGGGGGTGTGACGTGCCGGCCGTGGACGCGCCCTATGCCCTGATTTACACGGCCGAAGGGGTGGCCGAGGATGTCGAGGCTGAGCTGGCGCAGGTTCAGGGTGTGCTGGATGGTCGCAACCTCCCGGCAGCCCTCCCCGCCGACGGGCTCACCGGCAGCGAGTTCTGGGCGGGCTGGCTGCGAGCGGCTGCGGATGATCTGGTGGTGCGAGCAGGTGTGGCGCCCAAGGACCTGTCCCATTTCCTGGTGGACGTGGCGCCGGTTGTTCGAGACGCACCGCTGCTGGCCGACGTGCCCACGGGCATGGTCTACACCCGTGGGGTGCCCGTTGAGCCCCTACGTCGTGCAGCTCAGGCTCTGGGCGGTTACGCGGTGGTGCTGGGCTGTACGCCGCAGTCGGCAGTCTCCCCGGGGACTGACCCGTGGGGCCACAAGCCTGACGGCCTGGACCTGATGCACGGGATCAAGGCCAGGTGGGATCCACGAGGGCTTTTCAATCCCGCCGCGTTTCTGTGACAAACTTTACTCTATCTCGGAGGCTTCATGGCTGACATCAAGGTACATGCGCTGCCAGTGGAACGTGCCTTGCAAGACCTGGGCACTCAGATCAACACCGGCCTGAGCAGCGAAGAGGCGCGTGCCCGGCTGCAACGTTTTGGGCCGAACGAACTGCAAGAGCGGCCGCGGCCCGGTTTCTTCAAGTTGCTGCTGGATCAGTTCAACAACTTCCTGGTGATCATCCTGATCGTGGCAGCCGTCGTGTCGCTGCTGTTGGGCGAGATCGTGGATGCGCTGGCGATCATCGCAATCGTTGTCCTGAACGCTATCCTGGGCGTGATCCAGGAGTCCAAGGCCGAACAGGCGTTGGCCGCCTTGAAGAAGATGGCTGCGCCCAACGCCCAGGTCATTCGCGACGGCCAGCAGATCACCATCCCGGCACGCGAGCTGGTGCCCGGCGACATCGTGCTGCTGGAGGCGGGCAACTACGTGCCCGCCGACTTGCGGCTGGTGGAAAGTGTCAACCTCAAGATCGAGGAGGCGTCGTTGACCGGCGAATCGGTGCCGGTGAACAAGGACGCGCGCATGGTCCTGGACGCCGACATCCCGTTGGGCGATCGCAAGAACTCGGCCTTTATGGGCACCCTGGTCACCTACGGTCGCGGCAAGGGCCTGGTGACAGCAACCGGTATGAGCACGCAGATCGGCATGATCGCTGAGCTGCTGCAGTCCTATGAGGAGGAGCTAACTCCCTTGCAGCAGAAGCTGGATCAGCTGGGACGGATGTTGGGCACGGCAGCCCTGGTGATCTGCGGTCTGATCTTCGTCTACGGTGTGATTCGGGATACCCATCCGGGGGTCGTCTTCCAGGAAGGGTTGGTTGCTTATCTCGTCGCGCACGAAGGAGAGATTATCGAGCTGTTCATGACGGCCGTCAGCCTGGCGATCGCCGCGGTGCCTGAGGGGCTGCCCGCCGTTGTGACGATTTGTCTGGCGTTAGGCATGCAACGGATGGTAGCTCGCCATGCGCTGATTCGCAAGCTCCCTGCGGTGGAGACCTTGGGATGCGCTACAGTGATCTGCTCCGATAAAACCGGCACCCTGACCCAGAACCAGATGACGGTAGTGCGCGGTTGGGCTGGCGGGCACGACTTCCAGATTACGGGCGAGGGCTACAACCCCGAAGGCCAGTTCTATCGCAGCGACACCCCCTTCGCTCCTGCCAACGATCCGGCCACCTCCTTGCTGCTGAGGGGTGCTGCCCTGTGCAACGACGCCCGGTTGGAGCCCAGCGGCGAGGTCGGAGGGAAGCGCACCTGGCGCATGGTGGGCGATCCCACCGAGGGCGCGTTGATTGTCAGCGCGGCCAAGGCCGGCATGTGGCGTGACCAGCTGGAACAGGAGCTCCCGCGCGTGGCCGAGATCCCCTTCGACTCCGAGCGCAAGCGCATGACCACTATTCATCAGGTGACGGGGGCCGGCTGGCGCATTGCGGACTTCGGGGATCGCAAAGAGGCTGCCCCGGAACAGGTGCCCCAACCGTACATCGCTTTCACAAAAGGCGCGCCAGACATCGTCCTGGAGTATTGCGACGATATCCTGCTGGACGGAAAGGTGGTGCCTTTGACGCCGGAGATGCGGCAGAAGATCCTGGCGGCCAACACTGACATGGCGCGACAGGCGCTGCGCGTGCTGGGGGTGGCTTGTCGCGCGCTGGACGCCGTGCCCGCCGAGCCGGCGCCGCGCGAGGTGGAGCGTAATCTGACGTTTCTGGGGCTGTTGGGCATGATTGACCCGGCCCGGCCTGAGGTCAAAGTGGCCGTAGAGGTCGCCAAGAGAGCCGGCCTCAAGAGTGTGATGGTCACCGGCGACTACCGTGACACCGCCGTCGCTATCGCCGACGAAATCGGTATGTTGTCCAAGAACGGCAAGGTGCTCACCGGCGCCGAGCTGGACAAAATGACCGAGGATGATCTGGCCGAGATCGTGGATCAGGTGGACGCCTACGCACGCGTGTCGCCTCAGCACAAGATGAAAATCGTCGAAGCCCTGAAGCGCCGTGGCCATGTGGTCGCCATGACCGGCGACGGCGTCAACGATGCGCCGGCGCTCAAGCGGGCGAACATCGGCGTGGCTATGGGTATCACCGGTACTGACGTCACCAAAGAGACGGCCGACATGGTGCTCACCGACGACAACTATGCCAGCATCGTCTCGGCCATCGAGGAAGGCCGGATCATCTACTCCAACATTCGCAAATTCGTGTTTTTCTTGTTGGCGTGTAACGTCGGGGAGATTTTGATCATCTTTTTGGCGATGGTGGCGGGGATGCCCATCCCAATGTCTCCCATCATGCTCCTGATCCTCAACCTGCTCACTGATGGCGCGCCGGCCGTGGCGTTGGGCTTGGAGAAAGGGGATCCGGATATCATGCAGCGTCCGCCGCGTCCGCCCAAAGAACCGATTATCAACCGTGACATGTTGGTGGGCATGGTTGCGATTCCCATCGCAGACACGATTGCTGTATTGTCCGTGTTTGTGATGGCGTTGGAGCGCTTCCCCGGCAATCTGCAAGCTGCTCAGACTGTGGCATTTGCGACGCTGGTCTGCTCGGAGTTGTTGCGTGCGTATACGTCGCGGTCTGAATACTACTCTGTCTTCTCGATCGGTCCGTTCTCTAATAAATGGATGCTAATTGCCACGGCCGTGTCCCTGAGTGTATTGCTGGCGATAATGTATATTCCATTCCTGCAAGGTGTTTTTGGCACAGTGCCGTTGGGCATTGAAGATTGGGCGAGGATTGCACCTTTCTTCTTTGTTGCGCCGATCACGGCCGAGGGGGTAAAGTTCTTCCTGCGCCGCAGGATGGCCCGTCGGTTGGCGGCAGCCGTTTGAGCCTCAAGGCAGCTCTGTGAATGGCATGTAGTCTGGAGGAATCATGTCCCAGATCGCAATCATCACCGATACCGATGCCAGCCTGCCCGCAGCCGTGGCCGAGCGCTATGGCATCCGGCAGGTGCCCATCAACATCCACTTCGGCCAGGAGGTGCTGACCACCGGCATTGACATTGACGACGCTCGCCTCTTCGAGCGGGTTGATCGCGAGGGGAAGCTGCCCACCACGTCGGCCCCCAGCCCTGGGCAGTTCCTGGAAGCGTACGAGGCCGCGTTTGCAGACGGCGCGGATGCGGTCGCGTGTTTCTGCGTCAGCTCGGCGATCAGCGCCACGTATCAGGCTGCCGTGTCGGCGCGCGAGCTCATGGCCGATAAGCCCATCGTCGTGGTGGATACCCAGAGCATCTCCATGGCGCAGGGGTTCATGGCCATCGCCGCGGCCGAAGCGGCCCAGGCCGGGGCTTCGCTGGACGAAGTGGTTGCCGCCGCGCGCGAAACCGGGAACCGTGCGCACGTTTTCGGCGCGCTGTCCACGCTCAAATACCTGGCCATGAGCGGTCGCGTAGGACACGTCGCCGCAGGGTTCGGGAACCTGCTGAACATCAAGCCGGTGCTGACGCTGCGCAACGGCAAACTGGAGCTGTTGGAACGGGTGCGCACTCGCAGCAAGTCGCTGGCTCGCGTGGTAGAGCTGGCCGCCGAGGCTGCCACGGGCCGACCGATTGCCCGGATGGCAGTTCTGCATGTCAATATCCCGGAGGAAGCGAAGGCGTTCGAGGCCCAGTTGCGCGCTGCCCTGCCGTGTCCTGAAGAGGTTGTGATCGCCGAGATGACCCCGGGCCTTTCGGTTCACACCGGCGCAGGGCTCCTGGGTGTCGCGTTGGTGACGCGGTGACGCGGTGAGAGGGTGACAGGGTGACGGGGTGACAGGGTGACAGGGTGACGGGGAGAGCCTCGTGTCATCCCCTCACCGTGTCACCCCATCACCGTGTCACCCCCTCACCCCATCACCGTGTCACCCCATCACCCCATCACCGTGTCACCCCCTCACCGTGTCACCCCTCACCCCCTCACCGTGTCACCCCTCACCCCCTCACCGTGTCACCCCCTCACCGTGTCACCCCCTCACCGTGTCACCCCCTCACCCTCTCACGGCCTGATCTCCACCACCACGCCCTCTTCGGCCCAATCGTAGAGCTTCTTGGCGTTTTCGGTGCTGACCAGGATGCAGCCGTAAGTGATGGGGCTCCCCAGGTTGCGCTCCCAGATGAACTGGCGGCGGTCGCGGCTGGGGAAACCGTGGAAACCGTTCATGAAGTCCTGGCCTGGCGCCACTCGATAGACCCCCATGAACCACGGCATGTACAGGTTCCAGATCGAGGCATAGGCCAGCTCTTCATGGGATTGGATCTGGTACACGCCGGGCGAGGTAGGGCTGGAGGCGATGCCGGTGCTGGCAGGCCAGTCCCATTTGAGCTGGCCGTCTTCGTAAACCTGCACCCGCTGGTTGCTTAAGCTCACGATGATGCGTTTATTCTCCACCACCGGCAGCGGCAGAAAGACATCGGGCGAGGGGATGCGCAGCCGGTCGCCGACGAACAGTGCGTCCCCGGTGCCGGGGTTGGCGGCCTGGATCCAGGGATACGGCATGCCGTACTTGAACGCAATGCTGGACAGGGTTTCGCCGGCCTGGACTACATGCTCGCGTTCGCCGTGGTTGATCCGCAGGCGCACCTCGGCCTGGCGGGACTTGAACGCTTCCGCCAGGGCCGGGACGGCCGCCTTTAGGTCAACATAACGTTCATCACCGAAAGAGGCGTTCTGCTCCCGCACAAAAGCAGCAACCGCCTCTTCGTCAACCGACCAGGCCAGGCGCATCTCGCCGCTCTCACTGCGCGCGGTGACGAACGCCAGCCATTTTCCCAAAGCCGCTGGCTCCACCGTCCATGTGACGCGCTCATCGCGGATGGGGTCGTACAGGCGTATCGTGATGGCCGCGGCCAGTAAGGGTTCGATCTCGGCCACCAGGTCGCTCACATCGCTGATCGCCGGCGGTTGGGGCACCACAACCAGGTCGAACCGAGGCGGTTGAGCAGAGGGATCGGCCAGGGTCACTCCCCAGGGATGTGCCTCCAGTTGGGCGAGTACCGCCGCGATATCCAACGCCCGGCCGACCACCGCAGGGGTTGTCTCGATGCGGCCTTCCACCACGCGCAGGCCGGCATCCTGTTTGGGGATGTCAATCTGGCCGGCCAGGATGCGCAAGGTGGCCGTTGCCTGTTCCCGGTCGAAGCGCCACTGTGGCTTGACCTCGATCGCTGCGACATCCAGCGGCACCACGCCCGATGTGGCGAGCAGGCGTTGCGCCAGCGTTAGCAACCGGTCGGCGGTGGGCTGAGCGCGGCCTTGGGCCACCGCAGCACGGGCGGTACCCGCTGCATCCAGCACAACCCCGACTTGCTCCGGCGCCAGAAGCCAACGCTGTTCGCCGTTCTCCAGGATCACGCTGCGGTTCGCCCACTCAGCCGCCAGGATCGCAGCGGCTTCCTCGGCCGTTTTCCCGCTCAGATCGCGGCCCAGGGACGTCACGCCCGCGAGGATTTGTTCCCCCCGGTAGATGCCCGCCAGCCCGGCTGCGGCCCCTGCGACGAGGCCGAGGAAACCCAGCCAGCCGATCAAGAATACCCAGAAGAGCGCAGAGGTCGTCCTGGGCTGCGTCCGGTACGTCGCGTGTTCGTTCATGTAGTGTCCTCTTGCCGGTGAGAGCTGCAGACCTGCTTCAGAACGGCCGTGGCGCAATGCCGGTCAAATATCCATAGCGTGCCTTGAACTCGTCCGGGCTGAGGTTGGTTTGCATGGCCATGCGGGCCCACAACAGTTCATCCCTGGCGTGCTGTGGCTTGAGGCGAATCATGAACTTGTACGCCGACCGATAAGTGAACGAATCAATGTTGACCAGCCGCACCTCGGTGCGTCCGGTGACGGGATCCATCATCGTCGCGGCCGGGATGGGCACGATCTGGTTCTGCTGCAGCGAGATAGTCGCATTGCTGCCGCCTTCCAGCAGGAAAGTGACGGCTGCTTCGCCCAGGCTCCGTGTGTAGTCAATGTCATACGCAATGGGCGCCGCGCAGCGCAATTCGTAGCCCAGCTCTTTGTCCACCAGCTTCACCTGGACCCCCAAGGCTTTCAAGTCGCTGGCCAACATGCGTTTGACCACATCGGCGAAATTGACTTCGGCCAGGCGGATGTGGCCATGCTCGTCGCGCTCCACCCGCTCCAGGGTGTGTAGGTCTTCAGGAGTTGTGTACTCCATGATCCCTTCCGCGATCAGGGCTACGCCGTAATTCTTGCCCTCGGCCAGGCGGCGGATGATAGTCGTCGCAAGGATGTCAATCACTTCTTGAAGGCGGATTTGCTGGCCACGCCACTCCTCCGGGATGATCGTCACGGTGGCGCCCGAACTTTTACCGATGCCCAGCGCCAGATGGCCGGCCTTGCGGCCCATGGTGACCACGATGAACCAGTGCTGGCTGGTCAGCGCGTCTTCCATGAAGTTCATCACGATGCGTGTGCCCAACTCCCGCGCGGTTTCATATCCGAAGGTCGGAATCCCCTCCGGTAGCGGCAAATCATTGTCAATGGTCTTCGGCACATGGACCGTCTGCAGCTTGATGCCCATCTTCTCTTGTGCATAGCACGCTACCCGATACAGGGAGAAGGCCGTGTCGTCTCCACCGATCCCGATGAGCGCTGCGATTCCCCCTTCCACCAGCGCATTGACGCAATTGCGCAGAGTCTCGGGCGATTTGGTGGGGTTCGCGCGCGACGTGCGCAGGATCGAACCGCCGTCCAGGTGGATGCGGCTGACATTGGCGATGGTCAACGGCAGGCCCTCGAGTTTGCCCTCCATCAGATGCTTGAAGCCATCGTAGATGCCGAAAACCTCCAACCCGTTGTTGACCGCTTCGATGGTGGCGGAGTGGATCACGCCGTTGATCCCCGGCGCAGGCCCCCCGCCGACCAGGATGCCGATCTTACCTTTGAGTGCGCTGTTTTCCATTTTGACCCGGGCCCTCCTGTTTTGTCAGCAGCCTAGCGCTTTTTGCCGAAGGCTGCCGCAAGGAAACACGCCGTTATTGTAGTGGCGCACGGCCCGTTTGGCAAGGCGACGCTAAAGGTTGACAGCCGTCCCGCCTGTGCCTATACTGAGCGGCGGTCTTTCGCTCATGTTCCATTTCTCCCAAAGGAGTCGCTCATGTCGTCCCTCCTCCTGGAAAAGGTCAATCAGGCGGCCGACATCTTGCGCGAGACCGGCATTGATGTCTGGCTGACCTTCGTTCGTGAGACCTCGGCCCAGGCCGATCCGGTGCTGCCGTTGATCTTCGGTCGCGAGACCCTGACCTGGCAGAGCGCGTTGCTTCTGGCCCGTTCTGGGGAGCGCATTGCTATTGTCGGCCGTTACGAGGCGGATGCGGTCCGTAGCAAAGGCCTCTATGAGACCGTCGTCCCCTACGATGAATCAATCCGGCCCGCCTTGTTGGAGGCCCTGGCCCGGCTCGACCCGGCGCAGATTGCCATCAACACCTCCGCCGATGATGTCTACGCTGACGGTTTGACCCACGGCATGTACCGGGTGTTGACCGGCTATCTGGCCGGCACCCCCTACGCCGGCCGGTTGGTCTCGGCCGAAAGGATCGTCGCTGCGCTGCGCTCTCGCAAGACCCCGGCCGAGGTTGCTCGCATCCGGGCCGCGGTGGAGACCACGCGGCTGATCTACGAGCGGACCCTGGCGTTCATCAAACCTGGCCTGACCGAGCGCGAGGTCGGCGACTTCATGCACCGGCAGATGGCCGAACTGGGGGTGGGTGCTGCCTGGGATTACGATGGCTGCCCTGCAGTCAATTCGGGGCCCGATTCGGCTGTGGGGCACGGCGCGCCCGGCGACATCGTCCTGGCGCCCGGCCACCTCGTGCACATGGATTTCGGGGTGCGGCAGGATGACTACTGCTCCGACATCCAAAGGGTGGTCTATCTGCTGCGGCCCGGGGAGAGCGCGCCGCCCGAGCCGGTGCGTCGCGGGTTTGCCGTCGTGCGCGCCGCAGTGGAGGCCGCGGTCGCGGCCATGCGGCCGGGTGTGCCCGGCGTGGAGGTGGACGCAGCCGCGCGCAACCTCATCATCGAGGCGGGCTATCCCGAGTACAAGTACGCCACCGGTCATGGGCTGGGTCGCAATGCACATGACGGCGGGCCGTTGCTGGGGCCACTCTGGGAACGCTATGGCGACACGCCTCGCCGCTCGCTTGAGGCAGGCCATGTCTACACGGTGGAACCGGGCCTGGCCGTGCCCGGTTATGGCTATATCGGCCTGGAGGAGGACGTGCTGGTAACCGAAGACGGCGCGGTGTACCTGGGGGAACCCCAGCGCGAGCTGTGGGTGAAGTAGGGCGAAGTATCTGAACGATCGGAGGGCACAGCCAACTATGAGCAAACCCGTTGTTGCGATTACCATCGGCCGGCGACATTACAGGCGCATGATGAGCCAGGCCGCCTGGGACCGATTGGCCGAGTTCGCGGAGGTCATCCATCATCCCGGCGATGAGCCCGCGACCAAAGCCGACTTGCTGGCATTGCTCCCCCCGGCCGACGCCTGTATCACCAGTTGGGACGTGGCGCGGCTGGATGCCGACGTGATTGCTGCGGCGCCGAAGCTCCGCATCCTGGCGCACATGGGGGGCAGTGTGCGCCGGGTGGTATCCGATGCGCTGTGGGCGCGCGGCATTCGCGTCGTGTCGGCCGCACCTGCGCTGGGCCAGGATGTGGCCGAGACCACCGTGGGGCTGATCATCGTGGGGGTGAAGCGCATCTGGCCGCTGGCACAACATGTGCGCGAGGGCGGCTGGCGTGAGTCACCCTGGTGGCCTGCGCGGGAGTTGCGCGGCAAGATCGTCGGCGTGATCGGCGGCGGCAACATCGGCCGGCACGTGATCCGCCTGCTGAAGCCGTTCGAGCCACACATCTTGCTCTACGATCCCTATCTCTCCGATGAGGAGGCGGCCGGGCTGGGGGTCGTCAGGGCCGAGCTGGATGATCTGCTGCGCCGCGCCGACGTGGTGACCCTCCACGCCCCCAGCTTGCCGGAGACCCACCACCTGATAGACGGCCGACGTCTGGCGCTGATGAAAGACGATGCGCTGATCGTCAACACCGCGCGCGGCGCGTTGATTGACGAAGCGGCGCTGATCGCCGAGCTGAGCAAAGGGCGCTTCTTTGCGTTCCTGGACGTCACCGATCCGGAGCCTCCTGCGCTCGACAGCCCGCTGCGCTCGTTGCCCAACGTGGTGGTCACACCCCACCTGGCGGGCTGCATCGAGAACTGCACCCGCATGGGCGAGCTGGCGGTGGAAGAGCTGCGGCGTTTCTTTGCCGGAGAGCCGGCGATCTACCCGGTGACGCCGGAGCGGCTGGCGCACATTTCGTAAGCCGGTGACGGCCCGATGGCAGGTCCTTCGGTCAGTCCTGGCGTCCTTCATCTCTTGCGCGGCCGTCCCAACCCGGCGGGCTCCGTCGAGGCGCTTTACCTGCTATCGGGCGATGCGACGGCCGCGTCCGACTTTGTGATCATGCCCGGGCCGGGGGTGGTCCTGCCGCCACCGCCGCGCCTGTCCGCGGGGCGTCCCTTTCGCTTAACCGTGCTGCACTTCAACGACCTGCACGGCCGATTGGCCGATGTGACGCCGGAACAGATCACCCCGGTCTTTTCCCGCATGGCAGGGTACTTCCGGTCTGTGCGTGAGCGGTGCGTCGGCCGCGATGATGTGGGGCTTCTGGTGCTGGCGGGCGGGGACGATCTGGTGGGCTCGGCTTTCGCAGAGCTTGCCGGCACACGCCCGGCCGAGTTCCTCTGTCACCCCGCGTATCGGCTCTACACCTCGGCGGGGGTGGACGCCGCGTGCATCGGCAACCACGACCTGGACTGGGGGTTAGGCATGCTGCTCTTGGCCGCCCGCCAGGACGCAGCCTTCCCCCTTCTGGCCGCCAACCTCTCCCCTTCCCTTCGTCGCGACGCCTCCAGCCGTCCCCCTCTTCGTAGTAACGACTTTAGTCGTTCATCCCTTCGTCGTGACGCCTTCAGTCGTCCCTTGACCATCTACCCCGCCGCGCTCTGCGTGATAAACGGCCTGCGCATCGGCCTGATCGGCCTCACCACCTCCTCTGAGGTCAAACAAATCGTGCCCGGCGAGTTCACGGTGCCCGACCCGGTACGCACAGCGCGCGGGCTGGTACTCGCCTTGCGCCCGCTCTGTGATGTGATCATCATCCTCAGCCACCTCGGCCAGAGCCTGGACCACAGTTCCGGCGTTGTGGTCGGCGCGGGGGATGTGGAGCTGGCGCAGGCGTTGCCCTGGGGATCCGTGCATTTGATCGTCGGCGCTCACACCCACAGCGCGCTCAACCCGGCGGGGCTGGCCGCCGACAACATCGTCAACGGCATCCCCATCGTCCAGGCCGGAGCCAACGCCGCGAACATCGGCGAGGTGCACATCACCGTCAGGCCGGCCGGCGCGGCTGTGACCGATGCCCGTTTGCATCCTGTGGCCGATCTCCCGCTTGATGCCGGCTTCGAAGCGGAGCACGTGCGGCCGCTGGCGGAGAAGGTGCAGGCCTTGCTGGCGCAGCCCATCGGGCCTGTGGACGACTATCCCGATCTGGCGACGGAACGCGTGCGCGAAGCCTTCGCCGCGGAGGAGTCGGCGCTGGCCAACTTCCTCGCCGATGCCCTGGCCCAGCGTTGTCGTGCCCTTGGCCACAACGTGGACTTCGCCGCGGTGGATGCCTCATCGCTCCAGGTTGGCTTGCCCAGGAGCGGGACCTTGACTTACGGCGACCTGTTCCGTCTGTTGCCCTACGCCGACTCGATCCTCCTGTGTCGCATCACACCTGCCGGGCTGCGCACCCTGCTGGATGACAACGCACGGCGCGCCGACCGGCCGGACGAACCGCACACAGAGCGCGGATTCTTGCAGTTCAGCCGCGAGCTCCGTTACACCGTCGTCTTGGGGCCAGCGCGACCGGCCGCGCATGCCGTTGACATCACCCTGAACGGCGTGTCCCTGTCCGATCTGATCGCCACACGACGCGAGCCGCTTCTATTCGCCTGCAGCAGTTTCGCCCGGGTCCTGGCCTCGGCCTGGGAGCGGCGGGCTCCCCGTGAGGGTGTGCACCCCTGGGACTGGCACGAACTGTCGCGTCGGGACACCGGCATTTCCTTGCGGGGCCAGGTGCTGGCTTTTGTGCGCGATGGCGGCGGTGTGCTGGTACAGGCAGGATTGCGCCGCGACGGCCGGTTGCGTTTCGAGAATTGATGGCCTGATGGTTTTGACCATCGCCGATGACGCGGGTACAATAGACACACGATTTTCGTCACAGGAGAAGACCCGATGGCCGATTCCGATTTGAAAGCTCAGTTTGAAGCCGCCGCGCAGGATGTCCAGAAGCTCCCCCGGCGCCCCGACGATAAGACCTTGCTCAGCCTCTATGCCTTTTACAAGCAGGCCACTGTCGGCGATGTCACAGGCAGCCGTCCCACCGGCTTCGACATCGTCGGCAAGGCCAAATACGATGCCTGGGCCAAGCTCAAAGGCACTTCGCAAGAGATGGCCATGCGGGCCTATATTGAACTGGTGAGGCAGCTACAAGAAGGATGAAACGATTTCTACCGCGTCATCCCCAACCAGATGAGATCAGGACGGGTTGAAGACCACTCGCTATTTCGAGGAGCAAGTCCTGCGGAAGCGCCCGTATATCCGACGCGAATGGTGCGAACGAGCGCTGGCTGAGGCCCCTTATCGTCAGGAGCAGTCGGACGGTCGCGTGCGCTTGTGGATTTTTATCCCCGAACTGGGCAAGTATTTGCGGGTAGTGACCCTGGCCGATGGCGAAACTGTTCATAATGCTTTTCCGGATCGTGATTTTTCGGGGGAATTGCCGTGAGATTTCACTATTATCCAGATACCGACTCCCTGTACATTGATCTCAGTGAAGCTGTCAGCGTCGAGTCTCGTGAGGTCGCCCCTGGTGTAGTGCTGGATTTCGACGCCGATGGACGGTTGGTTGGGATTGACCTGGACCATGCCAGCAAATTCGTTGACTTAACGCATCTTGAAGCAGAAGCCTTGCCCATCTCCAGCCTCGCACTTTACGCCGGTTCGAGAGTGACAGAACGGATGATCAGGACTGTAGACCTGGCCGTCCGGGAACCTGGCGAGACATATACCCCTTCATCAGAACAGGAGGATGCACATTGAAGCTGCAAGAGTTCCAGGCAAAACGTATTTTCGGGCAATTCGGGATTCCGGTGCCCCAGGGCGATGTGGCTACGACCCCGGCCGAAGCCCGCGCCATTGCTGAACGCATCGGCGGTCCGGTGGTCATCAAGGCGCAGGTTCTGGTGGGCGGCCGCGGGAAGGCCGGCGGCATCAAGCTGGCCAGGACCCCCGATGAAGCGGAGCAGGTGGCGGGTCGCATCCTGGGCATGGACATCAAGGGGCTCATCGTGAAGAAGGTGCTGGTGGATCCGGCAGCCGACATCCGCAAGGAGCTGTACCTGGGGATGGTGCTGGATCGGGCGCGACGCCGGGTGGTGGTGATGGCCTCCAGCGAAGGTGGCGTTGACATCGAGGAGGTCGCCGCCCGCACCCCAGAGAAGATCCTGACTGTGCCCATTGACCCTTGTCTCGGCCTGAAGGAGTACCAGGCCCGCGATCTCGCCATGGGGATCGGCCTGGGGCGTGACCAGATGGGCAAGTTCAGCCAGATCTGCCAGGGGCTGTACGACTGCTACATGGCGTGCGATGCCAACCTGGCCGAGATCAACCCTCTGGCGGTGTTGGGCGACGGCAGCCTGCAAGCGCTGGACGGCAAAATGGTGCTGGACGACAGCGGCCTGTTTCGCCATCCCGAGCTGGCCGCGATGCGGGACGAGGACGAGGAGACCCCTGAAGAGCGCGAGGCGCGACTCAACGGCCTGAGCTACGTCAAACTCGATGGCGAGATCGGCTGCATGGTCAACGGCGCAGGCCTGGCGATGGCGACCATGGACATTATCAAGCATTTCGGCGGCTCGCCGGCCAACTTCCTGGATGTGGGTGGCGGCGCCAAGGCCGACAAGGTCGCGGCCGCACTGCGCATCATCCTTTCTGATCCTAACGTCAAGGCGGTGTTGTTCAACATCTTCGGCGGCATCACGCGCTGCGATGAGGTTGCGCGGGGCATCCTCCAGGCTCTTGAGCAGGTGCCCACCAAGGTGCCGATGGTGGTGCGCCTGGTCGGCACCAACTACGAGGAGGGACGGGCGCTCCTGGCCGAGGCTAAGATGATCACCGCGGACACCCTGGCGGAGGCGGCCCAGAAGGCCGTGGCGGCCGCTCGGGGCGCGTGAGGGAAAGGAAAGGTGAACCGATGAGCATCCTGGTGAATAAAGACACGCGCCTGGTGGTCCAGGGGATCACCGGTCGCGAAGGCGCTTTTCATACCGAGCAGATGATCGCTTACGGCACCAACGTGGTTGCCGGGGTGACGCCGGGCAAGGGCGGTAGCTGGGCGGTGGGCAACGTCCCCGTTTTCGACAGCGTCAAAGAGGCAGTGGAGGCCACCGATGCCAATACCAGCATCATTTTTGTGCCGGCCAAGTTCGCGCCGGACGCAATTCTGGAAGCCGCGGATGCCGGCATCAAGCTGGTTGTCTGCATCACAGAGGGCATCCCTGCCCTGGATATGCTGCGCGTGCGCGACTATCTGGAGCGCACCCGGACTCGGTTGATCGGCCCGAATTGCCCCGGCCTGATCACTCCCGGCGAGGCCAAAGTGGGCATCATGCCGGGACACATCCATACTCGCGGCAACGTAGGCGTGGTCAGCCGGTCGGGCACGCTGACCTACGAGGTGGTGTACGCGCTCACGGTGCGCGGCATCGGCCAGTCCACGGCGGTGGGTATCGGCGGCGACCCGATCAACGGCACCAGCTTTGTGGATGTGCTGCGCATGTTCGAGGAGGATCCCGAAACGCGGCAAGTCATCCTCATCGGCGAGATCGGCGGTACCGACGAAGAGCAGGCAGCCGCGTTTATCCAGACCGAGATGACCAAGCCGGTGATCGCCTTCATCGCCGGGCAGACTGCGCCGCCCGGCAAGCGCATGGGCCATGCCGGTGCCATTATCAGCGGCGGCAAGGGCACGGCCGCGGACAAGATCGCCGCATTGGAGAGGGCCGGTGTGCGCATCGCCCACCATCCCGGCGAGATCGCGGAGATGGTGGCCGAGCTGATTTGATGCGCGTGCGGACAAGCTCTTGAGCGGACAAACCAGGTTTCTCTAAGAAACCTGGTTTGTCCGCTCAGGTTGGAGAGACCAGGTTTCTCCGAGAACCGGGTTTCTCCAAACCCTTATCAGATGACTCTCAGCCGGCAGGGGTATGCGCCATGCCCGAACCACCCCCCACCGAACCGCCACCTGAGCTCGACCTCAGCCCGTATCGGGGCTGCTGGGTAGCTATCGTGCGCGGCCAGGTGTGCGGGGTGGGCCGTACGGCCGAGGCTGCGCGGCGCGTCGCCCGGCGCACCCGGCCGCGTGAGGAGCCGAAGGTCTTCTACGTGCGCGAAATGCCCCCTCCGCCCTGAGAATTCGGACGCCGGGGCTTGCCCCGGGATGCAGCCGGGCCGCAGCAAGCTGCGGCGTCCATTCGTCTTGCCGGACGCCGGGGCTTGCCCCGGGATGCAGTAAATGGTGTACTTGTGAATTTGCAGTTGATCCCCGAACCGGACAAGCCCACCGGCGCGTTGATCCGCCAGGTGTTGCGCTTCATCGCCCAACGCAACCGGCCGGCATGGCTGGTGGGCGGCTACGTGCGCGATCTGCTGTTGGGCCGGCCCAGCCATGACCTGGATGTGGTGGTCACCGAGGGCGCCCTCCGGCTGGTGCGCGACCTGGCCGCAGCGTTCCGCGGCGACTGGTTTGTCCTGGATCAGGAGCGTGATGTGGGCCGCGCCTTGTTGCCGGTAGCGGCCGGGACCAGGGTCGAGGTGGATGTGGCGCGGCTGCGCGTGCCTGACCTGCTGGACGACCTGGCGCTCCGTGATTTCACCATTAACGCCATCGCGCTCGACCTGCGCGACGATGGCGACCCTCCTCAGCTTTTCGATCCTTTCGACGGCCGGCTGGACCTGGAACGCCGCTTGCTTCGCGCTGTGACCGACGGCGCGTTTCGTGACGATCCCCTGCGCATGTTGCGCGGGGTGCGCATCGCGGCCGAGCTGGGCTTCCGCATCGAGGCGACCACCTGCGAGCTCATGCGCCGGGATGCCGCGCTGTTGGGGCTGGTGGCGGCCGAGCGCGTGCGGGACGAGCTGATGCGCATACTGACGGCGCCCGGCGCGTGGCAGCACCTTCGCCTGTTGGCCGAGCTGCAACTGCTGCAGCCTGTGCTGCCGGAAGCGGCGGCGCAGATCGGCGTGGCGCAGTCTCCGCCCCATTACCAGGATGTGTTCGACCACAGCCGCAGCGTAGTGGGGCACCTGGAGGGCCTTTATGAATTGCTATGGCCCGACAGCGGCTACCGCCGGCCCCGGCCGGTGGCCGGCGATGGGACGATCATCGCCCCCGATGTGCAGTGGGAAGAGTTTGCCGTCAAGGCGGCACCTTACGCCGCCCTCCTGCGGGCGCATCTCATGGTGCCGCTGGCTTCCGGTCACACGCGGCGTGATCTGTTGTTGTGGGCGGCCATGACCCATGACTGGGGCAAGCCGGCCCGGCGCACCGAGGACGAGGCCGGCCTGGCGCATTTCTACGATCACGAGCGGTGGGGTGCGCTGCTGGTCGGCGCCCGGCTGCAAGCGCTGCGGCTGGCTGGCGATGAGGTGGCTTACGTGGCCAGGCTCACCGAGGTGCACATGCGGCCTGGTCAGTTGGCGCGTTCGCTGCCGCTGACGCGACGAGCAATCTACCGCTTCTATCGCGATGCCGGGAATACCGGGCCCGACTGCGCGCTCCTCAGCCTGGCCGATCACCTGGCCAGCCATGCGTCCAGGCCCGATTATGACCATTGGCGACGTCGGCTGGAGGTCGCATCGGCTTTGTGGGATGCTTATTTCCACCAACATGCTGAGCGCATTGCGCCTCCTCCGTTGCTGAACGGCCATCAAGTCGTGGCGAGGTTGGGCCGGAAGCCCGGGCCGTGGTTGGGCGAGCTCCTGGAGGGGCTGCGTGAGGCGCAGGCAACCGGCGAGGTGCGTACCGTGGAAGACGCCTGGGCATGGGTATACGATCACTATAGCGCCGACGAGCGGGAGGCGTGAGGCCAGCATGTTGGCGTTGGACGTGGCGGTGGCGAAGGTGGCCAAGTACGCCGTCCGGGAGAGCGGCGACTCCGTCGAGGTGGTGGAACGGCCACATGGAGGCCTCTCCGTAGTGATTGCCGACGGCCAGCGCAGCGGCGTCAGCGCCAAAGCCATCAGCAATTTCGTGGTGCGCCGGGCCATCAGCCTGCTGGCCGAGGGGGTCCGGGACGGCGCGGTCGCCCGGGCGACCCATGATGCGCTGCGTACCCACCGTGGGGGCCAGGTGTCGGCCGAGCTGACCATCATTTCCGTTGATCTGGAGACGCGCACCCTGGTCATCTCGCGCAACAGCCAGTGCCCGGTCATCTTGTGCCAACGCCACGACGCCCAGGGGGGTGCATGGCAGATCCTGGATGAGCCCTCCCAATCTGTGGGCACTGTGCGGCGGGCGCGACCGGCCATCGTCGAGCTGCCCCTGGCAGCCGGACAGGTGCTGGTGGCGTTCACCGACGGTGTGCTGCACGCCGGCCAGCGCAAGGGACGCTCGTTTGACGTCGCTGAGTTCCTGGCCGGGATGGCCCGCAAGGAGGACCTGCCTGCCCAGGCGTTGGCCGATGCCGTCTTGCAGGCCGCAGTGGCAGCCGATGAGGGCCGCCCGGCCGACGACACCACCGTGGTCGTGGTGCGCATCCACGACGCCGAGGACGATCCGCTGGAAGTGCGCCGTATGACGGTCAGCCTGCCGCTGCGGGATGGTTGAAAGATGTCTTTCCCGTTGATCGCAGTGGTAGGTGTCTGCGCAGCGGGCAAAACCACCCTGGCCCGTGCCCTGCGCGAGCTGGGCTACAACGCCCGGCCGGTGCTCCAGGAACACTCCTATGTCCCCACCATGTGGCAACGCATCACCCGGCCGGATGTTTTGATCTACCTGGCGGCTGACCTGGAAACGGTGCGCTATCGCCGGCGCGATCCCTATTTCCCCGCCTGGCTCTTCGAGCAAGAGCTGGCACGGCTGAGCCATGCCCGGGAGCACGCGGATATTCACATTGATACTTCCCCCCTAACGCCGGGCGAAGTCCTTGCCCAGGCGCTGGCGGGCCTCGCGCGCCTGGGTTATGAGTGAGGCGATTTCAATTCCGGGCGTGGCTGACGCATCGCTCGCTGACGTATCGCCTCAGCTTTTGACAGGCATCCCCTGCGAGGGTATAATCGCTGTGTTTTGCCCCGCAAGACCCTTGCGGGGCTACGTTCGCCCGTCTTGCGCCTCAGGGCAGCGGGCGAGATACGATCTCAATCGGGGAGAAGAAGCGCATGCGGAATCGCAATGGGGTCGCACTTGTCCTGACCATCCTGCTGGCCCTGATCACGCTGTGGATCAACTTGCCCATCGAGCATCCCCAATGGGCCAAGCAGGCTTTGTTCTGGCAGCAGCCGCCGGAGTTTCGTGATCTGAAGATCAAGCAGGGCCTGGACCTGCAGGGCGGCACGCAGATCTTGCTGGAGGCCAGGCCGGTGGCCGGTCAAGTTGTCACCGCGAAAGACCTGGAAGCCGCCAAGGTGATCGTGGAACGTCGCGTCAACGCTTTGGGCGTGACCGAACCGCTGGTGCAGCTTCAGGGTGAGAACCGGATCATCGTGGAACTGCCGGGCATCAACAACCCGGATCAGGCGGTTCAGACTTTGAAGAGCACGGGCCAGTTGGAGTTCGTGGAGATCGGGCCGGCCGACAACTCGCCCTATCCATTGATCAGACAGGGCGTCTACGTGCGCACCACTGGCAACGATCGCGTGCCCACGCCAGAGGAGCTGGGCAAGACGGAGTTCCCGTATCCTGACGTGGTGTTCAAGACGATCCTCACCGGCCGCGAGCTGAGCACGGCCCAGATCGGCCTCGACCAGTACGGCGCGCCCTTCATCTCGTTCGAGTTGAAAGGGGAGGGCCCCAAGATCTTCGGGGATTACACGGCCGCCCACGTGGGAGACATCCTGGCCATCGTGCTGGACAACGTGGTGCTGTCGGCCCCGCGTATCAACAGCGCCATCCCCGAGGGCAAGGGCGTGATCGAGGGGCGCTTTACCCGGGAGGAGGCTGAGAGCCTGGCCGTTCAGATGCGTTATGGTGCGCTGCCCGTTCCCCTGGAGGTGGTGAACCGGCGCAGCATCGGCGCGACCCTGGGCGAAGATTCGGTGCGGCGCAGCATCACTGCGGGCCTGATCGGCCTGGTCACGGTGCTGTTGTTTATGAGCGTGTACTACCGGGTGCCGGGCATGATGTCGGCCCTGGCCTTGTTGATCTTCGCCGGGCTCAACCTTGCGCTGTACAAGCTGATCCCTATCACGCTGACGCTACCAGGTATCGCCGGCTTCCTGTTATCCACCGGCATGGCGGTGGACGCCAATATCCTCATCTTCGAACGCATGAAAGAGGAGTTGCGCTGGGGGCGGTCGCTGCGCGCGGCGCTGGAAGCCGGTTTCAGCCGGGCCTGGACGTCCATCCTGGACTCGAACCTCTCGACGCTGATCACGTGTCTGATCCTGATCCTGTTCGGGCGGACGTTCGGTGCCCAGTCGGTGATGGGGTTCGCCATCAACCTGGGCCTGGGTGTGCTCATCAGCATGTTCACTGCGGTCACGGTCACCCGCACCTTCATGCGGGCCCTTTTCGACACCAGCGCCGTCGAAGTGCTGCGCGAGAAGCGTTGGCTGCTGGGCGTTTGAGGAGCGAGACAACATGTTCAGACTGGTAGAGAAACGCAGATGGTATTTTCTGCTGTCGGCGCTGGTGATTGTCCCCGGCCTGGTGGCGATGATCTACTCGACCATCACCACGGGGTTGCCCTTCAAGCTGGCCATTGATTTCACCGGCGGTTCCATCTGGGAGCTTCGCTTTGACCGTCCTGTGGCGCCGGCCGAATTGCGCGAGATCTTCGTGGATGCCGGCCTGTCCGACACGGCCGTGACCACCGTCGGCGATCCGCAGACGCTGCTGGTACGCCTCAAGCCGATTGATGAGGCCCAGAAGCTGGATTTGACCGGGAAGATCAAGGCCAGGTTCGGCTCGGATGTGGAGGAACGGCAGTTCAGCACGGTCGGGCCTGCTATCGGCGCCGAGGTGACGCGCGCCGCATTCGTGGCCGTTGCTGCCGCAGCACTGGCCATCACGGGTTTCCTGGTGATCGCATTTCGCAAGGTGGCCCATCCTATCCGTTATGGAGTGGTGGCCATCATCGCGATGGTACACGATATCCTGGTGACGGTGGGCATCTTCAGCATCTTCAGCCTGCTGGCCGGCTGGGAGGCCGACGCGCTGTTCCTGACCGCGCTGTTGACCGTCATCAGCTTTTCGGTGCAGGATACCATCGTGGTGTTCGACCGGATTCGCGAGAATGTGCCCAAGTACCGGGGCGAGTCCTTCGCTCAGATTGCCAACCGCAGCCTGGCCGAGACGTTGCACCGTTCCCTGGCCACGCAGCTAAACGCGCTGTTCGTGATGGCCGCGATCTTGCTGTTCGGCGGCGCCACCATCAAGCAGTTCATCGCGGTGATGTTCTACGGGCTCATCAGCGGCACCTATTCCTCCATCTTCAACGCCGTGCCCATCCTGGTGGGCTGGGAGGAGCGCGACCTGCTGGGGTTGAAGGCCCAACCCGTGTCCGCGTGACGACGTCATGAGAGCGGCTCTTTGCGACAACGGCCTGCGTTTTGATCCTGCTTACCCCGATCCCCTGCCCCCGCCGGGCGAGGCACTGATTCGCGTCCGCCTGGCGGGGATCTGCAACACCGACCTGGAACTGTTGCGCGGCTACATGGCCTATCGTGGGGTGTTGGGCCACGAGTTCGTCGGCGAGGTGGTTCAGGCGTCGGATGCGGCGTGGATCGGCCAGCGCGTGGTCGGTGACATCAACGCGGCCTGTTACACCTGCGCTACCTGTCGGGCGGGCCGTCATACCCATTGCCCGCATCGCACAACCCTGGGCATCTATCGCAGGGATGGCGCGCTGGCCGATTACCTGCTGCTCCCGGAAGCCAATCTCTTCCCGGTGCCCGATTCGGTGCCCGACGAGGCGGCGGTTTTCGTCGAACCGCTGGCCGCCGCCTGTGAGATCCTGGAGCAGGTCCACTTGCGTCCCACGGATCGTGTCGTGGTGCTGGGGGACGGCAAGTTGGGCCTGTTGGTGGCTGCGGTGTTGCGCCTCAGCGGCTGCGACCTGACCCTGGTGGGCCGGCACCCCGAGAAGTTGGCGCTGGCCTCGGCCTGGGGCGTGCCCGGTCGGCTGGCACACGAGGCGCTGCCCGACCACGCGGCCGACGTGGTGGTGGAGTGCACCGGCAGCCCCGAAGGCTTCGCCCAGGCGCGGCAGTTGTTGCGCCCGCGCGGGACGCTGGTTTTGAAGAGCACTTATCACGGCGCACAGGCGGTGGATATGAGCAGCCTGGTGGTGGATGAGATCACGCTGGTGGGATCGCGATGCGGGCCGTTTGCGCCGGCCATTCGTCTGCTGGGGGCCGGCCTGGTTGACCCTCGGCCGCTGATCACAGCCGTCTATCCGTTGACAGAGGTCGAGGCTGCGTTTGAGCACGCCGGGAGGAAGGGCGCGCTGAAGGTGCTGGTGTCTCCTTGAGCAGCGCACCGCCTGTGCCCGCATGTATTCGTTGGCGTAAAGCTGGAAATCTTGTGTGCGATGTGCGGCATTTGACAAATCGGGCATAGCGGATTATCATCAAAATACTATGTTACATTTGAATCTCCCCCATTCCCAATATCCCATTCGATTGGGCCGTGTTTTTGTGCCGGTGCTGGCCGGCCTCGTGGTGTTGCTGGCTGCGGCCTGTCAGCCGGCGATCCAGGTTTTCCAGCCCGAGCCGGCCCCGAGGGCAGTTGCGACTGTTGTGCCGTCGCCTCATGCTTTGGCGGTCGTGGGCATAGACTTTGATCCGCCCCTGCAATACGATCAGATCATGGCAGCCGGTGGGGTCAGCCTGATTGCGGCCGTTCACAACGGCGGGCTGTACGCGGAGTCCGGCGTGGCAATCACTGCGCAGTTGTTTGATCCGGCCGGCCGCGGGGGTGCGACGCTGTTGCTGGATGAGACGGTAGTGATTGACTCCCTGGAGCCGGGCGAGATCAGCCTGGTGCGCTTCAGCCAGGTTACGACGTTGCCTTTGCGGGGTCGGTATCGGTTGGTGCTGCAGGTCTCAGCCGTTGACGGCGAGCTCGATGCTACGGATAATCAGCGCACCTACGAGATCGTCGTCAATGGCGCCCGGTGAGATAGCACATTGTCTGGGCATTTTGTTCTCATAGACACGAAAGGGGCACCAGTGCGGTGCCCCTTTTCGTGTTGGCCTGCCTGATAGCCGGGCTCACCGGCTGCCGCAAGTAGCGCATGAGCTGCTGCTGCATGTGGCGCAACCGCTGGCGCCACTGCTGGCTACCAGGCGGCTGCTTCCGCCATCGCGGCTGATGGCCGCAAAGACCGAAATGACCTTGCGCGCGTCCGGCGCCTGGCAACGCGGGCAGGCGATGGGGGAGTCGCTCTGGCTCATCGGCCGCAGTGCCTCGAAACGTAATTCGCAGTTTGCGCAATAATACTCGTATACCGGCATGGTTCGACCTCGGCGAAAATCAGGCGGCTGTGCGTCAGCTTGCGCGCCAGCAAACCTTGGATTATAGTTACATTCTAATCCATGCGTGGCATAACGTCAAATGGTTTGACGGCAATAGCGGGGACTTTTTTGAAGGCGATAGGCTCGACTGGGTTGCACTTCGGCTGTTGGCTGTTAGCGGTGCTCCTGTGCACCGGTTTCGGCCCGCCGATCCTAACCGACGGCGGTTATCCGCCGTTGCGCCTGGGGCCTGATCAGGTTGCTGCCCTTGTTCGTCAGGCGCAGCCGCCCCAAGTCAGTGCTGCGGCGGCCATCCTGGTGGACCTCGATAGCGGCATCACCCTTTACGCCCGTAACGCGGACGCAGCCAGGCCGCCCGCCAGCACCGTGAAGATCATGACTGCGCTGGTGGTGTTACGCAACTCCGATCTTCGCGAAGAGGTGACGGTCTCCGCAAACGCTGCCGCTACCGTTGGCAGCCGGATGGGGTTGACCGCCGATGAACGGCTGACGGTGCTCGACCTGCTGTACGGGCTCCTCTTGCCCTCCGGCAACGACGCGGCTGTGGCGCTGGCCGAGCACGTCTCCGGAAACGAGGCAGCTTTTGTGGCGGAGATGAATCGGGAGGCCGCCCGGCTGGGCCTGACGCATACCCGGTTCGTGAACCCTCATGGGCTGGACGCGGACGGCCAATATGTGAGCGTTGCTGACCTGGTGATCATTGCGCGCGCCGCGTTGGAGTACCCTGTTTTTGCCGAGATCGTGCGCACCCCACGGGCCAGGGTCGCCGCCCGCGATCTGACCAACACCAACGAGCTATTGGGGAGCTATCCGGCCGCCGACGGGATCAAGACCGGGACCACCGATGCGGCCGGTGAGTGTCTCGTGGCCTCGATCAGCCAGCGCGGCCACCGCCTGGTGGCTGTGGTGATGGGCAGCCGGGATCGTTACGGGGATGTGCGGGCTTTGTTGGGCTACGCGCAGGCCGGCTGGCGATGGGGGTCCACCGCGCTGCCGGATGACGCATTGGCGTGGGAGCTGGGCCCATCAGGGCGACTCCATCGTTTGCGTTCTGCGGCGGTTTTTGATATCTTTCTGCCTGCCTGGCAGTGGCCGCTCTTGCGGCCGGTGCGTTACATTGACAGTACGGCTTCCTTTACCGGTACTGCGCCGGTAGGGGAGCTGGCATGGACGCTGGGGAGCGAAGTTGTCGCGACGGTTCCCCTGGTTGCGGTACAAAGTCCCTGAGCGCTGAGCGAGATGACCGAAGAACGGTTGCAGAAAATCCTGGCGCGCGCCGGCCTGGGTTCCAGACGCGCCTGTGAGGCGTTGATCCAGGCGGGCCGGGTGACTGTGAACGGCCGCGTGGTCACCGAGCTGGGCCTGCGCGTCGATCCCGCTGCGGTCCAGATCGCGGTGGACGGGCAGCCCATCGCCCCAGAGCCGTTGCGCTATATCGTGCTGCACAAGCCCGCCGGCTATCTCTCCAGTCCAGATCCACGCGCCGGCTTGCCCTCGTGGGCGGATCTGGTCCATGTGCCGGAGCGGCTATATGCGGTGGGCCGGCTGGATCACGATAGCGAGGGCTTGTTGCTGCTGACCAACGACGGCGAGATGGCTTTGCACCTGATGCACCCGCGCTACGGCCACGTCAAGACCTACCTGGTCGAAGTGGCGGGTGTGCCCAACCCGCGTAAGGTGCGGCGGTGGCAACACGGCGTCATGTTGGACGATGGGCCGACCCTCCCTGCAGAGGTCGAGGTATTGCGTGATCCGCCGCGGGCGTTTGTGGAGCGCGCAGGGCGGGCGGATGGCGCTTCCCGGCGCGGAGCAACGCCCACAGGGCGCACCACCTGGTTGCGGTTCCGGTTGCGTGAAGGCCGGAAGCGCCAGTTGCGACGGATGGTGGCGTTGCTGGGCCATCCGGCGCAACGGGTGATCCGCATCGGCCTGGGACCGTTATCTCTGGGCGATCTGCGGCCAGGAGAATGGCGCGACCTGACGCCCGGCGAGGTCGAGGCGCTGCAGGAGGCCGCGTTGCGGGCAGCGCGTGAGGACACGCCGAAATCTTCAAGAGAAAAGGGGAAGAAGCGTTTGATACCGATGACGATCGCCATTGATGGCCCTTCTGCTTCTGGCAAGAGCACCATCGGTGGGCTGTTGGCGCGAGAGCTCGACTACCTGTATTTCGATACCGGTGTCATGTATCGGGCGGTGGCCGCTGTGGCCCTGGTGCGCGGCGTTCCCATCGAGGATGAGGCCGCAATTACCGCCCTGGCCGAGAAGGTGAGGTTGGAGGTGCTGCCGCCGACGGTGGATGACGGCCGCGACGTGACCGTACTGGCAGATGGAGAGGATATCACCCCGCTCTTGCGCCGTCGCGATGTGGAGAGGGCTGTTTCGCCCGTGTCGGCCTACCCGGGCGTGCGCACTGCGCTAAGGGTCCAGCAGCGTCGGATCGGTGAGGCCGGCCGGGTGGTCATGGTGGGCCGCGACATCGGCACCGTGGTGTTGCCTGATGCCGATCTGAAGATCTACCTGGATGCTACCCTGGCGGAGCGCGCACGGCGTCGCTACCGGGAACGTCTGGCGCGCGGGGAGCAGGTGGAGCTGGATCAGGTGTTGCAAGATGTGCGGCGTCGCGATGAGATTGACTCGACGCGCCAGCACGCTCCTTTGGCCGCTGCCCCAGACGCGATCATCGTGGACAGCACCGATCTGACCATAGACCAAGTGCTCCAGCGAGTGTTGGGCCTGGTTCAGGGTTACGCCGACCCGTGAAAGATCGAGCCATGCAGCGAAAACATCCCATACCTCTGGGCCGTTACTTCTGGGGCGCTATATTGCGCTTTCTAATCTGGCTTTTCCTGCGCGTCGAAGTTCGCAACGCTGCGCAGGTGCCGGCCAACGGCGCAGGGATCATCTACTACAACCATATCCACTGGCTCGACCCGGTCCTGATCTGCGGCCAGCTCCAGCGCTACGCCGTGCCCCTGACCAAGATCGAGGCCAGCCGCTGGCCTGTCGTGGGCTGGCTACTGCGCTGGTATCACGTCATCTTCATCACCCGGGGCACGGTGGATCGTGCCGCGCTCAAGGCCACGTGGGAGGTGCTGGCAGATGGCGACATCTCGGTGATTTCGCCCGAAGGGACGCGCAGCCGGGACGGCAAGTTGCAGGAAGCGCGCGAAGGGCTCGCTTTCGTGGCGCGCCAGTTTCCGGACGCGTGGCTGATTCCTTGTGCGGTGACGGGCACTCCTCAGTTCAGGTGGAAGTTCCCGTTGATCAACCGGCCAACAGTGGTGCTGACGTACGGACATCCCTTCCGATTCGCCTGGCCCCGCAACCCGGATGGATCGGTGGCCTTGCCAGAGGGCCGCGCGGGCCGTGAGACCATGCGGCAGATGACGGACGAGGCGATGGCAGAGCTGGCCGCGTTGTTGCCGCCGGAGATGCGCGGGGCGTACGCAGACGCGGTCAATTCTCCGCGGCGGTGGCTGCTTTAGCCTGTGGCGGCCACCGCTTTGGCTTGCGGCGGTCACCGCCGCTTTGGGATTGGCCAGCAGCGATGGGAAAGCGGCGCCGTAGCGCCGCAATCCAAGACCGACTGCTTTGGCTTGCGGCGGTCACCGCTTTGGATTGCGGCGGTCACCGCCGCTTTGGGATTGGCCAGCGGCGATGGGAAAGCGGCGCCGTAGCGCCGCAATCCAAGATCGACCGCTTTGGCTTGCGGCGGTCACCGCTTTGGAATGCGGCGGTCACCGCCGCTTTGGGATTTGGCCAGCAGCGATGGGAAAGCGGCGCCGTAGCGCCGCAATCCAAGACCGACTGCTTTGGCTTGCGGCGGTCACCGTTTTGGCTTGCGGCGGTCACCGCCGCTTTGGGGTTGGCCTGTGGCGAAGGGAAAGCGGCGCCGTAGCGCCGCAATCCAAGATCGAACACGAAAGGAGGTGGTTTTTCTCAGAATTACATCTCGCCTGGGGAGACGAGCGCCTGGCCCCGGCCATTTCCGGCCGGGGTGACGAGGAGGAGGTTCCCTGCCGCGAGGCAGGCGCTAAGGGATCGTTAAAGGGACGCCGGGGCTTGCCCCGGGCCGCAGCAAGCTGCGGCGTCCGGGTGCGGTGTGCGATCCCGAAAATCGAGATTGATCGGCGGATGCCTCTGAGGACGATTGCGTCCTTGTTTCTCCCCCTAATCGGCCGCTGAAACCGGCTGCTGAACATGCATCTGTCTGGGTGACGGGCCTGGCGGGTTTCCTGGCGCGCGTGTTGCGCCAGGCGGTTTGGGGCGGCCTCAGCGCACCTGTTTCACTCGTCATAACATTTCGCACAAATCTGGAGGGATCCTATGTGTGGTATCGTAGGTTACATCGGCCCGCGCAACGCAGCCGAGATCATACTGGAGGGCTTGCGCAGGCTGGAATATCGCGGTTACGACTCGGCGGGGATTGCAGTGATCGAGAACGGCGGCATCGCAGTCCGCCGCGATGTCGGCAAACTGGCCAATCTGGCGGCCAAACTGGCCGCGTCCCCCATCCGGGGCCATATCGGCGTGGGGCATACACGGTGGGCGACCCACGGCAAGCCCAGTGAGCGCAACGCGCATCCCCATGCGGACTTCGCACAGCAACTGGTGGTGGTGCAAAACGGCATCGTGGAGAACTTCCGGGAATTGCGGTCTGAACTGGAGGCAGAGGGCATCCGGTTTCAATCGGATACCGACACCGAGGTGATCGCGCACCTGGTGGGCCTGCATTACACCGGCGACCGGACGCTGGCAGAGGCGGTGCGGCTCGCCATGGGCCAGTTGCGCGGCCCCAGTGCCATTGTGGTGCTTTCGCGGCGCGAACCGGGCACCCTGGTTGCAGCCAGGCTGGGCAATGCGGGCGGCGTGGCCATCGGTTTCGGCGAAGGGGAGATGTTCATCGCCTCTGATATGCCGGCCATCCTGGAGCACACGCGACGCATGGTTTTCCTGGAGAATCGCCAGATGGCGGTCGTGACCCGGGAAGGCGCTCGCTTTTGTGATCTGACGGGCACAGCCCTGGAGCCGAAAGTGCATGTCGTGCCGTGGGATCCTGTCTCGGCCGCCAAAGGCGAGTACAAGCACTTCATGCAGAAGGAAATCTACGAGCAGGCCAACTCGCTGACCGACACCATCCGTGGCCGGGTAGACCTGGGCAGCGGCGAGGTGTATTTGGAGCAGGTGACCTTCACCCCTGAGCAGGCGCAGCGGTTCGACCAACTGGTAGCGGTGGCGTGCGGCACCTCCTATCACTCCGAGCTGGTGGGTGCCTTCATGTTCGAGCAGTTGGCCAGGCTCCCTGTGCGGGTGGAGTACGCTTCGGAGTTCCGGTACCGCGACCCTGTCCTGGACGATCGCACATTGATGCTGGCCATCACCCAGTCGGGGGAGACGGTGGATACCCTGGCGGCCATGGACGAAGGGCGGGAGAAGGGCGCGCACCTGGCGGCCATCGTCAACGTCATCGGCAGCGCAGCCGCGCGCTATAGCGACAGCGTGATCTACATGCATACCGGCCCGGAGATCGGTGTAGCATCCACCAAAGCCTTCACGGCCTCGATTGTGGACCAGTATCTGCTGGCGCTTCATCTGGCCGCGCTGCGCGGCACGGTCTCCGCCGAGCGCCGGCGCGCCTTGCTGGACGACCTGGCCCAACTGCCGACCCTGGTGAGCCAACTGCTCGATCCCGCCGGCCATCGCATCTACGAGGAGCTTGCCCAGGCGTTCTTCCAGTACAAGGACTTTCTCTACCTGGGCCGCGGGATCAACTATCCCATTGCGCTGGAAGGCGCGTTGAAGCTGAAAGAAATCAGCTACATCCACGCAGAGGGGTATCCGGCCGGTGAGATGAAACACGGCCCCATCGCGCTGATTGACGAACACATGCCCGTGGTGGTTGTCGCGCCGCAGGATCGCGTCTACGACAAGATGATCAACCAGATCGAACAGGTGAAAGCGCGCGGGGGCATCGTCATCGCCGTGGCCAACGAAGGTGACGATTTCATCGCCACCAAGGCCGACCACGTGTTGTACATCCCCAAAGCGTCTGATCTGTTGACCCCGGTGCTGACGGTCATCCCGCTGCAGTTGCTGGCGTATCACATCGCCGTCCGCCGCGGGGCGGATGTGGACCAGCCGCGTAACCTGGCCAAGAGCGTGACGGTGGAGTGAGCTGCTGGAAAGCCACTTGCTATAGGTGTTCAGACAATCTTCTGGAATCGAGGCTTTAGTTTGTCTCTATCTCTCCTGTGTTTCAAGCGGCAAGAAGCCGCGACCCAACACCTCCTGGGCGGGCACCACAATGACGAAGGCGGTCTTGTCTTCGGCAGCCACCAAGGCCTTCAGCCGCTCGATTTCCGTCACGGTCAGCGCGATCATGAGGACGTCTCTTCTGCTGTGGGTGTACATCCCCTGGCCCGTAAGGCCGGTCGCCCCGCGATGCATCTCTTTCAAGAGCCGCGCCGCAACCTTCTCGGCCTGTTCTGTGATGATGAGGGCCAGGAGCTGGCGCCGCCGGCGCGTGGGCACGGAGATCAGCCGATCGCGAAGGCTTTTTCCGGCAGAAGCGGCCTGGTAGGACGGGTGGTGGGCGAGGGCCAGGTACTTGGGCAACACCTCTCCTGTGGCCTGCTGCATCCCCACCGTGGCGACGCCGACGAGCAGCAGCAGGGCGAAATAGGCCATCCCCAGCGCCAGCACAAGGGTGCCGGGGATCGGCCCTACGGCGGCACGGGCAACGAACTCCGCGAGCGAGGTGGTCGGCATCGGATGGATGATCCCTTTCAGCACCCAGGCCACCGCCAGCACGATGAAGATCCAGAAGTAGTTGCGGCGCAAGCGTCGGCCCAACGCCTCCCACATGCTGATGGGGAAGTCGGGCTGCAACAGCGATTCGGCCAGGCTTTCGGCCCACTCCGGCCGCGGCCCGAACGGCGGCACCAGCATTGCCGCATAGAAATCGGTCTCCATCAGCCGGGCGCGATAGCTCCACAGCTCGTAGTACCGATAACGTCGCGCTTCGATCCACAGGAAGATCGTGATCAACAACGCGTCCAGGATGATGACGCCGTGGTGGTTTTCCGGGCCGGAAAGCGCAAAGGAGAGCGCCGCGCCGGCCGTGATCACCGCCCAGTTGGTGGTGGCGTCCAGCCGTTGGCGCCACACATTGCTGCGCTGGATCTCGGCGCGGTAGTAGTGGACCATGGCCGTGGTGAATTCCGAAGGCCGCAGGGTGTAGCCTCTATAGGACCAGACCGGTTCGCTGGACGCAGCCTGTGCCGATCCGGTGGGCGGGTTGGGTGTGGCGGGCTCGGTCATCGGTTGTCATCTCTCCTTCCTGGTGCGTCATCAGTGTACCCCAAATCGGTCGTTCAGACAATCACCGTACCCGGACGCCGCAGCTTGCTGCGGTCGGGGGCAAGCCCCGGCGTCCACCGAGCAGACGAGTTGTCACAATCACCAGCGGGTAGTATAATCTTTTTGATGGAGAGGAGCTCTTACAGGAGAATGGCTCTGCGTATCGCTCTGGTCGCTCCTTTTGGGTTGCGGGCGAAAGGCACTGCACGAGCGCGCGCGTTGCCGCTGGGATGCGCGCTGGCCCGCCGTGGCTATGAGGTTGCGCTGTTCGTGCCGCCCTATGACAGCCCCGAGGATGCCGGTCGGCGGTGGGTTGACGATGGGGTGGATATTGTCAACCTGACTTTGCCAGCATGGGGTCGCGGCAGCGCAGCCTGGCACCTCTGGTTGGGCTGGCGCCTGTTTCTGGCGGTGCGTGCCTGGCAACCCGATATCGTGCATGTCTTCAAGCCGAAGGGGCCGTCGGGGCTGGCGGGGACGCTGTTGTGGATGGCGCGAGGGTGTGGAGACGCGGGGAGGCGGGGAGGCGGAGACGCGGGGACGCGGGGACGCGGGGATGGGGAGACACGGGGACGCGGGGAGGCGGGGACGCGGGGACGCGGAGACGCGGGGACGCGGGGAGGTGGTTCTGCCCGGATCATCATGGATGCTGACGACTGGGAGGGCCCAGGTGGGTGGAACGATGACCCGCGCACGGGGTATACTGCCGCGCAACGGCGCTTTTTCGCCTGGCAAGAGCGCTATGGCCTGTCGCACGCAGATGCCTGGACGGTCACCAGTCAGTGCCTGCGCGACCGCGCTGTTCAATTTGGCGCCCGGCCTGAACGCGTTCGCATTTTACATAACGGCATCGAGCTCTTCAGCCGCCAGGGTTTTACATTGCAGATTTCAGATTGCAGATTGCAGATTCCAGATTCCCCATTTTCTACCTTGCCATCTGTCCTCCTCTACACCCGTTTTGCCGGTGTTCGACCGTCGGAGGTGGTCGAGATCTGGGGCCGGCTGCGTGCTATGAGGCCCGATGTCACGTTGACCGTCGTAGGGCGGGGGGTGTCTGGGGAGGAAAAGGCGCTGGAGGGTGTGCCGGGGATCAACGTGCTGGGTTGGGTTGAGCCGTCGGAGCTGCCTGCCGCACTGGGCGCTGCGCAACTGGCGATGGTGCCGTGGGCGGACACCCTTCCCAACCGGGCGCGGCACAGCGCCAAGGTGCTGGAACTGATGGCTGCCGGACTGCCCATCGTCGCCTATGCGGTGGGCGAGTTACCTGTCACCCTGGGCGAGGCAGGGGTGCTGGTCCCGCCAGGAGAACGCGATGCTTTTGTCCGGGAAGTGGTGGCGCTGCTGGAGGATCCTGGCCGCGCAACGGCGCTAGGGGCTGCAGCGCGCACCCGGGTACAAACGGTGTTCAACTGGGATGTGCTGGCAGAGCGGGCGCTGGAGGCTTATGGAGTCGCATGAACTGATCGCAACGCGCAAGGTGTTCCCGTGGCACCGCTGGGCCGCGGCCGTGGCGTGGATGGGAATGATTTTCATCGTATCGGCACAGCCCAGGTTGCCCTTGCTGCTGGATTCGCCCGACCTGCAAGATGTCTTGGGCCATTTTACCGTCTATGCTGTCCTGGCCGCGCTGTTGAGGTGGGCGCTGGCGGGCTCCGGGGTACGGCGACCCGGCCTTTGGGCCTTTGCGCTGGCCCTGCTCTATGCGCTCAGCGATGAGTTCCATCAGAGTTTCGTCCCGGGCCGGCATCCCGACCCATTGGACATCCTGGCCGACTCGGCCGGTGCTGCGGCTGCGCTGGCCTGGTTGTGGCTGCGGCAGCGACGCCCGGTTGGCCCAGCGCGATCAGCCGACGATCATTCGCCGACGATGAATGCTCTGTAGTCTTCTACCGATCCGCCGTCCAGGCAACACTGGATGATCTGCCGTCCCAACGAAGATAGCTCGATACTCTGGTATTCGCGCAGGCATGACCGGAAGAATCGCTGGAGCATCTCGGCCCCTTTGTCGTATGCTTCCTCACCTACCTCCGGTTGGGTTTCGACTTGCAGCAAGCGGGTCGGCGTGGCTCGCCCTTCCACGTTCAATTGCAGTGGGATGTAGCCCAAGAGAGAGCAGCGCGCAGGCTTGAGCTGATCGGGCCTGTATTTTGCGCTGCCGCGTCGCGCCAGATACTCACGCGCGATCCATTGGGGCATGAAGCCGACACGCCAGGCACCGATATGTTGATTCGGGACCAGGATGTACCGCGTGCGCGGGTTCTTGACGAACTGTTCCAACAGGAGGTTGGCCTGAGTCACGCGCCGGCCGGTTGCGAAAGGCCAGTAAGACCCTACCCCTTCGTTTTCCATGCCCATGCTGTCAATAATGCTGGGGTTATCATGCCCGCGGGGCACTGCCAGCCGCCAGAGCCAGGCCAGCGCAGGGGGCAAGACGTGGAACAATCCCAGAATGCCGTAGCTGGGTTTTTCGCGGGTGCAGGGTGGGCATCGCACCCCCAGGCTGCGGATATCTACCGGCACTGGGCCGTTGATTACGCCCGGATAGATGTGGCGTGGGATAATCACGCGCGGGTTAGGACACCGTTTCCCGGGGGCGTCTTCCGTATGTTCCCAGATCAATGCCCGGCTGCCGGGAACGGCATCAATGTTAAGGAACACCAGGGGGGCCGGCGGTTGCGCAGTGAGGCGTTCCAGCACCACATCTGTGCCGTAGTGATCAATGTGGTTTACCCGCACGAACCAGCCGTCCTCGGCGTCCATGATGTGCAATTTCCCATTGGTCGCATCATGCGGCGAACAGCACAGCGCGATGTCATCTACAAGCGGGTGCAGGTCGCAGGTGCGCGGGATCTCCAGGTGGCGCTTCTCGCCCGTAATCAGGTTCACCCCTAGTAGCAAGCGGCCATCTGCCTCCCGATGCACCTGTTCTAGCATCTCGCTTTTCCCGCCCCCGCTGGCGCCTTCGTGCATGATGGTGACCACGTTGTCATAGGGTGTGACAACTTGCACAGCTGAGCAGTGGGCCGCGACCCAGCCTCGTTGTTCGCCTAAAGCAATCAACACGCCGTAGACCCCTTTTTTGGCGCTGGGCCCAGGGTAGAGGTTGTAGGCGAACATTTCATGATAGTCCGGCCGGCGATTGTGAACCACGACCTGCTTGCCGTCGAAATGCGTGTGGCGGAAGGGAGGGGCGACGTAGATCACGGCTTTGGGTTCAAAACCCTGCGACAAGCTGTGGTATGGCGTGATGCCCTGCAGCAGTGCCAATGCCAGCGCAAAAAACGCTGCGTTGGTGGGCACGATCGCCAACGCATCTACGCCCATTTCTGCCTGTCCGGCTCGAAAACCGAACAGGATCAGCTCTTGGGTTTTCAGCCATGCAAACGTGGCCTCTCGCACAGGGGCAAAGGGCGCACCAAACCGCTGCTGATAGGTTTCCTTGTCGGTGGGCAGGTCGTCCCCGATCACCATGCAGTCCGGGTCGCGGCGGCGCATGTAGGGTTCAGTATAGTTGACGGCGATCCCGTTGCGTACCTGCGCAACCGTGGCTTCGACATAGCGGCCGCGGCCGGGCAGTTCGTAGGCGACTTCTGTGTAGCCGCGGCCGTTGGTCTGACAAGGACGACACGATAACGCCAACAGCTCATCGGCTGTGCTGGCGATTGTCAGTGCAGGGCAGGCGGCCAGGATGGTGGCTGCCTCGGTTGGTGGGTGATAGAGAGACCAGTCCATGGTGCTATCCTTAACTTGTCGTAGGATCACACAACATTTGCGTCGAAGGCAAGCGTATCAGGCCGTAGAACAAAAGCCATACTGAGACATTGAACTGAGCAAAAAGAAAGGCCACATCCGTTCAGGGTGTGCCTGAATCGGTGTGACCTCGGCTTTGAGCGGTTGTCATTCCCTTGACACGACGGCCCGACGACTCCCGCTTCGGTGTCGAGCAGCCAGACTAAATATTACCACATTTCACAATGGGTGCCAAATCGTCGCAGCCGGCTCGATGTGGATCTCGCCGAACGGCTGCGGCTGCGTCACGATCACCTGTCGGAGCCTGATCAGTTCCAGCACGGCCAGCAGGGTAACGATGATCTCCATGCGCTGGCCGGCGTGGCGGAGCAATCCCTGGAAGGTGACGCGGCGATGTTCGCTCAGGGCGCGGCGGATGTGCTCCATCTGGTCGTGGATGGTGAGGGTGAAGGGTACCACCATGCCTTCAGGCACCTCTTGGGGCCGGGCCGGGGCCGCTGCGAACGCCGCTTGCGCGGCGGCCAGCAGCTCGTTCAGACTCCCCTCGCCGATCCCCAGCCGTTTCTCCAGTTCTGGCGGCGGGGCCAGGCGCAGATAGGTGTGAAACCCGCGCTCCTCAAGAGTTCGTAACGCGCTGGCTGCTTTCTTGAAGCGCTTGTATTCCTGGAGTTGACGTGCCAGCGCTTCGCCCGGGTCCTCTTCCTCTTCTTCGTCCGGCTCAGGTGGCCGGGGAACCAGCAAGCGCGATTTGATCCATACTAACCGCACCGCCATCACCAGGAAATCGGCCAGCACATCGGCGTCCACCTGGTCCATCTGGCGCACTTGAGCCAGGAACTGGTCGGCGACCTGCGCTACGGAGATCGCGCTGATATCGAGCTTTTCCCGCTCGATCAGGTGGAGCAACAGGTCGAGCGGGCCCTGGAACACGGGCAGCTCAACCTGGTAGAGGTCCTTCCGCAGGCTATCGAGCATGGTCCTGGGCCCGCAGCTCTTGGGGCAACAAGGCCGCATAGAAAAACCGGAAGACCGGGGTGGGCACGCCCAACTCGGCGCCCAGCCGCACCAGGACACCGATCATGGATTCGAGCTCCGATGGCCTGCCGTCCATGATATCGCGCTGCATCGAGGCGGTCTGGCCCGGTGCCATGTTGTCGCAGAACGCCATGGTCTGCGGGACAATGTCCGGGTCTAGCGCAACCCCGGCCGCACGTGCGACGGCCTCCACCTCCAGCATGGCATCCTGCAGCAACGCCCGGGTCACCGGGCAGCGCACGATCTCGCCGGCCGGCACCCTGGCGACCGCGCCGACGCCGCTGAACGGCGCGATGAAGATGAACTTGGTCCAACGCGCCTTCTGGATGTCGTCGGTGGCCTCCGCCTGCGCACCCGCTGCGGCCAGGGCGGCGACGACCGTTTCGACGCGCGGGCTGACCGGGCCGTCCAGCTCACCCACGATCACGCGGCGGAACTGGCTGGTTTGTTTGATGCGGCCCGGGGCAGCGATCATGCTGCCGACGTAGCACAACCCGCCCACCACCGGCCCACGGCCCAGGATCGCAACAGTGCGCTCGGCCGCGTCAATGCCGTTGTGCAGCGGCAGCACAACCGTGGCCGGCCCGACCAGCGGGCGCATCGCCGCAGCGGCCTCTTCGATCTGATACGTCTTGGTGGCGAACAGCACCAGGTCCACCGGCCCGACTGCGGCCGGGTCATCGGTGGCCTGCGCAGGAGAAATCGTGAAGTCGCCGTGCACGCTTTCGACCACCAGACCGTGTCTGCGGATGGCGTCCAGATGCGCGCCCCGCGCGATAAAGGTCACATCGTGGCCGGAACGGGCGAGCAGCCCGCCGAAGTAGCCGCCCACCCCGCCGCTGCCCATGATTGCGATACGCATAACACCTCCACTCTTGTCTTGGCTGAAACAATGCTCGCATTGTAGCACGGAGGACGCGGGCGAGCAACTACCTGTATCCTTTGCGGCATATTTGGCAGTTTGCAAATTGTGTGATATAAGTAGGCTACTTGACTTCCATCCAGCTTTTATCGTCGGGTAACAGTACGACGGAGGGGTTGACGCATGGCCCCTGGCTCGCAGGCTTTCGGGGTTGGCGGTGAAGAATCTGGGTGGGTGCCGTTGCAGCTCTTCTGCATCGCCCGGAGCTGCACAGGCGTGCGCGCGTAGGCCGTCAGGCGATCCTTGCCTGGCGGCTTTTTGTTTTCGGGAGGAGTTCGGGCATGAGCAAGCCGTTGTTGGTGGAGATTATCGCCTATGCGCCGACAGCATTCTATCATTGCCAGCATTGTGAAGTGGCCTGGCGGGCATCGGGTATGACCAATGCCTTTCACGACGAGCAGGTGAGGAGCAGCCTGCCCCATGACCTGGCGCGGGACTACCAGGCGGTGTCAGACTGGGTGCGTGAGCTGTTCCGGGAGCACTGCGAACGCGTTGCTGTGAAGGTGATAGACGCAGCCTCCATCGAGGGTTTCGTGAAGACGCTGCGCTACGGAGTGCGCCGCTATCCTGCAGTGATCGTGGGCGGACAGGCGCGTTACGCAGGCAAGGTCGAGGAGACCCTTCCCGCCGTCAGCCAGGAGATCAGCCGACGTCTGCAGTTGGCTGCGGGACGTTCGGCTGCCTGAGGGCCCCTCCAGTTGCGGTCGGCCCCCCGGGTCTTTCTGTTGAAACGAAAGGAGGTGATTCGCTAAGACGACGAAAAGGATATCGCTCGTGTTCGCCGGTTGCTTGTGAAATCCCATTATTCTCATACCCCAGGAGGACAAGCATGAACACGCTTTGGATCGTTGTCATCGGCACTATCGCCATTTATGCGATCTACAACTTCTATGCCCGGCGGATTGACAGGGATGTTATCCAGTCCGATCCTAAGCGGGCAACCCCGGCGCGGCTGTATATGGACGGCGTGGACTTCATGCCCACCAGCAAGAACGTGCTGTACGGCTATCACTTCAAGTCCATCGCGGCCGCCGGCCCGATCGTGGGCCCGATCACGGCGGCGAACATCTGGGGCTGGCTCCCTGCGCTGCTGTGGCTGGTGATCGGCGTGTCTTTCATCGGTTGGGCCAGCGATTATAGCGCCATCATGGTGGCTGTGCGGAACGACGGCAACAGCCTGAGCGCTATCAGCTATCGGCTGATTGCCCCGCGCACCCGCACTATTCTCTTCACCTTTATCTTCTTCTACCTGCTGCTGGTGGCCGGTGCCTTCATGGGCATCATGTCCGCGCTGCTGGCGGCACGGGTGGATGTGCCGTTCGGGATCATCATGCTGGCGGTGATGGGCTATCTGGGCGGTCAGATGCTTTACAAATGGAAGATGGATCTGATCGTCGTGACACTTATTATCGTCGGCGTGACGCTGCTGGCCATGGCGCTAGGGCCTTTGGGCAACACGCCGGATGGCAAGGTCTTGGGCCCGGTGAGTTCGGTGACGGCGGGGTTCAACAGGGCGGTTAACTCCCTCTCGGGCGGTCAGCCGCTGCTGAGCGTGATTGACCCCACCAACGCAGATCCCCGCATCCCGGCGCCCGGCCCGGACGGCAAACGCCCCAAGACGGCGGTGTACGATCCGGACACCGGCGCGATCGGCACGTTGCCATCCTACCTGTTCTGGGCGCTCTTCTTGCTGGTGTTCTCTTACCTGGCTTCTACCTTACCGATTTGGAAATTCGCACAGCCGGTGAACTACATCGGCTTCTGGGTGACGCTACTGACCATCGGGTTAAGTGCTATAGGCGCAGTTCTGGCGCCGTTCATTAAGCCCGAGGTCGGTCAGTTCCAGCTCCAGGCGGTCAAGACTCTAGGCTTTACCATGGAGGCGGGGAAGGCCTGGCAGCCACTATGGCCGATGCTGTTTGTGACCATTGCCTGTGGCGCGATCTCCGGCTGGCATGCGCTGTTCGGCTCAGTCGGCACAGCGCGGCAGCTGGAGTATGAGACCGACGGCTTGCCGGTAGGCGGCGGCGCCATGTTCACCGAGAACACGCTGGCGCTGTTGGCGCTGGTGGCGGTCTCGATCCCCGGCACGGGCGGCGGCGGTGGCCGCTTCGCCCAGGGCGTGGGCAGCCTGCTTTCGGTGATCTTCGGCGACGGGTTCAAGCCTTTCGGCACGGCGCTGGGCTTCGGGGTGTTTATCGTCATCGTGCTCACCGTGACCCAACTGATCTTCCGGGTCATGCGTGTGACGTTGACGGAATGGGCTGGGGATACGATTCCGGTCTTGCGGAACATCCACGTCTCCACCATCACCTCGATGGTCCTGACCATGCTGTTGGTGTTGACCGGCACTTGGGTCTATCTGTGGCAGCTCTTCGGCTCGGCCAATCAGCTCATGGCCGCGTTAAGCCTGCTCATCGTTACGGTGTGGCTGAAGTCGCAGCAGCGCAGCCCGCACTACGCGCTATGGCCGATGCTGTTCATGTACGTTACTACCATGGCGGCCAGCCTGGTCACGGCACGCAACCTGTACGTGACCATCGCGTCCAAGCCCGGTATGGGTACGCTGCCGGTGATCGGTGCCTGGGTGATGATCGTCATCGCCATCCTGCTCTTCGTGACCGCGTTGATCATCGGCTACGACGGCTACAAGGCGTACCAGAAGTACTCGGCGGCAGGCGGGGCAGCGCCTAAGCCGGCCCAGGTCAAGGCGTAACAGCGACGCAATATCGTGTCGCATCTGGCACTGTCGGCAGGCAGTTGGAACTGCGGCTACCGTTGCAAAACCGACTTGCGTCGGTTTGTTGCCAGTCTGCGTCAGCAGACTTCGCAATGGTAGCCGCAACTTCAGTTGCCAGGCCCAAGTATACGGCGGTTCGAAACTGCTGCTACCGTTGCGAAGCCTGCCCGGCAGGCTTCGCAACGGTCGGTGAAGGCCGACCTAACAGCGGTTGTTGCGACTTTCGAGTCGCCAGGGGCAAACACTCTCTTGACGATTTATCGTCTGAAGTCGCACTGCTGTATAATTATTCCCACTGACTCACTGCGCGCGCCAGTTCCCGTAGCGTTTCGAAGAACTCGGCGGCTTCGCGCTTGCGGATGTCGGGAAACGGAATGTGGACTTCGAAATGGGGAGAGGAGCGGCGCAGGGCAAAGCGCCGGAAGACGGGGGAGAGCTGATCGCGGTGGCCCGCCAGGGTTTCGACTGTGGACAGGGCCAGGTCTGCGTAGCCTTTGGGCGCCATAAGTTGCAGGTTGCCGTAGGGCTGACTTTCCCACCCACGGCGTGCCACGGTGTTCAGCGCCAGGCGGCCTGTGTAGCTTTTGGGATCCGCCAGTTCCAGGTCCACCCTGGGCTGGTTGCCCAGTTGCCCGCGCAAGATCAGCGTATCGCGCCGGCCGCGCAGCGCAAAATACGCCCATAACCAGGGGACGTCACGAGGCGCTAGAAAGACCAGAAGTTCGAATTGACGGAAAGGTTTCTTGGCCTGGTTGATCTTCAGCTCGGCCACCGAACTGCCCAACCAGCGGAACGTGGTGCGCTCGCCGATCTTCGGCAGGCCGCCTTGCATCCATTTCAAGATCGCGTCACCTCGACGCAGATTGTAGATGATGCCGAAGGCGAACCAGCCCATCACCACGACTACGGCGACGCCGATAAGGTATCTCGGGTCCACAGCGAAGCCTCCCGGTTGAAGATGGTCCCATTGTAGCAAAAGGAGGCCGCAAGTCAACATTGCGAGTCAGGAGGGTAATGAGAACAGAAGCAGAGGGTATCGTGCAACCGCGCAGAAAGAGCTTTCGCGAAAAGGTGAACGAGTTTCTCTTCGGGATGATAGGGCTGGAGCTGGTGGACCATGCCCTGGAGATGCGCGCCAGTGTCGAGAGCTTGTTCATGCTGGCGATCGTGGGAGACATGCTCGGCATCCCGGTGATGCCGCCGTATTACAGCCTGCGGTTGTTGCCTTATGTCGTCCCCAATATCAATACCTGGAAGCGCCGCGTCTTGCGAGAGAAGGAGTTCACCGACGAACACGACTATCACTTGGAGGGGCTATAATGAGTCCAGGAGAAAAGAAGGGCTTCCTGCAGAACCTGAAGGAAGTCATCTACGGTATGGCGCAGCACGACATGAGCCGCTACGCGCTGCGCACGCGGGCCAGCATGGAGCACTTGTTCATCCTGATCACCATGGGCGACATGATCGGCATCCCGATCCTGCCGCCTTACTACAGCTTGCGCCTGCTGCCCTATGTTGTTCCGCAGATCAGCACGTGGAAACGGCGCTTGCTGCGCGAAAAGGACGTCTCGGATGCGATGTTCTAACCCATTCTTCCCGTTGCGGAGCTCATCATGAGTCTAAAAGAGAGTTTTCTTCAACACCCCGAACGCAGGTACGTGATGTTTGGTGGCAAAGGCGGCTTGGGCAAGACCACCTTCTCGGCGGCCACCGCTTATTGGCTGGCCTCCCAAGGCCATAAGGTGCTGGTATTTTCGGTAGATCCCCAGGCCAGTCTTTCGGACATCTTCCAGAAAGATATCTTCGGCAAAGGCCCGGTGCCCATCATGCACAACCTCTGGGCCCAGGAGATTGACGCCGATAGTCACATCAAGGAGTACCAGAACGAGATCCGGAAGAAGATCCTGGACATGTACGGCTTCGATGCCGTGCCTGATGAGATCGAGCAGTACATCCAGGCTGCGTCGGCCGAACCGGCGATGGAGGAAAGCGCCATCTTCGATGCGGTCGTAGACATCGTGGTACAGGGCAGCTACGACTACTATATCTACGACCTGGTGCCCTTGGGCCACGCGCTGTACTACCTGAGCATGGCCAAAGTCTACGACGAGTGGATCAACAAGATCACCAAGCTGCGCGAGGAGATGCGCGAGTACGAGGAGATGGTCTCCCGCATGAAGCGGCAGAAGTTCACCGAGGAGGACCAGATCCTCTCCGAGCTGCAGTACATCCGCCAGCGGATCAACGCCTCTTCTCGCATCCTGACCGACAAGGAGAAAACGGCATTCTATTTTGTGGTGGTGCCGGAGGAGATGATCTTGATTGACACCCAGAAGGCTGCTGGCCTATTTGCCCAGTTCGACGTGCCCATTTCGGGCTATGTGGTCAACCGCGTCGTCCCCAGGGAACTGCTGGATCAAGACATCCCGCCCTATCTTAAGAATCGCATCCAGATGCAGCAGAAGTATCTGGAGCAGATCAACCAGATGTTCGGCCGGCAAGTTATCGCCTGGGTGCCCGAGCTTGAGCGCGATGTAACAGGCCTGCCCATGATCGAGCGCCTGGCGGGCATCATGTACGGCGCGTAAGGAGTGGATACGATGGCAAACCAGATTGAGACCTCCATGCGTGACTACGTACAGCAACACGCCGGGTTACGCTACGTCTTTTTTGGCGGCAAGGGCGGCGTGGGCAAGACGGTGCTGGCGGGCAGCACCGCGCTGGCACTGGCCAGTCAAGGCCGGCGGGTGATGTTGGCCTCCACCAACCCGGTCCATAGCCTCAGCGGCCTGTTGGGACAGAATGTGTTCGGCCAGCCGACGCCGGTGACGGGCGTTCCCAACCTGTGGGCCTACGAAATCGACACCAAGGACACCATCGAACGTTCCAAGGTCGAGATTCGTGAGAAGATCCAGTGGTTCCTGAAGTTCGCCGACATCTCCACCAAAGCCGACGATTTCGTCGAATCGGCCACCATGAACCCGGCTTTCGAAGAATCGGCCATGTTCGAAAACATGGTTGATCTGATGCTGAAGGACGAGTACGAGGTCTATGTCTTCGACACCGCACCTACGGCCAACGCCCGCCGCCTGCTGGGCATGTCGAAGGTCTACTCCTTGTGGGTCAACAAGATGCTGAAGAGCCGCGAAGAGGCCCGGACGCTGCGCGAAATGCTTTCCTTCACCAAGAAGAAGGAGGCAGATCCGCTGATGGATTATCTGGTGGCGTTTCGTGACCGGATGGGGCAGGCGCGCGTCCTGCTGACCGATCCGGAGCGGACTGCGTTCTTCTTCGTGACTTTGCCCGAGGCACTGCCCATCGCCGTGATCACCCGTTTCATCGGCTGGTTCCACGACTTTGGCATTCCCGTGGGCGGGGTGGTGGTGAACATGCTGATTGACCGGTCTCAGGTGAAGGAGGACTCACCTGACTTCGTCAAGAACCGTCTGGCGATGCAGGACCGCTACATGGTGGAGATCTGGGAACGGTTCAACGGCATGGTGCGCGCCTTGCTGCCCCTGTACGAGACCGAGGTGCGCGGCACGGCTATGCTGAAACGGATGGCGGATCAGTTGTTTGCGTAGGGCCGGACGCGAGGCTTCAGCCGGTCTGGCGGTTGTACGACAACAAGTCCCCTAAAGCGGCCCACAGTTCGGTGATGGGCCGCTTTTCTATGCCGTTCAGCCTGAAAAAGGCGATGAGCTGCGGGTTGCGTCGGTTGAGGGACAACCTTTCGACCGACGCCCCGTAGCGCTCCAGGAAAGCGGTAACGCGCCGCACCAGCGCCTTGTCGGCCACGAAACGGGTGGCCAGCCCTAACCCGGCGGGCATCTCGACCCACTGCCAGGGGACGTCTCCGGCCGCTTCGTCCAGTTGGGCGCGCAGCCGGCCGTGCCACGGCACGATGTGCGCCTCTTGTGTGGGAGGCGCTCGCAGCTCGCAACGCAGTGCCAACAGGTCGCGCTTGCCGCGCAGCCGCTCCAGCCCCCACAACGGCGCGAACTCCCGGGTCAACAGGAAGTAGCTGATCTGGAGCTGGCGGAACGGCGGCCGGGCCTCGGCCACGATCACCTCGGCGCCCGAGTTCATGGATCGGATCCAGCGCCAGGCCACCCGGCCGCCCAGCTTACCCAGCCCGGCCTGGAGCCATGTGCCGATGGCCTTGCTCCGCTGCCGGTTGAGCCAAATGCCGGCCAGGTACCCGACGACGAGCAGGATCAAGACGATCCACAGGATTCTTTCTGGCCCTGTAGCAGGCACTAACGACATGTGCGGTCTCCTCGGTGCGGGATGTCAATCCAGATTATATCATGAAATCGCCCGAAAACCTGCGCCGCATCATTGACAGCTTTGCCGTTTTTGTGATAGACTTTCGCCCGTGTCGTCAAGGATGGGGCAAGCCGCCTTTCGCCGCAGGAGCAGGCCGGGTGGGCAATCTCTCAGGTTACCAGACAGAGACGGGATCCGGGCGCGTGCTGCCCGTGATGCCCGTTTTTTGTTAACCATTGCCCGATCTCAGTGGATCACAGTTTTGGTTCACGCAAAGACGCCAAGAGCGCAAAGAGTTCTTATTCTACCTTAGCGGCTTTGCGCCTCTGCGTGAGATTCGTCGTAACTTGCCAATCTACCAATCTACCAATTTACCAGGAGGAAACAATGAGCTACAGATTCGATCCCACCGCCAAGTATGCGAAGAGCCATGAATGGGTGCGTATGGAGGGAGAGATTGCGGTGATCGGCGTCTCCGATTACGCCCAGCACCTGCTGTCCGATGTGGTCTACGTCGAACTGCCGGAGGTCGGCGACACGGTCACCAGGGGCGAGAGCTTCGGCACCGTCGAATCTGTCAAGGCGGCGGAGGACGCTTACGCGCCGATCAGCGGCGAGGTGGTAGAGGTCAATGCCGAGCTCGAGGATAACCCGGAATGGGTGAACGAAGATCCCTACGGCAAGGCCTGGATGATCAAGGTCGCCCCCAGTGACTTGAGCGAACTGGATGACCTCATGGACGCCAGCGCCTATGAGGCCTACGTGCAGGAAGAGGAAGAGAAGGGCGGGCACTGATGAACTACATCCCCAATACCGACGCCGATCGTGCCGAGATGCTGGCAGCGATCGGCGTGGCGTCGGTGGCAGACCTGTTTCACGATGTGCCGGAGAAGCATCGTTTTCCGGAGCTGAAGCTGCCGCCGGCCCTGTCCGAGATGGAGGTCCTGCGCGAGTTGCAGGCCATGGCGGACGATAACGATGACCTGACCCGGGTGAGTTGTTTCCTGGGCGCCGGCGCGTACAACCACTTCATCCCCAGCGTGGTGGATTCTCTGATCCGACGAGGCGAGTTCTACACCGCCTACACGCCTTACCAGCCCGAGATCAGCCAGGGCACGCTGCAGGCGCATTTCGAGTACCAGTCTATGATCTGCGCGCTGACCGGGATGGAAGCCTCCAATGTGTCGCACTACGACGGCGGCACGGCGGTGGCCGAGGCGGTCATCATGGCGCTGCAGGTGGCGCGGGGCAAGCGCTGCAAGGTCGTGTTGAGCCCCACCCTTCACCCCGAATATCGCGCCGTGGTGCGCACCTACACCCAGGGCATGTGCCTCGAGGCGGTGGGTGAAGACGCGCCGTTGGGCGATCTGAACGCGCTGGCTGCCCTGATAGACAGGGAAACCGCCTGCGTGATCGTGCAGAACCCGGATTTCCTGGGTCGGTTGTACACTCCGGCGGAGATGCAGGCGCTGGCCGACCAGGCCCATGCGGCAGGAGCGCTGTTTGTGGTGTCGGTGGATCCGATCAGCCTGGGCCTCTTTGTGCCCCCGGGCCAGTACGGCGCGGATATCGTCACGGGAGAGGGCCAGCCGATGGGCAATCCGCTGAGCTTTGGCGGGCCGTACCTGGGATTCTTCGCCATGAAAATGAGCGACGTGCGCAAGTCCGCCGGCCGCATCGTGGGCCAGACCGTGGATGCCGAAGGCCGGCGCGGCTTCGTGCTGACCTTGAGCACGCGCGAGCAGCACATCCGCCGCGAAAAGGCTTCCAGCAACATCTGCTCCAACCAGGCGTTGAACGCGCTGGCGGCAGCCATTTACATGGCGACCATGGGCAAGTACGGCCTCAAAACCGTGGCTGAGCTCAGCTATCACAAGGCGCATTACGCCGCGTCCTTGATCGGCGCACTGGACGACTATCAGGTGGTCGAATTCGGCCCCTTCTTCAAGGAGTTCGTCGTGCGCTGCCCGAAACCCGTGCGCCTGATCAACCGCGTCCTGCTGGACGAATACGGCATCCTGGGCGGCTACGACCTGGGGCAGGATTATCCCACCCTGAAGGACCACATGTTGCTGTGTGTGACCGAGATGAACACGCGAGAGGAAATCGAGGAGCTGGCCGAAGCCCTGAACGATATCGCCATGATGGGCCCTCAGGAGCTGTCGCTGTGGGCCGAGGAGGGTGAGGCATGACCGAGCCTTTGATCTACGAAATCTCCCGGCCGGGCCGGCGGGCAGTGAGCCTGCCTGCGTGCGACGTGCCGGAGAGCCCCTTGCCGCTGGATGCGCTGCGCTCCGACCTGCCTTTGCCCGAGGTGTCGGAGGTAGATGTGATCCGGCACTACACCCGGCTTTCGCAGTTGAACCATGCCATTGACACGGGCTTTTACCCCCTGGGCTCCTGCACCATGAAATACAATCCCAAGGTGAACGAGGCGGCAGCGCGCCTGCCCGGCTTCGCCAACCTGCACCCGCTGCAACCGGAGGAAAGCGTCCAGGGCGCGATGGCGTTGATCTACGGTTTGCAGGAGATGCTGGCCGAGATCGCCGGCTTTGCCGCGGTTACGCTGCAGCCTGCTGCCGGCGCGCACGGCGAGCTCACCGGCGTGCTGATCATGCGCAAGTATCTCTACGACCGGGGGGAGACCCATCGCAATATCATCCTGGTGCCCGATTCGGCCCACGGCACCAACCCGGCGACCACCTCCATGTCGGGCCTGAAGGTCGTCGAGGTGCCTTCGGATGCCCGGGGGAACGTGGACCTGGAGAAGTTGCAGGCCTTGATCGAGAAGCACGGCCCCAACCTGGTGGGTTTGATGCTCACCAACCCCAACACCCTGGGCCTGTTCGACGAGAACCTGGAAGCGGTGTTGCGACTGGTGCACGAGGCGGGCGGCCTGGTCTACGGTGACGGCGCCAACTTCAACGCGATCCTGGGCATCGCCAAGCCGGGCGAGCTCGGTTTCGACGTGATGCACTACAACCTGCACAAGACCTTCTCCACCCCCCACGGCGGCGGCGGCCCGGGCTCGGGTGCAGTGGGGGTGGCTGCCCATCTGGTGGAGTATCTGCCCGGCCCCATCGTGATCAAGGACGAGGACGAGGTGTACCGCTGGCACATGCCGGCGCGCAGCATCGGCCGCGTCAAGACCTTCTGGGGCAATTTCGGCGTCCTGGTGCGGGCCTACACCTACATCCGGATGCACGGCGCCGAAGGGCTGCGGCAGGTCAGCGAGAACGCTGTGTTGAACGCCAACTACCTGCAAGCGCGGCTGCGGGGCACCTATCCCATCCCTCACGGCGACCGCACCTGCATGCACGAGTTCGTGGCCCAGGGCATTCTCAAGGACGCGCCCGACATCAAGACCATGGACATCGCCAAGCGGCTGATGGACTTCGGCTTCCATCCGCCCACGGTCTACTTCCCGCTCATCGTGCACGAGGCGTTGATGATCGAGCCCACCGAGACGGAGAGCAAGGAGACCTTAGACGCTTTCGCCGATGCGCTGATCCAGATCGCGGAGGAGGCGAGGACTCAGCCCGAACTGCTGAAGACCGCACCGCACAACGCGCCGCTCAGGCGACTGGATGAGGTGAAGGCGGCGAAGGACCTGGTGCTGTGTTATGCGCCGGGGTGTGGGTGAGGGGGACGCGGGGACGCGAGGACGCGGGGACGCGGAGAGGGGGAGACGGGGGGACGCGGAGACGCGGGGACGCGGGGACGCGGAGACGCGGAGAGGGGGAGATGAGAGCGCTTTCTGGGGGATGTGTCCCTTGGAAGGCGCTTTTTGTCACCCAAGAGCACTCGGTGACGAGCGAATCGAGGCCGGATCAGATGCGCTGCTCACCCATCTGTTTCCGGCAGCCGATCCACCTCGTAAGGCTCTCGGTCGGCCTCGGCGACGAGGTACTAACATAATGTCAAGTGATGGGAGTGTCCGTGATGCCGGTGCTCAACGAAACACTCAACGAACTGCTTCGCAATGCGATCCTGTTCCTGCCGAAGCTGATCGCCGGGCTGGTGATCTTCGTGGTCGGGCTGTATGGGGCCGGGCTGGCGCGGAAAGGGGCGCGCGCTTACTGCCAGCGGCGCAGGCTGGACAACGAGCTGGTGGTGCTTTTCAGCCGGCTCGCCTATTGGTCGGTTGCCGGCTTGGCTACGGTGATCGCGCTGGAGCAGGTGAACTTCAATGTGGTCGCATTCCTGGCCGGCCTGGGCGTTTTGGGCTTCACGGTCGGGTTTGCGCTCCAGGATATCGCCAAGAACCTGGTTGCGGGCATCCTGTTGCTCCTGCAACAGCCGTTTGGCATCGGCGAATTGATCGAGGTGAGAGGGTATGCGGGCAAGGTGCAGGATATCAGCCTGCGCGCCACCGAGCTGCGCACCTTCGACGGCCTGCTGGTCTACATCCCCAACGCCGACGTGTACACCAGCCCCCTGGTCAATCTAAGCCGCGTGCCGAAGCGCCGTGTCGAGCTGGCCGTCGGCGTGGCCTATGATACGGATCTGGACAAGGCCACGGCGGTCGCTCTATCCGCGATCCAGGGGATCCCGGGCATCGTCACCACCGATCCGGCCCCTCAGGTGGTGTTCCGTCGCTTCGGCGACAGCGCGATCGAGTTCGGGTTGTACTACTGGTTCGAGCCGGAGACCCTCAGCTTCTTTGCGGCGCAGGACGCAGGGGTCAAGGCGATCACCAAGGCCTTTCGCGAGGCCGGCATCGTGATCCCGTATCCGATCCGCACGGTGTTCGTGCAGCAGGATCCGGGGCATTAGCGTCAGCGCCCCAATTTTGGATTGCGGGGACGTGTCCCCGCTTTGGTTTCGCTGCGCTGCGATCCAAAGCGGGGCTGGGGCGCTGCGATCCAAAGCGGCGCCGGGGCGCCGCGATCCAAAACGGCGCCGGGGCGCTGCGATCCAAAGCGGCGCTGGGGCGCTGCGATCCAAAGCGGCGCCGGGGCGCCGCGATCCAAAACGGCGCCGGGGCGCTGCGATCCAAAGCGGCGCTGGGGCGCCGCGATCCAAAGCGGGGCTGGGGCGCTGCGATCCAAAGCGGCGCCGGGGCGCCGCGATCCAAAACGGCGCCGGGGCGCTGCGATCCAAAGCGGCGCCGGTGTGCCGCGATCCAAAACGGCGCTGGGGTGCCGCAATCCAAAGCGGCGCCGGGGCGCTGCGATCCAAAGCGGCGCCGGGGCGCTGCGATCCAAAGCGGCGCCGGGGCGCTGCGATCCAAAGCGGCGCCGGGGCGCCGCAATCCAAAGCGGGGCCGGGGTGCCGCGATCCAAAGCGGCGCTGGGGCGCCGCGATCCAAAGCGGGGCTGGGGCGCCGCGATCCAAAGCGGCGCTGGGGCGCCGCGATCCAAAGCGGCGCCGGGGCGTTGCGATCCAAAACGGCGCTGGGGCGCCGCGATCCAAAACGGCGCCGGGGCGCTGCGATCCAAAGCGGCGCTGGGGCGCCGCGATCCAAAGCGGGGCTGGGGTGCCGCGATCCAAAGCGGGGCTGGGGCGCTGCGATCTAAAGCGGCGCTGGAGCGCCGCAATCCAAAGCGGCGCCGGGGCGCCGCGATCCAAAGCGGGGCCGGGGCGCCGCGATCCAAAGCCGGTTCAATCACACGACGGCGCGGGCGCGGCAACTGCTGCTATCGCATCCAGCACGGCCTCAGTCGGCACATCCTCGGCCACTTCCACCCGTCCGATATCGCGGATCACCACGAAGCGTAGTTTCCGGCCGCGGCGCTTCTTGTCGGTGCCCATGGCCGCCAGGACATCGGGCGGGTTGCACGGGAAGCATGTGGGGAGTCCGTGGCGTTCGACGGCCCGGCGCACCCGGCCCGGCAGGTCGGCCGGACAGAATCCCAGCCGCGCGCTGAGCTCTGCGGCGGCGATCAGCCCGACGCCGACCGCTTCGCCGTGGCGCAGCGTGAAGCCCGAGATCAGCTCCAGCGCATGTCCGAAGGTGTGGCCCAGGTTCAGCCAGGCCCGGTCGCCGGCTTCGAACGGGTCGCGCGCCACGATGGCGGCTTTGACGCGGATGGCCGCGGCGATGATCTGCGTGAGGTTGTCGGTGTCCCGCGGCGCGATCGCGGCCCGTCCGTCCGGCTGATGTGGCATCCCAACGACAGCCTCCGGTCCGGACGCGAGGAGTTCGAAGAGGTCCGGGTCTGCAATGATCCCGGCCTTGATGACCTCGGCCATGCCACAGCGGAATTCAGCCGGCGGCAGGGTGCGCAGCAGGTCCGGATCAACCAGCACCAGCTCGGGCTGCTTGAACGCACCGACCAGGTTCTTGCCCTGGGGCAGATCCACGCCGACCTTGCCCCCCACGCTGGCATCTACCATAGCCAGCAGGCTGGTGGGGATCTGGACGAAAGGCACCCCGCGCAACCAGGTGGCGGCGGCAAAGCCCGCCATGTCGCCGATCACCCCGCCGCCCAGCGCGATGATCGGTTCCCCGCGCGCCAGGCCGGCGGTCGCGAGCTCCCGGTATAGATCCGCCACGGTCTCCAATGTCTTGTAGATCTCGCCATCGGGCACCTGGAGCACAACCGGCTCGAACTGCGCGTCCCTGAGCGCTGCTGTCAACTGCGCGGCGTAATGGCTGCCCACGGTGGGGTTCGTGACCAATGCGCAGCGGCCCGGTTTGACCCCTGCCTCGCGGATGCGGCTGCCGGCCTGGGCCAGGAGCCTCCGCGCGATGAGGACGGAGTAGCCACAGCTTGCGGGGTGCGAATGGCCTGCCTCGTATGCTGTGCTTTGCGCTTCGCCGTCTGCGAGTTGCTGTACGTGATCTGCTACGTTGACGATCAACCGGTGTCCTCCCTCGGGCAAACCCGCTGCGATGCCCATCACGCGCTCGGCCGCCGCGGGGACGCTCAGGTGCGTGGTGTCCAGGTGAAGCGGGATGGCGGTATAAGCGGGCGCGCGACTGTCCAGCAGCGCCCGGATGCGCGCCAGGCGATCATCGCCGGCCAGCAAGGGCCGGTCGTTCCCTCTCCCCACGCGCGCCAGGATGACCTCCGGCTCGGCGTCCAGGCAGATGAGGATCCCGCCGGCTGCCAGCGCCTCGCGATTGGCCGGATTGACGACTGCGCCGCCCCCTGTGGCTACCACGAGCCCGGCCGGCCGGCTCAACTCCGCGCAGATCGCAGCCTCCAGCGCTCGAAACGCAGGCTCTCCGTCCTCCGCGAAGATCCGGGGGATCGGCTTCCCGGCGCGTTCAACGATGAGGTCGTCCAGGTCCACGAACGTCCGGCCCATCTCCCGAGCTACGTAGCGGCCGACGCTGGTCTTGCCCGTCCCCATGAAGCCGGTGAGGACGATGTTGGGCTGGGGGTTGCGTACTGCGTATTGTGTACTGCGTATTGCGTGTTGCGTACTGCGTACATTCGCCATTCGCTGATTCGCCGATTCGTGATTCGCCATTCGCTGATTCGCCATTCGCCGATTCGCCATTCGCTGATTCGCCTGATTCGCCATTCGCTGATTCGCTGATTCGCCGCTTCGCCATTCGCTGATTCGCTGATTCGCTGATTCGCCGCTTCGCCATTCGCTGATTCGCTTACTCGCCATCCGCGTAGCCGAACCGCCACGGCACGTTGTCCATGGGCAGGTCGGCGAGGTTGCTGCCGCGCAGGGCTGCGAAGCGGAGGAGCTGCTCGGCCAGGGAATCGCCGCCCAGTTTGCGGATCAGCTCGTCGGCCAGCACCCAGGCGACCATCGCTTCGCCGATCACCACCGCGCGGGGTACGGCGCAGAAGTCGGAACGTTCATAGCGGGTCGGCGCGGGCTCCCCGGTGGCCAGGTCTACCGACATCAGCGGGTTGAGGGTGGTGCTGATGGGCTTCATGGCCGCGCGGAGGACGATGGGCTCGCCCGTGGTGATCCCTCCCTCCAGGCCACCGGCGCGATTGGTGGCGCGGCCCAACTTCACGGCTCCCTTTTCCCCCGGGGAAGGGGGAGGCGCGCTTTCCTCAGCGCCGGGGGGAGAAGGGGGCGACGGGGGCAGGATCACGATCTCGTCATGGACCTCCGTGCCCCGCCTGCGGGCGTTGTCGAATGCCGGGCCGATCTCGACGCCCTTGATGGCCGGGATCGAGATCAGCGCGGCCGCCAGGCGCGCATCCAGCTTGCGGTCGAAGTGGACATGGCTGCCCAGCCCGGCCGGCACGTTCAACGCCACGATCTCGAAGATGCCGCCCAGGGTGTCTTTGGCGAGCATGATCTGCCGGATCGCATCGTGCATGGCCTGGGCCGCTTCCGGGTCAGGACAGCGTACATCGTTGGCTTCTGCGGCCGCGAAGCGCTCCGGATAGGGCATCTCGTCGGGGATGTGGGCGTCCACGTCGCCGATGCTGCGCACGTAGCCGCCGATGACGATGCCGAATTGGGCCAGGTAGGCCTTGCAGATGGCACCGACTGCCACGCGCATGGTCGTTTCGCGCGCGCTGGCTCGCTCCAGGCCCGGCCGCAAGTCACGATAGCCGTACTTGATCGCTGCGGTCAAGTCGGCGTGCCCCGGCCGCGGGATGGTCATGGGCGGGATGTCCCTGTCGGCCCAGGACTTGTAGTCCAGGTTGGCCACCTCCAGGGCGATGGGGCCGCCCGTGGTGTGGCCGGCCGTCACCCCGGCCGTGATGCGCACGGCATCCCGCTCGATCTTCATGCGGCCGCCGGAACCGTAAGCGGTCTGACGGCGGGCCAACTCGGCGTTAATGGTCTCAGCGGCCAGCGGTACCCCCGCGACCATCCCCTCAAGGACGGCTGTGAGCCTGGGCCCGTGGCTTTCGCCCGCAGTGAGAAATCTCAGGATCGTCATAAGCGTTTTCGTACCCGTGAAACGGCCGGGCCGGCCGGACTGCCAGGCGCAATCCCTATTCCAGCACCCGCACCAGATGATACTGCTTCTTGCCTGAGCGCAAGACCAGGAAGCGGCCGGCGATGACCTGGGCCAGGGTGACGCTCGCAGCGGCGTCGTCAACCCGGAGGTTGTTGAGGTAGACGCCCCCTGACGCGACCAGCCGGCGCGCCTCGCTCTTGGACTTCATCAGCCCTGTTTCGACCAACAGGTCTAGCAGCGGCTTCCCTTCCCCTTCCAGCGTCTGGCGCGGCAACTGGCTGGACGGCACATCGGCGAAGATGTCCTCGATGTCGGCGGCGGACAGGCCTTCGATCGTGCCGCCGAAGAGCACCTGGGATGCCTTTTCGGCATCGGCCAGGGCCTGCTCGCCGTGTACCATGCGGGTCAGCTCTCGGGCCAGGGTCCTTTGGGCCTCCCGTCGTTCGGGCCTTTCCTGCGTGGCCGCCTCCAGCGCCCCGATCTCCTCGGCGTTGAGCCAGGTGAAATAGCGCAGGTAGCGCACGGCCTCCGCGTCGGGCTGGTTCAGCCAGAACTGGTAGAAGCGGTAAGGCGACGTCTTGCGGCCGTCCAGCCAGATGGTGCCCTGTTCCGTTTTGCCCAGCTTGGCGCCGTCCGGCGTGGTGACCAGCGGATAGACCAGGCCGTACGCGCGCGCGCCCCGCACGCGGCGGATCAGCTCGACCCCGGCCGTGATGTTGCCCCACTGGTCGCTGCCGCCGGCCTGCACGGTGCAGCCGTAGCGGTCGTAGAGCTGCAGGAAGTCGTAGGCTTGCAGCAGCATGTAGCTGAACTCCGTGTAGGAAATGCCCTCCTGGCGTTCCAGCCGTGTCCGCACCGAGTCTTTGGTGATCATGTAGTTCACCGTAAAGTGCTTGCCGACGTCACGGAGGAAGTCCATCATGGAGATGGTGGTGAGCCACTCGGCGTTGTTGACGATGCGCGCAGGGTTGCTCCGCACATCGAAATCCAGGAAGCGCGCCAGTTGCGCCCGGATCGCCTCGACGTTGGCCGCGATCCTCTCGGCTTCTTGCAGGGGACGTTCCTGGGCCTTGCCGCTGGGATCACCGATCAAGCCGGTGCCGCCGCCCGCTACTGCGATGGGGGTGTGGCCGGCGCGTTGCATGCGCGCCAGCCCCATCAAGGCCAGCAGGTTGCCCACTTGCAGGCTATCGGAGGTGGGATCGAACCCGATGTAGACGGTCACCTTGTCGCGGGCCAGCACGTCGGGCAGCCCCTCGGTGTAATCGTATACCAGGCCCCGCCAACGGAATTCCTCGAAGACATTGGTCATGATGCCAGCAGTTCCTTTCTCATGATCTCGGAGAATAAGCTTGCTTCGTAGCCTGTCCAGAGCGCGGCCGAGCGCGCGGCCTGTTCCACCAACATCCCCAGGCCGTTGATGGCAAGGGCCCCCTGCGCGCGCGCCAGCGCCAGCAGCTCCGTGGGGCGGTTGTAGATTGTGTCGTAAACCACCTGGCCGGGCCGGAACGGGACATCCGGGTCCCAGGGCAGGGGGTCGCCCTCTCGCAGGCCCAGGCTTGTGGCGTTCACGATCAGGTCGGCTTCTGCGGCCAGGGCGCCGAAGGCAGCCGGCCATGCATGGGCGCTGATCCTGTCCGCCACGTCGGGCAAGGCCTCCGCCAGCGTCCGGCACAGCCCCTCGGCACGTTCAGGCGTGCGGTTCACCACGGCCACCGACGCGCCCGCCGCCAGCAGGGCATATGCGATCGCGCGCGCGGCTCCCCCTGCGCCGATCAGTAAGACACGGTAACACGGCGCCACGGGGCCGGGAAGACGTTCAACCCCGCCCTCGGTTTGAATGCGCAGCGATCCTTCCGGAGTCGAGGCTGTGCGCCAGTCCCCTTTAGGGTTAGCCGGTTGCTCTCGGGGTGCGTGAAGTCCGGCTGAAGCCTCGGTTGGGGATTTTGAGGTCAGCCACCCTGGCACCCCGTGTTCTGCCAGGTCCGCCATGAAGCCGGCGCCATCGGTGCTTTCGCCGAAAAGCGAGCCATCTTCCCGCACAATGATGGTGTTTACGGCGCCGATCGCGCGCGCAGTAGGGCTGAGCTCGTCCAGGAACGGCACCACCGCCTCCTTGTGCGGCACGGTCACGTTTGCGCCGGCGAACCCCAGGGCGGCTAGGCCCCGGACCGCATCTCCTATTCGTTCGGGGCGCGTGGGCAACGGCACGTAGGTCCAGCCCAGCCCCAGGGCAGCATACGCTGCGTTGTGCAGCCGCGGGCTCAGGCTATGGCTCACCGGCCACCCCAGCAATCCCACCAGATGGATTGCGGATTGTGGATTGTGTACTGCGTACTGCATACTGCGTATTGCGTACTGCGTATTGCGTACTGCGTATTGCGTCGTCCGTCATTCGCTGATTCGCCATTCGCCGATTCGTGATTCACTGATTCGTGATTCACCATTCGCTGATTCGTGATTCGCCATTCGCCGATTCGTGATTCGCCATTCGCCGATTCGCTGATTCGCCATTCGCTGATTCGTGATTCGCCGATTCGTCATTCGCTCCACGAGACATCCGCCCCCAGCGCTTGCATCGTCTCCACGAAACCCGGGAAGGAGTCGGCGATCGCCTCGGCCCCGCGCACCACGGTCTCACCTGCGGCGACCAACCCGGCCACTGCCAGCGCCATCGCCAGGCGGTGATCGCGGTGACATTCTACCACAGCACCCTGCAAGCGCGTAGGGCCGCGCACGATCATGCCGTCTTCCAGCTCTGTGACGTCGGCGCCCATCTTGCGCAGCTCAGCGGTCACGGCGGCGATGCGGTCGGATTCCTTGACGCGCAGCTCTGCGGCTTCTCGCACCACGGTGACCCCTTCGGCCTGGGTTGCTGCCACGGCGAAGATGGGGAACTCGTCAATGGCACGCACGATCAGCTCGCCGGCCGCCTCGGTGGCACGCAGCGGGCTGTAGCGGACGGCCAGGTCGGCAATGGGTTCACCGGTGATTTTCGCCATTCGTCTCTCGTCTTCCACGTGTACCGCCGCCCCCATCATCACCAACAGGTCATACAACCCCGTGCGGGTGGGGTTCACGCCGACGCCGGTAAGGCGCACCTCGGAGCCGGGCACGATGGCTGCGGCTACCAGCGGAAACGCAGCGGAGGAGAAGTCGCCCGGGACGACGATCGTCCTGCCGCCGATCAGCTTTTGGCCGCCGGCCAGGCGCACCGCCCTACCCTGCCCCTTAGCCTCAACCTCAGCCTCAACCTCAACCTCAAACTCCGCCAACATCCGCTCGGTGTGATCGCGCGATGGGCCGGGCTCGCGCACCACGGTCTCACCCTGGGCGAAGAGGCCCGCCAGCAAGATGGCCGACTTGACCTGGGCGCTGGCGACCGGCATGGCGTAGTGGATCCCGCGCAAGTTGCCGCCGTGGATGGTCAGCGGGGCCAGCTTGCCGCCCTGGCGGCCCAGGATGGTCGCTCCCATGAGCCGCAGCGGTTCGGCTACACGCCCCATGGGCCGACGTCGCAACGGCTCGGTGCCTGTCAGGACGGAGGTGAACGGCTGGCCGGCCAGCAACCCGGCTAACAGCCGGATCGTCGTGCCGGAACCGGCGCAGTGGAGCACGTCCTCCGGTTCGTGCAGGCTATGCAGGCCGCGGCCGCGGATCAGCAGCTCTGACGTGCCTGGCGCGTGTCCGATGTCGGCACCCAGCGCCTGCATGCAGCGTAAAGTCGCCAGGCATACCTCGGCGGGCACCCAGCCGCGGACGCGCGTTTCGCCCTCAGCCAGGGAGGCCAGGATGATGGCCCGATGGGTGATGGATTTGTCGCCCGGCACGGACGTCTCGCCGTGCAGCGGGCCGGATGGACGGATGATCAGGTTGGGCATGGCCAGCTCACGTCTTTGGAATCGAGCCTTCAGGCGGTCTGTGCGGGAAGGGCGAGAGACCGGCTGAAGCCTCGATTCCAGCAAAGTTGGTGCTTTTCCGTCAGTCAGGGGCACTCCAGGTTTTCAGCCCTGCACGTCGCGCCTGGGCAGTCGTCAATCGCGTGCGCAGGTCCGCTTCGTCCTCCGCTGCCAGGGCGGCCCGGAGCCTGCCGACCTGGGCGACATACGTATCCAGCCACTCCAGCACCGCCGGTCGGTTGGTCAGCAGGATGTCCAGCATCATGTCCACATCGCTGGCGGCCAGGCGCGTGGTGTCGCGGAAGCCCGAAGCGGCCAGTTGCCGGGACAGAGGGCTGCCGGCCGTAGCTTCTGCGTTGACCAGCGCAACGGCTGCGGCATAGGGCAGGTGGCTGATGGCCGCAACGGCGCGGTCGTGCGCCACCGGGTCGGCGATCACAGGCCGCGCACCGATGGCTGTCACCAGCGTCACGGCCCGGTCGAAAGCCTCCTGCGTGGTGCGCTCCAGCCGGCAGAGTACAAAGGCCTTGTCTCGGTACAGGTCGGCCTCCGCGGCCGCGAAACCGGCCACCTCCTTGCCGCACATGGGATGGCCGCCCACCGGTTGCAGCCTTTCGGGCAGGCCTGCCAGCGCCGCGCAGATCGTCGCTTTGGTGCTGCCCAGGTCCAGCACCAGCGCGCCGGCTCGGGCGTATCGGCCCACCTCCGGGATCAGGCGCAGGATCGTGCGCACGGGCGTCGCCAGCACGATGACATCTGCACCGGCCACCCCGGCCGCCAGGTCGGCGGTAGCCACGTCTACGGCGCCGGACGCGCGGGCTGCTTCCAGTGTGGCCGGGCTTCGGCTCACACCGCTGATCCGCAGCGGCCCGATCCGTTCGGCCGCGCTGCGCAGCGCCAGGGCCAGCGATCCGCCCATCAGGCCCAGGCCGATGATGCAGACGCTGCTAAGACCGGTATTTCCGGCCGTCATCACATCGTCCGTCCCACGGCCTGCGCCAGGGCGCGCAGCTCGCGCACCAGCTCGGCAAAACGCTCCGGCTTCAACGATTGTGCACCGTCGGAGAGCGCCTGGGCGGGGTGAGGATGCACTTCGATCATCAGGCCGTCTGCCCCGGCCGCAACACAGGCTTTAGCTGTAGGGCCGATCAGTTCCCATTTGCCTGTGCCGTGAGATGGGTCTGCGAAGACCGGCAGGTGCGACCACTGCTTGAACAGGGCGATCGCGTTGATGTCCAGGGTGTTGCGCGTCGCCGTCTCGAAGGTGCGGATGCCCCGTTCGCATACCATCACCCGTCGGTTGCCCCCGCTCAGGATGTATTCGGCCGCCATCAACGTCTCCTGCACGGTGCCCATCATGCTCCGTTTGAGGAAGGCCGGGATGCGCGTTTTCCCAACCGCGGTGAGGAGCGGGAAGTTCTGCATGTTGCGCGCGCCGATCTGGTAGATGTCGGTGTACTTGCCCACCAGAGGCACGGCTTCCGGCGACATCACCTCGGTGATGATGGGCAGGCCTGTTGCCTCACGCGCTTCGGCCAGCAGCTCCAGGCCGTCTTCGCCCAGGCCCTGGAAGGAGTAAGGCGAGGTGCGCGGCTTGAACGCTCCCCCTCGCAGGATGTCCGCGCCGGCCTCTTTCACCGCATGGGCGGTCTCCAGGAGCTGGCTCCTGCTTTCGACGGAGCACGGCCCGGCGATGATGACGACTTTGGGGCCGCCGATGGTTACTCCCCGCACATCGAACACCGTGTTCTCGGGGTGGAAGTCGCGGCTGGCGAGCTTGAACGGCTGGAGGATGCGCACCACCTGCTCGACCCCGGGGAGCAGCTCGAACTGGTGGGACGGGATCGGCCGGTCATCTCCCACGACCCCGATGATGGTGCGCTCGGTCCCACGCGACAGATGCGCATGGTAGCCCAGCGCCTCGACCTGTTGTACTACCGCCTCAACCTGTGCGGCGGTCGCGTTGGCTTTCATGACTACGATCATGACAGACCTCCCTGGAATGAATTCGTGGGCTGGCGCTTTTTTTACTCTGCGGCCGGGTAGCTTCCCAGCAGTTTCAAGAAGGTAGTACGGGTTAACAGGCCCAGCAACGCGCGATTGACCGTGGCATCCTGCCAGTGGCCCTCGAAATCCACGTAGAACACGTAGTGCCAGGGCCGGTTGCGCCGCGGCCGGCTTTCGATCTTGGTCAGATTGATCCCTCGGCTGGCAAACTCTCCCATCGCGTGGTACAGGGCGCCGGGTGTGTGCATGGTGGCGAAGACGATGGAGGTCTTGTTGTGTCGCGCAGGCGGCGGCTCCTCGCGGCCGAGCAAGAAGAAGCGGGTCGTGTTGTCCGGCGAATCTTCGATCCCGGCGTCCAACACCTCCAGCCCATAAGTCCGGCCGGCCAACGCGCTGGCGATGGCGGCCGTGCCGGGCTCCGGATTGCGGGCCAGTTGGGCGGCGGCACCCGCCGTGTCGTACGCGGGCACTGCCTCCCAGCCGCGCGTGCGCAGGTACCGTTCGCACTGGGCCAACGCCTGAGGATGGGAGCGCACGCGGCGGATGTCGGCCGGGGTCACGCCCGGCGGCGCCAGCAGACAATGGCGCACCCGCAGCTTGACCTCGCCCACCACCCGCAGGTCGTGATCCAGCAACAGGTCGTAGGCCTGGTTGATGGAGCCCGCCTGGCTGTTTTCCACCGGCAGCAGGCCGAGGGTTGCCTTACCGGTCTCCACGGCCTTGAAGATGTCGGCAAAGCTCTCGCAGGCCAGGGTGTGCACGTCCGGCCCGAAGTGCTGGAAGATCGCCTCCTGGGAATAGGCACCGGGTTCTCCTTGATACGCGACCACGGTCAGGCGGTCCTCTGCGGGCGATACCCGGGGCGAAGTCTGCGGCTCGGCCGGCGGGGTGAGCTGCAGCGGCTCGAACTCACCGTTCAGGTCGGGGCGCAGCGCGACGGCGTCGCGCAGGTAGACGTGCCGGATGTCGTAAGGGCTGCGGTCGGTGTTCCAGTGCAGGAGCACACGGATGGTACGGGGCAGGCCTTCGGGCGAGGCGATCTCTACTGCGCTGAGCAACGGCACATGGTGCCAACCGATCTGGCGGGCCGCGCGGGCGGGGAACGCAGCGTTCAGGTCAGGGGTGACGGTGAAAGTCGCGCTGGCCAGGTCCTCGGTCTGGATGCCGTTGGCTGCAACCAGGGCTTCTAACATCTCCTGAGTGGCGCTCAGGATCGCTTCTGGGGTGTTATCGGCGGCGGTGATGGCGCCGCGCACGCCTCTTACCGGCATAATTCCTCCTTCCTGGAAAAAGAAAGAGCGTGGGGCTGGTGCCTCCACGCTCGGCTTGGGAATCTGACTGGACTGGGCTTCATTGCATCAGCGGCGCCACATATCCAGCCGGCGCGGGGGCAACCCGGGGCGGGCCGGAATAATAAAAGTAAAAGCGGGCGCCGAATGCAAAGCTGTGCACGGATCGTACCTTGTGTTGAGTCTGTCCTTTTGGTGACGGAGCAGATCATAGCATAAGGTCTGTTGGTTTGTCAAGCGCCGCCGCGCGCGTTGCGTGCCCGGGATCGGCCGCCTGCCCCGCCAGGCGGCGGCCCACCGCCTCGGCGATCGCAGCGACCTGGCGTACCAGGCCCGCGAAAGCTTCCGGTCGCAACGACTGCACGCCATCGGAGAGCGCTTGTTTCGGGTTGGGGTGGACTTCGACGATCAACCCGTCAGCGCCAGCGGCAACGGCCGCGCGCGCGATGGCTGTCACATATGCGGCGTCGCCGGTGCTGTGGCTGGGATCGAGGATCACCGGCAGATGGCTGCGGGCCTTGAGCACCGGAACGGCGTTGATGTCGGTGGTGTTCCGCGTTGCGGTCTCGAAGGTGCGGATCCCTCGTTCGCAGAGCGCTACGCGGCGGTTGCCGTGAGACAGGATGTACTCGGCTGCCATCAGCAGCTCCTCGATGGTGGCGGAGAGCCCCCGTTTCAGGAGCACCGGATGCTGGCTTTCGCCCGCCGCGTGGAGCAGCGCGTAGTTCTGCATGTTCCGCGCGCCGATCTGGAGCATGTCGGCGTAGCGTCGCACCAGGGGCACCTGCTCCGGCGTCATAACCTCGGTGACCACCGGCAATCCTGATGCGGCACGCGCTTCGGCTAACAGCTCCAGCCCTGCCTCGCCCAGCCCCTGAAATGAGTAGGGGGACGTGCGCGGCTTGAACGCTCCCCCGCGCAGCATGTGGCCGCCTGCCTCCCGCACCGCATGGGCGGTCTCCAGCAGTTGACTGCGGCTTTCTACCGAGCACGGGCCGGCCATGATGACCACTTCCGGCCCCCCGATGCGGACATGCCTTACGTTGAAAACGGTATCGCGCGGGTTGAACTCGCGCGCGGTCAGCTTGTATGCTTTGGCGACGGGCATCACCTCTTGAACGCCCGGCGCGGAGCCGAACAGTTCCTGCAGGGGCGGATTGCCCTCACCCACCACCCCGATGACGGTTTGCCCGGCCCCGCGCAACAGATGCGCGCGGAAACCGTGCGCCTGCACTCCGGTGATCACGCGGTTGATCTGCTCCAGCGTCGCATCTGGACGCATGATGACCAGCATGGGAGAACCTCCTACTGTTTTCGCCCCTCTCTAAGGGTACGCACGAACGTCGCGGCTGCCAGAACCGGATCGTCCGCCTCTGCCACTGCGCGGATCAACGCCGAGCCGACGATGACCCCGTCTGCCAGGGCGCCCACCGCGCAGATATGCTCCGGCCGGCTGATCCCGAATCCCACCGCCAGCGGCGTCGTGGCCACGCAGCGGGCCCGGGCCACGAAATCGGCCAGGCCGTCGGGCAGCGCGCTGCGAGCGCCCGTGACACCCGTGAGGGAAACGAGATACAGGAAGCCGGTGGTGCGGCGCGCGATCTCGGCCAGCCGGGCGGAGGGCGAGGTGGGCCCCGCCAGGAAGGCCAGAGCAAGGCCCGCGCCGGCGCACGCGACTTCCAATTCGTCCGCCTCCTCGACGGGGAGATCCGGGACGATCAAGCCGTCTGCCCCGGAAGCAGCCGCATTGTGGACGTAGCGTTCAATGCCGTAGCGCAGAATTGGATTGACATAACTCATCAGCATGATGGGTTGTGCCACGCGTTCGGCCCGCAGCCGGGCGACCAGTTCCAGGCAGTGGGCCGGCGTGGTGCCCCGTTCCAGGGCGACCTGTGCAGCGGCCTGGATGGTGGGGCCGTCGGCCAGGGGGTCGGAAAAGGGCACCCCCAGCTCGATCAGGTCGGCGCCGGCCTCGGCAATGGCCCGCAAAACCGCCCTCGAGGCGGCGAGGTCCGGAAAGCCGGCGGTGAAGTAGGGCATCAGCGCCGGCCGGCCCTGGTGGCGCGCCTGGTCAAACGCGGCGGCGATGCGGCCCAGGCCGGTGGTCGGTGGTGTCTGAAGGGTGGCCGTCATAGGTCTTGCCCTCGATCGCGCAGCGCATCCAGCACGGTCTGCAGGTCCTTGTCGCCCCGGCCGGAGAGGTTCACCAGCAGCGCCTGGTCGCCCCTCATGGTGGGGGCCAGCCTGGCGGCTTCGGCGATGGCATGGGCCGATTCCAGGGCGGGCAAGATCCCTTCGGTGCGGGCCAGCAGTTGAAACGCAGCCAGGGCCTCTTCGTCGCTGGCCGTGGTGTACTGGGCCCGTCCGCTCAGCCGCAGAAACGCGTGTTCGGGCCCTACGGCGGGGTAATCCAGCCCGGCCGAGACGGAGTGGGTATTGGCGATTTGGCCCGCAGCGTCCTGGAGCACGAATGTATACGTTCCGTGCAGCACGCCCGGCCGGCCCAGGAGAGGGTCGGCGAAGCGGGCGGCGTGCTTGCCCGAGGTGATCCCTTCCCCGCCGGCCTCCACGCCGATCAGGCGCACGCCAAGGTCATCGCGAAACGCGTGGAACAGGCCGATCGCGTTGGAGCCGCCGCCCACGCAGGCGATGCACGCATCGGGGAGGCGGCCCGTCATGGCCAGGAACTGGCTGCGCGCTTCGACCCCGATCACCGATTGGAAGTCGCGCACCAGGGTGGGGTACGGGTGAGGGCCCAGCGCAGAGCCCAACAGGTAGTGGGTGTCGCGCACGTTGGTGACCCAATCGCGGATCGCTTCGTTGATGGCATCCTTCAGCGTGCGCGTCCCGGAGTCCACGGCGCGCACTTCGGCGCCCAGCAGCTTCATGCGCTGGACGTTGGGCTGCTGCCGCGCCATGTCCACAGAGCCCATGTAGACGACGCATTCCAGCCCCAGCAGGGCACAGGCGGTGGCGGTGGCCACGCCGTGCTGGCCGGCGCCCGTCTCGGCTACGATGCGGCGTTTGCCGATCTGCCGCGCCAGCAGCGCCTGCCCCAGCGCGTTGTTGATCTTGTGCGCGCCCGAATGGGCCAGGTCTTCGCGCTTGAGGTAGACCTGTGCGCCGCCCAGATGCGCGCTCAGCCGACGGGCGTGGGTGAGCGGCGTCGGCCGGCCCACGTAGGTGCGGAGGAGGGTATCCAGCTCGGCCTGGAACGCCGGATCACGGCGCAGCCTCAGGTAAGCCTCTTCCAGCTCGGCCAGCGCCGGCATCAGGGTTTCGGGGACGAACTGCCCCCCGAAGGGGCCGAATTTGGACGGGAGGCGGCCGTTTCTTTGCGACGGGTTGTGTTCGGTTTGCGTTGTGAACTGGAATTCGGTGTGTGATGGATTCATGGGTGTTTGACTCGCTTTGCAACCGCTGGGGCTACGTGTGGCATTCTCTGACCGCCCGGACGAACGCGCGCAGGCGCGCGGGGTCCTTGACGCCCGGTGCAGATTCCACGCCCGAGGCCACGTCTACGCCCCAGGGCCGAACCGCGGTGATCGCCGCGGCGACGTTGTCAGGTGTCAGGCCGCCGGCCAGGAGGATCGGCATCTTGCTTGCCAGCGCGGCCGCGATCTCCCAGTTGGCGGTCTGGCCGCTGCCGCCGAATCCGCCCCCGGCAGCATCAACCAACAGGGCAGGCGGGGTGCGGCGTGCATAGGACGCGGCAGCCAGGCGCGCTGCTGACAGTTTTGTCGGGCGGATCGCCTTGAACGCGCGTCCGCCCAGTGCGGCGATGTGCTCCGGCGGCTCGTCGCCGCTCAGTTGGGCCTGGTCGAGGCCGCATAACGCCAGGACCCGGCGCACCTCGGCAGGGTCGGCGTTGACGAACACCCCGACCAGGGTCACCCCCGCTGTGAGCTCGCGTAGTCGGGCCACCAGGTGCGCGCAGCGCTCGGGTTCGATGTAGCGCGGGCTGGGCGGGTAGAAGTTGAAGCCCAGCGCGTCGGCACCGGCTGCCACAGCAGCCAGCGCGTCGTCCAGGGTGCGGATCCCGCAGATCTTGACCTGTGTCATGTCTCGTCCCCAGAAAGCTCGCGCGTCTTGCCGGCGACGTCCTTCGCGGTCACCAGCGCCTCGCCCACCAGGATGGCGTCAACGCCGCTGCCGTGGCCGTTGCGCCTGACCTGGCTCAGGCGTCGCCGGTCGTGGGCGGTGAAGATGCCGCTTTCGGCCACCAGGCAGACGCCCGTCGGGACGTGGGGGGCCAGCGCCTCGGTCGTCTCCAGACTGACGCTGAAATCGTGGAGGTTGCGGTTGTTGATGCCGATGAGCACCGGGTTGCAGGCCAGGGCCTGGGCCAGCTCGTCTTGGGTGTGTACCTCGATCAGGGCGGCCATGCCCAGGTGTTGTACCAGCGCCTGGAGCTCGGCCAGTTCGGTCGGGCCCAGCGCAGCGGCGATCAGCAAGACCGCATCAGCGCCCGCCGCGCGTGCCTCGTACACCTGGTAGGGGTCACAGATGAAATCCTTGCGCAGCAGCGGGAGGCCCGGCAGGTGACGGCGCACCGTGGCCAGGTGGCCCAGCGAACCGTTGAAGAAGCGCTCGTCGGTCAGCACGCTGAGGGCGGCCGCGCCGTTGGCCGCGTAGGTTTGCGCCAGGCGCAAGGGGTTGAAATCGGCGGCCAGGATACCGCGAGAGGGTGAGGCAGCCTTGACCTCGGCGATCAAGGCCGGCCGCGCCGGGGCCGATCGCAGCGCAGCCACGAAGTCCAGTGGGGCCGGGGCGCGTGCGGCCTCCTGGCACACTTGAGCCAGCGGTCGCGACGACCGACGCTGTGCCAGTTCGGCCCGTTTGTGGGCGAAGATCGCATCCAGCCGGCTCATGACAGCTCACCGCGATGCGGCAGGGCGTTTTCGGCTGCCATGCCCTGGGTCAGTGCGATCAGGGCGTTGAGTTTGTCCAGCGCTGCGCCGCTGTCCAACGCTTCGGCCGCTTCGGCCAGCCGCTCGGAAAGGACGCCGTATGGGTCTGAGGAGAGGTCGCAGCACTCCACCGCCAGCGCTGCGGCGGCATTGAGCAGCACCACATCTCGGCGCGGGCTGCGATCGGCCCCCGACAGGATGTCCAGCAAGATGCGGGCGTTATCGGCGGGTTCGCCCCCGCGCAGCTCCTCGATGCTGGCGCGGCGTAAGGGCAGGCCCTGTGCCACCACGTCCAGGTCGAAGGTGTTCACCTTCCCGTCGCGCAGGTGGCTCACCCGGTTGGGGCCGCCGGTGGTCAGCTCATCCAGGCCGCCGTGCCCGTGGAAGACCAGGGCGGCTTCGCTGCCCAGTTCACCCAACACTTCGGCCAGGACATGGGTGAGGCCGGGATCGTAGACGCCGATGATCTGGTGCGTGGCGCCCGCGGGGTTGGTCAGCGGACCCAGCAGGTTGAAGATGGTGCGCTGGCCCAGCTCACGCCGCGGCCCGATGGCGTAGCGCATGGCCGGGTGGAACTTGGGCGCGAACAGGAAGCCGATGCCGATCTCGTCAATGCATTGGGCCACCTGTTCTGGGGTCAGCTCCAGGTTGACGCCCAGAGCAGCCAGCACATCCGCGCTGCCGCTGCGAGACGATGCGGCCCGGTTGCCGTGTTTCGCCACCCGGCGGCCGGTCGCAGCGACCACGAACGCAGCCGCGGTGGAGATGTTGAAGGTGTGGGCGCCGTCGCCGCCTGTGCCCGCGGTGTCCAGCAACGAACCGTTGTGCCGCAGACGCACCCGGGCGGCTTGCTCCCGCATAGCCAGGGCACTCCCTGCGATCTCGGGCACCGACTCCCCCTTCATGCGCAGCGCGATCAGGTAACCGCCGATTTGAGCGGGGGTCGCGTTGCCGGTCATAATGACCTCCATCGCTTCGCGCGCTTCCTGGGCGGTGAGGTTTTGGAAACGTAACAGTTTGCCGATGTAGGTGTGTAACATGGTCGGCCTCCCGGAAAGGTCACTGGGTCAAAGGATGTTCAGGAAGTTTTGCAGGATTTGTTTGCCGCCGGTGGTCAGGATGGATTCCGGGTGGAACTGCACCCCGAAAATCGGCCAGGATGTGTGCCGCAGGCCCATCACTTCGCCGTCGGTGGTGAACGCGGTAATCTCGAGGCCGGTTGGCAGCGGTTCGGCCACGATCAACGAGTGGTAACGGGTGGCCTCGAAGGGGCTGGGCAAGCCCACGAAGAGGCCGTCGCCGTAGTGATAGATCGGCGAGGTTTTCCCGTGCACCAGGCGGGGCGCGCGCACCACGCGGCCGCCGAACACCTCGCCGATGCATTGATGCCCCAGGCAGACCCCCAGGATGGGGATGGTTGCGCCCAGGCGACGGATCACTTCGTTGGACACCCCGGCGTCAGACGGGTCGCCGGGCCCCGGCGAGATGACGATGTGGCTTGGTCGCAACGCAGCGAGCTGCTCGGCCGTGATAGCGTCGTTGCGGTAGACGCACACCTCGGCGCCCAGCTCGCCCAGGTATTGCACCAGGTTGTAGGTGAAGGAATCGTAGTTGTCAATCACTGCGATCATGGGTATGCTCCGTACAATCGTCTGACAAAGGTCTGGACAAACCAGGTTTCGCCCCTGGACAAACCAGGGAGACTGGACAAACCAGGTTTCTCTAAGAAACCTGGTTTGTCCAGTCTCCCTGGTTTGTCCAGGGGCGAAACCTGGTTTGTCCAGGCCTTAGCCTCCCTCGGCCATGGCCACGGCTTTGGCCAGGGCCTGAGCCTTGTTGATCGTTTCCTGGTATTCGCGCTCCGGAATGGAGTCGGCCACGATGCCGGCGCCGGCCTGGACGCTGACAGTCTGGCCTTGCATGACCAGGGTGCGGATGGTGATGCACGTATCCAGCGAGCCGTCGTAGGAGAAATAGCCCACGATGCCGGCATAAGGGCCGCGCGGCTCTCCCTCCAGCTCCTGGATGATCTCCATCGCCCGGATCTTGGGGGCGCCGCTGACGGTGCCTGCGGGGAAGGTGGCCCGCAATAAGTCGAATCCGTCGAGTTCGGGGCGCAGTGCGCCTTCAACGTGCGAGACGATGTGCATGACGTGGGAGTACCGTTCCACGGTCATCAGTTCAACGGGGTGCACTGTGCCGTATCGGCAGACGCGCCCCAGGTCGTTGCGCGCCAGGTCAACCAGCATGACGTGCTCGGCGCGTTCCTTCGGGTCGGCCAGCAACTCCTGTTCCAGGGCTATGTCCGTTGCGGGATCGGCCCCGCGGGGCCGGGTGCCCGCGATGGGCCGGATGGCTGCCCGGCTGCCCTCCAGGCGCACGTGCATCTCGGGGGATGCGCCGATGAGGTACAGCGACTCGTCCCCGACCAGGCCGTTGAAATCGAAGAAGAACATGTAGGGCGAGGGGTTAAGCCGTCGCAGCGCACGGTAGATGTCGAACGGCCGGGCAGAGGTCTTGCGGCTGAAGCGTTGGGACAGCACCACCTGGAAGATGTCGCCGGCCGCGATGTACTCCTTGGCGCGCCGTACTGCCGCCGTGAACTCCGCCTCTGTGCGGTTCGAAGTCAGATCGGTGCAGCAATCGGGCGGCCGGCCGGGTTGTCGCGGCGGGAGCGGCGCCAGGATGCGCGCCTCGAGTTCGTCCAGCCGTGCGGCTGCCTCCCGGTGGGCGGCCGCTTCATCGCCGTCCAGGTGCACGTTGGCGATCAGCAGCAGGCGGCCGAACGCATGGTCGAACGCCACCAGCGTGTCGGCCAGGAGGAAGACGGCGTCGGGCAGGGTTGCATGCCCGGCCAGCAGCAGGGTCGGCTCGAAAAAACGCACCGCATCGTAGCCCAGATAGCCCACCAGTCCCCCGGCGAAGCGCGGCAGCCCCGGGACAGGTTCTGGCCGATAGCGGGCCAACTCGCCGCGCAAGACGTCCAGCAAGTCATGGCCCGGCGGGATTTGCCACCGGGCGACCTCGTTGTGAGCATGGTGGATCACCTCGCGCCCGCGGCAGATCAGGGCGCGGCCGGGGTTGACCCCGATGAAGGAATAGCGGGCGACCTGCTCCCCGCCGGTGACGCTTTCCAGCAAGAAGGACGGGCCGCGGTCGCACAGCTTCAGATAGACCGAAACCGGCGTTTCCAGATCTGCCGGGAGCTCGCGCACGACCGGCAGCAGGTTGTAACGCTCGGCCGGCGGCGCGAAGATCGGGCCGACAACAGCCTCCGGACGGGCTGTGGTTGTGGCAAGCATGTTGCACCTCCGCACAGGCAGGATGCTCCTCCGTCTGGGAGGAAGGGCCCCTGGCTGGTGGGGCCGGCTCAGCATCAGCAAAAAGCCCCTCTCCTGTCCACAGGGACGGGAGAGGGGCTTCCCGCGGTGCCACCCTGGTTAGGCCGGCGAAGGTTCGAGGATAAGAAAAACCCGTCGTGATGACGACGGGTTTACAGGTGCCAGCCTCACTCGATCGAGTACGGCAGCGGCATCATCGTAGCGCTGCTTATACTCTTTGCCCTGATAACGGTGGCAGCTCCGGCACAGGCTATTAGGGGCGCACTTCGGCTCTGTCCCCGTTCGCCCTGCAGCTCCGAGGTCCATTCAGCGTCGGCGCACGCACGGGGCTCCCACCTGCCCCCCGCTCTCTGGGCCGGCCGTCCGGCGCTTACTTCTCCTCTTCACAGCCTTTGCGGTGTCTGTCTTCGATTGTGGGCTACTTATACCAGAGCTGTTCTGCATTGTCAAATCCGCAACGGTCGCTTTATCACGGCAACGGGATGTAGCTCACCATACGACCGTCAGCAGTGAACCAACCGCACCCGCCCAAGGGGCTGCAGCCGGTAGGGTCATCGGGCGGTAACGGGACTGGAAGATGCAAGATCAGGGGCAATAGGGCGCGCTTGTTGAGCGCAGGAGGAGTTGCCGTGGCGCCGGGTCCTGCTCCTGGCGTTGCCTTCTCGGGCAAGGGCTGAGAAGGGATGGCCGATGCTATGCTGTCCAATTCCCATGAGGGAGAGGAGGCGGGCTCAGAAGACGCTGTAGCCCCCGGATACCACCCAGGCCCCACCATCTGGGTTGCATATCGCTGCAAGGAGGCGCTGGTGCGTTCAACTCGCAGGTAATAGCCGCGCATGGTCGTGGTGGTCGTGTAGATTCGATCCAGTAGCGATCTGGGACATCCGCCGTCAGTCATGCAGGAATCGTACGGTATCCCCGGCGGCACGAAGTATTCGGGCACAGCGAAGAGGGATGCCTGTCTGGCGTAGGGCAGGAACTGCCCCGTGCTCTCATCGGCGTCCTGCCAGTGGCCGAACAAAGGCAACCCCATGCTGTTCACGTGATCCACAGTCAGGCCTGTCCCGATGGTGAAGCGATAGGTGCCTGTCATGGGACGGTCTACGTTGCTCCGAGGATTGCCGGGAAACGCGGTGAAGGGGTCTACCAGGGCGGGTTGCAGATTCAGCAGGAAATAGTTGGCACCTGAGGGAACGTACATCGTCAGCTTGTCGTGACGGTCACCGTAACCGGCGGCGCGTAACTGATGGACCAGCGACGTCAGGTGGCCTGCATAACCGATCCCCAAATAGGAGCGAAAGGTAAAATCCTGGCTGCCCAGCACCGAGACCTTGACCACTTGCGGCGAGCGGACGGTGAACACGGCGGTCAATTGGTGGTAGTTGCGGAAAGAGATGATGATCTCGCAGCCCATGTTGGCCGGCAGGAGCAGTTGTCCGTCCGGTGTGAAGGTGGAGTTGAGCGTTGGGGTCTTTTCGTAGCGATAGAGGTTTTGCTGCTCGGAGACCACCGGGTTACGGCTCGGTTTCCTGAGGCCCCCGGGTACGTAGCGATAGAGGCTGGCCTCGCGTGTCACGTCTCGACCGTCGTGGTAAAGGCGAACGGTGCTTTCCGGTGAGCTGGAGCCGAGCTGGTCTATCCTGGCCGGCTGGCCCAGGCACCCAAACATTGAGCCGTTCCAAGCCCCGGTCACTTCAAAGCGCGGATAGGCGATTGCGGTAATCGTCACAGTATCGCCGATGCGCTGGCCCGACTGGTAGCGCAGGATGCCGTAACCGGGCGTGGCCGAGATGACCATCCCGGCGAGCGCGGATTCCGGCACCTGGCCGACGAGGTCTACAAAGTTGAGGCCCTGGGGTTCCACCCAATCCAGGGCCATCTCCCCGCCTGGACGGCTGAAGCCGTCACTACCAGGCATTTCCTTCGTAGTGGCGACTTCAGTTGCCGGACGGCTGAAGCCGTCACTACCAGGGATGCCCCATAGGAGAGGCAAGACGACCAACAGCATCAAAACAACATGAACAACTTTGTGCATCACTTCTCCCAAAATATACAATTGTGACATTAGAAGAAAACATTTGAGCAACAGAATCCTAGTGTACGTGTTCTGGTGACAGAAGTCAAATTCTCCCGCTATGCCGCGTCAATAAGTCACAATTGTTTGTGTAACGCCAGGGCCACAGCCCCTGCACGAGAGCTCACGTTCAACTTCTTGAAGATAGATTTCAGATAGCGCTTGACGGTATTCTCGGAGATGGTCAGCTCGCGCGCGATTTCCTTGTTGGTGAGGCCCTGCGTCAGCAGGGCCAGGACTACACGTTCTCGTTTCGTCAGACGAGTGGCAACATCGGACCCTGGCAGCGCGCCGGAAGTCGCCTCCTGAACGACGGCCAGGAAGTTGTGGCGGTCGAAGTTCTGCTTCTCCAGGTAGGCATAGACGCCGAGTTCGCTGTAGAACCGCTCGATATCGCCGGCTGTGGCCCGGCCGCTGACGACAACCGTTGGAATGCCCGAGACCTGGGCTTCACGCAACACCTGAAAGCCATCGCGGTTTCCTTCGGGCGCCGTGGAGCTGGCCAGGGCCAGGTCGGCCACAGCCAGGTCGAACCGTTCCCGGCGCAGATAGCCCAGCGCCTCCCCGAAGCTCAGGCTGGTGCGTACCGCATAGCCCGCCTCACCCAGCAATTCGGCCAGAAGGCTGCGCCACCCCGCGTCATCTTCCACCAGCAGCGCCCGGCCCTTCACCCCGGCCTGTCTGGGCATGGGTGTCGTGGCCGGACGGGGCGGGACAGGGGCAGGAGTCGGCGCAGAGGGGGGCAGCGCCAGCAGCCTGCGGATGACCTGGCGGAAGTCGGCGCGCCGAAACGTCTCCTTGCGCAAACAGGTCTGCGCGTGATGCTCGGTCAGCGCCGCCACTGCGATTTCCACCGTCGCATAGCCGGTCAGCAGCAGCGCTGCGCAGCCCGGATCGAGCCGCTGCACTGCGTCCAAGACCTGCAAGCCATCGCGATTGCGTTCGTCATCCGGCCGCAGCGAAAGGTCAATGACCGCCAGCCGATGGGGCGTCGCCCGCAAGCTCGCCAGGGCCGTGGGCACGTCGTGCGCGATGTCCACGGTCAGGCCCATGTCGGTCAGGATCTCGGCCAGGATCTCCTGCCAGGCCGGGCTGTCCTCGACGATCAACGCGCGCGGTGGTTGCTGGTTCATCTCACGTTCGCGTAACCGGCAGCCGGAGCAGGAAGGTCGCGCCATCCCGGCCGTTGCTCTCCACGGCGACCGAGCCGCCGAGCCGGGCCATGGCCGTCTTCACCCACCACAGCCCAAAGCCGAGCTTGCTGCGTCCGGCAGGTGCACCGGGACGGGTCCGCCCGCTCGCCCGGGAGAAGTTGAACTCGAAGATACGCGCCTGGATCGCAGGTGGAATCCCGGGACCGTCGTCGCTCACGCTGAGTTCCACCCGGTCGGCATGGGCCCGGCCCCGAATGCACACGTGGCCCCGGCCGTTCATCGCCTCGGCAGCGTTCTCCAACAGGTTGACCAGAACCAGCGCCAGGGTCTTGCGGCCGGCGAGCACTGGGGGCAGGTCGTCCAGTCCTTCGGCCTCGACTTTGACCTCGCGAGGGAGCCGCGCCTGGGCCAGGGCATCGGCCACACAATCCGCGATGGACACCGGCCCGGCCTCGATCGGCTGCAACAACGACAGCCGCTCCCGGACGGCGCTGAGCGCCTCCAACGCTGCGCGTTCGATCTCCGCCAGGTTTACCGCCAGGTACGGGTTGGCGGACAACGCCTCGGCGCACTTATCCTGAATGCCCTCGATGCGCACCGGGATGGTGCCGACTTTGTTGTTCAGGTGGTGGAGCACGTTAGCGGCTACGTCGCCCAAAGCCGCGAAGGTCTCGGCCACTGCCCGCGCTTCTTGGGCCTGCGCCAACGCCTGGCGTTGGGTCGCTGCGGTCAGCGCCAGCCCCGCGTAATGCGCCAGGATGCTCAGCACCTTCTTGTCCCACTCGAACGACCCGGCCTCAGGCGTGGCGCCCTGCGGCGGCGCCGATCCCTTTGCTTCTTGGCCGGTTGCCAGGTGGATCACGAATGCCGCGGCCGGCCCACGATCCTTTCCGCCGGGCACCGGCGCGACCAGGGTGTGGTGCGAGGGGCTGTCGGCCTTCAGCGAGATGTCGGTCTGCCGATGATAGACCAGCAACGAGCCGGTCTCCAGCGCGCGTCGTACCAGGTCCTCATCAGCCTCGGCCCGGTAGCCAGGGGTGGCCGCGGCCCGGGCCAGGCCCTCCCGATCTCCGGTCCACAGCGCGCCGGCGGAAGCGTTGACCAGATCGCACGCCAGCTCCACCAGGTGCGCCAGCACAGCCTGGAGGTCTTGGGTCAGCAGGAATTCCGCCGTCTTTCGGAGGCCGTCCAACAGGCGCACCTCCTGGATGGCGATGACTGCCTGGTTGGCCAGCGCTTGCAGCAGGTGGCTGTCGGCCTCGCTGAAGGCCCCTACCTCGGGGCTCTCCAGATTCAACACCCCCTCTAGCCGGCCCCCTGCGCCGATCAGCGGCACGGCCAGGTCGGAACGCATTTGCAGGGCGTGATCCAGCGGATAGTAGATGTCGCGCCAGGGGGGCTGTTGTACGTCGGGGACGTTGAGGGGTTGCCGCGTCATGGCCACCCAGCCCATGATGCTGTTGCCGTCAATGGGCAGGGTCTCGGTGGCCGGCCGGCCCAGGCGGTCCCCCGCGATGGCGCGCATCACCAACTGTTGGCGCGTGCGATCCACCAGCCGGAAGATGCCGTAGCGTGCCCCCGTCACCTCCAACGCCATTTCCAGGATCGCTTCCAGGGTGTCCTCCAGCCGGCTGCGCGAGGAGATCAGCAGCCCGGCGCGGTGGAGCAGGGCCAGCTCATCCTCCTTGCGGGCCAGATGGCGTCGCACATGGTTGAACTGGCCGGCGTGGTAGAGGGCCAGTGCCGCCTGGTTCACGAAATTGTCCAGCAGCAGCAGCTCCCAGTCCTCGAAGGCGCGCGCCTCAGTCAGGTAGACATAAAGAATGCCCACGGGCTGTTCGGCGATGAGCAAAGGCAAACATGCCACCGTCCTGGCGCCGGCTGCCTGCTTGGCCGGGTGCACGGACGGGGTCGGCGTTTCGTAAGAGAGCACGCGGCGGCGCTCCCGCAGCGCAGTCATGCCCAGGCCGTCTTCCCGGGGATGATCGCCCGTCAACGCAGCGATGTTGGGCCCGGCTGCCGCTCGTGAGATCGGGTCAATGGTGCCGCGCGACGGATCGTATGGGTAGAGGACGGCGCAGGCGTTCGGGAGAAGCGCTGCTGCGCCCTCCACGATCAAGCGCAGGGTTGCGTGGAGCACGTCAGGATCGTCATGGCCCAGGCGGTTGATGCGCGCACCGATGTCCCGCAGCCGCTCCAGGGCCTGCAGGAACGTCGTGTTGCCGGGGAAGCCGACAGCCTCGTTCATGAACCGACCACTTCGTGCAGGATCGCTTCCAGGTCTTCCCGGTTGAACCGGTAACGGGCGTAGCAAAAATGACAGTCAACGGTAGCCTCACCGTCGGCTACCAGTGCCAGCAGGTCTTCGCGCGTGAGCATCTTCAGTGCCTGGCGTGAGCGCTCCCAACTGCACGTGCAGCGAAAGGAGATCAGCCGGTGCTCCAGCACATCGTACGGCGTGTCCCCGAAGAGGCGGGCCAGGATGTCATCGGGCGTCGCTCCCCCGGCCAGTTGGGAATCCAGTGGGGGTTGGGCGGCGAGCCGGGCCGCAAAAGGCACCAACGCCTCCGGGCCGCTGCCGGGGAGGCTTTGGATCAGGATCCCGCCGGCCGCCAGTACCTCCCGGTTTTCATCCATCGCCACGCCGATCTCCACCAGGGAAGGGATTTGCTCGGATCTGTTCAGGTAGTTCTCGATCTCACGCGCCAGGTCGGCTCCCTCCAGGGCGACCACGCTGCGATAGAGATCGCGCACGCGGAGGTCTTTGACCACGGTCAACAGCCCCTGGCGGCCCAGGGACGCAGCGACCGAGGCGCGATCCAGGCTTTCGGGCGAGGGCGCGTCGGGGACGGCCACATAGCCGCGCACGTGGCCGTAGGCATCCGACTCGACCACCATCTTGCGCAGCGGACCGTCCCCTTCCACTTTCAGCGCCACCCGCTCCTGGATTTTGAGCAGCCCGCCCAGCAGTGCGCCTGCGGTCAGCCCGTAACCGAGCATCGCCGCGGCGACAGGATACGCCGCATGACGTCGTACCGACTCGCGCACGGTCTCTGTGGTCACGCAGACCAGGACGCGTACGCCGGCCTCTTTTGCTAACGCGCGCACCATGATGTCGCTCATCGTGTGTTCACCGGTTGCACAGATAGAAGCCGGGCCCCTCTGGAAGGCCCGGCTCTATTATCGTGCAAAGGTCGGTTTTGACCAAGAAAAGATGTTGCTGTAGTGTGACAGGCGCGCAGTGCTTATGCGTCGTAGTACAGCGTGAACTCGTAAGGATGCGGTCGCATGCGCACCGGGTCCACCTCGACCTCGCGTTTATACGCGATATAAGTCTCGAGCATATCTTCGGTGAACACATCTCCCTTCAGCAGGAAGTCGTGGTCCATCTCCAGCGCCAGCAAGACCGCCTCCAGCGACCCGGGTACCTGTTTGATCAACTTGGCTTCCTCAGGGGGCAGGGCGTACAGGTCCTTGTCCATGGGTTCGCCCGGATCAATGCGATTCTGGATGCCGTCCAGGCCGGCCATGAGCAGGGCGGCAAAGCACAGGTACGGGTTGCAGGACGGGTCGGGCGCCCGGAATTCCACCCGCTTGGCTTTGGGGCTCTTGGAGTAGACCGGGATGCGGCAGATGGCCGAGCGGTTGCGCTGCGAGTAGGCCAGGTTGACCGGCGCCTCGAAGCCGGGTACCAGCCGGCGATAGGAATTGGTGGTGGGCGCCACCAGGGCCAGCAACGCCGGCGCGTGTTTCAGCAGGCCGCCGATGTAGTAGCGCGCCGTGTCGGAGAGCTGCGCGTAACCGGCTTCGTCGTAAAAGACGTTCTTGCCCGCTTTCCACAGGCTCTGATGGACATGCATGCCGCTGCCGTTGTCGCCGAAAAGGGGCTTGGGCATGAAGGTTGCGGTGAGACCGTTCTGCCGCGCGACGTTCTTCACCATGTACTTGTAGATCATCACGTTATCGGCCATGCGGGTGAGGGTGTCGAAGCGCATATCAATCTCGCCCTGGCCGGCGGTGGCCACTTCGTGATGGTGCACCTCGACCGGGACACCTGCGCCCTCGATGGCCAACACGATCTTGCTGCGCACGTCTTGCAGGGTGTCGGCCGGCGGGGTGGGGAAGTAGCCCCGTTTCGGCGGGATCTGGCCGCCGTAGTTCGGCCTCAGGTCCTTGCCGCTGTTCCACCAGCCCTCGGGACTGTCAATGTAGTAGTAGCTCTCGTTGGTCCCACCGCCGTAGCGCACATCGCTGAAGATGAAGAACTCGGGCTCCGGACCGAAATAGGCGGTGTCGGCGATGCCGGTCTGTTTCAGGTAGTTTTCGGCGCGGCGGGCGATGTAGCGCGGGTCGCGCAGATAGGGCTCGCGCGTGATGGGGTCATAGACATCGCAGATGATCGCCAGGGTCGGCACCTCGTAGATGGGGTCTATGAAGGCAGTAGAAGGATCCAGCATCAGGAGCATATCCGACTCGTGGATCTCTTTGAAACCGCGGATGGACGAGCCGTCGAAGCCGATGCCTTCTTCGAACAGCTCTTCGGTCAGTTCACGTGCAGGGATGCTGAAATGCTGCCAGACGCCGGGCAGGTCGGTGAAGCGCAGGTCAACCATTTGCACCTTGGCGGCCAGGGCAAGCACGTCGGCGATAGTTTTGGGCATGATAGGAAACTCCTTTCAGGGCTGTTTCGATAATGAGATCGGCGCCGGGATGAAAGCGGCCCCGGCGCCAACGGGGAACATTATACGAGAGATGGTGTCAGAAGTCCACTACCCGAATGGGTACTTTTTCAGCCCAGCAGGCGCTCTGCCAGCCGTTGCACCCAGGCCGTATGGTTGTTCAGCGCGGCGGACAGGCGGCCGGGCTCATGACCGTAAGCGAGACGTCGCGCCAGAAACGCGAACTCCTCGGTGCCCTCGGCGGGCACGGTAAGGTCTTTGCTGTTGCCCCGCACCACCCGCAACGCGTTGATGAGCTGCTGCAGGAAGAGGTGCGCCTCTCGCAGCCGGAGCGCGTTTTCCTCGGAGATGATGCCGTGAGTCGCCAGCGCAGAAATCGCCGCCCGCGTGTTGGTCAGCCGCAGGCCAGGGTTGGCCCCGCCGTAACGCATCTGCAGGCCCTGCACCGTGTATTCCACATCTACCAGCCCGCCCAGGCTGTACTTGGCGTTGAAGGTGCCGGGCGTGACCAGATGGCGCAATTGCCGTTCGCGCATGGCGCGCATGGCGGCCAGGTCGAAGCTGCGGGGGTGATAGACGAACGCGTCGCGCAGCGCCTCGATATGTCGGCCCAGGTCGGGATCGCCGGCGATGGCACGCAGCTTGATCAGCGCCTGGCGTTCGTAGGCCCAGGCCGGCCCTTCGGGCGCGAAGTAGCGCCGAAACGCGTCCAGCGGCACCGACAGGCTCCCCGCCTTCCCGTAGGGCCGCAGGTCCAGGTCAATCTCGAAGATGCCCTCCCGCCGCGCCCAGATCGCCCGGCTGAACTCGGCCACCAGTTTGTCGAAGAACTCGGCCGCGCTGAGTGCGCGAGGGCCCGCCGTCTCCCCGCCGCTCCCGTAGATGAACATCACCTCGATGTCGGACGCGTAGCCCAGCTCGAAGCCGCCGCATTTGCCCAGCACGCAGACCGTGAAAGGGATAGGATGGCCATCGGTTCCCAAGGGCGCACCATGCAGCGCGACCAGCTCGTCGTAGACCATCCTCGCCGCAGCGGACACCACGGTTTCCACCAGGTCAGTCAGCTCCATGGAGAACGCGTCGAAGTCCCGGATGTGCCCCAGGATGTGGCGCATGTCAATCCGGAACATCTCCCGGTCCTTGAAGGCGTTCAGGGCGGCGCGGCGCGTGGTGGGGTCACCTGCCTGGTGCAGCAGGGGCAGCAGTTCTGCAGCCAGCTCCACTTTGCGTTTGGCCGCGCTCAGCGCATGGACGTCGGCCACGACCGGGAACAGGTTTTCGTACTGCATCCGCAGGAAGTCGTCCCACAGGAACTCGCTCACCCCCAGCAGGCGGGCCAGGGCATCCAACACCTCGGGCCTTTCCAGCGAGGCCAGCTCATCGGGCCAGGAGGGCCGGCTGAACAGTTCGCCCAGATATTCGTGAAAGTGCAGCAACGCAGCCTCGGGATTGGGCGAGCGCGGCAGCAGGTGGGTGAAGTGCTTGATCAACGCAGTGGCCGCACGAAGCTCACGTTGTCGCTCTGCCGCGGTGATCTTGTTCCCGCGCGCGTCGGTGACAAACAGGACGTCCTGCACCCGGTTGCCGGCCGAATCCACAAAGACCCGGCTGATGTGGATCCCGCTGAGCGCCAGCGCGTTGGTGAATTCGTACAGAAAGCCGGGCGTATCGGGCGCACTGATGCGCAGCACGGTGTAATCGTCCGCCGCATCGTTGTCAATCTCGATGTCCACGGGGGGCAGCGCGAGGGCCGCAGCATTGCCGGCGCGCACCGCCTGGGCGACGCGCTTCGCCAGCTCGCCCTGCGCCAGCCGTTGCTCCCGGGCTTGTAGCAGCCGCACCAGCTCCAGCAGGTCGGCCCGATATCGGGTCCACGTCTCCGGCCCGGGCTGAGCGCCTTGCACGGGCCGCACCCGGAACACGTCCACGATCTTGCGCCGCGTGTCCCTGGCCTCAGCGCCCGGGCCGGCCGGCGAAACCTGGCTTTTGGGCCCCGGCTCATAGGTGTACACGTGGCCGTCCACGATGTTGAAGCCGTACGCGAACAACAGCCCGCAGATCACGGACAGGACGCCCAGGTAATCGTAGCCGACAATGGTCACGCGCCAGCATCCGTCGGACTGCGGTTGCGCGTCCACCAGCACGGGATGGGCAGCGTCCAGCCCTGCGGCCATGATCGCGTGGTGTTCGACCTCGATGGGGTCGAAGGTCGCCGAGTAGGAGGGCGCCAGGCGGGCCAGGTGCTCCGTGATCATGCGCCCGGCATCCGAAGTCTGTCCGGTCATCGTGTCTTCTCCCGTGGCTGAGTTCCGCTCGGCGCCAAGCTGCGTCGCCGGTTTCCGTTCATCTGTCGTCAGATGCCGCAGGTAGACAGCGCGCACGGCCTGGGTGTGCAACTGATAGCGCGCGATGAAGCGGGCGGCAGCGTCATCGCCCTGGAAGCCCAACCGACGCGCCAGGTAGCGCAGGTCGGCCGGGTCTGACGGCAGGGTGTGGGTCTGGCGGTAGTCCAGGATCTGCAGGTAATGTTCGACGGTGCGTAGAAACGTGTAGCCTTCGGCCAGGATCCGCTGTTCCTCCGGCGAGAGGTAGCCTGCTTCCGCCAGGCGTGCCAGGGCCTCGCGCGTGTTGGGGGTGCGCAGCCAGGGGTGGCTGCCGCCGTGGGCCAGTTGCAGGTATTGGGCCACGAATTCGGCATCGCGGATAGACCCCTCTCCCAGTTTGACATCTCCCCAGGCACGACCGGAGCGCCGCAGGTGTGCTTCGGTCTCCAGCTTCATGTGGTGTACCTCGGCCCGTGCCGCCTCCTGTCCGGCGTTGAACAGCAGGGGCGCGACCTGGCGCAAGAAGTCGGCGCCCAGGGCCAGGTCTCCGGCCACGGCGCGCGCCTTCAACAGCGCCTGCCGTTCCCACAGGCGCGCGTGTCGTTCCAGATAAGCCAGATAGCCTCCCACCGTGGTCACCAGAGGTCCAGCGCGGCCCCAGGGCCGCAGCCGCATATCCACCCGATACAGGAAACCTTCTGCCGTGGCCTGGCTGAGGGCGAAGATCAACCGCTCGGCCAGCCGGCGGCGCTCCTGGCTCAGGGCCTCATCCCCCGCATCGGCCGCCAGGAACAGCAGGTCCACGTCGGAGCTGTAGTTGAGCTCACGGCCGCCCAGCTTGCCCAGGCCGAGGACCGCCAGGCCTGTGGGGGCATCTGTGCCGGCGACCAGCGCCAATGCCGTCTGGATGACGGCATCTGCCAGGTGGGAGAGCTGCGCTGTGACCGTTGCCAGCTCCACCAGGCCGCCCAGGTCGGCCACACCGATGCGCAGCAGCTCGCGTTGTTGGTACCGACGCAGGGCGTCCAGCGCGGCCCCTATGTCCAGTTGGTTCGCTGCCGGTGCGGGCCAGGGCGCCACTGCGGCCCGGGCACCGGCCAGGAAGCCGCGCAGGTCTTTGACCTGGGTCAGAGCGCTCCGGTCGGCCAACAGGTTGAAGCAATCGGGGTTGCGCAACAGGATGTCGGTCAGGTGTTGGCTGCAGGCGAACAGGGTGACCAACAGCTCCAGGGTATGCGGTTCATCGGCCAGGCGCTGGAGCACCGCTGGCGAATCCGGGTGTGCCTGGATGAAGCGCTCCAGGCCCGTCAACGCACGGTCGGGGCTGGCCGCATCGGCCAGGGCACGGCGCAGGTAGGGCAGCTTCGTGAAAAGGTCCGAGGCGATGGCCATCGCAGGGGCCGCGCGATCAGCCGCGGGCGACCGCCGGTCGAACAGCGGGCGCAGGCAGCGCTGCGCCGCAGCCGGCACAGAACTTGTCTTCGGGCTCCGCCGGTCGGCCGCAGGCCGGACAGCGCCGGCCGGTTGCAGTTGCCGCTTTTCGGCGTCGCAGCTCGCGAGCGATCAGGTCTTCCAGTTCTGCATCCACCTCGGCCTCCCAGCGGTCGAGGGCGCGCAGCGTCTCGGCCGCGTGGAGCTTCAGGTTCGCCTCGAACGCAGCGAAGTCTTCGTCGGTGATTTTGCCGACACGGTGATCGAAGTGCAGTTCCCGCAAGGCCTGGAACGCTGCCTCGCGCTGCGCCAGCAACTCCGCCAGGGTCTCTTCGGCCGAAGTGACGGCCTGCCGAGCCGACCCCGACCGCAGGAGGATGGGGTACGCGACGGCGAACAAGGCAGCGGCTGACAGAAGGATAGCTAGAATGATGAACATGTTCAGTCCGTTATTTGACGTAGCGGTGTCGAGAAACCAGGTTTCTTGGAGAAACCTGGTTTCCCGACGCTGTTACGCAACCGGCTGCGCGCCGGCCGGCACGCGGCGGATCACCTCAGCCGCGGCCGGGCTACGTCGCGGCCACGCGGAGATCAGCACCCCGATGATCAGCACCAGGCCGCCGATCCACATCCACGACATCAGCGGATTCACGTAGACTTTGAACGACGCAGTCGTCCCTCCGCCGTCGAACCCGGCCAGCACCACGTAGACATCTTCGATGGGGCCAGGCCGCAGGCCGACCTCGGTCATGGGCTGTTCCTGGTTCTTGTTATAGATGTGCTTGGTCGGCAGGATTTGGCCCAGATAGCGGCCGCCGCGCGTCAGGTCAAGGCGAGCAGCGAACTCCGTGTAATTGGGGCCTTGCCTGGCCTCCAGGCCCCGGTAGGTGAGGGTGTAGTTGGCCACCGTGATGGACTCTCCCACCTTCAGGTTGGCCTGTCCCTCGCTCTGGTAGAACTCGTTGCCGATGATGCCCAGGGCAATCAACAGCACGCCGATATGGACCACATAACCGCCGTAGCGCCGGCCGTTGCGCCGCACCAGGTTGACCAGCGCGACCGGCAACGCCTCGCCCGTGGCAGCCCGGCGTGCTGCAACCCCGCGCACGTACTCCTGGACGATGCCGGCGAACACGAAGAAGAGCGCAGCAAACCCGATGAAGCCGGCAGTGTTGCGGTTGCCCAGCAGGAACAGCACAGGCACGCTGAGCAGCGCAGCCAGGATGGGTACGGTGAAGTTCCGGCGCAGGGTCTCGGGCGCGGAGCGGCGCCACGCCAACAGCGGCGCAGCGCCCATCAACACCAGGAGCGCCAGCATGATCGGCCCGTTGACGCGATTGAAGTAGGGTGCGTTTAGGGAGATCTTGTCCCCCACCACCAGCTCGGAGATGCTGGGGAAGATGGTGCCCAGGAATGTGGCCGCCGTGATGACGACGAAGATCACGTTTTGGGTCAGGAAGCTGGTCTCGCGCGAAAGCACGGCGTCCAACTGGTTTTCGCTTTTCAACAGCGGCAACCGCCAGATGAGGAGCGCCAGGAACCCGATCATGGTCAGGATGATGAACGCGGCGAACATGGGCCCTACAGCCGACAGTGCGAAGGAATGCACCGACTGTACCACCCCGCTGCGAGTCAGGAAGGTGCCGATCAGGGTCAGCTTCCAGGTGAGCCAGATGAGCACCATGTTCCACACTTTCAGCATCCCGCGGCGTTCCTGGATCATGATGCTGTGGACGAATGCCGTGGCGGTGAGCCAGGGCAGGAAGGAGGCGTTTTCCACCGGGTCCCAGGCCCAATAGCCGCCCCAGCCCAGCTCGATATAGGCCCACTGTGACCCCAGCAGAATGCCCAGGGAAAGGAAGAGCCATGGCACCAGCATCCACTTGCGGATCAACTTGATCCATGTGTTGCCCAACTGCCCTGTGATCAGCGCGGCTACGGCGAAGGCAAACGGCACCGTCATCCCCACGAAGCCCAGGTACAGCGCCACCGGATGGATCACCATCCAGTAGTTCTGCAGTTGTGGGTTCAGGCCCTGGCCGTCCATCGGGATGATCGGGGTGGCGCCTGTGGGCGCAAAGACCGACGTGACAACCTGCCCTCCTGCCGCGCGCCAAAATCGGTCGAACGGGTTTTCGGCGAAGATCAGCAGGGACAGGAAGAACCCGATGTACAGAAGCTGCACTGCGTTGACATACGGCTTCATGCTGGGCTGCTGGTTGCGGAAGAACCAGGTCGCGGCCGCAGCAAAAGCACAGGCGATCAGGGCCCAGAAGAGCAATGAGCCGGCCTGTCCGCCCCACAGCGCCGAAAATTTGAAAAGGGCCGGCAGGTTGCGTTCGGTGTGGGAGTAAACGTAGGCCAGGTTGAAATCGCTGGTCAGCAGCGCTCGCCACATCAACACGGCTGCGATCAGCACCAGGCCGCCGACAACGTAAACGGCATTGCGGCCACTGGCCACCAGCTCCGGCAGGTTGCGCCGCGCGCCCAAGATCGAAACTGCAATGCCATAAATCGAGAGCACCAGTGCCAGCACCAGCGCAATATAGCCTAGATCGGTCATTGTGAGGTTCTCCGTTTGTGTTGCGCTCCGTATTGCGTATTGCGTACTCCGTATATTGCGTATTGCGTACTCCGTGCTCCGTGTACGCACTACGCAGTACGCAGTATGCAATACGCAATACGCAATACGCAGTACGCAGTACGTGCTATTCCATCACCTCGGCAGTATGGTCTGGATCCGTTGTTCCAGCTGCTGGGCAGTCAACGGGCCGATGTGACGGCAGCCGACGATGTTCCCTTGCGGGTCAATGAAAAAGGTCTCAGGCACCCCCCGGATGGTGTATCGTTTGGAGATGCGGCTGGCCAGGTCGGGCCCGTTGGGATAGGTGATGGCGAACTTTGCCAGATAGCGTTTGGCGGCGGGATCCTGGTCCAGGTAATCCACGCCGATGAACATGACCCCCCGGTCCCTGTACTTCCGCCAGGCTGCTTCCAGGGCTGCTGCCTCGTCTTCACACGGCTTGCACCAGCTCGCCCAGAAGTTGAGCACGACCCCCTTCCCGCGCAGGTCGGCCAGGCTGATGGTCTCGGCCGGCCATCCGCCGTTGTAGTCGGGAAAAAGGGTCAGGGTCCAATCCGGCGCGGGCTCATCGCACAGGCTTTTCTGGGGCGGTTTGATCAACATCAACGCCAGCAGAGCCCCCAGGAAAAGGATACCGATGCTCAGGACGACGACCCAGCCGGGCAGTTTGCGGTTGGGTTTCTGGTCGCTTGACGCGACGGTCGGTTGGGTGTTCAAACAGCTTCTCCGTGTCTTGTTGTGAGCTGCGTGACGTGCATTGCGTATGGCGTGGATACGCTATTCGAGCCGCTGCAGTTCCTGTTCCACCTGTCTGAGATAGTCGTCGTTGGGCGCGGTCGGGCTGGAGGCGACCGGTTGGGGAGCAGGCCGACGCTGTTGCCAGGTGTAGATCAGGTAACCCACCCATCCCAGGCCAACCACGGCGGCCAGGACGGGAAACAGCCAGACGATGAGGTTGAAGCCCTGGCGCGAAGGCTCGCCCAACACCACATCCCCGTATTGCTGGACGAAATAGGCCTTGATTTGTTCCTTCGTCTCGCCGGCCATCAACTTCTCCGCGATGACTTCGCGCATCTGGACGCAGGCCTGGAGGTCGCAGTTGTCGAGCCGCACGCCGTTACACAGTGGGCACCACAGCTCGCGCGCGACGGCGTTGATCTCGTTGGGCGTGGGTGTTTGCGCCGACGCCGGCAAGGCCACGATGACCCACAGGGCCATCAGGACAACGCTACAGTAGAGCAAACGATTCATCAATCGCCTCAGCATAGTCTTTATCCCCGCCGCGGTGCACCGCATTGGGCACAGAAGCGGTCATCCGGCCGGAAAGGATGCCCGCATTGGGTGCAGAACGCGGCTTTCCCTATGGGTGCACCGGCCACGGCGATGCCGGCAGAGCGGGCCGGTGTTCTTGTCGGGGCCGGGCGGCTGCCCGCTTCCACACCGGCCGGTCGGCGCTGTTGGATCAGCCAGTAGCCCAGCAAGGCCAGCAATGAGGTGGCGCCGATGCCGACCAGCGTCCAGGGCAGCCAGGCTTGCAGGCCCGAAGCAGCCGGCCGGGTGGCCGCCGACGGCGCGCCGGCAGCGGGTGTGAGCGCCGGGTTTGTCACGGCCAACTGCGGCCGCGAGACTCCGGAATCGGTTTTCGTGTAACGGGCGACGATCTCGATAGTATCCCCGGCAGCCAGGTTCGCCCGGTTGAACGCGAAATAGGTCAGGCCATCCTCGCCCACGAAGGTTGAGTCGGCCGCAGGGGTCAGGCTGAAATCGGCCGATCGGGCCGGCTGCTGAACCGAGACCTCCAGGATTGCGATGGGGTAGGGGGCTCGGAAAAGGTAGCGGATCTCGCGCCGGTCCCCTGACGGCTGCCGGTCCAGATAGTACTCCAGGTGAAAAGCAGCTACAGGGAGCTGCTTGTAGGTAACACGCTCGGCGGCGACCTCCGCCTGCGCGATCAACAAACCACCGGTCGGGTCGGGGTAGGCCGTCTGGACGTTGCGCGCCCCGGCCGGCAAGGGAAAGCTGATGTCGCGCGGGAAGGTCACCCCTTCCGAGAAATTCCCCGTGAAGATGACCAGCAGGCCAGGGTCATCGTATTCGGGCCACAGGCGGAGCGCTGCGCGGGCGATGGTCACGCCGTCGCTTTGCGCTGAGGCTATCAGCGCGCCGGCCAGGAAGATCACGCACGTGGCCAGGATGGCGATCCCGGGTCCTTTCGATAGTTTTCGTCTCATTCGAATATCACACCCTTGCTGTTTCGAACAGGCCTTGATTATAGCATACGAGGAATTCCCCGCAAAGTAGCATCTATCCAAACGAGGTGCGGAACGGCCTACGACATAACGCGCGAGTAAGGGCAGTTGACAATTTGTGCTTAGTTCGTGTATAAATCGCTATAGCCAGCGTGCAGTTGCTTTTCTTCTTCCCTTTTGGCGAAAGCGAGGAGTGATCCATGTCTGTTTGGCCTGGTCTTCGTTCCGGTCTTCATCATCGGGCCATGTTGCGCAGGCGCAGTTGGGTGCTGCTGGTATTGATGGTAGTCGTGCTTGCGCTGGGCATCTTGCCCCCCTCCCCGGCCGTGGCTGCGCCCGCCAGCGATGGGACGGTGTACGTGGTGCGCGCCGGTGATACCCTGGGTTCTATCGCTGCCCGGTTTGGCGTGTCGGTTTCGGCCATCGCGCGCGCGAACAACATCGCCAACCCCAATCGCATTTACGTCGGCCAGCGGCTGGTGATCCCCGGCGTGGGCGGCGCACCTCCTGCGCCGGCGCCGGCTCCGGCTCCGGTGACAGGCGGCGTGTACATCGTCCAGCCCGGCGACACGCTGGCCCGGATTGCGGCGCGCTTCGGCACCACGGTCGGCGCGCTGGTGGCGCTGAACAACCTGTCCAATCCCGATCGCATTTGGGTGGGGCAACGGCTGCGCATCTCGGGTTCGGCGGCCGCACCGGCACCGGCTCCGTCCGGGGCCAAGTGGATTGACGTGGACCTGAGCAAGCAGCGGCTGACGGCCTACGTGGGGAGCACGGCCGTGTTCACGACGCTGATCAGCGGCGGCCTGCCCAGGACGCCTACAGTGGTCGGCCGGTTCAGGATCTACGCCAAGTACGCCTCCACGCGCATGGCGGGCCCCGGTTATGACCTGCCCAATGTGCCGTACACCATGTACTTCTACAAGGGCTACGCCATCCACGGCACTTACTGGCACAACAACTTCGGACGGCCCATGAGCCACGGTTGCGTCAACATGCGCACCCAGGATGCCGCATGGCTTTACAACTGGGCTCCCATCGGCACCCTTGTGGTGACGCACTGGTGATCGGGGGCTACCCCACGCAAACTGGTCTGGTCATCTGTTGGCCGATAACGTCTGCCGGGGTGCATAAAAACGGGCGAAACGGGGGTCTTCTGCCAGCAGCCTCTCGAGTCCCTCCTGTAGCGTCACCTTGGGCCGGTAGTTCAACAACTCGCGGGCCCTGGTGAGATCGGCCACCAGGCGGGCGATGCCGCCGCTCTCCTGCCGGTTGTAGATCACCTGGGGCTGGCGCCGGGTCACCTGCCCCAGGGTGGCGATCAGCGCGTTGATGCTGGTCTCTTGCCCCGATCCGATGTTGATGACCTGACGGTCAACCCCGGGCGCAGTGGCGGCGGCCACCAGCGCGTCCACTACATCGTCAATGTACACGAAGTCGCGCGTCTGCCTTCCGTCGCCGTGCACCACCAGTGAGGCGTTGCTCAGCACGTTCCTGGTGAAATGGGGCACCACCGGCGCATGGACCGGCGGGATGCGCTGGCCCGGGCCGTAAGCGTTGAAGATGCGCAGGGCCACCGTTTCGATGCCGTTCAAGGCGCCCAGCGCGAACACATAGTACTCCGCCGCCAGCTTGCTCACCGCATAGGGGACCTGGGGGTGGGGCCAGGCGGTCTCGCGCACAGGCTGCTGCTCCTGCGGCCCGTAGACCGTGGCCGACGAGGCGAGCACCAGCCGCTTGACCCCGGCATCTCGCGTGGCCTCGGCCAGGTTCACCGTGCCGCCTACGTTGACGTCGTTGTATTCGCGGGGATAGAGCACCGATTCCTGCACCGACACCCGCGCGGCCAGGTGAAACACGCAGTCAACCTTCTGCAGCAGGGTCCACAGCTTCGGCCGGTCTCGCACGTCGCCCCGGGTGAACAGCACATCGGGATGCAACCGGGACGGGTCCCCTGCGCTCAGGTCGTCCAGCACCCGCACTTGATGGCCCTGAGCGACCAGCGCGTTGGCCAGCGCAGTGCCGATGAACCCCGCCCCTCCGGTGATCAAAAACCGCATCGTTGTGGTTCCTTTGCGTTTGTCATGTAGATCGGTCAAAGTATAGCACGGTTGCACCGCGACGCCAAGTGGGGCAGAGGCGATCTTACCGGGCAAGAGGTCTCCCTGTTTGGGGGTTGGCGTTCAAGGCGGTATAATCGGGGCCGAATTTGTCTTCGAAGAAGGGATGCATCATCATGATGAAGTCTCACCAATGCGGCGAATTGCGGCCGGCACACGTCGGGCAAACGGTGACCCTGGCAGGATGGGTGCATCGCCGGCGTGATCACGGCGCATTGATCTTCCTGGACCTGCGCGATCGTTCCGGTATCGTGCAGGTGACGTGCGATGCGCAGACGGCGCCCGCTGCGCACGCGGTGCTCAACACGGTGCGCAACGAGTACGTGGTGCAGATCACCGGCGTGGTGCAACAGCGGCCGGCCGGGCTGGCCAACCCCAACCTGCCCACAGGAGAGATCGAGGTGTCGGCCACCGCAGCGCAGGTCTTGAACGAGGCCCGGACAACCCCGTTCTACATCAACAACGAAGATGTAGAGGTGGATGAGGCGTTGCGGCTCAAGTACCGCTATCTGGACCTGCGGCGGCCCTCCATGCAGCGCAACATCCTCTTGCGCCATCACGTGGTGAAGCTGATCCGGGACTTCATGACGGATCAGGGTTTCATCGAAGTCGAGACCCCCATGTTGATCAAGACCACGCCCGAGGGGGCGCGTGACTACGTGGTCCCCAGCCGGGTGCATCCGGGGCACTTCTACGCCCTGCCGCAATCCCCCCAGCAGCTCAAGCAGTTGTTGATGGTGGCGGGCTTCGAACGCTACTTCCAGATCGCCCGTTGCTTCCGCGATGAGGACCTCCGGGCCGACCGCCAGCCCGAGTTCACCCAGTTGGATGTGGAGATGTCCTTCGTGGAGCGGGAGGATGTGATGGCGGTGATCGAGGCGCTGTATACCCGGATCATCGAGACCCTGGGCACCAAACCGATCCTCCAGAAGCCGTTCCCGGTGTTGAGCTATGCCGAGGCCATGGCGCGTTACGGCTCGGACAAGCCCGACCTGCGCTTCGGGATGCCGCTGGTGGACCTCAGCGACCTGGTTGCAGGCAGCGAGTTCGGCGTGTTCAGCGGCGCCGTGGCTGCCGGCGGACAGGTCAAGGCCATCGTGGCGCCCGGCGCAGCCGGTTTCAGCCGCAAGCAACTGGACGAGCTGGCGGAACGTGCCCGCCGCGCCGGCGCAAAAGGGCTGGTTTGGATCGCCTATCGCGAGGACGGCGCCAAGGCTTCTGCCAGGGCGCTGACTGCCGGCGAGCTGGACGCCATCGCCGGCCGGTGCGGCGCCGCTACCGGCGACCTGGCCCTGGTGGTGGCGGACGCCAACCGCGATGTGGTGGCCCGCAGCCTCGGCGGCCTGCGCCTGTACCTCGGCCAGCAGTTAGGGCTGGTGCGCCAGGATGTCCATGCTTTGTGCTGGGTGGTGGATTTTCCGCTGCTGGAGTGGAGCGAGGAAGAGGGCCGCTGGACCGCCATGCATCACCCGTTCACCTCGGCCATGGATGAGGACTGGGATTTGCTGGAGACGGACCCGGGCCGTGTGCGGGCGAAGGCCTATGACCTGGTGATGGACGGCTGGGAAGTGGGGGGCGGCAGCATCCGCATCCACCGGCGAGACCGGCAACAGGCGATGTTCCGTGCCCTGGGGATCGGCCCCGAGGAGGCCGAGGAGAAGTTCGGCCACCTGTTGGAGGCGTTCGAATACGGCGCACCGCCGCACGGCGGGATCGCAACCGGCATTGACCGCACCGTGGCGATCCTGGCCGGCACACCCAGCATCCGCGACGTGATCGCGTTTCCCAAGACGGCGTCGGCCACCGATCTGATGTTCCGGGCGCCATCGCCCATCAGCCCGGCCCAGTTGCGTGAGCTGCATCTGGCGATCACCGCGTGATGCCTGGCCGCGAGGCCGGCCGCCGGAATAGCTGTTTTGCCGGTTTTGCGTTGTGAGAGAAGTTGTGTTAGGATAAAAGCCGTAGGACCCTGCGGTGCACGTGATGTTCTGACAGCGTTTTGAGCCAACACCGATACATAGGGAGCTGGACATCCCGGCCGGTAATGCAATAGCTGCGCACGTTGCCTGGTGCATCGTGCGTATTAGCAAAGCAGAGCTGGCCGGCAACGCGCCCACCTGCGAGAGCAGGTTCAAAACAGGCGAGCACACGGCACAGCGGGGGACTCGGCAATCGTTCGGCCATCCGGGCATCATCGGATGGCCGTTTTTTTGTTCTGCAGATTTCGCGAGGCCCTTGACAGGCCATCTCAGCTTGTGCTATGCTTGGCCTGACTTCTGACGCCGTCCGGGCGGCGGGAGCATGATTTTGTCAGCACTGAAGGGGTCTCTTCTTGAAGCGCGATCGCATTTCTGATAGCGTCTATGTGTTTACCAGCGGCCTGTACGCCGAGGTGACGGCCACGGTCATTTTCACCGACGAAGGCGCGGTGCTGGTGGACACGTTGCCGTTTCCCCAGGAGACGCGCCAGATTCGCGAGTTCATCCGGCGGCGGGGGGCGCAGGTGGCCTATGTCATCAACACCCACTCTCACGCCGACCACATCTACGGCACCTACCTCTTTCCCGAGGCGGTGGTGATCGCCCATTACCGGTGTCGTCAGCTGATGGAGCGCCACGCCGAGGCTGCGCTGGTACAGGCAAAGGAGCATACCCCGCAACTGGCCGAGGTGAAGATCCGTTATCCGGAGCTCATGTTCAACGAGGCCATGACGTTGCGGGTCGGCGGCAGGACTATCGAGCTGAATTACTCCCCCGGCCATAGTCGAGACGTCATTACCGTGCACGTGGTCGAAGAGCGGCTCATGGTGGCCAGCGATACCGTCATGCCCGTGCCGTACATCGTCGGCGGCGACCTGGATGACCTGATCCTGTCGCTGCAGGCGATTCAGACCAAGAGCCTGGAGAACCTGGTGCAGGGGCACGGCGAGGTGTTGCTGCGAGGAGAGATCGAAGAGACGCTCCAGGCCAATATCAACTACCTGCGCACCATTGACCGGTTGGTGCGTGAGCACATCGCGCGTGGGACGCCGCGCGCGGGCATTCTGGAAATCTCCATCGAAGAATGCGGCCTGTCCCGCATCCCCTTGGGCGGGCTGGTGCAAAAGCTACACCAGGCCAATCTCCTCACCCTCTACGATGCGTACCGCTCGGAGATGCGCATCCGCCGCACCGGCGCGGCCACGTGACCGTTCGCGGCTGCGTCGTCGGCCGCCCAGAGTCCCGCTGCGGCCCGGTTTTTGTGTCTGAACGACCGGGTTGCCGGCTGCGCCTTTCCTGGGCACGGACTACGGCGAACGCCCCAGGAAGTCCAGTTGGTGGGCGATGTAGATCAGCCGGCCGGCCTCGATCTGCGCGTGGCGCGTTTCGATCCAAGCGGCGAAGCGGTCAGCGTCGAGGCCGGGGCAGCCGGCCAGCGCCCCTGCGACCGTGTTGACGATAAAGTGCAGGAAATAGGCCTCGTCGGCCGGATACCGGCCGGCCGTGGGATACACGACCCAATCGGACGCCCCTGCAGCCAGCAGCTCTGCGCCCGCTGCCGCAAGATGGCCGAACAGGTGCCGCCCGCAGCGGCTATCGCCCGCAGGCTTACCGGCCGTGATCCGCTCGTCCATGGTGCGGTGGTACAGCGCCTCGACCTGGGCGTCGAAGGCCGGGTCAATGGCCGGCTCGAAGGTGGTGACGCCGTCGAACACCAGGGTGAAGTAGAACAACCCGGCTGGTCGCAGCAACTTGAAGAGCTGGGGTAACGCTGCAGGCACGTTCACCAGGTCGAGAAACGCGTGCGCGATGAGCAGATCGTACTGCAGCGGGGGGCCGGCAGCAAAGTCGAACAGGTCGGCGGTGACCCAGCGGATTTCCGCCCGCCGGCCGCTTACGATCATGCGATCTGCGTCCGACTCCACCGCAAGCCCGTGCGCTGCAGCCCATGCGGGGAGCCGGCGCTGCGCCTCGGCGATGTTCTCCGGCAGGGCATCCAGCGCAGTGTAGATCAGGTCGCGCGGGGGCGCCCATGCCAGGAAACGCTCGACCATAGTGCCGATCCCCGCGCCGGCCTCGAGCACCCGGAGCGGCCGGCCCAACGCCTCGGCCGGGGGCAGAGCGGCCATCAGGCTCCGCCAAACCTCCCGGTTCAGCGCCCGGTCGTCCACCGTGACCTTGGCGGCCAGGTAGCGTTGAAAAGAGTCGTCGGTCATCTGCGGATGCTCCGCGGTCAGGTTATGGCATGCAGGAACGCCCGAACCCGGCCCGCGCTTTCGGCCCAGGTGGGCAGCGTGGCGTAGCGCGCCAGGGCAGCCTGGCCCATCCGGGCCAGGAGGAGCCGGTCACGGCCCAGCCGATCCAGGATGGCCGCAATGGCGGCTGCGTTGCCGGGCGACACCAGAAAGCCGTCCTCCCCGTGGGTGATGATCTCGCGCGCTGCGCCGGCGGTGGAAGCGATGACCGGAAGGCCGTGGCCCAGCGCTTCGACGTAGACGATGCCGTAGCCTTCGTAGGAGGAGGGCACGGCCAGCACGTGGCTCGTGGCCAGCGCCTGGCCCAGCGCCTCATCGGACAGCGCGCCGGCCAGGGTTACCCGTTCGGCCAGGCCCAGGCGGCCGATTTGCGCCCGGATCGCGGCCGCGTAGGCGGGATCGCCCGCCGTGCTGCCCACAACGGTGAGGTGCCAATGGGAGGCCGGCAGCCGGGCCAACGCCGTCAACAACGTGTGCAGCCCCTTGCGCGGGATCAGGTTGCCGACGAAGAGGAGCCGCAACGGGCCCGGCGTGGTCGCGCGCGCCGCTACGGCAGCCGGGGTCAGGGCAACGGGCCGGTGATCGCGCCCGGGCCGAGCCACCACCCCGGGGCGCTCCCTGCCGGCCAGGCCCTCCACCGTCTCCCGGGTCGTCTGGCTGTTGAAGATGAAGCCGTCCACGCTCCTCAGGTAGTGCCGCTCCACCCACCTGTAGAGCCGGTTTTGCCACGCAGGCCGCGCTTCGCTGCTGCGCAGGTGATGGACGATGCTGATGATCGGGCAGGGGCGGCTTCCCCCTGCCCAACGTAACCATCGGTTCATCAGGAACAGCGACGGGTGGTTCAGCTCGTCTTGCAGCAGTACGTCCCAGGCGCCGTCCCTCAGCCGGCGGCGGAGTGCCCCGGAGAAGTTATCGGCCAGGTGCCGTCCGTAGGTCCGCCACGGCAGCGACACGATTTCGACGGTGTCGCCGGCCGCGGTCAGGTGGGCCACCAGCATTCGGTCGTACAGGTAGCCGCCGGAGACGGTGGCCAGGCTCCCGTAGATCAGTAGACCGATGCGCACATAGGCCTCCGCGGAGTTCCAGTCCACGCAGGTGGACTTCGCAAGGGTTGCCGTGACTTCCAGTCGCCAGGAGACTTAGCGCGACTGCCGGTAGCTGGCCCAGGCGCTGTCGTTCTCCCACAGCTTCACAGTGATGGCGGTCAAGTTGGGGGCCTGGATCGCGGCGGCCAGCCTGGTGCAGCAGATGCGGGAGAAGTGCTCGATGCTGGGGTTGAGCCCGGCAAACTCCGGCAGGTCGTTCAACGTTTGGTCCCGGTAGCTGGCAACCACCGCATCCAGGTTGCGCTCGATGTCTACGATGTCCACCAGATAGCCGTGCTGGTCCAACGTCGCGCCTTCCAGTTGCAGTTCCAACCGGTAATGGTGCGAGTGGCGCTGGTTCTCCGCGCCCCAATCGCCGCCGATGAGATAGTGCTGTGCGATGAAATCGCGCGTGACTGAGACAGTGTACATGGTTCTCCTTCTAGCTGTACGTCAGTATCACCTGGATCGCCTCGCCGGGTGAACGGTCCAGCAGGCGGTAGGCTTCGGCTGCCTGCGAGACCGGGAAGCGGTGGGTGATCAGGCTCGCCGGCCGCACGTCGGCCAGCATCTGGGCGGCCCAGGCCAGCCTGCGGTGCTGGCTCCAACGGCCGCTCCACTCCGGCGCGATGGTGCTCACCTGGCTGCTGATCAAGCGCAGCCGTTCCCGGTGGAACCGGCCGCCCAGGTCCACTGCGGCCCGTTTGGTGCCGTACCAGGAGCCGATGACGATCCGGCCGTTGAACCCGGCCAGCGCGATGGCGGCGTCCAACGCGGCCGGGCTGCCCGAAAGCTCGTAGACCAGGTCTGCGCCGGCGTAGCGCCGATCCCCTTGCAGCAGCGCCCGGGCCTTTGCGATGGCTTCTGCGTCCGCCGGGTCCAGGCTGGCGGTTGCGCCCCAAGCCAGGGAGCGGCTGCGGCGCAGGGAAAAGTGATCCAGCGTCACCAGGGCGGCCAGGGGGAAGCGAGCCAACAGGGCCGTGGTCAACAGCCCCACCACCCCCTGGCCGATGACCGCCACCTGCTCGCCGATGGCGGGCGCTCCGTCCAGGGCCAGGTTGACCGCGGTTTCCATGTTGGGCAGGAACGCCGCCTCTTCGGGGGATAGATCGTCCGGCACGGGGATCAGGCTGGCGGGCGCTGCGTGAAACGCGCTTTCGTGCGGGTTGAAGGCGAACACCCGGCGGCCCAGCCGGGCGGAATCCACGCCTGGGCCAACTTCAGAGACCCGACCCACCGCTGCGTAGCCGTATTTCAACGGGTAGCGCACCGGGCCGGCCAGCGCGGGGATGCTGGCGTCCACCGTCATGTCGTCCGGCACCTGGCCGCGGTAGAACAGCAGCTCGGTGCCGGGGCTGATGGCCGACACCTCGGTCTGCACGGTGACCTGGCCCGCGGCCGGCGGCGGCAGGGGCTCCTCGCGCACCTTCACGGCATAAGGGGCCGCAAAAAGGACGGCAAGGGAACGGGCAACCGGCGTCATGGTTGCAACTCCGCTTTCAGCCGGCGCTCCCCTGTCCGTACTCCCACCAGAAGTCCTCCAGCGCAGCTTCCTCTTCCGGTGTCAGATGCCAGACGCCGCGTTCCTTCAGCCGGCTCATCAGCGTGAACGCGCGCGGCAGCTCCAACGCGGCAATGGCAACCTCGATGTCTCGCGCCTCGGTCGGAAAGCGGCTTGCCTGGCGGCGCAGGCTGTCGAGCAGTATCTGGGTGATGTTAGTTTCAGCCATCAAGAAAGTCCTCCCCACAGGATCAGGTCCTCCCCGGCTTGCTGGTAACCCACGTTGCGCAACCGTGGCAGGCTGCCGACATCCGGGGCCAGCAAGCCCTCCACGGCACGTACACCGCCGATGAAGACGGGTGCCAGGGTCAGGACGACGAAATCGGCACAGCGACGGGCCAGGAAGGCCGTGATGACCTGTGCGCCGCCCTCCACCATGAGCGCGCGGATGCCGCTCGCGGCCAGGAACGACAGCGCAGCGCCCAGGTCCACGCGGCCGTCCGGGCCGAGGGGCAGAGGGCACACCTGCGCACCGGCCGCAGTCAGCGCCGCGCGGCGGGCCGGCTCAGGGTTCGGGCCACACAGCAGCCACGGCCGGTGGGCCGGGTGGCGCAACAGCGCTGCGTTTGCGGGACAACGCAGATGGGTGTCCAGCACCACCGGCTGCGGGTGTTCGCCTGGCGCCAGCCGGACGGTGAGCTGCGGGTTGTCGGCCAGGACCGTGCCGATGCCCACCAGGATCGCGTCGTGGGCGGCGCGCAGGCGGTGGGTCAGCATCAGAGAATCGTGGCCGCTGAGCGCCAGCGGCTTCCCCGGCCGGGCTGCGATGCTGCCGTCCAGGCTCTGGGCGTAGGTCAACGTCACGAACGGCCGGTCTCCCAAACGGCCGGCGCGTGCTGCCATCGCTGCTGCCAGCGCCTCAAGGCCGGCCATTGCCCACCTTCAGTCGCGGCAGAGCTTCCAGGTCCAGCAGATGGCGCATCCGGGCGGCTTTGGTGCTGAGATAACCGGCGTTTTCCGGCGTCAGGCTGCCCACGATGGGCACGCGCTCGCTGATGGGCACGCCGGCCGCCTGGAGCTGTTCGATCTTGTCCGGGTTGTTGGTCAACAGGCGCACGGAGCGGATGCCCAGGTCGGCCAGGATGGCCGCAGCGACGGTGTAGTCGCGCTCGTCGGGCTCATGGCCCAGCAATACGTTGGCCTCGACCGTGTCGTAACCCTGGTCTTGCAGGTTGTAAGCCTGTAGCTTGTCCGCCAACCCGATGCCGCGGCCCTCCTGGCGCAGGTAGAGCAGTGCCCCGCACCCGGCCTGGCCGATCATGCTCAGGCTGCGGCGGAGCTGCTCGCCACAGTCGCAGCGTAACGAGCCCAGGACATCGCCGGTGAAGCATTCCGAATGCACGCGCACCAACACATCCTGCTGGCCGTAGACATCTCCCATCACCAGCGCCAGGTGTTCTTTGTTGTCCTGGTTGCTGGTGTACACGCACAGCTCGAACTCCCCCGCCAACGTGGGGATGCGGCCGCAACTGACTTTGCTGATGACAAGTTCGCCCATGGGTTATCTTCGTCGTCCCTCCGGGAGCACCTCGGAGAAACCAGGTTTCTCGGAGAAACCTGGTTTCTGCCTGATTACACTTGTCGCCGCTCCTCCAGGAGCAGCAACGCGATCAGCGCCACCTCGATCACCTTGGTGATGTAGCCGATGGGCGCGCGCAGGCCCATGACCACCCACAAGAGCACGGTGAGCGCCGTGTAGCCCAACAACGCCCAGCGTGCCCAACGGCGATACGGCGTCAACAAGGGCAGCGGCGCGTACAGCGCGGCCAGCAATCCCAGATACCCCAGGCCGTTGAGGATGAACAGCGGGCTGGGGAAGACCAGGGTGAAATGGATGAACGCGGTCGCCAGGGTCAGCGCAATGATGCCCAACTGCAAGAGCCCGAACTGCAGGGTCCTGTCCTGTTTCATCGTGGCCTCCTGTCCTCTCGAGATTAGATCATTTGAAACATTCGCTGGCATGACATGCACAAACAAATAGTTGCATTCACCGGCGCAGGCCGGCTGCCCCCAGGGCTGACGCAACGACCAGCCCTGCTGTGCCCAATGCGATATCGCGCGCCCGGATGAGCAGGCTGAGGGCGATCCCCAGGGCAGGAGAAAAGCCCAACGCCGCAAACACCAACCCCTGGCTGGCCTCCAGCGCGCCCAAACTACCTGGCAAGGGTACCAGAAGTGCCAGGCGCATTGCTGTCAGCGCGGCCACTATCTGCCAAATTGACGGCTGCGCGCCCAAGATTCGGAGCGCCAGCCAATACTCGCCGATGAGCGCGGCCCAACTGATAGCGGAGACCGTCAGCGCTGCGATCAACCCGGCGGGCGACTGTCGGCAGAACGCGGTGACCTGGGCCTCGGCCTGGCGCAGGACGCCGGCCAGCCGCGCCAGGTGAGCCTGCCCCCTGGGCACGCGGCCGGCCAGCCCTGCCACCGGCGTCGAGAGCGGATGCCGGCCGGCCCACAGCGCGCTCAGGGTGGCCACGGGCAGGGCCACCAACAGCCCGGTCCCGACGGCGACCTGGGGTTGCGCCACGGACGGCAGCAACACGGGCAGCCCTGAGTTTTGTCCGGCCAGCACCACGGCCACTCCTGCCGCCAGGAAAGCGAAGTTCACCAGTAGCTCCAGCGTTTTGTCCAGCACTACCGCAGCCACCGCGGCCGTCAACGGCACGCCGTCCCGTTGTGTCGTGAGATAGACCTGCAGCGGCTCGCCCCCGAACTGCGGGCCAGGGGTGAAGTAGCTGACCCCGAACGCGGCCAGCCGGTAGGCGGCCAGGTTGTGGCAGGGAATCCGGTATCCCTGCGCCCGCAGGATCAGCCACCAGCGGCTGCTGAACGTCAGGAGGACGGCCACGTTGGCCGCGGCCAGCAGCCCGAGCTGTGCTGCCCCCACCCGACGCAGCACGGCCCACGTCTCGGCCAGCGGCACCGACCGCAGCGCGGCCACAAACAGCGCTAAGCCGGCCAGGATGAGGAGCCAGTGCGGGCGAAAGACCCGGCGCATGATGTGCGACATATGCCCAACTTTGCGTCTTTGCGTCTTTGCGTGGGTCCTTCCTGTCCGCTGCACAACAAGCCACTCAGCAAGCACTAACGCCGTTCGAACAGCGCGTCGTCCGCCGGCCACAACGCACACGCGCCGCCGCCCAGGTAAAGCAGGCCGATGGTCGCGATCAAAAGCCCCGCGTGGTGAAGCTGATAGCCGCGCATGGCCACGTCAATACACGTCGCCGCCAGCAGCCCCAGGCCGGCCAGCCGGCTGACCGCGCCCGCAAGAAGCAGCGGGGCCGTGATCAACGCCAGCATCCCCGCCGTGACCGCCAGCGGGGTACCGATGGCCCCCAGGTCGAAATAGGGCGACGGAACACGCCAGGGCAGCGGCCCCAAGAGGACTACCGCCAGAGACGCGCCGGCCAACCGGAAGGCCGGGGCCAGCCACCGCGCAGCCCGCGCGTACCACTTCATGATCCGCCGATAGCCGGCCGAGGCCGGATGCACCGCGGCGCTGACCACCAGCCAGTCCCGCAGGAAGCCCAGCAGGAACGGGATGCCGAAACAGGCGCCGGCCACGAAGGTCGCAGGCGGGCCGAACAGCGGCCACAGGATCACGCTGATGAACGCCATCTGCAGGCCGGCTGCGATGCGGCGGAAGGTGCTGGGGGTCAGATCACGGATGGGGCGGCCCTGTCGCTGCAGCCACCACAGGCCGGCCACGAACAGGTAACGCGCCAGCCCCACCAGCAGATAGGGCAGCGGGAGCTGGCCGTAGCGCACCGCCAGCGTCACGGCGATCAGCATGCCCAGGCCGTCAAACGCCATGTCCAGCGTCGCGCCCAGCACAGTAACGCGACGGGTAAGGCGGGCCAGCACGCCGTCCAACAGGTCGGCGGCTATGGCGACGGTGTAGAGGATGGCAGGGGCCCAGGCGAGCGTCCCTGCAGGACGGGGCAGGCCGATGAAGCCGGCCAGCAGCGCCAGGAGGAGCGCCCGGAGGATCGTCACCCAGTTGGCAAGGCCGAGGCCCGGGAGGAGGGCCTGACCGGGGCGATGGTTTTTGGGCAGGTTCCGCCACAGGGTGGTCAACACAAAAGCCAGTGCTGCGGCGGTGAGGAGCGCCCAACGCCATCTCTGTCCCGCGTCCCATGCGCTTGCGAGCCAGATGTAGCCGGCGGCCAGGGCCAGCGTCGCCAGGAGCGCCGCGGCCAGCCAGCGTCTGCGCAAAGCGGCCATGCTCGCAGCAACCTCAGCCGAGGGCCGTGTCATCTGTCACCTGCGCACGGCCCAAACCACCGCACCGGCCAGCGCATAGAGCAACCCCAGCGCGACCAGCGCGAACTTGATGGCTGCGCAGGCGGCTGCCAGCGCCGGCCACGGCGCGGACGCCGACCCGGCGAACAGCATGCGCGCCAGCGCGAGGTTTTCCGTTGCGTCCAGCAGCGCGGCCGCGGCCATGCCCCACGCCAGCACAGAGCCCAGGCCGGCCAGCTCCGGCCGTCGGCGGCCGAGGATGCCGGCTGCGCGCAAGCACCCCAGCCCGATGGCCAGCGCGTAGCCGACCATGAACAGGTAATCCAGCCCCAGCCCGAAGGCTGCGTAGAGCCGGGCGCGGGCATCCCACGCGTCCATGATGGCTTGTGCCCGAGGCACCGATCCGGCCAGCTCGAAGGACACAATGCCGTTGGGCGCGGCTGCGTTCTGCAACGGCGCATTAATTACGCGGAACACGGCGAAGACCGCCAGTGCGATGATCAGCGCCGGCCAGAACAATGGCTGATAGGTCGTCGGTTTCTGCATCCTGTGCCTCCTCCCCTCGGCTGCTGAGGCCGGTCGAGCGGTGCGAGCGCCGCCATCCCACTCGCGCGGCCGCGACCCTGATAGTACTTCAGGCCGCGGTGTTTGTCCAACTGCGGCGCGGGGTCGGCTGGCGTGCCGTGTGGCGGCCCCCTCCGTCCGCAGTATGTCCGATGCGCCGGCGTGCATGCGGGCCCCGTTTCGGGGCTTGACACGGGCAGGTTGCTGGCGGTATGTCTTGTGTTGCCAATAAATATTGAAATCTTTTGACAAAGAAGATGTTTTGGTGTATATTTTCATCAGGCCACATATCGTTTCCGCGCGCGCCGGCGATAGTGCAAAACAAGGTTTACTTGCCGCTGGTCATGCGGCCCTATGGGCCGTCCGTCGAGCGCGTAAGGTGTATCTGCCGTTGATCCTGCAGCAGTAACGCAACGGGGGGGGGACAAGCGGCGGTTGCCTGTCCCTCCCCGCAGGAGACAGAGAGAAGTCCATTTCACCGCAGAGGACGCGGAGCACGCAGAGATTTGGGGGGGCGAAACACCGTTGAATCGTCCAAGAGTCGGCAAATTCATTTCCTGGCCCTGGTCAACCACGAGAGCGGCTTCATCTGGCGCTACTTCTACCGCCATCCCGGCGTGTTCCAGGCGCACATCGAGATGCACGGCGGCGCGCGCGTGTACCTGCCGCTGGTGCTACGGGAGTGGCTGGCCCAGCCTTGAATACCTGCCCGACGATATCCAGATCTGCGACCAGATCACCGTGCACAAGAGACCGTAGCGGACAGACGGCGCGCTACAGTTACCTCAGATTTGAAGACACCTGGTGCCGAGTAACTGGCGCGTGAGAGGCCGCCGACAGTTTTTGGCCATTTCCCTACGGCCTGTTGCCTTTTGTCCACTGTTGTGCTATAAAATTCGCTGAACGCGCTGCATCGTCCGTACATTGCCTGTCGGAAAAGACCGAACAACAACCCGACGAATAGCACAGAAAGGAGCCTGCAACGTGACCCTTCCCATTGTCCTCGTCGGCGCCCTGGACACCAAGGGCGAAGAGTTCCGTTTCGTGCGCGATCTGATCCGGGCGCGCGGCCTGGAAGCGCTGGTGGTTGACTTCGGCGTGATGGGCGACCCGCCCTTTGCACCCGACGTCCCCGCCGATGTCGTGGCGCAGGCCGGCGGAAGCAGCCTCGCCGAGCTGCGCGCCAGCAAGGACAAGACCCGCGCCATGCAGGTGATGTCCGACGGCCTGGCGGCCGTGGTGGCCGACCTCCACGCGTCGGGCCGGCTGGGCGGCATCCTGGGCATGGCCGGCAGCGGCGGCACGGCCATCGCCACAGCGGCCATGCGCCGCCTGCCGGTGGGCGTGCCCAAGGTCATGGTCTCGACCGTGGCGGCCGGCGATGTGGCCGCCTACGTGGGCACGACCGACATCACCATGATGCCCTCGGTGGTGGACGTGGCGGGCATCAATTCCATCAGCCGGGCGATCTACGCCAATGCGGCGGGCGCCATCGCCGGCATGGTGACGATGCGCGAGGCCCTGCCGCCCGCGGCCGAGAGCAAACCCCTGATCACCGCCAGCATGTTCGGCAACACCACGCCGTGCGTCACCCGCGCGCAGAAGGCGCTGGAAGCGCAAGGCTACGAGGTGCTGGTCTTTCACGCCACCGGCACCGGCGGCCGGACCATGGAGTCCCTCATCGCCAGCGGTTTCATCGCGGCCTGTCTGGACATCACCACCACCGAGCTGGCCGACCTGGTGTGCGGCGGCGTCATGTCGGCCGGGCCGGACCGGCTGATGGCGGCCGCGCGGGCGGGCATCCCGGCCGTGCTGGTGCCCGGCTGTGTGGACATGTGCAACTTCTGGGGCATGGATACCGTGCCCGAGAAGTACCGGGCCCGCAACCTGTACCAGTGGAACCCCAACGTCACCCTGCTGCGCACCAACGTCGAGGAGAACATCCGCATGGGCGAGCTGATCGCGCGGGCCGCCAACGAATCGAAGGGCCCGGTGGCGATCCTGCTGCCCCTCAAAGGCGTGTCTCAGCTCGACAGCCCCGGCAATCCCTTCTGGGATCCTGAGGCCGACGCCGCATGCTTCAACGCCATCAAGGCCAACCTGAAGCCCGGCATCCCGGTGATCGAGATGGACGCGAACATCAACGACCCGGAGTTTGCCGATAAGGCGGTGGAGCTGCTGTTGGGGATGCTGCACCAGGGGTAGGCGAATCGGCGAATGGCCAAGCAGCCAGACGTACACAAGGAGGAAAACATGCCTTTCATTTCACGCGCGGAAGCATTGGCAAGATTGCGCAGCCAGGCGGCTGCAGGGGTGCCCATCATCGGGTGCGGGGCCGGCACCGGTATCTCGGCCAAGTGCGCCGAGGCGGGCGGGGCCGACCTGATCATCATCTACAACTCGGGCCGCTATCGCATGGCGGGACGCGGCTCGCTGGCCGGGTTGCTGGCCTACGGCGACGCCAACGGCATCGTGGTGGAGATGGCGGCTGAAGTGCTGCCGGTGGTGAAGCGGACCCCCGTGCTGGCGGGCGTTAACGGCACCGATCCCTTCCGCTTAATGCCGGTGTTCCTGAAGCAGCTCAAGGAGATGGGCTTCACCGGCGTGCAGAACTTCCCCACGGTGGGGCTGATTGACGGCGTCTTCCGGGCCAACCTGGAGGCCACCGGGATGGGCTACGACAAGGAGATCGAGGCCATCGCCCTGGCACATCAGTTGGACATGCTCACCACGCCCTACGTGTTCGACACCGATCAGGCGACCGAAATGGCCAAAGCCGGCGCGGATATGCTGGTGGCTCACGTGGGCCTGACCACAGGCGGCACCATCGGCGCAGGGGTGGCGTTGACCCTGGACGAGGCCATCGAGCGGGTGATGCAGATCGCCGAGGCCGGCCGCAAGGTGAACCCCGACATCCTGGTGATCTGCCACGGCGGGCCTTTCGACGAGCCGGAGACGGTGGGGGTTGCCCTGGCGCGCATGCCCGGCATCGCCGGCTTCTTCGGCGCTACCAGCATCGAACGACTCCCCACCGAGCGCGCGATCACCGCGCAGGTGAAGCAGTTCAAGGCGCTGAAGCTGGGGCATCCGTGAGCCGCTGCTTCAGGGTTTCGTAAGTGCGCAGCACCCAGGCCGGCGGCGTGGGCAGGGCCGCCAGCAGTGCTTCCGCTTGCGCCAGGTGGCTGCGAGCCTCAGCCGGCCGGCCGTTGTCCAGCAGCAGCTCGGCCCAGTTGAGCTGGGTGCTGGCCGCCAGCGCGCCGTCGCCGTTGGTCAGGTGCAGCTCCGTGGCCTCGGCGTAGGCTGCCGCGGCCTCGTCCACACGGCCCAGGGCCGCCAGGAAGACCCCCTGGTTATTGACGGCCCGCGCCAGCCACGGCCGATCTCCCAGCCGGCGGAACAACGGTTCCACTTCCCGGTGTACCGCCAGTGCCGCTTCGGTCTGGCCCGTAGCGTGCAGGATGATCCCGGCCGACATCCGACTGCGCGCCGCGTTGATCTCGTCCCCCACGGCAACGTGCATGGCCGCCGCCTGCTGGAAGCAGTCCGCAGCTTCCGCCAGGCGGCGGAGCTGGCGGAAGTCTTCTCCCAGGTTGTGGATGGCCTTGGCCTGGCTGCGGCGGTCACCCAACGCCTCGTACAGCGCTGCGGCGCGGCGGTGGAGCTCCAGTGCCGCCTCCCATTGCCCCGCGTGCTGACACACCAGCCCCCGGTTGTTCAGCGCGCCGGCCAGTTCTGCCTGCCGGCCCGCTTCCGCGAAGATCTGCTCCGCTTCCCGGCTGCACCTGTCGGCTGCGGGATGGTCCCCCAGGGCGATATGCTGCATGCTGAGGTGGGTGAGCACGCGGCCCCGGCCGATCCGGTCTCCCAGCTCACCATAGAGCGCCAGCGCCTGCTCCTGGAGCACCAGGCCGCGGCGGCTGTCGCCCAGGATGCGCGCCAGCTCGCCCGACTGGTCCAGGAGCTGCGCCTCCAGGGCCGGCCGGCGCAGGCGCCGCGCTACGGCCAGCGCATCCCTCAGGATCCTCTGCCAGGTCAGCCAATGCCCGCGTTGCTCGACAAACGGCCAGAGAGCGACCGTCAGCTCCAGCCCGGCCAGGTGGGCGCGAGGTTCCAGCAGCGCCTGTTCGACAGCCCTGGCCAGGTTCGGGAATTCCCTCTCCAACGCGGCAACGTCCCCGCCCCGTTCCCGGACGAAACTCGACCAGCCGGTGGCGTTGTCGGCGATCCTCTGCCGGAAGCGTTCCAGATGCGGGGAGGGCGCGTGTTGCGGCGAGGTCACGGTCACTCCCATTGCCCACGCCATTTGATCACCTCGTTCAGCAGGAAGGATTCGGTGAGCTGATGGATGCTGTACCGTCGCGTCTGCAGGTCGCCGCTTACGTTTATCAGCGAAAGCCGCGCCAGGTAGGCCAGGGCCTCCGTCAACGTCTCCCGATCCAGTGCGCAGATGCGCTGAAGGGCGGGCAAATCTGCGCCGATATGGGCGAAGTGGGGCATGAGCAGCAGCACCTCTTGCGCCGCAGCCGGCAGACGGTGCCAGGCATGCCAGTAGATGAAGTTGTACAGCTCCTCCGTGCGCCGGCCTCGGGCCTGGCGGAGGTCGTCCAGGACCTGGTCCAACGGCAAGATCTGGAGTTGGCCGGCCACCAGCCGCAAGGCCAGGGGGTTCCCGCCCACGGTGGCGTAGATCGGCCGCAACGTGTCGTCGTCGGCCGCGGCCACGTGCGGTAAGTTGTGCAGGCTCGCTTCGTGGCGCACCAGGTCCAGGGCGTCACGTTCCTCCAGCTCCGGCACGGGGAAATGGTACACGCCGACCTGGTCGGGGAAGGTCTCGCGTGAGGTCAGCAAGAACCGGGTGGGGCCGGCCAGGCGGGCCAGGAGCGGCAGGAGGCTTTCGACATCGGCGACCGTTTCCAGGTTGTCCACCACGATCAGGTGGGGCACCCGCCGCAGCAGGGCCTCCAGGGCGCCCAACGCCCTGGCCGGCGTAGCGGGTGCGCGGTCACCGGCACCGGTGATCAGTTGCGTCGCCAGGGCTTCCACCAGGGCATCGGCGGTGAGGGCCGGCTCCGCGGTGGCCCTGATCCCCTCGGCGGGCACGAAGGCCCGCTGTTGCGCGCTGACCCAGCCGAAATCGGCGAACGTCCCGCCGTACTGCGCCAGATCGCGCACTAACCGGTGCGCCAGCGCCGTCTTGCCGATCCCGCCCAGGCCTTCGATGGACACCAGTTCGGGTCCGTCAGGTGCAACCAGGAGCCCGCGCAATGCCCGCAAGTGCGCCTCCACGCCGAACAGGCGGTCGTAGGTGGCGGGCGGCAGGCGTTCGGCCAGGGCCTGATGCCTTTCCGCCAGGAGCTGTTGCTCCATGGCGAACAGCGTCTCGGCCAGGCGGCCGATCGCTCTGCGCTGCATTTTGTAGATCGTGACCTCGGCCAGGCTCCGTTCGCGCGCCACCGTCGCCGCGGGCTTGCCCTCCAGGAAACGGGCATGCAGCAGGGCCGCATCCTCTTTGTGGGCCGCCGCCAGTTCTTCCAGCGCAGCCAGCAGTACCCGGCTCAGGCCGCGTTGGCTGTTGCCATCCCTGGCCGCTCGTTGTACCACGGCCAGATGTAACAGCGGGCCGGGGGCCGACGTGCCCTTGGTCCACTGCTGCAATGCCTGATGGACGGCCTGAACGAACTCGGCCGGCGGTTTCGTCTGCCGCATGAAAGCCTCCTGAAGGGTCTTCATCGTGATTCTGCCTCCAGCAGATGCTCTGCCAGGATGATCCGGCGGATGCCGGTCTCGGCGCGCAGGAGGATGGAGGCGGTCTCAGCGCGCGAGCCCTGGTAGCGCACCCCGTTCAACAGCGGGTTGTCGGTGATGGCCGTGGCCGCAAAGAACACTTGTGTGCCCGTCACCAGCTCATCCACCGACCGGATGTGGCGATCCTCGGGCGGGCCGGCGCGCAGGGCCGCCTCTTCCTCGGCGTTCATAGCGATCAGCCGGCCCAACATGGCCCCGCGCATGGCCTTGACGGCACATGCGGCCAGCATGCCCTGGGGGACGCCGCCCGTGCCCATCAACAGGTCCACTTTGCCATCGCGCAGGCCGGCCAGCAGCGCGCCCGCAATATCGCCCCCGGCGCGCAACAACACGTGCGCGCCCGCTGCGCGAATCTCGGCCACCAGATCGGCGTGACGGGGGCGGTCGAGCACGAAGACCACCAGGTCGCGCACTTGTTTGCCTTTGGCGCGGGCCACCAGCGCCAGGGTCCACGCAGCCGGCGCATCCAGGCATTCGGGGACCAGCGCCTGCGCTACGTCGGCGCCGGCCACGATCTTCTCCATGTAGCGCGTGGCCCGGGGGAGCCAGATGGCGCCGCGTGGGGCGATGGCTAAAGCCGAAAGCGCGCCGGGATAACCCCCTGCCAGCAGGCGCCGGCCGTCAATCGCGTCCGCTAACACGTCCACCTGCGGCCCGCGGCCGGTGCCCAGGCGCTGCCCGGTGACGAAGGTGGCGTGTTCCCCCAGGCGGGCCTCCTCCCCCACGCAGAGCCGGCCATCCATCTCGATGTTTCCCAGCACGCGGTTCATGGCCTCGGCGGCCACGCGTTCGGCTTCGTCCAGTTGGCCCAGTCCGGCCCAGCGGCCGGCGCTCAGGGCCGCAGCTTCGGTGGCGCGTACCAGGTCGAGCCCCAGGTTCGGTGAGAGCACGTTTGCTTCGTTCATCCGCTGGCCTCCAACAAGTTGGCTGCCTCCCACGCCTGCATCCCCCCGCGCAGGATGGCCACGTCTGTGAACCCGGCTGCCATCAGCGCTGCGGCCGCTCGCGCACTGCGGCGGCCCCCGCGACATACCAGCACCACCTTGCCATCGCGCGGCACCTGGCCCGGATCGGCCAGCAGCGCGGGCAGGGGGATCAACCGGCTGCCAGGGACGCGGCCCTGGCGGAACTCGCGCGGTTCCCGCACATCAATCACCTGCGGCGGCGATGGGCCATGCAGCGCCTGCCAGAGCGCCAGCGGCTCCATGGCCGGCGGCAGTATCTGCGGCGGCAGGGTGTGCGGGATGGCGATGTCCGGGTAGAGCTGTTTGGGCAGGTTCTGGCACTCCAGGAACGCCCGCACCGGGCACTCGTAGATACAGACCGCCGGGTCCAGCACGTGATAGAACAGGTGGCTGATGGCGTTGTCCTCGGGCAGCACGCGATGGCTGCCCAGCAGTTCCAGGAAGCCTGAAACGCGCATCTCGGCCAGGACGTCCGGCCGGACGCGGGTCAGGAACACCTCTCCGTGCTGCTCGCGATAGGCGCGGACGACGGCCTCCAGGGCGTGGATGCCGCTGATGTCGCAATGATGCACCCCTTGCATGCGCAGCAACAAGAACCGCTGGCCGGGATGGGCGGTCATGTGGCGGTGCAACTCGGCCTCCACATGTTGTGCCGCGCCGAAGTAGAGGTCCCCCTGGATCTCGACGACGCCCAATTGCGGGCAGGGCTGCTGGTCGGGCTGATGCTCGAAATGGCGGAAGTCGCGTGTGGGCAACACCGGCACCACGCGTGGGGTGCTGGTTTGCAGCAGGTAGTGCGCCAGCGACATGAGGATGCCTGCCATGACAGCGAAGTGCAGCGGCAGCGCCAGGGTGGCCGCCAGGGTTACAACCATGGTCAGGCGGTCGGCGCCGCCCCCCCGCCAGATACGCGCCATCTCCTTGCGGTCAATCAGGTTGTAGGAGGTCAGAATGAGCACGCCCGCCAGCGCCGCGAGGGGGATATAGGCCGCCAGGGTGCCCAGCACCAGGGTGCCCACCAGCACCATCAGGCCGGTGAAGATGCCCGACAGCGGGCTTACTGCGCCGGCCTGCAGATTCACCGCCGACCGGACAAAGGAACCGGAGACGGGATAGCCGGAGAAGAAGCCACAGGCGATGTTGGCCAGCCCCTGGCCGATGAACTCCTGGTTGCTGTCCAGGCGCTGGCCAGTCTGAGCAGCCAGCACGCGGGCGATGGACAGGGCCTCCACCAGGCCGATGGCGCCGATGGACAGCGCGGACGCTGAGAGCTGTCCGATCAGCCGCAGGTCGGTCAGGGGCAGGGGATTGAAGGGGGGCAGGCTGGCGGGCAACCTGCCGACCACTTTGACGTCCAGGCGCAGGACGCCCACCGCGATGGCGGCCAGCACCAGCGCGATCAAGGGACCAGGAAGGCGGCGATTCCAGCGGCGCAGCAGTAAGATGAGGACGATCGCGGCGAGCCCCAGCGCCAGGCTGGGCCCGTGGGCTTCGCCCAGACGCGGGAGCATCACCCGCACTGTTTCGACCAGCTCGGCGGTCGCAGGCACGTCCAGCCGCAGCAGGTTGCGCAACTGGTTGGCGGCGATCAGGATGCCCGCCCCTGCGGTGAACCCCACGATCACCGAGTCCGAGACGAAACGTACCAGCAAGCCCAGGTTGGCCAGCCCCAAGACCACCCGCAAGACGCCGGCCATCACGGCCAGGAGCCCGGCTGCCGCCAGGTATTCGGGGCTGCCGGGCGCGACCACCGCCGCCAGGGCTGAGAGGGTGAGCAGGGAGGAGGTGTTGGTCGGGCCCGTTTGCAGGTGGCTGGACGACCCCCACAGCACGGCGACGATGCTGGCCACGAACGCGGCATAAAGCCCGGCCTGGGGCGGCAGGTCGGCCAGCAGGGCATAAGCCATGGCCTGGGGCAGCATGACCATCGTGACGGTGAGGGCTGCCATCGCGTCGGGGCGCAGGTGCTCGCGGCGGATGCCCCGTAGCACGGCTACCGGCCGGGCCAGCAGTCGCAACGTGTAGCTCAGCGTCTCATGAGGCATCCCTGGCATGGCGCACCTGACGGTTGGTTTGAAGGCAATTTTAGCGCATGATGGCGAGTTTCGAAAACCGGGGGGATAGAGGCCGTATAGTCACAAGATAGCTCGCGTATCGGCAAGTCATGGTAAGGTGCATGCTGGCAAAACCGGCACAGAAACCCGGCTCAGCAGGAAGAGAGGTGACACGATGACTCCCCCCATCGTCGCCGCTGCGGCTCTGGCCTGCGCACCAGAAGCCATCATGCAGGCCGTGGAATCGGCTTTGGCGCTGCTGGCCGAGCCAGCACGCCCCTTGCCCGATCCCTACCAGGCGACCTCGGCGCACGACCGTTTGGTCGCCACCCTCGCGCACAACCTGGCCGCTGGCCGTTACGCGCGCGCGTGCCTTGAAAGCGGCCGGCTTCCGTTGTCCCTTGCGGCATACGCGATGCGCGTTGCGGCCGGGCTGTCGGCCGAGTGGGAACGCGTGGCCGGCCTGCGCAGCGGTCGGTCGGCGCTTTGGGCCGCACTGCTGGAAGACCTGGAGCGGAAAGCCTATTGCTGGCTTGGCCCTTCAGGGCGCGCGGGCTGGGCCCGCATCGAAGCCGCAGATGCAGCAGCCAGGACCTGCGCCGACCTGTGGTGCTGGCTCCAGGAACACCCTTACCCGTTCGATGTGCCGTTCGAGCGTTGGGTGGGGCGCATGTTGCGCAACCGCCTGTTGGAAGCCGTGCGCAGCCAGCGCACGGCAGACCGCTACGTTGTGGACTCGTTGGATCGTTCCGTTGACGAACACGACACCGCGTTGGCCGACCTGGCACCATGGGGCCGGTCCGACACGATGGCCGATGACATCCTCAGGCGGGAGGCGCTACAGCGCGCGCTGGCGCGTCTGGAAGCCCGACAGGCGCAGGTGGTGCGGTTGTGGTATCTGGAGGAGCTGCCTGCGACGGAGATTGCCCGGTCGTTGCGCCTGACCGTGAACTGCGTCTACACCCTCAAGCACCGGGCGTTGCGCAGGCTGCGGGCCGATCCGGCGCTGGCCGCCTGACTAACGCACCCGGATCTCCCACGAGGCCCCTTCGTCCTGCATCAGCCGGTCGAGGATCGTCTGGCGCGTCTCGGTGATCTCTTCCAGCAAGGCCTGGCGTGCAGCGGCGGGGTCATGGGCCCGCAGCGCAGCGACGATCCGGGCATGGCTCTGCGCCTGGGTGTCGCCCGCATGGCGCAACACCATGAAGCGCGCCAGCCGGTCGAGCAGGTGCCCCAACATCTCCGCAAGCTCGTCGTTGCCCGATGCCTTGGCCAGGAGGTAATGGAAGCGGCGGTTCTCATCGGTGTACCGGTCGTACGATTCCTCGTCGTCGCCAGTATAGCCGGCGTGCACCTGCGCGAGTTGTGTCAGCGTCGCCTCGTCTATGCGGGCCGCTGCTCGTTCGACGGCCGCCACCTCCAGGATCTCACGCACCTCCAGCAGGTCGCGCAGCTCCTTCAGCGTGATGCTGGTGACAAAATAGCCGGAGCGCGGCTTGATGGTCACCAGGCCCTCCTGGCCCAGCATTTGCAGGGCATCGCGCACCGGCGTGATACCCCCGCCATAGGTCTTGCTCAGCTCCGACACGCTCAGCCGTTCGCCCGGCCGACGGTGGCCCATAATGATCGCGCGGCGGAGCTGCCGGTAGATGCGGTTCTTCGAGGTGGTGACTGGCTCGGCTCTTTTCATCGGACACAATCTCCTCTGTTGGCATTTTAGCATGTAACATATCAGAGGGCAACTTTACAGGGGGCAATTAACGCACAGTTTTGACAATTGATCGTATAGCGGATACAATCTGATATGTTAGTTCGACGAGCTAATGTATCCTATTTGCCCACGCAAGGAGTGCCGATGATCAGAACCCATCAGACCCACATGGCGAGCGCCCACTACGCGCGCATGGGCCGCCAGGAGTGCGAGGAGATCCACCTGGCCTCACTGGAGATCCTGCAGCGCGTTGGCCTGGAGGTTCACGACGAAGGGGCCAGGGAAATCCTGGCCGACGGCGGCGCCAGGGTGGAGGGCATCCGGGTGCGCATTCCGGAGCATATGGTGGCGCGGGCGCTGGCCACGACGCCCAAACGGATGACGTTGTACGACCGTCGCGGCCGGCCGGCCATGCGCGCGGGCGGCTACAACACCTATTTCGGCGGCGGGTCCGACTGCTTGAACGTGCTGGATCACCGCACGGGCCAGCGCCGTAAACCGGTGCTCCAGGACGTGATCGAGGCCGCCACGGTGATGGACGCGCTGCCGGAGTTCGACTTCGTCATGTCCCTCTTCCTCCCCTCGGACGTGGATCAGCGCATCTATGATCGTTATCAGATGGCCGCCATGCTGAACCACACCACCAAACCCATCGTCTTCGTCTCCCCCGACTTCGAGGGATGTGTCGCGGCGGTGGAGATGTGCGAGGCCGTGGCCGGCGGCGCCGAGGCGTTTCGGGAGCGCCCTTTCGCCACATGTTACATCAACGTGACCTCGGGCATGATCATGAACGCCGAGGCGTTGCAGAAGTGCATCTATCTGGCGGAGAAGGGCCTGCCGTTGTTATGGATCCCCTTGAACGCCGGCGGGGTCAACTCCCCGGTCACCACAGCCGGCTGCATGGCCGCCATGAACGCCGGCATCCTGTTGGGGATCGTGCTGGCGCAGTTGGTGCGGCCCGGCACGCCAATCGGGGTGCCGGGTTGGAACGGGGGGCCTTACAACCTGAAGACGATGGTGGGCAACTACGTGCTGGCCGACGAGCAGGGCGTGCCCACCTCCATGGGCCGGTACTACGACCTGCCCGTGTTCGGGCTGGGCGGTTCCACCGACGCTAAGGTGCTGGACCAGCAGTGCGGGTTCGAGGCGACCATCAGCCTGTTGACGGCGCTGTTACATGGTGCCAACATCGTCCATGACCTGGGGTTTATGGACTCGGGCATGCAGGGGTCGTTGCAGCTTCAGGTGCTCTGCAACGACTGGCTGGGCTTCATCCGCGCCATGACGGCCGGCGTAGTGGTGGATGACGAGACCCTGGCCCTGGACGTGATCGCCGAGTTGGGCCCGACGGGCAACTATCTGGAGCATCCGCACACTTTGCGCCACTACCGGGAGCCGTATTACTCCAAATTGGCCGACAAAGGGACGTATGCCGCGTGGCAGAAGAAGGGCGCGACCACCATGGAGGCCCGCGCTGCCGCGGAAGTGGACCGGATCCTGGCCTCCCATCGAGCCGAGCCGCTCCCGGAAGACGTGCAGGCCGCGCTCCGGGAGATCGTGGCGCGCGAGCAGGCGTGGATTGACGGTCGAAAGGGGTGATCTGTGCCGGACGAGAAGCCCTTTTTCATGCGATCCTCCTGGTCGTTCGATCCGACCTACCGTCGCCCACCGCGGCCCGAGGACGCCCTGGGTTTCGCTACCAGGGCGTTGCACGCGGGTTTCCGGCCCCTGACGGGCATGGGCCGTTTCAACTCGTTCACGTTGCCCATTGTGCCGTCCATGACCTTCCCCTACGAACGGTTCGACCGGATCCCGTACCCCGTCTACGGCCGCACCAAAACCCCCACCGCAGCGGTGCTGGAAGAGCGGTTGGCCGCGCTGGAAGGGGGCGAAGCGTGCGTGACGGCAGGCTCGGGCTCGCAGGCGTTGTTCAACTTGATCTTCACGCTGGCGCGGCCGGGCGACAACGTGGTGACCACCCTCTTCACCTTTGGCGAGGGCTACAAGCAAGCGGCGTCCATCTTCCCGGAGCGCTGCGGCGTGAGCTTCCGGTTTGTGGATGATCCGGCCGACCCGGACGCCTGGGCGCGACACATTGACTCCCGCACGAAGCTGGTCTGGGTGGAGACCCCCAGCAATCCCACGCTGTTCGTGACCGACATCGCGATGGTGGCCGGGGTGGCCCATGCCCACGGCGTGCCTTTGATGGTGGACAACACCACGGCCACCGCTGCGCTCCAGCAGCCTATGGCCCTGGGCGCCGATATCGTGTTGCTCTCCATCACCAAGTTCCTGGCCGGCAACGCCACAGTGCTGGGCGGCGCGATCGTCGGGCCGGAGGCGCTCACCGAGGATATCCGCTGGAACACCACCGAGTTCGTGGGCTCGATCATGCAGCCGTTCGACGCCTGGTTGACAGTGCAGTACCTGGAGACGCTGCCGCTGCGCATGGCACAGCACAGCGCCAACGCGCAGCAGGTGGCCGAGTTCCTGGCACACCATCCCAAGGTCGTGCGGGTCAACTATCCCGGCCTGCCCGATCATCCCCAATACGACCTGGCCCGGCGGCAAATGCGCGCTGCTGGCGGCATGCTTTCTTTCGTAGTGAAGGGCGGCATCCCGGCGGCTGCTCGCATGGTGGACAGCTTCCGGCTGATCATCCACGCGGTCACCTTCGGCACCAGCCGCACCATCTGCATGCACCCGCGCACCATCACGCACGAGCACATGACCCAGGAAGAGCGCGATCGCGCAGGCATAGACGACGGCTTGATCCGGCTCTCCGTCGGGCTGGAGGACGTTAAGGATATCATCGCGGATTTAGACCAGGCATTGGAGAAGGTGTAATGATCCGCCAGGAACGCGACCACGGGATTCGTCTTATTCGCGCGCGGCCTGATCGTCGCGCATATGGTATGGGGCTGGGCATCATCTTGCTTGACGATGTCTATCCCGGTTTCCCCGGTGATGTGCGCAATGCCAGCGGCTATCCGTTCCCGATCCAATACGACGTTGCCGAGGGTGTGGATATCCACCGGCTGGTGGTTGAGGCAGACAAATCCCCCTGCCTCGAGCCGGTGCTGCGCGCGGCGCAACGCCTGGAACGACTGGGTTGCCGGGCCATTCTAGCCGAGTGTGGCTATTTCGCCTACTTCCAGCGCGAGGTGGCTGCGGCGGTAAAGGTTCCGGTCTTCATGTCCAGCCTGCTGCAGGTCCCGCTGGCTCAGCAGCTCATCGGCCCCGACCGGGTGGTGGGCATCTTGATGGCGGAAGCGTGCTATCTCACCGAGCGGCACCTCAGCTCGGTGGGGATTGTGCCCGGCAGCAACTACGTGGTGGGCGGTGCGATGGATGCCGGCCGGTGTGTTGAATTCTGCCACCTCTGGAAGGGCGGACAGCGCACCGATCCACCGTCGGCAGATTACGCCAAGGCCGAGGCGGAGTTCGTGGGCGTGGCTGTGGACTTCTACCGCCAATATCCCAATATGGGCGCAATGGTGTTAGAATGTACTGGCTTTCCGCCGTTCGCTCGCGCGCTGCAACGGGAAATTGACATCCCGCTCTTCAGTTGGGGCACGCTGCTGGACTACGCCTATTCGGTGGTGGTGCATCGCGATTACTACGGGCACGTCTGAGCGGCCGGCCAATGCGGAGGGAGTGCGATGGGGTTCGCTGAACGCGTGGTTCACCTGGCGCCTGAGGGCGCGTATCATATGCTGGCCCGCGCGCAGGCGCTGGAGGCCGCGGGCCGCCACATCATCCACCTGGAGATCGGCCAACCCGATGTGCCGACTTTTCCCAACATCAGCCAGGCCGGGATCAAGGCGATCCAGGATGGCTTCACGCGCTACACGCCCACGGCCGGGATCCGACCGCTGCGCGAGGCTATTGCTCGCGATGCCGGCGCGCGGCGAGGGATCGAAATCCGGCCCTCTCAGGTCGTGGTGGGGCCGGGCGCCAAGCCGGCGCTTTTCTTCCCCACGTTGGCGCTGGTTCGACCCGGCGACGAGGTGATCTACCCGGATCCCGGTTTTCCCACCTATCCGGCAATGATCCGGGTGGCAGGCGGTGTGCCGGTGCCGGTGCCCCTGTTAGAGGAGGCCGACTTCTCCTTTGACCTGGACGCGTTCGACGCGTTGGTCAGCGACCGTACCCGGCTCATCATCCTGAATTCGCCGTCCAACCCCACCGGCGGGGTGATGCCGCTTTGGGCTCTGGAACATATTGCGGCGGTCGCGTGCGAGCGCGATATCTGGGTGCTGTCAGACGAGATCTACAGCCGACTCCTCTTCGATGGTCGGACTGCGCCCAGCATCGCTGCACTGCCCGGGATGGCCCAGCGCACCATCATCTGCGACGGCTTCTCCAAGACCTATGCCATGACCGGCTGGCGGCTGGGCTATGGCATCATGCCGGAGCCGCTGGCCGAACGGGTGGAGCTGCTGTTGACCCATTCCATCGGCTGTACGGCCAGCTTCACCCAGGTGGCCGGGGTTGAAGCGCTGACCGGGCCGCAGGACCAGGTGGAGGCTGTGGTAGCGGAATATCAGCGCCGCCGCGATGTGCTGGTGGCCGGCCTCAACGCGATCCCGGGCTGGCGGTGTCGGACGCCCCAGGGCGCGTTCTATGCCTTCCCCAATGTGTCGGCCTACGGCAAGACTGCTGCCTGGTGGGCGGATTACCTGTTGGAGGAGGCAGGCGTGGCGGTGCTGCCGGGCACTGCGTTCGGCCCGCACGGTGAAGGCTATCTGCGCCTGATCTTCGCTAATTCGCTGGAGAACATCGAGCTGGCCCTGGCGCGCATCGCCGAGGCGGTGGCGAAGGTGTAGCGCGGCTGTCAGACAGCGATTACCAGCGATTACCAAACCAGGTTTCTCTGAGAAACCTGGTTTGGTAATCGCTGGGTTTGGTAATCGCTGGAGAGCGGCTGAAGCCTCTCGATTCCAGATTGAGGAGACGATATGATCACAGCCAATTACAGCGACCGCGGGACGCCGCGGTTTCGTGTGCTCAGCGACGAGCAGTGCCAAGAACTGTTTGTGGCGACCCTGGAATGCCTGGAGCGGGTCGGCGTGGGGGTGGGCAACGCTGAGGCGAGGGCGTTGCTGGTGGCTGCCGGTGCCCGAACGGACGGATACCGGGTCTGGATCCCGCCCCATATCATCCGGGACGCCCTGGCGGCCGTCCCCCCGGCCTTCACCATCTGGGGCCGGGATCACAGCCGCGCCATACGCGTTGCGCAGGACCGGGTGCACTTCGGCCCAGGGCTCACCAATACCTATTTCGTAGACCCGGAGACGGGGGAGCGTCGGCCCACACGCAGGGGCGATCCCGCGCTGGTCGCGCGCCTGGCCGATGCGCTGCCCAACATTGATTACGTGATGGGCCTGGGCCTGATCAGCGACGTGCGGGCCGACCTGGCATCGGTCTACGAGTTTGCCGAGCTGATCGCCAACACGGGGAAGCCCATTATCGCCTGGGCACATCGCGTCGAGAATGTGGCGGCCATTTATCGCATGGCAGCCGCAGTCGCGGGCGGCGAAGAGGCGTTGCAGGCGCGGCCGTCCTTCGGCTTCTTCGCCACCTATGCCTCCCCGCTGCGCCACACCGACGAAGACCTGGCCAACATCCTGTGGGCGGTTGACCACGGCATCCCGGTCATCTATATCGGCGGGCCGGCGATGGGGATCGAGGGACCGTTCAGCAGCGCCAGTGTCCTGGTGTTGCACCTGGCCAACGCCCTGAGCGGGCTGGCCATCGTCCAGTTGAAGCGCCGCGGCGCGGCGATGGCCATCGGCGGCGTGATGTCGGCCATGGATCTGCGCACTGCGCGGCCGGCTTACGGCTCGCCGGAGATGAGCCTGCACTGCGCGGCCGCTTCGGACGTGGCGCGCTACCTGGGCGTGCCGTTCATGGGCACTGCGGGCGCGTCCGAGAGCAAACTGCTGGACGCCCAGGCCGGCGCTGAAGCTGCCGTCCAGGTGTTGATGTCCGCGCTCAGCGGCGCAGCCCTGGTCCACGACCTCGGCTTCCTGGACTGCGCCGACATCGGCTCCCTGGCCATGCTGGTCCTGAGCGATGAGATCATCGGGATGGCCAGGCGCATCATGCGCGGGATCGAGGTGAACCGTGAGGCGATTATGCTCGACCTGATCGAGGAGGTGGGCCCAGGCGGCCATTTTCTGGATCACCCGCGTTCGGCCGGACGGGCCCGCCAGGAGGTCTGGGTGCCGACGTTGTTCGACCGGGCCCAGTATGTGATCTGGGAGCAAAAGGGCGCAACCGATACCGCCCTGCGAGCCCAGGCCAGGGTCCGCACCCTGCTTGCCCGCCATCAGCCCGCGCCGCTGTCTCCCGACGCCGCAGAAGCTATCCGGGCCATCCTGGCAGACGCCGAAGCGTGTCCAGCATGAGGGAGCCGCTGAGGATTCCTCGGCCGGAAGGAGCGAAACGATGACGTTTTCCGGTGCTGCGGTGCTGCGCGGCCTGGCCGCCTACGGCGCGCATCTCCGCCTTTTTCGTCCGAACGCCCGGCTTTACCTGCTGAACGTCGTGATCAGCGGCGCGGCGTTCGGAGTGTTCCGTCTGCTGTTCAACTTCTTCGTGCTGAGCAACGGCTACGACGAGGCGCTGTTGGGCAGCCTGGTGACGGCCAGCAGCCTCACGGCGCTGATCGTAGCGTTGCCCATGGGCTATCTGGCCGATCTGCTGGGCCGCAAGCGGTCGCTGTTGCTTTCGGGTGTGGCGGTGGCCGGCGCAGTGGTGGTCATGGTGCTCCGGCCGCTGCCGGTCGTGCTCTACGCCATGAACATCTTGCTGGGGGCTGCGCAAAGCCTGGCCGGGGTCACCATGAGCCCCTTCCTGATGGAGAACAGCAGCGAGCGGGAGCGCACCTATCTCTTCAGTTTCAGCGCGGGCCTGCAGATGGCGTCCGCTTCGGTGGGCAACTGGATCGGCGGTTCCCTGCCCGGTTGGGTCGCCGAGTGGCAGGGGGTCCATCCCATGAGCAGCGCTGCCTATGGTGGATCGCTGTTGATCGTGGCCGGCGTCGCGAGCCTGGGGTTGATCCCGCTGCTGTTGCTGCGGACTCCCCGGCTGGAGCGTTCGGAGCGCTCCGTTTTTGCGCCCATCTCCTACGCCGCAGCGAACCCGGGCCTGCTGACCAGGCTGGTGCTGCCGATGCTGATCACCTCGGTCGGCGCCGGCATGATCATGCCGTTCATGAACGTCTTCTTCCGCCAGGTGCACGGCCAGCCCGACCCGACCATCGGCGCCCTCTTCGCCTGGGGCTCCCTTTCCATGGGGATCGGCCTGTTCATCGCGCCGCCGTTGGCCGATCGGGTCGGCAAAATCCGCCTGGTGGTGATCACCCAGGCGCTGTCCATCCCGTTCCTGGTGGCGTTGGGGTTTGCGCCGTGGTTCTGGATGAGCACCGTGGCCTATCTGGTTCGGGTGGCGTTGATGAACATGAGCGGGCCGGTTTACCAGACCTTCGTGATGGAGAATGTGGAGCCATCGGCCCGGGCCACCGTGGCCAGCCTGGTGAGCATGTCGTGGAATTTCGGCTGGGCTTTCTCGCCGACCATCAGCGGCCTGCTGCAGGTGCGCTACGGTTTCGGCCCGCCGTTCATGGTCACCATCGTGCTGTACACCCTGTCCACCTATCTGTACTGGGTCTTCTTCAGCCGGCAAGGCAAGGGACAAGGCACTTGACCGTAGAGTCCAACCCGACAAAGCACCGCGCGTGGCCCTTAATTCCGGGTTGTCAACGTGGGTTGTGTCAGCGCCGGGTCTGCCTTGACCCAACAGTTGCCCAGCGTCTCGTCCGGGCACATCACGCGCCACCAGGTGGCATCCGGCTGAATGCCGGTGACCAGGGCCCCCTGGCCGGCCGCCAATGTGCCCACAACGGGGTACTGCTCCGATGGCCCGGCGTGGACCGCCACCTCGGCCAGCGCCCGGATGGATTGCACCTCGACCGGCGCGGGCCAGCGGGCCAGCACATCTGCGCCGAACTGCGCAATGGCCTCTTTTTCTGCGTCGGTTGCCTCGCGTGAGCCGCGTCCGGCGAAGAGGTAGCGGACGGTCAGAGCATCGGCCGTCGCGGGGTCCTGCCGGGCAAACTCAAACGGCTTGAGCGCGTCCAGCCAGATGTAGAACTGCGCCAGCTCGTCGGCGGTCAGCCTGCGGACGGCCACGACGGATGGCGTTTCCCCCCGACAGGTTAACTGCTCAGCGTAGCCGGTGGCGTCAATGGCCAGCTCGTCGCAGAACCCGGCCAGGCCGCCTTCCCGGTGCCAGCTCAGCCCCCACAAAGCCAGGCCAGGCTCTCCGTCCGCCTCGGTCACAACCTGAGCGAGCCATTCGGCGATCATCCGCTGCTCGGCGGGCGTGGCCTGAAAGCTGCCCTGGCCGGCAAAACTGACCGAGCCTGCCGGCGTGGCGGCGGCGAAAGGCCGATAAGTCATCAACAAGGTTACCAGCTGCGAGGGCCGGTTGCGTTCGCCCGTCAACGGGACGGTTTTCTCCGTGCCGTCGCATGGGCCGTAAGTCAACGTTTCAGGGGAGAACCTGGCCTCCACACAGTTCGGGGCCTCCGCTGCACTGCGCCAGATGACATCGGCCGGCGCCGGGCTGATGGGAACCGGCAACGGTCGGAGTGCCCTCCCATCCTGATCGGTGTGATACTCGTACTGAACACCGGCTGCTTCCAGGATCACCTTGAAGCCCGGTGTGACCACCTGGGCGCAGCCTTCATCGGGCAGATGGATTCCCAGGCAGGCATCGGGCCACTCCACTGCCTCGGCCGAGACGATGCGCACGCTCTCGGCCGCCAGCCCCAGCCTCTCTGCCAGCGCAGCGCGTGCTCGCAGCGCGGCCGCAGGCCACTCCTTCGACGGGGGTACGGAGGCTGCCATACGCACCTGGCTTCCCGAGCGGTTAGTGTGGAAGACGTACTGCTGGCCGTCCGCTTCCAGCACGATCCGGTAGCCGGGCACGAGGGCCAGGGTGCACATCTCGTCGGGCCTGGCCAGCTCCAGACATCCGTCGCGCCATGTGACTTCTTCCATTGCGATCAAACGGACAGCACTGAGCGGGATACCCAGTTGCCCGGCGAGCACTTGTGCCGCCGCCGCGGCAGCTTCGGGCATGGGCCTCTGGAGTTCGGCCGGCGCCAGACGCACCCGACCGCCGGTCTGGTCGGTGTGGGCTGTGAAGCGTTGCCCCGCCGCCTGCAGCACAACGCGGTAGCCCGGCGTGATCACCTGCGCGCACATCTCATCGGCTTGCGGCAGCCCCAGGCAGGCATCGGGCCACTCGACCGGCTCGACTGCCACCACCTCGACCGTTTCTGGGGCAATGCCAAGCTGTGCAGCCAGCGCTGCCCGCGCCTGCATCGGCGCCGGCCCGGATTCGGGGGTAGCAGGCGGGGCCAACGGGCTGGTAGCAGGGCCCGGCAGCGGGGCACAAGACGCGATCAACAGTCCCACGCCCAGCAAGAGCACTGCGAGATCAACGATCCTTTCTTGTGGTTTCATAGCGTCCTCCTGTCGCATATCAGGACGAACCAGAGCGACGTGAGGTTCCAGGCATTGGTGGTCAGATTGGCTTTCGCCTCTGGATTGTGTTACAATTTTATCGTCGTCGAAGAAAGCCGTTGATGCGGCTTATTATATCTGGAGGTAATCATTGCCACGTTTGCAGCGGACCTCGGAGAGTCCCCGTCCCGACACTGCGGCTTCGTCTTCTCGCTTTCGTCATGGCAACCTTCACCTGATTGAGCTGCGGGAGGTCGTCAAGCGCTTTGAAAGCGGAGGTGCTGCGTTTGCCGCGCTGCGCGGGGTAAACCTCACCGTGCGCCAGGGAGAGTTCGTGGCTATCGTGGGCAAATCGGGGAGCGGCAAGTCCACGTTGATCAACATGCTGGCCGGCATAGATCGCCCCACCTCGGGAGAGATTTACGTAGGGGATACCGCCGTGCACACGTTGAGCGAAGAGCAGTTGGCCGTGTGGCGGGGGCGCAACGTGGGGGTGGTGTTCCAGTTCTTCCAGCTACTCCCGATGCTCACGGTGATCGAGAACGTCATGTTGCCCATGGATTTTTGCCACACGTATCCGGTCCGTGCGCGCAGGCGGCGAGCCATGGCGCTGTTGGAGCAGGTTGATTTGGCGGATCACGCCGACAAATTGCCCGGCACCTTGTCCGGGGGTGAGCAGCAGCGGGCCGCCATTGCGCGCGCGCTGGCCAATGACCCTCCTGTGCTCCTGGCCGATGAGCCTACCGGCAACCTGGACTCACGCACGGCCGATGCGGTATTTGCGTTGTTTCAGGAAGCCGTCCGGGCCGGGAAAACCGTGGTGATGGTCACGCATGATCTTGACCTGGCCCAGAGGGTCGGTCGCGTCGTCCGCATCGCCGATGGCCAGATTGCGCATGATGGCTTGATCGAGGATCGGGTAAGTATGCCGTTGGCCTCCGACGGAGGAGATTGAACGCATGATCGCCCCGCGCTGGCGCAAGGTGTTTCGGGACCTGTGGCGGAACCGGGTGCGAACCCTTTTGGTGATCCTGGCGATTGCGGCCGGGGTGACCGCATTGGGCGTGGTGGGCATAACCTACTGGGTCGTCTTGCAGGACCTCCCTGCCAGCTACCGGGCGGCCAACCCGGCAGGGGCGAGGCTTTTCACGGATCCCTTCGACGATGAACTGGTGCGCGTGATCCGTGGCATGCCCGAGGTGGAGGATGCCGCCGGCCGTCGTGTGGTGACGGCGCGGGTTGCCGTGCAACGTTCAGAGGGACAGCCCGTTCAGTGGCGCGACATTGACATTTATGCGCTCGCCGATTTCGACGCGATCCGCATCAACCGCATTGAGCCCGCAGGCGGCACATGGCCGCCGGCCTCGCGTGAGCTGTTGATCGAACGGGCTGCCCTGGCAGTGCTCGGCGCCCGGGTGGGCGACACGGTCTTGCTGCGTTTGCCCAACGACACCGAGCGCGCTATCCCGGTGGTGGGCTTGGCCCATGACTTGACGTTGCCCCCCGCTCGTTTTGTGAATCGCGTCTATGGCTATGTGCAGATCGGAACGCTGGAATGGTTCGGCATCCCCACGAGTTACAACGAGCTGCTCATCACTGCGGCGGAGAGGGCCGACGATCGTTCCCACATGCTGGCCGTGACGGCCGCGGTACGCCAGCGCATCGAGAAGAGCGGCCGCACCGTCTACTGGAGCCAGGTGCCCGAGCCCGGTGTCCATCCGTTCCAGCGTTTCATAGATCCTATGGCGTTGTTGCTGGCGGCCCTGGGTTTCCTGGCGTTGGCGTTGAGCAGCCTTTTGGTGGTCAACACCATCTCGGCCTTGCTGGCCCAACAGGTGCGTCAGATCGGTGTGATGAAGGCGGTGGGCGCTCGCTCCCGTCAGATCGCCGGCCTCTACCTGGGGATGGTGTTGATCCTGGGCACGGCTGCTCTGGTTCTGGCGTTGCCTCTGGGGGTCGTGGGCGCGCAGGCGGTCACCCGCTTTGTGGCGCAACTGATCAACTTCGACGTGACCGGCTGGGCTGTGCCGTTCTGGGTGATCGGCGTTCAGGGAGCTACTGCGTTGGCTGTTCCTGCGCTGGCTGCGCTGGCGCCGGTGCGGACAGGCACCCGGATCACCGTGCGCGAGGCTATTGCTTCCTATGGCCTGAGCGATGCCCGTTTCGGGTCCGGTACAATTGATCGCGTCCTGGCGCGAGTGCGCGGGCTGCCACGGCCGCTGTTACTATCCTTGCGCAACACGTTTCGGCGCAAGGCGCGGCTCATCCTGACCCTGATCGCCCTCGGCCTGGGCAGCACGATCTTCGTGGCCGTTTTCTCGGTGCGCGCATCGTTGTTGCTGACCCTTGAGGACGCGTTACAATACTGGCAATACGACGTGGGCGTCATCTTCAGCCGGCCGTACCGGATCGAGGATATCGAGCGACAGGTGATGGCGGTGCCCGGCGTGGTGCGAGCGGAGAGCTGGGGCTATCATGGGGTGCGCCGCGTGCGCGGGGATGGCTCCGAAAGCGAGAACGTGGTCATGATAGCGCCTCCCGCTGAAACGCAGTTGTTGCAACCTCAGTTGTGGCGTGGCCGCTGGCTGCTGCCCGAGGATGAGAGTGCGCTGGTGGTCAACACCGACCTTTTGCGCAACGAGCCCGACATCCGGATCGGGCAGCAGATTACCCTGACCCTGGACGGCCGTGAGACGTCATGGACCGTGGTGGGGATCATCCGGGGCGTGCTGTCGGGGCCCACCGTGTACGCAAACTATCCCTACTACGCGCGCGTGGCGCGCCGGGTGGATCAGGCCACCAGCGTCCAGGTGGTCACCGAATCGCATGCGCCGGTCTCTCAACTCCAGGTTGCCCGTGCCTTGGAACAACAATTGACAGCCAGCGGCCTGCGCGTCAGCTCCTTTCAGACTATCGCGCAACTGCGTGCTGTGACGATCAACCAGTTCAACGTTATCTTGCTCTTCCTGCTGGTGATGGCTTTCGTCTTGGGCGCGGTGGGTGCGTTGGGGTTGGCCGGCACCATGAGCATCAACGTACTGGAGCGCACGCGTGAGATCGGGGTGATGCGCGCCGTGGGCGCTACCGGCCGTGCAGTTCGAGGGATTGTAGTGGCCGAAGGGATGCTGATCGGGCTCCTCAGTTGGATGTTGGGCGCCCTATTGGCTGTGCCCATCAGCCGGTTGTTGAGTGATACGGTGGGCATTGCCTTCCTGCGCGCCCCGCTGAGCTACACGTTTTCGGTGATGGGCGCCGTGTATTGGCTGGCGGCGGTGCTGTTCCTGGCGGGTGCGGCCAGCTTGTGGCCGGCCCGCAGCGCCGCACGGATCAGCGTTCGGGATGCTTTAGCTTATGAGTGAAGGGAGCATGCGCAATGATCAGGGCTGGTTTGGGTTTTGTGACACAGCGAAAGCCCGTCTTGCTGCTTTGGTGGGTGGCAGGCCTTCTCGTGTTGTCCTCTTGTATCGGCGGACGCGCAGCGACCCAGCCCCCGGCCGGTTCGGCGCCAACGCCGTTACCGCCGGTGAAAGCGGACAATCGGGTCGTGGCCGACGGCCGCGTGGTGCCTGTCCTCAGCGCGGACTTGAGTCTGTCCACCGGTGGGATCGTCGCGGAGGTTTTCGTGTCGGAGGGCGATCAGGTTGCGCCCGGCCAGTTGCTGCTGCGGTTGCAGGCTGCCCGCCAGCTCGCCGCTGTGGCCCAGGCCGAGGCCGATGTGCGTCGTGCCCAGGCCAGGCTCGAACTGGTCAAAGCCAGCGCCCGAGATCCGGAGATTGAGGCTGCCCGCGCCGCGGTAGATGCAGCTCAGGCGCGGGTAGACAGCCTGGCTCAAGGGCCTCGGCCTGAGGAACTGGCTGCGGCTGAAGCTGCTCTGGCTGCGGCGCAAGCAGCCCTGGCAGCGGCTTCCAGCGGTGCTTCACGTGAGCAAATCGCCGCAGCCCAGGCCGAACTGGCCAATGCCGAAGCATCGCTGCGACAGGCGCAGGCGTTATACGACCGGGTTGCCTCTGCCCCTGACATCGGCCTGCGGCCCGAGGCGCTGCAGTTGGAGAGGGCTACCAACGCGTACAACGCCGCGAAGGCGCGCTATGAGGAGTTGACACGGGGCCCCAACCCTGCTGAGATCGCCAGCGCGCGAGCGCAAGTCGCCAGGGCCCAGGCCGAACTCGATGCCCTCAAGGCCCCGCCGCGGCCCTCCGATTTGGCCGCGGCGCAAGCCGAGTTGCGGCGCGCCCAGGCGCAGTTGGATCTGTTGCTGGCAGGCCCGCAGCCCGAAGAGGTGCAAGTGGCCGAAGCCGACGTGGCGGCCGCCCAGGCGGCTTTGGCGCAGGCCCGGGCTCTGCTCAGCGAGGTGGAGCTGCGCGCCCCCTTTGCGGGTACCGTAGCAGCGCTAGAGGTCGGTGTCGGTCAGCAAGCCACGCCCGGCGTCCCGCTGGTGCGCCTGGCAGATTTTTCCGGCTGGTTGATCGAGACCCGGGACTTGACCGAGTTGAGGGTCGTCAACATCAAAGAAGGGGATCGTGCGTCGATCTCGGTGGACGCGTTACCCGGCCTTACCCTGACAGGTCGCGTGTTGCGCATCCGTACCATCGGCGAAAGCCGGCAGGGAGACATTACGTATACCGTGCTGGTTAAGCCCGATTCGCTTGACCCGCGTCTACGGTGGAACATGACTGCTAAAGTCACCATACAACCGGGCGGGGGAGGTTGAACGGATGCTGAGGCGTATTGGCGCCGTCCGGCGGTTGGCGCAGCCGGGGTTGGTTGTCGTGGGCATTGCCGCCTTCCTCCTCGGCTACCTGACCCTCCTTGCGGTTGATCGTCGGCCTGTGCTTTCTGCGGCGCCAGAACCCCCGCGTGCGAGCGACGAGCAGGCTCTTTCACCCGGCCGCGCAGTTCCTGGAGCGTACGGTCCGTGGGCGCAAGTGGCCCTGGCGGGCCGGCAGGTGCCCGGACTGGCCTTTGCGCCCGGCTCGGATACGGTTGTGTTTGCCGCGGCACGCAGCAACGGCGTTTTCCGCAGCCAGGACGGCGGCCGCGCGTGGAGTGCTTTGCCCTGGCCTTTCGGCGCTTCTGTTGAGGCGGTGGCCGTCTGCCCATCGGGGTTGTTATACGCAGGCACATGGGGCGAGGGGGTCTATCGGTTCGACGGCTCCGGCTGGTCTCCGGCGCGTAACGGCCTGTCCCAGTTGTTTGTCGGGGCATTGGCGTGTGACGACGCAGGAGTGCTTTACGCCGGCACTTATGATCAGGGGGTGTTCCGTTCCGTTGATGGCGGTGCAACCTGGTCCCCGGCCAACAGCGGCCTGGGCCAACTTCAGCTCTTGATCTTGGCAGTTGCGCCGCAAGGTGCCGTCTATGCAGGCACGCGCGGGGGCGCTTTCGTGTCCACAGATCGTGGCGCGAACTGGCGTGCGATCGGCCCTACCGGCCTGCCCGTCTACGATTTCGCGTTCGATCGCCTGGATCTGTTGCGGCTGTGGATTGCGACGATGGGCGGCGGCGTGTTCTTCAGCGAAAATGGCGGCCAGAACTGGTCTCCTGTGGGCGACGGGGGCCCTGTGTCCGATGCATACACGGTCACGCAGGCGGCCGATGGGATTTTGTACGCCGGGACGCAGAACAACGGCGTCTTCCGCCTTCAGGATGGCCGCTGGCAGCCCGATGAACTGGCGGTGACGCGCGTCTATCTGCTGCGTCAGGCTGCCGGATTGCCCGCGCTTCTTCTGGCGGGCACGTGGGACGGCATCTGGGCTCGCGAGGTTTATCCGCCCACGCCGACCCCAACCGCTTCTCCGACCGCAACGAGCACGCCCACGTCTACCCCCACCCCGACACCGACCCCCGTACCGGAGGTTGCAATTACGCTGCGTGCCGACCCAACCGGCGCAGTCTCGCCGGGCGACCAGATCAGCTATGTCATCTCGTATCGCGTCGTGGGTACTTTACCGGTGTCAAACGTGATGATCACCAATGCTGTTCCATCGGGTGTCCTCCTGGTGCCCGGCTCTATTGTCCCTGCGGAAGGCAGCGTGGTGACAGGTGGCGTGGTCACGTGGTGGCTGGGTGACCTGCCGGCCGGAGCAGAGGGCGTCGTCTCCTATCGCGTGGAGGTACCATTACCGACCCCCCTCCCCACGATGACGCCCACGGTCACAGCGACGGCGACCGAGACGCCCACGGCCACGATGACACCGACCGAGACGCCCACGGCTACGGCGACAGCGACCGAGACGCCCACGGCTACGGCGACAGCGACCGAGACGCCCACGGCCATAGCGACGCCGACTGAGATGCCTACTGTGACGGCCACGCCGATGGAGACACCCACGGCCACGGCGACGGAGACGCCCACGGCCACGGCAACTGAGACGCCCACGGCCACAGCGACAGCGATGGCGACGCACACGGCTACAGCGACGCCGACGCCCACGGCCACCGCGACGGCGATGCCCACGGCCACGGCCACCGCGACGGCGACGCCCACGGCCACGGCCACCGCGACGGCGACGCCCACGGCCACGGCGACAGCGATGGCGACGCCCACGGCCACGCCGACGCCCACGCCCACGACCACCGCGACAGCGACCGAGACGCCCACGGCCACGGCGACAGCGACCGAGACGCCCACGGCCACGGCGACAGCGACCGAGACGCCCACGGCCACGGTGACACCGACGGAGACTCCTACGGCTACGGCGACGCCCACGGCCACGGCAACTGAGACGCCCACTGTGACGGCGACACCGACCGAGACGCCCACGGCCACGGTGACACCGACCGAGACGGCCACCGCGACACCGACCGAGACACCTACGGCCACCGCAACGGCGACCGAGACGCCTACTGCGACGGCCACGCCGATGGAGACACCCACGACCACGGTGACACCGACCGAGACGGCCACCGCGACACCGACCGAGACACCTACGGCCACCGCAACGGCGACCGAGACGCCTACGGCGACGGCCACGCCGATGGAGACACCCACGGCCACGGTGACGCCGACGGAGACGCCCACATCGGAACCAACGGAAACGCCGGGATCTTTGTCCGGTAACAGGTTTTACTCAGGGAACTCGTTGCAGCCAGGCAGTCAACCGCTCTTCGGTTCCCCAGCGAGCGGCCCGGTAATCCTGAACCGTGGTGCTTTCGTCTACTGGACCGTGGGTGGCGTCACATATCAGGCCAGGTCGAATAGTGCACTTAACGGTGCGCTTCATGCGCAGTACTTGCCCCTGATCTGGCGTCGTTAGCCACGGGTGAGGAGCTGGGGGAGTTAGAATGTACGGTCGTTCTCAATCCAATGCTATCGTCGCCGCAATTATCGTATTGATCACGGCCATCGTTGTGGGGGCGGCGATCCCGCTACTGTCCGGCGGCCGAAGCGGTCCTTCTGTTGAGCCCGGTTGGTCTCCTCCACCCACACGCCTGGGCTCGGCCACGCCGTTGAGCCGCAGGCCTATCGCTACGCACACGGCGTCTGCCAGCACGTCCCTTCGGACACCGGCCGGCCAGGTAACAGGTGTTAGTCTACCGACCGTCGGGGCGCAGGCGACGCTTCCCTCCAGTCCAACCCTTACCCCGGGACCTGAGCCCATCCTGGCAGCGACCGTTACTTTTAGCCCTGTTCCGACGTCCTCAGAAAAAAGGCCGATAATCACCGTTGTGTCGTCACCGACCCTTTCGGCGCCGATATCTTCTTTGCAGGCCGGGCCTTCGACACCTGCGGAGAGCTCGGTTGATTCAACGCCTGCCAGTCCCATTCCCAGCGCAGCTGGCCCGGTTTCGTCGCCCAGCCCAACCCCTCGTCCGCAACCCACCGCCACGCCAGTGGTGCCGGTTGCTGTCAGCCCACCTGCACTGGTGAGCCCGGATGACGGCGCTGCGCAACGAGGGGTTGTCCAGTTCGAGTGGTTGCCTGCCGGCCCCTTGCCCGAGGGGGCCGGCTATGAAGTAGTATGGTGGAATCCAGACGAGCCGCCGGACGCGGCTCGCGGCCTGGCGCCGCCGACACAAGCCAGTTCCCAGGAGCTGAACATTGATGCTTTGTTTCTGTCCAATCAGGTTCCCAGCGGGCGACTGTTCTGGACTGTGTTGATCGTCCGTTTACAGCCGTATGCGCGGCTGACGCAGCCCGGGCAGAGCCCTCAACATCGTCTTGTCTATGCTGCCGAAGCCCCGGTAGCTCCCGTAGTGCCAGCGCCACCGCGTCCTTGAATCGGTCTGGGTAGATTCAAGGATTGCAGATCAGGAGGTTCCCATGAAGTCGTTTTGGATTAAAGGTACTCCTCGGATGATGGCCGTGTTTTGTTTGGCCTGTGTGGCTATTCTGGGTGTTGTAACCTGGGTGGCCTGGGCTGCTATTTCGGAAGAGCGTCCGGTTCAAGCCGGCGTCCCATCGCAACCGACAGGCATATGGCAAGGCACCTTCCAACCGCTGCCGGTTGTGTCTACCGCTCAACCATACAGCGCGTCAGCGCCGTTGGATGCGGACTTCACATTTTCAAAGACGGTCATGTTGCAATCGGATTATGACGCTACAAAGAGTTGTAATGGTTCCGTCAAGCAACTGACGGTGACATATGGTCAGACTGTAGTTTATTGTTACCTCTACCAAAATACCGGCACGACCCCCTTCGTACAGTTGACTTTGGTTGACGATAAGCTGGGCAGCGTAGGTCCGGTGGCGATTTACCTGGGACCCGGTGCCTCAGGTGGGTTTCTGGCCTATGGCGTGCCGATGACGCAGACGATCACCAACAATGCAGTGACGACATTGGTAGATGATCAGGGCGTTCCTGTGGTGCGGAGCGACTGGGCCACCGTTTTCGTGCCACTGCCCCAGGTCGCCGGCTGGGTGTTTGATGATTTGAATGGCGATGGGTTTCGTCAACCGGATGAGACAGGGGGGCCGGGAGGTGTGACGGTGCGCTTGAAACAGGGCACTCAGGTAGTTGCCCAGGTGCAGACAGTGGATGGCGGTTGGTATCAATTCCTCAACGTAGCGCCAGGCACCTATACGGTGGAGGTGTTGCTTCCTGTCGGATATGTGGCCACCAGCCTTACTGAAGTGTCAGTGACCGTAGTCCTCGATCAGGATGTGATCGTGAACTTCGGGGTGCAGTCGTTCACGCCAACCCCTACACCCACTACAACCTCCACTGTCACAGCGACCTTTACACCGACAGAGAGCCCAACCCCGACAGCTACTGCCACACCAACGGAAACTGTAACAGCAGTACCGACTGAAACACCTACCGCCACAGCAACTCTGGACTCAACGGCCACGCCTACCGACGTGCCTGAAACAACGCCTACTGCGACGTTGACCCCTACTGCGACGCCGGTGTCAACGCCGACACCTCAGGCGACGGAGACAGCAACACCCACACCGACACCTCAACCCTCGGAGACACCGACGCCAACGCCAACGTCAACGCCAACGTCAACGCTGACACCGACACCAACGGCCACCAATACAGCTACAGCAACGGTCACGCTGACGCCTTCACTGACTGTCACGCCCAGGTACGTTTTGTGGCTGCCACTGCTGTACCGGACGCAGGCAGGTGCTCGAGATGCAAAAGAAAATCCTTAACCCAACGGTTGTGCAATCAGAGGCCAAATCGTGAAAAGTGGCCTAGAATAGCAAGATTTTCGCACCTTACCAAGTGAATCCGAGTGCGGTA